>Ga0255047_10000003_pt1 | contig 221315 bp, 224 predicted proteins | sample JV7_2_1_MG_FD_183640 | JGI IMG/M metagenome (GOLD analysis project Ga0255047, IMG submission 183640) | Seawater microbial communities from Jervis Inlet, British Columbia, Canada - JV7_2_1 | ecosystem: Environmental > Aquatic > Marine > Inlet | place: Canada: British Columbia | collected...
CGAGACGCACCATGACCTCGTTCAGAAACGCCTCGCCGCCGTCATAGGCGGCTGCACTGGCGACCAATCCGAAGGTGCCCACCGCCACCCTCTTCTCGAGCGTGAAATAGTCGCTCCAGGGAGCAATGTCCGCGTCGCTCGTCAGAACAACCTGAGCACATTTGAGACCCGGCAGGTTCCATGCCTTGGACGCCGAGGTCACGGTCACCACTGTCTCCGGATCTAACAACGCTGCTGGAACGTGCTCCACCCCCTCGTAAGTCAGAACGGCATGGATCTCGTCAGAGATGATGCGTCCACCGTGGGATGCAGCGACCGCTACTACCTCCTCGATCTCGCTAGTCGACAGACTGCGACCGGTCGGGTTCCACGGATTGCAGAGGACCAGCGAGCCGGCTCCCTCCCCAAAGGCTCGATCCACTCCGTCGACGTCGATCCGGTAGATGCCGTCGGCGTCACGCTTGGCGGGCACCTCCACGACGGACCTGTCGGCACGCTCCACCATCGAGAAGAACGGATAATACGCCGGGGTGTGCAGAGCCACAGCCGAGCCCGGCGCGGTGAGATGAACGATGGCTCGGCGAATACCTTCGACAACATCGGGGACCGAAAACACCCGATCGGCAGTCACTTTCCAGTCGAGACGATCAGCCCAGAAGGCGACAGCAGCGTCGGCCACCGCCTTCTCTTTGACCGGGGAGAGGTAGGCGGTATCACCGCGGTCGACCGCGTCATGCAATGCCGCCGTGATCGACGGGGCCAATCCGAAGTCCATCTCCGCGACCCAGGCGGCGAGAACCTCCTCGTCGAAGTAGGTCCATTTGAGACTTCCGAGTCCCCTGAGATCGGTGGTGTTCGGTTGGTCAAGCATCCGCCCAGAATAGGACACAGGTGCCCCACCTACACTGCCGGGGTGATCGACTTTCAGACCCATCCCGATCGATACAAACACTGGCGGCTCCGATTCGATGACCGAGTTGCGCATCTGGATATGGACGTCGATCCCGCCGGAGGACTCAGTGACGAGTACGACCTCAAACTCAACTCGTACGACCTCTCCGTCGACATCGAGCTCGCCGACGCTGTTCAACGACTCCGATTCGAGCATCCCGAAGTGGGAGCGGTCGTCATCGGCTCGCTGAAGGACCGTGTCTTCTGCTCCGGAGCGAACATCGGGATGCTGGCCTCAGCCTCTCATCCACTCAAAGTCAACTTCTGCAAGTTCACCAATGAGACCAGGGTCGCCATCGAGGACGCCACCGAGCACTCCGGTCAGCGATACCTGACCGCCATCAACGGGACGGCCGCCGGCGGCGGCTACGAGCTATCGCTGGCAACTGATCACATCATGTTGATCGACGACGGCACCGCCAGTGTCTCCTTGCCGGAGGTGCCCCTCCTCGGCGTGCTCCCGGGGACGGGCGGACTGACGCGCCTTGTCGACAAACGGTTTGTCCGACGAGATCGCGCCGATGTCTTCTGCACGGTTCAGGAAGGGATCAAGGGCAAACGGGCGCTCGACTGGAATCTGGTCGACGAGCTGATAGCCAGCTCGTCCTTTGAGTCGACGGTGGGCGAGCGGGCCGCGGGAATCGCGGCTCTTTCCGACAGGCCGGCGGACGCCAGAGGCGTGAAACTCAACGATCTCCATCGGAGTTTTCACGATAACGGAGTGGACTACTCGAGTCTCAAAGTCGAGATTGATAGGTCGTCGAGGATCGCGACAATCATCATCGGCGGACCCGACCAGCCGTCACCCGCCGACGCTGTATCCGCCGCCGAGGAAGGTGCCGATTTCTGGCCCTTGCGTCTGGCGCGAGAGCTCGACGACGCCCTACTGCACCTCCGCAACAACGAGTTGGACATCGGCACCTTCCTGGTTCGCTCCACCGGCGACCTCGACGCCGTACTCGAACACGACCGATTCCTCCACGCCAACTCCTCCGACTGGTTCGTCTCCGAGGTCCTCCACCTGTGGAAGAGGGTCCTCAAGCGTATCGATCTCACTTCGCGAACGATCATGACCCTCGTCGAGCCGCACAGTTGTTTCGCGGGATTCTTGGCAGAGCTGGTCCTGGCCGCCGATCGGTCGTACATGTTCCAAGGAGTTCGCGAAGACGAGAAGGAACCTGCGGTCCTCTTGTTCACGGAATCAAGCACATCGATGCTCACAACCTCTCAGCAACTCACCCGTATCGAAGTGCGATTCTGGGGAGACGATGCCGGCAAGCAGCGCGCGTTGGATGCGGTCGATGTGTCGCTGACGGCCGAGCAGGCACTGGAGGCAGGATTGGTCACGGACATCCTTGATGGAATCGACTGGGACGACGAACTCCGGATGATTTTCGAAGAACGCTCGTCGTTCAGCCCTGACGCCCTCACCGGAATGGAGGCCAACCTGCGGTTTCCCGGCCCCGAGACCATGGAGAGCAAGATCTTTGGGCGACTCACCGCATGGCAGAATTGGGTGTTTCAACGGCCTAATGCTGCCGGCGAAGGCGGTGCACTGCGAAGCTACGGCACCGGACGTCGGCCCGACTTTGACAAAAGGAGAGTTTGATGAGCTCGGACTTCGTTGACTACGACGCGCTGATCCCAAACAATGTCGGGCTTGCCGACGATCCCAAGCTCCGCCGGGCCCTCGAGGCGTGGCATCCCGGATATCTCGACTGGTGGATGTCGATGGGCCCCGACGGATTCCAGATGGCCGACGTGTATCTCCGCACGGCGATCAGTGTCGAAAAGGACGGATGGGCGAAGTTCGACTATGTGAAGATGCCCGAGTACCGATGGGGAATCCTGCTGGCACCGGCTGTGGAGAACAGGACCATTCCGTGCGGTGTGCATCTCGGAGAGCCGGTCTGGCAGCAGATCCCCGGCGAGTACAGAGCCATGCTGCGTCGTTTGATCGTCATCCAGGGAGACACCGAGCCCGCGTCAGTCGAGCAACAACGGCATCTCGGCTCCACCGCGCCATCGTTATACGACATGCGCAACCTGTTCCAGGTGAACGTTGAGGAGGGCCGCCACCTGTGGGCGATGGTCTATCTGCTCCAAAAATACTTCGGCCGCGACGGCCGTGAAGAAGCCCAGGAGCTTTTGCTCAGACAATCCGGAGATGCTGATCGACCCCGGATGCTGGGAGCGTTCAACGAGGAAACACCTGATTGGCTTTCCTTTTTCATGTTCACGTTCTTCACCGATCGGGACGGCAAGATGCAACTCGAGGCTCTTGCCCAGTCTGGCTTTGACCCCCTGAGTCGGACCTGTCGATTCATGTTGGCCGAGGAAGCTCATCACATGTTCGTGGGATACACCGGGGTACAGCGGATCATTCAGAGAACCTGCGAGGCGATGAGCCAAGCCGGCATCGACGACCCCTACGACTCCGAGGCCGTACAAGCCCTCGGAGTCATCGACCTGCCCACGATCCAACGCAAGACAAACCTCCACTTCTCACTGACTTTGGACCTCTTCGGTTCCGAGGAGTCCACCAACGCCGCCAACTTCTTCAACGCCGGGGTCAAAGGGCGCTATCACGAAGAGCGACTGGAGGACGACCACCAGCTTCTGGCAGCGACCTACCCGGTGACCAAGCTGATCGACGGGGAGTTGCGTCTGATCGAAGTGCTGGCGTTGAACGCTCTGAACGCAAGGTTGCGCGACGATTTCATCGGCGACTGCTCAGGTGGGGTGAATCGGTGGAATCGGGTGATAGCCGACACCGGGATCGACTTCGAGATCCGACTGCCGCACATCGCCTTCAATCGTGCCATAGGGGAGTTCTCGGGTATCTATGTGTCGCCCACCGGCAACGTCCTGACAGAAGAGCAGTGGGCCTCAGAACGGAGCAGTTGGCTGCCCGACTCAGACGATGAGGCCTTCATTCAGGGTCTCATGCAGCCTGAGTTAGACCCGGGAAAGTTCGCAGGATGGATCGCCCCACCGACCAAGGGTATCCACAACATGCCGGAAGAATTCCTGTATGTGAGGCTGCCCTAGCCAGGGATTTGATCGCGCAATCTGAAGCGTTGGATCTTTCCTGTGGCTGTTCTCGGAAAGTCGTCGACGGCCTCAACCACATGAGGGAACTCGTGACGCTGAAGTGCAGCCTTGCACCACTTCTGGAGCGAGGAGGTGAGCGCGTCCCCGCCATGGTGTCCTTCAGTCAATATCACGGTGACCTTGATCCTCGAACGGTGATCGATGTCGACCGCGACAACTGCGGCCTCATGTATTGCCTCATGTTCCATCAATCGGTTTTCGATCTCGATCGGGCTGACCCATAGACCGCCAACCTTCATCATGTCGTCGACCCGGCCCATGTAGGCATAGAGAAGCCGTCGGCGTCCCTGCGGTAGCGATCGCCGGAAAGGAACCAGTCACCACGGATCTTGTCCCTGGTGCGATCCAGCTGATGCCAGTAGGCGCTCAGCACGCTGGGGCCCTTCACCCACATCTCCCCCGCTTCGTCTGTCCCACAAAGCTCGCCGTCGACATCACGTATCTCGAGTGAATAGCCCTCAACGGGCATGCCGGTGGTACCGGGTTTCACCGAGTTCTCCCGATTCGAACAGTAAATGTGGAGCGCCCGGCTTCGAGCCACCCATCGATGAGGGTGCTCACGTTGGGCCCGGTCTGCATGGCGACCTTCAGGCCGTGGCCGGCGTTGCGTCCAGGCCGAGGTCGGCGATCGACTTGTCGCGCATCTCGACCTTGCGAACCTTCCCGGTGACCGTCATCGGGAACTCGCTCACGAACCTGACGTACCGGGGAATCTTGAAGTGGGCGATCTTGTCCCTGCAGAAATCCTTCAACTCGTCCTCGGTCAACTCTGCGCCGGGGACAAGCTGGACCCAAGCCATGATCTCCTCGCCGTATCTCTCGTCGGGAACCCCAATGACCTGGGCATCGGCGATGGCCGGGTGGGAGTAGAGGAACTCCTCGATCTCGCGGGGATAGATGTTCTCGCCGCCACGGATGATCATGTCCTTTATCCGACCGACGATGTTGACGTAGCCGTCGTCGTCCATGGTGGCCAGGTCGCCCGAGTGCATCCACCCATCGGCATCAATGGCCTCGGCAGTCATCTCAGAATCGTTCCAGTAGCCCAGCATGACGTGGTAGCCCCGAGTGCAGTACTCGCCCTCCTCGCCACGGAGAACCACCTCCCCGGTTTCGGGGTCGACGATCTTGGACTCGACATGCGGGCCAACTCGCCCAACGGTCGCGACCCGATGCTCGACGGAGTCGTCGGTGCTCGTTTGCGTGGAGACGGGAGACGTCTCGGTCATGCCGTACGCGATGGTGACTTCGGCCATGCCCATATCATCGATGACACGGCGCATCACCTCCGTCGGGCAGGGTGACCCGGCCATGATGCCGGTGCGCATGCCAGAGAGGTCGAAACCCGCCAGGTCCGAGTGACCCAGCTCGGCGACGAACATCGTGGGGACGCCGTAGAGCGAGGTGCACCGCTCGTCCTGAAGGGTTTGCAACACGGTCTCGGGATCGAACGTCGGTGACGGCACCACCATCGTCGCCCCGAATACCGAGCACGCCAGGTTGCCCATGACCATGCCGAAGCAGTGATAGAACGGAACCGGGATGCAAACTCGATCCTCTTCGGTGTAGGCGCAGGCATCGCCGACGAAGAGAGCGTTGTTGAGAATGCTTCGATGGCTAAGTGTGGCGCCCTTCGGATACCCCGTCGTACCCGAGGTGTACTGGATATTGATCGGATCGCCAGCGTCGAGTGAGGCGGCCCGAGCAGTCAGCTCGTCGCCGGACACCGTCGCCCCCCCTTCGATCAACTCCGCCCAGTCGTCGGTGTCGAAGTAGATCACCTTTTCGAGATCCGGGAGACCGGGGGCAACCTCCTCGACCATGTCACGGTATCCCGAAGTCAGATACTCGGTGCGTGTCACCAGGAGACGGCAGCCAGACTGGTCCAGGGCGTAACGAAGCTCGTTGACCCGATAGGCAGGATTGATGTTGACCTGGATTGCGCCGATCTTGGCGGTGGCGTACTGGATATAGATCCACTCGGCGAAGTTGGGGCTCCACATGCCGACCCGGTCGCCGACCTGGATTCCCATTGCCATGAGGCCCTTAGCCACCTCATTTATGGTGTCATAAAACTCAGCCCAGGTCTGACGAATCCCCTGATGCACGACCACGAGAGCCTCTCGATCAGGAAATCGACCCACTGTGGCCTCGAGGTTGGCGCCGATGGTCGAGGACAACAAGGGGGTGCCGATTGGCCCGGCGGCTATTGACAGGGTCACCTAGTGCTCCTTGCCATACCCCATTGACGAGAGGGCGACACCGATCTCGTCGAGGATTGCCGGGTCGTCGATCGTGGCCGGCATCGTCCACTCTTCTCCATCGGCGATATTGCGCATGGTTCCCCGGAGGATCTTTCCCGAACGTGTCTTGGGAAGCCGGGCGACCACACTCGCCTGCTTGAAGGAGGCAACCGGGCCGATCCGCTCCCGGATCATGGCCACCAGTTCGGACTCGACCTCGGCCGGATCCCGGCCGGCGCCGGCAGCCAGAACGACAAACCCGATCGGAAGCTGACCCTTCAGCTCATCAGCAACACCGATGACGGCGCACTCCGCCACGTCGGGATGCTCGGCCAGGACCTCTTCCATCGCCCCCGTCGACAGCCTGTGACCGGCCGTGTTGATGATGTCATCAATACGGCTCATGATGTAGACGTAGCCGTCGTCGTCCTTGTACCCCGCATCCGCGGTGAGGTAGAACCCGGGGTACGTATTCATGTAGGCGTCCAGGAACCGATCATCGGCGTTCCAAAGTGTCGGCAGCGCTCCCGGCGGCAGGGGGAGGCGTACGACGATGGCACCGATCTCGCCCGGGTCGCACTCCTCACCGCTCTCCTTGAGCACTCTGATGTCATAACCCGGTACAGGAAGAGTTGAAGAGCCCGGTTTGATGGGAAAGGTCTCAATGCCGATCGGATTGGTGGCCATCGGCCAGCCGCTTTCGGTTTGCCACCAGTGGTCGATCACAGGGACGCCCAGCTTCTCTTCTGCCCAATGGAGCGTATCGGGGTCGCAGCGCTCGCCAGCCAGGAACAGCGTCTGAAACTTCGAGAGGTCGTAGCGGGATATAAACTCGCCATCGGGGTCGTCGCGTTTTATCGCCCGGAAGGCGGTGGGAGCTGTGAAAAGGACGGAGACCCCGTGCTGGGCGATCACACGCCAAAATGCCCCAGGGTCGGGGGTGCCTACCGGTTTGCCCTCGTAGAGGATCGTGGTGCAGCCGTGAAACAGTGGCGCATACACGATGTAGGAGTGACCGACGGTCCAGCCGAGATCCGACGCTGCCCAATAAGTCTCGCCCGGCTCAACGCCATATAGCGATTGCATCGACCAGGCCAATGCCACCGCGTGGCCACCATTGTCCCGCACGATCCCCTTGGGCTCCCCAGTGGTTCCTGACGTGTAGAGGATGTAGAGCGGATCGGTCGCCGCAACGGGGACACAGTCAACCGGCGATGCCGCGCCCACCGTTTCAGACCAATCGACGTCTCTCCCCTCCACCATGGTTGCGCGGGCCTGGGGCCGCTGAAGCATCATCACCGTTCTCGGCTTGTGATCAGCGAGGTCAATTGCCGCATCGAGCAACGGCTTGTACTCGACGACCCGTCCAGGCTCGATCCCACAGCTCGCCGAGAGAATCGCCACCGGTCGGGCATCGTCGATCCTCGTCGCCAGCTCGTTGGCCGCGAAGCCTCCGAACACCACCGAGTGGACCGCGCCGATGCGGGCACAGGCGAGCATGGCCATGGCGGTTTCCGGCACCATCGGCATGTAGATGATGACCCGGTCGCCTTTCTCGACCCCGAGGTCTGAGAGGGCGCCGGCGACGATGGCGACCTCATCACGGAACTCCCGATAGGTATAGGACCTGACGGTGTCGGTTACCGGCGAGTCGTAAACCAACGCCAACTGATCCGCCCGTCCCCCGTCCACGTGGCGATCGAGGAGGTTGTGACAAGTGTTGAGAACCCCGTCCGGGAACCACCGATAGAACGGCGGGCGGGAATCGTCCAGTACCTGTTGCGGGACCACGTCCCAATCGATCAACTCGGCCGCCTTGCCCCAAAACGCCTCCGGCTCGCCAAGTGAACGCTCATAAACAGTTTGGTAGGTCATGGCAATCGATCCTAGAGGAGCGGGAACCACACCGACGGGCCGCCGCCGTTTCTGTCGGTGGCCCCCCGTACGTTGAGCACTGATCCATCGGACAGACTTGAAGGGAGTGAGTGATAGATGCTCGAACACAGGCCTGGCTCGACCAGGAGGACGCAAATGTGGCAGAAAAGATCCGGCAGTATGGCTGGTTGATCCAATACGTTGGAGGAAGTTCCTGCAGCCGACCGGAATGTGAATGCTCGCAATCCGACGATCCAGCGTTCGCCTACACGGTCGGGCTGTTCGGACTGGCTCACCCCGAGCTGTTGATCTTTGGCGTGGGGCCCAACACCGCTGCCGGCGGGATCAACACGCTGGGCAGCCGTGTCCGCGACGGGGAGGTTCGGAGATCCGAGATGGGTGACAACCTTGGCGAGCGATAGCGAACCCTCCCACCCTCGAACCCACTCCGAAACCGGTTGGTCGATTCGCAATAATGACGATCTTCCATGCTGCCTCGGCCACTCTCTGGAGGACCGGGGCTAGCCGATATACTCTGAACCGTCAGAGAGGGCAAGGCCGTGTGTTATTCACCGGAAGCTGACCTGATCGCCGGTGTTGTGATCGGAGCTGTTGGAATCGACGTACTCCGCCAGGTTGACGATCGACGCAATCTGGCGCTCGCTGCGGTTCCCATTGTTCTGGCAGCGCACCTATTGGTCGAAGCTGTCGCCTGGTGGGGTCTTGAGGGATCGGTCTCCGCGGCAACCGGCGATCTCGCGGTTTCTGTGTATCTCATCATCGCACTCGGTGTGGTGCCGGTTCTTGTCCCCCTCGCAGTCATGCTCTCTGAACCCGACGGACAACGACAAGCGAGGATGATTCCGATCGTTGTGGTCGGTATGGCAGTGTCGAGCGTTCTGCTCTTCGGAATGGCCACAAACCCACATGGCGCCACCATCGGGGGACGTTATCTCGCCTACTACACCGTAGATCCGGGCTACGGCCTCACTGCGGGGTTCTACGTCCTTGCCGTCTGCGCCCCGTTCCTGATGTCTTCGCAGCGCCTTCTCGTCATCTTCGGAGTGACCAATGTCGTTGCGTTCACACTCCTCTCGGTTCTGATGTCGAGTGGACTGATATCGCTTTGGTGTTTCTGGGCTGCGGTCTCGAGCGTTGTGATCGCACGTCACATTCGAGAAACCTCCACGACCCGGTCGTTCAAGTCGTCGCGGACCTTGGCGGCCGGCTGACCGCATCACCGACAAGGCAGGTACGCCCTTCCTAGGCAGTTGTCTATTCCCATATTTGGAATCAAGTCTGAAGGCTTCTCTGTTATATCCTTGGTGTGGGTGAGAAAGAAGGTTTGGATATGAAGAAGCTGCCTGAGGATCTGGCCGCCAAACTGCTCGAGGCCTCGAATCAGATACCGGAAGGATCCGGGTTCGAGGTCAGCGTCGACGAAGTGGCCCGGATGGCCGACATCCCGAGAGCGACGCTCTACTACTACTTCTCGGGGAAGGAAGACCTGCTCGACTTCTATCTGAATGATCTGATGGATCGAACCCGGATCGCCATCCAGAAGGCAGCCGCCTCCGAAGGAAGTACCGCCACGCGTCTCGTCGCAGTGATGACCGCAGTCATCACTTCCTTCGCCGAGTACCCCAAGATGTGTCTCGAGCTACCGAGCGCTCTGAAGGCGAGTGAGGATCACGCCGCGTTCATGGTGAACGTGGACCGCTCAGTGATGGCACCCTTCCGGGACGTGCTCACCGAGGGCAGGGACGCAGGAGAACACAGTTTCACCGACCCCGAGGTTGCCGCCGACGTTATCATGGGCGCCCTCCACATGGTATCGATGAAGGCACTAATCATGAACGGCACCCTCGACGCCCAGGAGACAGCAGACAAAGTCGTCCCCCAGCTTCTCAACGGCCTCCTCCCCCGCTGAGCAACTGCCCGAACTCGGACGTCTTGGCTTGGTTGTTGGAAGGCGACCCCTCCATACGATGGCAGGCGCTGCGTGATTTGACCTTGGCCACGCCGGACGACATTGCGACGGAACGCGCTCTGGTCGCTACGACCGGTTGGGGATCCAAGCTCCTGGCATTGCAGGATTCCGACGGCAAGTGGGGCGGAGGGCATTACGGACCCAAGTGGATCTCAACCACCTACACATTGCGTTTGCTGCACTACCTGGGGTTGGACACCTCTCACCCGGCGGCCCGGCGAGGGATGGATCGGCTCTTCGAAAGGGCTGAGTGGTACGACGGTGGCGTCGGCTATTTCGTCACGGTTGAGGCCGAGACCTGTGTCACCGGAATGACGCTGTCTCTGGCTTCCTACTTCGGGGGGTTCGACGGGTATCGCGAGCCCATGGCCAAATGGTTGCTCTCCCAGCAACTAGACGACGGGGGATGGAACTGCATGACGCGCCTGGGATCAATCCGGTCTTCGTTCAACACCACCATCCTCGTGCTGGAAGGACTTCTCGAATTTGAACGAACACGGCCGGCTGGTCTCATTAGAGCCATCCGGAGCGCCCGACGCCGTGGTGAGGACTATCTGCTCGACCGGCACCTGATGCGGTCTCTGAGCACCGGCGAGATCATCAATCCGAGCTGGACTCGATTCTCCTTCCCGCCCCGGTGGCACTACGACGTCCTGCGCGGTCTCGACTATCTGCAGAACGCCGGGGTCCGCCCCGACGGTCGCTCCGACGAAGCCATCGAATTGTTGCTCTCCAAAGGGACCAAGGACGGGAGATGGAAACTGCAAAACCACCACTCCGGACTCGAACACTTCAAAATGGAGACGACCGGCCAACCGAGCAGATGGAACACCATGCGGGCCCTGCGCGTCCTCCGCTGGTGCGGTGTCGGCTGAGCAATCTCCGAAGGCGCTGCCGAACCCAATTGTCTGTAGATGTTGCTCGCTTCAGAGTGCTAGCAGATTCCTCGGAGCCCGATGTTCCCGTTCGCCGGCGCCGGTCAACTTTGGTCAGGCTGGCACTACACAAAGCTAACGTGGCCGGGATCCGAATCACACGGAGAATGCGACATGACCACCGGGCTGAACGCCCCCGACTCAGTACTGGACGTCACTAGCGGCATCTGCGGTATCTGCCCGGCTGGCTGTTGGGTGGAGGTCGGTATTCGCGACGGCAAGCTGGAGACAATTGCACCGGATAAGGGCCACCCGCTGGGCATGTTGTGCCGACGGGGGGAACACGCCCGTGACATCGTGTACAGCCAGAACAGGCTTCGCCATCCGATGCGGCGGGTGGGTCCCAAGGGAACTCATGAGTTCGAACAGATTTCATGGGATGAGGCCTACGACTTGATCGTCGAGAATTTCGAGCGAATCAAGACGGAGTCGGGCGCGGAAGCGACCGCGGTCTACACGGGTCGGGGGGCGTTCGAGCTGTCGCTGTGCGACATGTACCAGCCCCGGGAGGCTCCAGTTTCGTCGGCATCGAACGTATTGTTTCCGTTTGGCTCGCCCAACACGATGGGCGTGGGCGCCCTGTGTTACGTCTCGTTCGCCATCATCGCTCCTCACGTGACGATGGGCCGGATGCTCGTCGACATGTTCAACGACATAGAGAACGCCGAGATGCTTCTGGTGTGGGGCGCCAACCCGGCCACCGACTCCCCTCCGCTCGACATGCATCGGCTCGAAGCAGCAGCGACACGCGGGGCCGACATCGTGGTCATCGACCCTCGCCGCACCGAGACGGCCGAACGCTGCGGCGCCCAATGGGTTCCGATTCGCCCCGGAACCGACGCGGCCCTGGCCCTCTCCATGATCGGGGTGCTGGTTGACGAGGACCTCTACGACATCGACTTCGCGGACAACTGGTGCCACGGCTTCGAGGAACTGTGCAGCTATGTCCATCACTTCTCCCCCGAAGTGGCCGAAACCATCACGGGGGTGCCGGCCGACACCATCCGGGATCTCGCCCGGCGTCTCGCAGGTGCCACCGGAGCAAGCCCGCTGATGTACACCGGCCTCGAGTACTCCAACAGCGGCATTCAGGCGATCCGGGCCGTCTATTCGCTGTTTGCGCTGGCCGGCCAGCTCGACGTGCCGGGAGGCATCGGGCTGGCGATGCTCGACACGCACTTCCCGATCAACCGGTCATGCAATCAGCCCAATCCCGACATCGGCCGGGCGGTGGGTTTCGACAAGTTCCCGCTCTACTCCAAATACCGGGGCGAGGGCCACGCTTCGAGCCTGGTGGACGCGGTGCTGGCGGAGGATCCGTACGCGATTCGGGGCCTGATCATCCACGGCGCCTCCATCCTCACCTCATGGCCGCAGACACCGATCTGGGAGGAAACGCTCTCCAAGTTGGATTTTGTGGTGTGTATCGACCGTAACCTGACTGCCGACGCCCGCTACGCCGACGTGGTGCTGCCGGCGACCACGATGTTCGAGATCGACTCCTACATGACGTACGGCCCCATATTCCGTCTGCGGGAAAAGGTCATCGAACCGGTAGGGGAGGCCCGCAACGACTATCTGATCATGGCCGAGCTAGCCCGCCGACTCGGCCATGGGCATCTCTTCCCGGCGACCGAGGACGGCATGATTCGCCAAGCACTCGAAGGCTCCGGGTACACACTCGAGGAGGTGAGAGAGGCGGGCGGCTGGGTGAAGCTGGCAACGCCGATGATGGAGTACCAAAAATGGCAGAAGGGCGGATTGCGCCACGATGGCGGCCCGGGATTTGCCACCCCTACGGGCAAGTTCGAGGTCTGGTCCACCATCCTCGAAGACTACGGATACGAACCCCTCCCCAAGTACACCGAGCCGGTGGAGGGGCCCATCGCCGCTCCCGACGTGGCCGAGGACTATCCCCTTGTCTTCAACTCTGGGGCGCGACCCCAAAACGACTTCCGTTCCCAGCACCACGGGATCCCAGGCCTGGTCAAAGACAGCCCTGAGCCGATGGTGGAGATCAGCCTCGAGGACGCAGCCGAACGCGGCATCGACACCGGCGACCTCGTCGAAGTGCGTACGCGACGCGGCGCAGTGCCCTTTCGAGCCAGAGTCACCGACGGGATCGTCAGGGGCGCCATCGAAGCCAACATGGGTGGGGGGACTGCCCTGGGACCGGAGTCCTGGCAGGAATGGAACGCCAACATCCTCACCGACCTCGACAACTACGACGAGATCTCTGGATTCCCCGTCTACAAGGCGCTCCTGTGCGAGGTGGTGAAGCTGGAGGAAGGTACCGAAGCCACGCGACGTGCCACCCAGGCCAATGTCGCCGACACCACCCGGTCGATCGTCCAGCCTCGTCCTCAGAAGCCGCGAATCTATCTCGACAACAACGCCACTACTGAGATTGCCGACGAGGTGCGTGAGGCAATGGCACCCTATCTCGGGGCCTCCCACGGAAACCCTTCGAGCATCCATCGCAGCGGTCGGGACGCCCGCCAAGCGATCGTTCTGGCCCGCCGTCAGATCTCCGGGCTGATCAACGCCCGTCCCCGAAGCATCATTTTCACCGGCGGCGGGTCTGAGGCTGACAATCTGGCTCTCAAAGGCGTGGCCTTTGAGCACGCCGATAAGGGCCGCCACCTCATCACCACCAGCACCGAGCACCCGGCCGTCCTCGGAGCAGCGTCGTTCCTGGAACGCATCGGGTACGAGGTCACCTATCTCGACGTCGACGAATGGGGACGGGTCGACCCGGTGCAGCTCGAAATGGCGATACGCGAGGACACCATCCTGGTGTCGATCATGATGGCCAACAACGAGGTTGGCACCGTCCAACCCATCAAGGAGTTGTGCCGGGTTGCCCACGATGCAGGGGTTCTCTTCCACACCGACGCAGTACAGGCGGTGGGAAAGATCCCCGTGGATGTCGATGACCTCGACGTCGATCTCCTCAGCATGGCCGCTCACAAGTTCCATGGCCCCAAAGGAGTTGGGGCGCTCTACGTGCGTAAGGGCGTCGAACTCGAGCCGCTCATCCACGGTGGAAAACAGGAAAGAGAGCTGCGGGCCGGCACCGAGAACGTCCCCGCCATAGTGGGGATGGGCAGAGCCGCCGAACTGGCACCCGAGTGGGTGGCGAGCAGCGAACGGTTGGCAGGGCTTCGAGACCGACTCGAGGAGAGGATCCGCCGGCTGGTGCCCGGTGCGATGCTCAACGGCGACCCAGCTCACCGGCTGCCCAACACCCTCAATCTCACTCTTCCCGGGCTCCGTGGCGAGTCACTGGTGGTAGCCCTCGACCAGCATGGCATTGCCCTCTCCTCGGGTTCCGCCTGTAAAACCGGCAATCCTGACCCCACCCACGTCCTCATCGCCATGGGCAAGACGCCCGAATTCGCACATTGCGCCGTCCGGTTCTCGCTGTCCCACCACACCACCGACCAAGACATCGACGCCACCGAAGACGCCCTAGCCAAAGTGCTCGAGGAAATGGAGACCACCGTCCGCTTTCTCTCCTGCAAGTGAAACCCCGGGCTCCGAGGTGACGCTGCGACTGGTGAACGATGGAGCCATACTCCACAACATTGACATCCCGGAGCTCGGGGTGTTCGTGGAAGCCGAGGCCGGTGCCACGGCAGCGTTCACGTGGCTCTGCAGCGTTCCCGGCCACCAGGAGGCAGGGATGGAAGCCGGCGGAACGATCGGCGGCTGAGTCTCGATCGGACACGCATCCGAGACTGGCCCGGGCACGGTGACGGGCCAGTCGTCGGATTCGGTCATCGAAATCAGAGGATTCATAGCCGAAGCCGCTGAGGTGCTGTCCCGGCTCATCGGGATCCGTCCTACGATTGCCACATTGCCTCTCGAGACCAAGCAGACCGCGACTACTGGAATCGGCGGTACTCCGAACGGACCTGGCCCGATGCCCCATCAACCTGGCTTGTGGCGAGTGCAGAACTCCTCCCAGACGGTGGCCGTGCCTTGGATGTCGCTGGGGGCACTGGACGGAACGCAATCTGGCTAGCACAACGGGGCTGGGCTGTCACGATCGCGGATATCTCAGACGTGGCCCTTGCCTTCGCTATCGAGCGGGCAGACTCACACCATGTCCTGGTCGAGACATTCGTTACCGATCTGGGTAGCGACCCCCTCCCTGGAGGTCCCTGGGATCTCGTCTTGCTGTTCCACTATCTCGACCGAGATCTGCCCATCGCCCTTGCTCAAGCTCTTCACCCCGGTGGTGTGCTCATCGGTGCCCTCGCCACGGTTACCAACCTCGAACGCAACGACAGGCCGCCACTCCCATATCTGCTCGAGGATGGCGAACTCCCCGGTCTGATGGGTGACCTGGATCTGGTGCGTTACGAACAGGGATGGCAAGACGACCGCCACGACGCCCGGTTCGTGGCCAGGAAGCCACTCTGAACCAGAACGTGGTGACGTCTAACTACGGGCTCTTGCACTCCGCCTTGGGTCCCAGGCGGTACCGAAAGGGTGAATAGCTCGGTGTTGGAGAACGGTCGGTTGGCCTAGGCCTCTGAACGCCCCTCGGCGTCAGGGATGAACTCAGTCTCGAAGGCACCCTCTGGGTCAACGACTACGTCTTCGTTGGGGAGGGGAAGGCCGACATGCTCGAAGAAGACGGCTATCTCGCTGAAGTCGCTTGGCGCATCTACAGCGTCGAGAACGACTGAGGTCAGGGACCACCCGCCAACCCGAGATCAAGGAGGACGCAATGGGCCCACGCAACAGAACGGCACTCATCACGGGCGTCAACTCGGGCCTCGGGTTCGAGGCCTCGGCACAATTGGCGGAGGCGGGCTTCATCATCACGGCTGGGATCGAAGCAACCGTGGCGTCGACGCTCGTTGGTCATCACCAACTCCCCATCGGCCTCCTCGGAAACAGGCCTTCTCAACGACCACGCACGGCTGAGGCAAGGGTTAATACGTCGCACCGTTGTATTTGCCGCTCTTTGCCGCGGGGGCGATATGGGTCGAGGACACTCGGGCGGTTGTCCGAAAGGCAGTCTTCGGTCTGATCGGGCTCGGTGCAGCCTTGGGAGTGTTGCTTCCGCTACCTGTCGTGTCACCTGAGAACGTCGGAGCCTTCAACGAGGTCAACAATGAGCTTGGAGAGACTTACGGGTGGGATCAACTAGTAGATCAGATCGAGGTCGTGTTTCTGGGGCTCACCCCCGAAGAACGGTCCACAGCAGTCATCTACACCTCTAACTACGGCGAGGCCGGCGCCATCGAAGTCATCGGCTCAGATCGGTTGCCGCCGCCGATCTCAGGTCACAACAACTATTGGCTCTGGGGACCAGGAGACCGACAGGGTCCGATCATCGGCGTAGGTCACGTACAAAGTCATCTCAAGCTGGTCTGTCCCCAAGTCACGGCAGTCTCGATGATCACGAACGAAGCCGGAATCGACAATGAAGAAAACGGCGCAACGATCTGGCTATGCCTCAATCCCGATGCGCCGCTCTCATCGGCTTGGGATGAGGTTCGTCACTTCGATAGACGGGCCGCATTCCCTCGCTCCGATTCGATCAGAGTCGGTCAGCTGCCCCGTAGAACGCATCGGTCCTGTCCGCATCTCCAACGGTCTTCTCGTTTGTATCGTCCCCTGAAGAGCAGAGGGTGCGGTCTGTCTTCGAGTCGGTTTTCGGGGTTTCAGATTTCGAGACGTTCCTCACCGAAAGCGAAACCCAGGCGTTCATTGTGATCCAGGATGACGAGATCCTCTATGAGGGCTACTTCAACGGTGCAGAACGTAGCTCGATGGTCACCTCGTTTTCGGTCGCCAAATCCTTCGACTCCACCTTGATCGGCGGACAGGGACTGAGGGGAAAGTTGTTCAGATAGTCACCCTGGTCCGACTCGCCCCAAGCCAACACTCGACCTACATACACAGGTGAGTAGACCAAGGCGAAACGGCCAGCCACAAAACGATCAAACCAACCACACCGCCAAGGACTTTCCCGATCCGCTTCAACGATTCGGCTCACCGTTGATGACCTGAAATCGGGGCGACACATAGCCCTACCTCAGATCAACACGTACACCCGACTGGATCTGATCTTGCCACGACACAAGGTTGCCTCACGGTCGGTTCCACAGACTCTGGTTCGAGCAGTTGGCGTCGCACCGGGGTGCTTAGATCTATCCAGTGAGTTGAAGGCAGATGATGGATGCGATTTCAGATTCCAAGCTGGGTGAGGCACCGGCCTATAGGCGCCGTCAGATCGTCACAGACTTGGTCGTCCTCTTCACGGCCGCACTGTTCGACGTAGGTGTCGCGACTGCTAGTACCGGAAGCGAAATCGACCTTCTGGGTTTCGTGATCTGGGGAGTCGCACTGGGAGCCCTCATGTGGCGCCGGCATCGGCCGATAGCTGTCCTGGTTATCACGGCGGTAGGAGCCGTCGCTTTCATCGTCATTGGCTACCGCGGGGCCAACGTGTTCCCCTTCATCATTGCCACATACAGCATTGCCTTGTACGGACAGACAAAGCTGCAGGCAAGAGTCGCCGCGCTTGCGAGCACACTGTTTGTGCTCAGCATCTTCTCGTTCGCGACAGCTGTGCGCGATGAATTCGAGATAGGTGACCTCGTGAGAAACGGTTTGCTCCTTGGTGGGGCCTTCGCTGTTGGGAACACGATTCGTACACGCAACGCCCTGGCCCGCGCCGACGTCGAGCGAGCACAAGGGAAGGTCGAGGAGGAGCGTCGTCAGGCTCGGGACGCGATCGCGGCTGAGCGACTACAGATCGCCCGTGAGCTCCACGACATCGTTGCCCACAGTGTCACTGTCATGACGGTGCAGCTGGGCGGGGCGCGGCTCAACGTCATCGATAATCCAACGCGGGCAAGAGAGGCACTCGACGAAGCCGAGACAGCGGGTCGGCGTGCGATGAGAGAACTGAGAAGAATGCTCGGTGTATTGCGGGCTGTCGAAGAGACACCGACGGAGAAGCCTTGGCTACCTGAGGCGCCTCTGAAGTCGCTGATCGAAGAAATGTCCACCGCCGGCCTTGACGTCTCCCTACAGAGCGTTGGAACTCCACAACCGGTATCGGCAGCGCTCGAAGCCACGATGTTCCGCGTCGTGCAGGAGGCGTTGACCAACGTTGCCAAACACGGCGGCGAGAACGTCAAGGCACAGGTCCTGCTCACCTGGACCGAGGACACCGTCGGGATTGAGGTGATCAATGACACCCGTAGGGCCGCAAGGGTTGGAGCCCCGGGTTTCGGTTTGATGGGTATGCGTGAACGAGTTGCACTCTTCGGGGGAACACTCGCTCATAGACCGACCCCTGATGGCGGCTTCCGAGTGGAAGCCGTCCTGCCCTTGGAATCAGGTGATGAGGAAACATGACAATTGGCGTGCTCATCGTCGACGACGAAGCCCTCATCCGGTCCGGTCTCCAACTAATGCTCGAAAGCCAGCCGGATCTCAGGGTGGTTGCCGAAGCAGACAACGGGCAGGCCGCCGTCGAGCTTGCCCTCAGGCACCGGCCAGACGTAATCCTGATGGATATCCAGATGCCACAAATGTCCGGCATCGACGCCGCCCGGAGGATCACGGATGGCGATGACCCACCCAAGATCGTGATGCTGACAACGTTCGGGGACGACGAGAACGTCTACAGGGCTCTCCAAGCCGGAGCGAGTGGCTTCTTACTCAAGGACAGTCGGCCCGAAGACGTCATCAGAGCCGTCCGCGTTGTGGCTGACGGCGAAGCCCTGCTCTCGCCGGCGGTGACCAGGCGACTCGTCGACGGATTCGTGACTTCGCACCACCCACCGGTTGTCGACAAGAACTACGAAAGGCTCACCGACCGGGAGCGGGAGATCCTCGCACTCGTCGCCGAAGGTCTGAGCAATCAGGAGATTGCCGATCGACTTTTCGTCAGCTTCTCAACCGCAAAAACCCACGTCTCCCATGTTCTCACCAAACTCGGCCTGAGGGACAGGATCCACGCGGTGATCTACGCCTACCAACACGGACTCGTCGAACCGACCGACACAGCCACGTAGGAAGATCGGCCTGACGGCCGACAAGACATGGCGTCGCGGCCGATGACAGGGGCGCTCCACTCGGGCACATTGGCTACGACCGGGTGACTACCGCTCGGTCCATGAGCGAAAGGGAGCGACGAATGGCATCTCAAGCAATGGCGACTGCCGAAAAGAAAGACCTCGACCGGCTGAAGCTTCTCGTCTGGCTGGCGGTTGGAGCAGCCCTGGTTGCCGCGACTTCCGGGGTTCTGCTTCTGGCTCTCGATCCCGCCGCTGGTTCTTCTACCGAGGCGACGTTGGGAGTTGCTGCAGCCATAAGCGGGCTGGCAACCGGAGCTCTAGCCATCACCGTCTTCGTCTACGCACAGGCGAAGAACCTGTGGCGATTTGCACCGCCCGCGATACGAATCGTGGTCTGGGTGTTCATAGCGGCCGGGATCGCGCTCACGCTGTGGAATCTGATCTCCCAGCCCTTCAGCACCTGATGAGTGATCTCTGTGTATCGAATAGAGAAGGAGTAAGACTGTGTTAGTCAGCATGTCAATAGATATCGAAGCGCCTCCCGAGCGGGTTTGGCCCTACTTGATCGAGCCCGAGAAGACGATGGAGTGGTTCACGGCGCTGAAGCGCTTCGACTGGACCAGCGAGCCGGGAGGGGTCGGATCGACGTTCTACTGGCTCGAGGAGGCATCGGGCCGTCAATTCAACATCCACTTCGAGACCACCGAATGGGAACCCAATCGTGTCTTCGCCTACCGAATGACCGACGGGGACTTCTTCAAGAGCTACGACGAGCGCTGGACCATCGATGAGATCCCCGGAGGCTGTCGGTTCACGTTCAACGACCACATCGTGTTCCCCTACGGGCCCATTGGATGGATCATTGGGTACTTCGCTGCTCGCAACGCCGCCACCGAAGGAACCGAGATCCGGGAGAACCTGAAACGCATTGTCGAGGCTCGGGAGAGCTAGCTCGTATGAACGAACAGCGCACCTTCATAAGGACGGGCGGATGGCTCGGAATGCTCAGCGGTCTCGCAATACTGGTGTCCAGTCTCACCACAGCCATCACTTCGTCGATCGCTAGACCTGAAGACCCATCTGAAGTGGCTGCGTTTTTGACCGAAGTCGACTCCAAAGTTTACAGCTTCCACGTCTATGGATGGTTCGGGTTGATCGGTCTGATCTTGGCGGTGCCTTTCACATACGGACTGTTTCTGTTGGTGCGCAAAGCGCTCAACGAAGCTTGGCTAGGTGCCGTCTTCATGTGGGCTGGGTTGATCGTTCTGTTCCCCGCCTATGTGCTTGCCATGTTGACCGCCACCAGCCTCAGTCCGCTGTTCGATGATCTGGGCGAGTCGGCGGCTGATTCGATCTACGTGGTCTTCAAGTCATTTGGAGGTCTCGCAGCCTTGCTGTTTCTTCTGGGGAGCCTTCTGACCTTCTCGATCGCTCCCGGATTGCTCTCAGTTTCGTGGTTGCGAACTGCAACGTCACCACGTTGGATCGGGTGGTTAGGCGTGTTCGCCGGAATCACGGGTCTTGCATGGTCTGGCCTCTTGTTGGAGGACGCCGGACTGCTGTCACTGATCTGGGCAATCAACGCGTTCGCCAACATCATTTGGATTGTGGCTGCCGGAGCCACGATGACTCGGTTCCAAACCTCCAAAGAACCGGTCGAAGCTTGAGAGGTTCCTGCGTCGACTCAGAACGTCAGGACGTTGACCCCCTCACGGCATGTATGGCCTTCCCTGCCAAGTCGTCCGGCGCCTCGGTTGGTTCGGTTGGCGGTGTCTCCTCCACCGGCTGGGTGCTGGCGCGCAGGCTGACAAAGTCAAGGAAGCCAGCAGAAGGACGGGGAACAGGCGACGGGAACGAGGTTCTTGGTATATCGAGATCAACATCAGCGGCACTGGAGACACCGGTATCGAATGATCAGGTGGACCTCACCTGGCCAAGTTCCTCCATCGTGACGCTCGACGCCTATTCGCCGGCTGGGTTGGTCGGCGAAGACAGGCCTTGATCCCCAGCAATTCCGGACATCTTCCCTCCGCCCCTGATCCAGCCCAGCAGAGGCACTAGTCCGATGATGATGGGAAGTAACCAGAAGAAGATCCGGTGGGTGAAGGCTGCCGCGGCAACCAGGTCAGCCAGCGCAGGGTCGTCGCCCGCGATCAGCCATACGTAGGTCAGCTCGACCAGCCCAAGACCGGCGGGAACTATCGGCATCAGGGACATGAAGATCCCGATGGCATAGACCCCGACCAACTCCAGGAAAGGTACCACCTCTGGACTGATTCCGAGCTCGCGGAAAATGAACAACATGCCCAGGAATTTGACGGTGTGAGATCCAAAGAGAAACAAGGCAGAGATCCACCAGTGGGATGCAAGTGTCTTGATCAGCAAGTCGCGAAACTCCACCGTGCTGGTTTCCAGATCCGGAGGTGGTTCTCGCTTGAACCTGGGCATCGCCCAGTCGGCAGCTCGCTGCAATCCACGCCCGATCGCCCGGGCCAACCGCTCGCGTCTAAGTATCAGGCTTATCACAATCACCGCGCCCACCACTGCTGCCACAGCAAGGGCCGTGAAGACACGAGCCGGCTGTTCGCCGTGGCCGGTGGCCACCAGACCGACGAGGACGACAAGAGGCGCCAGGATGGCAAAGGTGACCTGGAACCCGCCACCGACAATCACACTCGACCCGGCAACGGATCCATCGACGCCAAAGCCGCGATACATGGCATAACGAACAACGATGTCCCACGGTGATGGCGCAAACCCGGCGACCGAGTTGCCACCGAGCCAGGCTTTCCAACCCGGCAGTAGCCCGAGCCCAGGAATCAGCGTCGTGTATACGCCGGCCTCTAACCAGGAGGAGAAGACACCCATCGCCAAAAGCAGCAACACGGCCTGCGCATCAAGAGAAGTAATCGCAGCCCAGACTGCGGCATAGTCGATGAACTGAGGGAGGACGACACCAAACAGGAGGACGAGCACCAGCAGCGGGACAACAAACTGCCACCACGACAGCTTCCGCTTCGGAGTGGATGGATCAGCCGTCATTTGTTCCAGCGGGCCAGCCCTGCAGCTATGGCGTGACCTGTGACCGGAGCGTTCAGATAAGGCTCGGCGTCATGCGCCCGGTGACCATTGTCGATCATCACATCTGTGACACCCTCACCGAACTTGGAGGCCAACGACGGCACACGGACCACCGTGTCGTCGAGAGCAACGACGTTGGTCCATTCAGCGACAGCACCCGGCCAACCCCCTACACCGCCCACCGGTTCTGGATCGAGATGCGGGAAGACGAATTCGCCACCGAGAGGTGAGCCCAACGTGATAAGGGTCTGGACACCCCATTCGGGGTGCGCCGCCAACTCCTCGTAGGCGACCACCGTTCCCATCGAATGGGCGACGATCACTTCTGTGTCATCGGTGACCTTCTCTGTGAGGCGCGAACGAATCAACTCTCTGATATCGCGATCAGCGAAGTACCTGCCGAGCTGATGCAGCAACTGCCTCAGGACCTCTCGGCCGATCTCCTCGGCGAGAGCATCCATGCCTCCCTCCCCGTAGTGTTCCTCAACCGCATCCAAAAGACCCGACCGACGGGCAATCTCCATCAGTTCTTCGCGATCAGGTCGACCAGCAGCCACCTGTGGTCGGAAGACATCCCCATAGAAGGCGACGGCAAAGTCATCCGGGTCGATCTCAGTACCGGCGTGGACCAGCCCGTCTTGAAGTGATGGCAACCAGCGGCTCTTAATTTGATTAGGTCCCCAGAGCTGATGAAACGCCCCATGGACACCGACGACTCGCGCGACAACGACCTCCGATTGGCGCCGACCAAGCTAACGGCAACGGCACAGCAGTCGCCGACTATGCCACAGCAGGTGTGAACGTTGAGCCAAGGCCACGCCGGGCAGACGGCGGGAGACGACCATCAATGGTCCACTTCGGACTTGAAGCCGAACGGAATCCACAACCCGACGAGCCATCCCCCGGCAGGTTCACCCAGGAACCAGAAGACCTAGGCAATACCTGGGTATTCGAGTCGTAGCGGGGGCGGGATTTGAACCCGCGACCTTCGGGTTATGAGACTGATAGCGGGCAACAACGTGATCAGGGACAACTCGGATCTATCAACAACGAGCACGCCAGATGACCCTCTATCGCATCGCGGCTCTTGCCACCGTTTCTCATCATCTCGCGGACCAAACGCGGACCGGTGGCTCCGCCTTCGCGGGTTCGTACTCTTCGAAACGCTCGGCTAGTTCGGGCTACCCGGAAAGAAGCTCGAACCGGCCTTGGGAGGAGGCCACAGCCTCCCCTACGCGTGTCGGTCACTTCACGATCCATCCCCAACCGCGAATCGAGACGTTGAACGTCGCAAGGTCCAGGGTGACGATCTCGACCAGCGCCCCCCTCGCCTCCGAGAAGCGGCCGGTACCACCGGTGATCGTCATGAACTCGAGATACCGTGTTTCGTCGATCTGCCGTCCGCTGTAGGTGGCGTGCACCTGGTCGCCGTTGGCGGCCTCGATCACCATCTCGGCTTCGCCGTAGCGACCGGTCAGCTCACCGGTCGAGGTGACGTAACTGCAATGGCTGCTTGCGAAGGTCACTCGTCCAAGATGGCTGATAGTGCCCTCTCCGACGTAACGCAGGACTAGGGCCGGTTCGGAGCACCGCCCCTTTGGGTCCGGAATCTCGATGCCGGCGAATGCCGCCTCGAGTCTTTCCCGAATCGGCAGCGGCCTCGAAGTTGTCGCCTGGGCAACGGTCGTCGTCATATCAGCAGCGCGGAGAGCAGAGCCATCACGGTCACTGGCTTTCTTGTTCTCATCGTTTCTCGCCTCCTTCCTTTCTCACCGCAAGTCTGCCGGGGTCATCTCAAGAGATTCCAAAAGACCCTGTTCCGCTGATCTAGGCACGATCTATGCTCATATCGATGCGGTTCTCCGTACTGGGGCCGGTGACCGTCGCCGACGGAGACGGTTCGGTGCTTGCGCTCGCGGGTTGGAAACAGCGCGCGGTGCTGGCACTGTTGCTCCACACACCCAATCAAACGGTGTCGGTGGATCGCCTCATCACCGACATTTGGGGCGACGATGCTGCAGACCGTTCCCGCGATGCCCTCTACACCTACGTGTCCAACCTTCGGGGCATCCTCGGCAAGGAGCGGGTCGAACACGGTCCGGCCGGGTATCGCCTTGTCACCGAACCGGGAGAGCTCGAGGCGGACGAGTTCCAGGCAGAGTTGACCCGTGCCGAGCGCCTGATGGGATCTGCCCCTGAGACGAGCGTCCGAATCCTCGAGGACAACTTGGGCAGATGGCGAGGCCGGGCCTATGAAGGTCACGAGGACCTGCCTTCGATCGCTCCCGAGGCGGCTCGTCTCGACGAACTCCGCATCGCAGCCCAGGAACTGCGCTTCGGGGCAATGCTCCGAGCAGGAGAAACCCCGGAGCCGGCCGATGTCGCCGTGCTCTGTGAGACACACCCGCTACGTGAGCGGCCTTGGGCACTGATGATGCGGGTCGAGTACCGGGCGGGCCGTCAGGCGGATGCCCTCCACACGTTTCAGCAATTCCGGCAAACCCTCGGCGGAGAACTCGGGATCGAACCCTCGCCGGCGCTCGTCCGGCTCGAGGAGCAAATCCTCCTCCAGGACCCTGCTCTCGATGCCTCCCGAACGACCCCCACCAACCTGCCCAACCCCTTGACCAGCTTCATCGGCCGCCTCGATGAGCAGGCCTTGCTCGACCAGGCAATCCATGACCATCGTCTGGTGTCCCTGCTCGGGCCCGGCGGAGCGGGTAAGACCCGGCTTGCGGTCGAAACGGCCCGCACCCTGCTCGGATCGTTTCCGGACGGGGTGTGGCTCGTCGACCTGGCACGCGTATCAGATCCTTCGGGCGTGATCAACGCCGTGGCGTCCGCTGCTGGAGTGACATCAACCGAGGCCCTCGTCGACTGGCTGTCGTCGCGAACGGCACTCATCGTCCTGGACAACTGTGAACACGTCGTCGACGCCGCCGGTGATCTGGCCCAGCGAATCCTGGAAGGGACCACCGCAATCGCCATCCTGGCGACCAGTCGCGTTGCCTTGAATCGTCCGGGAGAGCAGCGGGTCAACCTACTCGGCCTTGGGCTCGCGGACTCCGATGACGAAGCGGGCGAGGCTGTAGAACTGTTCATCGATCGTGCGAACACCATCCGAACGTCACTCAAGTTCGGACCTGAGACCATTCGGACGGCCCGGGCGATCTGTCAGCAGCTCGACGGGCTCCCTCTGGCCATCGAACTCGCCGCGTCACGCACCGACGTTCTCTCGCTCGGTGAGATCGACTCCTACCTTCGAGACAACCTGGACCTGCTCTCAACCGAGCATGCCGCCAGGCACATCCACCGATCGCTCGACACGGCCATCTCCTGGAGTACCTCCCTTCTCGATGAGGATCAGCAGGCACGTTTCAGATCGTTGGGTGTCTTCGAGGGCCCTTTCACCGCGCAGGCGGCGGCGGCGGTGTTTGGCGGAGTCAGCCTGGTAGAAGCGGTTGCGCAGCTGAAGACGCTGTCAGACGCGTCGTTGGTGGTTGCCCGGCCTGCAGAGATCGGGGGAACCTCCTATCGGCTCCTCGTGCCGATAGGGGCCCATGCGCGCTCTGCATTGATCGACTCAGGGGCATGGGACCAGACCGCCGCCCTTCACGATCGTCACTACCTGGACTCGTGTCGCTCTCAACGCGATGACATGTTCGGCTCAGACCGGGTGGAGGCGGTGCGCCGGGTCGAGCTGGAGATCGCCGACTATCTGACTGCCTGGGGCCGCCTCGAGGACGAAGACCCGGAGTCCGCCCTCCCCTTTGTCTGGACCCTCGGCCATGACTGGTTGTCGGCACGTGTGGGGCCCGGGTATGAGCGGATGGCGGCCCTGATCGAATCCGTCGGAAAGAGTCCCTCCACCGAGTACGCAGACGCATTGACGATCGGCTCCTGGGTCGGGATGTACGCCAACGATTGGGAGCGCGCCATCCCCTGGGCAGACCGCGCCATCGAGATCTACGAGAAGGCCGGTGATCAACTCGGCCTGGCCTACGCCCACGTGCGTAGAGGCCACTGGGCATTCGGCAGAGGGGACATACCGACTGCAATGGAGTCTCTGCCGCTGAGCCTGGAGATCTGTGAACGGATCGGTTACCAGGAAGGTAAAGCCTGGCCAATGGTCCTGATCGGCCAGGCGCGTCGCTGGGGAGACGATGACAGCGCGGAGGTGTTCGACATGCTGCTCGCCGCTAAGGCGCTCTTCGTCGCCACCAACGACGCCTCAGGCCAGGTCCACGCCGGCATGGTTCTCGAGACCTTTCTCAACCGCGACGTGGCCAGTCGCCTCGCAACAGCAGAGGAAATGATCACCGTCGCCGAGAGGTACGGAGGCGACAACGTGTTGAGACCGACCGCATATCACGCCCTCGCCTATGCGACCTGGGACGACGGCCAGCACGAACGGGCCAAGGGCCTCAATCGTGCATGTGTGCGCGCCGCACTGGCCAGCGGCAACCTGATAACCCTCGGGCTCGGTCTCATGCAGGGAGCCCGTTTTGCCGGGTTGGATGGTGACGCCCGAAGGTGTGCGCTGCTGGGCGGTGCCGGCCGGGCTCATTTCGCCTTCGAGGTCGCACCGTTCCAGCTTCGTTATGAGGCGCCCGCTATCGATGAGGCGAAGAAGGCATTGGGAGAGGCCGGGTACGACGAGTTGTTCGACCAGGGCGGTGCCCTCTCCCCCGAGGAGGCTGCCGTCCTGGTACTCCGCTAGCGGACCAGGGTCCCGGAATCTGCCTAGGAGCCCCCATACACGGTGTCGAGGATCGCCTGAACGGCTGCCACTCCACCGGGGTCATTTGGCTTGGCGAACCACTCGCCGCCCGGCTCGTACCACTCGTTGTCGCCCCGGTATCCCATGAACATGACATCGAAGTGATCCGCATCATCAATGACGGTCAACTCGACGTTCTCATACCCATCGACAGCAAGCGTTGCGTTGGCCTCCTCCGACTGCCATGGCTCGCAGACCGTGTCGTCGCTACCCACCACGAGATGGATGGAGGCGTCATGATGAGTCCATCCTTGAGCGTTGGGGGCAAAAGGGTACTCGCGGCCGTCGACGTCGCTCTTCAGATGGCAACCGCTTAGCCCGACTACCTGGTCGGGACGTGGTGGCACCTCGCCCGGACATGAATCGAAGGTGCCCTCGGGACCGAATGTGGCCTCGTAGAGCACGATTGCCATGGCGACCTGTGCACCCAACGAATGGCCGGCGATGGTGATCGGCTGGTCGATGTCGCCTCCGTAGTCGGAGGCAACGGTTCTCATGTGCCGGTAAGCACACTCGGCATCACGGTACGGGTTCTTCCAGTCCGGCGTCACGATGTCCTGTGCCCTGTAGTCGGGAGCAAAGACAACGACCCCTTGACCGGCGAGCATCTCTGCCGTTTGGGCATAGTGGATGCCTCTACCTTCCCATCCGGCGAGAAACATGACTATCGGCCATGGACCCTCGGCGTCTGGAGCCCATACCACTATTTCCTGGGTGTCGGGACCAGCGAGGCCCGTTGTCATCACCACTGGGTACTTTGACTCCATCTCTGAAGGCAGGGTCGGTGGTACTTCCACCGTGGTAGTGGTCGTTGGCGGGAGCGTTGTCACGGGCGCAAGAGTTGTCGTAATCAGAGTGATTTCAGTTGTGGTAGACCCTGAAGCCACTTCCGCTGATTCGCCCGAGCACCCGGCCAATGCCAGCGCCATGACCAGCGCCAGCCAGAGGATGGTTCTCCTTCTCATGTGCTCCTCCTTTCAAGACCACCCTCCATCGAGCATCTCAAGAGAATCCAAAGCCAGTCGTCGACGCCAACCGAAGCGCGCTCAGCCGTTCTGGGCAGGTCTGCCAGGGCTGGCTTCAGGTCCGAGACGTAGTAATCGACAACGGTCATCGAGCCACGACGCTGAGCCCTATCTCAACGCTCCCCTAACCGGCCGAGCCATCACAGAAGGCATTGAAGGAGTGTGACGGAACCGGGCTGCGCGCAAGAATCCCAGGCGTTGACTGGGGTTTGTTCGTAGCGGGGGCGGGATGGGCCCGAAATCACCCAACCCGTTGACCTGGGGTTATGTGACCGGGATCCCGAACCCCTCCTCGCGGGTCTCATCCGAAGCGGTAAGCCCTGCTCTCCCCCAGGGACTCAGACGTGTTGGGGTGGGGAAGCCCGAATCTGTTGAGGGTTTCGACGCCCGGGACGTACGATGGCAAACATGGGTCAAACCTCAGCCATCGGTCGGCTGAGACCTGTTCGGACCGGTAACACCACATCACCGAGCTGAATGAAGCCAGTCTCAAAGGCCACACGGGTGGCAGGTTACGGATAGACGACCGAGGTCCCGGCTTGAGGCGTTGCTGTGAGCACCGAGGCCTTGAGCCCCGAACGCGCCTCAAACTCGCCCAGAATGGTGCTAGCAATCGCGAGTGATGCCGTTGGCTCAACCAACGCTACGACAGACCCGCCGAACCCTCCGCCGGTCATCCGTGCGCCGTGACAGCCGTCAATGCCGTTGGCGAGCTCCACCAAGAGGTCGATCTCAGGGACCGAAGTTTCGTAGTCGTCACGCAAGCTCTGATGACTCTTCGCCAGGGCCTGTCCGGCGGCGCGGAAGTCGCCCCTACCGAGGTCGTCGACGACATCGTGGACCATCCGGTTTTCGTTCAATACGTGCCGGACCCGTCGCACAAGCATTTCGGACAGCCCGGAATCATCGAGGTCCCGCAGAGAGGCGTCGCGGAGCGAATCCACCCCGAGAATCCGGGCGGCGTCGAAGCTCTCCGCGCGACGATCGTTGTACGCAGTTGAAGTCAGCTCTCTCCGCAGCGAGGAGTCGAAGATGAGGACCTCAACCGCGGAAGGGAACTCGACTTGTTGCACTTCGAGTGATCGGAAGTCGATGAGCATGAGATGGCCGGCGATGGCAGCTGCAGAAGAAATCTGATCGAGCAGGCCGCTCTCGATCCCAACCCACTCGTTCTCGGCACGCCAACCGATCCGGGCCATCTCCAGCGGATCCCAATCGACTTGGGCCAAGCCCGCAAAGACGCGAGCGGTCACCATTTCGAGGGCGGCGGACGACGAGAGACCAGCGCCGACCGGGAGATCAGCGATCACCAACCCGTCCCACCCTGGCGCTCCAGGGAACAGATGATCGAAGGCACGGGCGATGCCCTGCACATAAACCCCCCAACTCTTCACCGGCTCCAGCGAGTTGATGTTGAATGAAACCCGCGAGGCGTCCAGCTCCGAATGCAGGTTCACCCGCCGGTCCCGGCGCGGCCCGGCAGCCAGCCAGAACGACTGCTCGATCGCCATCGAGAGCGAAAAACCGAGGTTGTAGTCGGTGTGGTCGCCGATCAAATTGACACGGCCGGGCGAGCGCGCGATCAGATCCGGGGGTCGCCCGAACCGGACCTGGAACAGATCGAAAGTGGAGCTCAGTGTCTCTCGATGAAACTCTTTCCCTGGCATGTGCACTGATTCAACCAGCGCCATATGAAGATGCACTTGCATGACCAGGCAGTCGCTCAACATCAATGGACTTGACCTCGAGATCGAGGCGAGCGCCGTGGAAGCTGTCGGGGTGGACGCCGTACGGGTGAGTGGTCGATTGGTCGGGCTTCGCTCGTCGGCTGGATTCGACAAGTTCTACCGGCACGGCTGGCACTCCTGGAGTCTCGCCCATTGGGCCGACCTGGGGCTGAACCCGTATCAGATTCTCGTACCCGGGCTTCAGCGGCAAGCGGACGATCCGCGGCTCGCCGAGGTCGCCGGCCACGTCGGTAGCTGGGTTGGCGCCCTCGAGACTTCGGATGGTCGTGCTCTGCTCCTGGGAGCTGCCGGGTTGGACGCACGGGTAACAGCAGACGAGCACGGAATGCGCGGCGCGGCGGCTGATGACATCGAATGGGTCGTCCTGGTGGGGCAGGCAGAGACGCTCCTGGCGACCTACGCAAAGGAGTTGGCGAAAGTCTTCGGATCGTCGAAGCCATCCGAAATCCCCAATGTGTGGTGCAGTTGGAACAGCTTCGGCCCCGACATCGATCAAGGCCTCATACGCCGAGCAGCTGCAGAGGTTGCCCCTGAGGAATTCGACGTATGCCTCATCGACGACGGGTGGCAGGAAGGTGTCGGAGAGTGGGCGCCGAACGAGAAGTTCGCAGACGGGATGGAGCTCCTCGCAAGCGAGATACGGGGGTATGGGTTGACCCCAGGGCTATGGCTCTCGCCTTTTGTCGTCCACAACGACCTTGCCGACACTTTGTCCGATCTCCTCGTCAGAACCTCGGACGGCGCCCTCTACGTAACAGGATTCAACTGGGACGGTGTGTACCACTCACTCGACCTAGCAAAACGCGAGGCGGTTGACTATGCGGCTCAGTCCATCTCACAGGCAGTGGCGTGGGGTTATCGATTCTTGAAGCTTGATTTCCTCTTCGCCGGCGCGGTCAATCCCCTTAATCCGCGGCCTGAGTTCACGTATCGCAAAGCCGCAGAGGTGTTACGCGCTTGCGCGGGAGAGGACGTGAGAATTCTTGCGTGCGGGGCGCCGATCGTTCCGTCGATCGGGGTTTTCGACGCGATCCGAGTTGGCCCTGACGTGGCTCCCTATTGGCAGAACCCGCTTGACCGGTACGTGCAGGACTACTCGGCACCGGGCATGCGAATGGCCATCTCCACGTCCCTGTCGCGGCTCTGGCTCGCTGAGGCAATTGACGCCGATCCGGACATGTCCTATTTCTCGCAGAACCGGAACCTGCTGAGCGAGGAAGATCAGAGTCTGCAACGAAGCTTGGCGGTCATCACGGGTGTCAAGAGCAGCTCCGTTCGTGTACCGGAGCTCAACCCCCGCGAGCGCGAGACACTGCGACACTTCCTCCAAGCCTCACACGAGATCACGCGGATCAGCCGTTACCGATTTGTTGTCGACGGAGAGCCTCTCGACTTCTCGAGAGCGTCCATGGACGGAGTATCTGGACTCAGCTGACCGGCGTCTCGACGCTCCCGGCGCCTTCTGAGTCACGAACCCAGCGCCTTCCCGTCGCCAGCTCCACGCACCTGTAGGCGCCGTCGTAGATGCCGATCGACTTGTTGCTCACGATCGCCTGGCAGTACATCTCGACCAGGTCGGACTCGTCTACAAGGAGGTCGATGGCCTGGCGGGTTTGAGCCGCAGTCCGTGTTTCCACCGTGCCGTCACCCAGCTCCGCCGACCGGATCGCACCCCAAGCTTCATGACCACCGACCCGCTCGTTGAAAATCTTGGGTACCGGATAGAAGGCCAACTCGGAGGGCTTCGTGATCATGACGTCCACCACCCGCATCAAGTAGTTGGTGGCGTATACCGCATGGAAGGTGTTGTCGAAGAGAAGGACATGAAGTCCTGAGGCATTATCCACCCGAATCGAGTCCACGAAGTCCCGAGTTCCCATCCAAGAGTCGTGCAATGTCGCCCTCTTGGCGTCATCTCCGAGCTGGGACTGGAGCCATTGCCAAGTGTCCTGGTGATCTCCAAGATTGACGAAGAGGGTCAGCTCTCCCCGTTCGATCTTCGGCAAACAGTGTCGCACCAACTCGAGGAACAAATCGCTCTGTGCTCCGGCTCCTCCCATTGCTATGAGAAGACGACGCGGTTCGCCTCCGTAGACCCGATCGATGCGGCCCGCCGAGTCCAGTTCGATGTTCTCGACGAGTTCGTGGTCTACGTGATGACCGACGTAGTGGAGGGCTTCTGGAGGAGTTGGCTCCAGGATCCGCCCCTTGTCGTCGAATCCCCGCATCGCCCGGAAGCCGTAGTAGCCAGAGGGGGATTGCACCCCGTGTTGGGCGCCTTCGATCAATTGGAAGGCCATTGGCCAGTTATCGAACACCATGTCCACGACGTTCTCCATCCCGCCGGCCACCGCCCCCATTGTGTTCCACATGTGCGAGCCCAGCATCGGCAAGTCGGGCGGCAGGCTGGCGTGGAGAGGGCCGAACAACTCACTCATTCTGTAGTCGCGCGCGCTGGCCTTGATGAATCGCCACGGCCACCCCGCCGCATACCTATTGAGCAGCCAGTTGAGACCGGGGAGGGTTCTGTCACCGGTGGTGATTGACTCCCAGACGTACTTGTTGAACAGGGCAGAGCGTTGAGAAAGGCGCGAGTACTTGCTGTAGTTGGTGTTCCACCAATTGATGACGTCGGAGGTGATTCCCGGAATGGCGAGTAGATCCAGCCAGTAGGGCGTCAACCCCATCGCAGCAGCTGCGGAGGCACCCGCCATCGCAATTCGATAGTGACCGTAACCCATCCTGACCGTGCCCACCGCGATTCCGCTTGCAGGGTCGATCGGAGTTCCATCAATGTCGCGGGCGACATCCTGGAGCCCGAAGACGTCGCCCAGATAGCCATTCGGTTGCAAAGACAGGTCATATTCCTCGGCCGCGTCGTAGTCGAACTTCTCGATGAACATGTCCTGCCAGCGACGAGCCCGTCGGGCCAGTGCTGCATCGAGGACGTTTCCGTAGAGGGAAAAACGATCCTTGTCTGACATTGTTCTCCCACTGCTTACTCAGACAGAGGTCTCCGAAATCGGACTGATCATAGAGGGTCCGCTGCTTACGAACTAGCAAACAAACGATACAACTTGACAGATTCTCGTAAATACTCGACAATCGGATCGTGGCTCCCTCGAGAACCCTCCCGAGCGTCCGCAGAGACCGGATCTTCACCGTTATCAAGGATCGCCAGTTCGCCCGAGTCACCGAGATTTCCTCCGAATTCGGGATTTCGGAGGTCACTGTTCGTTCCGATCTCGATCACCTGGAGCGCAGAGGTCAGATCAGACGAGTGCATGGCGGAGCCGTTCTCGATGAGCGCCCAGTGCGACGGGAACGATCCTTCGAAGAGCAGTCGGAGGAGTCGGCGGCGGACAAACTGAGAATTGGCCGAGCTGCGGCGGAGATGGTCCAGTCGGGCCAGACGGTGCTCATCGATGTAGGGACTACTTGTCGGACAGTGGCCCAGGCAATCGTTGATCGCACCGATCTGTCCGATGTCAACATCGTTACCAACGGTCTGAACATCGCGGCAATGTTCGAGCCGGTTACCCCCCAGTTCACGGTTGTGGTAACGGGCGGCACGATTCGACCACTTCAGCACTCTTTGGTGGACCCTTTTGGGGGTCCTGTGTTGGAGCGCTTGAACGCCGACATGATGTTCCTCGGGTGCAACGGAGTTCACCCCACCAAAGGTGTTACCAATGTCAACCTTCCCGAGGCGGAGATGAAACAACGCATGATCGCTTCCGCACGCCGGACCATTGGAGTCGCCGACGGGTCGAAGATCGGACAGGTTTGTGTTGCCTGGGTCTGCCACATCGATCAGCTCGATGTGCTGATCACCAGCAGCTCGGCACCCGAAAAAGAAAGAGAACTCCTCTTAGATCGAGGATTGGAGATCGTCTTTGTCTGACGGTCTTCACCCGCCCTCGAGGCGGGAATGGAATAACTGGAAGGAAGGAAGGAAGATGAAACTAAGAAGACTTGGCCTCCTGTTTGTGGTCCTTGCCATGGTTCTCGCAGCTTGCGGCGGCGACACCACAGACACCACAGACACCACAACGGGACCCGAACCCACCGAAGCGCCAGGCACGACCGGCGCACCTGATACCACCCAAGCACCGGACACAACGGAAGGCGACGGCACAGCCCTCCGATGGCGCACTCGCCCCGACAACGAGGAGGAAGCTGCCGTCTATGCGGGTATTTCAGACTCACTCGCGGCTGAGCTTGGTGTCGACCTGCAGTACGAGCCGGGTGGCACCGAAACCGCCGGCTATCAGCAGACCCTATTGACCGAGCTGGCAGCCGGAACGGCGCCAGACGTTTTCTGGTTGCCGGGAACCGACATCGCCGACTTCGCGACGCGTGGAGTCATCCTCGACCTGAGGGCCTTGGCGGATGCCAGCGACCACAATGACGATGACTTCTACCCGGGTCCAATGTTCCACTTGTCGTTCAATCCGGACAGCGGCAATACCGGCGAGGTCCTCTGGGGTCTTCCCCGCGACGTGTCGACGTTCGCTCTCTATATGAACGTCGATCTGATCCAAGAAGCCGGAGTGGACGACCCTCGTGAGCTCGCCGCGAACGGCGAATGGACGTGGGACAAGTTCGTCGAAGTTGTCGACGGCATTGGCGCACTGGGCGGCGAGGTCATCGGCTATGGCCAGAGCTCCTGGTGGGGTCCCTACGGATTCTGGATCAACGCTGCGGGTGGTGGCTTCTTCAACAGCGACCGAACAGCATGTGCTCTCGACACGCCGGAATCGGTAGCCGGTTTGTCAGCATTGGCGGATCTGTACGCCACTAGCTCTGTCGTCCCTTGGGGCGAAGACGCCGAGCCAACGTTCCGCGCCGGTAACGTGGGGCTGTTCCAGAACGGACGCTGGGCTACGCCGGGCATCCGCACTGTCGGCTTCGACTTCGACGTCGTGAAGCTCCCGGACGGACCGGCGGGACCGTCGAACTGGCTCTTCTGGGGCGCATACGTCGTCAACGCCGACACGGCCGATCCCGAGGCGGCTTGGAAGCTGGTTGCGGCACTGACAACGGCCGAGGTTCAGGCACAGGTTGCCGAAAGCGGCGCCAATATCCCGAGCCGTGTCAGCCAGGAGGCGCTCGATGCCTTCCTCACCTTCACGCCACCGGAGAACAACCAGGCCTTCCTCGACGGCCTCTCCGAGAACCCGGCTGCCGAAGGCCCCCTGTGGGCCGGGAGTTGGCCTGAGTTCGTCTCAGTGATGGACGCGGAGGTAGGTGCCGTCGTGACCGGCTCGAAGTCGGTGGACGACTACGCCACAACGATCTGCACATTGACCGAACCGGCCTTCGCCGGCTGAATCCCTTCGATTGGGGGAGCTCGCACAGCTCCCCCAATCGATGAGGGAGGAGATCTGTGGTAGCTGACGCCACACCCGTCAGGTCTACGGGCGAGAGACCCGTATGGCTGGTGGGTTTGGCCATGTGGCAGTTGCTGCTCGGGGTAGCGACGGCCGTCGGGTTTGGGATGGTCGCATCAAGTACCGGCATCGAGATCGTCGGGACTCCGAGGCCTCTGACGATGGCCGCCCTCGGTATCTTCTCCATTCTTGCCCTACTGGCGGCTACCTGGATCTGGCGGTTCGACCATCGCGGCCGGCTAATCGCTTTCATCCTCAACCTGGTCCTCGCCGCCGTTGCCGGCTTCTTCACGCTGCAGGCGGTCAATGTGTTCAACGGCCTGGATGCGCTCAGCGCCACGTTCGGCGACGGTCTTCCGTTCCTTGCTGTGATCGCCGTGGGCTGGCTCTTGTCGGGCTGGTCTCGTGGCCGTTCAGGAAGGTGGGAGCGGATCCTTCTAACCGCCAGCCGGGGTTTGATGATTGTCGGCGCCGCCGCCTTGCTGCTATCGGTGGGTCTGATTCCTGGTTTGTGGACATTTCTGACCAGGATTGTGCTGCCACCGGCGATCATCTATTTGGCGATCACCGTCTTCTCCATTGCAGCCCTGCGACTACTCAAGACCAGCCAAGTGACGAAGGCCTTCGGCAGCACCTCAAAGCAGCTCGAAGTGATGGATGGAATTGCCTTCGTTTCACCGAACATTCTTGGATTCCTCGCATTTCTTGCAGGTCCCCTCGCGATCTCGCTTTTCGTGTCTCTCACGGATTGGGACGGATTGAGCGAGGCGTCGTTCATAGGTCTGCGCAACTACATCGACCTATTCGCCGACCCCTTCTTTCATCGGTCTCTGCTCAACATCTTGTACTTCGGGCTGCTGGCCATCCCTCTGTCCATCATTCCGGCTCTAGGCCTGGCGTCGGCTTTGAACATGAAGCTGCCGGGCATGCGCCTCTTTCGTGCCCTCTACTTCCTGCCAGCAGTCGCCGGCGTGGTAGGTGTCGCGCTCATCTGGAAGCAGCTGTACAACGCAACGATCGGCTACATCAACTACGCCATACTCCAGGGCACCGAGTTGCTGAACCTGCTTCCTTTTCTCGACTTGACCGCTCCTCAACCGCAGTGGCTCTCCAACCCGTCGACGGCGATGCTCTCGATGGTGATCGTATTTGTGTTCTCGACGATCGGTTTCAACACGGTCCTGTTTGTCGCCGGACTGCAAGGGGTTCCGCCTTCGCTCTATGAGGCGGCGGAACTCGATGGGGCAGGCATCTGGGGCAAGTTCCGAAACATCACCGTTCCAGTGCTGGCTCCGACGACGGTTTTTGTGACCATCACCACCACGATCCTGGCGCTGCAGCTGTTCTCAGAGCCTTTCATCCTCAATGCGCCGCAGCTATCGCCGAACGGTCCTGCCAACGCGACGCTGACCCCCGTCATCTATCTCTACCAGAACGCCTTTGAGAGGTTCAAACAGGGTTACGCCTCGGCGATCGGATGGGTGCTCTTCTTGATCATTTTCGTGATCACGCTCATCTACTTCAGAACACAGCGTGAAGAAGGGGTTCTCACAAAATGACCACGGCCGCTGTCACCGCCCGACGTCGCCACAGGCGGCGGTCGCTCCTCGGCAAGTTGGGCATCTACTTCATCCTGGGTTTCTTTGCCCTGCTGATGGTCTTTCCGTTCGTCTACATGGCGGCGTCGGCGCTCAAGACACCGGCCGATACTTTCCGGTATCCGCCGAGGGTGCTCCCTCGCCAGCCCACCACCCTCGAGGTAAACGGCGAGCAACTTCCGCTCTTCCTGCTCCCCATAATTGGAATCGACACCCAAGTCGTGCTGGTCGAGGAAGGAATCGAGGCGGGAGTGTTCGTAGACCCGGGCACACCTCAGCAGGAGCTGGCCTGGCCCCTGGCGCTCGCGACGCCAACAGGGGGGCAGGCAACCCTCGAGGGGGAGACCGTAGAGATCTATTCGGTCCAAGTCGGTAGCACCTCGACCGACCTTGCGCTCAAGCGGAACACGGTTGTCGGAGGATTCGAATCCGCGGCTGGTGAAGAGACGTTTGCAGTGGTTCGGACGGCTCCAGCCGCCGAGACCGTATCCGCGGAGTGGAAGAACTTCAGTGAAGTCCTCGAACGCCCGGCGATGGAACGCGCTCTCTCCAACACGATCCTCGTGACAACTCTCGTAGTGGCAGGTGTCCTATTCACCTCGATCATGGGGGGTTACGCCTTCGCCCGAATTCGATTCCCTTTCCGAAACGCCATCTTCGTCACCTATCTGGGCTCGATCATGATCCCGTTCATCGTGGTGCTGGTGCCTCTGTTTCAGCTGATGGTGGCGTTCGACTGGATCAATCACCTGGGCGTTTTGGTCTGGCCGTTCTTGTTCAACGCCTATGGGACGTTTCTGATGAGGCAGTTCTTTGTCGGCATACCGGGTGAGTTGGACGACAGCGCGGTCATCGATGGCGCGACACATTGGACGATCCTGTGGAGGATCTATGTTCCCCTGTCGTGGCCGGCGATCGCGACGCTGGGAACTTTCTCCTTCCTCTACGCGTGGAACTCCTTCGTTTGGCCGCTCGTCGCCATCAACACCGCCAACAACGAGTCCTATGTGCTGACAATCGCTCTCAGACAGCTCGGAGGGCAGGCAGTGGAGAGCCCGAACTTGATTTTCGCCGGGATCGTGATCGCCGTGGTTGTCCCGATTGCCCTCTTCGTTGCAGCGCAGAGGTACTTCGTCGAGAACGTGGCCACATCGGGCATCAAGTGAGAGACCTTTGAGTTCGGGCTTCACCGAAGACACCATCGAAGGGCCGCACCGACGCTACAACGCGTTGACCCAAGAGTGGGTTCTGGTAAGCACCGGGCGAACCACGCGGCCCTGGCTCGGTGCGGAAGAGGATCCGTCCGATTCAGAGCTGCCAGAACACGATCCGGACTGTTATCTCTGCCCTCGGTCCAACCGGGCCAACGCTCAAGTCAACCCAGACTACGAAGCGACCTTCGTATTCGACAACGACTTCCCGGCATTACGCGACAACACGCAGAACCTCCAATTCAACGACAGACTCTTTGCCGCCCACTCTCAGAGGGGCAAGTGTCGAGTTGTCTGTTTCTCCCCGCGCCACGATCTGACGCTGGCGAATATGCCACCGGAAGCAGTGCGAAAGGTCGTCGACACCTGGGCCGAAGAGAGTTCGAGACTCGGCACCGAATACACATGGGTGCAGGTGTTCGAGAACCGAGGTGAGATGATGGGTGCATCGAACCCACATCCTCACGGCCAGATCTGGGCCGTTGAGACTCTTCCGGTCGAAGCCAACAAGGAGGACAAGGCTCAGCTGGCCTACGGCGAGGAGACCGGATCCAATCTCTTGCTGGACTACGGGGATCGCGAAGCGGGAGGACCCCGCGAGGTAGTGGCCAATGATTATTGGCAGGTGCTGGTTCCGTTCTGGGCGACCTGGCCTTTCGAGACCATGGTGCTGCCGCGAACGCAAATCCATAATCTGGCCGACACGGACGACAAGGCACGCAACAGCCTCGTCTCCATTCTCAAGGAGCTGTTAGCGAACTACGACAACTTGTTTCGCCGCCCGTTTCCCTACTCAATGGGTTGGCATGAAGCCCCCTACTGGGACGAGCCTCGCGACCATTGGGTCCTACACGGCCACTTCTATCCGCCGCTGCTGAGATCCGCGGGCGTCCGCAAGTTCATGGTCGGCTATGAGCTGCTCGCCGAACCTCAACGCGACATCACACCCGAAGAGGCAGCGGCGCGTCTCCGTTCCGCGCGTCCGGGCGAGGAGACCGAGGGGTGGGTAGCCGACGGCGCTCTGGACCCGTTCCGGGTGGAGTCCCGCCCGGGCGGGCGAGCTGGATGAGTTGGCCTGATACCGCTGCACCACAACACCAAGCTCCACTAACAAAACAAGACCTCCTCCGAGTTCTTAGAGGAGGATGGAGCCAAAAAAGTGTCACCCAGCGGTATGGACGCTAATAGCGACCCAATCGAGGTATACCGGAAGAACTGAATACCCTTGCGGTGCAAGGGTCTTCGTTCGTAGCGGGGGCGGGATTTGAACCCGCGACCTTCGGGTTATGAGCCCGACGAGCTACCAGACTGCTCCACCCCGCGTCGGTGGAAGTGCTAATTGTACGACTCCAGAAGGGGTGCGCAACCCGGAACAGCCTCGGAGCCAGATTTCCTGTCATAGGCGTCCTGTACGTTGTTGAGTAGATGCTCGAAACAAACTGTCTTCAGCCGATCGAGCTCTTTCCGGGGGAGAGTGACGATGACCTCTACGCCCTGACCTGCGCCGCCCTCGACGAGGAGACGTCAGGTCACCAAGACAGCCTTCCGCACAATCTCGATGATGTGCCGCCTGGGCCTTTCCTCAGCGCCATTCTGTCTTCGATCGATCTCAGTCGACTGGGTGGTCATGACGTCGTCCTCGTGATGAAGGCCCACCAGCGCCAGATCGCCCATCACCAGGCCGGGGTGTACGAAGCAATGTCCGAGACGGCTCATTGCATCGACCCCGACACCACCAGGCGAAGTGATGTGGTCAACGAGTTCGCACCCGAGGAGATCGGCGCCGCCCTAACGCTGACCCGCCGAATGGCCAATCAGGAGCTATCCGTGGCTCTTGACGCAGTCGGTGGGCTTCCGGCGGTTCATCAGGCCCTCGTCTCGGGTCGCATCGATGCTCGCAAGGCCACGATCCTGACCGACCAAACCGCTCATCTCGAAGAGGCAACACGACGCCAGATCATCGACACCATCCTGGAAGAGGCGCCGAATCTCACAACCGGCCAACTCGGCGCTCGCTTGAGACGGCTGACAACGGAAGCAGACCCAGAAGACGCCAAGTCGCGTTTCGAAGTCTCGCTTTCGGAGCGGAAGGTGGTCGCCGAGCCAAACCTGGAAGGCACCGCGGCACTGATCATCTCCCAGTGCTCTCCTGACGACGTACTCAGCGCGCGAGACCACATCAACCTGCTCGCCCGGCGACTCAAGACCTCCGACGAATTGCGAACCATTGATCAGCTTCGAGCAGACGTCGCCATCGGGCTGCTCACCGGGCGACTCAAAGGCAAGGGGGTTCAGAGAGGGTCTGTGACCATCAGCGTCGACCTCAAGACCTTGGCTGAGTTGTCGAATTCTCCCGGAGGTCTCGGAGGATATGGGTCGGTTCATGCCGAGATCGCCCGCAAGGTGGCAAAAGAACAAATCGCAGGCAAGTGGACAGCCATGGTCACCGACCCCGAGACTGGTGAGCCGCTACACGTCGTGGCGCTCAGACGGCGCCCCACGGCCGCTCAGGCGAGGAAGATCAGGGCGCTCCACCCGACATGTGTGCACCCTGGATGTCGGATGCCGGCGGAGAACTGTGACCTCGACCACCGCATCGACCACGCCCGGGGAGGGCCGACAACGGTGCGTAACCATGCTCCACTCTGCCGTCGACACCACATCACGAAACACAAAGGTCGATGGCGGTATCGAAGAATCGGCAGAACCGGGGTCGAGTGGATCACACCCCTCGGGCATAGATATCGGACCGACAGGCCTCCTTGAGATCTGAGGGCGCCAAGCCGTGCTGCTAGCTCAACGCCTTAAGCCACCAGTTTCAATGACGAGACTGAAGCAATCTGCTCGAAATCAGAATCGGCGGCCAGCAAAGGGACTTTCTTGCCGATTGCAACCGACGCAATCAGCAGATCGTTGGTGTTGGCAGGTGTGAAGCCGTTGGCCCGGCAGCGAAGGTAGAGTTCCGCCGCCTTCTCATACTCAAACAGGGGCCTGACCGGCAACAAGACGCATCTGTTCATGAATGCCCAGATCTTCTTCCGATCGTCCGGTTCCCTGGCGCCGGCGAGCAACTCCATGATCACAATATCCGTCGTCGCCAACACCGAGTTGGCGCGGATCAGCGCTTCAACTCGCTCACAACTCGGCGATCCCGAGTCCCGTAGGTATTCGACCCAGGCGGAGGTATCAAGAAGTAGCGGCGTCATCGGCACTCCACTCTTCGATCTTCACGATTCCACCGATCTCCTCAAGGTCGCCATCCCATCCAAAGCCACGCATGGCCAAAGCCTGCTCTTTGGTCATCACTCCCCCGATCAGCTCACGCAAGGCGAAATCAACGGCCTCGCGTTTGGAACGAAAGCTGTATCTCTCCATCACCATCCGGACGAGTTCCTCATCGATGTCGATGTTGGTTCGAGCCATATACACCATCATACACCATAGGGTGTACGATGAATTCGGCGAGAGGTTCCGCTCTAGCGGTAGCGCCAGACGATGCGACCCCGCGTAGGGTCATAGGTAGAGACTTCGACATCGACGCTGTCGCCGGGGAGCACCCTGATTCCGCGACCGCGACGCATCCGACCGGAAGGTTTGGCGAGCAGCTGGAAGCCGCTGTCCAGCTCGACCTCAAACGTGGAGTCGGGAAGCATCTTCACCACCGTTCCCCGCATCCGTACGTATTCCTCTTCGTCTTTTGCCAAAGCTCTGGTTCTCCTTGAATCGTCATCAAGCCTAGGGCATCGCCCGGCCTTCAGAGAAAGTCAGGCGGCGTGCAGGGCCGAGGCATCGGTGGTTTCGTTCACCAGCGCCGCGATCTCGTCGAGGATGCGCGCCGCCTCGTCAACCCACGTCTGATACCCGGCCAGATCGCCGGACTGGAGGGCCGCATTCGCATTGGCGAAGGCAGCATCGGCCTCGGCGATCAACTCCCCGAGCGTGGAGTCACCACCACCGACATCGGGTGGCTCGACAGTCTCACCATCGTCGATGTCTGTCGGACCAAACACCAGCTCCAGAGCGGCATCGAGTGATTCAGCCCACTCAACCCGGTCTCCGAAGACCACGGCGACCCGTCGGAACTCGGGAAATGCTCCCCCCTCCTCCTCCAGGTATATCGGCTGGAAGTAGAGAACTGACTCTTCGATCGGGACGACAAACAGATCACCCTTGATGACCTTCGACCCGTCACCACGCCAGAGACTGAGAGTCTCTGAGATCTCAGCATCCTGTTCGATTCGCTGACCGACCTGTTCGGTTCCATCGACAAGCTCGCCCTGTGGCATCCGGAAATCGACGAGCCTTCCGTATTGTCCGGGAGTGGAATCGGCAACTAGGAACCCCACCATGTTGCGTTTTGCACGAGGACTGAAAGGCTGAAGGAGCAAATAGGACAACTCCTCCTCGCCAGGAAGCTCCGTCAGAAGATAGTAAGGCAGTACTTCAGCCAGCGGACTCACGGAACTGTCTGCGAGATTGCGCCCGTCACCTCTGAGGCTTTCCGATCCGGACCTCGTAATGGTCGACGGATCTCCGGGAAACGACCAAGCATTGTTACCGGAGAACAACTGATTCTCTTCCGTGACGTGATACTCCAAGTAGATCTCACTCTGCAGCCGGAAAAGGTCCTGGGGGTATCGGACATGCTCTTCGAGACCTTCGGGCATCGAACTTGCATCTCTGAAGAGACCGGGATAGGTGTTTGCCCAAGCCCTCGCCACGGGATCGCTCTGATCCCAGAGGTAGAAAGAGACGTCACCGTTGTCGGCATCGATCACAGCCTTGACCGAGTTCCGGATGTAGTTGGTTCCCCGCTCAACACTCGACGCGACGGTGAGCCGGGCGAGGGCCTGCGAATCGACGGGCTGGGAGTAGGGGTAGAAAGAGGTGGTCGTGTACAGGTCGAGTACCCACAGGATCCTTCCGTCGAGAATCACCGGATAGGGGTCGGCGTCGGGGGTCAAGAAAGGAGCAACGCTTCTGACGACTTGAGCGACGTTTCGTTCTACAAGCACCCGACTTTCTGGTCGGAGCTGGCTCGAGATGAGCAGGTTGAGGTCACGATATCGGAAGGCAAAGGCGATTCGCTTCCAGATGTTGTCGATGACAACACCGGCCTCACCCGCATACTCGTTGTATTGGGTGCCTTCCGGCGTTGGGATGTCAATCTCTTGGGGTGCAGACCCGGTCTTCACGATGACCGGGCGACCTGGCTGGTAGGTCTCGCCGAAGTAGACCCGGGGTTCGGTCAGTTCCAGTGTGGGGACCGACGCAACCGGCGGCACGTCCTTGAGCAGGAAATTCGGCTGACCATCGGACTGGACGACGTTGGCCGCGTTGACGACGGCTCCAAAGCCGTGCGTGTAGAACAGCCGGGTGTTCTGCCAGTCATCCCTTGGAAGATTGAGCTCTTCCAGCTCTCGAACGGCGACCATCACCTGTTTTGGTATGCCGTCCGCCAGATATCGATCGGTGTCAACCTTGCTCAAGGCGTAGTAAGGCTCTAGCTCCTGGAAGTTCTGATAGGTCCTGGGAAGAACAGAGGTGCTCCAGATGCGAAGATTGTCAATGGTCAATGAGTTGTTCTCGATGTCTTCAGCCGTCAGGTCTCCGGAGGCTGCGAAGTTCCGCACCTCCACGTCGCCCAGCTGATACGCCTCTCGGGTCATCCTCAGATTGTCGGAGATGTACGGCATCTCCTTCTCGAGCTGATTGGGTGTGACACTGAACCTCTGAATGATCGCCGGATAGATGGCGCCGGCCGCAATCGCCACCACGATCCATGATGCCACCGACACCCCCGCGAGCGACCACCCCCGTCTGAAGATGTTGACGATGAAGAGGACGGCGGCGATGAGAGCAATCAGGAAGAGCAAGTTGAGCGCAGGCAAGCGAGCGTTGATGTCGGTGAAGCCCGGTCCGAAGAATTTTGGTTCTGCGTTGTTCGAGAACAGCAATTCGAACATATCGAGTCGATACGAGACCGCCCGTACCAGAGCGATGAGCGCAAACATCACTGAGATGTGGATCTTCGCCCCGCGAGAGGTGGACAATCGTCGACCGTCGAAGCGGATCCCCCCATTCAGGTACTGGGCAATGGCGACCACAATCGTCGCCAGGACGAGGACGTTGAAGATCCAATCGACCGCCGTCTCCCACAGCGGGAGCCTGAAGACATAGAAGCCGAGGTCGACACCGAATAGCGGATCTGGTGTGCCGAACTGCTGGTTGTTGATGAAGAGGAAGACCTCGTCTCGCCAGGTGGCGACGGTCAGTCCAAGAATCACTGCAAGCCCGGCCGTGACCAGCATGCGGATCTGACGCACCCTCGGTTCAATCCACTCCCTGAATCGCTCGATGAACTCCTCCTCCTCGGATAGGTCGAAAGGCGCCCACCGCGGAGAGAAACGATCAACGAGCCGAAGACTGACCCACAAGACCAGGAAGGCGAACGCGATTCCTACTACGCCGAGAAGAATCGAGAGACTCCAGTTCTTCAGCCATATGTTGCGAAAGCCGAGCGAGTCGAACCAGAGAAAGTCGGTCCACAAAGTTCCTGCGGCCGTCAGTAGGAGATAGATCGCCGCAGCAATAGCCAGGACCACCGTCATAGTGCGGCGTCGTCCTTCCGGACGGTAGCTCGATGGGACCCTGGTGAACATCGAGGTGGAGTCTAAGAGTCGCCCGGACTAACCGCTCGCGACAGGATGTCAACCGGCCGCCACCGAGAATTCGATACCCCGCTCGTAGGCATGGATGGCGAGTTCTCGAATGCGACGCTCCGCTTCGTCCGTCCGCCAAACCCGGAAGACGCGTGACGCCGCAGACTGACGTTCCCGCTGTCCGTCGCCGGCCTCATCAAGAGCACTCGAGACGGCATCGCCCAGCGAAGACGCAAACTCCATGGCTGCGTCTGACTGAGGGGTTGATGGCCGCTTCAGCTTCGATCCGGTCATCTCCTCTGCCACGCCGTGACCGGAGGCGAAACTCTCAGCCCAAACGGCTATCAGATCCGCCTGAAGCGAGACCACCATGTCCGTGGAGTCAGGACGCCAATCGACATCTGTTCGGAGACTGTCGAGAGCGATGTTCTGCAGATCGGCGATCGCCTTCTTCGTCCCGCGCAATGCCCGATTGGTGATCGGGAGCAGCCGGGAATCCCTCTCCTCCAACCAATCCTTGCCCGAGGCGATTTCAGTCGCATCGGCAGACTCCGCTTTCTCAGTGACCCGAGGTGCCCCCTCTGCGTCCTCGCCATCACGAAGGGAGGCAAAGAGAGCGCTCACCTCATCGCCTGATGACGGCTCCGGTGACGGCTCCGGTTCGGGCACGGGTTCGGGTTCGGGTTCGGGTTCCGGAATGGGCTCCAGCTCCGGGATGGGCTCCGGAATGGGCTCCAGCTCCGGGATGGGCTCCGGCTCCGGGGTGTCGTCGGTCCTCACCAGCCGCACCGTCTCTCCCAGTTCCCAGGTCTTCTCCTCTGTGGCGGGGCCCGGCTGGACCACTTTCACACTGGTGGTGTCGGCGGCTGACAAGTCGAGAGTCTCCCGCCTTTCCTCCAGCGACCCTTCCAAACGAGTCAACGTCGATCGGACGTTCTCCAGCTCAGTCAACAACTCATCCCGACGCTGCTCAAGGGCGCGAGTTCGCTCCTGGGATGCGGCAGCTTGTCGATTTGCCGCGTCGATGATGGCGTCTCTTCGCTTGGTGGCCTCAGACGTCATCTTCTCGCCATCCATGCCGGCCTTGCGAAGTCGGTCCTCAGCCTCGCGTCTGGCGCCGGAGGTCAGTCGGTGAGCCTCTCTCTCGGCTTCACCTATTATCGTGAGCACTTCTCGATCGGACTGATCATGCAGCTTCGTCGATTCTTCGACTGCCTGGTCGAGAAGCTCACTGCCGCTTGTCCAGGCGTCACGACGCATTGCTTCGGCGTCTCCAGCGGCATCCTTGCGAGTGGCTTCCGCCTCGGCCATCGATTCGCTGCGCCATCTGGCTGCATCGATGCTGGCCCGTTCGCGCATTGAGTCCGCTGCCTCTCGGGCAGCTTGGAGAATCCCGCTCACCTCACGACCAACCTTGTCGAATTCGGACTCCAGGTCACGAGAGGACGCCTCACCCAATTGCGCGGCGAGACGCTGCTTCTCGGCATCGAGATCTTCGATCCTGGTAGCGACCACATCGAGGAAAGCCTCCACCTCGGCGCGATCGATTCCCCTCAGTGCGTTCCGAAACTGAGTAGCTCTTATGCTTTCGGGAGTGGTCTCAGAGCTCATCCAGTCATAGAAGATACTGAACAAAGAGCGCCATTAGAGGCTTTGGCTACGCGGCTTCGAGTCTTTCGAAGAACTCAATTGCATCTTCGATGGTCGCGATCGGAACGATCTCGATGACGGTCCTCTCTGCGGTGAGAGCACTGTCGTAGTTGCCCTGTGGAACAAGAATGTATTCAGCGCCGGCGGCCTCGGCGCCCACGACCTTCTGGCGTATGCCCCCGATGTTGCCGACGGTGCCGTCGACCTTGATCGTCCCGGTGCCGGCTATCACGTGGCCTTTTGTCAGCTCACCCTCGGTGAGGGTGTCGATGATGGCCAGGGTGTGCATCATCCCGGCCGACGGCCCGCCCACATCCCCCGCCTGGATAGACAACGGAAAAGGCGGTCCCCTCAGTTCGCCCAGGATGACACCGATCATGGCAACGCCCGGCTCGTCTTCCCGTTCCGTCAACTCGACATTGACATCGACCTCGACCTCTTCCCGAATGACTGTCATTGTGAGGACATCTCCAACGGACATGTCTTCAGTGACCTGGCGAATGTCATCGACTTTGGCGATAGTCACACCGTTGACGGCGACGATCGTCTCGCCCAATTCCAGAACCGACTCTGCCGGGACGCCCTCCACGAACTCATTGATGACGACTTCGGTGGAAATCATCTCCAGTCCGAGGTGATCGAGGGCCACCGATATCGAGCGGAAGTTGGAGTCATCCATCTGTTGGAGAACCCTGTTTCGGTAATCCTCATCAGATTCCCCGGCACGACGAAAGGCGCCTTTGGGAACCAGATCGATTGTCGGATCGATGCCCGCTATCAGTGCCTCGAAGACATTCACGTCCTGGCTCACGACGGTGAGCATGAGGAGTTCACCATCCGGTGGATAGATGTCGACGTCTTCAGCCACAACGGAGTCGGCGGCATCGGACACCGGGCCGGCGGAGAAAGCCAGATAGGGCAACTCAATGTTCCAGGCGACTACCCCCATAACGCCCACGACAAACAAGGCCCCTATTAGATAGAGGGGCCAGAAAGCCCTGCGCTTCTTCTCAGCTTCCATGTTCGTGAGGGTAACGGTCACCTGACACTTCGAGTCTTAGACGTATTGTCAGTCAGCTTCGGTTTCCAGGAGATAAAGCAGCAATGACCACGGTCGTAATCAGCCAACGAGTTCTACCCCAAACGAGAGTCGTCTCTGTTCTGCTGGTGGTGGCGGCCGCCGCCCTCACCGCCCTCGCCGCACAATGGCGGATTCAGCTTCCGTTTACCCCGGTCCCCATCACCGGCCAGACCTTCGCCGTGTTACTCACCGGTGCGGCGTTGGGCTGGAAGCTCGGTGCCGCCGGACAGATGCTCTACGTCGCTGTCGGAGCCCTCGGCTTCCCTGTGTTCACCGACGCGTCCGGCGGTGTCGATGTGATCAGGGGAGCGACCGGTGGATACTTGATCGGGTTCATCTTTGCCGCCGGTCTCGTCGGCTGGATGGCAGAGCGACGACAAGACCGGACCTTCGCCACCATGTTCACGGCGTTTCTTCTCGGATCGGCTGTGATCTACGTCTTTGGTGTGATCGGGTTGATGCTGGCCACCGGTTGGCCCCTGGCTGAGGCCATCGAGAAAGGCGTGGTCCCATTCCTCCTCGGCGACTTGATCAAGGCCGCCGGCGCCGGAATCCTCCTGCCTGGGGCCTGGCGACTATTAGGAGAACGCTAAACCCGGTGTAGGGGGCGAGGGCGACGGTGAAGCTGTTGGCATGTCTTCTGATGGTCTTGGGCTACTGATGGCGCTTGACGTCCTTGAACACCTTCCCACCGGGATTGGGACAGCTGGCTATCCGGAAGGTCATCCCCGGATTCCACGAGCCCGGCTGATGGCATCGCTGTTGGAGAACCAGACCTTTGCTGATTATGTCACCACCCAGAGGTGTTTCGATGCTGTCGCAACAATCGCCTGGGTATCCGAAGTCAGAGATAATGGTGTTAAGAGCGACTTATGGGCGGTGGGTTTCTTAGGCGTTGTCATGAGAGTGTGTCGTAGGCTCCGTTTCTAGGAAGGAATGGGATGCCTCGGGGTGCTCTGTCGGTGACAATCCACAGACCCGTTGAAGAAGTGTTTGCCGTGCTGAGCGACGTCGAGAAGACGTCGGTATGGCATCCGGCCACCGTAGAGGAGTATTGGTCCTCTGAAGGTCCCGTCGGCGTGGGTTCGACCCGAATCGCTATCGGCAAAGCTTTCGGTGTCCGCTCGGAGAACGAGGCCGAAGTCACGGTGTTCGAACCGAACCGGGCGTTGGGGCTGAGAGTCATCTCCGGTCCGGTTCCTGCCGAAATCTCAATCGACTTCGTGACGGTAGACGAGGGAACCAAGGTCAACTGGGTAACTGAAATGAGACCGAGGGGATTGTTCAAGCTCATCGTGGAAATGACCTTCGGGGTTTTCATGCGGCAGCTCGAAAACGGTTTAGAGACACTCAAAGAGATGATGGAATCGGGCAAGCTCTAGACCGGCACAACGCGCGATACATCAGTTGAAGAGTCAGCTAGCCAGACGGCCTCCAACTGGCTATGTCCTCATCTCTAACACCTAAGAGGGAGCCGTTCTGGGTTCTGAACACGTGGACCTGGTGGGCTGTCCACTCCATCGTCAGCTCGCCCAGGTAAGTCATCATCTCCCCCAAATAGACCATCTCACCATCGGGACCTTCTAGCTCGATCGAGTACGCCTGGCCTACTTCCCAATCCATGGCTGTACTTATACCACCGGGCTGCGACCAACCCGGGCTAAACCCCACACCGCCGACGAACAAATCTCGTGGTGGGTGAAGATCTTGACCAGGAAACAACAGGTCATCGAACGAGCTTCTGGCGATACTGCCAGCCACCCATAAGTGCCTGATTGTACTGGGTACTCGGCTACTGAGTCAGTAGGAATGCGACCAGGTCATCCAACTCTGATTCGGTCAACGCGTTCCCATACTGACCCGACATCAAAGGCTGCCAACCCTCCACTCGATACGCCACTGGATCGACAATCGACTCCATCAGATACTCCGCAGCCGACATGCCACTAGCCCGGGTCTCAGCCCTCTCGCCTACTCCTGCCAGGCTCGGAGCGACCTCACTGTCAACCCCATCCAATGAATGACAATTCGAGCAGGATTCCAACGGGAGGATTCCCTCTACTGGAGTTCGAATCGAACCAGCCCCGTCTGTGGGTTTCCTGGCACCGACTCAGAAGCGCAACCAGCAACCAGGGCGGCAAGAACGACGACGACGCAAGAGCGGGCTGACAATCGAAACGGCCGGCTCAGCACACCTTCCATGCCCAACGATCCTACCGAACCAGACCAGCACCACGCAGACGAACATACGTGAGGATTGTGCGGTCTGGGCGATGTGGTTTCAGCGTTTGGAAACGTCGCCTGATCCGGATATCGAAACGGAGACTCCGGGGTCACCGAAGTATTGGACGTTGCCGGAGCCGCTCACCTCCACGTCCAGATCGTCGGTCACGTTTACGACGGCTTCACCAGAACCTGATACCGAAACGGTCCCAGTCACCGACATCAGGGCTTCACCCTCGAATACCCCTGACCCACTGATCGACAGGTCCAGACTCTCCGAAACCCCCACGGGCATAACGGTTCCGGAACCGCTGATATCAACATCGAACGCGTGGCCATCGATATCTGTCGCCATTACTGATCCGCTACCGGATACTGCGACGGCTTCGAGGCTGACCACTGTGATGGTGTACACGATTTCTCGTGTCGGCGAAATGCTCTGTTTCGTGCCGAGTTCGAGTCTTCCGTTCGTGACCTCGGTGGTGAGCAAGGGAAGAATGTTGTCCTCGGCTTCTACTGTCAGTGACTCAATACCGGTAACCGCTACCGAAACTCTGCCACTCCCACTTAGGTCGATTTCATCGAAGCCGCTCACATCACGCGTTTCGGTGGCCATAACCCCAGAACCACGTTCACTCACGATCGAACAGGCTCCGACTGCCAGAGAGAGCAGCACCACACAAGCTGAAAACACCAATAACCGTCTCATTTGTCACCAAACCTTCGTCCTCACGTATTCCTCGGACCAGCAACGGCCATGCCCCTCGTCACAAGCTACGCCTAGGCGCGTCACCAATGCAGTCCTATCAGACGTCTTTGCCCTCGCCTTTCTTGGATTCGCTGCCCTGACTGCAACTGCGCTGGTTGTCCGCAAAACACCGAGGCTGGCCGCTTGGCTTCTTGTTGTCGGAGTTGGCCCGATGGCGCTGCCGGGCGGTTCCGGGTCCGTCTGGATGCTTATTCCGACTGCAATTGTCCTGGTCATCATCATTGGAGGCCTCACCACCGGTGAGGTCAGATTCACACGACCCAAACAGCCGTTCACGAGTCCGCCATTTGGGGACGGACGGGCCGTCGTCTTCGCAACAGAAACCATGTGGTCATGGGTCCTTTGCCTTTGACTTCGATCTCGGCCGCTCCATCACACACGAAGTCGTCCTTGATCAGTTGGTAGGTGGAGGGGGAGATCTGTATCCGCCCCGGCGAACCATGCGATTCCATTCGGCTGGCCGTGTTGACCACGTCTCCCCACAGGTCGTAGGAGAACTTACGTTGACCAATGACTCCTGCCACTACAGGCCCCGAGTTGATCCCGATGCGAAAAGCAATCGGATAGCCACCGAACTCTCTGTCCGCGACATGATCTTGGATTCTGAGAGCCAGATCAGCGATGACATGTGCATGGTCGGAGCGTGGAACGGGCACACCGGCAGCCACCATGTATTCGTCTCCGACGGTCTTGATCTTCTCCAGTCGCAGTTCATCAACAAGACCGTCGATGTCGCTGAACACTTCGTTCAAGAGCCCAACCAGTTCTTTGGGCGTCATTTCGGTGGACATCGGCGTGAAATCGACAACGTCAGCGAAAAGAACCGTGACCTCGTCGAAATGGTCAGCGATCAACCCTGCTCCCTCCTTGAGCCGAGTCGCGATCTCATCCGGCAGGATGTTGTGCAACAGGTCGTCCGACTGGCGCCGATACCGCTCCCGCTGACGCATGAAATAGGCCATCACCAAGAACACCAGGATGGTCACCCCGATGATGGTGAACGCGCCGTCTGCCTGTGGATCGTCAGTTAGCTCATACAACGGGTCCACCCACGTGGTCGAATTGACCGACACGACCACTGCGGCAACAAACACGATGAACCACGCCGCGGCGACACGGATCGAAAACGCAACCAGGGCGCCCAGCACCACAATCAGCGACCAGCCCACCTGCAGGCCGGAGGCAAACAGCCCACCGAGAACAAAGGTCACCGTCAAGTCTGAGACAACGTCAGCGGCGAACACGCCGTGAAAGACTGGGCGAAACGACCGTGGAAACAACTTCAGCACCACAAGCGCCAGGCCGTGTGCCACTGCCTTCCCCACAACGGCGACGGTCACCCAGAAGCCAACCGAACCCAGACCCGCCAAGGCCACAAAAGGGATCGAATACCACACAGCACCCACCATGACCCGCCTTCGCCCAGCTTGATCAGTGTCCTCCCCTTCAAAGGCGCCAAAAGACAGCAGATACTCCGAAGCCCTCCTGACACGATCACTGAGCGAATCCGGCATATTCTGACGGTAGCCCCACCAGCCAGACTCCATGCGACACCCCACAGGCCGCCCATAAGTGCTGCCAGCTCAAGGGGTCATTGTGATTTGCAACACTTCGGCGAGTTCCCTCTGATGGTGACATCCAGTTGAGGGTCTGTCGAGGCCTCCCGCATCTCCTGGTGGTCACCGTATGTGCGTTTCAACCAGTGGGCCACCTGCTCCGGTGACCACCACTCCCCGAGTTTGGCTTCAACAACCCTCCGCAACTCATAGTTCTCGGCCAGTTTCGACGGTTTAGGACGACGAGCCCTCCTCACAGCAGCCCGGTCGCCACGATGAGCCCGATACCCGACCCGCCCACCATTACGAGCCAACTCCCTGCTGATCGTCGAAGGCGCACGACCAAGACGGCTGCCACCATCCGCAGCGAGTCACCTGCAGCCACACCCCGGAAGACCTCCTCCCGCTCCAACAACAAATCAGGCTTACCGTTGATGTGGGATGACTGGTGTACGACGGGTCCGGAGGAGTACGGGTACTACTCGGACCGCATTGCCGCGAGACTCACTGCCAGAGCGAAGAACGCAGTGATAGCAACCGATACCCAAAAGAACAGGTCGCTTCCTTCATACGTGTCTGCGGCCTGCTCCCAGATGAATGCGATAAGGATCAGAGTGGGGATAGCTACAAACGGCCAAACCTGCTCTCTGGGTTCGGCGATCCGACTCGCTGCATTCCATTCAAGCCACGCAACCCCGACGAAAACACCTCCAACAACCCTGGGGAAGAGAGACATTGTCTCCCAGCCGAAAATGGTGTCCAGGGTGAAGTCGGGCACAAGAAAGAATGTCACGCCGTAAACGGCGAAAACAAAACTCTGAATGCGCATGATCGTTGTGAGCATCGGAAAGCCTCCCTCTCTGATCGCTGACCGAATACTTCGGCCAGAGCATTTCGAACCTACTCCCCGACCTTTCGACCGTGCAAGATATTTCCACGTGGCACACCCATAGCCCGGCCTTATGCACGGCTGGCGTAACCGCCCATGAGTGCCTGATTGATGTCCGGGTGGTCGATGGAACTCAGCACTTTTCTTGAGCCTGTGGCAAGGCTCCGGTAAGACAGATTCGCAGCCCATTTTGTCGAGCGTTGAGTGCCCCAAGCGAGCGTTCGACGGACGGTGTTGAACGGCAACCGCAAAAGCGAGATTCGCTGCGTAGGATTGCTCCCTATGACCCAGACGATGGTCAAGTCAGAGGCACAGCCAGTTCTGTTGATGCTGGTTGACATCAGCGGGTATACGCGGTTCATGGTGTCGCATGACAGGGAGCTGCGGCACAGCCAGATGATCATCGGGGAGCTGCTCGAGAGCCTGATGCATCAGGTTGAGGTGCCTTTACGCATCTCTTCAATCGAGGGCGACGCTCTTCTGCTCTACGCGATCAAGAGTGGTGATGATGAAGTTTGGCGTCGTCGCAGCTCCAATCTGGTTGAGCGCTTACTGGCCCTCTTCCAGGTGTTCAAGGAGCGGCTTCTCGAGATCTTGGCTTACAGCGTGTGCAAGTGTGACGCCTGTGTTGAGGTCGGGGATCTCAAGTTGAAGATCGTCGTCCACTCAGGCGAGGCGCTAGTCACCCATGTTGGGGAGTTCCCAACGCTGTCGGGCGTGGATGTGATCACGGTGCATCGTTTAGCCAAGAACTCGGTGCCGGAAGACGAATACGTGCTGCTAACCGAGGCGGCGTACCGGGATCTCGCCCTGCCGCCAGAAGTCGAGGTGCGGGAAAGCAGCGAGGAATACGACACCGGCGTCTTCAGAACCTACATCTTCCTCCCGGACGTTGATGTCGAACTGGATGAGGAGGCCATCAGGGCTAGGTTTTCGGATGACAACGCCGCGGTAAAGATCCTCAGGGACGAGATCTCCCGCGAGTACACCGATGTGGCCGACGACCCAGACCGGGGTTACCACTTCAACACCGGCCTGGCAGCATTGGCGATGAACGGCTACGAGCAAGAGTGGCTGGAAACGATTCCCGGGTCAGTCACGGCCTCCTTTTCCGGAATGGGCAACCCATTCTCGATGGGCATGCCGGTAGAGGGTGAATACGTGGTCGACATCGGCTCTGGGGCGGGCCTCGATTCGCAGATTGCGGGCCGGGCTGTTGGGCCTTCAGGTCATGTGATCGGTGTTGATATGACGGAAGCGATGCTGGCTAAAGCCAATTCAGCCAAAGCCGACCTCGGTTTGGATCAGCTCGAGTTCCGTCAGGGCTATGCGGAGTCGCTCCCGATATCAGACGGATGGGCGGATCTGGTGATATCGAACGGCGTCGTCAACCTCGCGCCCGACAAGAACAGGGTCTTCAAGGAAATCTTCCGCGTGCTGAGGCCGGGCGGTCGGATTCAGATCGCCGATATCACCGTCGAGAAAGAGATCCCGGAGGGGGCGAAGAGCGACATCGACTTGTGGACCAACTGAATTGCCGGAGCGCTGCTGGAAGCAGCGCTAGAGGCCACGGTCGTGGCCGCCGAATTCGAGGGGTTCGAGATCACGTGGAAGAAGAACGTGTTCGAGGGAGCCACTTTGCCGAGCAAAGCAGTCGCCTATTTCGGCACGCAGGGCGTCAACTTCCGCGCGTACAAGCCTGACGCATAGCTTTCAGCGAGCCGCGCTCCACCCCGCCCATAACAGCCGGCATAGCTAGAGGCCCACCTTGGGTTGAATAGAGTTTGAAGAGAGCGCTAATGACCGACATGCCCCAGACAGAATCAGAGTGGAGAGCAAAGCTCGACCCGGAGCAGTTCCGCGTACTGCGTCAGGGAGACACCGAGCGGGCCTTCTCCGGCAAGTACTGGGACACCAAGACGCCCGGCGTTTACCGGTGTGCCGGGTGTGGTGAGAAGCTCTCTCCAGTGACACCAAGTTTGCTTCGGGGTCGGGCTGGCCAAGCTTCTATCAGCCTCTCGATGCTGGGATGGTCGATGAGAGCGATGATTCATACGGGATGGTGCGCACCGAGATCAAGTGCCACAACTGTGGGAGGCCACCTCGGTCACGTCTTCGACGACGGACCCAACCCGACCGGCCTCCGCTATTGTGTCAACTCCGCATCGCTGGAGCTCGACGAGACCGAGTAGCCCCCGGCGCTGATGAAGGGCTGATGGGGCGCGTAGATTCGATTCCGAGGAGGTGCTGATCGCAGAGCTACCGACCGGGACCGTCACGTTCCTGTTCACGGATATCGAAGGGTCGACCCGATTGTGGGAAGAGCACCCGTCGGCGATGCGACCTGCTCTGGCCTCGCATGACGAGCTGATTGCGAGCGCGGTGGCCAACAACGGCGGCCATCTCATCAAGAGCACCGGTGATGGCGCCTATGCGGTGTTCGATCGGGCGGTCAATGCGGCCGCGACGGCGGTGGAGGCCCAACGCCGTTTCCAGGAGGAGTTGTTCCAAGACGTGGGGCATCTCAAGGTGCGCATGGCCCTGCACACCGGTGAGGCCGACGAGCGGCAGGGCGACTACTTCGGACCGGCACTCAACCGCGCCGCCCGGTTGCTCGGAACCGGCCACGGCGGTCAGATCCTGGTGTCCGCGGCGACGTGGGAGGTGCTTGGCCAAGGCGACTACGACTTCATCGACCTCGGCGAGCACCGACTTCGGGACCTCACTCGCCCCGAGCGGGTCCATCAACTGACATACTCCGGGCTTCCCACCCAATTCGCCCCGCTGCTGAGCGTGGACGCCCACCCCAACAATCTCCCACTGCAGCTCACCTCCTTTGTCGGGCGCGACCAGGAGAGGCACGAAATCGCGACGCTTCTGGAGGCGCACCGCCTCGTCTCTCTCACCGGCGTGGGAGGAGCGGGCAAGACCCGTCTGGCCCTCCAGGTGGCGTCGGACTTGCTCGACTCCTCGCCCGAGGGCGCGTGGCTTGTCGAGCTGGCCCCGATCAAGAATCCGGGGCTGGTGGTCAGCCAGGTCGCGGCACCGTTTGGCGTCCGGGAGATCGAGACCGACAGCAAAAGAGCGCTTGTCGACGTGCTCAGCGACTATCTGAGCCAGAGGGATCTCCTTCTTCTTCTTGACAACTGCGAGCACGTCATCGAGGAGGCGGCCCGGGTGTCAGAGGAGCTTCTCACCCGGTGTCCCGACATCAAGATCCTCGCCACCAGCCGCGGTTTGCTCGGCGTGCCTGGCGAGACGCTCTATCCGGTCCCACCGATGGGGCTCCACGGAGACCCGGACGGCCGTGAAGACACCGATGCAATGTTCCTCTTCGTCGAACGGGCCGCCCACGTCCAGCCCGGCTTCAACCTGAACGATGACAACACCGAAGCGCTTAGACAGATCACGCAGCGTTTGGACGGCCTACCGCTGGCAATCGAACTGGCGGCGTCTCGAATCAACGTCCTGACGCCGTCCGAGATCCTTGCCAGGCTCGATGATCAACTGAGACTGATCACCTCGAAACGGCGCGGAGATGGCCGCCACTCGACACTCGAGGCGGCGATGGACTGGAGTTATGACCTCCTGACGCCTCCGGAGCAGACTCTATTTCGGGAGCTGTCCGTGTTTGCCGGTGGATGGTCGCTTGAAGCCGTAGACGCGGTGTCTTCTTCTGACGAGGATGTCCTCGAGGCCCTTGGTGAGCTCGTCGACCAGTCACTGGTCGAGGTGTCGGACCAAGACGGCTTTCGGCGGTACCGACTATTGGAGTCGGTTCGTCAGTACGCCGCGTCAAAGCTCTCCACCTCCGCGCCCGACTATGAGACGAGGCGAAGACACGCTGAGTTCTTCGCGACCCTGGGCGAGGAGGGTGACGCCGCCCTGAAGGGGCCCGACCAGGACCGGTGGTCACTGAGGCTGAAGGCCGAGCACGACAACATGCGGAGTGCTATCGAGTGGAGTCTCGAAAACGAGGAGCATGAGCTTGCCCTGAGACTCACCAGCGCCATGGGCTGGTTCTGGTGGCTCCGTGGCCACTGGAAGGAGGCCAACCGCTGGTTCTGGCGCGTCTATGACGCCACGTCTGAAGCGGACCCTCTGTTGCGTGGCCGGCTTGTCTACAAGGTGGCATCGCTCGAGATCCAGAGGGCCCGTCCGGGCGAAGTGAGACCTCTCTTCGAGGAAGCGTTAGCCATGTTCCGCGAGAAGGGCTCCGACCTCGATGTCGCTTGGACGGCGGTATTCCTGGTAGATGTCGAATCGGCGATCGAACTGGGAAGAGAGAGTCTTGACCTATTCGCCTCCCTCGGCGAGACCTGGGGTGAGGCCTACGCCAGATTCATGATGTATGGCGAATTGGTGGCACTCGCGTCCGATGCACCGCACGGACTCGCCGAGATGCAGCGTGCCATCGACACCTTCCTCGACCTGGGGGATCGGTGGACCGCAGCATGGATGGGCTTCCAGCTGGGACAAATGTACGCCTACCAAGGAGAATACGACCAGGCTCGACGGATGATCCAACAAAGCGCCGACCTCGTCGAGGGGACCAACGATCGCTGGATCGCCCCTCACTGCACCAGCAGACTGGGCATCCTCGCCACCATGACCGGCGCATCGGAAGAGGCCAAGGCGCTTTTCGACGAGGCCCTACCGGTGCACCAGCGCATCGGGGACCAGAACTGCACGGCGTTGATCCACACCTACATGGGAGAGTTGCTTACTGATGAAGGTAACTACACCGAGGCGGCAGAACATCTCACTCTCGGCGTGAAGGGGTATGAAGACTTGCAGAACCGGTACGGGATGGTCAACAGTGTGAGGAGGATGGGTTGGCTGGCCCTGGCCGAAGGTGATAAGGAGAGAGCGGCGCGGCTCTTGGGGGCGGCTGATGGACTCCGCGAGGACTTGGGTGGATTCATATCGGTCCACGACGCAAAGCGAGACGAAGATCTGACGGCCAGGTTGCGCGACCAGATCGATGCCGAGCAGATGGATGGCTGGTGGGCCGAGGGGAAAGTAATGAGCCAGGAGGAGAGAATCTCCTACGCACTTGGCAGCGAGGGCTCGACACCCCGGTGATCCCGGCCCGGAACGACCCGCGGCGGTAACTTCAGGGTTCTCCCCTCCACGACCACCCAACCCCTCTCCCGCGATTCAACCCCTAGGCCGACGGAATCCCAGCAGCGCCACCGCACCATCCGACCGACCGAGCCAGTGCGGAAGGCTGCGGAATTGACGGGGCGGGAAGGCGGGAAGCCGTCGGGAGTGGAAGTGAACCAGATGCGAGAGGAACAGGCGTTCCGAGGAGCCTTGCACAGAGGCCCGTCACTGCTGGACTACAAGATCCCTACCGTCCTCGAGGGAGACTTCGCGATGGCGGTTGTTGGCTGGCCCTTCTCCGTGGATGGGTTCGTCGACAACCTCGATGGCCTCCTCGATAGTGGTGACGACCGGGAGGTCCTCGTAGGCGACCTCGATGAGCTCGATGGCCTGTTGCGCGCTGTCGGGGTCGTCGGCGGCGACCGCGGCGACAGGATCGCCGACTTGACGGACCTTGTCGATCGCCAGTGCGTGCTCATCTTGGCTTACCGGGAGCAACCCGAAGGCCACCGGCATGTCCTGACCGGTGAGGACGGCGTGGACGCCGGACAGCGCTTCGGCGGCGGAAGTGTCGACCCAGGTGATCCGGGCGTGGGCCCGGGTGGATCGAAGGATCTTTCCGTGGAGCATTCCCGGGTATGAGAGGTCGTCGACATATCGAACGGTTCCCGTGGCCTGGGCGATGGCATCAACGCGGGGGCGGATTGGCCGACGATTCCGAGTTGGGGATCCGTTCTCATCCATTCCCTTCGGCGGCGACGGCGACGATTGCCCGGAGGATGGGCAGGTATCCCGTGCAACGGCACATGTTCCCCGCGATTGACTCGGCGATGGTCGCCTCGGACGGATGGGGGTCTCGGTCGAGGAGCGCCTTGGCGGTGAGAATCAGCTGTTTGATGATTTGTGCGTACCGGCCGATCTGGGTCATGAAGCAGAACCCGATTCCTGCACTGAGGTACGCCATAGGGGGAGCTTTCGTCCATGATCGTACCTACCCGCCGCATGCCAGAGCCCTGGTCGCAGGGTTGTGGTGGAGAGCGCGACCGGGAACCCGTTTCCCCCCGTATCATCCGAATGATGGACGCCATCTTCTACGACAGGAAGACAGAGCGGAGGCCCGCGCCCGAGGTGACGTCGTACACGGGCGCCGCTCCTCGCTCAGGATCGGACATCTGAGTTCGTGCAGTTCTTCGATCGCCGGTCGGAGACACTGCCCCGCGGGGAGTTGCGCTCCCTGCAGGCCACGAAGCTGACGCTGCTGCTCGAAGGGCTGTTCGAGCACAACCAGTTCTACACAGACAAGATGCGCGACGCCGGCGTCGCACCGGATGACATCCAGTCGCTGGACGACCTCACTCGACTGCCGCTGACGACGAAGGCTGAGCTGGTCGAAGCGGCAGACGCCTTCCCACCGTTCGGCTCCAACCTCACCTTCCCCGCTGGGGCCTACACCCGGATCCACCAAACCTCCGGGACAACGGGCCGACCGCTCAAAGTGGTCGACACCGAAGAGAGTTGGGATTGGTGGGGACGATGTTGGGGGTACGTGCTGGCAGGTGCGGGAGTCACCGCAGGGGACCGCGTCTTTCTGCCCTTCTCCTTTGGGCCGTTCATCGGTTTCTGGGCGGCCGTCGAGGGAGCAAAGCAAGTCGGGGCGCTGATGATTCCCGGTGGCGGAGCCAACTCGGTGCAGCGGCTGCACCTCATCGACGAGTTGGGGGTGACGGCGATGTGTTGCACGCCGACGTATGCCCTCCGTCTCGCCGAGGTTGCTCGGATCGAAGGTGTCGATATCTCACGTCTCCAGGTGGAGACGATCGTCCTCGCCGGGGAGCCCGGGGCACTCATCCCGGCGGTCAAGGGACGGATCGAGGCTGCTTGGGGAGCGAAGTGCTTCGACCATGCCGGGGCCTCCGAGGTAGGAGCCCACAGCTTCGAATGTGGGGCGCAGCCGGGGGCGACGCATGTGATCGAGACGGAGTTCATCGTTGAGGTGCTCGACGTGGCCACTCACCAGCCGGTGCCCCCGGGTGAGGAAGGGGAGTTGGTCATTACAAACCTGGGCAGGCTCGGGTTCCCGGCAATCCGCTACTGCACCGGTGACCTCGTACGGCTGAACATCGAACCCTGTGTATGCGGCCGCACCTTTGCCCGCTTCGAGGGAGGGGTTCTGGGGAGGGCCGACGACATGGTCATCGTGCGCGGCGTGAATCTCTTCCCCGCTGCGATCGAGAACCTGGTCCGCCAGGTCGACACCGTCGAGGAGTACCAGATCACCGTCTCCACCGGGGCCGACCTTGCCAAGCTGTCAATCTCGATCGAGGTCACCGAAGGAGCCGACCCCGAGGACGCCCGCGAGGCGGTGACAAAGAACGTGCAAAACGAGCTCGGGCTGAGACCCGCTGTCGCCGTGGCGCCTTCTGAGAGCTTGCCCCGATTCCAGCTCAAGGCAAGCCGCTTCCACGTCGTGGACTGATCCGGGTCGAACTCTGGAGCCGGGGTTATTCCGCGGGAAGTGAGGGGGACCGGCCGACATCAGAACTCGATGACCTGGCGAAGGGCTTCACCGTCGGCGAGACGATCGAGAGCGGCGTTGATGTCGTCTAACCGGATGTGATGCGAGATGAGCTTGTCGGCAGGTAAACGACCCTTCCGATAGAGCTCGATGAAGTACGGGACATCGCGAGAGGTGACGCACGAGCCGAGGTAACTGCCCCGGATTGTCACGCCCCTGACGACCAGGCTCGCGAGCTCGAGATCGTGAGAGACTGCCGGACCGGGCAGGCCGAGTGTGGTCACTGTGCCGCCCCGCCGCACGAGCCTCATCGCCAGCTCAAAGCCCTCCAAGGTGCCCGAGGCTTCGATGGCGTGATCGACGCCGCCCGCCGTCTGCTCGATGACGCGGACCGGAGTCTGTTCCTCTGCCACCAGCACGTCGGTTGCCCCGAGTGACAAGGCCGAGGCGAGTTTGGTGTCGAGCCGGTCGATCGCGACGATCCGCTCCGCGCCGGCAACCTTGGCGCCGAGGATGGCTGAGAGCCCGACGGCTCCCAGGCCCACCACCGCCACGGAGTCGTGCTCGCCTACCCCGGTCGTATTGAGCGCGGTCCCTGCGCCGCAGAGCACGGCGCATCCGAAGACGCAGGTGTCTTGCGCCGCGAGACCCGGCGGCACCTTCACCGCGGAAGCTTCGGACACGAGGGTGTACTCGGCGAAGGCCGCCACTCCCATGTGATGGTGGAGCTTCTCGCCGTGGTGGGTGAGGCGAGTGCCTCCGGTGAGTAGCTCCCCCTTTTGGTTTGCCATCGCGCCGACATCGCACAGCCACCCCTCTCCACCACGGCATCGGACGCATTCGCCGCACTGGGGCAAGTAGACGAGCACGACGTCGTTACCGGGTGTGAGGCTCGTTACGTCGGGTCCGACTGCAGCGACCTTCCCTGCGGCCTCGTGACCGATCACCATCGGCAGCGGCCAAACGCGCGCACCTGTGACCACCGAGAGATCGGAGCGGCACAGGCTGGCGGCGCCTATTTCGACGAGCAACTCACCCGGCCCCGGATCGGGCAATTCGAGTTCAACGATCTCGAGGGGGCGGGACTCGACGTAGGGCCGAGGGAGACCGCGCTCACGCAGCACTGCGCCGCGGAAATTGGTCATGGCGTGGACACCGATTTGTGTTCGAGGCGCATCGTCAGTCAGCCTGGCACACAGGTCCCGCGACCGTAGCCAAATTCGGCCTCATCACTCGAAGATCGCAGGGCGTGTCCTCTCCTCGCACACGTCTCGAATGAATCTGACCGTCGATTCCAATGTCTGCTCAGGCTGGGAGAGGTGCGGCGAGTGGCCGCACTCCGTCAACTCGAGCCGCTCGACGGGCCCTGACAACTGCCGCTCGATCGCATCGATCTGGGCCAGGGTGCCGTATTCGTCGTCCAACCCTTGAATCAACAAGACGGGGCATTCGATCATGTCGAGAACCTGTTCGATGTTCCAGGTCTTGAACTCTGGGTCGAGCCATACATCGTTCCAGGCCGAAAAGGTGGCGGCCGGGTCGCGGTGATACTTGACCAGCTTGTCGATGAGCTCATCACGCTGCGGTTGCTGACCGAGATCCCTGATCTTGGCGAGGCCTGCTTCTTCGACGAAAACGTGCGGCGCCAGGAGGACGAGCGCCTCGGTCTCGTGGTGGGCGGCGTATACGAGCGAGATCGACGCGCCGTCCGAGTGTCCGACCAGGATCGGATGAGGAACGTCGAGCCGGTCGAGCAGGGCCGGCAGCACATCAACCGCCTCACGATCGACGAAGTCGAGTGGCCGTGGCCCGGTGGCTGTCTCTGACCAACCGTGACCGCTCCGGCTGTACACCAATCCCCGGTGATCTGTAGCGCCGACAACCTCATCGGGGAATGTCCGCCACAGCTCGATGCTGCCGAGTCCCTCATGGAGGAACACCAGCGTTGGCCGCGAGCCCGATTCATTCTTCACGATGTAGTCGAGCTGCCGGCAGGCCACCTTCAGCAGCGATGATGGGTGGCGTTGCGACACAGCCGGGACACTAGATCGCCAATCAGACAGAGGCCGACGCGTCCGCGGAACCTTGCCGGTTAGGCTCGGTACTTGGTCGGGCGGAGGCGCACATGCAGATTGGACCGAACACCAGCACCCTCATCGACGGTTGGCTCGAAGACGGCCGAGGGGCGGATACGGCGCTGATCACCGCAGATGACCAACGGTGGACGGCAGATGAGCTGTACCGCGCGGTGTGCAACGTCGCCGCTCGGTTCGACGACACTGGGATCAGACGGGAGGACCGAGTCCTGTTGGTACTCGATGACACTCCGGCATTCCCTGCCGTGTTCCTCGGAGCGATGCGGATCGGCGCCATCCCGGTCCCAGTCAATTTCCTTGCCCGGCCCGACGACTTCGGCTATTTCCTTGACGATTCCCAAGCGATGACCGCCGTGGTCGATCATGCATTCTTGGAGACGGTCGGTCCCCAGGTCGCCGCGCGTCCCGACGTAAAGCTTGTTGTCGCCAATGGGGTGGCGTCGAACGGCGTCGAGTCCCTGGACGAATGGATCGCATCCGATGCCGGTGAGGTCTCGCCTGTCTCCAGCCAGCCGGATGACATGGCCTTCTGGCTGTACTCGTCCGGTTCGACAGGGTCGCCCAAGGGCGTCGTCCACCGCCACAACGACATCGCGGCCACGTGTGCCCATTACGCAGTGCCGGTATTGGGAATCACCAAGGGCGACGTCGCATTCTCCAGCACCAAGATGTTCCATGCCTATGGGTTAGGCAACAACTTGAGCTTCCCGCTGTGGGCTGGTGCGACATCGGTCTACCTCACCGGCCGGCCGACCCCGGATCGGATGCTGGAGCGGATTCGTTCCCACCGCCCCTCACTCCTGTTCTCAGTGCCGGCCCTCTACAACGCCATGCTTGCCGACCCGAGCTTTGACGATGTGGACTGGTCGGTGGTGCGGTTGGGAATCTCGGCCGCCGAACCGCTCCCACCCGAGATATGGCGTCAGTTTCACGATCGGACCGATATTGAGATCCTCGACGGGATCGGCTCCACTGAACTGCTTCACATCTACGTCTCGAATCGGGCGGGGGCAGTGAAACCAGGCACATCAGGCGTACCAGTCGACGACTACGAGGTCGAGATCCGCAATACGGACGGTGAACTGTCCGAGGCCGATGAAGCGGGTGAGATGTGGGTCAAAGGCCCCAGCGTTCTCAGCGCCTACTGGAAACAGCCCGATCGGACCCGCAACAAGATCCGTGGCGACTGGTTCCTCTCGGGCGACCGATACCACAAGGACGCAGACGGTTACTACACATACCTCGGCCGGATCGACGACATGATGAAGATTGGCGGCCTTTGGGTGAGCCCGATCGAGATCGAGAATCGGCTGATGGAGCATGTAGCCGTACACGAAGCAGCAGTCGTCGCCGTCGACATCGACAACCGATCACGGATCAAAGCCACGGTGATCCTCACCGGGGAGTACGAGGCGGGGGACGCCCTAACCGGCGAGCTCCAGCAGTGGTGCAAAGCTGCCCTCCAGCGCTACCAGTTCCCTCACGTCGTCGACTACGTCGACGACTTCCCGAGGACGGCAACCGGCAAGATCCAACGGTTCCGGCTCAGGGTGTAGCGCCTGCCTTCGGAACCACGACCGATTCGTCTCCCCAAACATTGTGAAACTCATTTCCGCCGCCTGCCTCAGTGGGGCGGATCTGTCGGTGAGGAACCTGCGCTCTCTCGCCGGAGGCGACGGCTCTGCCAGAGTGAGCCCATGGTCGGGATGACGCCACGTGGGATCCAGAGGAACAAGACGATGATGAGAGCCCCGTACGCAACTACCCGCAGTTGACCGAATTCAACAAGGACCTCGTCGAACACAGTGAACACGACAGCCCCGAGAACGGGCCCAAGCAGGGTGCCGATACCGCCAAAAGCCAGCATCACCAACACCACCACATCTACCTCACCAAAAGAGAAGGTCGACGGGCTGATCCGGCCCTCGTTGAAGGCGTATATCGCCCCGGCCATGCCAAGCATTCCAGAGCCGATAAGCCCGCCATATATGCGGTAACGGGCGACGTTGACACCCGTGAGCTCGGCGGCAACCTTGTCGTCCCGCAGGGCTCGGAAGGCCCAGCCTATGTGAGAGCGCCGCAGCAGTCCGTGCACGATGAGGAAGAGAAGAACCAGCCCCAGAAAGAGGTAGTAGGGGGGAATCTGCTCCCTCAGGAACGTGTCTGAGCCCGACTCGAGGGAGAAGCCCGACTCCCCGCCCGTGAGATCACCCAGACCGAGCAGGAGGTTCTCGAAGGAGAGAGCGAAGATGAGGGTAACGATCCCGATGAAGATCACATCCAGCGAACGTCTCACCGCGATCCAGCTGAGAAGCCCACCGATCAAGGATGCGGCCAGCGTGGCCAGCACAACACTCACCACAATGGGGAAACCGAGACGGTCGCCGAGAAGGGCGGCGCCGTAGGCCCCGATCCCGGCCAGGGCTCCCGTACTGAGGAACAGTTGTCCGGTGCTTCCGAAAACCACATTGAAGGCGATGGCGTAGCAGGCGAATAGAAGCCCACCAATGGCGAGTCCCATCATCAAACGAGAATCGCTCAACCAGAGAGGGACCAGGGCCAGTGCCGCCCCGACTGCGGCCACAGGGAGAAAGAGGGCGAGCAGGGATCGCGACGATCGTCGCTCGGAGCCACCGACGAGCGACGTGCCTGTGCCTCTGGTGAACCTGGCCGTCACTCGGGAGTTCCGAGGAGCCCGGAGGGCCGAATGAGGATCGTGAGCGCCGCAGCACTGAGCAGGATGATGAGGGTGAGAAAGGTGCCGATGTAGAACGAGCTGACGCTGTTGATGATTCCCAGCAGGAGCCCGGCAAGAAAGGCGCCGGCGACGCTTCCCAGACCCCCGACCACGGTAACGATCAGTGCGAAGATCGTGATGCTGATCCCGGACGTGACGGTGACCGGGATGGTCATCGAACGGGTCACCGCCACCAGTCCCGCCAGCACACCACTGGAGACGAGGATCAGGGTCCGCATGCGATTGGGGTCGATTCCCACCAGCCGTGCCCCCTCTTCGTCCTGGATTATCGAACGCACCGCCCGCCCCAGCATGGTTCCCCGGAAGAAGAAGAAGAGAGAGACGAACACGGCGACTGAGATCCCAGACGCCCACAGGCTTCCCCTTCGCATCGGCACCCCCAGAATCTCCACTGCACCACCCCCGATGTGCAAGGTGAGGGCTTCGAGTGGGAGTTGCCAGGTCAGTAGACCGTCGACGACGAACGCCAGACCGAGAGTCAACAGCAGACTGAGCAGCACCCGGGCCTCGCCGCGAAGTCGGTAGACGGGACGGAGGAGAGTCGTGTCGAGAAGCAAGCCGAACACACCCCCGACCAGCAAGCCGACGCCCACCGCCGCCCCCGCGGGGAGACCGGCGTCCATCCCCAGAGCAGCCGCGATCGCTGCCACAACGGCCATCTGTCCGTAGGCGAGGTTGAGCACACCGCCCAGGCCGTAGACCAGAGTGAGCCCGACGGCCAGCACCCCGAACTGAAGCCCGAGCACTATCCCGTCGAGGATGACTGCGGTCACGTCACACCCAGGTAGGCGCGTCGGACCTCAGGATTCTTGGCAAGCTCTTCGGATGTCCCTCCGAACCGAATCACCCCGTTCTCCAGCACATAGCCGCGATCGCAAAACGCCATCGCCAGAGGAACCTGCTGTTCGGCGACCAAGAGAGTCAGTCCCTGACGGCGGAGAACCTCGAGAGCCTCATAGGCCTCATGGGCGAGCTTAGGGGCGAGCCCGGTCGTTGGTTCGTCCAGCACCAGAAGACGAGGTCTCGACATCAGGGCCCTCCCCACCGCGAGCATCTGCTGCTCGCCGCCGCTCATGGTGCCGGCGCGTTGCCGCCGACGTTCGGCCAGGCGGGGAAAGAGATCCAGGACGATTGACATCGTCTCCGGATCGGGCCGTTTCGGATAGGCCCCGAGGGAAAGGTGCTCCTGAACCGTCATTCGCGGAAAGAGGTGGCGCTCCGCCGGCACGAATCCCATTCCGAGCCGCACAACGCGTTGTGCCGGCGTCCCGGCTACGTCGTGTCCCTTGAAGAGAACCACACCGGACGACGCCCTCAGAAGCCCGCACATGGCCCGGAACAACGTCGTCTTCCCGGCGCCGTTCGAGCCGATGATCATCACCGCCTCGCCCTTGTCGACGTGAAACGACACGTCGTGGACCACGTCGTTCCCCTGGTAGCCAGCGGAGAAGTCCCTGACTTCAAGCATGGCTGATTTCCTCGCCGAGATAGGCCTCGACCACCGCCTGGTCGCGCATCACATCCTTTGGCAAACCCTCGGTCAGCACCTTCCCGAAGTCGAGCACCACGACTCGCTCGGCCAGGCTCATGACCGCCTTCATGACGTGCTCTACCCAAATCACTGTGACCTCATAGCGATCGCGGATCGTGCGGACTATCTCGATGGAGGCCTCTAGCTCTGCGTCGTTGAGCCCAGCCATCACTTCGTCGAGGAGAAGGACCTTTGGTTGTCCTGAGACGGCCCGAGCCAGCTCAAGGAACCGCTGCTGATGCAGGTTCAGGTTCCCCACATGGTCCATGCGACGATTGGCCAGGCCCACGAACGAGAGGACTTCGTCGGCGATTTCGAGTGCCTCTTCCTCTTCGCGATGGGCGCCGGCCCGTCCGAACAGGGCTCCCAAGGCTGCGTTCTCGAGGACCGTCATAGTCGGAAAGGAGCGGGGGGTCTGCTGCACCATGGCAATCCCCATCTGACGCACCCGATGGGGGGGATCGTGGGTGATGTCATCCCCTGCAAACCTGACGGTTCCTCCGGACGGCGTCTCGAGACCAACTATCAGCTTGAGCAGTGTGCTCTTCCCCGCACCGTTGGGACCGACGATGGCGAGAATGTCGCCATCGTCGGCCCCAACAGTCACTCCATCGACTGCCGGTAGGCCTCCAAAGTGCTTCTCGACGTGATCTAGCTCGAGAAGGGCCACTTGTCGGTTACGGCACGTAGGGCTCGAGCGGGTCGGAGTGAACCAGCTCTTCGACCCACCAGTCACCGGCTTCGTTGACCCCATCGGGGGCCGGTCCTGCAGTGATCAAGACGAGAAGTGGCTGCGCCGCCGCCATCTCGCCCCACTCGGTCCAGCTGGTCTCGTGGGCGTAACCCTCCAGGTTGTATGTCTGGCCGTGCAGATACTCGGCAATCGCAACCGGGTCGTCGCCAACGGCCCCGACCGCATCAGCGACCATGGTGACAATTCCGTGACCGGCAACTGCGTCGTCCTCCATGAACGTGAGATCCGAGAAAGCCAGGTAACGCTTGGCCATTTCCTGGTAGTCGTCACTGAAGTAGTCGGCACAGCCAAAGTCGGCGTAGCGGTCTACGGCTGCTTGCTCCAGGTTCCCAACCACCAAGGAGAGCGGGTTCCACGAGCCGGTGACCGGAACGTCGAGGTAGTCCTGGGACAGGACCACGATCGGCCCGCCGCCTGGCGGATGACCGGTGGCCACAATCATCTCGGAACCGAAGTCGGTCAACGCCCGCATATACGGGGTGAAATCGGTATCCGGGGGCACCGGGGCCACTTCGATCTGAATATCGATGTCAGAACCCTCGAACGTCGTCTCCAGGGCGCTCTTCATTGCCTGACCCCAGGCATAGTCGGCGACAATCGCTCCGACCTTGGTCAGATTCTGCTCCTGCGCATACTGGAGGACGGGGCCGGCATCCATTGGCGCCGCCGGGAGACAGGTCCGGAAGGTGAAGCGGCTGGCCCGGGTGAGAACCGCATCCGATCCACCCTTCACCATGAACAGCGGCATTTGCAGCTCCTCGGCCAATGCAGCAGTAGGCACTGCGACGCCGCTGGAGATAATGCCGCCAACGGCTACGACTCCGTCTTCGACGAGCCGCTCCAACGCCTCCGCAGACGCGTCGGCATCGTTCTGTGAGTCGGCCTCGACAATCTCGATCATCCGCCCGCCTACTCCGCCGGCGGCGTTTATCTCTTCGGCTGCCATGAGCATTCCATCGCGAACGTGGACACCCCATGGGGCGAAGGTCGAAGTGAGGTCCGTCAGCATGCCGATCTTGATCGGCTCGGCGGGTGCGGGGTCGGTCGTGTCCGGGGCAGCCGCCTCGGTCGTGTCAGGGGCAGCGGCCTCGGTCGTGACCGGGGCCGCGGTCGTATCGGCCGCATCCCCGTCGCTCGGGCTACATGCCGCAAGGACAAGGAGTAGCACCAAGGCACCCAGCCATCTCAACCTCAAGCGTATCTTCACGTTGGTTCCTCCTTCGTCATCCCATTCGAACTCCGCAACGCGTCGCCCGATCTGTGTTCTGGGCCAACGACCACCGTTTGGTTTCTGGCCATCGCTCGAGCATGTCTTGCACGTGGCGCGATCGTGAGCCTATCAAGACAAAACGACGCGCGAGCCCTCGGCGTTAGCTCCATTCATGTGACGCGTATGGCTCACTCGGGTGATCCGTCTAAGTCCACTACGGGAGACGCCTTGAAGGTCGTCACGGCAGTCTCACGCAAAGGAAGTCCTCCGGCTGGTTCTGGGTGCCCTTGGTTGGATCGTCGGGAGGTCGGAATCCTCCTGCCCGGAGCCTGGCGACTACTAGGAGAACGCAAAACCGGGACTAGGCGGTCTCGAGCTCTTCGCCCAGATAGGCCTTGATGACGTTTGGGTTCCGTTGCACGTCGGCGGGTAGACCGATCGCGATCGGCTTGCCGAAGTCGACCACGAGGATCCGATCGGCGATATCCATCACCAAACCCATGTCGTGCTCCACAAGGATGACGGCGATCCCCAACTCGTCCAGGACGTCGAGGATGAACCGGGCCATGTCCTCGGTTTCCTCGAGGTTCATGCCCGCGACCGGTTCGTCGAGGAGCAGCAGCTCCGGATCCATTGCCAGGGCGCGTCCCAATTCGACCCGCTTCTGTATGCCATAAGGAAGCAAGCCGACCGGATACTTCCTCCACTGCTCGATCTCGAGAAAGTCGATGATGTCCTCGACGATCCCCCGATTTTCGATCTCTTCTCTCTTGGCCTTGCCCCACCAGAGGGACCCGGCCAGCCAGCCAGCCTCCATCCGCACGTGTCGGCCGGTGAGGATGTTCTCGACCACCGTCATGTGCGGATAGAGAGCGATGTTCTGGAATGTACGGGCGATTCCGAGTTCGGCTGTCTTGTTCGGTTTGAGACCCATCAGAGACTCACCCTTCCACAAGATGTCGCCCTCCTGAGGCCTGTAGACCTGGTTGATCGAGTTGAAGAGCGAGGTCTTGCCCGCCCCGTTGGGACCGATGATCGCGAAAAGCTCACCATCGTCGACATGAAAGGAGACGCCGTCGATGGCCTTGACTCCCTTGAAGGCAAGATGCACGTCCTTGACATCGAGGAGATGGTCATAGTCCTTGGGTCCGGACCTATCGGTTCTGCGTTTGAGCAGTCGGCCACTCACGACAGCCACCTCTTGCGGCGCTTGTAGTGCTTCACGTCGCGGAACGACTTCTGTTCGCCGGTGGCGTGAAGACCGAGGTAGAACTCCTTGACGTCCTCGTCCTTGAGCAGTCTTGCTGGGTCGCCGTCCATAACCATCTTCCCGTTCTCCATGATGTAGCCGTGGTCGGCGATAGTCAGCGCCATATTGGCATTCTGCTCGATCAGCAGGACAGAGACACCCTGACTGTTGATGTCGACGATCACGTCTCTGACTTCCTGGACGAGAAGCGGCGCGAGCCCAAGAGAGGGCTCATCGAGGATGAGCAGCTTCGGGTCCTGCATCAGGGCCCTGCCGATGGCGAGCATCTGCTGTTCGCCACCTGACAGGTATCCCGCAGTAGCGGTCTTCCGCTCGGCCAGTCTTGGAAACATGGTCATCACCCGGTCATATGAGGCCTTGACCTTGGAAGCGTTCCTGTTGACGTAGGCCCCGGCCCGCAGATTGTCGTCGACTGTCAGTTCGGCGAACACGCGTCTGCCTTCCATCACCTGGGAGATGCCGAGACGCACCCGCTTCGAAGGGTCCTCTTCGGTGATGTTCACGCCTTCGAGGTGGATTTCGCCCTTGGTGATATCGCCCTCATGGATGTCGAGAAGCCCGGTGATGGCACGAAGCGTGGTGGTCTTGCCGGCACCGTTGGCACCGAGCAGGGCGACGATCTTGCCGTCGGGAACCTCGATGGAGATGCCGCGCAACACCAGAACGACGTCGTTGTAGACGACTTCGAGATTCTCGACGGCTAGCACAAACTATCTCTCATGGGCTCTGGGTTGTGAATGGGCCCGCCCCCACTCACAACGCACAACTCACGTCGAGTCATGCGGAGTGACCCGGAGGCCACCCCACATGACTGTCCGCTACTTATCCGAAGGCGTCGAAACAGGTCTCGTCGAACTGATACGCAGCAGCGATGTCGCTGGTGTAGTCAGCCTCGACAAGCGCAAGTCCGGAACCACCGGCCTCGAGGTCGGCAGCGCTGGGCCTAACAATGTTGACCAGCCTCTGCACAATGTCGTTGGTGTCGCCCACAAACGACTGATCCGGGGCAAGCCCGTCCCATGACATCGACTCGAGGCTCTTGGCAGCAGCCAGGACACCCGCACGGGTCATGTCACCGCTGTCATACGCGGCATTCAGGATGGCCTCCAGAAGCCGGGCCTCCAGAACCCCTTCGAGGTAGTACTCGTAGGGCGGAGCATCCGGGTCAAATGCCTGAATCACTTCGCGGGCGGCAGCGGTGCCGGGGTTGTCCGCACTCCACGGGGAGATCGGATAGGCGAATATCCAGTCGCGCTGAATCGCATCCCTGATCGGTGACTCCTCGCCCAAGAAACCGAAGTTCCATGCTACGAAAGAGCCAGACCATGTAGCCGTCACACCGGCAGCAAGCGCCTGACCGTAGATACCGCTATAGGCGCCAGGTGAGGTAGTCACCCACACGAGGTCAGCGCCGGAACCGATGATCCCGTTTGCCACTTCGGCGAGGGTCGCCTCATCGGCAGCATTGATCTTCGCCTCGCCGTCATAAACGACTTCGAGACCGAGGGTCTCAGCGGCGAGCTTGGCGCCCTGTGCCGAGTCCTGGCCGAAGTCACCGGCGTTAGAGGCAATTGCAATGGTCGCCGCATCCGGATTCTGGTCCAGGAGATAGCCCAGAACGTTCATCGACTCCAGGCAGTACGGAGTACCGTGAGGAACGATATTGGCATTTATCGCCGGATCGCTCCATCCCGAGTACCAGGTCAGCGGAATCGCGAACATATTGTCCTCGGCCAACTGATCTTTGATAGCGACGGTGTGTGGCGAACCGGTCGAGTGCCCGATGGTCACAACCGAGTCTTTGATCTCGTTGTACAACTGGACGTGGGTGTCCACCGAGTAGACGGTGTCACGGATCTCGAGCACGATTTCGAGCCCATTGATCCCACCCGCAGCGTTGATCGCCTCAATCTGGGCTTCGTAACCGGTGACGACCGGCTGGACGAGAGCCGAGAACACACCGGTCAAGTCGGACAGAAGTCCCACTGTGATGGTCCCGGCCTCGAGGTCGACACCACTGTCGGTGAGAATCATCTCACCTTCGGCCTCTGTGGTGTCCGGGGTCTCAGCCTCCGTGGTGTCAGGGGTCTCAGCCTCCGTCGTGTCAGGCGCTGCGGCCTCCGTCGTGTCGGTGGTGTCATCGTCGCCACATGCGGCCAAGACAAGACCCAACGCCAGGACGATGGCGATCCATTTCGATTTCATCTTCATATTTTTCCTTCCTCCTCTATTACGGAGACCGGTGGTCTCCTTTGCAGACCATTCAATACGTGAACGGCCAACCCTTCCAATAATTGCGGATCCTGATCCATATTCCGAAAAGACCCAGCGGCTCGAAGATCAGGAAGCCGATTATCAGCAAACCGTAGATGACTTGATTCAGTTGGAACACCGATAATCCCGGACCGATGCCAGGGAGTGTATTGATCAGGCCGAAGTCAGTGGAGTCAGTCGCCACCACGAGGTCGAGCAACGTCGCCAGCAAACTATCCCCCTTCTCCACCACACTCTCCATCCAGAGGGTCGCGTCCTGCACCAATCGAGGCAGCAACGTGACGAATGCGGCGCCCAGGACCACCCCCGCCACCGTCCCCGCACCACCGATGAGAACGATGGCGATGAACTGGATTGACAGGAAAAGGTCCCATCTCGTCGGAATGACCGTTCCCACGAAAGACGCCAGAAGCGCCCCGGACACGCCTGCGTAGAACGACGAGATCCCAAAGGCTCGCAACTTGAAACCCACCTCGTCGACACCCATGATCTCGGCTGCGATGTCACGGTCACGAATCGACTGAAAGGCGCGCCCCACCCTGGTCCGCTGCAAGTTCTTGGCCAACAGCATGAACAACATCGCCAATGCAAGTACGAAATAGAACGTCTTGGCCTCTGATGACAGCATGACTCCGAACCACGCTCCGTCGGAGGAGAAGTCGATCAATGGCACCTCTTCCTTCCAGAGACGGAACTCGAGAGGTGGAAATGTCCTTCCGACCTCAGCCCCGCCGGTCACCGAGACCCAATTCCGGAACACGTAATCGCCGACGAACACGAGACCGAGCGTGACGAACGCCAGATAGAGACCTCGAACGCGAACGGCGGCAGGACCGAACGCGACCCCGATCCCGGCAGCCACGATCCCGGCCGCCGGCAGCCAGATCCACATCGGAAGCCCGAATCCAAGACGTAGGCCCTCGGGGTCGCTGCCCAAAACAGCCGCCACGTAGGCTCCGACACCCATGAAGAAGGCGTGCCCCAACGAGACCTGCCCGGCAAGTCCGAGAAGGATATTCAGGCCGAGCGCCCCGATGACGAATATTGCCACCGTGCTGAGGAGACGAAGCCAGGCGGCTTCCCCGAGGAAGTCGAACCCCGGTACCACCTGGAACGGGAGCAGCAGGAGAACGCCGAGGGAGATCAACACCATGACCTTCTTGGTCATCGTGTTCAGAATCGCCTGGTCGGCGTCGTAGCTCGTGTAGAGGAGCGGTCGACCTCTCATTCAAGGCGTCCTGGTGAGGGAGAGTTCTTCATACCCGTCGTATCTCTTCGGTGCCGAAAAGGCCATACGGTCTGATCAGAAGTACGAGCAACATGACTATGTACGGCACTACCCCACCGAAACCGGTGCCGAGCCATTCAAAGGTGAGATAGGTGCTCGCCGCCGACTCGGCGAACCCGATCGCAAAGCCGCCAACGATCGATCCCACGACCGAGTCCAGACCCCCGAGGATGATGGCCGGGAAGGCCCGAAAGGCGAAGAAGGCCGTGAAGGTGTCCACGCCGCCCGGGCGCCGGGGAAACATCGAGATGAAGAGACCGCCGATCGCGGCCATCACGGCGCCAATGGCCCAAGCCGTGGCGAAGATCCGACCGACGCTAATTCCCTGAGCTCGAGCTACTTCCTGGTCCCAAGCTGTGGCCCTCATCGCAATACCCGTTCGCGACCGAAAGAATATTGCTACTCCGGCGACGAGGAGAACAGTGAGGACCATCTGAAACACCGTGGTCCAGGGAATGCGAACGGAGCACAGTTCGACAAAATCCGCCTCTGCAATGAATCCACCATTGACACAGCCGAGCCCGACAGTCTTCAGCCCGAACGGATCCCCCATCGGACGTGAGGTGAGCCCGATGAAGTCATTGGTGATGGCCCTAACGATGATATCGATCCCAAGAGTCACGATCGCAACCGCAAACAACGCCTCGCCAACCATCGGGCGGAGAAACATTCGCTCCAAAGCCATCCCGATCAGGGCTGCCATCACAAGGGCAAACACAACCGAGAGACCCCACTGCAGCCATTCCGGGGCCCCCTCCATCCATCTCCCGGGGATGTTGATGATCGTCGCGAACGACGCGATCAGGAAGGCACCCATGGCGGATAAGGCGCCGTGGGCAAAGTTGAGCACCTGAGTCGCCTTGAAGATGATGACGAAGCCAAGGGCAAGGACCGCGTAGATGGCACCAAGGCTCAACCCATTGACGACCATCCTGCCGAATTCCGAGGGCACCACTGTCGACTCCTGGGCAAGGATCAGAAGACCGGGGGTCACGACCCGTACATATCCTCGATCAAGTCGCCAAACATCGAGTCCATGGCGGCCCGTTTCAGCTTCTGGGTGGCGGTCAGCTCACCGTCCTCATGGTCCAACTCCTTGGGGATCATCCGAAACTTCTTGATCTGCTCCGCCCTGGCGAATCTCACGTTGGTCTCGTCGATTACGCCCTGAACAAGCTCGATGACCTCTGGCTTCTCTCCGAGGTCGCGATAGGTCGTGTAGGGGATCCCTTTGCGTGTTGCCCAGTGGCCGACCACATCGAGCTCGATTCCGATGACGGCAGTGATGTATTTCCTACCGTCTCCAATGACCATGGCCTCCTTGATGTAGGGAGACGTTTTGAGGATGTTCTCGATCTCGGAAGGTGAGATGTTCTTTCCGCCGGAGGTGATGATGATGTCTTTCATCCGGTCGACGATCTTCACGTGGGTCCCGTCGACCCACTCCCCAACATCGCCGGTCCTCAGCCACCCATCCTCGGTGAAAGCCTCGGCCGTCTTCTCCGGCTTGTTCCAGTAGCCCTTGAAAACGGCCGGGTGCTTGGTCTGTATCTCGCCAGTCTCGTCGTCGATCCTCAACCCGATTCCGGGATAGGGAGCGCCGACCGACCCAACCTTGTTCGCCCCTGGAAAGTTGCACGTTGCCACCGCGGAGTTCTCGGTCATTCCGTACAACTCAAAGAGAGGAACTCCCATACCAAGAAAGTCCTGGATGAGCTCGGGTGCAATAGGTGCCGCTCCAACAGCGGCGTAGCGAACACGACGCATCCCGATACGCTCTTTCAACGCCCTGAACACAATCGGATAACCGACAATGTAGAGAATCCGGCTGAGGACGGTGTGATCACCGTCGTTGGACACCCGCTGGGCGCCGATGATCGAAACCAGCTTCATCCCGAATCCGAACCAGACTCGCTTGAACCAGGTCCCGTCCTTGCCTTTGATGATGACACCGGCATGAATTCGCTCCAGGATGCGAGGAACGGCAAAAAAGAGGGTCGGCTGGATTTCCCGGAGGTTTTGCTGAACGGTCTCTATCGACTCGGCGAAGTTGAGCGTGCACCCAAATCCGACCAGGTGCCACGTGGAAAAGATGCGCTCAGCGATATGACACAGGGGCAGGTAGGTGAGAATCGAGTCGTCGGGGTTGGGCAACCTTCCCGGCATTCGAGCTTCGAGGCCCACCAAGGTTTCGACACAGAACAAGAAGTTGGAGTTGGTGAGCATTGCCCCCTTGGGGGGACCCGTGGTGCCCGACGTGTAGACGAGGGTTATCGCGTCGTCTACCGCTGCATCCGACATGACCCGCTCCAGATGCCCCGGGTTGGCGGCACGGTGCTGGCGACCCAGGTCGATGAAGTCATCCCAGAAGAGAAAGCGAGCGTCGTCACGCCATTTGCGGAAGCCTCGGGGCTCGATATGGATGATTGTCCGGAGGTCCGGGAGTGACTCGATAACCTCCATCACCTTGTCGGCCTGCTCCTGATCCTCGGCGAGATGTAGTACCGAGCCCGAGTCAGACAGGAGATATTCGACTTCTGCCGAGGGGTTGGTGGGATAGAGCCCTGTAGTGATGGCCCGAACCGCGACAGAGGCCAGGTCGAGGATGATCCATTCGGGCCGGTCCTCTGAGTGAATCGAGACCCTGTCGCCGACCTCTACGTCGAGGGCAAGAAGACCGTGAGCTGCGTCTTGAATCAGCTCCCACAAATCGGTCCATGTGTACTCCTGCCATATGCCGTAGTCCTTTTCGCGCATAGCCACGGCATCGGGGAGTCGCTCCGCCCACTCACGAACCATGACGGCACCGGTCCTGATTGCAACGCCGGAGGCTGGAGCGTCGGACTTTTCAGCGAGAGTCGTCATTCGATTGGCCTCATCGAGGATTTGTGGAGCCTAGAGAACAAAATCGGACCGCGTCGCGAATCTGATGGGGAACACCATCAGCTGCCACGACTCCACTCGGCACCGCCTGGCCAGAACTCCTTCTTCCAGATCGGGGCACGCTCCTTGAGCTCATCGATGATGAACCTGGCAGCATCGAATGCGTCGGCTCGATGGGCGGAGGCGACGACAACGGCCACCGAGACCTCGCCAACCCCGACGACTCCCGAGCGATGCTCGACCGCCACCGAGAGCACAGGCCATCGCCCGGCGGCGTCGGACACGATCTCGGTGATCTTCGGCTCCACCATCTCGGCATAGGTCTCGTACTCCAGATGAGTGACCCCGGTCTTGCCTTCCGAGTGATCACGGACGGTGCCGAGGAAGAGAACGGTTGCCCCGGAATCGGGACGTCGTACAGAATCGACGAGAGTGGCCGCGTCGATCACCCCATCTCCGACCTTCACTCTGACCGTTTGCGGGGATTGGTTCATAGACTTCCAAGCCTATGACGGATCAAGGGCCCCTCGATCCCGGAGACGATCTCGGCTCGACCGAGTCCGACGACAAGCCGGCTGCCTATGTAGATAACCCGGTTTCGGCAAGCGCCCGGCAAGCCGACGCGTGGACAATGATCCTCGGCATTCTCGGGGGCGTCCTCCTCGGGACAGGCGTGACCTTCGCCATCCTTGGGTTTGTCGGAGTCTTCGAAGAGCCTCCCCCACCCACCGTGCCGGCGGCACCAAACCTCACCGCCCCACCGCCGACAGGGCCTCCACCGACCCTGGGGGACAGGGTGACCGCCACTGCTGTCGCCCAGCGGGTGATCCCGTCGACGGTGTACGTCGAGACGACGAACTTGCTCACGGCAGGTAGTGGCAGCGGAGTGATCTTCGGAAGCGACGGTTACATCATCACCAACCACCACGTGATCGCGGGCGCATCAGATGTGTCGGTCACCTTCGCCGACGGGGCGCGTTTCCCCGCCCGGGTGGTCGGCTCCGACCCAGTCACCGACCTCGCGGTTCTTCTGGTCGACCGTGAAGATCTGGCTCCTGTCGAGATCGGCTCCTCTGCCTCCTTGAGTATCGGGGAGCCGGCCGTAGCCGTTGGCAACCCCCTTGGCCTCGTGGGTGGGCCCACTGTCACCTCAGGGATCATCAGCGCCCTAAATCGTTCTCTCGACGTCACCGGAGGACAGTCCCTATACGGGCTGGTCCAGACCGACGCCCCAATAGCGCCTGGGTCCAGCGGAGGAGCCCTGGTAGATGCGCGCGCCAGGCTGATCGGCATCACCACGGCAATCGCCGTGTCCGACGTCGGCGCCGAGGGCCTCGGTTTTGCCATCCCCATTGACCTGGCAATTGGAGTCGCCACCGACATCATCGAGAACGGGCAAGTCGACCACGCCTTGCTCGGGATCAGTGGCTCAACTGTCTGGGCTGAGGAGGGGGGAGCTGAGTATCCCGTGGGTGTTGGCGTGACCGGGATGCCCGCCGTTTCGGCATATGAGGAATCGGGGGGTCAAATCAACGACGTCATCGTTGAGATAGCGGGCACTCAAGTCCACACGATCGATGACCTTCTGGCCACGCTTCGGCGTCTTCGCGCCAACGACAAGGTGGAAATCCGTATCCTGCGTGCCGACGATGGATTACTTCTCGATGTTGTACTCGGAAAGCTCGAATGATGAGTGACGACCTCTTCTCGAAACTGTTTGAGCTCTTCGACCAGCCTGGCCCGATCAATTGGAAGCTGGCCGCCGAGGTAGCGAGACATCTGGCGGGTGAGCGTCAGCCTGTGGAGCCCTGGGCAGCAGAGGAGTTCAGAGAACTGACGCGTCTGGCCGAGTACCGAATGGAGCAGGTCGCACCGTTTCGGGTCATTCCCGCCACCGACGTGCTCCCCGTTGACCCTCGTACCTGGGCGGAGAAGAATCTCGAGTCCTACGGTCGGCTTGTGGAGCCATTTGGTGATTCGATTGGAGGCGACTCGCCTGTGGCGCCGCTCCTCGCTCAGATGGGCCCGGCAATCGTCGGCCTCCAGGCAGGGTCCCTCGTCGGCTTTCTCGCCACATGGGTCGCCGCTTCGTTCGACGCCGGACTGCCTCAGGATCGACTTGGTGCAATGAGTCTCGTTGTGAGCAACATCGAATCGCTGACGGTCGAGGATGTTGATCGACGCGAGGTTCATCTCTGGGTGGTTGCCAACGAGGTTGCATTCCGGGCCACCAGCCAGTTGCCGTGGGTGCAGGACCATCTGTCCGATCTCGCCGGCGACTATGCCGAGGCGGCCAAGATCGACCCGACCAAGCTGAGCGGTCTGATGATGGGTGGCACCGACCCCGCTGACATCGAGCGCGCCCTCGAGGAAGCGGGAGGTATCGACGGCTTGATCGGCGGGGAAGAGGCCGAGGCTCCGCGTGCAGAGCTGGAAGCTTTCCTCGGGGCCATCACCGGTTGCTCGAGACTGTTGGCGCGGAGAGCCATCAGCGACATCGCTCCAAACTTCGACCGGATCTCGGAGGCTCGGGACGTCGCTCGCAGCGAACTCGCCGAGCAGCCAACCATCGGCGTCGGACCGGTGCCCGTCGAGGTCACCCAGTTAGGCGACGCTTTCAACCAGGATGTGGAGCAACGCTACGGCGAGGACTCGCTGAGAACACTGTGGTCCGACCCGTCGCGAATACCCACCGCCGCCGAACTTCGCGACCCAACCGCCTGGGCAGCCCGGGTCCTCCTCGACGGCTGGACCTAGAATCTGCGAGCCCGCGAGACCTCAGCTCAATCAGCCAAAGAGGCTGCGCCACAGACGACGGAGGATGCCGGGGTCTTCCGGCGGGGGCAGGGTCGCCAGCACCGACTCATGGAGATCCGGTGGGAGGTCGCCCAACAGAGCCATGCCCCCGGAACGTGTCTCCCATACGTATGTCACCTGCCCGGCCGTGAAGGAACGTTGGTAGACGCCTTCTCCGAACTGGATCGGATTCGCATCGGGCAAGGCCACGGTGGTGGGCGTCTCGAAGACGGCAAACGAGAAGAACCCGTCTGAATAGTAGGCGAAGCGAAGCCCTTCCTCATCCTCATAGATGTCGAGACGATCGAAGCCCCCCACACTCTCCGGCAGAAGCGTTTCGACCTCGCTGCGGGGCTGAAGCGCCTCGGCCTCGAGAAGGTCAGGTGTCTCGAAGACCGGGTCAGTCGGGTCGAATGAGACAAAACGACGCTCGCAATAGGTGTCGCCACTGGTGGTGAAAGTCGTCGCAGTCACGAGAGCCCCGGTCTCATCATCAAAAACCAACTCGGCGCGAAGAACACCATCTCGGATCAGTTGGTGAACCGTGGCCACCCGGCCGAGAAAGTGAGCGCTGCCTGCATCCTCGACTACATAGAGAGGCTCGACGGGTGTCATCTCCTCTGAGTCGACCGACGCAGAGGAGATGACGCCACCTCGACGAGACAGAGTCCAACCCCCGTCGCCGGAGGACACTTCGATGTCCCCGGCAACCGTTGACGTCATCCGGATCTCCCCGTTGCTCTGAGCAATCCTCACAACGGCGTCTCGCACACCATCCGGCGTCGAACAGCTGATGATCTGCTCGGCCGTGTACGCAGCCTCACGACTCTGCTCCAGAAGCTCGTCCAACTCTGTGGCCCACGCAGCCGAGACGGGCAAGAGGATGAAGACCACAACCAGGGATACGAGACGCTTCATTCGCTCAGGTCCCCCAGTACCGGTACCACGACCTTGGCGGGACTGAAGGCCGGATCGAGTGACGCCCGGGCACCGAAACGACTGCTCAGATCATCGGCGGAGATTGAAGCCGGTGGTGGGGTGACGATGGAGGCGATCGCAATGATGAGAGCAACAGCCGCGGCAGCCGCGCCCACCCAGACACCCCGGTTTCGATGAATCGGGACGACAGCGGCCTCTGTGTCCGGCAGCAGACCTGCTGGAAGTTCGAGAATCGGGAGGGACCGCACCGCGGCCCTGACGGATTGCATCTCCACGAGGTCGGCGGAGCACCGGCCGCAGGTGACGAGATGGCTGAGCAACTCAGAGGTCTCGTACTCGATGAGCTCCCCGTCGAGGTATGCACTGATCATCTCCGACGGATGAGTCACGTCAACAGCTCCCTCATCATCCTGCGACCTCGATGAATCCGGCTTCGCACGGTGCCGATCGGAACCGAGGCGGCCCGGGCAATCTCCTCATAGGAGAGACCGACAACATCACACAGCACCACAGCTTCTCGAAACTCGATCGGGAGTTCGAGGAGCGCCTTCTGAATGTCGTCCCCGAGTGTGATCCGGGCGTACTCGACGTCAGCGGGGTCTGAAGTCGCGACGTCCCAACGGTCGATCTCGTCGGGGAGTGGGGAAGTCGGACGGCGCTTGCGTTTCCGAATCTCGTCGAGAAAGGCGTTGCGGGTGATCCTCCAGAGCCAGCCCTCGAAACTCCCCGGCTGATAGTTGGCGAGTCCGCGACGGACCCTGAGAAGGACCTCCTGGACGAGATCGTGGGCGTCATCGGCGTTACCGGTGAGGCGATAGGCGAAGTTGTAGATCTTCCGTCCGTAGACACGCGCGACCTCTTCCCAGGTGAGCGGGATGGACTCCACCATGGAGACCTACTCCAAGAACGACGCGATGCGTCGTCTAGTTCCTACGAATCGGAGATGTCCGAAGCATCGGGCTCTTTCGCATCCGGAGAATCGGGCTTCTGTGCCTCCGAGGCATCGGAGACGTCCGAAGCGTCGGACTTCTGGGTGTCGGAAACGTCATCCTGAGAGCCTTCCTCAATTCCCTTGCGGAACTCCTTGGCGGATGAGCCAAGGGACCGCGCCAGGTCAGGAAGCTTTCTCGCCCCAAAGATCAGCAATACGATGAGCAGGACTATCAGTAGCTCTTGTCCTCTTAAGCCGAACAAACTGTTCCTCCTTGTCCCGTCATCCTACCTCAGGTGGGAAACGACTCTCCTCGCGGTGCACTAGCCAAGCGCCATCCAGTCAATGAAACCCTGTATCCGCTCCCGGGTGATGAAACGGAGGTTGGGCTGACGGGCCTCGATGTCGTGGATCATGAAGGGGCTGTACTTGGCTGTCACCAACAACCCCCGATCTGCACCCGAAGAGCCGAACTCGGCGATGAACCTCTTGCAGGTGGACTCCGCCAGCTCAGGGTGCTCGCCCGGCCCGTGCGGCTCGGTGAGGATGTATGTGGACAGACCGTCCTTGATCACCATGTAGGTGCCGGGCATCGCCTGTTCGGTAACGCCGTATCCGAACATGCGGAGAAGAGCCAGCACGAGATCGGGAGCACTCACACTCTCCGGGTCGACCCCAATGGCTCGCAAGCCTCTTTCCAGACCCGCGGGCAGCTTCAACTCTTCGATGATCGGGCCCAACTCGTCGGAGGGAACGTCGGTTTTGGTCTCGTATACGACCGAGTGGTCGGTCTCTTCTTCGAAGGGCGCAGCGAAGGGGTCGTGCGCGATGTTGATCAAGCTCAGACCCATGTTCTCCATCGGCGGGGGAAGCTCACCGACGGCAGGCAATTCCGTTCGACCAATCTCTCTGGTCTCTCCGCGTCCTCCTTTGGCCACGACGACCGTCACACCGTCGATGGGGAGTGTGTGCCGCTTCTCCCGTACTACCTCGATGGCCTCGTCGACCAATAGCTCATTGAGCACAGGGTCATCCTCTTCCGAGAGGGGCACGTCGAAGACGACAATCGCCTCCTCACCCCGTACGTGAAAGTCGGCTACCGGAGCGTGGTGGCTCGCTTCAGGCTCATAGAGATCCTGACCGGTGGACAGACCAGCGCCTGCTGCCGTCGTCGGTGACTCCTCCATGAGTCGTGCTTGTTTTCGCCTGCTCCGAGTCAGGTTCCAGACGACGAATCCGAGAACGACGATGACAAGAAAGATGGCAAATCCATCCATGGTTTAGACCTCACTGGTGCTTGGCCGGACAGGACACTAAGCATTATCGCCGTCTTCGGGGGACTGTTCCGAATCCGCCTCCAAGTCCTCGAGCTCGATCTCCGCCGTTGGCTCATCCGCCCCGGCGTTGAGACGATCGATCATCCGTTGTTTCGAGCTCTCGGTTCCAAAAGCGGTGATCACGTCTCCCGGCAGGAGAAGGGTGCTGCCGGAGGGGACGATGACCTCGCGGTTGCGTCTGATCGAGACCAGCGTCGATCCCTCAGGCCACGCCACCTCGCGGACATGCCGGCCATCGGCGATCGAGCCGAGCGGGATGCGAAAGTCGTAGTAGCCGGCGCCTGGGTCGGTTCTCTGCACCAGCCGCAGGCGCTGGAGCTCATCGTCGGTCGTCGAGGTCAGAGCCTCGTGATATGCCTTGACTGCCTCCTCCCGACGGAAAAGGCCAACCAGACGCTGAGGATTCTCGTCGTCCACCACAGGGAGTCTCCCGACACCCAGTGCAGCCATGCGCTCTAGTGCCCTGGAAACGGGTGTTGTTGGGGTCACTGTGACTGGCCGCGGGGTCATCACATCCCGCACGGTGGTCTCGGACGGCACTCCGTCGGCCCGGCTGATGTCCGTTGTGGTGACGATGCCCACAAGATGGTCGTCCTCGATGACGGGAACACCGTGGGACCGACTGGCGCGAAGTCGGCCGTCCGTCTCGCTCAAAGTGTCATCGGGGTGAGTGACCATGGGGGATGTCTCCATCACCATGCCCACCTCGATCGTGTCGAGGATGTCAAGGCTGCCGGTCCGCCGAATCCTGATCCCCTTCCGCTTCAGGGCCTGGGTATAGACCGATTCCTTGTGAAAACGCTCGGCAAGAAACGTGGCGAGAGTCGCGGCAAGCATGAGTGGAACGATCAACCCGTAATCTCGGGCGCCGGTGACCTCGAAAACGATCAGAATCGATGTGAGCGGCGCCCTCCCCACCACGGCGAACATCGCCGCCATCCCGACGACGGCGAAGGCGCCTGGCTCGAGTGGCGATACCCCGGTCCAGTAAGGCTCGATGAGTCGGGCGAAGCCGGCCCCGATAGCCGCCCCCATGAACAACGAGGGCATGAAGGCACCGCCGGAAGCTCCGGACGAAATGGTCAGGCTGGTCGCGACGGCCTTGCCGAACGCAAGCAGGATGAGTATCCACCACAGGTCGCCGCCCAGGCCGGTAACGGCTGAGACCTGCTCACTTAGGAGCAGAGCGTTGGTGAAGCCCTGGCCCGTTCCAAACAGCCGGGGCTCTAGAAAGATGAGTCCGGCGACGAGGAGACCTGCGCCCACCGGACGCATCCACGACCAGGACCGGTCGTACTTCTCGGCTATGCCCTCGAGACGATCGAGCAGCTTGAGAAAGAAGATGCCGACCACCACCACGGCTAGCGCCATGGCCGTGTATATGGCCAACTCCCAAAACGAGCTGAGACCGTAGACGCCGGTAGACAGGGCAAGCTCTTCGCCGACAATCGACCCGGATGTGATCGCTGCAGCGACCGAGGCGATGACGATCGCAGACATGTGCTTGGGAGCGAATGAGGAGAGGATCACTTCGAGAGCGAAGAGCATCCCCGCGATCGGAGCATTAAAGGAGGCACCAATAGCTGCACCGGCGCCGGCGGCGACAAGGGATCGGACCTCCTCCTCGCCCAGCTTGAATACCCTCGACACCCACGAGCCGATCGCTGCACCAATCTGAACTATCGGACCCTCACGACCGGCCGAACCCCCCGACCCGATCGTGATGGCTGTGGTCAACATCTTCAGTGGAATGACCCGCTTCCTCATCCGTCCACCGTGAATAGCTAGAGCGGCAGCCGCCTCAGGAACGCCATCGCCGGCTACCTCAGGGGCATATCGCTTGGCGATCCACCAGGCAGTCAGAAGACCCAGCGGAACTGTGAGAAATATCCAGGCACGCTGAAGACTCCAGAAGCCCACCTCTTCGGCGTTGAACAGCGGGGCGAGCAATGGGGCGAGAAGCTGCTGAGTTGCCTCGAGAAGCAGAACAAGCCCGGCAGCGCCCAAGCCGACCCCAACGCCCACCAGGGCAGCCAGCACGAGAAAGCCACCCATCTGACGCTCGGCGAGAGCGCTGACGCCGGGCAGCCTACGGATGCTGTTCACTGGATTTGTCACAGAGGGTGAGAGTAGGAACTGCGACACGGTATTTCCGCATCAGGAGAGACGAAACCGGCACAATCGGCTTGCAATGGCATTCAGATCACACGTTGGCCGGGGCCTCGACCTCTCGATTCGACCCAACCAGCTGTTGCTCGGGCTGGTTGGCGTAACTGGCCTGGCCGCCCTCGCACTGTGGATGAGCCAGGGTGAAACTGCCGTTCTATGGGCACCGGTGCATGCGTTCCTGGTTTGGGCGCTGACCCGAGAACTCGACCCGGACCACGACTCGACGGCGCTGGTTGCCGGGCTGATCGCCGGACTCTGGGTGCTCGTCGGGTTCGATGTGGGCGGTGCCCTCCCGGCGATCGGCCTTCTTCTGGCGGCCCGGGTCGTCGTGAACACAACCGGGCGGAGACCACTGGTGTCGGATCTCGCCGCGCTCGGAGTTCTTGCCGCGGCTATCTCGTTCTCTCCCACAGGCTGGGTCGCCGGGTTCGGGCTGGCACTGGCCATCTACATCGATGACCGGATGGCGAGGGAGCACACCACGGCGGCCGCCCTTACGGCGCTTCTCGCCGCTCTCGGTTCGTCAGCTGTCGCCACTTTGAGCCAGGTCTTCCCTCAGCAGATGCCCGACATCAACCAATTCCTCGTCATCATCATCGGGTTGCTCGCTTTGATCGCGGTCGTCCGAGAGCCTGAACCACCGACCAGCCTCGTCGACTCACGAAGAAAGACACCCATCTCCCAGGATCGACTCCACGCAGGTCGGGGGTTGATTGGTGTCCTTGTGTTTGTCGCCGCCTTCCTGGCAGGCCCCGCCGCCGCGGCTATGGGACCTGCCGTGATAGCTCTCATACTCGTCCTCATCTCCAACGAGATAGAGCGGATCCGACGACGCTAGGTTCGGCGGTATGTGCCGATCAATCAAGCGTCTTCGAGAAGGCGCCACACCTGCTCCCCAAGACGAAATCGAGGCGGCTGCCCTTCAGTACGTGCGAAAGATCTCAGGCTTCGCAAGGCCCTCATCACACAACGCAAGCGTGTTCGAGAACGCCGTGTCCGAGATAGCAGCGGCCTCGCAACGGCTTCTGGACGGTCTTGAAGTCAGAGGTACTAGCTGAGCTCGACTCCAAGACCCAACGCGATCGCGTCGGTAAGAGCCATGTGGGCCGCCGCAACGTCCTGAGCGGCCACACCGACGCTCTTGAACAGAGTGACGTCCGACGCGATTTGCGGATGCCTGCCGGCAAGAAGATCGGAGAGAGTCGTATCAGTCTCGCGACCGGCCTGGATGAGATCTCCGGCCTCGGCGGCAGCGGCATCGACATCGTCGACGACCACATAGGCCCGCTTCACGACTCCGCCGGGCACTTCCACCATGTCGGGTGTGAAGGCACCCACAGCGTTGATGTGAGTCCCTGACCGCACCGCGGATTCGTCAAAGAGGGGCTGGACGGCGGGGGTGGCACATGAGACGACATCTGCCTGAGCGACGGCCTCGCCGGCATCGGCAACCGCCTCCCCCTCGACCCGACGCGCCAGCGCAGCCGCTTTGCTCTCCGATCGGGACCAGACCAGAACCCTCTCGACCCGACGAACGGCTTGTATCGCTTCGATCTGGTCGAATGCCATTGCCCCGGCGCCCAACATGGCCAGGGTCTTCGGTTGGTCTGAAGTGAGGAGTTGGGTTGCCAGACCAGAGACGGCCCCGGTTCGAATCGATGTGATCGTTGGCCCATCAACGACCCCAATCGGGCTGCCGTCGGCTCCAAACACCAACACAAGTCCGGCAGGGTTGCCGGGGACGATGGATACGACCTTCACCGCTATCACATCGTCGAGACGCCCGGACATGACCATCGACCCGCCAACCAAGGTTCGCAGGGGTGTCTCCGCGTCACCCGAGAACGCGTGACGCATCGCCTCGACAGCGTTTGACATCGGCAAGACCGCCCTCGTGGTCTCCGCGTTCAGATAGCGCATCAGGCGAGCACGCTTTTCACAGAGACGTCGATCGGCTCCCTATCAACTGAGAAGAAGTCAATCGGTATGTCGGTGTCGAAGTCGGTTCGCTCACCCGAAATTGCCTGGGCCACCATCGACCCGATCGCAGGGGCGAGCTTGAAGCCATGGCCGCTGAAGCCGTTGGCAACCCAAAACCCGTCGACTCCACTCGGCCCCACGATCGGGTGAACGTCCTCACGATTGATGGTGTAGAGACCGGCGATTCCCGTGACCTGGCCCCTCGGCTCCAGCGACGGAATTCGGTGGTGGAATGCTGCGAGCTTCAACTGTGTGAAGTCGGCGTCGGGAACTCTCTTGAAGTTGTCCGGGTCGGCGATGACCTCCTGCTCGTCCTCGGCTGTCACCGACCCCACCATGATCTGTTGTCCTGCCGATTCCGGTCGGAAGTAAGTGCCCGTGGTCACGTCCAGACCGATGGGAAGCTGTCCAAGACTCTCCGGCCACGGTCGATACACGGTCTGGATCCGGGTCGGTGTGAGAGTCCAGCGGATGTCAGCTCCGGCGATGCCGTTCAGCACGTTGCACCAGGGTCCGGCAGCATTGATCACCAAACCTGCCGAGATTGAGGTGCCGTCGGCGAGCTTCACTCCCGTCACACGCTCCCCTTCCCGAAGAACATCTACGACCTGGGACTTGAACCTGACATCGCCACCCCGGGCGCGGGTGGCCTCGATCAGATCCTGATTGGCGCCCACAGGGTCGGCGTACCCACCCCCAGGCTCGTAGAGAAACGCCTCTCCAGGCCGACATACATGGTCGGTGTCACCGGACACATCGAGCGGCTCGGCGCAGTTCGACACGGCCGGGAACAGACGAGTCACGTCCTCGGGGCCAAGCGTCTCGGCGTCAACCCCTTGAGCCAGGAGTTGGGCCGCGTCCCTCTCCACCTTCTCCCTGTTCTCCCCCATCATCCAGATCACCCCGACTCGGTGCAGGTGGGATCTAGTCTCGTCAAGCCCGGTGAACCGAGACCAATCGCCGAGGGCCTTCTGGCCGTAGAACGCCAGACGGACAACCTCGGGGTTGGTGTAGCGACAGCGGCAGATCGAAGAGGAAGCTCCGGTCGAGCCCTCCGCAGGACCCTCCCCCTTGTCCACAGCGATGACCCTGATGCGGCGGCGGGCTAGTTGATAGGAAATCGAAGACCCGATGATTCCAGCGCCGACGACGACCACATCGGCCCCTGGCGTCATCGCGTGGACACTGAGTAATCGCCTACCTTTTCATCCCAGGTCAGATCGATGAGCCCCCTGGTGGCGGCTGCCTTGCAGAATTGGAGAAAGCCTCCGTAGCCGAACTTCTTCTCACTGAAGTCGGATTGGCGCTTGCGCAGCTGGTTCTTGAGACCGGACATGACCACAGGGCCGTTCTTCCCGGCGAGTTCGGCCACGACGTCATGGAGGAGCTGAAATGCTTCCTGTTCACCGCCGCCACCCGACGAGAACTGGACGACTGGATCGCCTCTGCCCGGACCCTGCGAGAGTTCGATGACATCATCCGATTCGAGGTGGCGTAACAACTCCCCAAACGCCCGAAAGCCGTAGTCGGCCTCGGAGAAGGTCGAATCCTTGCGGAGCACGGCACGTTTCAGCGATGAGGCAAGCACCTCGCCTTGACCGGAGCGAAGAAGGCCACCCAATGTCGTCGTGATCAGCGTCTCCAGCTCTGGCGCATCCACATTGTCTCCGCCAGTGTCCGTCTTGGCGGGCGTCTCCCGAGAAGGATCAACACCTTCGAGATTGTCGTAGAACAGAAACTCGTCACATGCGGGGGGGAGCAGCTTCGAGGTCGACCCCTTGATTCCGACACCGATGACCTTCTTGTTGAGCTCTCGCAGCTTGTGGACGAGCGGAGTGAAGTCCGAGTCCCCGGTGCAGATCACGAAGGTGGTCACGTACTCACGCTCGAAAGCCACCTCGATGGCGTCCACCGCCATTTTGATATCCGCTGCGTTCTTCCTCGTGGCCCCCATTCTCTGAGGGATCTCAATGAGCTCGACGTGGCTGCGAGTCATCGCCTGTCTGGCGTCGGCGAACATCGACCAATCTGCGTATGCCCTTCGGGAAATCACCCGGCCACGCTCGGCGAGGGCGTTGGAAATGGGCTCTAGATCGAACTCCATGCCTCCCAGGGATTCCCTCGCTCCTATCGCCAGGTTCTCGAAGTCGACGAATAGTGCAATGCGTTCTTCTTCCATGACGGTGAATGTAGTGGGCGAAGCGATCGAGGTTCCTCCGCACGGATCCCGGTCTCAGATGTAGCTTCTGAGTCGAAGAAGGGACCCGCAACGACAAAGCACCAGGAACTGCGGATACACGGGGTTTCAGGTACCCCACCTCGCGCCATTCTCTACACCGACCCTGTCACCGACACCCCGGCAGAGGACCCCACGAAGATCTACCGACGCCCCCTGGCCGATCGGTGTTTCGAGACATCCGCTTTTCACTGGGCCAACCTGACCTCCGGCGCCAGGTTGACCGCGCTCTGGCTGTTGCTTGCTCCGTTCGCACTCGCCAATGCTGCGGGGTGGATGGCTGGCTGGCGCAGGAATCCGTCAGCGCCTCTTCCCGAACCGGTTCCACCCGAGAAATGGCATGCCAGGTTGGGTCGCATGTCAGTTCGGGTAGCCGGGCTAGCTCTCACCATGCTCCTGGTATCTCAGGCTCTGACAACGGGCGTTCTACTGCCGATGGAGTGGATCAGCACGGTGGGCGTGATCGAGATCGCCGGGATCCGACTCAATTTCGGTCTCCTCGAACCGCGGGTCTACCTGACGACCCTGATGCTGCTGGTGGCTTCGGGCTTCTACTGGCTGGTGGCAAGGGTCTCATCGAAATCTCACTTCGACGAGCCCCGGAAGGTTGCACCACACAATCTTCTGTTGGATCTTTCCGGGAAGTCGATGTTGCGTGCAAGAGAGGAGCCGGAGGCCGATAAGGCCACCCTCAATCAGTATGAGGATCCCGGTGGTGCCCGGGTGACTGATGACCGTCTCTGGACACTCCATCCGGTCCTCCACCGTCTCAGACGGCTCCATTTCGGTTTGGGGATTCTGTTCATAGCAATGAGCGTGGCAGTGTCGATAGGGCGGATGACGGTTGCGGCGGCCCTTGCTGTGGCAATGCTGGTGGCCTTCTCACTTAGCTGGATGACGACTTATCTCCCTGAGGCTCGCTGGGTCTGGGTGGTCACGTCCCTTCTGCCAGTGCTGTCGCTGGGCGCTCTCCTGGCGGCGATCTTTTCCATCTGGATGCCGGGGTCCGGCTTGTATCTCGAGGAGCTGCACACAATGACTTTCGGAGTGGCGTTGATACTGGGGCTGGCCGCCCTGCTGTCCTTGTTCGCCGGGCCGCTCAGCGTTGGCGCCTTGGTCTTTGCCACATTCATCGGAGTCACCATGGGAGCAGCAGCCGGGCTCTTCGTCGACGCGGTGCTGGGGACGGACATCCTTCGCAACGCCGGTGTCGGCTGGGTGTCAGTGGCGACGCTGCTCTTTCTCGCCACGCTGGTGGTCGTCGCGTTGGTGTTGAGCCTCGTCGGCCGGATCGCAGAAGAGCACGGAGCGACCAGACCGTTGCCTCGTGAATTCGGGAGATGGCGAAGGATGGTCCTGCGGCGAATTGAGCTGGAGACGAGGATTCTCTTCTACGCAGCGGCACTCCTTGGCCTGGCGGTCTTTCTCGCTGTCGGGTTCATTGCATATCGGCACGGTTTGCAGCTGCGCGACACCGAAGGCGCCGCGCTCTTCGCCTTCTGGGGAATATTGGTTGCCGGACTGGAGGTCGGTGCCCTACCTCCCTTTCCTCAAGGGCTCGTGGTGTTCTCGATCTTCTCTGTGGTCTTGCCTATGGGCTATTTCGCGTTCAGGAGCATCCGAAAAGGGTGGGCAGGTGGCAAGGACGGGGAGGGCCGTCGTCGTCAGGTGGGGATCCTTTGGGACCTGGGGTCGTTCTGGCCGAGGTGGTATCACCCGCTGGCACCGCCCGGGTATGGCCCACGGTCAGTACGGGACCTGGGAGATGCCATCCAGAACCTGCCGACAGAATCCGTCCTGGGCGCACACTCTCAGGGTTCTTTGATCACCGCGGTCGCCTTGCGCCGAACCAGGTCGAGGATCGCCTACATCACCTACGGATCTCAGCTCGGGATCCTCTATCCACGGATGTTTCCCAACGTGGGCATCCCAAATCTGGTCGCCGATGTAGCAGAGCTGTGTCCGGCATGGATCAACCTCTGGCGTGACACCGACCCTATCGGCGGCCATTTCGTGACCAACCCTCGGGTCGAGAATGAGCGGATCACGGAGAGTCTGGGTCACTCCGGTTATGAGATCACCGATAACTACCGGAATGCCCGTCTGAGAATCTCGAGTCTCGACGAGGATTGTGAGCCGACAGAGCCAGGCAATGAGACGAAAGGGCAGGTCTCGGATACGATTCACGAGTGACCGACGACACCAGACACACCCCGTTTGACACTTTGACGTCTTCGGCGGGACCGCCGCCGGCCTTTCATCTGCTCGCCAAACCCACCGGACCGATCTGCAACCTGGACTGTGAGTACTGCTTCTTCCTCTCCAAGGAGATGCTCTATCCCGGGGACCGATTCCGGATGGCTGACGATCTCCTGGAGACCTACATTCGTCAGCTTCTCGAGTCGCACCGAACTCCAACGGTGAACGTGGCGTGGCAAGGCGGAGAGCCGACGATGATGGGGCTGGACTTCTTTCGCCGTTCGGTTGAGCTTGTCGAGAAACATCGCCGACCCGGCCAGCGGGTGGAATACACGATCCAGACCAACGGCGTTCTCATCAACGAGAAATGGGCGACATTCTTCAAGGAGAACGACTTTCTGGTCGGATTGTCGGTTGACGGCCCGAGAGAACTCCACGACGCCTACCGGGTCGACAAGAGAGGCAACGGTTCCTTCGACCGGGTCATGACCGGGTTTCAGCATCTGCGCGCCGCAGAGGTGGACGTCAACGTCCTCTGCACCGTTCATGCCGCCAACCAGGACCATCCTTTGGAGATCTACCGCTTCTTCCGGGACGAGATGGGGGTCCGGTTCATCCAGTTCATTCCAATCGTCGAACGAACCACCGAGACCCTCCTGCCCCTGGCGAATCTGGGCTGGAGCACGAGCCGAAAGGAGAAGCGGCCTCTCTATGTCCAGGCTGGAAACCGTGTAACCGACCGCACCGTCGACCCCGACGCGTTTGGCCGTTTTCTGGTCTCGGTCTTCAACGAATGGCTGGACCATGACGTCGCCGAGGTCTACGTGCAGCACTTCGACGTCGCGTTGGCCAACTGGCACGGCGAGCCACCCGGATTGTGCATCTTCTCCGAGACGTGCGGATTGGCTCTTGCCTTGGAGCACAACGGCGACTTGTACTCCTGCGACCACTATGTCGAGCCCGACTACCTACTGGGCAACATCACCGAGACCCCCATGATCGAACTGATCGCCTCCGAGAAGCAGCGGGCCTTTGCAGCGGCCAAGCGCGAGACTCTTCCCCAGTACTGCCTCGACTGTGAGGTCCGGTTCGCCTGTCATGGGGGCTGTCCCCGAAACCGTTTCACCACTACCCCGGACGGCGAAGAAGGCCTCAACTACCTGTGCGCCGGTTACAAGACCTTCTTCAACCACATCGACCCCGCGATGCGGCTCATGTCCAGCCTCCTCCACCAGGGGCGGGCCCCGTCGGAGGCCTCGCAGCTCCTCGCTGACAACGAGCAGTATTCGCCCTCCAACTAGATCCTCACCGGGCACGACCCGGGTCAGTCACGCATCAGCCAGGCGACAGCCTCCTTTTCATGATCGACATAGGCATCGCCACTGACGTCGATCACCACCCTTTCGATCTCACCACCCCGGAACTCGAACGGCGCCACATAGTCGGGTGATACCGGTGAAGCCGAGTCTCGACCCACACACAAACCATCGCCGGTCAGGGCGAAAGTACCGGGTTGGGTGCGGATCTCCGCCTTTCCTACAGGTTCGGTGTCGATGTAAAGAGTCAGGGTGCCCAGGGCACTACCGGTGGCCGGGTCGTCTCCTGTCTTGTTGAACTCGGCGACGCATAGGTGCTTGCCGGTCTCCATTGGTCGGTCTGAGCTGACCTTTTGATGGTCCTCGGCCAACCAGTTGTACATGTAGTGGAGATGGCCACCCTGCACATAGAGGGCGTGTCCGCCGGCGGTGCCGCCATGGGCGAACAGGACTCCTTCTGCGTTTTCACCTATGACGGTTCCAGCCGCGATGGTGTACGAGCGTCGACGCACGTTCACCGCTACCGACTCGGGAACGTCGGCAGTGTTCGGGTAGTAGATGTACCGGTTCCGCGGCTTGCTCGGTTGCGGACGCTCCGAAGTCAAGATCTCGACTGCCGACCGATCGTCGAGGGGTAGCCCATCGTATTTGCCCGCGTTGAAGAACCACAGCCCTTTCAGCTCTTCCAGCTTCTCCGGATACTCCGAGGCCAGGTTCTTCGACTGGGTCCGATCCTCGGCAAGGTGATACAACTCCCACTCATCCTTGTCGAAGTTCGACCAGGCCGAGAGTGGTGGATGCAGCGTGTTGGCCAGCCAGCCTTTGTGGTAGATGGCACGTTGACCGAGCATCGAATAAAACTGCGTCTCGCGTTCTGGTGCTGACGGATTGGTGAACGACTCGGTGAAGCTCTCACCCTCGATCTGGCTCTGGGTGTAGCCCTTGAGTTCATCAGGTGGGGTCACCCCCAACATGTCATACAACGTGGGTACGACGTCGACGGCGTGGGTGTACTGATGACGGATCTCTCCCCGTGCGTCAATGCCTGCGGGCCATGAGACCAGACAGATGTCGGCAGTCCCTCCCTCGTAGCCGGAAAAACGCTTCCAGTAGGGGAACGGTGTGTCGAGGGCCCATGCCCATCCGGTGTTGTAGTGGTTGTAGGTGGTCGGATCTCCGAGATGGTCTATGTGCTTCATGTTCTGTTCAATGGTGTCGGGAACACCGTTGAAGAAGCGGGCCTCGTTGTAGGTGCCGTTAGGTCCGCCTTCGGCACTGGAACCGTTGTCCGAAACCACGACGACGACGGTGTTGTCCAACTGCTCCGACTCCTCGAGATAATCGAGGAGTCGCTCGATCTGATAGTCGGTGTAGGAGATGAAGCCGGCGAACACCTCCGCCATTCTGGAGAAGAGCTTCTTCTCGTCGTCGTTGAGCGAGTCCCATGGCTTGACGAAGTCCAACTGGGGCCACGGCTGACCCTCGGGACCGGTTATCCCGTCAGGCTCACCATGTGGGTTGATGGGCGACAAGTCGGTGTCCTCGGGAAGGAGACCCATCTCCTTTTGGCGGGAGAGAATCGTCTCCCGGATCGCCTCATAGCCCTGGTCGAACTTGCCCTCGTACTTGTCGGCCCACTCCTTGGCCACGTGGTGAGGGGCATGGCCGGCTCCGGGGCAGAAATACATGAACCACGGTTTGTCTGGGGCAACGGATTTCGAGTCGCGGACGAATCTGATTGCCTGATCGGCAAGATCGGCTGAGAGGTGATAGCCCTCCTCTGGTGTGGCGGGCGCCTCGATTGGATGGTTGTCATAGACCAGGTCGGGATACCACTGGTGGGTTTCACCTCCAAGAAACCCATAGAAGCGCTCGAAACCACGCCCCAAGGGCCAGCGGCCCTTCCAACTGGAGAGATCGACCTCGTCGCCGGGCGTGAGGTGCCACTTGCCGATGGCATAGGTATTCCAGCCCTGCTCGTTGAGCACCTCGGCGATCGTCCCGTTCTCGAAAGGGATACGAGCCGAGAACCCGGGGAATCCTGCCGAAGCCTCAGTGATGCACGCCATGTTGTTGCTCGTGGCATTGCGCCCTGTGAGAAGACTGGAGCGCGTCGGGGAGCAGAGAGCCGTGGTGTGGAAGTTCGAGTATCGGAGACCGTTTTCGGCGATTCGTCGCATGGCCGGTGCCTCGATCGGCCCGCCCATGACGTCAAGCGCGGCGTATCCAACGTCGTCCCAGACGATCATGAGAACGTTGGCGGCGCCCTCCGGCGCCTGGGGTTGCAGGTAGGGGGTCCAGTCCTCGACGGAGTCGCGGATATCGACGTTGACAACGCCATTGAACTCTTTGGCCATGTTTGGCTCCTTGGTGAAATGGGTGAGAGCTTGCGTGACGATAGTCGGACGTCAGATTCCGTCGATCAGGTCCAGTCAACCCGATCGGCGCCGCTCCGGAGTCCCCGGAGAGCGCGGCGAACCCGGATCGCACGATCCGAATCGCTTCGCCGATTGGTGACCTGGGTCACACAGCCTCGGCTCGCCGCCACCAGCGCACCGTGAGCCGCACACCTACCGCCGTTGCGACCGGGACAAGGGCGCCAAGGCATGCGACACAACAGGCAATCGGCAACCTCTCGCCTCCCGACTGACCTGACCCGAGGTCAATCAGAGTTGGGTGCGATCTGTATTCTCGTCGTCTACCGGCTGATTCTGCTGTTCGTTAGCGCGTCGCCGGATCGCCCGTTTCTCGACCCAGCGAAGTGCCAGGACCGCCAGAACCACAGGTATTGCGAAATACAGGAATTCGTCCCATCCGCCCTGATGCGCCAACACTGCCCACATGGTCGCCATCAGCCGGTGCCCAGAAGGGTCAGACCGAACACCGTGAGCGCCACCATCAGACCGAGCATGGCGTACTGAGACTTCGCCGCATGCTCACGGGGAAAGAGGGCCAGGGATCGATCGTGTGCCAGTACCACTGCGGCCACATGGCCGATAACGATTGAAGCCACCTGGACATACCAAACCGAATTCGGCGACAGCCAGAAGCTCACCGGCCTACCGGCCGTTCCGAACAGGTCCCACCCGAGGCCAAAGGGGTCGCTGATCGTGGAGAAGAGGATCTGCCCCTCGAAGATCATCAGGGTGAAGTAGTGGGCGAACGCATAGGCGAAGGCGATGGGTACCAGGGTATGGGCGAAGCTGCGCGCCACCGCCGTCGCTGACAGCCCTGTTCCGGGGGCCACGCGGGCCGCCATCCACGAGGCCAGCCAGTAGCCACCGCCAATCACCGCGATCGTGCCCAACAGCGCCAACGTTCCGAACAGCTGCGAGGTTGTGACAGGCCCAAAGAAGTCACGCCACCAGACCGTGCTCGACAGTCCGTCATAGCTGACGGTTCCTATCATGGCCACCACGAATACCGTCAGCCCGGGCCGCTCTCTCACCGCCGGGAGCGCCCGCAGCCAGCCCCGCCACACCAGGCCCCGGTCGATGTCGTGTCCCAGCGGGGCGATCGCTCCGATCAAGGAGTTGTAGGGAGTGAAAGCGTCACCCACCTTCAAGGCCGTCTCCCGCCCGGCCCACGCCATCAAATACACCAAGTAGAGCGTGTAGATCACGGCTGCCCCCGCGACCACCCGAGGCCGGGCCGGATCCACCCACACCAACTCCAGCCAGATGAACGCCACAAACCCGACAGCAGCCGGCCACACCCCAAGTTTATCGACCAGCTCCGGCCGCTCCCTCTTCCCCAGCCCGCCGATGCGGCCGATGCTGCGCCATGGATTGATGTACTGCCACAGGTCCCCGACGAACGCACTAAGGAAGGGAATCACCAACCAGAAATAGACCCACACCAGCACCGGGGCCACATTGCTCCGTCCTCGCAGATCGCCGAAGAACCCCGCAAACACCACCAGCCCCAACCCGGCGAGGCCGACGAAGGCCAGCAACGACGCCACCGGACCCAACCACCGTGCCGGCAGCGGCTGATCCAGCGGGCCGGTCTGGAGACGAGGCTCGGGCCACAACACCGCCAGAGCAACGAAAGTCATCACAAGAACCACGGCTGCCCCGACCAAGAAGAACTCGAGAGGAACCGGCAGGTCGCCGCGACCACCGATCCCGTGAGCAACGGCGACGCCGGGAGTCAACACAGAACCAACGACCATCACCGCCAGAACAATTAGCCGATGCTGGCCTTTCACGGCTCCACAACCAGCTCGAGGAGCACCAGACCCGACGACTCCAGCTCCACCTCGAAGATCCCCGGGATGTCGGCCACGAACTCGAGCGTGGCCGGCGTTCCCGGTGCCACGTCAGCGAAGAGGTCATAGCCGTGTATGTGGACCTCGTCGGCCACGTCGGCGGTAACGACTAGACGCACCTCGGTGTCCAGCTCGACCGGGATCCTCCCACCGCCCTCGACCGAACCGGCTTCGACCGACACCACGATCTCCACGGGGCCTGCTTCACTGGTCGTAGTCGTGTTTGACACCGTGGTCGATGTCGTCGTAACGAGTTTGATCGTCGTTGTCGGGGCAACGGTTGTCGGCACAACTGAAGTCGAGGAGGCGGGCGCGGCGATGCTGACATCGACATCGCCTCCCCCACATGCGCCTGCGAGCGGCAGCAGCAACGCGGCCCCCAATATGGCGAGTCGGATCTTGGTGTTCTTGAACAAGTGTTACTCCTGGCTACGGATAGCGGTTGAGACTGAGTGAGGGCCTCGGGGGCGGAAACGGATTCGACAGCCCGCTGAGCGTCAGGCGGTCGTCGGTATCGGTTCACCTCCGAGCGCCAGCAGAAGGAAGGTCGTACGTCCGCTCGACATCGCATCAGGATATCGCGATCCACGGGACTTCGGACCAGGACGAGGGCCACACATCTGTGTCAGCACGATGCCGGGCCATGGGTCGCGTATCTTGATCCCCTTGCCACAGGGTCGCCGCCCGCGGTCGCTATACCAACATGCGGCCACTACCCTGACCGAAGCACACCGATGCGACCCAACGGTATGCCATTGGAAGCGGAACACTCCTGACGCTTGCCCGCCCCAAAAGGACTCATGTCAGCCAACGTTGTACTCATTTCGACCTACGAGCTGGGCCGGCAGTCATTCGGTCTCGCTTCACCGGCGGCGTGGCTGAAGGCGGTCGGAGCTAACGTGACGCTTCAGGATCTCGCTTTGTGCGCGCTTGACCTGGAGCCTGTGCGGCAGGCGCATCTGGTCGGCTTTTACGTTCCAATGCACACCGCGACCCGTTTGGCGGAGGAGGTCCTGACTCGAGTCCGACAGGTCAACCCCGGCGCCCACATTTGCTTTTTCGGACTCTACGCCCAAATGAATCGGGCCCATCTTCGGGCGTTGGGAGCGGACACCGTGTTAGGCGGAGAATTCGAGGAAGGCCTCGTAGACATCTACTCGAGCCTCGACGGCCAGCACCCCGACGCCCACGACGAACCGGTTGCCAACCGCTCGCCCAGCCGACGGAGTTTCATGGTTCCCGACCGGACCGGTCTCCCTGAGCTCGACCAATACGCACGTTTACAGGTGACACCGGAGGTATCTCGCATCGTCGGATACACCGAAGCCTCACGTGGGTGCAAGCACCTTTGCCGTCATTGCCCGGTAGTTCCGGAATACAACGGCAGGCTCGTGATTGTGCCGCCGGAAGTTGTGCTCGAGGACGTGCGCAATCAGATTGATAGGGGTGCTGAGCATATAACTTTCGGTGACCCTGACTTCTTCAATGGCCCGCAACATTCGTTACGCATTGTTCGTCGCATGCACAAGGAGTTTCCAAACCTGTCCTACGACGTCACGATCAAGATTGAGCACTTGAGCAAGCACTCCGACCTCGTCCCGACGCTCAAGGAGACCGGTTGTGTCTTGGTGACCAGCGCAGTCGAGTCCTTTGACAATCGCGTCCTTGAGAAGTTCGACAAACGCCACACCGTCGAAGACGTCGAGACGTCCCTACGCCTTCTTCGCAACGTTGATCTGGCTTTGAACCCTACGTTTGTGACGTTTACACCCTGGACAACCCTTGCCGGATACAGCGAATTCTTGAGGAAGCTGACTCTCCTCAACCTCGTAGAGCATGTCTCTCCCGTGCAGTACGCCATACGCCTCCTGATACCCGCCGGGAGCAAGCTGCTGGAGCTTGCTGAGGTCACGGATCTAGTCTCGGAATTCGACAACCAGCAACTCTTGTACCCGTGGAGGCATACAGACCCGGCGATGGACCGTCTCCACCAAGACGTCGTCACGATCGTGGAGCAGGGCCAGGCTGCCAAGCACAGCCGCAGGGAGATATTCAACGACATTTGGCGCGCCGCGCATAAGGCCCAGCACGATGAATCAGATGCCTATCGCGACCCTCCACTGGCCGATGTCCGCCCAGTCACAGATATTCCGTATCTAACTGAGCCGTGGTATTGCTGAGCTGAGCCCACCAAAGAGCAGTTCGCTCTTATTTAGACATCGGTCAGCACCACGCCACTCACGCATCGCCTGCGCCAGCTTCAGGCTCGTACCGGCTGTCGACAAGCCAGGCAAAGACTTCGCGGATTCGATGGGTGCTCGTTACGGTGCGGCCCAGGTGCGGCCCAGGTGCAAATCTGGCGACGTTCTAGACTTGGACAAGAAGCGCAAAAAAGCCCCTTGACCAGGCTTTGCACAACTTCATGCCCTCGTAGCTCAGGGGATAGAGCACCGGTTTCCTAAACCTCCAGATCCCAGCGCTGTGCCATGGAGCAGGAACCCCCTGAAGCGGGCATTTCGGCCTATCGAGATCTGCGAGTTATGTGCTGCCCCCTGGTGTTGTCCATGAGCGGATCGGTTTCGTCGGTGCTGAAGAGGTCGAGGAGTCGCGAGTGCCGGAAGATCCGGTTCCGCTTCTTGCCGGTGATCTCCTCGATCATCCCAGCGTCCGTTGCCTTTCGAAGTAGCAGGCCAGCCGTTGTTGGAGATGTTTCAAGCTGCTCCGATACGAATGCGACAGTCACGACTGGCTGCTGCGAGATCAGATCGACGAATGCTGGCCCGTACGTTCCGAATGCGAATTCGGACGTCATGCGTACGTCGGAGGCGTGGAGTTTCGCGACCGCGTGGGCAGTGTCGGTTGCGTCGTCTGCAGTAACGGTGACGCCTTGGAGAAAGAACCGCAGCCAGCCCTCCCAGTCTCCGTGGGTGCGTACACGCCCGAGTCTGTCGTAGTACTCCGTCCGGTTCGCTCTGAGAAACAGGCTGAGATACAGGAGCGGTGCGGCCAACGCTCCCTTCTCGATGAGGAGGAGCGTGATCAGCAGCCGTCCGACCCGCCCGTTGCCGTCGAGGAAGGGGTGGATCGTCTCGAATTGCGCGTGGGAGAGCGCCGCTTGGACGATCGGAGGTATCGAGCCGTCGTTGAGGTAGACCTCGAGGTGTCTGAACGTCTCGAGCAGGTCGTCGGGGTGTGGGGGGACGAACGTTGCAGTGTTGAGGGTGCATCCTTGCGGGCCGATCCAGTTCTGCGATGTTCTGAAGTGGCCCGGGTTTCGTTCCTGGCCTCGTACGCCTGTAAGCAGTTCTCGGTGAATCTCGCGAATGAGACGCCCCGAGAGAGGGAGCTCGTCGAGGAGCTCGATACCCGCGTTCATCGCCTTGACGTAGTTGACGGTCTCGGCGATGTCTGTGGGCTGCTGTGTCCCGGGGATGGCTGCTTCGAACGCGAGTACGTCGTCGAGGCTCGATTGGGTGCCTTCGATCTGGGAGCTGAGGACGGCTTCCCTCTTGACATACATCGCCACGAACAGGTCATTGCTGGGAAGGTTGCGGGCAAGCCCGTCGAGGCGACCGACCGCACGATCGGCATCCGAGAGCGCTTGGACCAGTTCATCGCTCCACTCGATTGGCGGATCAGGTGGCAGCGGCTTGGGCAGGAAGGACCGATAGCCGGTTGGCTGTCGGATGTAGGTGCCCGCTCGATCGGTCATGGTTCCGCTATTCCAGTGTGCTCGTGTTTCGTGCACATATCATAGCCACTATTCTAGTGACGTACTTCTATCTGGAATAAGAACCGGTTTCTGGCTCCACTATTCCAGCAAGGTGGTTCACCGACCCTCCAGGGGGCGCGGTGCGCGCAGGGCAGCCTCGGCGTAAACAGTTGCAAGCCTGTCAGGCGCTACCTTGGCCTCGATCGGTACACGCATCTGTTCGAAGATGACCTCGAGAGCCTCACAGAATCGATGGATGCTCGTTACGGTGCGGCCCAGGTGCGGCCCAAGCGCACTTCTGAGGGTGTTTCAGACCTCTCCGAGAAGGCCAGAAGGGTGGACGTACCAAGGGTTTCGTAACATTTTGCCCGCGTAGCTCAGGGGATAGAGCACCGGTTTCCTAAACCGTTTGAGCGAGCTTCGGCTACCAGGGCGGATGGGTCGAAAGGTACTTTGACCTGGGCTTATGCCTTGCTTCGTTTTGCATCGTTTTGCACCATTTCTCTCGGCTTGCGGCCCAGGTGCGGCCCAAACGCAGCCCGGCGGTCCTTCAGTCAGCCGGAGGCGCGAGCCCAATCCGTCGTATCCGGTCCCGCAGCTCAATCACGGGACTTCCGTCTACTTAAGGTGAAGACTCGCACCGGAATACGACCCAAAGAGTGGGCGGAGGTGTTCAACTCTCCTTGCGTGATCTGGTGAAGGTCGTCCTGGCGACGTGTACCCGACCATTCCATGGCTCGAGAGAGGGTGATCAGGGGGACGGATTTCGATGGAATCTGGCGGTGGCCTCGGAGTCCGCGTCGCCCCAGTCCAGGCTCCTGGGTTTGGGAGAGGCTCTACCACATCCCGATTTGGTACAGGGAGCCTTCGATGGCGAGCACCTCGGCCAGCGCAACCACTCCAGGTAGTCCAAGCGGTCGGCGTCGGTGCCGAACCACGCCATCATCTCGCCAGTCGACACCGGGTAGTGCACACCCGCCTTCAGAGCCAGGTCCATGCCGCGAATCTACTGCTCAGCTACTCCGTTTAAGTGGATACCCCCAACGGCACTTATGGGTGGGCAAGACTGCCGAGAGGCGCGTAGGCTTTTGAGGCGCCGGAGTCACACCTCGCATCGAGGTTCCTCAGCGGTAAGATCTGCGCGCAAGATGATTGTGCGGTCGAGGAACAGATGTCGGTGAGTGGCATTGTGCGTAGCCCATTCCCGGAGATCGAGATCCCGGACACGTTGCTGTCCTCGTTCGTCTTTCAGGGTACGGCTCAGGTAGCGGACAAGGCTGCGTTCATTGACGGGTTTTCTGGCCGTTCGGTGGCTCACGGGGAACTGTTCGACGCGGCCTACCGGGCGGCAGGGGGTCTCGCTTCGCTGGGATTCGGCAAGGGTGATGTGTTGGCCATCCTCCTGCCCAACGTTCCGGAGTACCCCATTGCTTTTCACGCTGCGGCCATCGCCGGGGGGATCGTTACCACGATCAATCCGACGTACACCGTCGAAGAGGTGGCATTTCAACTCAGCGATTCGGGTGCGGTCTATCTCCTGACCGCCACGGCGTTGCTGGAGACGGCTCAAGCTGCTGCGGCAACGAGCGGTGTCAAGGAGATCCTTGTGCTGGGCGAACCGGGGGACGGGGCTGTGGGGTTCGCCGAATTGCTGGCCGCCGCTCGCTACGACGCCGATCCCGGCGTGACTCCAGGCGATGTGGTGGCGATGCCCTATTCGAGCGGTACCACCGGTCTGCCCAAGGGTGTGATGATCAGCCATCGAGGCTTCGTGGCGAACCACCTACAGCGGTTGCAGGCCGTCGCCTTGGAGTCCGACGAGGTCTACATCGCCGTACTGCCCTTCTTCCACATCTATGGCATAACCACTCTCGTCAATGGCGTGATTCAGCGAGGAGTCACCGCCGTGACGATGCCTCGTTTCGATTTCGAGGAGTTCCTGCGGATCGTCCAGGAGTATCGGGTCACCTTCGCTCCACTGGTACCACCGATCATCCTGGGCCTGGCCAAACATCCCCTGGTTGACCAATACGACCTCTCCAGTCTGAGAGTGATCTACTCGGGAGCGGCGCCGCTCCCCCAAGAGGTCGCTGCGGTGTGTAGCGCCCGAATCGGATGTCCGGTGGTGGAGGGTTATGGCATGACGGAGACGATCATCGCTCACGTCAACGACGAAGAAGGAGCGCGAGAGCATCCCGGCTCGATCGGGCGTCTCCTGCCCAACACCGAAGCGCAAATAGTGGAACCCGACACCGGGAACGTCTTGGACCCAAACAAGGACGGCGAGATCTGGATTCGGGGCCCACAAGTCATGATCGGGTACCTCAACAACCCGGAAGCCACCTCCGAAACCATCGACGAACAGGGTTGGGTCCACACCGGCGACATCGGCCACTATGACGAGGACGGCTACTTCTACGTCGTCGATCGAGTCAAAGAACTCATCAAGGTCAAGGCCTACCAGGTTGCCCCTGCCGAGCTCGAAGCCCTGCTGCTTAGCCACCCTTCGGTTGCAGATGCAGCAGTAATCGGAATCCCCGACGAAGAGGCCGGCGAGATCCCCAAAGCATTCGTCGTCGCCTCAACCGCCACGACAGGCGACGAGCTTATGGCGTTCGTTGCCGATCGACTCGCCCCCTACAAGCGGATTCGCCAAGTCGAGTTCATCGAACAGATCCCCAAATCTCCGTCCGGAAAGATCCTCCGCCGAACGCTGCGAGACAAAGAAGCATCCCCAACGTAGCGCGTCCCACGGGCACCGGGAGGGCACCCGACCGCGTCACATCCCGGCTTTGGGGCCATCTTGGTTGGCGGCGAGCGCTTCGACTACGACGTCGTGGTGGAGGCAGAGAGGGTACGACGCCGAAAGAAGGGGCCGTCCAAGCCCTACCGTGACCGGTATGGCCACACGCCCCTCTCTCTCGACGAGGAGATCCCCTGGTCGACGACGCGACTGGTGGTTGGGACCGGGGCAAGTGGGCGGCTCCCAATCATGCCCGAAGTGTGGGAAGCCGCCGAGGCCCGGAGCGTGGGGCTGATCGCCCTCCCCACTTCCCAGGCGTGTGAGCTGCTTCGCTCCTTCGATGAGCCTCACGTCAACGCCATTCTCCACGTCACCTGCTATCCAATAGACAGGCGTCTCAGACCAAGAACGCCCCCAAATTGCTCCGATACGGCTCCGGTGACCGATAACCGAACAGGAGTCCGCTGTAGCCGATCTAGGAAAGCACCGTCACCGCTTAGGATTCTCCCTTGCCCGCCCTCGTAGCTCAGGGGATAGAGCACCGGTTTCCTAAACCGGGTGTCGGAGGTTCGAGTCCTCCCGAGGGCGCCGCTGGATCCCTTGCAGCGACTTGGGTTGTGCCGCGTCGGACGGGAAGGGGTGGCCATAGACATCCATCGTCACCGCCCGCGACGCGCGTTCCTCCAGAGAGAGCGACCGGGTGCGCCCAACCCGTCCACTCACCACCTCAGCAGCCAGCGTCGCTGCCTCCCGGGCAATCTGGTCCGCCAGGTCGACGTGTTCCGGGGCGAAGGCGAGGAACCGGCGGATAGCGTCCTCGAGTTCGTCGCGATGCGCCGTCACCAAGCCCGTCTCGGGGGCTGTCGCGTGGCGCTGACAACCCACCGAGAGGGGGAGGACCCGAGTAGGGCGGCTCTGAGCTACTCGCCGCCTTCCTTCAGTTCGATATCACGATGCGAATAGCCGTCGCCGTCGGTGTCCGAATCAGAGAGATTGGCAATGGCCTTCTCCGCAAGATCCGTCCGATAGGCATCGTCAGACACATTCACACCCTGAAGATCCGGGATCTCCGTGGTGGCGATCTCGACCGTCTGGTTCCAGAGATTGGCATTCATGACACCGATACCATTGGTCGCTGGGAAGATCAGGCCCAGAATCTCGTTCAACTGCCACTCCTGATGGCCCGCCGGCAAGGTCGATCCATTGTCGAGGACCACGTCGACACAGTTGCCGAAATTGTCCAAGCAGTGAATCCAGCCTTGGAACGATGCGGTCAGGAAACGAACAGCGATGTCCTCGTTACCGGCCTCGGCAATCCATTCCGCATTGACCCAAACCGCATCCTGGAGCATTGCGGTACCAACGTCGTTGAAGTCGATGACGTTCAGATCCTCAGGCTGAAACAGCTCGCCGGTATCGGGGTTGATCGTCTCCAACACCTGGGCGTACTCGTTGTAGATCATCGCCTCGGCGGCGTCGATCTCACCGTTGAGCAGGGCATTCATTGTGAAGTCCTGACCGACCAATTCGACATCCTCCACACCGAACTTGGAGATAGCCGCAGTCAACTCGAACTCGTTGCCGAAGCCCCAGTTCCCGACCTTCTTCCCGGCCCAGTCCGCGGGAGTTTCGATACCGGAATCAGCGAACGACACCTCGAGAGTTCCTGAGCGTTCGAACACCTGGGCGATGTTGACGATGTCGGCGCCGCCCTCCCGGGAAACCAGGGCTTTGGGCACCCAGGCCAAACCGAACTCAGCGCCACCGGTGGCGAGAACCTGCTGGGGAACGATGTCGACCCCACCCTCGAGGATCTCGACATCGAGACACTGGTCGGCGTAGAAGCCGTTGTCGAGGGCGACGTAGTAACCGGCGAACTGAGACTGGGCGAACCACTGCAGTTGCAGAGTCACGTCGTCTACGTCATCACATCCCTCGGCGGCTGCTCCTCCGTCGTCACTGCCACACGCTGCCACGATCATTGCAAAAGCGGCAAGCCCGAAGACGTATCGTCGCCATCCACTTGGCTTCATCTGTTCCTCCTTATCGAATTCGAACGCGAACCATATCCGGGGACCCGGCCGATTGGTGCAGAGTGGGAAAAACGTTCCTATTCCCTGGTTCGGAGCGACACATGCCACGGCATGAACAGGCGCTCTGCGCCGAGAATCAACACATAGAAGGTCACACCGAGAATCGAAGCCACCAGGATCGCTGCCCAGGCATCAGGGAACTGAAAGAGATTCGCCCGATTGATGATGTACTGGCCGAGAACGTCCTGAGGTCCTCCGAAGTACTCGGCAACTATCGCGGCAATCAACGACAGTGCACTGGCGACCTTGAGGGAGGCAAAGAGGAACGGAAGGGCATGCGGGATCCTCACCCGACGCATCGTCTCGGTCGAAGTGGCAGCCACCGACCGCATCAACTCGAGCTCAGATGGATCAACCTCCAGCAAACCCCGCGTGGTGTTGATCATCACCGGAAAGTAGACCACCACCGCAACCACAGCCATCTTCGAGAGGGGACTTGTGATGGAGAACCAGTTATTGAAGATCGGAGCCAATGCAACAATTGGTGTGGCGTTGGCCGCGATCGCAATGGGAAGCATGCCTTCCCGAAAACCCACCCAGCGTGCCGCTGCCAACGAAGTGACCAGGGCAGCCGACACCCCGATGCCAAAGCCACCCACGGCTTCGAAGAGGGTCTTGAACCCGGCGCTCCACACCACATCCCATGTCTCGATGAAGCTCGAGATGATCTCGCTCGGCTTGGGCAACACAAACGTCTCGATACCAAAGAGACGGGTGAGGCCTTCCCAAAGGAGGATCACCACGATAAAAGACACCAGTGCAGGCAGGTATTTGCCACCGAATTCCCGTATCGCCGCAGGTGTTCGGCCACCGACAGGAACATCTCCCTCGAAGGCGCTCAGAACATCCGTCTCGTGACTCTCCCGAATGATGCGGTCGCGCTCGGTCATGACTCTCCCCTGCGCAGCGCCTCGCGGACCTCGGTGATCAGCTCGAAGTATCGGGGGCTCTCCCGGGTATTCAGATCGCGTTCGGGCGGCAGGTCGATAACGATTTCACTGCTGATCCTGCCCGGTCGAGGGGTCATCACCAGAACCCTCCCAGAGAGAAACACGGCTTCGGGTATCGAGTGGGTGACGAACACCACCGAAATCCCGGTCTCCCCCCAGAGTCTGAGTACCTCTTGCTGCATCAGCTCTCGGGTCATCTCGTCAAGTGCTCCAAAAGGCTCGTCCATCAACAACAGCGAAGGCTGAAACGCAAGAGCGCGGGCAATCGCCACCCGCTGCTGCATGCCGCCCGAGAGTTGCCAGGGATAGTGATCAGCGAACAAGTCAAGCTGGACCAAGTCGAGCATCTCCTCGGCCCGCCTCGACCTTTCCTCTGCTGCGAAATCCATGATCTCCAGCGGCAGCTCGACGTTCTTGCGAACGGTTCGCCAGTCGAGGAGGGTTGCCGACTGGAAGACCATCCCGTAGTCGCGATCGAGCCGGGCCTGGGATGGCGTTTTGGCGTTGATGAGCAACTGCCCCGAGGTCGGCTCGAGAAGGTCGGCCACGAGCCGGAGAAGAGTCGATTTGCCACATCCCGAGGGACCAATCAATGAGACGAAATCACCGGTCTCCATCACCATATCGATATCGGCCAGGGCCTGAACGGCCTCGACGCCCCTGCCAAAGACCTTTCCCACTCCACGAGCATCCACGACCATGGTCACGTCGACTGCCTCCTCGTAGCAGCCACAAGACGGTGCTCCACCAGCGTGACCGCACCCACAAAGACCATCCCGGCGAGCCCGGCGATGATCACGGAGGCGAACAGCTTCTCCGGAGCCGCGGTGAACTGCTGGGAGAACTGGAGCAGATCACGTCCCAACCCTCCCCTGAAACCGGCGGGCAATTCACCGACGATGGCACCGATCACGCTGGCAGCGGCAGAAACCTTAAGAGCAGTGAAGATGTAGGGCATCGCTGCGGGTACCTGGAGTTTCCACAATGTCTCCCGGGGAGAGCTTGCATAAGACCTCATCAACTCGACCGTCGTCGGCTGTGGTGAGCGCAGCCCCCGCATGGTGTTGATCACCACCGGGAAGAAGGTTAGGTAGGCGGCAATTATCGAGACCGTCAACCATTGGGGGATGTCGAGCTTGCCGCCCCAGACCACCACCATTGGAGCAATGGCCAGAATGGGCACGGTCTGGGAAGCGACCACGTAGGGCATAAACGCTCTCTCGGCCGTCTGCGATCGGACGAAGAACACACCAAGCCAGAACCCGATCGACCCACCGATGAGGAACCCCACCAAGGCCTCCCTCAGGGTGAACATCGCAGCCTTCACCTCGACAAAGAGGAGGATCGGGCCATTCCGCTGGGCTGGTTGGAACAATGCGCCGACTATGTCCCAGGTGTGCGGCAAGGTCCGGTCGGAGGGATCCACTGGCTCGGTCCACTCCAGGGCAGTCCAAACGAACTTGTACCCCTCCCAAAGAACGACGAAGACGACGATCACAGCCAGGATTGAGAGCCCACCCCGGATGAAGCTCGATGATGACGTCTTCCCGGCGGATTCGCTCATGGCGGCGAAAGCCTAACGGGCGAGAACCGCCCCCTGACCCATGGCTCTCCCTTCTACAGGAGCGACCCTACGACAACTGCAAAACGATCGCCGTTGTCGGTGTACCAGTGGTTGAGCCGCATTCCGGCGGCGTCGAACTCTCGCTCGACCTGAGCCCTGGAGAACTTGCAGGAGATCTCCGTGTGGATCTCCTCCCCGGCCACGAAAGTGACAGCCAGATCGAGAGCGCGGATATTGGCAACGATGTCGCGTGAGGCTCGCAGACTCTGTGACATGCACGACAACTCACGATCAAACCGTGTCACGTGCTCAAAGGCATCCACCGGGATGTCACCGCCCAACTCCCGGTTGATGACCTGGAGGATGTTCTTGTTGAACTCGGCCGACACTCCCTGAGAGTCGTCGTAGGCGGCGATCATCGTCTCCTCGTCCTTGACGAGGTCGAGGCCGAGCAAGAAAGCGTCCCCGGGCTCCAGAGCAGCGACAACAGAGCGGAGCAGCGAATGGCGGAGCGTCGGGACGTAGTTACCGATGGTCGAGCCGAGAAAGACGATGAGTCGACGTCCCCTTCGTCTTATCTTGCCGAGATCGGGAACGTAGTCACCTACCAGACCCTCGACCTCGAGCCATGTGTAATCATCGCAGAGACGCGAGGTGGCAGCACGCAGCGCCTCCTCGGAGATGTCAACAGGGACGTAACGGCGTCCGCTGCTGTTCCTTTGCATCGACTCGATCAGCATTCGGGTCTTGTCAGACGACCCGGAGCCGAGTTCGATCAACTCGTCAGGTCGAACCTCGGCCATGATGCTGTCGGCCCGCTCAGCCAGAATCTCGGTCTCGGTGCTGGTCAGGTAGTACTCGGGTAGCCGGGTTATCTCGTCGAACAACTCCGACCCCCGGGCGTCATAGAAGTACTTGGAGCCGAGATGTTTGCGGTAGGCCGTCAAACCGTGACGAACATCCTCGATCATCTGGGCCCTGTGATCGGTGGGAGCGGTGAGATGGGCCACCGTCACCGGCGCATCTCCCCCGACTCTCATGGGACTCCCTCGTGATCCAAGGAAACGGTTTCGATGCTCTCCCCGGTGAGGATCACCAAACTGTGCTCGGGGACTCGCTCCCAAGGGTGGGAGGCGTCAAGTGGCTCCGACGCCACCCAGTTGCCGTGGTCGGTCCTGAGCGTATAAAGCGAGTTGACTTCAGTTCCGGCAGACGTCCTGGCCGCGACAATCCGAGATCCGGAAGCAACCACCAGATTGAGCGCAGCAACACGGTCGGCGGCAACCACCGTCTTTGCAACGCGCCGGAGGACGTCGGCGACGGCATCGGAGATCTCCATGCCGGGATCATCATCGATCTGTTGGCCAACGAGGTGAAAGAGAGCCAGAGAGTCATTCATCGAAGTGACCTGGCCGAACCTGGAGTCTGACAAAGTGTCGAGAAGCGAGCGACCTACCCCGTCACGGAACCCCCCTATCCACCCGTTGTGCACGGCGGCTAGTTCGCCCGACACGAATGGGGCCACGTTCTGGGGGCCATGGGGGATGCCGGGAGTGGCCGCGCGAACCGCCGCAAGGACGGGAGTTCCACTGAGGATCGGCGCCAGGTCTGCCAGGTTTGGATCAGACCACGGTGACTTGTCCGTGATGTAGCGAAGTGGCTCCCCGCGACCATCCACCCACCACGCCACACCTGTCCCGTCGACATTCACATGACCCCACAACAGCTCCTTTGGCGCGTATGCCGCCTGTTGCAAAGAGTGAGGAGGGTCGTAGAGAACAGCCGACAGCGGAAGGGGATCATCCCCTATGTATCCAGCGAGGCGACACATCTAGCGGCCTGACACTAGACGTCCCAGGCGAGACGGATTCCGGAGAAGATCTGCCGTCTCACCCGGTAGTCCCAGTTCCGAAAGCTGCTTCTAGTGACCGCCGTCGAGGTCGCCCAGGATGCGCCACGAAGCACGCGGTAATCAGCGTCGTCGAAGAACACTTCCGAGTACTCGGGATATGGAAAAGCCGAGAAGCCCGGGTAGCCGACGAATGGCGAGGATGTCCACTCGTAGACATCGCCGAGAAGCTGCTCGACTCCATAGGCGGACACTCCCGACGGGTAGCTACCCACCGGAGCAGGTCCCCAACGTGACTGACCGACGTTGGCAAGCTCCGACGAAGGAGCTGTGGAGCCCCACGGGTAGATTCTCGGCGCTGTCGCCTCGAGTCCCCACGATGCTGCCTTCTCCCACTCGAACTCAGTCGGCAAACGGCCGCCGCCGAATCGAGCGAAGGCCTCCGCCTCGTGGAACGACACGTGTTGGACAGGCTCGGACAAATCGAGGTCGAGGATGTGCCCGAACCGACGGATCAGCCAGCCAACGCCAACCTGGCGAATCCATCCCTGGGGAGTCTCGACATCTTCGGCCGTCCGCCAATCCCAGCCCTCGGAGGTCCACAGGTCCCGGCGGTCATACCCACCGGCCTCGACGAATTCTGCGAATCGCCTGTTGGTGACAGGAAACCGATCGATTCCAAAGGCGGAGACCTCTACCAAATGTTGGGGGCGCTCGTTGTCGTAGGACTCGGTTCGCTCGTCTGTGCCCGCCAGGAATGGCCCGCCAGGAATACGGATCTGCTCCGATTCATCCACCGCTCTCTCATGCCGGGGTGGAGCAAAACCGGCCACCGCGTACGGCTCGAGGTCTTCTCGAAGGTCGAGGGCCTGAAGGATGGTCTCGTGATGCTGCGCCTCGTGCTGAATGACCATCTTGAACACATAGCCGTCACGAAGCAGTGGGTCGTTGGGATCGAGGTCGACACGCTCCAGGATCGCCAACGCGTCGCCACGAACCTCGTCGGAGTACTCAACAGCCTCATCCCGATCCAACAGCGGCAGATCTCCCCTTGTCCATCGGGGGTTGTCGAACGGGTTGTACATCTCGTCGTAGAGAGGGTCGTGTGGAGCCCGTCCATCCAGTTCTCGAAGCAGCCAGAACTCCTCGAAGTTGCCGACATGACCGACATCCCAAACCAAGGGACTCATGATCGACGACTGCTGACGATGGACGTCGTCGTAGCTGAGTGGATCGATCAGATGCCTCGTCCGCTTTCGATTTAGCTTCAGGCCAGCAGCCAGACGACGACGGGCCTCGACTTCGGGCAACTGATCCCCCCGAATGTCGGTGGTCATGCGGCACCTTTCATCACATGGTCGGAATCAGTCCAAGCGAGAGCGGCCCGCGGGTCGTCGAGTAGGGGAGACAGATCGTCAGCGGGGCTGCGGCCCCGGAAGGTGAAATCGTCGAGGAACGCCTCGGTCGAGTCTGTGAGATGGACATCGAATCGGTCGGGGTCCCTTCGCGCCGCGGTCAGGCCCAGTTCGGCGACCGCTCGTGCCAACAGCCTGAGTTCGGGATCATCCAGTCCTTTTCGGGCTGCGGTACCCCAGGTTTCGTTGAGTCGAGAAGCGATTGGTCCCAGCAGCTCCATCACGTTTTGTCTGGCCGAAGGGTCGTAGAGCAACGCACCCACGATGACAAGCGGGACGTGCCACCACCGCTGAGGCATCCCATCAATGCCACGAAACTCGAGTGTTCCGTTTCGTGGACGGACCTCGGCAAAGAGGGTCGTCAGGTGGACATCCAGGTCGGCAGGAGTCGGACTCCCCGCCGTGGGATGGCCTCCCTCGACCCAGTCCTCGAAAGTCCATCCCTCTCGGCCGCGGATGGTCACGCCATTTCGATCGAGATAGATGACCTCGGCTTTGAGCGCTCGCTCAACCAAGTCCCTCATCGGGTCGACGTCATCGACTCGCTCCCACTTCGGAAAACCGGTTCGGGTGGGGTCCAGCCGTTGCCAGGTTCTCGCCCTGGACGAGCGGACTCCGAAATCGGGGCTGGAGGCAAACATCGCAGTGAGGATCGGCGAGATGAGATTGGCCACCACCCAACGCTCCTGACGGGTGGCGCCGCTTCCGGCGTCGAGACTCACCTGAAACGCGCAGGTGTTGCGCATCATCTCTGCTCCGGCAGGCCCTCGAGAACCGAAATGGGCTGCCATCGCCTCATAGCGCCCCTTGTCTAGCTGCTGGGGGATGCGTTCTGCATCGTTCCAGGGATCCACCCCGAGACTGAGCAGGAGGACCTGATAGGACCAAAAGCCGGCGCGCATCAAGTCCCACACTTCCTCTAGCTCGGAAACCACCTCGAGCACGGTGTCGCCGGGTGCGGTGGCGTGTTCGATCTGGGCCCCGGGCTCGAATGTGATCCGGCCGCCCGAGCTGGTGGGATAGACAAGTTTCTCCATTGATCGCTCGATCACTGCCGGGTGGGTCGCGGCCACCTCGTCGAGCACGCTCAACACCGATGGGCTTCCCTCACGCAGCCGGATTCGACCCCGAGGGCGCCCGTGGTCGACGATGATCGGGAAGGCCTCGGCTTCCACGCCAAACCGGTCTGGACGGTCGGTCTCACGCCACACGGATTCTTCGATCCAGGCTTCGACACCCGCCACACTGGTCAGGCTTGGGTTGGGGTCGTCGGTCAATTTGCTCACCAGGGCTTTGAACCAGTAGAAGGGTAAAGACATTCCGCCCGAACCTGCGAAAGCTCGTCTATCGCCAACGGGGAATCTTGCGTAACCTCTGTGTCTCATCATGAGTGACTTTCACTACGAACCTCTCAGCTATCTGGATTCGTCGTTTCTCGCCCTCGAATCTCGAACCAGCCACATGCATGTGGCCGGAGTAGCACTGTTCGACGCGTCCCCGCTGAAGGGGGAGGACGGCGGGATCGACATCGAGAGAATCCGGGACCACGTCAGGTCCAAACTCCAATACATCCCACGTTATCGCCAGCGTCTCGAGTGGGTCCCCTACGACCGCCGTCCGGTCTGGGTCGACGACGCCGAGTTCACCTTCGACTATCACGTCCGCCACACCTCTCTCCCCCGCCCTGGCTCCGACAAACAACTGAAGGAGCTGGCAGGCCGGATCGTCTCGATGAAGCTCGACAGGAACAAGCCCCTCTGGGAGATGTGGGTAATCGAGGGAATGAGCGATGACCGATTCGCCCTCATCGTCAAGATTCACCATTGCATGATCGACGGCCTCTCCGGTGTAGACCTGACCACGATCCTCCTCAACATCATCCCCGACGGCGCTATTGAGGAGACGCCCGATTGGACCCCACGCCCGGCGCCCACACCGACTCAGCTTGCGGTGGCCGAGGCCGCTCGATTCACCCGGCGGATCCTCGATGGTCTCACGAGTCTCGGCGAGAGGATGCGGGATGGCCTGAGGATCACGGACCGCACTCTCGACAAGTCGATAGCCGCACTTACCTCCCTGCGCTCCGGCTGGCTGACTCCCGCGGGTCGGACCCCTCTCAACCCCGATATCGGGCCGAACAGGCGATTCGACTGGACCGATATGGACCTGGACGAGGTCAAGGATGTCAAGAACACCCTCGGCGGTTCGGTGAACGACGTCGTGTTGGCCATCGCCACCGGCGCGATACGCAGGTTTCTGATCGATGACCGGGACTTCGATCCGACCGGCGCCGAGTTTCGGGCTATGAACCCGGTGTCCACGCGAAGTGCCGATCAGATGGGCAAGCTGGGCAACCAGATCGCCATGTGGCTGGTCGAATTGCCTATCGGTGAGGAGGATCCTGGCACCCGCTACAACCTCATCAAGGAGCGGACCCGTAATCTCAAGGACACCGATCAGGCACTCGGAGCAGCCACCATCGTCGAACTCAGCTCGGGAACTCCGATCACGCTCCTCTCCCTGGCCAATCGGGTGGTGGGCTCGAAGATCCGTCCTTTCAACATGACCGTGACCAACATTCCAGGTCCCCAATTCCCTATGTATCTGCTCGAATCAGAGATGTTGGGCAACTACCCAATGGTGCCGCTGTGGGCTCAGCATGGCATCGGCCTCGCGCTCTTCTCATACAACGGCCAACTGCTGTGGGGAATCCAGGCGGACTACGCCGCTCTGCCCGACACGCAGGCTTTCATCCAAGCTCTCCACGTCTCTTTCCGGGAGTTGGCAGACCTCGCATCCTCTGGCGGATGACTGAGCTTGATCTGGGCGACGGTCTCCGTCTACTCAATGAGGTCAAGACCGGGGATCACTTCGGCCACGAGTCCCATCTCCGTTTTGCATGGGCCTTGCTCGACGAGGTGGCCAGCGCCGACAACGCGGAACACGTGGCCAATCTCACGATCAAACACGTCGCCGAGGTTGGGGGCAACCCGGAGAAGTACAACTGCACTGCAACCATCTTCTGGATCAGGCTCCTGGCTCATGTGCGGGAGACCAACAAGGGTGTCACAACATTGGATGGGGCCCTCGAAGCCTGGCCTGACCTTCGCGACCCTCAGGCGCCGAACCGTCACTGGTCCAACGTCAACAGTGCGGAGGCAAAGCAGCATTGGGTCGAGCCTGATCTCCTTCCGCTGCCGTAACGGTCATCGCGCTTTTGGCCTCGTTCTCGCGAACCTCCGGTAGTTAGGCCCGGATATGGGCGTAACTACCGGAGGTTCGTGTTCAACCGCCGAGGACCACCACGACGAGGCGGCCGGTAGGGCCGTCGACGACCGAGATTCCGGTCCGGTCGTAGGCGGGGTCGGAGAGTACGGCGCTACCCGACTCCGAGTCGAGAATGCCGTCCAGGGCGCCCAATGCCGTGCCGGCCAACGCCACCACCTCCTCGCAGACCGCGGTTCGGACTCCGGCTTCAGTCAGATCGAGCGAGCAGTTGGTCCCCCGGAAAAGCCTTCCCGAGGTGTACATGGCGGTCGCCTTTTGCTCGGCGACCTCGCCGATACCGTCACTCTGGAGAAGAGGACGGAGACCGAGACCGGTGCGGAAGCGATTGATCTCTTCGACGATCTCCTCTGCTTCGTCTCTGATCTGTCTGATCTCGTCCGAGGCCGCCGGTGGGATCGACAACACCTGGCCTTCTTCGGGTACAGCCCGGATGGTCCCGAAGATGTCCTGGATCGAGGAGAGGGCGGTGAGCGCGCTATCACCGGCGAGACTGTCGAAGAGTTGCTGGGGAAGGGCATCGGGACCGGCGATTGCCTCGACCACCGACGAATCCTCCAACTGAGCATCCCACTCGGCCGGAATGGGAAGAACCCGCACAACATTGACCACCACCAATACGAGAGCGATCCCCCACCCCAAAGCGACGGCAGCCCCACCAACACGGTTGACCATGCTCAACCCCGGCAAGTTCATCACCTTTGACAGATAGTGGGCCGCCACGCTCAGCGAGACACCAAACAGGACGAAGAGGGCGATACCTGCTCCGATTCGGGCGACCTCCGGGGTCACGCCGAAGCTGCGGGTCAAGAAGTCGCCGAAAGGAGCGCTCAACTTGAAGGCGATCCAGAGGCCCCCGACAAGACCTATCAGATCCAGGATCTCTCTGACGAACCCACGGAGCCAGCCGCGCACGAGAAGTCCGGCGAGAACCAACCCAAGGATGAAATCGAGCATTGTGGGGTACTAGCTACCAGGTACCGGCGGTGTGTCGTGGACAATCCGGATTCGCATCCGTTTGTTCGCCCTTCCCTTGGACTCCGTCTTGACAACCTCGATCTGGCCCACTTCGAGGGTCGAGGCCACATGGGTACCGCCGTCGGCCTGGCGATCGAGCCCCACGATGTCGACAATCCTGATCTCCTTCACGAATTCGGGAATCAGATTCACCTTGGTCCTGATCAGGTCAGCGTCCTTGAGGGCCTCTTCGCGTGCCATGACGAGGATCTCGGTGGGATAACCCCGCACCAGTTCCTCGTTGAGCTTGCGTTCAACTTCACGACCGAACTCCACCGAGATCGCATCCAGCTCGAAGTCCATGCGAGCCTCCCCCGGTGTCATGTTTCCACCGGTCACTTTGGCCCCGAAGTCACGAAACACCACACCGGACAGAGCATGAAGGGCGGTGTGGGTCCTCATGGTCATGTATCGCCGCTCCCAATCGATCACTCCTTCGACCGGAGTTCCCGGGTCGGGCAGGTCCGAGCCTTCGGCCAGTAGGTGGAAGGGCAGCCTGTTCTTGCGCACGGTGTCGATCACCTCGGCTGATCCGCCGTCCCAGGTGATCGTTCCGACGTCGCCGGGTTGTCCGCCGCCTTGTGCATAGAAGACGGTTCGGTCGAGAAAGAGACCCCCATCGGTCACCTCGACAACCGCTCCTTCGGCCCTGGCCAGATAGGCGTCCTGTGGAGCGAGTTCTTCTGTCGGGCGCTGTGTCGGCATCGCCAAAGGCTATCTGGGAGTGGACTGGTCGGGCACGAACATCTCGCCATGTCCGGGGACGATCAACGTGGCCCGTCCGAGAACCCTCTCGCGACCGTTGTGCAGCGCCTCGACATCGGTGGCTACCGGATCTTTGGACGGTCCGCTCTGAAACCACCACAGATGAGTAAGAGCCACCACATCGTCGTCATCGTCGACCATCGTGGTGATGTCTTGGGCGGTGTGCCCCGGTGTCTCCCAGAGGGTCACCCCGTTGGCGACCTCGAAACCTTCGGCAGGACGTGAGGTCCAGATGTCGTTCTCGTAGATGGCCCAATGGTCGTGGAGGCGGGCATTGGGAAACAGGGCAATGTTGATGGTGTGGTCGGGGTGATGATGGGAGATGATCACATCTGTGATGTCCTCGACCCGATGGCCGAGCCTGGCGATGGGATCGAGGATGACCGAAGGCGAGGAGACCATTCCCGGGTCGACGACGAGGAGCGCTCCCTCGGCCTCGATCAACGAGACGGTGGAAGCGACCCGCTCACCTGCATAACCGGACGTGAGGACATGGACATTGGGCATCAGGTGACTCTAAGAACCGGTGAGAGGTATCACGGCCGTTGCCCGAATGTGATGACTCGCCAGTGCCAACTGGGCAGGGCCCAATCTGCGTTCCTTCGACCTCAACCTGACAACACGTATAGAGTCTCTGGATCGACGTGGCCTGTGGTCACGTCACTATCAAATGGAGGAGACAATGAAACCCAACAGAGTTATGAGACTGCTCGCCATTCTTGGCGCGCTCGCTCTCATCCTCGCTGCTTGTGGTAATGGCGACACAACGGACACCACGGAGGCCCCGGAAACGCCCGATGCCACAGAAGCTCCCGAGACAACGGACGCCCCCGAGACAACGGAGGCGCCAGCAACGGAACCGCCCGAGGAAGGACCACTGGGTGCGGTGACTGTCGCCGACGGTGAGGACATTCAGATCCGTTCGTTGCAGGCGATTACGGGGGACGTTGCGTTCCTCGGTATTCCGAATGCACGAGGCGTTGACATGGCCATCCTGGACTACGGCGCTATCAAAGGTCACGACGTGAGTGTCGGCACCGGTCTCGATGACCTCTGTTCCGCCGACGGTGGCCAGGCCGCGGCACAGACCATCGTTTCCGACGAGCAGGTCATTGGTGTGGTAGGTACCTCCTGTTCCGGTGCTGCGGTGGCTGCCATGCCGCTGATCAGTGCCGCCGGAATGGTGATGATCTCCTCATCCAACACCTCACCTGCGCTGACATCCGACATGCAAGGCAACGTCGGAACCGATAACCACGCCGGTTACTACCGGACGGCTCACAACGACTTCATTCAGGGAGCCGTTGCAGCCCAGTTCGCCAGTGAAGAGCTTGGACTCACAGCTGTCGCCCTCATCCATGACGGCGACCCGTACACCAACGGTCTGACGAGCGCGTTCGAGGGTGCTTTCACCAGCACCTACGGAGGCACTATCACCGTTCACACCGCGGTCGCTAAGGAGCAAGTCGACATGGTTCCGGTCCTGACCGAGGTAGCGGCGTCCGGACCCGAAGCCATCTACTTCCCGATCTTCCCGGCTGAGGGCACGTTCATCGTGCAACAGGTCGGTGGAATAGCAGGTCTCGAGGATGTGATTCTCTATGGTGCTGACGGCCTCATCGCCGACAACTTCCTCGAAATTCCCGAATCAGAGGGCATGTACTTCTCGGGACCGAACCTCGCGTTCGGTGCGAACACCAACGCAATAACGGGCCAGTCCGCGGACGATGTCAAAGCTACCTACGAGGCCACCTACGGCGAGCCGCCTTCGGCCCCGTTCTGGGCACACTCGTATGATGCTGCGATCCTGCTCCTCTCGGCAATCGATGAGGTCGCAGTCGCTTTGGACGACGGAAGTCTGTTCATCGACAGGCAAGCCCTCCGTGACGCGCTCGGAGCCACATCCGGATGGGCCGGAATCACCGGCGTGGTGAACTGCGACGAGTTCGGAGACTGCGCGGCAGGTGAGGTAACCGTCATCTTCCACGAAGACTCGACCGACATAGAGGCCACCAAGAACAACATCGTCTTCTCCAACACGGAGTGACGATCGTCTAACGAGCTGAAAATGAAAACCCTGATCCTGGCAATCCAGGATCAGGGTTTTCTCTTATGCTCTCCCGCAACGTGACCCCACCCGCCACAACGACGCCGACGAAAACGAGAAGATTCAGGTTCAACTGGGTCGACGGCTTCCTCTGGTTCATTCGAATAGCGGCGATCATCGTCATCGTCGTCGGGATCGTCGGGTCGATTCAGCTTTTCGCCGCCGGGGAAGGCCCCACCCTCGAGCAATGGCGTGACCTGGTCATCTCGTCCTTCGCCACCGGGGCGATGTACGGCCTCATAGCACTCGGATATTCGATGGTCTACGGGGTCCTCGGATTCATCAACTTTGCCCACGGTGAAGTCTTCATGAGCGGAACGATGGTCGGCCTGATTGCGTCCACCATGCTATTCGACAGCGGTTTCTGGGATGCCAACCCCATGGCTTCTCTGCTGATTGTGGTTTTGGTCGCCATGTTCACCTCGACCCTGGTGGCCGTGCTCATTGAGAGAGTGGCCTACAGACCACTTCGCAACGCGCCTCGATTGATTCCTCTCATCACTTCGATCGGTGTCTCCTTCTTCCTCCAATACGCATTCGCCGGTCTTTTCGGGGTGGGCGTCAGAAGCTACCCACCGGCCCCGGGAAACCTCGATGACGACGTTGAGATCTTTGGCATTTCCATAGCTGGGACCAAGCTCCTGGTCATCGTCGTGGCGGCCATTTCGATGGTCGCCCTCTGGTATTTCGTCAAACGCACGAAGACGGGAACTGCCATGAGGGCCGTTGCCGAGGACAAGGAGATAGCAGGCCTGATGGGGATCAACGTTGAGCGGACCATTGTCACCACGTTCGCCGTTGGTGGCGCAATGGCCGGCGTCGCCGGACTGCTGTGGGCCCTCCTCTTCAGAGGCGTCGACTTTCTGACCGGCTTTCTCCCTGGCATCAAGGCATTCACTGCTGCTGTCCTTGGAGGGATAGGAAACCTGCCCGGCGCCATGCTGGGTGGCGTCCTGCTCGGGCTCTTTGAAGGAGTAGGACCACTTCTCGTTCTCGCTGGCTTGGGTATCCCAGCTGTTTCCCAGCTCAAGGACTTCGTCGCTTTCAGCGCCTTGATCCTGGTTCTGATATTCCGCCCATCTGGACTGCTCGGAGAGCGCCTTGGATCGGAGGATCGGGCATGAAGGACCTTCGCTACACGCGATTCCTCGGCTTCATCTCCGGTTTGACAATGGCGTTCACCGGCGCCATCGGAATGATCGAGGTCTTCAATCAGCGAACCCTCATCGACCCATTTCTCACCATGGGCACGTTGATGCTTCTCGGAATACCGGCGGTGATAGGCGTGGTGGCGGCCAAGGGACGTTCCAATCCGCTCGAAGGGCCCACCAGAGACCCCCTGCGGGGAGCCCTCGCCGGTCTCATCATGGGTTTGATCGCCGGTGTCTTTGCGTCGTTGTTCGTCTTGTTGGTCGACACGGTCGACCTGACGGAGTTCTTCCCGAACCTACGCCCTGCAATGGTGGACGCCATGACCTTCGGTTTCGGGGTGCCGGTTGGTCTCGCAGTTCTATCCGCGGCGTCCGGGCTGGCTGGAGCTGCCGGAGGCTTCTTCTCGGGAATGTCGGCGGACATACGAAGAGGTATGGGCGCGGCCCTTGCCTGGGTCCTGGGGTTCTCCCTTCTCCAGGGGGTTGTGGCCGACATCGTCGAGGTCAGGACGGTGATCAGAGCGATCTACTCGCCCCAGGATGGGCTGCAGTGGTGGGCCGCGCTGATCATCGGAGCCCTTGCCTGGTGGCTAACCCTTCGTTACCAGGGCACCGGCAAGACGTTCGCCAAGAGGGTTCGCGAGGCTGACCCAAAGGGCAGTCTGCGGCGTTCGCTCATCGGTCTCGCGATCCTGATGGCCGTGTTCCTCCCAATGTTGCTCGGCGGGATCCTGAATGAGCTGCTGATCAACGTTTCGTTCTTCATCCTCATGGGTCTCGGTCTCAACATCGTGGTCGGCTATGCCGGGCTCCTCGACCTTGGCTATGTGGCCTTCTTCGCCGTGGGTGCATACGGCACAGCAGTCCTCACCTCTCCCCTGAGCTCGACGGTGAACCCGGAAATGAGTTGGTGGTTGGCGCTTCTCGTGGTCATCGGGCTGGCGGCGATCGCCGGGATCTTGGTCGGGACTCCGGTGCTTCGGATGCGTGGTGACTATCTGGCGATAGTGACATTGGGATTCGGCGAAATGGTGAGGATCTTGCTCCTTTCGGACTGGCTGACTCCAATATTCGGCGGGGCCCAAGGCATCCGTCGCATCCCGGGAATCCCCATTCCCTTCACCGACATCACCATCAGCGGTGTGGACCCGCAACTCTTCATCTACTTCACACTCTTCTTCGTGTTGATCGCCACCTACGTCAGTTACCGGGCGTCGACCGCGCGAGTCGGAAGGGCCTGGGCCGCCATGCGCGAGGATGAAGAGGTAGCCGAAGCCACCGGGGTGAGCACGGTGTCCGCCAAGCTCTTGGCATTCGTCACTGGAGCGATCATCGCCTCCTTTGCGGGCGCTCTGTTCTCGGCCAAGGTAGGAGCCGTCTTCACCAACTCGTTCGACCTGTTGGTATCCATCGTCGTCCTGTTGGTTGTGATCCTCGGTGGCATGGGAAGCATTCCCGGCATCTACGTGGGCTCGCTGGTCCTGATCGGTCTCCTCGGAGGCCCCAAGTCACCCGGTCTTCTCGCGGAGTTCGGCGCTTACAAGCTCCTCTTCTACGGGGCAATCCTCGTCTTCATGATGCTGAAGCGACCCGAAGGACTATGGCCTTCGAAACTCAGGTCGAGAGAACTGCACATCGGAGAGTTGAGCCAGGACGCATGGTTGGAGAAGAAGGGTGAGTTCAGCTCGGCTGACGGAGAGGAGGCCACCGTTTGATGGCCCTCCTAGAAATCAGCGGATTGTCCAAGGCCTTCGGCGGTGTTCAGGCACTGCGCGGACTCGACTTTCATATCGATGAAGGCGAGATCGTCTCAGTCATCGGCCCCAACGGTGCGGGAAAGACGTCCTTCTTCAACGTCATCTCCGGGATCTTCTCACCCGATGAGGGAAGCATCATCTTCGACGGCGACGACGTCACCCACCATGCGCCCAGTGAGGTCACTCAACGCGGGATAGCTCGGACCTTTCAGAACGTCCGGCTCTTCGCCAACATGACGGTCCTGGAGAACGTGATGGTCGGCCAGCATTGCCGGACCAAAGCGGGAATCCTGGGCGCGATCTTCAACACCCCCTCCCAGCGAGCCGAAGAGGAGATGATCGGGGAGAAGGCCAGGGAAATCCTCTCGTTCTTCGGCACACGACTGGCGGGATACCGTCTCGATCAACCGGCGTTTGCGCTCTCCTACGCCAATCGGCGTCGGCTCGAGATCGCCAGGGCAATGGCCACCGAGCCAAGATTGCTCCTGCTCGACGAGCCGACCGCCGGGATGAACCCAAGAGAGACGATCGAGCTCACCGGAAAGATTGGTGAAATGAGAGACGATCGGGGATTGACCGTAGTTGTCATTTCTCACGAGATGAACGTGGTCGAAGACGTCTCCGACCGGGTGGTAGTGCTCGACCACGGCGTCAAGATTGCCGAGGGTGGCTATGCGGATGTATCAACCGACGATGACGTCATAGAGGCCTATCTGGGACGTCCTGCGGAGTCTGACGATGACTGAGCGAACACCCATCCTCTCACTCCGCGGGGTGAACACCCACTACGGGCCGGTACACATTCTCAAAGATGTCGACATCGACATCTACCCGGGTGAGATGGTGAGCCTTCTCGGAGGAAACGCCTCAGGCAAGACGACCACCCTCAAGACGATCCTCGGGTACGTCAAGCCGACAACGGGTTCAGTGACGCTCAACGGCGAAGAAGTCAACGAGTGGTCGACCGCAGAGCGGGTGAGTCGTGGGGTGACGATGGTTCCCGAGAACAGACGACTCTTCAAGAGGATGACAGTCAGGGAGAACCTCGAGATCGGCGCCTACCTGCGGCCCGGGGACGACCTCAGCGAAGACTACGAAATGATCTTTGAATTGTTTCCCCGGGTCAAGGAGCGTCTCAGTCAGAAAGCCGGAACGCTTTCCGGAGGTGAGCAGCAGATGGTGGCCATGGGAAGAGCTTTGATGGCACAACCCAAGGTGCTGTTGATGGACGAGCCTTCCATGGGTCTCGCCCCGGTCTTGGTCGCCCAGAATTTTGAGATCATCAATCAGATCAACAAGGCCGGGACGACGGTGTTCATGGTCGAGCAGAATGCCAACATGGCGCTCTCGATCGCTGATCGCGGATATGTGCTTCAGACAGGCCAGATAGTGCTCAGCGACACCGCAGAGGGCCTGCTCAACGACCCCCAGATGCGTCAGGCGTACCTCGGCGAGGTCTAGTCGGCCTCTTCCTCATCCTCCGGAAGGACCGTTTCCTGGGTGTCAAAGAGACGCGTCTGTTCGCCCGGCGGCTTCCGACTTATTCTCGCCAGACGCTCCGGTGGTTCGGTGACTTCGATCATCCCCTCGCTGGCTTCTTTCCATGACTGGCCGAGGGCCCGAGTGCGCCACAAATGGCCGACGAGAATCCGTATCGCAGCTGTCACCGGCACAGCCACCAGAACCCCAAGCAAACCGGCCACCGACCCACCGATCACCAACGCGAGGACGATCACCAGCGGCGAGAGGTGAACCCGGGTCCGCTGCACCATCGGGGTGATGATGTGATTGTCGATCTGTTGAATGAGCACCATGATCAAAATCGCCCACACCGCCTGCCAGGGATTCCCGCTGAGCAGTGCGACCAGAGCCGCAAGGGCGCCACCAACTATCGGTCCAAGGAATGGGATCAGGTTGAGAAATCCGGAGATGATCCCAATGAGCAGCCAGAACGGAAGATCGATGATCCACATGCCAAAGCTGGACATAACCCCCACGATCACCGCCACCAGCAATTGACCTCTGACAAAGGAACCCAGCGCTCCTCCAACTTCTCCACCAACGTAGGAGACCTCTTCCTGATGCTTCGGAGGGGTGAGGCCAATCATGTTCGTCTTGAACTTCTCGAGATCGATGAGAATGTAGATTGCTAGGACCGGAGCAAGACCAACGACGGCTATCAGCTCTGTCACTCCCCTGATCACCTGTCCCGCGCCGGCGCCAAACCCGAGCAGCAGATTCTGGATTGTCTCCTGGTTGGCCGGGTCGTTGAGCCATTCCTCAATCGCCTCCTGGCTCAACAGCTCATCCACATCGAGGCCGATGCGCGCTCCAGTCTCCCTAAGCCAGTTAATGACTTCGAGGTAGAGATCGGGAAGCTGCTGGGCGAAGGCGACAGCTTGTTCTTGCACCAACGGGAAGACCAGGGCCGTGGCGGCAACGATGAAGGCGGCCAAACCGAGAAACGCCAGAATCGCGCCCGCAATCCGAGGGATTCGAATTCGCTCGAAAGCACCAACCACCGGCTCGAGAAGGAAGACGAGCCCGGCGGCGAACACAACCGGAAGCCAGATGATCCGCACCGAATCGGCAACGATGAGCGCCACATACCCGAGTACCACCAGCCCAACGGCAATCCCAACAATGAGGGCAGCTTGTTTGAGCCGGTCGGAGGGCATGATTCGCGAAGTGTAACTATCCGTAGGTGACGGATAGCGAGCTCCCAGTGGGCACCGATATCACCCATCCGTCCCCCGGCGTTGGCCCTCTCCAACCATCGGACAGTTGCTGCCAGTTCTCGGGCACGACCGCTTCGCCCACAACCCGAACAGCGACACCGTCGGGAACAATCAACTCAAACTCCCCCGAGATCGTCGCCGGTGTCGGTTGTGAGACCAACCCCAATCTGACCACGCCGTCACCGCCCAACTGCAATTCGATGACGTGGAGGCCGTTGAGGTCGGCGTCGATCTCCCCTTGGAGAGCGAGTGCCCATGTCGGCGATGGCGAGAGCACGATGTTCCAGCCGGCAAACGCATAGAAACCGGGGTCTGACGGAGGCTGGAGAATGACCGATATCGAAGACTCCTGGACCTGCTCGATGGCTTCTGGAATTCCGATCTCGCCACCAAGCCGTACCGGCTCTACCTGGTAGAGAAACTCGCCCCCTGAGGCAATCCGGACGACCCCTTCGATTTGTGCCGACAGGGATGCTGTGGGTGAACTTTCAGCCGGGCCGATGAGCCGTGAAGACGACGACGGCATCACAGGCCATCCTTGGAGATGGCCGGCGAGAAGAGCGAGCAAGGCTGCCGTTGCCAAGAGAGGAACCAGCCCGGCCACCCTCACCCGGCCGACACGCCACCGACGAACAAGGACCGCCACCACGATGACAATGAGCCAGACGGGCCACCACGCCGCCAGGTCGAGAACCAGCGACCGGCTCAAGATGCCCACTGCGGTGACTGCGAACATCCCAGTGAGGACACTCATAGGAAGAAGCCAGAGTCTCGGCACACCGCGGCCGGAACCCGCGGCCCGATGGGTCATTCTTCGTAGCCGGTTCCGAGAATCATGACCACGTCGGCACCCGGTGCCAGACTGTCGTCGGGAAGGGCCTCGACACGAGCAGCAGGCAGGAACTCGAGGAGTTCGTTGGCCTCGGCGGAGAAACCTTCTCGATACCAGAGTCGGGATGGATCTTGCTCGGGCTCGTAGTCATCGGCGGGCAGCGTCTGATAGCCGGCATCGTCGAGCTGTTCGGTCATCCGGCCCGCCGCTCCCGAAAGACCGGTCGAGTTGAGAACGACAACACGCACCTCCTCGGGCGGCCGCACCGGCACCGTCGTCGAGGTTGGCGTCGTCGACGTCGATGAGGTAGAAGACGTAGACCCTTCAGATGTGGTTGTCGACTGCCCGGCGCTGGTCGAAGTCGCCCCTGCGTCCGCTGTGGTAGTCGAAGCAGACCCTTCGTCATCTGCAATGAGAAACAGGACGAAGAAGACCGCAGCGCCTACGAGAATGATGCCAAGAATCATCATGGCAAGGTCCCGGTAGAAGGCACTCCCACCGTCTGACGCGTGTCGTCCCTTGTCGGTCATCAGATTGCAGCTTCCCTCTCCACCGGAATATCCACGATCCCGCGTACACGTTTGACGGTAAGCGGGTCGTAGCCCAAAGCCGAGCTGAGAACGATCAGACGACGCAGCCTCTCGTAATAGGCCGCAGAAGTCAGACCGAGGCTGAACTCGATCGCCTTGTCCTTGCCACCAGGTTGTTGCCACCAGACGCGCTCGAAATCGAGAATCGCCTTATCCGAAGAAGTCAACATCACCGGCAGCGTATTTCGGCCACCCAACAAGCTCGCGGATTTGCCCAATTAGCGTTCCTGAGGCAACACGCGTCGAAATCAGATCCAGACGCGAAGAGACCCCGAGGGAGCGGTGGCCGAAGCCGTCACCCTCTCGGGGCTTTTCGACCCGTCTGGTGCTCCAGCCCTAGAGCTGGTCCTCCAGTCGGATACTGGGAATCGCCTCTCGGCCATTCCCGTCCCGGTAACACAAACGTACCCCCGTCGGTGGTTGTTGCCAAATCTATTCGCTGATGATTTTTCGCGATTTCCAACCGACAGTCTTCACGCAAGTGCCAATGGCAGGATTCACCTTCTCCTGGGGTCGAAACAAGAGTTGTACGGGCGCGACGTCGGGTGTTGCCTTTCGTCACTGCGTGTGGGGTCTTCTGGCCCTGATAGTTGGTGTGACGTATCGCGACTCTCTCGATATGCCCCTCCTATCCTCTGCTGTTCGCCGTGTGCTTCCGGTTGTGGTGGTGACAACACTGCTGGTTGGTTGCGGGACGTCCGAAGTCACTGACGAAAAGGCATCGTCCAACACCGAGGCCGGCGATGGTCACGACCATGACCATCCAGACGAGTCAAGGGTGCGGGAATGGGATGCGGACGCCGTTCCCTCACTGAGCATCAGTGTCACCGCCGATGGAGACGACGGTTATGTGCTCGTGGTGGATGCTCCCGGTTTCACGATCACCGGCGCTGACGTATTGGATCCTGTTCCCGGCGAGGGTCATGCACACCTATATGTCGACGGCGACCTGATGACCATGATCTACGGGCCAGAATTCCGCATCCCCAACCTCGATCCCGGTACATACCAGTTGATGGTCACCCTGAGCACCAATGATCATCTCGAATACACGGTTGGAGGCGAAGTCCTTTCGACCATGGCCACTCTCGTGGTCGAAGAAATCGGAGAGGATTAGACACATCGGCCAACATCCACGGTGGTGACCACACAAGGACGCCCAGCGAACATTCGCGGATGAGCCGAGTAGGTTCCGAACTCTAGAGACCGTTCGAAAGGCGAGCGAGCTCAGGATTTGCGGAAGGAGAATCTGATGAGGGCGTTACTCACTGTGCTCACCATCGGCGCCCTGTTCGCCATCGGGAGCGTGCTGGTAGGCGGCGTCGACGACATCTACGGCGTTCTTGGTATCTCAACGCTGTCAGGCGGCATGGTGATAGTCGCAGCCTTGGCTGTGCTCGGAGGATCCATCGCTGCCCAGTTCGCAAGGATCGAGACACCAGCAACGACCGACCCAGGTATGGCTCCGACGACGGATTCGAGTACGACGGCTCAACGCCAATTCAGACCAGCCATCGTCGGCCTATCCGTATTCCTCTTTGTTGTCGGCGGGTTCATCCTCTTCAGAGGAACGACTGAAACTCTCCTGTTGGAGTTGAGGGTCGGAGATTGTTTTGACGATCCCTCAGAGGTACCTGTTGGCGGAGAGATTGCGGGTTTAACCACCCTGCCATGCGAGGAACCTCACGACAACGAGGTCTACGCTGTTACGCCGCTTGCGGGTAGTTCCGCCGTATACCCAGGCACCTCGGCAGCAAATGAAGAAGCAGCAATTGCCTGCTTGGAACGGTTCGAGGGCTTCGTCGGTGCCTCGTACCAGGAATCCGTGCTTGACATCTTTTACTTGACCCCGACATCGGAGTCGTGGGCTCAAGGAGACAAGTCAGCCAAATGCGCCGTGTACCGCCTGGACGGTCAGCCACTGGTGGGAACAGCAGAGGAGAGCGGTCTCTGACGCGGGAGCCGGGTACCGGAGTCGAACCGATGACCTGCTGATTACAAATCAGCTGCTCTACCACTGAGCTAACCCGGCCTGTTGCGAACCCTCATTATCTCAAACGCTGCCAATGCACCGGAAACCGAAGCGTTGAGACTCTCCGCCCCGGCGACCATCGGTATCGAGACCACCACATCACACCGCTTCGCCGCCAACTGAGAAAGACCTATTTCTTCTGACCCGATCACGACGGCGACAGGTTCCGTCAGCAGTTCGAGACCAAACAGCGGCTGCTCGGCTGAGGTGTCGAGGCCGACGATCCACACTCCGAACTCCTTGAGACGGCTCAGCGCTTCCGGAATCGAGCCGACAATCGCCACCGGAAGCTTCTCCAAAGCCCCAGCCGACGCCTTGAAGGCGGCCGCCGACAATGGAGCCGCCCGCTTCGACGACGTGACCAAACCTGTGATGCCCGCTGCCCTGGCACTCCGCGCAACAGCACCGACATTGTGGGGGTCCACAACGTGATCGAGAACGAGCAGGGCAGCGTCCTCACCGGATAGGGATTCGAGCGTCACAGAAATGATCGGACGGCAGTCGGCAACGACGCCTTGTGGGGCGTCGGTCGTGGCCAGTGTTCGGACGTCATCGATCACCCTGACCCTGTCAGATCCAACCCTGGCTACCAGAGCTGCCACGTCGGCCCTCTCTCGCCGGCCCCTCTCCACGAAGAGCCTGTTGACCCGACCCGCCTCGACGGCGGCCGCAACGGCATGAAGGCCCTCGACCCTACTTCCGAAGCCAGCGGGTGCCATGGGGCCCGTCCTCGAGACTCACACCTTGATCGTCAAGGGTTCTCCGAATCGCATCGGCATCGTCGAAGCGTCTCTCACTTCTCGCCAGTTTGCGTTCTGCCACGAGGGCATCCACCTCAGCATCCGTTAGAGCCTGCTCACCCGAGGCCGGGCCGGATGCATCATCCAGACCGAGAACATCGACGATCGACTCGACTGCTCCTGCGATCGCAGACACCTCACCGCTCTCATCGAGCAGTCTGTTGCCGTCCCGGACAAGGTCAAAGAGCAGCGATATCGCTTGGGGGGTCCCGAAGTCATCGTCCATCGCCTCGCGAAAGCGTTCGAGAGCATTCTCTTCAGGCACTCCGGGAGTCGCTCTCTCTCGGAACCGGTCAAGCCTGTCGAGCGCCTCGGCAGCCTCTGACAACAAGACGTCGGAATACTCGATGGGTGATCGGTAATGGGCCCGGAGAAAGAGCATGCGCAGGGCCCGGCCCCCGTGCGATTCGATGATCGAAGCCAGGTCTATTACGTGACCGGTCGACTTGGCCATCTTCTCCCCACCGAGGTTGACCATCCCGTTGTGTAGCCAATATCGGGCAAAGGTCTGGCCGGAGGCTCCTTCACTTTGAGCAATCTCGTTCTCGTGGTGGGGGAAGATCAGGTCCGTCCCACCCCCGTGAATGTCAAAATCATGGCCCAGATACTTCTCCGCCATGGCGGAGCACTCGATGTGCCAACCAGGGCGGCCCCGTCCCCATGGTGAATCCCACCAGGGTTCCCCCGGTTTGTTTCGCTTCCACAGGGCGAAATCAAGCGGATCCTCTTTAGCCTCGTCGACCTCGATGCGGTGACCCGAGCGAAGATCATCCGGTTTCTGCCCCGAGAGTTTCCCGTAGGCATCCAGTTTCCTGACCGAGAAGTAGACATCACCGTCGCGGGCGTAGGCGAGCCCCCGGTCGATCAACATCTCTGTCATGGTGATGATCTCATCGATGTGGTCGGTGGCCTTTGGTTCGTCATCAGGAACCAGAATGCCGAGACCCTCAAAGGTCTCCTCGAATCGAAGGGCCATCTCCAGCGCCAGGCTCTCGACACTCTCGCCGGCTTCCGCGGCAGCGGCAATGATCTTGTCTTCGATGTCGGTGATGTTTCGGACGAAGGTGACGTCATACCCGCTCCACACCAGGTACCGCCGTATCACGTCGAATGCGACCGCCGACCGGCCATGACCGACGTGGGGCTCCGACTGGACGGTCGGCCCACACACATACATCGACACCTTGCCCTCTTCCCGGGGCTCAAACGGAACGATCCCACGATGCAGCGTGCTGTAGACCTCGAGCATCGTTGGATGTTACGACAGGGCTTCGACGGTGACGACGGCAATAGCAGCGAGACCTTCGCCTCTTCCGAGAACGCCAAGACCATCCGTTGTGGTGGCTTTGACAGAGATGGCATCGACAGACATCGCCATGGCCTCGGCCAACAGGGATCGAATCTCCTTGCGGTGCGGAGACACTCGTATCGACTCCACCACCACGGTGACGTCGACGTGAACAGGCTCCCAGCCCGACGCCGCCGCCATCGTCACCGCCTGACGCAGGATCGCCATCGAGTCCGCGTCATGAGAAGCCGGATCATCGGAGGGAAAGTGCTGGCCGATGTCACCAAGGACACAAGCGCCCAGAACAGCGTCGGTGACGGCGTGGGCCAGCACATCGCCGTCTGAAGTAGCTGACACGCCCTCGGTATCGGAGACCACCACACCACCCAGCAACAGAGGCGGTTCGTCGTTCAGCGGGTGGGCATCAAATCCCCAACCGACCCGGCTCATTCCTCGATGGGTTCGATGACGGGAAGAGCACGGTCGAGCTTCTTGATCGCATCTTCGGCGTCGATCTCGAGGCTAAACGCAAGCTCAGAGCTGAGCGTCAAACGCGCCTTGGAGAGCATGCGCTTGAGTGCCGGGCTGATCCCCTTGGTCTGCTGGGCGTAAGAAAGGTCTCGCACCACTTCGGCAACCTGGAAGATGTCACCGGAAACCATCTTCTCATTGAGGACCTTGTACCACCGGCTCCAGTTGGAGCCGGCCTCCTCGTGCTCGGTCTTCAGCGAGCGGAGTACCTCACGAGACCTGGTTTTGGAGATCACCGGACGAATCAGATCTTCGACCTTGTCGAGGGGGACCATCACCGTCAGTTGCTCGGTAGCCACATCCAAGATGAAGTAATCCTGCTTCTTGCCATCAAAATCCTGCTTGACCTTCTTCTTGATGGTCGCCGCGCCGTGCTGAGGATGAACGACCTTGTCGCCCACGGAGTATTTGGAAGCTTGAACCATATGCGGTGGCGGAGTGTACATCCCAGCCAAATCAATCGAGGACAGGCTCCCATTCGTGTGACTGGGCCTGAAGACGATCGAAAAATGCGCGCAGTTGGCGCGCCCGGGTCTCCCCTACGCCTTCGACGACGGTGAGTTGATCCTCGCTGGCACGCAGCAGTTTTGACACCGAGCCGAAGTACCGCACGATGTCTTCGCGAACCGAGTCGGGAAGCCGCCCAACCTGGGCCAGAACACGATGGCCTCTCGCCTCCACCGGTTCGTCGAGCCCAGCGAAACCGAGCTGTTTGCCGACTCCTACCGGATCCTCGATGTCTGACCCCGAGAAGCCATCGACAATCTCGATGGCGCGGCGGACGGAGTTCGATCGAAGAGGTTTGAGATAGTCCTGAAGCACCAGTCTCAATGTCAGGTCGACCCCTGAGAGGAGATCGTTGAGCTGCAACGTCATGATGCGGTCTTCATCTCCGAGGGTGAGCGCCCTCGAGGCAATGAGCCGACCGAGTCGCTCGACTAGAGCCGCCCTCTGGATGACCGTCACAGCCGAGCGGTATGTGGAAAGACCGGCGACTTCGAGACGGGTCAGCTTGGTCTCCGCCTCGTCGAGACGGCTGCGCAGCCTGTCCAGGCTCTGCAACTCCTGATTGACGTGAGCGGCAACTTCAGTCGGCTGAGCCAGTTCGATCTTCTCTTCACCGTAAAAGAGGGTGGCGACCCTTCGACCTTCGCTCACTGCGACTACCGGCTTGCCGGTCTCGGCAGCCAACCGCTCCGCCGTGCGATGCCTGGCACCGGTCTCGTCGGTCGGAATCGAGCCATCCGGGACGAAATGGACGTTGGCCTCGAGGATCGTGTTCCAACCGTCATCGAGGACGATCCCTCCGTCCATCTTGGAGAGCTCGGCGAGTTTGGCCGGAGTGAAAGCAGATCGATTCAGCTTGAAGCCTCCGGAGCTTGCGTCGTCGACCAGAGAACTGTGTCCCAGAACGACAAGACCGCCCTTGCCCTGCTGGATTACCCGCTCCAAGGCTCGCCGCATCGGCGTTCCCGGCGCAAGCCGCTCCAATGTCTCAGATATCGATGGGCCACCCACGAAGCCCAGGCTATCACCTGGATCGATTCTCCTGACGCAGACCAGAGCGACTCAACGCATCGACGAGTCTCAGGGGCTCACCGGCCCCTGGAGCGATTCGTTTGTCAAGGCCCATCCGGTTCAGCTCTTCCAGCCGACGCGCCTCGAAGGGAATAGATCTCACCTCCCCGGCAAGACCGATCTCACCCCAGGCGGCAAGTCTGCCGAGAGGGACATCGAGGGCAGAGGATGCAATAGCCAATGCGGTGGGCAAATCAGATCCGGGCTCATCCAGACGCCAGCCGCCGACCACGTTGACGTACACCTCCTTGTCCTGAAACTGAAAATCTGCGTGACGTTGCAGCACTGCTATCACCTGATTGACTCGAGCAGGCTCCAGACCCCTTATCGACCGGCGCGGCTGTGCTTGGTTTGTTGGCGCCACCAGGGCCTGCACCTCAACCAGAACCGACCGGCGGCCCTCAACAGCAGGGAACACCACCGTCCCCGGCACATCCGACTCCCACCCTTGAAGAAACACCTTGGAGGGGTCGTCTACCTCGACCATTCCATCTGATCTCATGTCGAACATCCCTGAGATATGGGTGGCTCCAAAGCGGTTCTTGATGCTTCTCAGCACGCGGAACCCGCGCTCGGGATCACCCTCCAGGTAGAGAACCACGTCAACCATGTGCTCGAGAACCTTGGGGCCGGCGAGGCCTCCCTCCTTGGTCACGTGGCCGACGAGCACCACGGTGATCCCCGTGGTCTTGGCGAGACGTATCAGACGGGCGGCGCTCTCTCTCACCTGAGCCACCCCTCCCGGTGCGGAGGGGATTTCCGGAACGCCCACCGTTTGGATCGAGTCGATCACCAGAAGACCAGGCCTGGCCCGTTCGGCCAATGCCACGATGGCATCGACGTCATCGTCGGCTATGAGCTCAACCAGATCGCTGTCGATACCGAGCCTCGACGCTCTGAGAGCCACCTGCTGGATGGATTCCTCGGCGCTGGCAATGAGCACGGTTGATTCCTGGCCGGCCATGGACCCGGCGAGTTGAAGGAGCAGAGTCGACTTGCCCACGCCCGGTTCACCCCCGAGCAAGAGAACGGAGCCTTTGACGGTGCCTCCTCCAAGTACGCGGTCGACCTCACCCCACCCGGTCGCAATACGATCTGCCTCGTCCGAAACGGCACTTGGAAGAGAAACAGACTGTGCCGGCTTCGCCTTCTGGGCAACCCGGTCAACGATCTCGGTGAGCGGATCCTGGTTTCCGCACTGAGGGCAGAAGCCCATCCACTTCCCGGACTGGTGACCACAGGATTCGCATCTGTAACTGGCCATGATGACCTCCTAGGAGCCTGGCCTCCTAGAGTTACCGATTACCCCGTTGAAGTGCGAAAATCAATACCACCACGATCAGAGCAACGAGGGCGAGTCCAGCCAGAAGGGATGCGACCGTCCAAGGCTCATAGGTTCTGACGGCCAGCACGTGCATACCCGTGGCACAATACCTCCAAAGGAGGGCTGTGGTTTCCCAGACTTGTAACAACTGCGGCGCGACGGTCGCAGGCGACGAACAGTTTTGCCCAACATGTGGGTCTTTCATCGATCCGATGGCGCCCGCTCCTCCGTCCGCGTCTGGAAACGTCATCAGCGTCAGCTCAGATGGCAACTACGAGGAGTTCTCTCTCGACACCGAACCCCCCGACGAGCCCGAGCCCGGAGAGGCACCTCCCCCTCCGAGTGGAGGCGAGACCGTCCACTGTCCGTCGTGCAACGCAGTCAACCCAGCGAACAACCGCCACTGTCAGGAGTGCGGCTCACGACTCAGCCAGGCACCCCTACCAACTGCCCCTCGACCGGCAGTGCAGGCCACGGCGGGTGTCCGCGCGGCTATCGCCATCAGCGGTCTGCTCCTCGTTGTCGTCGTCGTCGCACTCATCTTCAACTTCTTCAGCGGCGACGGAGCAGCCTCAGGCACCACACTCGGGTCCACCACGACCACTCAGCCGATAATCACTGAGGTCGCGATCATCGAGATCCTCGACCAGGAGTGCTCGCCGGAAGGGTTGGGCTCCTTCACTTGCGCCAACATCGTCTCCGGTTCCAATGCGGAGTATCAGGTCAACTGGGAAGAGATCGAAGCCGACGAAAGCAACATCGTCATCAAACTGATCTTCCGTCAGCCAATGATCGTTTCCAGGATCGATTGGACAGGCATCACCGACCCTGTCCGCTTCCGTCAGAATTATCGGGCCCGCGGGCTGACCATCGACGCTCAAGGATCTCTGACCCAGTTTCCTCACGAGTTGGAGGACACCCCCGGGATTCAGACGGTCAACTACGCCGCAGTCAACGCCAACTGGATTGAGATCACCATCCAAAGTGCATATCAGGCCGAAGTAGTCGACGGGAATGTGTTCCGAGAATTGGCCATCGACGAGGTCACCATCTGGGGTCGCCCGGCCAACCCGACAAGCGACGGCTGAGCCACCTTCTACTGCTTGATATAGGGCTGTCCGTCCGCCGCCGGCGGTCTGGCTTTGCCCACTACACCAGCGACCACGATGATCGTGACAACGTATGGCGCCATCAGCAGGAACTCCGATGGGATGCCAGATCCGATGACAGCAAGCTTGAACTGGAGGGAGTCGGCGAATCCGAACACCAAGGCAGCTCCCAGGGCGCCAACCGGGTGCCAACGACCAAAGATCATCGCGGCCAGACCGATGAATCCACGCCCGGCCGTCATGTTCTCGTTGAATGCGCCAACCGCACCGAGTGTGAAGAAAGCACCTCCGAATCCGGCGATGAGGCCTCCCAGAAACACATTTACATAGCGGGTCCGAAACACCTTGATCCCCAATGTGTCAGCAGCTTTCGGATGTTCACCAACCGACCTCGAGCGAAGACCCCAGCGCGTTCGGAACAGCCCGTAGGTCATACCGATCACGATCAGGTAGAGGGCATAGATGAAGATGTTCTGATCGAAGAAGATCCGCCCGATTACCGGAATATCACCCAGGATCGGGATCTTGATCGGGCCCATCACACCCGGATTGTTCATCTCCTGAGCGTTCTCGACGAGGACTTGTGCGCTGAGGAAAGACGTGATGCCGAGCGCAAAGATGTTGATCACCACACCGGCGATGATCTGGTCCACTCGATACTTGATGGCGAGAACGGCGAGAGCAAGGGCAAGTATTCCACCCGCCAGACTGGCGCCGATCAGTCCGAAGAATGGACTCACCACGCTCCCAACCACAGCCCCGGTGAACGCACCCGTGAGCAGCATCCCCTCAATACCGATGTTGATCACCCCGACTCGCTCGCACATCACACCGGAAAGGGCGCCGAACGCAATGGGCGCGGCAAGGAAGAGCGTCGACTCCAGCATGCCAACCATGCTGAGCGACTCTCCCGCGGCTGCCCAGCCGAGGAACGCGAGAATGAACAACCCCATCGCCCCGCCCAACACCACGTTGGTCTTCTTTCCAAACCCCTTGGTGAGCTGGACCCCGCCGAGGAAAGCGAACACGATCGCGGTGAACGTCGCAAGACCTGCGGATGAGAACGTGAAGTCGATGTCACCGGGCTGATCCCCAAAGCGGAACGTGACTTCGCCCTCGGTACCAACAGCAAGAAGGAAGTAGACAACGGCCGCCAGCAACAGGTAGGTGAACCCAAGGATTCGAGCCCGACGGACCTCCGCGGGAACTCGTACCTGTTCCGCAGTCTCGGGGACGACCGTCATGTCGACCAACCTCTCGTGATCTGACCGGTTTCCTTGCCGACTTTCACCCTGAAGATGGCTCTGACAAGCTCCGGGGCGGCAATGAACACAATGATCAGGGCTTGAACTACGACGATCAGGTCGATGCCGACTCCTGCCACGGCCTGCATGGTGCGCCCGCCGGCCGCGAGAGCCCCGAACAGAATCGAGGCTGCGACGATCCCGGCAGGATGTGACCTGCCGAGCAGGGCAAGTGCGATGGCATCAAATCCGATCGTGGCGGTAAAGCCCGGGAATGCCCTGTGGTAGACCCCGAGTGTCTCGTTGGCTCCACCGAGACCTGCGAGACCGCCAGCAATCACCATGACCATGGTGATTGCTGCAGCGACCCCTATTCCTCCGTATCTTGCAGCATCAGGGTTGGCGCCAACAGCCCGGAACTCGAAACCGATCGTCGACTTGAACAGTATCCAGTAGACGACCCAGGCGGCTCCCAGGGCAATGAGGAACCCGAGATGAAGTCTCAGCTGATCGGCGTTCTCGACGGGAAGCCACGTCAATAGCCTCGGAAGTTGTGCCGACTCGGCAATCTCTTTCGAGATCGGGTCAAATCGACCCTCTTGCTGGATTCTCGGAAGCTTCAGCAGATACTCGAGCGTCCGGAATGCAATGAAGTTGAGCATGATCGTCGTGATCACTTCGTGGGCTCCCGTCCTCGCCCTGAGGATCCCTGGGATGAAGCCCCACAACGCACCGCCGAGGAACCCGGCGAGAATCGCCAAAGGGACATGAACCACCGCGGGCAAGCCGTCGAAAGAGAAGCCAACAACGACCGCCAGCAATCCGCCCATGACCATTTGCCCTTGAGCACCGATGTTGAACAGGCCGGCGCGGAAGCCGATACCAACCGCGAGACCGGCAAAGATCAAGGGCGTCGCAGCGAGAAGCGTCTCCGATATCGAGCCCCAACCGACAAAGGCGCCCTTGAACAGCGCCGAATACGCCGGAAGCACATTGCCCCATCCGTCGGTGAGGATGATGAGCACCGCCCCGATGATGAGCGCCGAAAGAACCGCAAGGAGAGGGATGATGACGAGCGAACTCCAGTCAACCTCCTTCGGGGCGACCCTTTCCATCCACCTGGGCTCTTCGGACTGACCCTCGTTCTCCTTCACATTGTTCTCTTCGCTCATGCGGTCGACCCGGCCATGTAGAGACCCAACTGGGTGGCTGTTGCCTCGGCGCCAGGGACCTCCGCAACGATCTTCCCTCTATACATGACGAGGATCCGGTCGGATAGAGCGAGTATCTCGTCGAGCTCGCTCGAGACAATGAGCACCGCAGACCCTTCATCGCGCTCCTCGACGATGCGATTGTGGATGTACTCGATCGACCCAACGTCAATTCCGCGGGTCGGCTGAGATGCGATGATCAGGCGCACATCGCGGGAGAACTCCCGGGCAACGATCAGCTTCTGCTGGTTTCCCCCGGAGAGGGTTCCCGCAGTCACGGTCGAAGATGGGGTGCGAATGTCGTACTGCTCGATCAACTCGCCGGCACGGTGGTGGGCGTAATCCCAATCCATGCGCGATCCTTTGCTGTACGGCTCGTCGTAGTAACTGTCCAGCACCAGATTCTCGGCCAGATCGAAGTCAAGAATGAGACCCGAGCGCTGACGATCTTCGGGGACATGGGCAACGCTGCTGAGATGCATATGCCGCGGAGACGCAAACGTCACATCCTCGCCGCCCAATAGAATCTGACCGGCCAACGGAGGCGTCAAGCCAGTCAAGGCCTCAACGAGCTCGGTTTGGCCGTTGCCCTGCACACCTGCCACTCCGACGATCTCGCCTGCCCTCACCTCGAACGTCACCCCGTCGACAGCGGTGTGCTGACGCGAGTCGACTACAGCCAGGTCCGTCACGGAAAGCACCACGTCGCCTGGCGAGGCTGCTTCCTTATCGACCACCAGATCTACGGGACGGCCCACCATGAGTTCGGCAAGGGCCTGTTTCGAGATCTCGTTGGGAGCGGCCTCTCCAACCACCTTGCCGCGTCTCAAAACCGCTATCCGGTCGGCGACTTTCAAGACCTCACCAAGCTTGTGGGTGATGAAGACGATTCCCTTTCCGGACTCCTTGAGGCCGTTGATGATTCCGAAGAAGTCCTCGACCTCCTGAGGAGTGAGGACTGCGGTCGGCTCATCGAAGATGATGACCTCGGCGTCCCTGAACAGCACCTTGATAATCTCGATCCGCTGCTGGATCCCGACCGGCAGATCTTCGACCATGGCTTTCGCATCAACGTCGAGTCGATAGTTGTTCGAGATCTCCTCGACCGCTCGGCGTGCCTCCGCCATGTCGATAGTGCCCGCCGGTCCTTTCGTGGGTTCGACGCCTAGAACCACGTTCTCGGTGACATCAAAGACCGGGACCAACATGAAGTGTTGATGCACCATGCCGATGCCGGCATCGATCGCATCGCCTGGCCCATCAAACGCCACCACGGTGCCATCAACGAGAATCTCGCCTTCGTCGGCCAAATACAGCCCGTAGAGAATGTTCATCAGGGTGGTCTTGCCGGCGCCGTTCTCGCCGAGAAGGCCGAGAATCTCACCAGACTGCACAGTCAGGTTCACAGAGTCGTTGGCAAGGACGCCGGGAAAGCGTTTGGTGACGTTTCGAAGTTCTAGTTTCAGCAGCGACCGCCCATGACCGGCGATCAGCATAACCATGGGCGGTGGGGGCAGGCAGCCTCAATACAAAAAGTGCCCCCGCCGAAGCGGGGGCACTTTCGTTTTTCAGTCGGTTGTTCGAGGTTGGCTTACGCTCCGGGAACGATGCTCCCGTCCTTGAGGCCCTCGAGAATGGCTGCGACCTCGTCCTGGAGTTCCTGGGGAACGCTGGGGTTGATCGGGCCGATTCCCACGCCATCTTCGGCAATGGCGTAGAGGCGGGTGCCACCTTCGAAGACGCCATTGGCGACATCGCTAATCGCAGTAGACACGGCTACATCGAGACCCTTGAGCACGGAAGTGAGAATCTCATTCTCGTACTGGGGCAGAGTCAGGAACCAGTCGGCATCCACGCCAATGACCCACACGTTGCCAAGCTCTTGGGCGAGAGCAGCAGAGCCCTCACCGACAGGACCGGCTACTGGGAGGATCACGTCGGCGCCCTCGTCGACGAACTGCTGGGTCAATGCGCGACCCTTGGCAAGATCTTCGAAGTCACCGGTGAAAGCGCCTTCCTGGGTTGCTGGATCCCAACCAAGAACCTCAACACTCGTACCGTTCACATCGTTGTAGTGCATGACTCCGAAATAGAAGCCATCCATGAAGCAGGTCACTCCACAGGGAATGAAGATCCCGCCGTAGGTGGCGACGACTCCGGTCTCAGACATGCCTGCTGCCAAATACCCTGCCAAGAAAGCGGCATCGGTGGTCCCGAACACCGCACCCTCAACATTGGGGATCGCAGGGTCGTAGGCAAAGTCGATGATCTGGAACAACTGATCCGGATTGGCGTTTGCCATAGTCTCCGTGTCTGCGCCGAGAAGGAAACCAACCGTCACGATCAAGTCACAACCGTCATCGATGAGTGACTGGATGTTCGGTTCGTAGTCGGCGGCCGACTGCGACTCGAGGAACTTCGAGTCGTCCGTCGCAAGACCAGCGGCCTGGGCATCTGTAACGCCCTTCCATGCTGTCTGGTTGAAGGACTTGTCGTCGATACCACCGGTGTCAGTCACCTGACAAGCCTTGATCGCCGCAACCGCCGGGGGGGCCTCGGATGTCGTCGTCGACTCCGTGGCTTCGCTGGTCGTCGTGGTCTCGTCGGCTTCGGTCGTGGTGGTCGTTTCCACAGCCTGAGGGATTGTTGTGGTGTCATCACCTTCGTCGTCGCCACTAAAAGCGAAGAAGAGGATGAGGGCAAGGACGACGGCGCCACCGCCGATCCACCACCATGTTCTGCTCTCCAAGAGAATTCCTCCGTGTAAATGGGGTAGGAGCGGGCGTTATGCCCGCGAGCAGTCAGGTTAGTGCTCTACAGAGGCGTAAGGCGAGTTGAGAGGGGCCGGTTTCACCCAGTAGATCATCGGAATCGAAACGACCGCGATGACGCCTTTGAAGATCACATTGACCCAAAAGATAGACCAGGCCACCGCGGCGGGGAAGATGCCGAAGATTGTGGCCAGGCCGACAAAGATCGCCGAGTCGATGGGGATGGCAACCGAGTTGGATGCCAGCACCCGTCCCCACTGGTGACGCTCGCCAAAGCGCCGAACCCACATCGAATAGACCTCGGTGTCGATCAGCTCGGCAACCACCTCGGCCACGATCGAGGCGACGACGATCCCCCACACGGGCGCAAGCACGTCTCCGAACCCCAGTTGAGGGCCGGTGGTCAGATCGGCGGGCCAGGAAGCCACGAGCCAGAAGAAGCCGGCCATGAATACGTTGATGCCGGCAGCGAGCCAGATGAGTGTGCGGGCGGCGCTCTTCCCTCCGATCTTGTGGACCATGTCCCGCAACGTGAAGGTGAACGGATATATGAGGGTGCCAGCGTCGACGGCAAAGCCGCCGACGCTGATGATCCGGAGGCTGGCTATGTCCGCCATCATCTGCGCCGCGACGTAGGCCCCACCCACAATCAACAAACTCCGCACAGCCCTATCCACAGCGCGAGGCTAGGCGCTCCGGGATTGCGAACCTCCGGTAGTTAGGCCCATATGTGGGTCTAACTACCGGAGGTAATGCAAGGGGGTTCCATCGCCAGTCTGGACGCGGCAAGGTGAGCGCTGTGTCCACCACGCGCGAAGTGATTGACTACGCCAAACGCCATGGCGGGGTCATCACCACCAAAGAGGCCCTCGCCTTGGGCCTACCGCGGTCCACCCTGACTCGACGCGTCTCCGACGGCATATTCGTTCGGATTGGGAGGGGTCTCCTGGCACTGCCGGGCACGTCTACACGCCCGGATGTGATGTTGCGGGCTGCCGGTCGTCTTCTCGGTGCCGTCGTTTCACATCAGTCAGCGGCTCGAATCCACAAGATGGAACCTATCCCCAAAGCGACGCCATCTGTGACGGTCTCTCATCGTGGCACCTACGTGTTCCCCGGCCTCAGCGTCCACCAGTCGACAGATCTGCTGCCGGAGCACCTCATGACAGTCGGAGCGCACAGAATCACCACACCGCCGCGGACCGTGCTCGATCTCGCCAAAGTGCTCGGTGCCAGACGCCTCGAGCGGGTAATCGACAATGCGCTCGCAGGTGGTCTCGTTGACTTCGGTGAACTGACGGCCCTCTACCTGGCTCTGACCAGACAAGGGAAGACAGGAATGCGAAAGATGCGAACGATCCTGGCTGAGCGCGCCGACGACAAGAGGATCCCGGACACGGTTATCGAGACGAAGCTGTTCGAACTTCTCGTCAACGCAGGTATTCGCACACCCGAGAAGCAATTCCACGCACCCTGGTTGGAGCCGATCCATGGTCGGGTCGACTTCGCCTACCCGGCTAGACGGATCGTCATCGAAGCCGACAGCCGTCGTTGGCACGCCTTGTACGACGCTTTCGAGGTCGACAGGCGTCGTGACATCGCGGCGCAGCTTGCGGGGTGGATGGTGCTCCGCATCACCTGGAAGATGATCACAGAAGACCCCGGATTCGTGATCAACACTGTCCGGGAGGCCCTTGCCACCCGCTAGCGCGTCTTTCTGGAGGTAGTTAGGCCCATATACGGGTCTAACTACCGGAGGTTTTCAAACAACCGTTTACTCGGCCGTGGCGATGAGGGCGGGGTCGATGGATACGTAGTCGACGAGGGAAGGGTCGGTGACCCCCGCATACTCCCAGTGCCAGGCCTCGGCCGTCTCCATGCCGCAGTGGGCCCAGGCCGGATGAACCCAGCCAAAACGGTACGCGTTGCGCTTGAGCCAGTGGAAGTCGTCGTCGTAGCAGTCGATGATTCCCCGCGAATCGCGAAAATCGACAGCCCTGCCCCATCCATGGTTCGATTCGCCGGCCCGTGCCGTCAGCGGACCGCTGCAAACCCGCATCTGTCTGGTGCCGATCTGTTGCTTGGCTCCGGAGACACCGTTGTCTCCGAAGACAGGGACCGTCTCCACGGGGCAACGCCGGTCGTAGGCCCTCTGTTGGATACCGTAGTTCCGGTAGCAGCTAGCCGGCCTCAGTCGGACCCCGTCCTCCTTCGCCGCCTCGACCATGAGTGAGTAGGTGTAGGCCGCATCGCGCTCGAGAATGCAGGAGCCGAGTCTCATCAGGCGAGCCGAGTCCATCCGGCCGTTTATGTAGCCGTCAAGTTCCAGGTCGAGTGTGTAAGCCGAGTCACCAGCGGGCTCGTACTCGGGCGGCTCACCGGAACCGAGACCGGCGACAAGAATTAAGAGTGCGACAAATGTGGGCATGGATCTCTAAGCCCACATTGAATCGGATCTTCTGAAGGGCCCCTTTAGGGGAACTCACAAACGGCTACTCCTGGCCGGCGAGCTCCACAGGGGGTGTCTTCGACGACGAGATGCCTTCAAAGGTGAGTTCGTCGTTCTCGCTGTCCAGACCGACCAGGATCGTCATCCCTGCCTTGTACTCGCCCAGCAACACACGCTCGGACAGCGGATCTTCGAGCAGACGCTGAATCGCCCGGCGCAGTGGCCTTGCCCCCAGTTCGGGGTCATACCCCTTGGTACCCAGGTACTCCTTGGCATCGTCGGTAAGTACCAGGTCGAGTTGCTGTGCCTCCAGCTGCTCCAACACTCTCGCCAGCATCAAGTCGACGATCAACTTGAGCTCATCCATCGTGAGTTCGTGGAAAACGATGATCTCGTCGATCCGGTTGATGAACTCGGGACGGAAGTGCTTCTTCAACTCTTCGGTCACCTTCTCCTTCATGTGCTCGTAAGAGGAATCGTCGCTTTCCGCGTGGAAGCCGACGGCCTTCTTGTGCAAGTCGCGGGTGCCGAGGTTCGAAGTCATGATGATGACCGTGTTCTTGAAGTCGACGCTGCGTCCCTGAGCATCGGTCAGACGTCCCTCTTCCAGAATCTGAAGAAGAGTGTTGAAGACGTCCGGATGAGCCTTCTCGATCTCATCGAACAACACCACCGAGAACGGCTTGCGGCGAACGGCCTCCGTTAGCTGACCGCCCTCGTCGTATCCGACGTATCCGGGAGGAGAGCCAACCAGACGGCTAACCGTGTGCTTCTCCATGTACTCGGACATGTCGAGCTGGATGAGCGCATCCTCCTTGCCGAACAAGAACTCGGCGAGAGCCTTGGCGGTCTCGGTCTTACCAACACCTGAGGGACCCAGGAAGATGAATGAGCCCGAAGGGCGTCGGGGATCCTTGAGACCGGCCCGCGTGCGGCGAATCGCCTTGGACACGGCCGTGATGGCGTCGTGCTGGCCGATGATTCGCTTGTGGAGCTCATCCTCCATGTGCACCAGACGCGCCGTTTCCTCCTCGGTGAGACGGTGCACGGGGATACCGGTCCACTGTGCGAGGACTTCTGCGATTTCCTCCTCGTCAATGACCCATCCGCCCTCGTCTGTCTCGCCTTCTTTGATTGCACGATCGGACAGAAGCACATGCTCCTCATCACGCAGCGTTGCCGCCTGCTCGTAGTCCTCGCCGGACACGGCGTCGGACTTGTTTCTGCGAACGTCTGCAAGTTTGACGTCGATCTCAGTGATCTCGGGAACATCGCTCTTGCGATAGATACGCATCCGGCTCCCGGCCTCATCGATCAGGTCAATCGCCTTGTCCGGAAGGAAACGGTCGGCGAGGTAGCGATCGGCCAGACTCGCCGCAGAGACGATGGCCTGATCGGTGAAGCGAACCGAATGATGCTCCTCGTAGCGATCCTTGAGACCCATGAGGATGTCGATCGTGTCGGTCAGCGACGGCTCCTCTACCTGGACCGGCTGGAATCGCCGCTCCAGTGCAGAGTCCTTCTCGAGGTACTTCCTGTACTCCTCGAGTGTGGTGGCGCCGATGGTCTGGAGCTCACCCCTCGCCAGCATTGGCTTGAGGATCGAGGCAGCGTCGATGGCGCCCTCGGCTGCACCGGCCCCAACAAGAGTGTGGATCTCATCGATGAAGAGAATAATGTCTCCCCGGCTCTTGATTTCCTTCAGTACCTTCTTGAGCCGTTCCTCGAAATCGCCTCGATAACGGGAGCCGGCGACGAGAGAACCGAGATCGAGGGTATAGAGGTTCTTTCCCTCGAGCGTCTCCGGAACGTCTTTGGCGATAATCCGCTGTGCCAGGCCTTCGACAATGGCCGTCTTTCCCACACCGGGCTCACCGATCAGGACCGGGTTGTTCTTGGTCCGACGCGAGAGAATCTGCATGACCCGGTCGATCTCACGCGTGCGCCCTATCACCGGGTCGAGTTTTCCGCTGGCCGCAGCCGAGGTGAGGTTGCGACCGAATTGGTCGAGGATGGTCGAGCCCGAAGATGAACTCTCACGTCCTCCGGTGCCGGCCCCTTTCGGTGTTTGCTCCTCGCTACCTCCAGGTCCGGAAAGCAGCTGAATGACGGTCTGACGAACCTTCTGCAGCTCCGCACCCAGTTGCTGAAGCACCTGGGCCGCCACTCCTTCTCCTTCACGAATCAGCCCCAAGAGGATGTGTTCGGTTCCGATGTAGTTATGGCCGAGTTGGAGGGCCTCGCGAAGGGAGAGCTCAAGGACTTTCTTTGCGCGGGGGGTGAACGGGATGTGACCAGAGGGCGACTGCTGGCCCTGACCAATGATCTTGACGACTTCGTCGCGCACGGATGCGAGATTGATATCGAGGCTCTCCAGAGCCTGGGCTGCTATTCCCTCACCCTCGTTGAGCAGCCCGAGCAGGATGTGCTCGGTGCCGATGTAGTTGTGGTTGAGAAGCCGCGCTTCTTCCTGGGCTAAGACAACAACCCGTCGAGCCCGGTCCGTGAACCGTTCAAACACACTTTTCTCCTCGGCCTCTTATTAGCGATTCTACCACCGGGCCGTCGTCAGACTTCTCCTCGGAACCCAGCCCGTCTTTTCGTAATACCATCGTCACCTATGGAAGACCTCCAAAGTCTTGTCCGTATTCCCCGAATATGGGAGCAATTGGGTCGTGTCGAGGAGCGGCTGCTCGAAACGGCGACGGCGGACGACCCTTATCTGACGAAGATTGCCCAACATCTTCTGCTGGCAGGGGGCAAGCGCTTCAGACCACTGCTCGCCCTCCTCGCGGCCGAATTCGGGCCGGCGAGAGACCAGCGACCGGTTGAAGCCGGAGTCGCCACCGAGCTGATCCACCTCGGCTCTCTTTATCACGACGATGTCATCGACGAGGCCGACACCAGGCGGGGGGCGGGTTCCGCCAACGTCAACTGGAACAACACCGTGGCGATCCTGGCGGGCGACTTTCTCATGGCACGTGCATCCGAGGTAGCCGCGACCCACCTGAGCCAGGAGTCGGTCCGTCTGCTTGCCGCCACCTACGCAGAGTTAGTCGAAGGTCAGACGCGTGAGCTTCAGTTGCTAGGCGACCTCTCTCATTCGATCGACGAATACAACCAGGTGATCGGGGGCAAGACGGCCTCGTTGATCAGAACCTCGGCCCGTCTCGGGGCAATGGCTTCGGACTCCGACGACACGGTCGTTGACGCCCTGTCCACATGGGCTTGGGAAGTCGGAATGGTCTTTCAAATTGCCGATGACGCCCTCGACCTGGTGGCCGACGAGGAGACCATCGGCAAGCCGGCCGGATCAGACATTCGAGAAGGCACGTTCACCGCTCCGGTGCTTCTCGCCGCCAACGGCCCGGACGGAGCGCGGGTGCGCCAACTTCTCGAAAGCGACATGCCTTACCCCGGTGGGGCCGTCAATGAGGTCATTGCATTGGTGCGGGAGGGCGGGTTCGTGGACCAGGCACTGGAGGCCGCCACGAAGCGGCTGGGTGTGGCAGGAGGTGCGCTTGCCCAACTGCCCGAGGGTGAGCCCAGAACTATTCTCGAGAAGCTCGGTCATTTCTTGGTAGATCGTGTCGAGGCAGCTCGGTCGTAGGAGGCCCGCTACTCATTCAGCTTCATCTCGTGCGGGACGCAGCGTGGGGAAAAGGATCACCTCTCGAATGTGCGCCTGGTCGGTGAGCAGCATCACGAGTCGGTCAACGCCGATGCCCAACCCACCCGTGGGTGGAAGCCCGTACTCCAAAGCCAGCAGATAATCCTCGTCGAGAGGGTGGGCTTCCTCGTCACCCGACTCGCGCGCCAATGCCTGGGTCTCGAACCTCGCCCGCTGATCGTCCGGGTCGTTCAGTTCGCTGAACGCATTGGCGTACTCCGACCCCGCTATCACGAGCTCGAAACGGTCTGCCAATCTTGGATCCTCGGCGTTCCTCCGGGAAAGAGGTGACATCTCGATCGGCTGATGGGTGACAAACGTCGGTTCCCAAATCGAGGCCTCAACCGCCTCTTCGTAGATCTCGGTGATCAGCCGCGCGGCGCTCCAGTCGTCCTCGTACTCCACTCCGGAGTCTCGGGCATGGGATCTCAGAGAATCGGCCGAGGTGTCGAGACTCACTTCTGCGCCTACCTTTTCCGACACCAATTCCGTGAGCGTCGCCCGACGATACGGGCCAGCAAGATTCAGCTCCTTTCCCTGGTACACGGTGTCGGTGCCCCCACCAGCCGTCTCGGCAAGGGCCACGAATACCTCCTCGATGAGTTCCATGATGTCCTCGAAGTCCGCGAAAGCCTGATAAGCCTCGAGCATGGTGAATTCGGGATTGTGCGTTGAGTCGACGCCCTCGTTCCGGAAGATCCGGCCGATCTCGAAGACTCTCTCCATACCACCGATCACGAGTCTCTTCAGATAGAGCTCCGTGGCGATCCTCAGGTACATCTCGACATCGAGGGCGCTGTGCTCAGTGACAAACGGACGAGCCATGGCCCCGGTCGCCTGGTGGAGAAGGATCGGAGTTTCTACCTCGACGAACCCGCGCCGGCAGAACTGGTCGCGTAGCTCTGACACGATCTCCGACCTGGCGATCGCCACCTTTCGCGCCTCTTCGTTCACCATCAGATCCAGGTACCGGCGACGACTCCGTAATTCGACATCAGCCAACCCGTGCCACTTGTCCGGGAGGGGTCGCAGCGACTTCTGGAGCAGTGCCAGCTCATCGGCCTGCACACTCAACTCCCCTCGTTTGGTGGTCATCACCAGACCACTCACCCCGATCCAGTCGCCGAGGTCCAGCGTCGAGAACTCCTCAGCGAGATCTTGGCCGGCCGTCTTCCGGTCCACGAACAATTGAATGGTCCCACTCGCATCCTGGAGGGTGCCGAACTGAAGCTTCCCGAACGATCGATGGAGCATCAGTCTCCCGGCCACCGACACCCGCTCATCAGTCACGACCGCCGGTTCCAAATTGCTGAAACGGGAGTGGAGGTCGGCGGCGAAGTCGGTTCGGTCAAAGCGGCGTGGATAGCCACCGCTGGAGAGCACGGTCTCGTGTTTGTCGCGCCGACCCTCGATCAGTTGATCTTCTGTTGTGTCGTGGTGCTCACTCATCGTGTGCGATGAATGATGGCACCGTGGCTCTACTCCTCGGGGAGTTGGGACGGAGTTATCACAGGCCACTGTGAGTCAAGAGCGGCCTTCTCATCGCGGTAGTCGTCTCGCCGCTTCCAGAACTTCGTCTTCCATAGTTTGAATCGGCGTTTCTCCGGATCATGGTGTGCGACGCCATCGTTTTCCGGCTTGCGGGTGCGCTTCGCCTCGGGAAGCACGACATCATCGAGATCGTCTGCCATGTCCAGCATCTGTTTATTGGTGTGACGAGCCGTTCGGTGCTGCTGTCTGCGCTCGTCGCGCGAAGGACGACTTTCGTCGTATCCTGGGATTTCCTGACGATGCTCTCGCGACCGTTTTGCCATTTATCGGTTCCTCCTGTCGTGAACAGATGTTCTCACTATGTAAGAGGAACCAACGGCGGGCCGCGGCCATTCACCATCCTTCGAATCTAGCACGGCCCGTCGGATGTTAGATAGAGGCGAAAGTCAAATCAGGAACGGGATCAGACGACGGGTGACCCGGTCCCGGTACGCGCGATACTCCGAATATCGGATACGAAGCGTGCGCTCCTCGTACTCGGACTTCAGATAGAAGAACGGCAGCAGGGCCAAACTGAGAAACACGCCACTGAGACTGTCGACAATCATGGCCGCTCCCAGGATGAACAATGTGACGCCGCCGTAGATCGGGTGTCTCGCCAGCGCATAGGGACCGGTCTCGATCAACACCGCATCCGAGCGAGGTTCCGGAAGAGCGGTGAGACCAGGTCCGAGACGCCGCGAGGAGATAAAGGCGAGAGCACCTCCGATGACCGCCACCATCGCTCCCACGAGACGGGCGACGTCCCCGGCGCCTTCAGGCAGTGTCCCATCGGAGGCCATGGCGACGGCAATCCCTAGAAACCAGACGAATTGAAGCCCGACAAACAGTCTGCCCAACCAGGGTCGGTGATCCTCGCTCCAAACACGGGCCAAACGGTCCACCCCCTGGCTGTCGACCGTCCTCAGGGCCTCGGAAGCGGGCGTATCAGGCGCCACACGGGCTTGCGGCCACACCTCGGCGAGAGGACGGAGCACAAACTCGCGCTCGGCCGCCCTTGGGTGTGGGATATCGAGGGCCTCCTCAGAGACCAGATCCCCGTCAGAGGAGACGATGTCGAGATCAAGCGTTCTCGGACCCCAGCGAGTCCTTCTCACCCGACCGGCCTGGGTCTCGATTTCTTGAAGCCCCTCCAGCAAGACGAGAGGTTCGAGATCGGATTCGACAATGACGACTGCATTCAGGAACGGATCCTGTGCCGGACCGCCCACCGGGGCCGACTCATACAGGCTGGAAACGGCGCCGACCCGACCGAGCTCGCCAAGACTCTCCAATGCGAAACGCAGATTGGCGAGGCGATCACCGAGATTGGAGCCGAGTCCAATGGCGTACCGGGTCACCGGCTTCTGTCAATGGTCACCGACACGTCGTCGACAGCTGCGTCGATCGGCGCCTCTGGCTTGTGAATGGTGACCCGGGCACTCAGTACCTCCGGGTGGGCAAGGATTGTCTCGGCAACCCGAGCTGCCACTCTTTCGATCAGGGCGTGAGACTCTCCTCCGACAACCTCTCTGACCTCGTTCGCCATCACCCCGTAGTCAACGGTGTCTGCCAACGAATCTGACTTGCCGGGCCCGGTGAGATCGAGAAACACCGTCAAGTCGATTCGGAAGACCTGGGCACGCTCCTGCTCAGACTCGAGGACCCCGTGCTTGGCGTAAACCTCGATTCCGGTGAGGTCGATCCGATCTGTCACGAAGCGACGGCGGGAATGAGGGAACGGCCCTCGGGACCGAGCGCTCGACCCAGAATCTCCTGAATCACGGCGAGGGCGAGAATCGGATCGCTCACGAGCTCCGAGGACACGAGATAACCGCCGAGCAAACCACCCATGGTGTCGTCGATGACCTCTCTATGAACGAGCACCCTGGCGTGACCGCGATCGAGAGCTTTGTCGAGAGTGGCGAAGAATCTCGCTACATCGTCGTCCTCGATCGGGGTGCTGACGGGAACGGAGTAGGTGGCGATCCCTGCCTGGCGATAAGCAGCGAGATTCTGGTTGCCGGGAAGCATTGAGACGATCGTGTTGACATTGGCCTCTTCCACCAGCCAGGCGATCTCCTCCTCGCGCCGCACCCTTCGATGTTGGAACCCGGACCCACCAACACGATCTGACACGGCAAGGCGTTCATTGATGACCCAGGTGAAACCCCGGGGCTTTAGCCCAGTGACCATTCGTCCCATTGTTAGGCCGCCACGATAGCGGCAGCCAGGGCCAGTGCCTGCTTCGAACCGGCAACATCGTGGACGCGAAAAACCCTGGCGCCGTTCAAGAAACCAACCGTCGTGACGACCGCACTCGCCAGGTCTCGATCTACCGGAGAGCTTGCTCCGGTGATCGTCCCCAGGAACCTCTTTCGGGAGGCTCCCAAGACAACAGGTGCGTGCCGCGTCAGTGTCTCCAGGGCATTGATCAGCGATAGGTTGTGATCCGCCGTCTTGCCGAACCCGATCCCCGGATCAATCACAATCGATGAAGGGTCGACGCCCGCTGCTGACACCAACTCCATTCTTTGGACGAGAAACTCCTCGACCTCCGCGATCACGTCGTCATATGTCGGATCGAGATGCATGTCTTCAGGCGTCCCCATCATGTGCATCAACACGACGCCGCACCCCACTTCGGCCACCAACTCAGCCATGCCCGGTTGACGACAGGCCGTTACGTCGTTGAGGATCTCGGCACCACGGGAAAAGGCTGATTCGGCCACCACCGGCTTCGACGTATCGATACTCACCGTGACACCTTCACCGGATAGCCCCTCGACCACCGGGAGAACGCGATCCAACTCCACCCGTTCGTGGACGGGCTCTGAGCCTGGCCGGGTTGACTCGCCGCCGACATCGATGATTTCTGCGCCCTGATGCACCATGGCCAGCCCATGTTCGACGGCTTCTTCGGGGTCCAGGTGCAAGCCGCCGTCTGAGAACGAGTCCGGTGTCACGTTGAGAACACCCATCAAGACACCCCGGGACAGATCCAGTTCTGTCGTCCTCAGTCGCCACCGACGCGCGGAGACCGCCAACAGATCACCTTGTGCCGAACAGAAGCGACATCGCCTCGGATCGGGTTGCCGCATTTGTCTGCATGAGTCCCCTCACGGCAGATGTGACGGTGACTGATCCGGGTTTCTTGACCCCCCGCATTGACATGCAGAGATGCTCGGCTTCGACAACAACAAGCACCCCAAGCGGATCGAGTCGTTCCTGAAGACAGTCCGCCACCTGGGCAGTCAATCTCTCCTGCATCTGGGGACGATGGGCAAAGCCGTCAACGAGTCGTGCGAGCTTGGACAACCCGGTGACCCGACCATCGGGAAGATAGGCGACATGAGCCTCTCCATGGAACGGGACGAGGTGGTGCTCGCACATCGAGTAGAAAGGAATCTCTTTCACCATGACTATCTCCTGATAGTGCTCCTCTCCGAAAAAGGCATCGACAACCTCGCCCGGGTCCTCGCGAAGACCCTTGAACACCTCGGCATAGAAACGGGCCACTCGCTCAGGGGTCTCAATGAGACCCTCGCGCATCGGATCCTCCCCAATCGCCTCGAGGATCTCCCTGACTGCTTTCTCAATTCTCCCGTGATCTATTTCCGTCATCGTTGTATTGAAACTACGCCAGTCGTCGGGCTATTTCCTGAATAATCGAGAATGAGGGTTGACAACGACATCGCTTTGACGGTATAGTGACGTCATCATGACATCACATAGTCATCAGACCACCGTCACCAAAGGAGGAACCATGTTGTTCGTAACCACACTGAGTTCAGTTGAGGCAATCCTCAATCAGCGCATCCGCCAGGACAGCAAGAAAGCTCGCTGAAATGCAACTCTCACTAGCTGTCGCCGGTCTCGAGAACGCCGTCGAGACACAACTTCGGGTTGCCGGGACCGAGGTCGCCGAGGCAGGAACCCAATTGATGGCGGCTCTTCAACCGGCAATCCGTCAGACTCTCATGGATGTTGTGGTCATGGCGGCCACCGAGATCTCCAGTCAACTGGCAACCCAGAAGGTGGACGTGCGACTCGTAGACGGTGATCCGGAGTTGGCCGTCGTGGATGACTCAGCAGAAATGCCCACGCCCCCACCATCCGACGGTGATGTCGACGAAGCTCGCATCACGATCAGACTCCCCGGATATCTCAAGGATCTGGTTGCCGACGCAGCATCCACGTCAGGGGATTCTGTGAACACCTTTGTCATCGACACCCTCAAATCTCAGACTCGGACCACCAAGGGTGGCGCCACCCGACACCGCGCCACGATCGAGCTGTGATCGAGCAGGAATTCGCCGTCGGCCGCAACGCGGAGATCGACGTTCACATCCACTCGGGTCGTGTCGAGGTGAAGACCGGAAGCGACAGGACGATCAGTGTCGAAGTCGACACCAACGATCCTGAGTTCGTAGTAGAGCAGCGAGGCGACCTCGTTCACGTCTCCTCCGACAAGAACACCAGATGGTCGGCTCGCGGCCATGCCTTCGTGGTCATCGAGGTCCCGGAAGGGACCGACGCCACAATCGGGACCGCCTCGGCGAGTATCGAATGCTCGGGACCTTTGGGGAGGATCGAGGCCAAGACCGCCTCCGGCGAGATCGAGATCGCTCATGCCGAAAGCGCCACGGTCAAGACGGCCAGCGGAGATGCCAGCGTCGGAAGGGTCACTGGTGACATCAAGATCAACAGCGCCTCCGGAGACGCCAGGGTCGGCGAATGTGCCGGCAAGGCCAACTTCGCGGCGGCTTCAGGCGACGTTCACATGGACGTCAGCTCCGGAGCGGTCAATGCCTCGACGGCATCCGGCGACATCACGATCGAGCGATTCACGGGAAGACGGGCAATCTTCAAATCAATGTCGGGGACGGCCATCATCGGAGTTCCCACCGGAACCCGACTTGATCTGGATGTCACGCTCATGTCGGGCCAGCTGAAGCTTCCGAAGCCAGGATCGGACACACCCCCCGGCGAGCGTCAGATGACCATCAAGGCCAAACTGGTATCAGGTGATCTGACGATTCGAAGAGTCGAAGAGTCCTAAGCCTCGGCCGGACGTCCGCCGGTTTGGGGCAGCTTGCGATCCAATTTGAGGGACTCGGTGACCTCCTCAGGCTCCTCCTCGACCTCCTTGGCAGCGGCTATCTGCTCGTGCTCCTGGGGCAAGACCGGGTTGTCCGGGTACTTGATGCGAAGCGAGCCCATCGAATCGTGCTCCCACTTGGGAACGTCCTTGAATAGTTCTGCCACTTCATCACGGTCGACCGTCTCGGTCTCGATCAGGGCCTCCACCATTCGCTCCATGGCATCGGAGTGTCGCTCCAGGATGCTGCGTGCTTCCTCGTGCGCCGCGCTGATCAGCTTCCGCACTTCCTCATCGATAAAAGCGGCAACCTCGTCCGAGTAGTCCTGCTGTCGGGAGTAATCACGCCCGAGGAAGACCTCACCAGCGGGCTTTCCGTACTGCATTGGGCCAAGCTTGTCGCTCATGCCGTACTCCATGACCATGCGCCGGGCGATGGAAGTGGCCTTCTCGATGTCATTGGAGGCGCCTGTGGTCGGGTCGGCGTAGATGATCTCCTCGGCGGTCCGCCCGCCAAGCAGCATCGCCAACTGATCTACCAGCTCGCTCCTCCGCGAGAGGAACTTGTCATGAGTCGGAAGAGCAAGAGTGTGGCCGAGCGATCGACCTCTGGCGACGATTGTCACCTTGTGCACGGGGTCAGAGTTGGGAAGGGCAAATCCAACAAGAGCATGCCCGGTCTCGTGGTAGGCAATGATCTTCTTCTCTTCATCGCTCATCACCTTTGACTTCCGCTCGGGACCCGCGATGACACGGTCGATGGCCTCTTCGAGCTCGCCCATCGTGATTTCCTTCTTGCGGTTCCTGGCAGTAAGCAGCGCCGCCTCATTGATCAGGTTGGCGAGATCGGCTCCGGTGAACCCCGGTGTTCGACGGGCAAGAACCTCGAGATCAATCTCGTCCGACAGGGGTTTTCCCTTGGCATGGACAGCCAAGATGGCTGCCCGACCTTCGATATCGGGGGCGTCGACGGCGATCTGGCGGTCGAATCGACCGGGGCGGAGCAATGCCGGGTCGAGGATGTCAGGCCGGTTGGTGGCAGCCATGACGATCACACCGCTGTTGCCTTCGAAACCGTCGAGCTCGACCAGCAGTTGGTTGAGTGTCTGCTCCCGCTCGTCGTGCCCACCGCCAAGACCTGCGCCTCGGTGACGACCGACTGCGTCGATCTCGTCGATGAAGACGATCGACGGGGCGCTCTCTTTTGCCTGTTCGAAAAGGTCTCGAACTCGTGCGGCCCCAACACCCACGAACATCTCGACGAACTCTGAGCCCGATATGGCCATGAACGGGACTCCGGCCTCGCCGGCCACCGCTTTGGCGAGCAGGGTCTTGCCGGTGCCCGGAGGCCCAAAGAGAAGAACTCCTTTGGGAATCTTCGCACCCATCTGTCGATAGCGGTCCGGGTTCGCCAGAAAGTCCTTGATCTCCTCCAACTCCTCTTTGGCCTCGAGGAGACCGGCAACATCGTCAAATGTGACTTTGGGCTGGTCCTTGGTGACCAACTTGGCCTTGGACTTGCCGAACTGCATGACACGGTTCCCGCCACCCTGCATCTGCATGAAGATGAAGACCATGAAGCCGAGCAGGAAGAGCCATGGGAGGAAGCTGATGAGAACCTCCCAGAAACCGGGAGGCTCCGGGTCGGTGGACCACGGTATGCCCGACTCCTCGATGGTGGCCGTCAACTGGTCCTCAAAGCCCTCAACGTAGTTGGCTATGTGATCGAAGGCGCCCTCTTCGGCAACGCTGTCGGTCGTTCGGCCACCGGCTTGGCGGGAGCGTCCAAGAAGAGTGATCTCGCTGTACGTGCCGTCTTCGATGTTCTCCACGAATTGGGAGATGGGGATCTCTTCGGGGCCGGACACCTGGTCGAACCACCACGAGAAGAGGATGGCGACGAGGATGATCGACATGCCGTAGATCACCAGAGTTCGCAGAGTCTTGTTCACAAAAACCTCAAATAGGGGAAGCGGTGGGTATCAATGCTACGCCCGGACAGCGAATAGTCGAACCCCACCCTCCTACGAGTCCTCCCCCATGACACCGATATAGGGAAGGTTTCGATACTTGCCTGCGTAGTCAAGCCCGTATCCCACTACGAACTCCGGGCCGATGGTGAAGGCGGTGTACTTGACATCCAACGGCACCCTCTGAATTCCCTCCTTGAGAAGAAGTGTGGCGATCTCCAGAGATTCGGGGCGGCGCACCCGGAGACTCTTGATCAGGTAGTTCAGTGTCAGACCGGAGTCGATGATGTCCTCGACGATGAGGACATGGCGCCCTTCGATCTCCTCATCGAGATCCTTGAGGATCCTCACCACACCCGATGTCTGCGTCGACGCCCCGTACGAGGAGACGGCCATGAAGTCGAACTCGCAGGCCAGGTCGATGTGACGGGCCAGGTCGGCCATCACCATGAATGCTCCACGGAGCACTCCGACCAGCAAGACCTCCTTGCCGGCATAGTCTGCTGTTATCTGCTGACCCACCTCCTTGAGCTTGTCTTCGATTTGCTCAGCTGTGATCAGGGGCCTGATGTCCATCCCGTTACCTCTTTGGCGAAGATAGAAAGGTAGCCGACCGAGCCGGGCTCGTACCAGGCGACGGGCAAACGTTTCCCCCCCGGCGTCCAGGCAGGCTCTTCGTCTGCGGTCACCACCCCATCGGATCCGACGGCCAACCGGGTGTCGGCGGGAAAAATGGCCGCCCAGCCGCTCAGTGGGGCAACCATGCATGGGCCGTTGTGTGATAGGACATCGAACTCGACGGGTCCGGAACGATGTCGACCAGGCGAAAGCGTGACGGGCTTGATGTCGAGCCCATCGGACCCGGTCTCGATAACGAGCAACGGGCCCCGTCGAACCACCCTGACTTCTGGCGTCAGCTCGACTGCCACCGTCTCGGCACGGGCCACCGACCACAGATTGCCGACCCGTTCGGCGGATACGCCCTCCGGCCCCACCGTATGGGTCAACATGGTCTTCAGGATTCGATCACCCAGGGGTTTCGCTACTGCGAGGAGATCACCCACCGCAACCCCAACGGAGTCCTCGCCATGCAGTATTCGGACCTGCGCCGCCTCGTCATCGAGATAAGCGCTGTCCGAGCCGACCGTGGTGGCCATCCGGGCTACGGACTCGGAGAGTCGAGGATTCAGCTCGACGAGCATCGGGATCACCCGGGATCGGATGACGTTTCGCGTCAAACCCGGGTCGTCATTCATCGGATCGTCAAGGAAGGGAAGACCGGCGAGGACGGCGATCTCCCTTGTCTCGGAACGGGTGATCGTCAACATTGGGCGAAAGACGTTGTGAGGGCGGTGGTAGGGGATGCCGCCCAACCCTCTCGGGCCGGTGCCCCGAATCAGGTTGAAGACAACCGTCTCGACATTGTCGTCACGAGTGTGAGCGGTTAGAAGCCTGTCCCCCTCAGCGGTCCTGTCGACAAAGGCCGCATAACGGGCCTGGCGAGCCTGGCCTTCGGGGGACGGCCCGTCTTGGACGGTGACCGCCACCACGTCGAGATCGACTCCGAGTCGCTGGGCGATGTCACCTGCCGCTGACTCCATCATTTCGGAATGGGCCAACCCATGGTTGACGTGAAGCGCCCTGGTCTCCGTACCCGGGTCTGCGCACAGGTACAGCAACGCAGCCGAATCTGCTCCGCCGGACAAGGCCACCAACAGAGGTCCGTCGGGAAGGTCAAGCCTGGCCGAGACGTCTTCGGCCAATTCGGTCAGACGACGCGATCCAGCCATTGGTCCGGGTTCTCGATTTCGGCCAGTGTGGGAAGGCTGCCGGCGCCACGAAATGCGAGATTGATCGTCTCCCAACCGGCCTGGCGCTCCACGGAAAGAACGAAACGCTCCCCCATCTTGTACTGCTTGATCTTCATCTCGAGTCCGGTCAGCCGGAAGAAGGCGGCCGTTCGCTTGTCCTGGCGTCGACCCTTCAACACCCGACTCATGCGTTTCTGTGAGCGGAGGTGCTCGGCCCCGACCCGGTCCATCACAACGTGGCCGTGCCCTTCGAGTAGGGACATGAGAGCTTGAACCCTGTCGAGGATGGCGTTCTGCTCCGGGGAGGCGAACAGGCCGAATAGGCCCCGCTCATCGATCAGGGGCCGGCCGGCAGCCTTGCGCTGATTCAGCTCGTTCATCACGTGGCCAAGACGTCCCTGTTCTGGCGCTGACTGGTCGACCAACTCGGTCACCAGGGAGAGGAAGTAGTCCCTCAACCAGGCGACTCCCTGAAACTGCGCTCGATGGGTCAGCTCATGAAGGGCCACCCAAAAACGAAACTCCGAAGGTCGAAATTGATGAATCCGCTCGATCTGCATGATGTTTGGGCCAACGTAGGCAACGGTGTCACCGCTTTCACCGGTCGGGAGAACCAACTCGTATTGGCCGAGCACCTTGCGAGAGAGAACGCTGAGGACAGCCCTGGTTTCCGCCTGCATGACCACTCCGGCCATCGATGCCGCTCGCTGACCCGCCGGGCCCGACTCGGCCATCCGCTCTTCGAGATGTATGCGCGCAGGCTCGGTGAAGTGGGCAAACGTGGCGACGTTGCGCTCGATCCACTCGGTGCGCCCGATCACAGTGGTGTCCGGTGACCCCGGCAGTTGGAGACCGGTCGCTTCCGGGACGATCTTCGACACTTCCAACGTCAGACGCTGCATCTCCGCTGCAAGGGCAGCAGTGTGATAGGTCTCAGCAAGCGGGTACGTGCCTGCGATCTTGCCGACGAGACGACCCGTGCCGGGTCGCTGAGAAGTCACTCTTCGACGATTCGATACCGCTTGCGGACGACGTTGGTGAAGTACCGGATCGAGGTGAGAAGGATGACCACGGCGGCCAGCGCAAGAGTGGTCGGAATCATGTAGCGATAGGTCCAGTCCGGCAAAGGCACGAGAGGCGAGTCTGCTGGGATCGGCACGGCAGGCTCGAGACCGGAGCTCTCCGAAATCGTGGCGGGCTCCGTGGTCTCTTCCTCTTCTTGAGCTACTGCCGGGAGAGCAAACAGCACGAAGAGGACTCCCATTGCCAGTAAAACCGCGGCGATGCGACCTGTTCGCTTCATGGAAACCAGACTACCCAAGGGCCAGCGCGGTAGCCAACACACCACTAACGAGAATCAGGTGCGGATTCGGTTCGCAGGGCGGCTCGGACCCTGTCGACAACACTGTCGGGAACATCCTCGTCGAGACGTTCCCTGACCACGCTCTTGAGACGGCCCTCGAAGTCGAACGCGGGACCACAGCCCTTGCACTGCTCCAGATGAGCGCGGATCTTCTCCGAGCTCACCGCGTCGAGTTCGGAATCGAGGTACAGATAGAGATTCTCGAGTGCCCCGTCGCAGTCCTTGTTCATGGTCTTTTCGCGTCCTCCGGTAGCAGCCCGCGCTGCTTTGCAAATTCCCACAACCTCTTCTGCATCGCTTTTCTTCCGCGGTGAAGACGGGACATCACCGTGCCGATGGGAATGTCGAGAATCTCGGCGATCTCCTTGTATGAGAAACCTTCCAGGTCGGCGAGCAGAACCGGCATCCTGAAGGTCTCCGGGAGTTCCTCGACGGCCTGCTTCACGTCGGACTCGACCATGCCATCGAGAACCCTGTCCTCAGTCGTTCTGGCGGCCTCGGCAGACTCCTCGGATCCAAGCCGCCGGTACAGGTACATGTCCTCAACAGTGCCGAGATCGACCTCTGACGGCCGGCGAGAGTCCTTGCGGTACTTGTTGATATAGGTGTTGGTGAGTATCCGGTAGAGCCAGGCTTTGAGATTCGTGCCTTCCTGGAACGTGTGATAGGCCCGGTACGCCTTGAGGTAGGTCTCTTGGACGAGGTCCTCTGCATCGGAGGGGTTACGGGTCATTCGCATCGCAGCCGAATACAACTGACGCGTGTACTGCATTGCGTCCCGCTCGAAGTCCGCCTGGTCGGCCATGGAGCGGGGACGCTAGTCGGGGTCAGGGAAAACACGGAGTCGGCAGCTGGGGGCACCTAGCCGCTCAGAAGGCCTGACGACCCCAGATCTCAGCAACGGAGAGTCGGCGGTTCTCGACCGCGTAACCAACCCTCCGGATCAACACACCTTGGAGTCTGTTGAACAATGCCGTGGAGCCGGAGAGGGGAGTCGAACCCCTGGCCTAGTCTTTACGAGAGACTCGCTCTGCCACTGAGCTACTCCGGCTGCGCACCAGATATTAGGGCCTGCTGTTGGGCTGGGCACACACTCCCACCCCTGGAAGTTGGGTAAACTCGTCAGCGAATCTAACGAGTTTCGCCTGACCATTGGCGGTCGGTTTGAGACGCAAACTTAGACCTACATGTCCGGCCCACACCGCTGAAGGCAGGTAGAAACACTGGTCGGTGGTCACGTCGTATGCAGCCATCCAATCCACCTCTTCGGGCGTGTATTTGTGCCTCACCCATGCCGAAGTGCTCTCCACTTTCACCTTCACGACCTTGCCGTCGCTGGTCGTGTACTTGACCTGAACCTTTTCCAGACGACCGTCCTCTTTGCGGACAACGATTAGATCAAACGGCTGGTTGTGGCCAAAAGGAATGGCGACATCGTGGCCCTGGCGGATCAAGTCGGCGATGACCATCGCCTCCCCGAACTCACCTTTCTGCGTGGTTTTCGCCGGCATTTCTCCCCTTTGCCATCAAGGTACGGGGTGCCTCCGACAGATTTCAGACGTCGGAGCCGAGGGAGGCGAACAGATTCGCCAGGACCAACTCACGTCTCAGGTTGGCCTGGATGTCCACCACGGCATCGAGGACATCCTCCGCCGACCTGACTGCCTTGCGAGGAGGAACATCGGTGAACGCAGCCAACTCGAGGTCGCTGTTGCGCAGCGGACCTCCCATCTGAAGCGACGCCGAATCGGCATACCACGAGGCGAGGATCTCGAGTCCGCTCACGAGCAGCGACATCTCGATGCGTCGCCTCGCTCGTTGCGCCTTGTCCTTGGCCAGATCGTCGGGAACCGAATCTTCGACCAGTGGAGCCAACTCATCGAGAACCACCGAGGCAAGCCGCTGGCCATCTCCGGGATGTGGAGTGACCTGAGCGGGGATCGACAGCCATAACTGACGGAACTGTGCCACCTCGGGCTGGGTCATCAGAGCGAGAGCCAGGCCGGGACGACCACCGGAGACAACCGCAACACCCGATGCCTGACCGGAATCGAGGCCCTTCGACTCGAGAGCCTCGACGATGACGGTCAAAGGGACCCGACCCATGTGGATGGTCCTGCACCGGGATGCGACGGTCGGAGGAAAGTCGTCTTCGGACTCTGCGACCAAGAGGAACACAACCGATGACGCCGGCTCCTCCAGGGTCTTGAGAAGGGCATTGGCAGCCGAATCGGTCATCGACCCGGCATCGGGGAACAAAAACACAGACCGGTCGGCCTCGATAGGTGACATTGCAGCCCGGGATACGACCTCCCTCGCCTGATCAACCCCAAGACTGGTGGCGCCTTCAGGCTCGAGAATCGTCAGATCCGGATGGGTGCCGGCGAGAGTGAGCCGACGGGACCGCTCATCGGAGTCACCACCAAGCAATCCAGCCCCAAAACGAAGGGCCACGAAGGCCTTGCCCACCGACTGAGGGCCGACGAAGAGATAGGCCTGACCCGGCTTCGCGAACTCGGATGCCAGCAACTCTGTCACCTTCTCGTGGCCGATCACATCTGCGAACAGTCCGCTCAAAGCACCTCCTCGGCGATCAGGTCGACCAGTTGACCCACAGGGAGAGATCCGTCGAGAATCACTACCTTCTCCGGCTCTCTTTCGGCCAGATCCAGGTAGGCGGCTCGAACCTTCTCCTGGAAGTCAACCCCCTCCCTACCGATACGGTCGGCATTGTGCTGTCTGGCCAGCGCAGTCTCCGGATCCACATCGAGGACGAAGACATGGTCGGGAACCACCCCGCCGAGACCCCTCTCGTTGATCGCTCGCACCTCATCCTCACCAAGACCTCGCCCGCGGCCCTGGTAGGCAATCGAGGAGTAGTAGGTCCGATCGCTGATAACCCACTTGCCGGCGTCCAGTGCGGGAGCAACCACACCTCGCGCCAGCTCGGCTCGCTGAGCTGCGAACAGGAATACCTCGGCCCAATCATCGAGTTTGTCCGAGTCGAGCAAGAGAGCCCTGACGACCTCCCCCATGGGTGTCCCACCCGGCTCCCGGACAATGACGACCTCTCCTCCGGTGGTCTCGATACGGACGCCAAGGGCTTCTGCAACCGTGCTCTTGCCACTTCCGTCTCCGCCCTCCAGGGCTATGTACTTGCTCACAAAGGCCACGCTAACCCCTGCCGGTGACGCATTATCCAGATTGACATAACCACCAGACATAGGGTCAACTCACCAAACAATGTCCAAAACCCTCGTAATAGTCGAGTCGCCAACCAAGGCGCGAACGATCAAAGCCTTCCTGGATTCGGAGGCGATGGTTGAGTCGTCGATGGGGCACATCCGCGATCTTCCACGGTCGGCCTCGGAGATCCCGGCACGGGCCAAGGGCGAGGATTGGGCGCGCCTCGGGGTGAACGTCGAGAAGGATTTTGAGCCTCTGTACGTCGTTCCCAAGGAACGCAAGGCACATGTGAAGAAACTGAAGGCACTTCTCAAAGACGCCGACGAGCTCTTTCTCGCCACCGATGAGGATCGAGAGGGCGAGGCGATCGCCTGGCATCTGGTTGAGGTGCTCAAGCCCAAGATCCCCGTTCATCGCATGGTATTCCACGAGATCACCAAGACCGCCATCGAAGAGGCGTTCGCCAACCCGAGAGACCTCAACGACAAGCTCGTTCGGGCTCAAGAGGCCAGACGCATCCTCGACCGCCTGTACGGCTACGAAGTCTCTCCCGTGCTCTGGAAGAAGATCCAGCCAAAACTGTCGGCGGGTCGCGTTCAGAGTGTTGCAGTCCGAATCGTGGTCGAGAGGGAACGGGAGAGAATCGCCTTCGTCCCGGCGACCTACTGGACCATCGAGGGGGTATTCGCCAGAAGCGACGATCTGGACAAGCCCTTTGACGCCAAACTCAATTCCATCGACGGTGACCGGGTCGCATCTGGAAAGGACTTCGACGCCCAAGGCAAGGCAAAGAGCAATGTCATCGTCCTCGATCAGAAGAAGGCAACCGCGCTGGCCACGGCCCTGACGGGTGCCGAGTTCGACGTGAGGTCCGTCGAGTCGAAGCCGTACACGCGACGGCCCTACCCTCCTTTCAGAACCTCCACCCTGCAACAGGACGCGGGACGTAAGTTGCGCTTCTCGTCTTCGCGGACGATGTCGGTCGCCCAACGGCTCTACGAAAACGGCCATATCACCTACATGCGCACCGACTCTGTTGAGCTCGCAGACTCCGCTCTTGCCTCGGCGAGGGCGCAGATCACCAAGCTCTACGGCAAGGAATACCTATCGCCGAAACCCCGGAAGTACGCCGGCAAGGTCAAAGGCGCCCAGGAAGCGCACGAGGCGATCAGGCCAGCAGGTGAGAGTTTCCAGACTCCCGAGCAGGTGGGCAGGAATGTCGGGCCGGACGAAGCTGCGTTGTACCGGCTCATCTGGCAACGGACGATTGCCTCACAGATGGCCGATGCCAAAGGGGTGAGTGTCTCGGTCCGGCTCGGAGCCACCGCGGCCGGGGGTGAGGAAGCAGTCTTCTCGGCTTCGGGAAGGACAATCACATTCGCCGGATTTCTGAGGGCTTACGTCCAGGGTTCTGACGACCCCGAGGCAGAACTCGACGACAAGGAGAAGATCCTGCCCCGGATGGACGAGGGCGACGCACTGGCGATACAGCGTCTCGAGCCCACCGGTCACGAGACCCGACCACCCGCTCGGTACACGGAGGCATCACTTGTGCAGAAGCTCGAGGAGCTGGGTGTCGGACGTCCCTCGACCTACGCCTCGATAATGACAACGATCCAGGACCGCGGCTATGTCTTCAAGAAGGGCACCGCCATGGTCCCCACGTTCACGGCCTTTGGAGTCGTGTCTCTTCTCGAGAACCACTTTCCGACACTCGTGGATTACGAGTTCACCGCGGCCATGGAGACCGACCTCGACCGCATCGCCACGGGTGAAGAGGAGTCGGTCCCCTGGCTGTCGGCCTTCTACTTCGGTGACGAAGGGTTGAAAGAGAAGGTGGCCAACCGGCTTGACGAGATCGACCCGCGCGAGATCGGAACCATTCCAGTGGGTGAAGATGGGCAGGGCATCAAGATCACCGCCCGGATCGGCCGGTACGGGCCCTACGTCGAGCGTCTCGAGGAGCGGGCCTCGGTGCCCGATGACCTCGCGCCCGACGAGCTGACCGTTGCGAAGGCGCTGGAACTCATCGAGAATCAGAACGTCGGCGACAAGATCTTCGGAACCGACCCCGATTCCGGCCTCACCGTCTACGGCAAGACCGGCCGATTTGGCCCCTACATCCAGCTTGGCGAGCAGGAGGAAGATTCCAAGACGAAGCCAAAACGAGCCTCCCTCTTCAAGTCGATGTCACTCGACGAACTCGGACTGGACGACGCGCTGAAGCTTCTTTCGATACCGCGGTCGGTGGGAACCGACCCGGACAGTGTTGAGATCGTGGCCCTCAACGGCCGCTACGGGCCGTACATCCAGAGGGGGGATGACAAGCGCAGTCTCGAGACTGAAGATCAGCTGTTCACGCTGACGGTCGAGGAAGCACTGAAGCTCCTGGCCGAGCCGCCCCGTCGTCGCGGGCAGCAACGCTCCGGACCGCTACTCGAGGTTGGCGAAGACCCGGTTTCGGGGAAGATGGTCACCCTTCGTTCGGGTCGTTACGGCCCATATGTGACCGACGGAGAGGTAAACGCCTCTCTCCGAAAAGGAGACTTGCCCGAGAAGATCACGATTGAGCGGGCGGCCGAGCTTCTGGCAGCACGACGGGACCGTCTGGACAAGTAGGAGCCCTTGTCAAGGCCGGGCCCCATTAGGAGTCTGCTCACTCTCGCCGCGCCGCCACCCAGGCCAACACCTGGTCGACGGGCCGAGCATTGAGCACCCGGTCGGTGGTGACCCAGCCTCTCTGGGCATAACGAACGCCGTAGTCCATCCGCACCAGGTCGCCGGTGTGGTGTGAGTCGGTGTCGATCACGATGTTGACTCCCACGGACATTGCCTGTCGTGCCACCTCCGCTGTCGCGTCCAGACGGTCCAGGGCGCCGTTGATCTCGAGGGCCACACCGGTGAGGGCAAGCGCTTCGAGGACGACAGCAACGTCGAGTTCGACACCGGGCCGTCTTCCGACGTATCGCCCTGTCAGGTGTCCGATGGCGTTGACCGCAGGATCTTGCAACGCGGTGAGAATCCGGGCCGTCTGCTGATCCGGGGGCAGGTCGAAATGGGAATGGATGGAGGCCACGCAGTAGTCGAATTCCAGACGGAAGTCGGGGTGGTAGTCGAGACCACCGTCACGACCGATGTTCAGCTCACATCCGAACAGGAGGCTGATTTCGGGGTAACGGGAGTCGAGATCCCGAATCCGATCACGATGCGCCAACATTTGACCAGGCGTCGACCCGTTGATGGCCAGGTCCTCCCCATGATCGGTGAACGCCACATACTCCCAGTTGGCGGTGATCGCCGCTTCAGTCATCTCTTCCAGCGAAGAGCGCCCGTCTCCCGACCGATCACAGTGATAGTGGAGGTCGCCTTTGATGTCTGATCTCTCGACCAGATTCGGCAGGTCTCCGGCGGACGCCGCCTCCACCTCACCGCTCCCCTCGCGGAGCATCGGCGGTACGACCTGCATACCCAGAGCCTGGTATATCTCGCCCTCGGTCTCGGAAACCACCACCTGGTCATCCTCGAACAGGCCGTACTCGCTGAGGAGCAAGCCGCGATCGATCGCCTTCTGTCGCAGAGCGATGTTGTGGGACTTTGAGCCCGTGAAGTAGAGGAGTGCCGAGCCCAACTGATCGGGCCTCACGGTGCGGATGTCGACCTGGAGCCCAACTCGTGTGAGGAACGAGATCTTGGTCTCCCCGGCCCCAACCACCTCGGTGACCTCGGGATATGCAAGTACCGCTTCCCCCACAAGATCCGGCTTCTTGGTCGCCACCACAATGTCGACGTCACCAATCGTCTCCGAGAAACGGCGAATGGACCCGCACGGCACCGCCTCGACGACACCGTCGATCTCGGCGATCCGACCAGCCAGGGAGTTGGCGAATCCCAGAACCTCGACCAGCGGAGTGCGACGGTCCTTCCCGTGCAATCCGAGCCGGTCGATCGCCCTGGTGATCTTCTGTTCGGACTTCTCACCGAGACCGGGAAGCTCTCGCAACCGCTCGGCATCCACGGCCGCCTTGAGACCCTCGATGTCCTCGATGCCGAGCTGAGATCGCAGCATCTTCAGTGTCTTCGGACCGAGACCGGGAATCTTGGTGAGAGCCACGAATGAGGGCGGGTACACCTCACGCAGAGCCTCCAGCTTGGCGACCTTGCCGGTGGCCTCCAGCTCCAGGATCTTGTCGGCGGTGGAATTACCCACCCCCTTTATCTCTGTCAGCTCCGCCTTGGTCAGCCCCGAAGGCTCCTCAGGGTGGCTTTCGATGCCCGCGATCGCGTTCTCATAGGCCCTGACCTTGAACGCCTGCGGTGACCCTTCATCGAGGGCCGTCAGTTTGGCCAACTCGGCCAGCATCCGAATCAGGTCCGATCGTGTCGTCATCGCCCATGATTATCGACCAAGCCATCGACCGGGATCGAATTCGGCTCGAGACACTCCCCTGACCTCCAGGTCTCCAAAGACCGGGACGTTGACCACCACCGCTGCCACGACCAGCACCACCCTGACGCTCAAGGCGGGGTCGACGCGGCATGCGCACGAAACGAGTCTTGCCCCATTCCTCGCCACGACGGCCTGTGCCTCCTTCGCGGGGCTCTGCCGTCCGGCTCCCGGATAGGTGGCAACCGCGGCAGCAAGGGCCCCCGCATCGGCTGCGATATTCGCCTGAACTCGAGCCGAATAGACCACTCCCAGCGACGCTGTGGCCACTACGACCACCGAGAGAAGGGCGATGACACCGGCCATCACCACTGCCATCGCCCCTCTCTCGGAGCTCATCTCTCGACAAGCATCGTGGCCGAGACCGACAGGTCGACTCCGAATCCGTCAGGAAACGGCGCCCCGAGCCGATGACGCAGACGGGCCGAGACTCGAGCCGGTGCTCCAACGACACCGGGTCGCGAAACAGAGATCCGAACCCGGTCCCGAACCGATGGCGTCAGCGCGTTTTGGACGGCCTCGACCGCCCTCGCAGGATCCGGAGTCGTGGCCGCCACCCGGGCACCGTCCCGAACTGCACCAAGCAGTTCGATCCTGGTTCGAGCCACAGAAACAACCTGAAGCCCGGCGACCAGAACCACTATCACCAACGGCACGACCAAGAAGAACTCGACGGTCACGCTGCCACGGTCACCAATCAGAATTTGCCGACCACCCATCCAATCACCTTGCCAAACAGGCTTCCCAAGAGACCGCCGCCGCTACCCGACTGAAGCCACTTCAAGGCAATGATCGCCAACGCAGTGGCGGCGAGAATCACCAGGAAGTACTCAACGGTTGCCTGCCCGCTCTCATCGTTGCTGCGTGCGAGCAGCCTCACCCAAAGACGTGTCATAAACACTCCTTCCATACCGGTGACCGACCGGCGCGGGAGAAGTGCGGAGATCAAGACCATGCCCCTGTCAACTCGTCGAAAAGCTGAAACAGCGACGGCGCATAGAGCATGAGAACCAACCCAGGAAGCATGAAGAGCGTGACCGGCACCATCAGACGCACTGGAAGTGAGCGGGCCCGTGCGAGGCGACGGGTGCGCTCCTCGGCGAGATCCTGTTCTAGCAATCGCCCGACGGTCGAGGTGAGTGACCCGCCTGAGCGCTGCGATCTCGCCAGTTGAGCGACCACCGGGCGCAACTCAGGCCCGGCAAGGGGTATGGCGGCAGTCAGCCCGGAGACGGTTGCCACCCGAGCGACCCGTCTCAGGTCTAGGTGGTCCGGCAGCGAAGCGGAAACGTGCTGGAGCCCCGCCAGAACGGAAAGACCGGATCGAAGCTCGACCAGAAGAAGGAGCAGGACGAGACGAGTCGGCGGCTGTGTGCTCCGGCGGGCCCGGATCCGCGGTATGAGAAGCGCTACCGAACCGCCGACCAGGGCACCCAGCGGGCCACCGACGATCAGGCCGGCCGATACGCCAAATACGGAGAGAATCATCTCGCCCGCCACATCAGCAGAGCTGCGCTCACGATGCCGGTGATGAACAGCAGCAAGCCGGTGACACCGGCGATTCTCTGCTCGGGAGCTGCGAGGAGACCTGTCAGCGTGCCCGACTGGGCCTGAATCACGAGATAGATCACGGGAACAGAGACGAAGACAATCGCAGTGGCTCGCGCAGGAGAGGAACCAACCCGCACTTCGTGGGAGATCTCGGAGCGGGCGATCGCAACAGAGCCGATCTCGTCAAACAAGTCTGCCGCCCGGGACCCTGACCTTGCCGCTGTCTTGATCGTCATCTCCAACTCGACGCCCACGTCCTCGAACTCGTCGCCGAAGGCCCTGGCAAGTTCGTCAATGGAAGAGCCCGGATCTGCGGCACGGTACGAACCTCTGACCGAGGCTCCCGCGGAAGAGAGAGCCTCTCGCAAAGGTGACCCAGCCCGGAGTTCCGAAGCCACGGCCTCGCAGAACAGGGCTGAGCGAGCCTCGGCGTCACCACGGGCCCTCCACATGGATATTGCCACTATCCCAACGACAAGAACCGGGAGATAGAGAGTGATGGCCAGGAGCCCGACACGACGAACATCGATACCGGCTGCGAGCGCCACAGCGAGAGCGAGAAGCTCCATCATCCTTCGCCCTCGTCGATCTGGTCGACGCGGACGATGGAGTGAACACGCCTCCCCTCCGATGTTCGCTCGACCTGAACGATTGTGTCCACGGCTGTCCGCAACTGTCTGGCAATTCCCGACTCCGATGTGTCACCGGCCGAAAGGGCCAATGTTTCCAACCGCCACAGTGCCTCACGAGGCGAATTGGCGTGGACCGTTGTCAGAGAACCCCTGTGCCCGGTGTTCAAGGCAGAGACCAGATCGATCGCCTCGGGACCTCTCACCTCACCGACGATGATCCGATCGGGACGGAGTCGAAGCGCCGACCGGAGCAAGGATCGGATGGTGATCTCACCCGCTCCTTCCGCATTGGGAGGACGGGCCTCGAGTCGCACGACGTGGCCGGGAAGAGCCAGTTCGGCCGCATCCTCAATGGTCACCACACGTTCTGAGGCGGGAATGACAGCGGCGAGAAGATTGAGAAGTGTCGTCTTTCCAGCGCCTGTTCCACCTGAGATGACGATGGTGCGGCGGTCGCGAACCGCATCTGCCAGGTCGGACACCTCCTCTTCTGTGGCCGAGCCTGCCGACACGAGGTCGTCGAGAGACCGGATCCTCTGTGTGAAGCGACGTATCGCCACCAGTGGAACATCGACTGAGGCGGGGGGCAGCATGGCGTGGAGCCGGCTGCCGTCTGGCAAACGGGCATCAACCATCGGAGCCGACCGATCGATACGAAGGCCCAACGGGGCGATCGACCGTTCCACCATCGCGATCAGCTCTTCGGCAGACGAAAAACGAACTTCCGTCAACTCGAGGTCACCACCACGATCGACCCACACTTCGTCAGGGCCGTTTACCAGAACGTCCGTCGTCTCGGGATCGTCCAGAAGAGGCTGAATTGGCCCCAGGCCGAGCACGGAACTGACAATCGGGTCCACCGACTCGTCGGCTCGCCATGGCGACTCCGATCGCAACAGCCATCGAGCTTCCGCCTCGACGGTCTCAGGAGCGAGCCTGACGTCGCCGGCAGCAATAGCCCGACTGACACGATCGATCACGCCCACGGCAGACTCCAGACCTGTCGCCAGGCGTCTATCCATCTGCTTCTCGGAGGCATACGCCCGGCAAGCAACTGGCGGGTTGTCCTGGCCCGGAGTCGGGGAAGGACCGGGCCCGGGCCTGGAGGCCGGGTTCCGGATGCGACCGGTTGCCACACCGCGGCCCCCCGGTCAGAGGGAGCCAGCCAACCCGGATACAAGGGCTCAACCGGCACCGTCGAGCCGGGCCACCCCTCTCCGGAGACCCGCACCACCACAGCGGGCCATCGGGCCGCTAATTGCTCGATGATCGCAATGGCATCGACGGCCGAGATCGGTCCACCCGCGATAACCGCAACACCCTGACGACCCGGACTCAGCTCATCGAGCCTGGGGCCTTCTCCAGCCACGTCGGCAAGAGTTCGGCCAGAAGCGAAATGCAGTCCTCCGGCCATGTCGATGACCAGAGATGTTCCAACCGAGGCCGCAAGCCCCAGTGGCCCCGCCACGGAAAGCACCGGATCCGGCGAACTAACCGCGAGGACCCCGAATCTCCCCATCCCTCCCATGTCCCAAACATATGGGCGGCGCGCGTCTGGTACAAGACCCTTGTTAACTTGAGCATGTGCCCGAAGCAGCGTTCTTTGACCTCGACAAGACGATCATCGCCAAGTCGTCGACACTGGCCTTCACGAAGCCGATGTTCAAGGCCGGCCTGCTCAGCGGGTCGACCCTTGCCAAAGCAGGGATAGCCCAGGTCTACTACCAGGCGTTCGGAGCCGACCACGATCAGTTGCAGCGGATCAAGGAGGAGCTATCCAGCTTGACCGAGGGATGGGACCATGCCGAGGTGGAAGCCCTTGTCGCCGAAACGGTCAATGAGGTCGTGGCCCCGCTGGTCTATGCCGAGGCGCTGGCGATCATCGACGACCACAAACGTGAAGGGCGCAAAGTGGTTGTCATCTCGGCCAGCCCCGAGGAGATCGTGCGTCCTCTCTGCCACTACCTGGGTATCGCAGACGTCATAGCCACCACGTCGGAGATAGACGAGGAAGGCAGGTACACGGGGAGAATCGAGAGGTATGCCTACGGGCAAGTGAAGGCCGACGCCATGGCCGAGATGGCTGCCGCCGAAGATATCGACCTGAGGGAAAGTTACGCCTACTCGGATTCGGTCACCGATCTGCCAATGCTCAACATCGTGGGCCACCCCGTTGTGGTCAACCCGGACTCCGAGCTTGCAGCCATTGCGGAGGAGCGCGGCTGGGAGGTCCGAAACTTCGAGTCGGCGGTCACTCTGCGAGACAAGCTGGCCTCCAAGGCAGTCCCCGGTGCCGCTGTCGTAACCGGGATTGCCGCCGTTCTCGCCTACTGGGCGCTCAAAGGTCGCAAGGCCTGACACCTGGGGTCAGGACTGCATCGTTTCCTTCAGATAGGAGGCGCCTCGCTCCATGAGTGCCGCAAAGCCGGCGCCATCCTCTGAGTCGACCAGGGATCGCAGCCGCTCCACCGCTTCGGACAGCGCCGAGAGTGCCTCGCCCCCATATTCGTTCAGCGACTGGATCTCGAAGTAGAGGTGAGGGTTCTCGCCCGCAACCTGGGTGGCCACAGCAAGCTGTTTGTCGAAGGTGGTGCTGGAGAGGTCGGCCAGTCGTCCAGCTTTCTCGCCGCTCTCGGCAAGGGCAGCGAGGAAGACGATATTCAGGGCGTGCGACAAGCCCAGGATGTAGGCAATGAGACGGTCATGGGAGTCGAGATCCATCTCGACCATCGATGCCATGGTCGAGGCAAACAACTCGCCGGCTTCCAACGTGGCTTCGGGGACACCCACATCCACCAGGACCACATGACGACCGGAGAGAAGATCGGTCTCGGGGCCAAACATCGGATGAACCGACGTGACCCTGACCCCTATCCGAGCCAGCCGATGCAAACCCGACCGGAGAGGCGTCTTCAGCGACCCGATGTCGAACACCAGGCCCGAAGGAGGAGCTTGTGTCATTTCGTCGAGGATCTTCTGCGTTGCGGTCAGCGGTGCGGCGATGACGTAGAGATCAAAGGTGCCCGAAGCGTCGCGCCAGTCGGGAACACCACTATCAACGGAGCCCGGATCGGCGATCTCGACATAGAAACCCTGCGATTCGAGAAAGCGGGCAAACCATCCACCCATTCGCCCCAATCCGCCGATCACCAGGGCACTACGGCCGGTCCCGGCCGAATCAGCCTCCACTCGATCCTGCTCCTGTATGACCAACGACGACCTGATCAGCTCGAGCATCATGCGCTCCGCGAGATCCTCCGAGAGACCGGCGTCGGCAGCTATCCGACGGGCACGCTCCACAACCTCCTTCTCGTGTGCGTAGTCACGAATCGGCATTCCCCCGGCCCTCTTCAACGCGCCGAGTCTGGCCACCAGATCATTGCGACGACCCGACAGGGAAACGATCTCTCGATCGATGTCAGCTATCGCATCTCGAAGACCGGAAAGTTCGTTGCTACCCATTGGTGGTCAGGGTCGCCGACATCGGCGCGATCATCCAGCCCAGACGCAGCCCGATGACTGCCTGGTAGAGGTCGAGGGCAGAAATCTCGTCGCCCTCGAGCCTTCTGACCACCACCCGATTGAGGGCGAAGGCCTCGACTTCCCAGACCGCCTCGCGATCGAGCGACCCGTCCACAGAACCGTCCTCTGACACTGTCTTGAGGGCATCGGTCACCGGAGAGACCAGCAGGGTCGCCGGGCCGACGTCGGGGGGAATCTCCATCTCGACGGGCTCACCTGTGGGTCGGACGACGATCCAGTCCTGGTCGTCGCCTGCCAACTCCTGGAGCCGGGGAACCGTGAGCATGGAGCAAAGGTACTCTCGCCGGGATGACCAGTGGACACACCACTAGCGGACACACCACCAGGGCAATGATCGTCGTCGGTGGCGGATCGAGTTCCCGGTTCGGCTCCGACAAGTTGATGACCGATGTCGCCGGCCGGCCTCTCATCGCCCACACCGTCGCCGCGGTGAAGGACCATGTTGACAAGTGCGTCCTGGTCTGCAGGGTCGATCAGCTCGACCAACTCGAATCGCTCGAGCTGGGTGTGTCGATCGTCCCGGGAGGTGCGACCCGCACCGACTCCGAGATGTCAGGCCTGGCAGCTCTGGGTGGGGAGCACCACCTCATCGGGATCCACGATGGGGCCCGGCCTCTCATCAGTGGTGAGTTGATAGAGCGGCTCTTCGACAAAGCCGAGGCGTTTGGTGCCGCCGTGCCCGTTCTGAAGCCCAACACGCTCCTCATTGATCGCAGGCTTCACCGACCCGTCGAGAACGCGGTCACCGTCCAGACACCTCAGGTCTTCAGAGGTCCGGCGTTGCTGGCCGCCTATGTTGGCGCGGCCAAGACGGCGTTCGAGGGGTACGACACCGCGGAGGTCGTCCACGAGTTCGGCGATCTCACAATTGCTTCCGTGCCCGGAGACCCTCTCAATATCAAGGTGACCGAGCCGGCCGACCTGGAGAAGGTCGCCGGAATCCTCGAAGCACTCTCTCGTAACGAACCTCGGTGACCTGGACTCCGCCGATCTCTTCGATCCGCAACGGCTTGCCCAGCGTCCACTCCTGTCTCTCATAGAAGGACCGAGCCCTGGCGTTGGACTTCAGGACCCAGAGCAGAGCTTTGTCGAAGCCGGCAGCGCTGAGCTTGCGTTCCGCTTCGCCCAGCAACTCAAAACCATGACCTTTGCCCCACTTGCCAGGGTGCACGTAGATGGCAAAGACCTCCCCCCATCCGTCATCGGCCGATTCTCCCAAGAAGGCGAACCCGGTGAGATCTCCTTCATCCTCCGCCACCAGGATTTCCGAGCCGGACTCGATCTGGTGAGTGAACCACGAGGCTCGCCTCTCAATATCCAACCCGGCGAGAAAGGCGTCCGGGAGGATCTCCCGATAAGTGTGCTGCCATGTGGCGATGTGCAGAGAAGAGAGTTCTTCGGCGTCCGACACCCTGGCGGGTCGGATCATCTCACTCCTCTTCTGAAGAGCCGTCGGAATCAGCGGACTTGTCGCGTCCACCGAGCACCCAGAATGCCAGAGCTGACAAGGACGCTGCACCAAGGGCAAGGGCAAGCCACCCGAGCTGTCGCGCTCCAGAACTCAGGCCGTCATCTCCCTCGGTCGTCGGCGGTACCCCGGGGACATCAGGCGAGAGATCAGCGCCGAGTTCGACCAACGAAACCGGTCGGGAGAGGCCATCCTCGGCACCCACCGCGTCGAACGCCACGATGTAGTTCTTGGTCTCGAGCTCGGTGCGAATGCCAAACACGCCGTCTCCCCGGTCGAGCAACGGCAGGGTCAACGCCGGATCATCCTCAAACCCCAGATGAGCGACGACCGCTTGAGCCGACACCCTGACCTCGACCTCGATGTCCACCAGCATCACCGTGTCTTCGAGGGACTCGACCGTGGCCGATGCGCTTCCGAAGGCTCCGCCGAGCTCGACGGCGACCACCAGAGCCAGTAGCGCCAGTTTCATCGGTCGATCCACTCCCCCCGCTCCACGAGCAAGCTCTTCAGGAGGTCGGGGCGGTCGGTTACCAGACCGTCAACGCCGAGGCCGAGCAGCCTCTTCATCTCTTGGACCTCGTTGACGGTCCAGACATGTACCTGAAGTCCCGCCTGATGCGCCGATCTCAACAGCTTCTCATCAACGACTCGCACTCCTCGAATTTGTGTCGGTACCTGCAAAGCACTGGCGTCACCACCACCACCACGACCGACCCGGGAGGCAAGCACCCACATTCGAGAAAGGGCAGGACCCGTCGAAGTCGGCACACGACCGCCGGAAACCTCCCGAAACTCGTTGAGTCGATCGTCTGAGAACCCCCCAACGATGATCCTGTCGTGGATCCCAAGCCTGTCTACGAGGTCGGCAAGAGGATGGGCAACGCCGCCGATCTTGAGATCGACGACGAGCGAAACGTCAGGAAAATCGGTGACGACCTGTTCGAAGCCGGGAATCGTGATTCCCTTGCCCCGGAAGGTAAAACCGTCGCGACCCCCGTGTCTGTAGCCGGCATCGAGAGTTCGGATCTCATCAAAGGTGTAATCGGAGACCTCACCCGACCCTTCAGTCGTGCGATCCACCGTGTGGTCGTGCACGCAGACGATTACGCCGTCGCTGGTGATGTGAAGATCCGTCTCGATGTGGCGGTATCCCATCTCGAAGGCACCGGAGAAAGACTCCATTGTGTTCTCCGGCCACAGAAGCCGACTCCCGCGGTGGGCAATGGGGACCGGTGGGGACCAGATCTGTCGGTCGAGGGTCATTTGGTGTTCTCCAACGTAATCACGGTCGCACCCGGATACGGGCAAGAAAAAGCGACGGGCCATGACAGCCCGTCGCAAATTCCGATATACAGGGCTTTTAGCGCGCTACGCGGTCCTTCAGACCCTTGGCGGCACTGAAGTGTGCGTACTCCTTTGCCGCGATATGAATCGCTTGGCCCGTTGCGGGGTTACGACCCATGCGAGCGGCACGATGCTTTGTGCTGAAGTTGCCAAAGCCGGTGATGTTCACCTTGCGGCCTGCGTCGAGTTCGACGGCGATTATCCCTTCTCCATCCTTGGTCGAGAAGATGATGTCGATGATCTCGGCGGCTTTGCCCTTGGAGACGTCGGCCTTACCGGCCAACTTGTCCGCCATCTCGGACTTGTTCACAGCCCCTCCTTGTGGGTTGATGAGTGCGCGGCGTTATCTGCTGCGACGATGAAACGTAACGATAGGGCAATTACCCAACAGCAACGGGCTTTCCCGTCCTTTACAATTCGCGAACCCGAGGAGGACCATGAGCGTCGAATACCAGCTGGACGGTGATGTGGCCATCATCACCCTCAACCGCCCGGAGCGATTCAACGCCATCGAAGCCGGGTTGGCGGCCGGAGTGGTCGAGGCCGTGGACACGGCCGGCCGGGAGGCACGGGCGGTCGTCCTCACCGGTGCCGGCAAGGCTTTCTGCTCCGGAGCCGACCTCTCCCAACTGATCGACGGCTACGACAACGGCGGGCCCGACCTGGCAGGTCTCCTCAACGACGTCTTCCATCCGATGGTCCTAGCTCTGGTGAACAGCAAGGTTCCGACCGTCGCCGCGATCAACGGTGTTGCCGCCGGGGCCGGCCTGGGGGTCGCACTCGGATGTGACATCCGGATCATGGCCGAATCGGCCTTTCTGACCTCTGCCTTCACCGCAATCGGTCTGGTCCCGGACTCGGGAACCACCTGGTGGCTTCCCCATTTCGTGGGAGTTTCCAAGGCGGTCGAAATGGCGATGACCAACAAGCGTGTGAGTGCGAGCCAAGCCCACTCTCTCGGACTGTGCGCTGAGGTCGTCCCCGACACCGAGGTCGTGGTCAGGGCTGTTGACCTTGCCGGCACACTGGCCGACATGGTCCCCGACTCTCTTGTCTCCACCCGACGCCTCATCCGGGAGGCGGCCCGACTGAGTTTCGAAGAAGCGTTGGAGGCGGAGCGTGTTGAGCAGGGCCGGATGGGCAAGACACCCGAGCATCGTGAAGGTGTCGCCGCTTTCCTCGAGAAGAGAAAGCCCGACTTCCGAAATCCCGGGTAGGGCTTCTACGGTCTCAGGGTTTGGCCAGGTAAACCCTGACCGTGATCTTGCCGCCTTCTCCGTGGCCAAGTGCGACGCCGATCTCGTTGTTGAGCCAGGCCAGATCCTCGTTGCCGGTCTCAAACGTGATCAGCTCTCTCGGGTCCGCCGACTGATCGGGGTTGACGATGGAGACTCCGGAGCCCCGATATGAGATCGCCTCGCGCTTCTCACCGATGACAGCATGTATGTCCAGAGCCATGTTCCCGTCGGAGCGAACTGTGACGTAGTCCACGCCCGTGACCGGACGCTCACCTTCCCAATGGGGTCCGGAGGCGGTGCCCTTGAACGGAAAGTCGATTCTCATTCCGCCGGGCGTCTTGCCAATTACGTTCATCCCGAGGTCGGCCTCGATGGTGCAGAACTCCTCGAGTGAGGGCATGTTTTGGTCTCCGTTGTGGATGAGGGATCACCGTAGCCGTGAGTCGGCGAGCAGGGCCCGGACCTCCTCATTGGTCGTTTGGCCGAAGTCCTGATACCACGCGCCAACCGCCCCGAAATATCGAGGCTGACTGAGAACAACGACACGATCGGCCTCCGTTTCGAGCATCCGAGTTGTGTCGCGAGGGGCGACAGGCACCGCTACCCAGACTTCGGCCGCCTGCCTTGCCCGCAGCGCGGCCACTCCGGCCATTGCAGTCGAACCGGTCGCCAGGCCATCATCGACGACGACAGCCGTCCTTCCCGACGGATCAACTGCCTCCGCGACCTCTCGATACGACGACAGTCGACGCTCCATCTCCTGGAGCTCGGCTGCCTCGACACGGCGAAAGGCTTCCTCATCCACCGAGGCAAGAGCGACTATCTCGTCGTTGCGGATCACCACGCCACCCTCGGCCACCGCACCCATGGCCAGTTCGGGCTGAAACGGGACACCCAGCTTCCTTACGACCAGAATATCGAGATCACACCCGAGTGCCCGAGCGACCTCGTAGCCCACAGGAACGCCACCACGAGGAAGCGCCAGGACCAGAGGATCCAAAGGTGCCAGTTCGACTAGGGCCTCGCCCAACGCCTCCCCGGCCGTGCGGCGGTCGGCGAAGCGCATGATTCAGCCGTATCGAGTCACGAAAGTGTGAAGCCAGGGAGTCACATGATCGAGATACTCCGCTGCTTCACCAATCGGGAGGGCGCGGGCTGCATAATTCATCAGCATCACCTGTCTGCCGGCATGAAAGCCATCAAGCTGGCTCTCGTCTGCGATTGGCCATTCGGCAACCTCCTCGTAGCCACGCCGGAAGGCCTTTCGGATGTCATCTCTCTGGTCGGAGTCCCTCGAATGATAGAGGCTGATCGCCACGTCCTGAGCCGGAAGGGCAATCATCATGTCCTCGAAGTCAAACGCATGAAGCCGACTCCCCGCCACATGCACGTTCCACTCGTGAAGGTCACCGTGGACCACCTGCGCAACGTCGTCTGCCCAAGACTCCCTGATGACCTTGGTTGCGATTCTCCCTGCCTTCTTGAGAAGACCGCGGCGTGGCGCTTCGAAGAGGTGGCCATAAAGCGGGTCGTCGATGATCACCGGATCCAGTTCGGCGCCGTAGTAGAAGATCCGATCCCAACTCCGCATCTGCCCTACTTGTGGCGGCTCCCACGTCTTCCCATGCTGCTGCAACGACGCCGACATCTGACCCAACACTCGATATCCGAATGTTCCGGCCCCGTCTCCCAAAGGGGCACCGGGCACCCATGTGAAGAGGACACACGGTCTCTCCTTTCCGAGATCGGAGTCGAACTCGTCGACTACGAGGCCGCCTCCGGCGGTGCGAATCGGGGTCACCACGTCGATTGATGTCTCGGCGTTGAGGGCGTCGAGCCATGCGACCTCAAAGTCGATGTTGGACCGGGTATTGGCGTGCGGATTGCCCACCCGGAGAACTAGTTGCTGCCCACTTTCGGTGACCACGCGATACATCACGTTGGAGTGGGTAGCCAGATGCTCGACTTCGCGAGTGAGAAACGGATACCTCTTCAGGGCGCGATTTGCCAGCGGCAACAGGTGGGAGGCCTCTTTGGCTATTCGTGATGCATCCATGACAAAAGGTGGGCATTCGAGTGCCCACCTTTTGATTCTGGTCGGTCTGGCCCGGGTTACAGGGGTTCTACAGACCCAATTACCTCGTCGCCACGCCGACGGTGGTACCTATCCCACAGGGCCAGCATCGACGGAAGCACGAAGACCGCCGCCACCAGGGCCAAACCAATGGCATAGACGACGAGTTGGCCCATCTGACGGAACGGAAGGAGGCTCGAGGTCATCAGCACACCGAATCCCGCCATGGTGGTGAAAGCGGAACCGGCGAGGGCTCCCCCGGTGTGCTTCATCGTGGAGCGCATCGCAACGTCCCCATTTGGGTATTTCCGGCGGTCGTCTGTGAAACGACGGGCGATATGGATAGTGAATGGCACGCCGATGCCGATGGCAAGAGCAGACAATGTGGCCGTAACCGGATTGAAGGCTATGCCCGAGATGAACATCAATCCGTAGGTCCAGAGCACAACCAGCGCCACCGGCGCAATGGTGATCACACCAAGGAACCAGCGGCGATCCTCGATCACGAAGTTGATGATCAGCACCAGGCCGGCAACAGCGATTGTGATGAACAACGACCGGCTTTGAGACTCTGTCAAAGCCGTCACCACCACGTCACTGATGATGTTGTTGGAGGTGTCAACCGCAGAAGCGCCAAGCTCGTTGACCGGGAGAAACGCCTGGTCAAGCCGGTCGCGCAGATCCTCCACCTGACTGCCGGCCGTTGTGGTGATGTCCCAGAGAAGGGCATCGAGGGTATCTCCCTCGAAGTAGATCACTCTGCTGGCCTGATCCGGCGCCAGGTCGAGCAAGACCCGGTAGAGCGGTGTGACGTCCGCATCAGGAGATACCGTCATGTCCTGACCCATTCCGACCTGTTGTGCCGCCGCCAAGAGTTCAGGCGGGGACGATTCCGGCCCACCTTGCAGCATCTGACCCAGCAACGCGATCGGAGAAGCGGCGTTGGGGAAGTCACCTTGTGGTGTCTCGATGGTCGAAACATCAGCGATGGTCACCAGATCCTGGTTGGCCGCCACCAGGGCGTTATGCACCTCGCCGTCGATCAGCTTCTCGTCGGTGGCTTCAACCAGCACCTGGGTCTGCTCGCCAAATCCTCCACCGAAGTCCGACTCGAGAATCTCGATGGTCTCCACATAAGGGGAGTCATCGGGCAAGAAATCGGTGAAGGAGAACGCCGTGTCGAGCTGGGTAAAGCCGTAGTAACCGGCACCCCCCAACATGAGGGCAACGATGATGGTGGGCACGGCGGCATGCTCGGCCAGCCATGAAAGTTTCTCCATGATCCTCGGCAACAAACGCTCCCCATGACCTTGAAGTGAGCTCACCGGAAGGGTGCCCCTTCGCTCCGAGCCCCTGTCGGCAAGCATCCTCACCGCGGGCACAAACGTGAGCATCAGCAAGAAAGCGACCACGATTCCGACCGCGGCAAGGATCCCGAAGTCTTTGAGAGCAGGCACCGGGTTGAACACATTGGTGAGGAAACCGATGACGGTCGTGACCGTGGCCAGCGCCAGGGCGATACCTACCGTCTTGACCGCTCCGGTCATTGCCCCGTCGACCGACTTTCCTGACCCGATCTCCTCGCGATATCGGGAGGTGAGATGGATTGCGTAGTCAACGCCAAGACCAATCAGCAGGATGGGAACGATCTGGGTCAGCGAAGAGAAGGCCTCGATTACATCGGCCTGCTCGAGCAGGTATCCGATTCCCTGCATCCAGAAGATGGCCATCACGATGGTGAGCAGTGTCAGCAGCATGTCGGTGACAGTTCGGCGGATCGATGCCAAACGGCTGCCTTCCTTGCCCGGTTTCAGCCAGTAGACGAACAGGAGGATCACCATGATCACCATGAACGCCAGACCGAATAGCTGGCCGATCTCCTCCTGGAAGTCGTCGGTGCCGGAGAAGAGCAGGAGGAACGAGAACGGTCTGACTTCGAGCTCGGTTTCGATCTCAGCGAGGTCCTCGGCCATCGAAGCCTCGGCTGCCGCCTGGGCGTTGAAAGACTCGTCGGCATCGGCCCCGTCGAACGCGGTGACAAACGCAAGGACCATGCCCGAAGCGGCCGACACAGTCTGGGGGTCGAAGTCCTCAGACACGAGACGGGTCAGGAATGAAATCTGTTCAGGTGGTGAGTTGGCGGGATCGAGGGACGCCATGTAGAAGGTCTTGACCATCTCGTCGGTCATGGCATCGAGTGGGATCTCCTGAGCAGCCATCGCCTGCTCCACTCCGGAGAGGTAGTGAAGGACACCCGGTCGATCCTCACGGTCGGCGACATCGGGACCTACTTCTGATTCGCGGATGGTCGTCACGGTGTCGATCGCCGTCTGGAGACCTTCGACGGTGATCACGTCCCCGCCTTCATCTCTAATGATCACCTGAATGCTCGATTCCGAGGCATCGGAACCGAACTTCTCGCTGATGCGCTCACTTGCCGCTATCTCCGGCCCTTCGGGAGCAAACCCCTCGTTACCGGTGGCAATCTCGATTTGGGAGGTGAAATAGAAGAAGACACCGGTGAGGGTCAGTGCCAGGGCGATTACGACCCAGGGAAGGCGACGCGCGAACGCGGCAAGCAAAGAAACGATGGTTTTCAAGACTGACTCCTGGCTGTGAGGCTGCTCAGATGGCTATTCGGGGCGAATGGTCGTACTCAACACGTCTAAAGCAAAATCAGTCGGTCGTTGATTCCAGCACCTCATCCAATACGGCCACGAACTTGCGGTTCTCGTCTGGGGTACCCAACGTCACCCGGACCCAACCCTCGGACATGGGTCTGATGATCACTCCGCGCTTGGTGAACTCCTCGACGCCACGGCGAGAGTCGTCCCCCAGCCTGAAGAAGATGAAGTTGGTTTGACTCTTTGCATAGGGCAATCCTCGTTCCGCCATCACACCCATCAGGTGATGGCGGGCCGCCGAGTTGGCCTCCGCCCGACGACGAACCTCTGCGGGCTGGCCCAACGAGGCCAGAGCGGCAACCTGGCCGACCTGATTGACGGTCAAGGGCTGTTGGGCCTTGCGCAACTCGACCAGCGTCGATGACTGCCCCACTGCATAGCCGATGCGTTGAGCAGCCAGACCGTAGATCTTGGAGAAGGTGCGCAAGACAAGAACGTTTGCTCGGGTGACGGCCGTGGGGATGGCTGTGCGGTGCCGGTCGTCGTCGACAAACTCGTGATATGCCTCATCCACAACCACCAGGATCGACTCGGGCATCGCATCGATAAAGGCCTCGATGTCGTCACTCGGCGTGATCGTGCCGGTCGGGTTGTTTGGGTTGCAGATGAGCACCAGGGTGGTTTCATCGTTGATAGCCGCGGCCATCGCCTCGAGATCGAGCGAGAAAGTGTCATCCAGGGGCACCTCCACGTACCCGGTTCCCGACCAGATGGCGGCAAACCGATACATGATGAAGCTAGGCCAGCCGTACACGGAGTTCGTGCCGGGACCGCCGACGGCGTTGGTGATTTCTGCCAGCAGGGCAACACTTCCGTTGCCAAAGAGAAGGTTCTCGGGTTCTATGGAGAGTTCATCAGCGAGGGCGTGGCTCAGATCCCACAGGTCGTTGTCCGGGTATCTGTTTGCAGAGATCAGCGTCTTGCTCGCTGCCTCGATCACCCCTGGGAACGGCCCCTCCGGACTCTCGTTGGCGGCGAGTTTGATAATCGAATCAGGGTCGAGACCGTGCTCGCGGACCACGTCCTCGATGGGGCGGCCCACTTCATAGGGGCTGAGGGATGAGATGTCTTCGCGGTACCGGGGCATCCGGCGAAGTTAGCCGACTCCACCGCCAGGACAAGCCCGCGCGACTTGTGGCACACTCGGTGCATGGGTCGATTCGAGACACTGCGAATCATTGACGAACAGGGCCACCTGGTTGGGGAGGATCCCGGTCTCGACCCCGACCTCTATCAGCAGATGTACCGCAACATGGTTCTTGCCCGCGAGTTGGATCGCCGCATGCTGGTGTTACAACGTCAGGGACGCATCGGCACCTATGCGATGTTGGAGGGTCAGGAGGCGGTCCAGATCGGCTCGGCCCTGGCCATGGAGCCAAACGACTTCGTCTTTCCCTCTTACAGAGAACACGGTGTTCTGACAACGAGGGGCTTCCCGCTGGAGGTCCTTCTCGCGTACTGGAGGGGTTTGCCCAACTCCGACTGGGACATGGAGAAGTACCGGACGGGGATCATCACCGTGCCTATCGCCAGTCAGCTCCCCCACGCCGTTGGGTACTCCTATATGTGCAAACTTCGTGGCGACAGCACCGTCACCACGGTCTACTTCGGTGACGGCGCCACGTCGGAGACCGACTTTCACTCCGGCATGAACTTCGCCGGCGTGTGGAAGACGCCAACAGTGTTCATCTGCTCCAACAACCTCTACGCCATCTCCGTCCCTTACGAGAAACAGACCGCATCGGAGACAATTGCGCAAAAGGCGACCGCCTACGGCTTCGAAGGGCTCCGGGTAGACGGGATGGACCCCATTGCGGTGTATCTCGCAACCAGCCTTGCGGTGAGGCGGGCAAGACAGGGGAAGGGCCCAACCCTGATCGAAGCGATGACATACAGGTATGGGGGCCACGCCACCGCCGACGACGACTCTCTGTATAGATCTGCCGAAGAAGTCGAGGAGTGGAAGGCCAAGGACGCCATCGAGCGGCTTCGCCGCTTTCTCGAAAGCCGTGGCGAATGGGATGAGCGCTCCGGGGAGAAGGTGGCGATGGAGATCAAGGATTCGGTTGATTCCGCCATCACTGCCATCGAAGCCGAGCCCTTTCCCGATCGTGACGACGCGGTGCGTCACGGGTTCGCCCGAATCCCGGAACACACCGTCGAGCAGCTCAACGCCATGCAACGTGCACACGGCGAACCAGAAACCAGATTCAGCGAAGACGAGAGCTGGCGGGTTGGCCGCAACACGCTCCCCGCCGGACCGACCAAATCGTGGACAATGGCACAGGCCATCAATTCGACCCTTCACCAGGCAATGGAGAGTGACCAGCGGGTGATCATTCTGGGGGAGGATGTCGGTCTGACCGGCGGTGTGTTCCGGGTCACCGAAGGACTGCAGGACAAGTTCGGAGAGGACCGCGTCATCGACACCCCCCTCAACGAGTCCGGCATCGTCGGAAGCGCCGTCGGAATGGCCATAGCCGGCGCCCGCCCGGTGGCCGAGATCCAGTTCGAGGGATTCGTCTATCCAGCCTTCGACCAGATAGTCAGCCATTTGGGAAGATTCCGGTTCCGAACACGTGGCCACACCCCCATGCCAGTGGTCGTCAGATTCCCCAACGGGGCAGGCATCGGCGCCCACGAACACCACTGTGACTCACCGGAAGCCTATTTTGTTCACGCACCGGGCCTCGTGGTGGTATGCCCATCCACCCCTATCGACGCCAAGGGCCTGCTGGCCGCTGCCCTGGAGAGCGACGACCCGGTGATCTTTCTCGAGCCAAAGGTTCTCTACCGTGCCGGCCGGGAAGATGTGCCGACCGAGCACTACACCCTCCCTATCGGCCGGGCGCGAACGAGAAGGGAAGGAACCGACCTGACACTTGTCACCTACGGCGGGATGGTTCCGGTGGCTTTGGAGGCCGCAGGCAGGTCAGACGCCTCGATAGAGGTGATCGATCTTCGCACGCTCTTCCCATGGGACCGGGAGACTGTCCTCGAGTCAGTCGTCAAGACCGGACGTCTGCTCCTCGTTCAGGAACCTCAGGGGTCGGCCGGGATCGCCGCCGAGGTGGCGGCCGTCGTTGCCGAAGAGGCCATGTACGAGCTCAAAGCACCCGTGGTCCGGGTCACCGGTTTCGACCTGCCCTGGCCCCAATTCGCCATTGAGAGCCACGTCCTGATCGATGCTGACAGAGTCGGCCTGGGGATCGACGAGGTCCTCGCCGGTTGAGCGGCTCATCCGCGGTTGCGGTGTTTGGCTCGTCACAAACCGATCCCGGTACCCGAATGTGGGCCGAAGCGGAGCGAGTGGGCACACGTCTCGCCGGAGCCGGCTTCGCCGTGATCACGGGCGGTTACGGCGGGACCATGGAGGCCGTCTCCAAAGGCGCCGCCGATGCAAGTGGCCATGTGATCGGTGTGACCGCGCCGCAATTGTTCCCTGGCAGACACGGATCAAACCCATACGTAGCCGAACTGATCGAAGCCGAGGGACTCGCTGGGCGGATCGGAGTCATGATGGAGAGGGCAGCGGGAGCCATCGCCCTGCCCGGCTCAATCGGAACCGCAACCGAACTACTGATCGCCTGGAACGTCAATCACATCGTGCGCCGTAACGGCGGTCGCCACCTTCCCACCGTGGCGGTGGGAGGAGAGTGGCACAAGGTGGCCGAGACCCTGGTGACAGAAGTAGGCGCTTTCCCCGGAGACGTCCACCTTGTCGGCACACCTGACAAGGGGGTGGATTGGATACTGGACCAACTAATAATCCGCTAGATCCACCTTTCGCGATCTAGCCTTCTGGTCGGAGTGAGCCACGTACACCCCGATATCAGGACCCAGAAGCATCGCAGGTCCGATTGTCGCAAGGGCCATCACGAATATGGCGAGCCCCAGCACGTCGGTGCTGGGATCCTCCGACGTGTCTGCGGAACCTGCTCTGACGTGACCATTGACCTGACCGGGGCCGGTGAGTTGACCACGCCCCTGGTCAGTTCCCAGTCGAACATCATCTCGTTGACCGCCAGACACTCGAAATCCACCTGAAGCCCTAACCTGACCATCGTGACTCGAGTTGTCCGAGCCGCCGGGGGCCTCGTCATACGTAAGACCCCCAAAGGAAACCTCAAGGTCCTGATCGCTCATCGGGGTTCCTACGACGACTGGTCGCTGCCCAAGGGCAAGGCCGACGAGGGGGAGACACCCGAGGAGACCGCCGTCCGCGAAGTCCTCGAGGAAACGGGTTACCACTGCCGGATTGTTGCACCGCTTGGAACGACCCGGCATCGCATGAACCGTGGTGTCAAGGAGGTCGCCTGGTATGTGATGCGTCCTTTGCCGGACAGCCCGGGTTTCAAGAAGAACAAGGAAATAGACGCCATCCGGTGGGTCAGTCGAAAAACGGCAAACAAGACACTCGATTACCAGAACGACCGCAGACTCATCAACGAGTCCGACCTGAAGAAGCTTGCTCAGACAGGAACGCTCTACCTGATTCGACACGCTGCGGCAGGGGACCGTGCCAAGTGGACCGGCGACGACCTCGAGCGTCCTCTGACCAAAAAGGGTCGGCGTCAGGCCGACGCCATTGCAAAGTCGCTGAAGAAGGCGGGTATTGAGCGGATTGTCTCCAGCCCGTCCTTGCGATGCATCCAGACGGTGAAGCCCCTGGCCAAGGCAATCGGCGCCAAGGTGGAGATCAGTGAGGCACTCGCCGAGGGACCGGATATCGACGCGGCCTATGACCTCGTCGACTCCCTGGTGGGAAACAATGCTGTCCTGAGCTCACACGGAGACGTCATCCCGGCAACGATCCACCGGTTGATGTGGGCGGGACTGACCCTCGATTCGAGGTTCTACTGCTCGAAAGGCTCCATCTGGAAGATAGCGGTGGACAAGGCCAGGTTCACCACAGGTCACTACCTCCCACCGCCCAAGGTCTAGGAGTGCATACGCTCGGACTCGACTACAGGCTCTTGGTTCCCGCCGACCAGTCGGCGTACAGGTCTGCGTACACACCGTGCTCACCGATGAGCTCGCGGTGGTGGCCACGCTGGACCAAGCGTCCCTTATCGAATACCAGTACCTCGTCGGCACCTTCCGCAGTCGAAAGTCGGTGGGCAATCGTCACCGAGGTCCGACCCTCGGTCAGCTTGTCGATCGCATGTCGCAGGGCGACATCGAGAGCTGGGTCAACCGCAGACGTGGCTTCATCAAGCACTAAAAGGTCAGGCGACCCGATCCAGGAGCGCACCAGGGCCACCAGTTGACGCTCGCCTGCCGACAAGTTGCCACCCCTTTCACCGACACGCGTCTCGAGCCCTGCCACAAGACCTTGGACCCACTCCCCCAACCCCAATTCGTGAAAGGCGGTCCAAATCTCTGCGTCATCTGCTCGAGGGCGTCCGTATCGAACATTGTTGGCCACGGTGTCATCAAAAAGGAAACCCTCTTGAGGCACGAAGGCCACCCTGGACCGAAGATCTGCCAACCGGATGCGTGATATCGAAAGCCCACCGACGTGAATCTCGCCACCGACAGGGTCGAGCAGACGGACCAACAGCTTGGCAAACGTGGTCTTGCCAGAGCCCGTTTCGCCAACAACGGCCACCCGCGCGCCCATGGCGATGTCCACCGAAACGGCCGTCAAGACTTCTTCGCCTTCCGGGTACGAATAGCGCACGTCCCTGAAACTGGCGCTCAGACCGCCGGGACGCAGATCCCCGGGATTGGTTGGCTCGTCGATCTCCACGTCCCCGTCGAGAACCTCCAGCACACGTCGAAGGCCGGAAGCCGCCGACTGGGCGAACTCGAGCGTCTCGACCAGCACTTGCAATGGTTCAATCAGCAAATTGGCGAGAAACAGGAAGGCAATCAGGGTTCCCGCCGACATGTCCTGATTTATTCCGATCAACAAGCCGGCGACTACCAATGTGGCGGTGAGAAGCCCAGAGAAGATCTCGGCGGTCGAGTAGAGGGTGTTTCCGAAACGATATGTACGGAACTCGCTGCGGAAGCGCCGCTCCAGGGCATCGGCAACCTTGTCTCTTGTCGACTCCTCCGTCCCATAGGCGCGAACGATGGGAATAGCCGCAATCGACTCCGACAGAATCCCCAGCGAGGCCCCGACATCCTTGCGGACCTCGTCGTATCTCGTCGCCAGCATTCGCTGGAACCAACGCATCATCCAGAGGTAGATCGCCACGCCGCCAAGAGCGATCAGAGCGAGTCGCCACTCATAAAACATCATGACGCCGGTTGCCAGCACCACCTGGCTCGACGCGACGATCAGACCGACACCGCCCCACTCCATGAACTCCTGAAGTGTCGAAATGTCGGAGGTGACTCTGGAGACGAGATTGCCTCTGCGTTCGGCCTGCACATGCAGCACCGACTGATGCATGAGATGGTCGAAGGTCTTGGTCCGCAAGTCGGAGAGACCCGATGACGAGGTCCGCACCAGTCTCAACAAGGAGATCCGCCCGACGAAGACGCCGACGATGAGGGCGACCAGAGCCACCCCGGCCATTGCGACCACATTGGCCATGTCGATGCCATCGGGGCCAAGAATCTCCTTGTCGATTATTTGTTGGATCACGATCGGAGTGACGACGGTTATCGCTTGCCCTGACATCGCGAGAAACAGGGTCAACCGGAGCCCATGTTGAAAGACCGGTGCCTCCTGGAGGGCCCTACGGATGAGGGCCAGGGTCGTGTAGTCAGTGCTCAAGAGGCTTCCCGCTGAAGTCGAAGGGCTTCTTCCTCATAAGCCTGTACCAGACGGGTATAACCCGGCACCCTCTTCAGCAACTCCTCGTGGGTGCCGTGTCCGAGAATGCGCTTGTTGTCGACATAGACGACCTCATCTGCCAGACGTATCGAGGACGGTCGATAGGCGACCACGACGACGGTCGATGGCAGGGCGGCGCTCTTGAGCGCCTTGAGGATCTCAGCCTCGACCGACGGATCCACGGCAGAGGTGGCGTCATCAAGGATCAACAACCGGGGTTTGCGGATCAGGGCACGGGCAAGCGCCAGACGCTGCCGCTGACCACCGGACAGTGTGGTTCCTCGCTCTCCGAGCTCGGTGTCGAGGCCATTGGGCAATTCGGATATGAATGAGTCGGCTTTTGCCAGACTGACGGCGGTGTCCACATCCTCTTCGGTGTATTCCTCCCCGAGGGTGATATTGCCGACGACGGTGGAGTCAAACAGAAACGCATCCTGAGCAACGTAGGACACCTCCTTGGGAAGCTCCGACGAGGCAAAATCACGAAGGTCTCTGCCCTCGAGATGGATTGCCCCCGAGTCCGGATCCCACAACCGGGCGAGCAACAACCCAAGTGTCGACTTCCCGGATGCGGTCGGTCCAACGACAGCAAGGGTGGTTCCGGCCCGGAGATCGAGATCGAGGCCGTCGAGAACCGGCTCAGCATCGTATTTGAAGCCAACTGCCGAACCCACGACCGGTGCTGCCTCAACGACGTTGCTTGCGATTCTCTCGCCGTATTCGACGAACTCATCCGCATCGAAGACGTCCTGCACCCTCTTCCATCCGGCGAGGCTGCCGGCAAGATCCCAGAGGACATACCCGATGAGCTGTATCGGGAACGAGAGCAGAACGAGCAGATAGGCGATTGTCACCAGATCACCCGGTGTCATCGCCCCAGCCGAGATACGGGTGGCCCCGCCCACCAGGAGAAACACGATCAGCATCTGAGGCAGGGCACGGACGATCACCTGATACTTGGTCCAGGTGGAGTTGACTTCGATGATCCTGTCCCTCAACACGTCACTGACAGCGCCAAACCGGTCTGAGACATAAGACTCCCGTCCCAACGACTTCACGGTGAGGGCTCCATCGAACGCCTCATGCGCCACCGAGGACACCTTGCCACGCATGACCTGAACCTCTTCCCACATCCCATACGTGATCCAACTGCCTCGAACGTCGATGGCGATGACAATGAACAGGCCGCCTACGGCCCCGACAGCGAGCCAGGGGTCGATCAAAGCAATCATGGTGATTGTTCCGACCAGGAGAAGCGATACCCCGGTGGCGTAGGGAAGCGGACCCAAGACCCCAGTTCCCTGCTGTACGTCGGAGTCCGCAACTGCGAGAAGATCTCCGATCGACTGCCGACTGAACCAAGACATTTTCAGCGACAACTGTTGTTCGAGAAGATCGTTCCGCACGTCACGCCGGACCGCCGAAGAGAGCCAACCGGCAGAAGTGCGTCGAACCACGATCCCGACGGCTTTGAGAAAGGCGACGAGGACGATGGCTCCTGCGGCAACGGCAAGCAGGTCAGGATCGTTGCCCTCATCAAGGATCGGGATGATCACCTCGTCGGTAATCCATCCGATCACCAGGGACGAAGCAATGATGGCACCGGCGAACAAGGCCGCCCCGAGGACGGCGATGACGAAGGCTCCCGGGTGCATCTTGACGAACCGCCAGATCAAACGGCTTCCGTCACGCAGCACAGTCCATGGTGACAAAGGTTTTTCAGACATGGCCGAACCCAACGTACAACTTCAAGCTTGCTTTGTGTCAAGGCTCGATCTCTCGACAGACCCGACTGCCATCAAGGGTAGAACGCCACTTCGGCTCCAGAGCCTGAATTAATCGGCGTCTTGGTCAGACGGTATCCACCAAGCCCCTGAGAAGGTCGCGAACCGAAACGACACCCTGCAGTGTCCCATCGTCGTCAACCACCGGAAGATGCCGATAACCGGACTCGGCGATCCAGGCGGCAGCGTCCCACACATCGAGATCGGCATCGAAGGTATCGGGATCGCTGCTCATCACATCGGCCACGGAGGTGGTGCCCAGGTCGACATTTGACGCGACTGCCCGACGCAGGTCGCTCTCGGTGACAAGACCCATGAGTCGGAGTCCCTCAACAACTGCGGCTGCTTCCAGATCGGACCGTTCCATCGCGGCGGCGACCTCTATCAGAGAGGTCTCGGGCCCACAGACGAACGGAGCGTCACCCAGCAATTCTCTCAAGTTCATCGATGCCACCGTATCCATTCCCCTGAGGTGGCGCCAAAGCTGGAATGGGCCCACCTTCCGGTGGGTCGTTCCATTTCCCGAGTTAGTTGGTTCTAGACCAGATCGGCTTCCCGGATGCCGAATGAGGGATGACGAAGTCTGCAGAGTGCAAGCTTCTCGAGTTGTCTGATCCGCTCCCTGGTGAGGTTGAACTCGTCGCCGATCTCCTCGAGGGTGCGTGGCACGCCGTCGTAGAAGCCATAACGGAGAGCCAGGATGCGACCCTCTCGATCTGGAAGACGTTCGATCGACACACGCAGGGAGTTGGCGACATCCATCTCCTCGGTCATCTGGACCGGGTCGGCAGCGTCCTCGTCCTCGATGAAGTCTCCGAGTTGGGCGCCGTCCTCACCGATCGGCTGCTCCAGTGACACGGTGTCGGCAACGCTGAGCGCCAACTCGACCTTGTCGGTGGTTACGCCGGCCTCTTCTGCAATCTCGTCCGGGCGGGGGTCGCGGCCCAGTTCGGCCTTGAGTGAGGCCTGGGCGGCACGCACAGCGGCGAGAGTGTCATGAAGATGAACCGGAATGCGGACAGTCCGAGATTTGTCCGCAATGGCTCGGGTAATCGCCTGACGGATCCACCAGGTGGCGTAGGTCGAGAACTTGAATCCCTTGCGCCAGTCGAATTTCTCAACGGCGCGGATCAACCCGAGGTTGCCCTCCTGAATCAAGTCGAGGAAGTCGATGCCGGAGGTGTTGGCGTAACGACGGGCGTTGGCGACAACCAGACGCAGGTTGGCAGTCAGAAAGTCGTCTTTGGCCTGGGCGCCGCGTCGCGCCAGTCGACGGAGCTCGATCTCTCTTCGTTTGCCCGAGTAGTCGCCCTCTTCGAGTTTTTCGGCGGCTTCCTCACCGGCCTCGATCTTCTGGGCAAGCTCGACCTCCTGCTCGGCTGTGAGCAGGTCGTATTCGCCGATCGCCGTCAGGTACTGGGAGACGAGGTCGGTGGTGAGACGTCCACGATCGTCCGTCAGCTTCGAATGAAGACGGACGCGTCGAGGCTTCTCAGTCTTCGCATTCCGCGTTCCAGTAACAGCCATAAATAATCAAGTCCTCCGAGGGGCAAAGTGTGCGTTGGGGCAGCGAACCCCGAGCACTCAACTATACGCAAAACCAGGGGTTTGTGAACCCCCCAATTTCCTTATGCTCTAAGACGTTTTCGACACCCCGTCGGTTCCCGGGTGTTTGAGGGCCACCACCACCACCAGTCCTTCGGCGATCAGACGCAGGTCGTCTGTGTCTGCCTCACAGGAGTCGACTGAGCTCAAATGGTCCAGGTAGATGCGTTCCTGGGACATGTGGTCCTCGGAGCCTGCCATCAAAGTGATGGCGAGTGGCCCGAACATCGGGTCCTTGGTCACAACCCCCATAAATCGATTGACCCCTGCACTGCCGGAGACACGGTCTTCGAGAAACTCGAGAGTGAGTTCGGTTCCGCGCAAAGGTGGAACCAACTCCCCACCCACGGCGAGGGCCTCGACAACCCAGAGCCCATCAAGGCTCAAGCGAGGTCTCCTCTGAGGAAGGCGAGGTTCCCGCGAAACCTACAACCGAGAGCATGGTTGTCAGGAGATACACCACCGCAAACACCGGGTTGGAAAACACTCCCAGGACGAAGAACAGACCGGCAGCGATCATCGCCGATCGTCTTCCCTGATGCTGGAGACGGTCGGCAAACCAGGCAAGGAGTCCGGCAGTCACCATCACCCCGAGCCAGAAGATTGCCTGTGGTCGGGACGAGGTGTCTTCCTGGCCGAGCAACACGGCCAAATAGAACACGGCGCCGGCCAGTCCGATGATTCCGGCAATTCGCAGCGGCAATCGGCGCAGACCATTCGACGACGTCTCCATGGTGGCGAGCCTAGGAGTCTTCGGGGTTGGTCTAACCACCTCTCCCGTGCCAAGTGACGTGAAACAGCCTCCACTCCCCACGTGCCTTGACGACGTGTAGGAAGTCCACCCAGTTACATGAGTAGACACGGACCGACGCAATGTCCTCCGAAACCGCGTCAATGATCACTTCGAACTGACAGTCATCCTCGATCGTCCGTCCGGTGTTCGCATAGTCGACCATCACCTGCGGTGGGACGACGATCAGCTCATAGACCCCCGTCTCCTCGTCGCGGCCAAGCCTGCGTTTGAGACACTCGGGGTGGTAGGCACGTGAATGCCGTTCCGCGTCCCCGGTTACATATCCCTCGATGTAATCCATCGCTGCCTCAGTGATGGCATCGATGTCCTCCTTGGAGGCATCCAGATTCTCGGGTGCCAAAGTCATAGGCCCTCCTTCAGATCAACTCGGCGATCATTCCTGCGGCGCGTGCTGCGCCATCTGTTTCCACATCCATGTACTCGACATCACCGTCGATCTCCTGTGACATCACGGCGGCCAGGTGGTCGGGCTGGACGTCTTCATAGACCATGAGCCTCCCGGCCCGGTATCGATCGAGACGAGCACGCACATGGAAGTTCTGCTCGAAATGGTTCTTCAGAGGCACGTAAATGAACGGGGTTTTCGAAGCGGTCAATTCCATCGTGGTTGTGAGCCCACCCTGGACTATGGCCATGTCTGCGGCTGCAAAATGGCGATAGAGCCGATCGACATACGCCCGGTACTCGACGCCCTCCACTTGCGGCAGCGAGTCAGGATCGATCCGGGGCCCCGTCACCACGATCATTCGCAGATCTGAGACGGCGTCCTTGGCCGTTGGATATGCCTCAACCACCCTGCGGATCAGATGCCCGCCAACACCGGAGCCACCGACCGAGACGATGCACACCTTCTCGTCGGGGTGGTAGCCGAGCTCCGCTCTCAATTCGGCTCGGTCCCCAAGCTTGGCTGGATCGAATCCGGTGACGTACCCGGCGAAGTCGTAGTTGGCTTGGGTCCACTCGCGAACCACGGGCAGGTCAGGACCGAAGGTTCCATCGATGATGTCATCGGGATTGCCAACAAACACCGCCTTGTCCCTGATCCGACCATACCGCTCAACGTGCTCGATCATCTCGGCGTTGTAGTCGGCGGAGACAAAGGCCTCTCTCTCCCCACCAGCCTCCATCGGCATCCAGCCCACGAAGTCGGTCATCCAGGCAAAGGCGGTCTTCTTCAAGCCGGGGTTCTCATGAAGGTGATAGTCGAGCTCCCAGGCCTCATCACCGACAACTAGGTCGTACTGGCCGTCGGCAATCACCTCGTCCATGACCATGAAGTTGGAAGTCATGATCTCGTCCATGTTTCGAATCGCCTGGAAGGCGTTGAGGTCGTGTTCGCCGGACTCGTCCTCGATGTGTGCCGATTCGCTCGCCAGCAACCCGGATGCGGGATGGATCGTCTCATTGCTCGCGTCAAGGACCCTGGTCACCGGGTCTTGGGCCAACCAGTCGATATGGAGGTCTGGATGGATCATCCTTAGCTCGTCAGCGATCGCCACGTCGCGACGTGCATGGCCGAGACCGATCGGCGAGGAGATATAGAGGACCCTCTTGGGTCTGGCACTACCGATGTGCCAGACGACCCCGGGTCGCTGGACTCCATAAACACGGTCCACGAAGTCCTTGATCAGATGGTTGGTCTTCACCGGCTGTCGTGCGATCGGGATGTGATCCGCCCCCTCGAGGACAACCAGTTCGCCACCGAGTTCCTTGGCGAGGGCCTCGCCGTTCTCGACCTTGAACAACAGGTCTTCGCTCCCCTGGATAACCAACGATGGACAGGTGATGGCCCGGATGCGCTCGACGAGCCACTCCGTCTCGTATGACGGCGGGGGCGTCGATGTCAACGCGATAACCTCGCCGGTCGTCTCCATGGCCCACCCGACGAGGTCGTCATAGACCTTGGTGGAATGCGGCTCGCTCGTGCATTGCTCGAAGAAGAACTCGACGAAGTCCGCCCATTCCTTCCGCCAGTGGTTGACGTTGTACTTCTCCCAACCTTTCGGGTCAGAAACGTCGTCTACGAGATGCTCCCACCCGTAGGCAAGTTCAGGCGTGGGCACGGGGACATGGTGGGCCGCGGCGATGGGGATGATCCCGTCGAATCTCTCTGGATGCACGGCGGCGAGAACAAGCACAAGACCCCCACCCCCCGACAACCCAGCAGCGACACAACTGTCCGTATCGGTCTCGTCGAGCACGGCGATGGCATCGGCGATCCTCTCGCTCATCATGTACCGCTCGGGGACTAGGGACCGATCGGACTTCCCGTTGCCGACGGCGTCGTAGGTAACCACCCGGAAGTGGCGTGACAGATAGGGGATCTGCATCTTCCAGTGACGCGAGTGAGTCGTCTGCCACGTTGGGGCCAGCAGGATCGTCGGACCCTCATTCTCGCAGACCTCGTAGTAGATCCGGGCGTTGTTGCGCTCGACAAAGCCGTCCCGGTCCGGATATCTAGCCCTCATCCATTGGCCCCTCCTCTGCGATCCTGATCAAGTCGCCCACCCTTCGCAGCCCTGCCCTCAGCGGAATGCGCTCACTTTCCAGATCGAGAAGGATCAATGACTCAGCACCGATGAACGTCGCCGCCACGAGCGCCGCGACCTCTTCAGCGGAGAACAAGGGTGGCAAGAGACCCTTCTCCTCAGCCTCCCGGGCCAGATCGGTCAGAAGGGCGATCCACTGCCGATAGATCTCACCGATCTCCTTGCCCAGGGTTTCGGACGACCACCCTGCCGCGGTCATCTCTTGGAGAACACGGACGTACCCGGAGCCGAGGTCCTCGTCGAAGTAGTCGCAGGCGATCTCCCACCTTCTCCAGACCGGGAGGTCACGACCGAACATCTCAGTTTGTCTCCCCAACAGAGCGTCGTTCTCCGCGCGAAGCAACGCGAGGATGAGTTCGTCCTTCGAACCGAAGTGATAATGAATCTGGGAGAGAGGAACCCCGGCAGCCTCGGCAACCTTTCGCGTCGAGAGAGCGGCGTATCCCTCCGCGAGCAACTGACTACGTGCCGCCTCGAGGATCTTGGTAGCTGTGTTCTTCTCTGTCATCTGTCTCCCAGGACGATACGGCTCCAGCTCTCATCAGAGCACGCCGACAATAAGACCGCCTCCCCAGAGAATGAGAAGCCCACCTACCAAGGAAGTCACGAGGTCGGCTCGAGGGGTGATCTTCTCGACGACAACCACCACTGCCAGGACCGCCACCCACGCAAGATTCATTACGCCAAGCACGAAGAGCAGCACCATAAGCGCCCAACAACAGGTCACGCAGTAGACCCCGTGGCGCATCCCCATGACCAGTGCCCCTTTGCGCCCATCGCGCCACTCGGTCATCAGGAACCCCATCGGCGTCCGACATTGGCCGAGAGACCCGGTCTTGAGCGATGTGAACTGAAACGCTCCTGCGGCGACGAGCAGCACTCCGCCGACGGCAGGGCTGGCCGATGCGCCCATTGGTGTGATGAGCGCGGCGTTGTGCAGAGCCCACTGCAATGCCGCTGCCACCATCGCAAACGCGCTCCACGTGACCAGATAGCCGGCGGTGAACAACGGGGTCGAACCCGCAACAGTCTCGCCTCGAGCGAACTGGTGATAGGCAGCGATCATCGGGGAAGCCGATGGCAACATCATCCCGACCATCATGACCACCCACATGGTGGTCATGAACAACCAGTCTCTCGTGCTCCACTGGGCAGACATCGGCATCGCCAGTCGCGAGGCCATGTCTCCCATCGCCGCGGCAAGAGCGAAGAGGTACAACCATGCGACCGAGATCACGCCCGCCAGAACCAGTACGAGGATCGCTCGATCCGCGTACCGGGGCCTCTGCACTGTCAGCATCGTTGGTCAGCCCGAGTACTGAAATGGCGACGAGAAGGAGTTCTTCCCCGTCAGTTGCCATGACATGCCGTGGTCGCTGTACCTCAGATACTCAGACCTCCCAACAACACCGGGATTGCCGGGAGCGATTGCGAGCGGTTGACCCACGATCTCTACTGGCCCACCGTTCTGACCGCTAATGGCTGACACCTTCATTGACGCAATCTCACCGATCGTGAGGGTCACTTCTGAACCGTCAGCCTCGAAAGCAATTGGGGCCGGCCCGGCACCCAGGATCGCTCCAATATGTTCACCCAACGCTGCAGGGACTCCACCGAGCTGACCTCCGAAGATTCTCCCGAGGGCGTCCATCTGCTGGTCGTCAGCGGTGTCATCCAAATAGAGGGCGGCGTTCCACTTGTTCTCCATCATGTGCCCGTCGACTTGAACAGCCAACGAGACATTCAGCCCGTCGAGAACGACGTCGTCGAGGTGACCCTGGTCAATGTGCCAGCCAACGAGCAGTGTGCAGTCGTCCTCGGTGGGCGGGCTCAGGAATACACAAGGGCAGGCTGTCTCGCAATTGCACGACTCGACATAGGTTCCGCTCATTTTCCAGGACATTGTCTCCTCCTCTTGGTTGGGATGGCTATCTCCCGGTGTCCGAATATCGGACACCTCTTGATCGGTCGATCGACCGATCAAGAGGGAACTTAAGAGAAGAAGCCCGCGATGTCAACCCCCTTCACGACACCGTCTTGGCGGCCTCGATCGTCTCGTTGGAAGTGACGGTCCAGGTGACGGCCAACATCAAGGCATATGCGACCGCACCCACGTAGAACGGGGCACGCAGACCGAATGCGGTTCCCAAGATGCCGCCAAGCAAGGCGCCAAGCGGCTGGGTGCCCCAGGCAAGAAGACGTGCCGACCCGGAGACCCTCCCCCGCAGCTCATCAGGTGTCAGAGCCTGACGCAATGACACACTGACCACGTTCCAGCCAGTGATCAGAAAGCCATAGAGGACCAAAACTGCCGCTGCGACCCACACATCTGAGAGCCCTCCGAACACCCAGGTGAGGACCGCCGATCCGCCAACCACCACCCGTAGTGTGTTGCCGGGACCAATTCTCTTGACGATGCGGGGAGAGACGAGGGCTCCCACCAACCCGCCGACCCCGATGACCGAGATCAGGAGCCCGTATCCCACGTCGTCAACACCAAGGATGTCCTGGGCGAACAGCACGAAAATGGCAAAGACCGCGAACGAGAAGAGATTGATGACACCGGCCATCATCACCAGGGTTCGGATGACTCTCTGGTCCCAGAGCCACCTCAAGCCTTCCTTGATGTCTTCCCCGACCGATGCCTCCGTCACCCGCTCCGACCGATAGGCGCCCGGGATGAGAGCGACAAAGAGCGCCGCAATTGCGAAAGAGGCCGAGTCGAAGACGAAAGGCAGCGACACCGTGACCGCGAACAGGAGGGCGCCGACCGGGGGACCGGCCAATGCCCCTCCTACGAACTCGAGGGCCTGGAGCCGCCCATTTGCTGCCGGTAGCTGATCTTCGCTGACCAGTCTGGGCGTGAATGCCTCAGCAGAGGTGTCAAAAAAGGTCTCGGCGATGCCCAATCCGAAGGCCACCGCGTAGATGACGACAAGGCTGACATCACCGGCCCAAAGCCCGAGTGCAAGCAATCCGACTCCCACCGCGCGGAGAGTGTCGGTGACCACCATGACCCGCTTGCGATCCATCCGATCGACGAGGGCCCCGGATATCAATGCGAAGAGCAACCAGGGGAGCCGTCCGACAAGCGTCGCACCGGCCACCAGCAGTGGATCGCGGGTGATAGCAGCCACCAGCAACGGGAACGCCGCCCCCATGATGCCGTCCCCAATGTTGGAGATGCCCGAGGCGATCGTCAGTTTGTCGAATCGGGACCCGAGCTTGGTCGCCACTGGCGGTCTAGACCTTGTTCGGCGATCCCGGCTGGTACACCCTCAACCTGTCATCTGTGACGATCTTGCCGACACCCGGCATCGGATAATGCCCGGCAACAAAGGTGGCGCCCGACTCACGCAATTCCTCGAAAACCCTGTCGCGTGTCTTGCCGGCCAACTCATGGTCGTTGTCGACCGGGAGGCTCCAATGCGGGTGCTCCACCTGAAACGGGTGGTTGCTGACATCTCCTCCGATCAGGGTTCTCGTGCCGTTTGAGATGATGCTGACCGTCAGGTGACCGGGAGTGTGCCCGAATGACTCGACCGCGGTGACTCCCGGAAGGACCTCGGTGTCCTTCTCTATGAAGTCCACCCGATCCTGATCCAATAGCGGCCGCATGATCTTCTGTGCCGCTTTGGCTAATTCATCCTCGACCGATTTCCAGAAGGCCCACTCCTTGGCGTGAAACACATGACGGGCGTGGGGAAACACCACCTCGCTATCACGTTGACTGCCACCAATGTGGTCGTAGTGCATGTGCGAGTAGAGGACGGTCTCGACCGACTCGCGGGCAATACCCAAGGAGTCAACAGCAGATGGCATCAGGCCTGCTGTCATCCCGGGAGGCCCCCCCGGTGTGTCGCCGATGCCCGCGTCGATCATGATCGTGCGATCGCCATCGGTGATCAGATAACAACCGAAGTTCATCCGGACCCTGCCCTCGTCGTTTCGGGGGTGGAAACGCCAATCCCGCTCCGCTGCCTCGTCGTGATAGCCGTCGGGGTCACGCCAGTAGAAGCCGTCTTCGATGACAAATAGTGTGTAAGCGCCGCAGTCGAGTTTCCAGGTCATGGTTCGATGTTGGCAGACCGGGAGCGATCACGTCTCAAGAAGCATCGTCCCACTCGGATCCGAAGTAGAACCTTGGATGGTGGAGCGAAACCAGAGTCCCTTGCGCCGTGGGGAGCTCGGCCCATGCTTCGATCATGAGGTCGATGACCGCCACCGAGGCTGTCTTCATGTCGGCGCGCGCTCCGGTGAGCCTCTGAACCAACACCGACCAGGTCGGCTGGTGACCTACGAGCAGCAAGCGTTCGACGTTGGGTGCTTCGGAGGCCAGATCGAGGACGGTGCCGGCCCCGGTGCCATAGAAGCCCGGCTCGAGATCGATCGGGCAGTCCCACGCACCGGATTCGGCAGCGAGTTGGGCTGTGGTCAAGGCCCGGATGGCGGTCGAACTGATTACCAGATCGGGTACGAGATCGGCCCCGGAGACGAAACGGCCCATGAGACGAGCGCTGCGTGTGCCACGCTCATTCAACGGGCGGTCATGATCGGCGCCGTAGCTGGCATCCCAGTCGGATTTTGCATGACGCATCAGCAGAAGCGTCGGCACACCACTACCGGCTACTGCGCCAACCGGGCTGCGGTCATGAACAGTCTCGGGTCGGGGAAGTCCTCGCAGTAGTTGTAGAAGTAGGCGACTTTGACGACTCCGCTCGTGTCTACGACGAACTCGGCCGACTGCATCCAGGGGTCATCGACCAGATGACGACCTTCCGCACGGCGATCGGCCTGGAAGGACATGCCTATGTCCTCAGTCAGTGTGCAGAACTCGTCGGGCGCGTCGTACAGCACTTGCTCTTCTGACCAGTGCGAAAGGCCAAAGGCCTTATGGGTCGTGTACTCGGGATCAGCCAGGACTGGAGCAGGGAGCCCATACTTCGTCTTGTAGGCGACACCCCTCTCGATGTCACCGGGCACCACCGCCACCACATTGAGACCGGAGGCAAGGTAGCCCTCGTATTCATCTTTGAGGCGCCCGATCCGATCGACTCCACACCCACATCCCAGATGCCGCCAGAGCATCACCAACGCAGGGGTGTTGGCCCACTGCTCACTCAACTGTGTCCGGGATCCGTCCTCGGAGATGAGATCCAGGTCGGGTGCCTTGTCACCACGCCTAACCGGCTCGCCCTCGTGGGTCGGACCCGCAGTCCAATGGTCCATCCATCGTCGCTCAGCTGACATGGTCAGGGCCATGATGTCTCTGTCGCTCATAAGTCTCCTCTCGAACCGTGGAACATAGACGGCCAACTCACAACTTGGGCGGGACCGAAGCTACCTTCATCGTCGATGACAAACCGTCTCGCCGATGCCGCTTCTCCTTATCTCCTCCAGCACCAGGACAACCCGGTCGACTGGTACGAGTGGGGTGACGAAGCCTTTGAGGAGGCTCGCCGGAGGGATGTTCCGATTCTTCTCAGCGTCGGCTACGCAGCCTGTCACTGGTGTCACGTGATGGCTCATGAGTCGTTCGAGGACATCGAAACCGCTAGAGAGATGAACCAGCTTTTCGTCAACGTCAAGGTGGATCGCGAGGAGCGCCCCGACGTCGACACCATCTACATGGAAGCCGTCCAGGCAATGACCGGCCGTGGTGGATGGCCGATGACGGTCTGGATCGACCACGACGGCCGGCCCTTCTACGCGGGCACCTATTTTCCGAAGACGTCAGCACACGGAATGGCCAGTTTTCGTGAGGTCATCGCCGCGGTTTCCTCAGCCTGGGTGATGCGTCGCGACGTCGTAGCGGAGCAGGCCGAGAAGCTTGTCGAGGCGATCACACAGGAGACCCCATCTGCGGACCTGCCCGGACCAGAAGACATCCACCTCGCCTACGGCCAGATCGCCGCCAGCTTCGACACACATCACGGCGGATTCGGCGGGGCTCCCAAGTTCCCCCAACAACCGGTCCTCGAGTTTCTCCTCAGAGTCCAAGATGAGGAGTGGGCCCCACGTGCCGGCCACATGTTGAACAAGACCCTCCAGGAGATGGCCGCCGGCGGCATCCACGACCAGATCGGCGGCGGATTCGCCAGGTACTCCGTCGATCAGCACTGGCTCGTCCCCCACTTCGAGAAGATGCTCTACGACAACGCTCAACTGGCCCGTCTCTACCTCTGGGCCGGCATCGAGAACAAGCGCCCGGACTTCGTTGAAGTTGCCCGGTCGACGCTCGACTACCTGATCCGTGACTTACAGCACCAGGACGGCGGCTTCTACAGCTCCGAGGATGCCGACTCGGAGGGAATCGAAGGCAGGTTCTATGTGTGGAGTCTCGACGAGATCCACACTCTGCTCGGGGACGGAGCCGACGAGATCTCGAAGTACTTCGGGGTGACGACCGAGGGCAACTTCGAAGGCACCAACATCCTCAACGTGATCGGGGATACGCCACCGCCGGAGTTGGAGTCCGCGAAGCAAACTCTCCTCGAGGCTCGATCGAAACGAGTCAGACCTGGGTTGGACGACAAGGTGATCGCTTCCTGGAACGGTCTCGCCATCCGCGCTTTCGCCGAATTTGGAGCGGTGCTCGGAGAAGCCGCCCTGGTTCAAACAGCGGAGAGAGCTGCGGACTTCATCTTCGAACACCTGGTGGCCGACGGTCGGCTTATGCGCTCCTGGCGTCAGGGACGCACATCGGTTCCGGGGTTCCTCGACGATCACGCATCGATGGCGGTCGGTCTCTTCACGCTGTACGCGGCGACAGGCGATGTCGGGTGGTATGACAGGGCGACATGGTTGGTTTCCGAACTGGGCCGATTCGCCAATCCGGCCGGCGGTTTCTTCAGCACTCCCGATGATGGCGAAACCCTTCTGAAGAGACCCGACGATTCAACGGACAACCCGCTCCCTTCGGGCAACGCCCTCGCAGCAGAGGCGCTGCTCATCGCAAGTCTCTACACAGGCGACGGGGAGACCTTTGCCGAGGCCGAGGCAGCACTGGGCTCTGCGGCGCTCCTGATGCGCCAGTACCCATCGATGGTGGGCCATCACCTCGCCGTCCTCTACTCCTCTCGCCGCACCTGGGAGTTGGCGATCGTCGGCCCCGACTGGAGAGCCCTCGCGGACGTCCATTGGTCGAAGTACCGGCCTCATGTCGCCCTGGCACCGGCCTCTGTGGCAACCGATGGCGTGCCATTGCTCGCCAACAGAGACCCGGGCGGGACGCTGGCATACGCATGTCAGGGGTTTGTCTGTCAGCTCCCAACATCCGACCCCGACTTGCTCGCCGGCCAGCTCGGCTGATTCCTGTCACACCCACTCGATACCTTTGAAACTCGGAGGGCGGGAGAGAGGGGAACAACCATGTCAACACCAGCAAAAACAGCCTCCCTGTATGCTGCTCTCGAGCAGGCACTGGGACGAGAACCGGCAGAGACACTCATGGAGCAGCTACCAACAGGTGGTCGTGTCGCCACGAAGGACGATCTAAAAGCCCTTGAGGTCGCCCTGCGCGGAGACTTCGATGCGCAGTTCGAGAAGATCGACGCCCGGTTCGAGAAGATCGACGATCGGCTCTATGACTTCCACGAGACGTTGCGCAGCTATGCGCGAACGTTTCTCGTCGTGCAAACAGCAACAGTCTTCGGAGTTGCGGGGATAGTGCTCGGGATCACACAGTTGCTCTAACGCGCCAGGGGATGAATCGACAACCCACGGTTGTTGAGAGGTGAATGCCGTCACTCTCGCTCAACCATGCGGTCCTGTTCGTCAGCGATCTCGAAGAAGCTACGGCCTTCTATGCCGACGTATTGGGATTCGAGCCTCTCGCCGATGTGGAGGGTCTCCAGGCGGCCTTCTTCACTGCGCCGGGATCAGAGAACCATCATGATCTCGGATTGTTCCAAACACCTGGGTCCAAGCCACCGCGGGGCTCGGTCGGTTTGTATCACCTGGCCTGGGAAGTCGAGAAGCTGGCAGACGTCGTCGAACTGCGAGACGCCCTGGTCGCCTCAGGAAGCCTCACCGGCCAATCCCACCACGGAGTGACCATCTCGATCTATGCAGCGGATCCTGATGGAAACGAGTTCGAGATCATGTGGACCCTCCCCCGCGACGCCTGGGGTGAGTACGCCGACAAGGGCGTGGTGATGCCCCTCGACCTGGAGGCGGAACTCGAACGGTGGCGCTAGTGCCCCGACCAGAAACGAGCCGAAGGAGACGACCACAGAATGCACCCGTGGGGTGTCTAGCCTGCGGCGGCGATGAGTATCTTTGAAGACGTCACCGCCGCCATTGGCAACACCCCGCTTGTCCGGCTCTCTCGAATACACCAGGCCGGAAACCTCGTGGCCAAGCTGGAGTACGCCAACCCCGGTGGCTCCACCAAGGAGCGAATCGCAGTCACCATGATCGACCAGGCGGAGGCAGACGGTCTTCTCGATCCGGGTGGCACCATCGTCGAGCCAACGTCAGGAAACACCGGAGTCGGGCTGGCCCTCGTCGGCGCCGTTCGCGGGTATCGAGTCATCTGCACCGTGCCGGACAAGGTGTCCAAGGAGAAACAGGATCTACTCAGGGCCTACGGAGTCGAGGTGATAGTCACACCAACTGATCTCCTCCCCGAGCACCCTGACTCGTACTACGGCGTTGCCCGTCGGTTGGTCGATGAGATCGAAGGCGCCTTCCAGCCCAACCAGTACTTCAACATGGCCAACCCAGGGCTCACTATGAGACGACCGGGCCGGAGATCTGGCGCCAGACCGAGGGACGGGTAGACGTTTTTGTCACCGGTGTGGGAACCGGCGGAACCATCAGTGGGGCGGGGCGGTATCTGCAGGAGCAGAAGCCGTCGATCGAGGTGGTCGGCGCCGATCCCGAAGGGTCCATCTACACAAGGGGACCCAAAGGGGATCTACACCAGTACCTCGTTGAGGGTGTTGGCGAGGATTTCTACCCCGAAACGGTCGAACTGGAGGTCATCGACAGATTCATCGAGATCTCCGATGCCGAGTCCTTCGCAATGGCCCGCCGGCTTGCACAGAGAGAAGGTGTCTTGACCGGCGGATCGGGGGGAATGGCAGTAGAGGCCGCTCTGAGAGTGGCCGCCGAAGACACCGACAGGCTGGTCGTCGTGATCATCCCCGATTCTGGGCGGGGCTATCTGTCCAAGATCTTCAACGACCAATGGATGCTCGAGCACGGATTCGACGTCTGATGAAAGGAGAGCCCCCGCTTTCTAGGGCGAGGGCTCTCACGAACTCAATTTTGGCGTTTCTCGACGTGCGCCACGGTGGACGAAGTCCGTGGTAGCCAGAACCGGGTGGTCCGAGTTTGAAGTCGCCACCAATCCCTGAGAGGGACGAGCAGCACTAGCGGTCAGCGCCGCTCAGCGCTCGACCACCTCCAGAGTCCTAAAACATTCATGCAATTTCGGACCACCTCCTTTCTCTGGTAACGGGATTGTGCCACACAAGAGACACAAGCGAGAGTGATTTGTGTATGTTCGTCTCCATGAAGGGCTCCACATGAGAACACCGAAGTATCGATGGGTCGTCCTCTCGGGAGCCCTGGTCGTGACGCTGGCCGCCTGCTCATCAACAACCGTGACCGAGCAGATCCTCGAAGGCCAGGAAGGGGTCGGCAACGTCGAGATCGACGAGGAAGACGGCAACGTCAAGATCGAGATAGAGAGCGAGGACGGTGAAGCGTCCGTTGTCATTGGCGGTGGAGAGGTCCCCGACGGGTTCCCCATTCCGATAGCCGATGGCGGGACCGTGATGGCCGTTGGCGAGCAAGGGTCTGAAGCCACGGTCTCGCTCAGTTACGACGGTTCTGACTACGACAGCGTCAAGGCCTTCTATGAGGATTGGATTGAGGGCCTCGGCGTTGAGGTGGTCAACAAGTTCGAATCCTCGACGCCAAAGGCAATCTCATGGGGTCTCCAGATCGGCGACGACACCTACAACATCACGGTGAGCGAGGCCGGCGAGGAGATATTCGTCAACTTGTTCGTGACGAACGGTTAGTGGCCTTTTAGAGCCGGAGACTTCCGAAGAAGTCATCCCACCAGGCACCCAGAGAACCCAGCCCCTCGGTTAAGGCCCAGACAAAGGCGATGCTGAGCGCCGCCAGAATGGCGATCGTCGCCAGGTTTCGGACCTGATAGAGCCGGCGCTGGGACCGATCCTCCATATAGGAGGGCTCGTGGACCGGCGGCAACGTCGTCGTGACCACGTGCGTCTCTGGAGGGGCAACGAAGGTCGGCACCTCCGTACTCACCGGCTCGGGCTGCGGGGTGGGCTCCGCCAACAGAACGGAAGCAGGTTCGGGCTCATCCTCTTCTGCCGTGTCTGGCTTCTCATCGGTGTCCGGGGTCAGGCTTGCCATCTCCTGTTCGATGGTCGGGCTGGTCTCGATGTCGGGTTGTGGTTGACCCGCTTTTTCGAACAAAGTCCGTTCGTCAATGCCCAGGATCGCGGACAAGGTGGTGATCACGTGGGGATCGTTTGGGCGACTCTTGTCCCGCTCCCATGAGCGAATGGTGCTTGGCGAACGACCAACCAGCTCTCCGAGCTTGGTCTGACTCAGGCCAAGCTTGGTTCGGCGGTAACGGACTGTCCGTCCGAAGGTTCTCACAGGCATCCAACAAGAAATGTTATCCACCAGGCCAATAGTTCCCCGGCCAAACCTCGACCCCAGCTTCTCCGACTCACATTTGAGCAAGATCCACCCATCTTCGACAGAGCTGAGGCCTGCCTAACCTCGTGGTCTCACCATGGAGGCGTCCGGACGCCTGGTGGGTCCCCCGGTCTTCAAAACCGGTGAGAGGCTGATTCAGTCTCTGGCGGGTTCGATTCCCGTCCGCCTCCGCCAACCCCGAGAATAGCCATGTGCCAATAGGCTTTATTGGGTCCTCCGTCAGGCCGGATCTGAGTCATGAGATGGCCCTCTCACATCGTTTTGTCCGTCAGGTGTCCGTCTAGTGTCCGTCAGAGATTCGAGTCAGGCATTCGGCGAGACGCTCGAAGGACCACTCGGTCGGCGTGAAATGTGCCCGTATTTCGAGAATCATCTGCGGTATACACTTCCTCTCATGACCGACCAGGAGCTCGAGCTCATTGCCGTCGACCCGGAGATCTTGCACGGCCAAGCACACATCAGAGGCACGCGGGTTCCCGTCAGCCTCGTACTCGGTTGTCTGGCCGAGGGGATGACAGAAGCTGAGATCCTGGAGGAGTATCCGACCTTGAGCGTTGAAGGCATCCGTGCAGCCGCCGCCTATGGAGCTGCGCTCGCCACCGAAGACGTACTCCCGCTGTCCCGTCGGTGAAGATCAAGACCGACAAGAACATCCCGACGCGCGTCATCGGACTGCTCCGAGAGAACGATCAAGATGTGGCCACCGTACGGGACGAGCATTTCGTCGGAGCGTCAGACCGCCGCCTCGCGGAAGTGGTCAGGAATGAAGGGCGAGCACTCGTCACCCTCGATCGTGGTTTCGCCGACGTTCGACTCTATCCGCCCGGAACCCACCCCGGCATCTTCGTCATACACGCTCGAGAGCTGCGTGTCAGCGTGATACTCACGCTGGTATCCACGTTCCTCGCTGAACAGGCCTTCGAGGATTTCGCCGGTTGCAATGTCGTGATAGAGCCTGGCGCGATCAGAACCCGCCGACCGTCCGAAGGGTAATACCCAGTCTTCGGCGTGGCTCCTACGGTCTCGGTGACCCACTTTTTGATCACGTCCCTAGGTTTCGCGTCCCCCAAGATGCACGACACGGTCGTCAGGAGCCGTCCCACGAGTGTCCGTCAGAGACCCGAGATACACCTCGTCCATCCGCTCGGCGAGAGCCTCCTGATCCGATGGGAACAGGTGCCCGTAACGATCGAAAGTCACCTGGATCGAAGAGTGACCGAGGTGCGCTTGAACAGCCTTTGGGTTAGCACCAGTCGCGATAAGCAGCGACACGCAGGTGTGGCGCAAATCATGCACACGAAGGTCCTCGATTCCCGCACTCTCGAGCGCCGGCTTCCAATGGTCTGCACTGAACGCCTTCCGCCGCAATGGCCCGCCTCTAGCTTCGGTGAAGACGAGCGCCTCGGGATCAGCCTCGACGTAATGCGCGAGATGTTCGGCGAGACGGTCCCGGAGAAAGCCCGGGAGAACCACAGTCCGTCTCTGGTAGGTCTTGGTCGGCCCGAAGTCGAAGCCTCCCCGGATCTCCGAGAGTGACTCGGCCACATGAAGACGTGAGCCGAGCAGCTCACAACGTCCCCGTCGCAAGGCGCACGCTTCGCCCCAACGCACGCCCCCATAAGCCAGAACATAGACCAGCGTGTCGTACGGCTCTCGCATCGCGTCGGCGATCAGCCGAACCTGATCCGCGGTGAGGAATCGCATCTCACGGCGCTGCATTCTCGGCAGCTTGACTCCAATACACGGAGTCCTCGTCAGGTATCCCGATTCCACCCCAGCCCTGAGTATCTGAGCGACCAGGTAGTAGGCCTGACGGACCCGAGAAGCGCTCAAGCCGGAAGAATGCCGCTCGGAGACCCACTCCCGGATATCCAACGGCTGGATTCGACCGATGGGCACGTCGCCAAACCGCGGGAGGATGTGTACCCGGAGAAGGCTCTCGTATCCCTCACGGGTGTAAGGCTTCAGTGGTGACGTGGTCCCCCACCACCGATCCGTCCACTCCCGGAACGTGATCTTGGAAAGGCGAGGATCGACCCACTCGCCTCGGAGCTTGTCGGTCTCGACCGTGACGAGGAACTTCTCCGCGTCCGATTTTCGTGGGAAGTTCTTGGCCCGTTCCCCACCGGACGGATCCACGTAACGAACCTGCCATCGATCCTTTGATTTTGGGTGCCTTCTGATGTGGGCCATGTCGCCTCCTTGGTCGATCGAGCGGGCCGTCATGGCAGCGACCTCGAGTTCATCGGCGGTGGCTCAGCCGACAGGTGACTTACTCTCCCAACACTCGGCACGCCGCTGCTACTGGATGCCACCGGCCGATCATCGCTTGCCAACTCTGAACGTACAGGTTGAGGCTGACATCCGTTCACCGGCTGACGGCTTGGAGCTGGTGTTCGATCCACGCTTCCACGTCGGTCGGTCGGTAGCGGATATGCCTGCCGACACGGAAGCCGGGTGGTCCTTCCCGCCGATACCGCCACTGGTACAGGGTGGCCACCGGCACTCCGAGATAGTCGGCGAGGTCTTTCACACTGAGTAGCCGATCAGGAGAGTTCATGGCTTGATCTTGTGACCTGACCCTTTCAGCACGATGTCAGTTCGATGCCCGTAGGCCTGTCAACAACCCTCCAACTGCACTCCGACGCCAGGGGCAAGCGGCTGGAAGCGGCCTTTGACCGGCCAGACCGGCATTTCGAGAAACCCCTTATGATTCATGGGTTCTTGCCGGATCCGTGACCTGAGTTTCACTCGTTTGACAGGGCTACTGACACTCTGGTGACAGGGTTGGGGTGTCCATTGGGTGGACATGAACTCATTTTGGGAAGACAGGAGTACCTCATGTCCCGGTGTCGCCACCCAGCGGGCTGGTGTCCCGCCGAGAGGTCGAGGATTCCGCCGGGGAACAGCACCGGCGCCGGCCCCGCAACCTTGCAACGCCAACACGCGGCTCCCAGGGTCAACCGAATCCCGCAGAACCAAGGTCTGTCATCAACCGATCCCCGAAGGCATCAGGACCGAGCCAACCGCGCCTGACGAAGACCAAGACCATGACCACATCGACCAGCACCTCCCTTCCTGCGAGATCTACCTTCTCGCGACCGACCGTCTTTCACAACACACGCATCTGCAACCAGTTGCTCCCGGAGGTGTGTCGTGTTGAGTCTGGCCAAGGCGGCCAAGGACTACTACCTCCAGAAGCTGGGGGAGATCTCACCGCGAGAGGACTACTACCTGAGAGGCGGCACAGCTACGGGCATCTGGCGGGGGTCGGGTGCCGTCGAGCAGGGTTTGGAGGGCAGCGTGAGTTCCGAAGGTCTGGTGAGGCTCTTCGACGGGGAGCATCCTGGGACCGGTGAGCAGCTTGGTCGCAGGTTACGCAAGGACGGGGTGGCTGCGTGGGACGTGACGTTCTCGGCGGATAAGTCGGTGTCACTCCTCTGGGCGCTCGGCGACGAGGAGACCCGACGCCAAGTGCTGGAAGCGTTCGACGAGGCCACCCAGGCGGCATTCGGATATCTGGAATCAGTGGCGTCGGCGACCAGGGGCGCATCGAAAACCCCGGTACTCGACGACCACGGAGCACCGGTGCTCAACGACAACGGGACCCGCAAGTTTCGGGTGAAGACATGGCCGATCAAGACTTCGGGGTTTGTGGCGGCTTCGTTCACCGAGTTCACCTCCCGGGCCGACGACCCCCAGGTCCACACCCATGTGGTGGTGGCCAACAAGGTCAAAGGCAACGACGGGATATGGCGGAGTATTGACGGCAGGTTGTTGTATCGCCATCAGCTCGCCGCCGGCTACCTCCACGAAGCCATCCTCAGACGGGAACTGACCCGGCGGTTGGGGGTGCGCTGGCAGCCGGTCCACAACGGGACGGCCGACATTGCCGGGTTCACCCGCCGCCAGGTCAAAGCCTTCTCGAGACGACGCCACCAGCTGGAAGCATGGCGGGAGAACCAAGGTCTCCCCGACACCCCTGCGGCGCGGCAGGTGGCGGTGCTCGCCACCCGAAGCCCAAAACAAGACCGCCCGCTTATGGAGCTGGAAGTGGAGTGGCACCAGCGGGCCGATCAAGTCGGTCTCACAGCGGAGCGGGTTGTTTCGGTGACGGGCCACAGCAGACAGGTCACACCGGTGGATCCAATGGCCCTCTTCGACAGTCTTGGCTCAGCCGCCGGGTTGACCAAACAGGCTTCCACCTTCAACAAAGCCGAGGTCGTCAAGGAGGTCGCCGCCGCTTTGCCTGAGGGTGGCACGCGAGACGAGATCGAAGCTCTGGCCGAGACGTTCCTCACCACCGGGGGCGTTGTACCGGTCCTTTCTGGACGCAACGTCGAACCGTCTGCCCCCATCGAGGACGTCGGCCTCGACGAGCCCGAAGCCCTGGTCGGATCCGTCGTGACAGATGGGGTGGCTGGGCTGATGCGACGCCGCGACGGGAAGATGTTTCCCGGCGCCGTGGACCGGTTGTATACGACTGTCGAACTGCTCACCACCGAACAGCGGATCATCGAACGGGCTGTCGCAGGGATCGGCGCCGGTCGTTGGGTGGTGCCTCAGCGTCTCATCGAGGCCAGATTGGTACGCCACCGGTATCTCACCGACGGCCAACGCGAGATGGTGCGCTCCTTCGCCACCTCCGGCAACACCGTCGACGTCGGAGTGGGTCCGGCAGGAACCGGTAAGACTGCGGTGATGGGAGTGATCAGCCAGCTCGCCACCCTGACCGGGACTCCGATTATGGGTGCGGCGCTTGCCGCCCGGGCTGCTGCCGGTCTTCAAACCGCCACCGGGATTCGGTCGGCCAGCCTGACTCGACTCCTCAACCAGGCTGGCGACGGTCCTGGTCTTCCCTCAGGGGTTGTGGTTGTGGTCGACGAGGCGGGGATGGTGGGCACCCGTCAACTCGCCGCGGTATCCGACCTTGTTGAACAGGCAGCAGGGAAACTGATCCTGATCGGTGACGACCATCAGTTGTCTGAGATCGACGCCGGTGGTCTGTTCCGGGCCGTGACCAACCGACTGCTCACCGTCGAACTCACCGAAAACGTACGCCAACGCGACGGGTGGGAGCGGGCTGCCCTGGCCGAACTACGAGACGGGTCAGTCGGCGAAGCGGTCGCCGCCTACCGACAGCACAAGAGGCTGATCATCGGACACGACCGAGACCACACCATGGCTCGAGCCGTCAAGGACTGGTATCGCCATGTCACTGCCGCCGGTGACCTCACGTCGGGGCTGCTCATCGGCTACGACAACGACACTGTCGCCGAACTCAACGAACAAGCCCGCAGCCACGTCGCCGCATCAAGACGTCTCAACGGATCCAGCCTCGACACAAGTCAGCGGGTTTTTCAGGCTGGTGACCGGATCCTCTGCCGGAGAAACCAGGATCGGCTCGACGTGCTCAACGGCGACCTTGGAACCGTCATCACCGTCGACTCCGACCACGGCACCCTCACCGTTCGACTCGACCGCGACCCCCAGACCCGGGAGCTGCCCTCCTGGTACCTCGACCAAGACCACGTCGACTACGGCTACGCCCTCACCGGCCACAAAGCCCAAGGTGTCACCACCGGTCGGGCCTTCATAGTGATGACCGGTGGCACCGACCGGGAGTGGGCCTACGTGGCGATGAGCCGAGGCCGCCAAGCCAACACCCTCTACCTCGCCAACCCCGAACCCGACGACGAAGGGTGCACCCATTTCACCCATCCGGATCAGAAAGATGTCCTCGTCGCGTTGACAGCGTCGCTTGACCGCAGCTCAGCCCAGACTGCGGCCATCGACCACATCGTCGGGTCACCCCCACCGAGCAGCGACGTCACCGAACGGGTCGCTTGGATCGCTGCCCGGCGCCGAGCCGAACGCGACGAACTCGAACGCACGCCACCCGATATCGAACTCGCCATCGAGCGGTAAACAACGCCCACCAAGGGGGTTCGGTTGGGGTTGGTGAACTTCAGAGAAGGATGGAATCGTGAATGGGGGCAAACGTCGTGAAGCGACATGCCTCGAACGACAAATAGAGAGGTGACGAAGGCGGTCGACGCGACCGCCAGTCGGTGGTCCGGTACAGGAGGTTTGAACTATGAGGCGACTCGGAGCTCTACTCGCTGCTTTGGCGATGTTCATGGGAATGGCGTTGCCGGCAGCTGCTGGTGGTATCGAGAATGGAGTGAAGAGCGGCTGCGTCTGGTACCTGGTGGGTATCCACTCCTACACGACCGGCACAACCAAACACTACGACGGTCCGTACAACTTCCCGCCCACAACGAACCGCCACTTCGCCGCTTGGAACAATGGTGGCTCGTGGACAACGAGAAACGGCATCACCATGTACAACGATCAAGCGTCTTGGAAAGTGACAACCACGGGGTCACTCGACGCACCCAATACCTATGGGTACTGCTCAGTATTCCAGTAGCCACGATCACCGCGTTCATTGTTGTACCTTGGGTGTCGTCGCGAAAGGCGGACCCCCGCACGTATGAAACGGAGATCCCGCTCCGGCCTAGTAGTTGTGTGCGTGAGTAGTGCGGTTTTGCTTCTCGCGAGCTGCACCTCGGGGAGTGGTGACCCGTCCGAGATCACCACCTCACTGACCGGGGGACGGGAAACTACGCCATCGTCGGCAGCCTCGGACAGCCACCCGGCAGAGCCTGACAATGATCCCTCCCGAATTGAACCTATCACCGGGTACGGAGATTTCTCGGCCGTGGAGTACTGGGAGGTGGACTGGTTCGAAATGACGGAACTCGTGGTCAGGTGCGCCAACGAGAATGGAGTACCGCTCAAGGTGCTGCCTCCTGGCGACGGTTGGAGCCTTGAAGACGTAGGAATCGATCAACAGATGTCAGCCGAGGCAACCATTGACGCCTGCGTTGCGGGACTGAAGCTTCCCACCGAGGAGCCCCCGACAGAAGAACAGATCAGGCGGCAGTACGACTCACTCATCGATGTGAAACGCTGTCTAGAGCGAGAGGGGTACGCGATCATTGAGCCCCCTTCATTTGAGACGTTCCTTGAGGACTGGGCGGTCGGCCCGTGGCACCCCTACTTATCCCTTCCGCAGCTCGCTGCCGATGAACGGCATCGCCTGAACGAGCTTTGCCCTCAGCCATAGTTGAAGGTGCGAACTGATTCACTACTTCGAGGGCCTTCCACTATTGCTTATCGCGCCGCTGATGAAGCCTCGACCTGATCGCAAACGGCGGGTCTACGTTCCTCGACGACTCACAGCTATTCAGCGCGGTCGATCTCCTCGGTAGGGCCGAGCTCCTTTCTTCTCGACTTCTCGACGCTGTGCTCGGCTATCCGCTTCGCCCGGTCGACAAGAAGTGTGAGAGGGCTGTTGATGCGGACATTGAGAGAAACGCTGGCAGATGGGGAGCGGGACTAACGCCGCTTTCCCATGTGTCCACTGGACCGAGAACAGCTTGATGAAACCCGTCGCCGAGTTCCTCGACACGCTGCTGGAGACTTTGGGTGGCGAGTGTCATAGCGCGAGGCATTCGAGACTGAAAGCAAGGTGCCGTGAAGCGGAGTGCCTCGAATGACAAATAGAGGGGTAGGACAGCATCCCACAAGAAGGGATGCCTTCGGTCGGGCCCGTGTCGGCACGTGGCAGCTCGATCGGCCGGGAAAGGAGACGAGATGAAGCGAAAACTGATGGTTGCCTTGATTGCTGTCACCCTGATGACATCAATGGCCCCACTTCCGGCGGAGGCAGCCAGCAACTACTGCTCGGTCGGACAAACAACCTGGCAGAAGTCCAACATGACGACAGGGACGGCGCGATGGCACAACTGGATACCCGTTGGCGGCGTGTGGCACGACAAAGGGTTTGCCTACACGGGGTGGAAGTACTCCAACACAGGGGTTGAGGACGTCTCGGTCCATAGCTACACGGCGAATGGCAACGTGCCCTATTACGCTGCCTACTGTGTGACCGGTCCAAGCTAGGAGCGTTGCGCTGAACTGTGACGAGTTCGCCCCCTATCCGCGCGAACAGACGCTTCCTCATGCCATCCACCGCGGTATAAGTCGACCGTGTTTCGTCGCGGCCGCAGTAGTGGCACTGACGTTCGTCGTTGGAGGATGTGGAGATGCGGGGTCGTCACCGGAAACGGATGACCCCGCATCAACATCTCGAGATAGTGGGATCAGTGTGCCATTGGAAACGCCAGTTTCCAGTCAGCCGGGGGCCAGCTCCATTCTAGATGCTCAGCTGAAGAGCTGGATAGATGGATGTGGGGAAGACCCCGCCTGTCACGTCGAAGGCGTCAACGCCTTCTTGACTGAATGCCTTGGGGAGGCAGGGTTTCAAAGGGTGCTAGTGCAGGGTGGGAGCTATCGGACTGACGATGGAGGACGGGCGGAGGAATTGGCTGAAGCCATGAACGATTGCCAGCAGCGGGCGTTCGATATGCTCCCTCCTGCACCTGAACCCACTCCCGAGTACCTTTCCAGGTACTTCGACTTTCTTCTGAATCTGAGCAGCTGCATCGAAGACGAGGGATACAACGTGGCAGCCCCGCCTTCAAAGGATGCGTTCGAGGAATCCCAAGGTGCTATCTGGCACCCATACGAAGCCATGGACTATCTGACGGAAGAGGAATTTGCTTCCCTCGAGAGGACCTGTCCGCAGGACTTCAGAGGCTGATCACTCCTCGGGCATGGAACCCCTACTCGTTTCTATTGCGTTAGACCGCGGGGCTGAGGAGTGGACGAGTCTCAATGATGCATTTCATCAGCCCTAACCTGCAACCGTTCAGGTATTTGTCGTTCAGGGGTGTTCCATTCACGGAGTAGCGGGTGTTGGCTATCGGGACCGTGTGAGTTCTGTTGGGTAAGGGGACCCGTAGAACTCGTACGTTCATGTCGATAGTCTGGCTCGACCGAATTCAGCCCGATGTCCCGTTCCATTCGCCGTAGTCGGAGAGTCTCACGAACGCGAAATGGTTCGAAGGACAGACCTCGTCGCCCTCCATCCCTTCGTCGAAGGACATGCCGGCGTAGGGGTCCCAAAGCCGACCCGTTTCCAGGAACGAGTCCATCGAGGGTGGGTCAGCGGGCGTGAATCCGTTTGCCCTCAGACACTCGGTGACCTCGATGTAGTCGTCGTAGATCCGTTCTCGGTCAGCCGGATCACTCATATCGAGGTGTCCGGAGATTCCGGCCTCGTCGGCCAGTTTGATGCAAGCATCGCTGACCTTGGTAGCGGCCTGCATCTGGGCCTGGCTCCAGTTGCCATGCCCGAACTGAGCGCCCTCGCCGATTCGACGAGCCGGGATACCATTCGCTTCGAGGCAGCGCACCAAGAAGTCCATCATCTCCTCCTCAGGCATCGGTGTCACACCAAGGTCATCGGTCTGATAGATGAGCGCGCTGACCGCTGTGTCCACTGGAGTGGTTGACGGGGGAACAGAATGAGCAGTCGAATCCTGGATTGCCCCCTCATCATCCAGTGTTGACGACCCGGACGTGTCCGCAGGAGAGCCCTGGCCGCATGCGCTGAGCAGGCAAAGCGAGACGATCAAAAGCGCTGAACGGTGTCTGGCTCGCTTTCGATCGTCTCGCATCTGACTCACAACTGCGGACCCTACGTGTAGCAGACGCCGTTGCCGGCTTGGAGTCCCGAACCGGTTACCGACCAGGAGCGATTACCCGTGCGATAGGTCCACGAGAGCCACACGGTGCCCGGGTATGGAGTGGATGGAGTTCCTTGGACCCAATGCGTGTAAGTGTTAGGGCCTTGGGCATAGGTATAGGGATAGCCCCCCTGTCCGCAGTACATGGTTCCTGAAGCCGCTTGTGCGGGAGTGGCGGCGGCGAGTGCCATCGCCAAAGCTAGCGCAAAAACAACGAGGATCGATACGAACTTCCGCGCGGTGTAGTTGATTGATTCCATTTAGTCTTCTCTTTCGGTCTGGCGGCGCTGGGAACGGTTTCTTGGCTGGACCCAGTGCCGCTGATCGTCTTCGTCTTGGCGGCCTTGACCGTGCCTGTCCGCGACTCGGCAACACTCACCAGTCGTCTTCAGTCCTGACTTTCTCGGCGACCACCTCCATCAGAGCGGGCTCTCAACCGCTTCTTTGTCGGGGTTTGTCAATCAGGTATTTGTTGCGAGGGCGAGATCGCTTCACGCAGGGCGGCCGCTGGACGTACTCAGCGGGTCCACCTGGGACCTCGTGGGTCCTCTGTTGGCTTAGGGGCCGCCGCGAATTTGATTTCGCACTCGCGCCGCTCTGACCTGGGACGATGCAATGAGAACTGTGCAAGTTATTCGGACGCGCACCCTTAGGGGACGCGTAGGACTCGTACGGGGTCTCGGTATGCGGCGATCAACGCCGGTGGGATGGCCGCGACGGTTGCTGCGAGGACGGCTAGTACTGCTATAGCGGCGGCGAACTCGAGGTTGACTCCGTCGTTGAGTGCGGTGATAAATACCGTTGTTGTGACGAGGGATCCGATAGCGGCACCGACGGTTGCAGCTATCGCGGTCTGGAGAGCTATCAGCCCGACAATGGTCGGCCGTGACGCTCCAAGAGCGCGACGTCTACCGAGGTCTCTTCTGCGGCTGTTGACACTTCCGTAGACGTTCAGCGCGGTGAGGGCGAGGCCGGCACCGAGAACGAGGGTGATCAGATCTCGGCTGAAGCGGCCGAGTTCGCCGCTGACCGCTGCCCGAACATCAGCCAGTGTCTCTGAGGTTTGAACTGAGACGCCGGTGATGTCTTCAGGTCCGAGTACCAGCATCGCTGCTTCTGCCACGGCAGGTACCTGTCCGGGTTCGTTGGCGAGAATGTGGATGCTGCGCATTGCTGTCTCGTCGGGACGGGCTCGTCTGATGAGACTGCGGTTGAGAAAGCTGAGCGGGTCTTCGGCTCCGAAAGGTGCAACAACTGCGTATTCGGAATCATCGGAAGCCACTCCGCCGATTGGTACCTGGAGGCCGAGAGTCGATTGGGCCATGGGTCCGATGAGAGCCCGGTCCGGTCCGATATCGGCGTCTGTGTGAGTGAGCTGTGGTGGGAGCGTTCCGTATGTGACTCGGATAGGAGCCGGGTTACCGCCGGGGTTCCCGACTGATCGAACGTCGTCCGCGGGACCGAGCCCGAAGGCCCACTCAATTCCCGAAACGCGGTTGAGACGGTCGACTGCGTCGGCGTGTAGCCCGGCAGTACCGTCGCGGTCTGAGATGATGATCGAACGGGTACCGGCCGCGTCGATACGGGACAACACCTGAGTTTCGGCTTGAACTGTCTGACCGGTAGTCGACAGGATCGTCGCACAAACACCAGCAACGATGAGACCAGTCACGGTCGAGGCGATCGGCTGGGAGAGGATCGATCGGAGCGACTCGCCAACCAGCTTCACAGTTCAACCACCTGGTCGCAGGCCGCCACCACATCCGGATCGTGTGTCGCGACGATGACAGTCTTGCCTTCGTCGGCTGCCATCTCGGTGAACGCTTCTACAACGACGGAAGCTGTTGCCGGATCGAGGTTGCCGGTTGGCTCATCCGCCAACACCAGCTCGGGCCGACTCACCAACGCTCGACATAAAGCGATTCGTTGTGCCTGACCACCCGAGACCTCTCCTGGTTTGTGATCGGCGCGGAGACCAACGTCGAAATGTTCCATGAGCGCCTCGGCGCGGTTGACGGCTTCACGTCGGCGCAGATTGTTGTAGATGTGGCTTTCGACGATGTTGTCGAGAACGGTTCGGGTTGGATCCAAAGCAGCATCCTGGAACACAAACCCGACCTGTTCGGCACGGAACCGTGACCGTTTCAGGTCCGACATCCGGGTCAGATCAGTCTCTCCCCGCCTGATTACACCGGCCCAGGGCGTGAGGAGAAGCCCGATCAGATAGAGCAGAGTCGACTTACCCCTACCTGATGGGCCGGTAACGGCAGTGACCGCACCCTGCTCGAAGTTCCAGGAGAGGTCGTTGATGATCGACTCGCTGCGCTTGTAGCCAAACGACATCCCATGGGCGGAGATCATTGCTCTACGACAGGGAGAAGAATCTCGGTGCCCGGGTCGATCCCTTCGACTACAGCAAGTCCGCTAGTTGTTGCCACGATCTCGATTGGGATGGTTGAACCGTCAACAAGGGTCACCCAGGCGTCATTGGCTGGGTCTGTTGTAATCGCCCCCACCGGGAGTAGTGGTCCGGTCGTTTCAGGGATGACAACAATGTCTGCTCGGAACGAGGTTCTTCCCTCGAGAGCGACCCGGTCGCCGCACTCTTGCCCGCAGACAGCCGAACCGTCAGGACCAGAAAGGAGGAGGTCGAGTTGCCCGAACTCGGGTCTCTCCACCGCCTGAGTGATCTCGGCCTCCCAAACCCCGTCCGGATAGGTGACGAACACCTGCGCCGACAACGGAACCAAACCCGCCTGCTCCGGCGCAAGAGAGATACGGAACTCGGGAGCATCAGGCACGACAAGGACAAGCGGCTCACCGCCGCCCAGACGAGCCCCCACCGTCAAACCAGGATCGAGTGTGAGTCGTGCCGGCAACTCCGACAAAAACACGATGTCGCCAGCCTCAACGACACCCGTCGAGTTCAGTCCAAGACTCTCCTGCCAGGCCCTCACCGCCGTCCGCGTACTCGACCCGAACTCACCATCCACTTCACCTGAGTAGAACCCCAACTCAGAAAGCAGGGCCTGAAGCTGACCAACATCCGGACCAGCCGACTTCAGCTCAAGCGCACGGAACATGGGAACGGCGCCTTGAGCGAGAGCAACTGGTCGCAGATTCACGGTGTACAGGGTGGCCCCGGCAGCAACGATCGCTCCGGGCTCCATGTCGATCGAAGTCACTACACCAGACGCCGAATTGAGTCCGGCTTCAACCAAGTCCCATTCAGCTGTTGCGGTGAAACTCAACGCCCTACCAACCGAACCGACCTCCACCACGTACGAGACTGATTCAGGACCCTCCGCCAAAGGGTCCTCGGGTGGTTCCAACGCCACCCGACCAGCCCAAAACCCCAACACACCCACCAAAACCACGAAAACCAACAGGATCAGGAATCTGAGGATCCCCATCTCAACAACTCACAGAACGGTCATGAAAGAGGCGCATCGATCGGGACGGAGCAAACGACTTGCTCGCCAACCGCTCCACTCCGATCCTTCCCGTGCTTCTCTCAAGGCCGTGGGAGGGCTGGCGTTGAGGCGATTCCATTCTTCGATCGTGCTCTCGCAGCGGTCGCCGCATGTCGCGTATGAAGTCATCGGCTGCCAACTGAGGACCCTCCCAATCGGATGCGTTCCCTACCCATCTATTTGTCGCCCAACCCAAAACCATTGTCGGGCGGTCCCCCCTCCACTCGCCATTAGCGCTCCCGTAGTGCCGGTTCGAAGTCGACCGTTGTGCTTGTGGGCAAGGACCCAGTTGTCGGAATCGCCGTGTTCTCACGGTGCGGCGAGTGATTCGACTTCGGCGGCTGGTTCGTAGACGGCTCGGAAGATTGGCGTGTTGGGCGGGAGACGGCGTTCGGAGTCTTGGGTCAACGTCACGACCTCTTCGAAGATGAGGTTTCCGACATTGTCTAGGTGAAAGCCCAACCGCATCCTCACGTCCCGCTCGGTGTATCCGACGGAGAACGCCGAAAGGCCGCTGCCGGGCTCGTCCAGTTCCAGTGATTCCAAACGTGAGATCAGTGTGAGGGTGGAGGCCCGCAGTTGCGGTGAGATGTTGGCCTCTCGGAGGATGTCGAGTGCCACATCGAGATATTCTACATCGAAGGGCAGACCTCGGTCGTCGACGATAGTGTCACGGATTGCCTGGTCGAGTTCGTCGATACCCTCGGGCCACTCCTCTGGGGGTATCGATACTGTGGATGTGGTTGTCTTTCCGACCTCATCCCGGATGTCCAATCCGGCTGCGTAGTACACGTCCTCATCGGTCTCTGAGAAGAAACTGGGCTTTTTGAAGGTTGTGCGGATCTGTACCGTCCCCTCACTTCCCGTCCAAGCCTCTCGATCCATCCGCACCAGGTAGTAGAGCTCCTCAAAGTCATAGGGGACGTCTCCCAGAGCTTCCTTGGAGGCCGACCCTAAGCCCTGCATTTGAGATCGCGTATAGATGAACGACGAGTCGCTCGCGGTAAGTGGATCCTGTTCGGCTGCGACCATTGCGATCTCTTCCAATGCCGCACTAGCGGGGCTCTGAGTGAACGGTTGGACGACCATGAACACGACAACGGCAGCGGCGAGTGCGACTATGGCCCAGACTCTGGGTCTGAACCGGGGCGCGACAGGACGAGCCGTGGTCTTGGCGATTTCTGCCATCAGGGCAGCGTCGACACGCTCACAGCTTCCAGGCGGCGGTTCAGGGTCGCCTACGAGGTAGCGGGCGAGACGATCTACTGGATGCTGTTTGTCAGTCATCCTGATCGCCCTCCAGTTCGGGGTCCATCCACTCAGATATTTGTTCAAAGTCCGGAATCAATTCACGGACCTGACGTCTGACTCTGGCGATACGAGACCCGATCGTGCCAGACGGCGCGCCTAACGCTTCGCCGATCTCAGGGTACGAGAGGTCAGTGAGTGCGTGGAGGAGGAAAGGTTCCCGGTCGCGTTCGGGCATTCGGGAGAGGATCTTGTTGAACAGCGCACCGGTCCTCGCTGCGTCCACGCGCCGCACGACGGCAGACTCGTGGGAATCCGACGGCGGGTCAGGAGCGAGCGCCAAGTAGATCCGTTGATGCCGTTTCTGCTGGCGCATCCAATCCCCTACCGCATTCGTGGCGATGCCATACAGCCACGGAAGAGCGCTCTCCTTGTCGGTGTCGAACCGGTTCAGGATGCGGAACGCAGTCAGGAACGTCTCCTGAACGACATCTTCAGCGTCGTCGACACCTATCCGTCTGACTATCAACCGGTACACCCGCCGGTAATGGCGGGTGACCAGATGGGCGAACTCTGTAGGGTCCAGTCGCGCAGCAGTCAGAATCTTGGCGTCGGATCGGCCATCATCAGTCACTGACACTCGAAGCTAATCAGGAGCAGTCCGTTAGCTGGAGTGATACGAGATCGACTCTGCGTTGTTGTTTAACGTCGAGTTCAGATTGTCGGTGGTCCCAGACCCTTGGGTGTCGTCGAACGGGGATACCTTGTTGGGGTAGGCGTAGTGGCGCAACCGGGCGCATCCGTTATACGACGACGAAATCCGGTTATCCCAAGTCGAAGTCGTATTCCAATAGCCGCCCGTACACGAGGAGCCCACGATTCGGATCGATGAGCCGGTTCCGTTGTACCCGTCGTAGTGACGACCCAACGTAAACGTTGACAACGTGACCACACCACCACCAGCCGTCGAAGTCGACGGATAAGCCATCCCAATCTGAGCCCACATCTCCGCGACCTCAGCATCCGCAAAACAGTCCGGCTGAGTCATGATCAGTTCACCATCCGCGGCCTTGCCAACCACGAAGATCACACAGTGCTGTTCATCCACAGGCTGCTCGGTAGGTGTTGGGAATGCAGCCGCTGCTACGGACGCGACAACCAAGGCGAGTGACGCAAGAACGCCAGTCATTTCGAATCCCCCCTTTACGGGCGATAGAGGTCTTTCACTCCTCTATTTGTCGTTCAGACCAAGACCATTCACGAACGAAGGGAAACCCCCCTCGCACCAAATACTCAAGCGGCGGGTCAGCCCCTCCTCCCCCCATCGGGCGATGGAACGGAGGGCTGACCCGCCAACCCGAACAACCTGACGACTCACGCCGTGAAGCGACGACACGTTTCGAAAAAATCACTAAGGGGCCGCCATTCCCAGCAGCGTGCCGAGGAACTCGTCGACGGGTTCCATCAAGCTGTTCTCGGTCCAGTACGACACATGGGAAAGCGGCGTTAGTCCCGCTCCCCAGCTGCCAGCGTCCGCTTCGCCGCGCCGTCTCGTGAAGGGAATACGTCGGAGTGACAAATAGAGAAGTAGTGGAGCAGCCTGTCGAGCGAGAGCCTGCGACGCGAACAGAGTCACGTCACCCGGCCGGAACTCAACGGGTCTGCCCGAAGGAATGTCGTAAACGGAGGTGCCATGAGACGGGCTATGCAAACGGTTCTGACGCTGACCTTTGTCTTCACGATGATGCTGCCCGCTCACGCAACAGTCTGGGATATGGGCGATAAGAACTGCTACGACTACATAGCGGGGATCCAGTCCAAGTCGTCAGGGCTCACTCACCACATGGTGGATGACCCATACTTCTACTACACCGGGGCCTGGCAGTTCGGACCGTGGGTCACCGTGAAGCGAACCACCACCAACCACAAGGACATCGGGTGGTTGGTGAGTGTCAGCGGCGGAACGCTCTACGGCTCGAGCACCTACGCCTATTGCACATTGATCCAGTAGTGGAAAAAGAAACTCTGTTTGGCAGGTAGCTCCCGAACGAAAGGATCAGACATGCGGAGACTGCAAGCAGTCCTTATGACAATGGCGCTTGTTCTTACGTTGGCGCTGCCAGCGCACGCGACAGTGTGGAAGTTCGGCGACAAGTCATGTTCGACGTGGTATCAAGTTTCTATCCACTCCTTGTCCTCGGGAACGACGAACAACTTCGTCTACTCGCCCTTTCAAACAACGGGGTCATGGAACAACGGCTCGTCGATGAAAGTTCGCAACTCCTACACCCAGCGACAAGCAGCCGAATGGGGAGTATCAACGACTGGGGCACTAAACGATACGAATACGTATGGCTGGTGTGCACCCGACTTCGAGTAGTTGACCGTGGTCCTGCGATTGCTGAGTGTGGCGCTGTTGATGCTGGTGGCGTGTACCGACCCAGGTCAGACGCTGTCCGCTCCTGAGGAGGAGTCAACTACCAGCACCCCAGCCGCCGTAGAAGCTCTGTCAACCCCAACAACAATCGGAGACAGTAAGACACCTGGTCCGACGGAAACGGTCAGGCCGATTGAGGTGCCAGTTCTGGCACCTATCGCGGGGTACGGGGACTTCTCACACTCGTCCTACGCTGAAGTCGATTGGTTCCTCGTAACCGAGCTACAGGTCCAGTGTGCAAACGATGAAGGAATCCCCGTCTATGTGATTCCGCCCGGGGATGGAATAGCCTTCGACCAGGTATCTCTCGCGCAACACCGCATGGCGGGAGCTGTTCTGGAGGCTTGCCTCGCTGGCCTGAACCTCCCCCCTTTCGAACCGCTTACGCACGAGCAGATCTCTGAATTCTACGCCAAACTACTTGAGCTGAAGACCTGTCTCGAAGTGGAGGGATTCGCTATTGACGATCCGCCGTCCGCCGATGCGTTTGCGGAATCCTACTACTCAGGAGATGTTTGGCACCCCTATGAATCGGTTCCGTTCATGTCTATGGAGGATTGGAACGAACTGAGTGTGACCTGCCCTCAGCCGTAGAAAGAGGCATCACCCAAAGGAACGTGTCGAGGAATTCAGCTGCGGGTTCCGTGAAGCTGTATTCGGTCCAGTACGATCACATGGGATGTCGGAGTTAGTCTCGCTCCCCAGCTGTCAGCGTCTCTCTCAATGTCTGCGTCAACGACCTTCACCAGATCTTACAATGAGGGCACACCACTGCCGCCCAGGTGTCCGTCAGGTGTCCGTTTGAGACTGAGAAACGCCGAGGAATTACGGCGGGAGTGACCATGGGCTAGCCGGCGAAAACCCTTGCCCTGTATGGACTTTTGCGCAGTGACGGAAGACACTGCGCTGTAGTGAGAACTGCCTGTACCGGTCTTCAAAACCGGTGAGAGGCTGACTCAGTCTCTGGCGGGTTCGATTCCCGTCCGCCTCCGCCACCCATGGCGAAATTCGTTGCAGCCACGAGGCTCCAGCATCCTCAGCACGGCTAG
>Ga0255047_10000004_pt1 | contig 202946 bp, 184 predicted proteins | sample JV7_2_1_MG_FD_183640 | JGI IMG/M metagenome (GOLD analysis project Ga0255047, IMG submission 183640) | Seawater microbial communities from Jervis Inlet, British Columbia, Canada - JV7_2_1 | ecosystem: Environmental > Aquatic > Marine > Inlet | place: Canada: British Columbia | collected...
CCTGGCATCCATCGCACCGACTGCGTACTCGATTTTCACGGATATCGTTTTGTCTGGCGCCGAGGATCCCGAACTCGAATGGCGCGACTATTACAAGAACAGCGACATTCCGATTCCGAGCTTCGAGTGGTGATTCCCTGGCCGGGTTGAGCGAAACTACTCGCCTTGCTTCCAAACCTCGGTCTTATTTCCCGTCATGCTTTCGATGATGATATCTCCACGACGGCATGGCGTAACCAGATTCTCATCATCACAGGCGTGCAGGCTCTCCAGGCGCAGATCATGCCGTTCTTGCAGATAATCCTTCGCCGAAGGCTCGTCTGATATGACGCCCAGGCCTCCCGCATCTGCAAAATACGCATCCGCTTCGGATCTGGATCCAAAAACCTGCAGGTCTTTGGCAGCCGGCTGGCAACTGGAGTCATCCTTGTTGACGATCACGTTTTCAAATCCGTCTCTGTAGTCGATCAACTGTTCCAGTACCTTCTGACATTCGACGTCGTCGACGAAATAGTATTGAACCTGTTGTTCCTGGCAGACGGTTTTGCCCTCTGGTGCCACACATTCGGCAAGGGTCAGGACGACCACTTTGATCCAGGTTATGTCCATGTCGTTTCTCCTGCCACCTTTTTCGGAATCCGTTTCGGATGCACATGATGGTCTTTAGGCTGTTGTAATAATCAATATAGAACAATCGCCTTCCATGGGACAGTAGTTGGACCGGTCGACCATTCATTTGTTCGATTGGGCGTGTACCTGCTACGTCTGTTGCCGTTTAACTAAATGTGGCGTGGTCCTCGAATTCGATTCCGTGCGCGAGCGTCTTGTGAACGGGACAGCGCTCCGCAATCTGCGCCAGGCGCTTCTTCTGGGCATCATCGAACGCGCCGGTGATCCGGACGTCGCTCGTGATCTTGTCGATATACCCTCTATCCGGGATATCACAGTCCTCGCAGTCGGCAGCATGCTCTCTTGAAAAATCGTAACTGGCGGCGACGGACTCTAAAGGCAGGCCTTTGTTACGGCAATACCATGAGATCGTAATACAGGTGCAGGCACCCAGCGACGCGAGCAAGAGTTCATATGGATTTGGCCCGGTATCTGTTCCGCCTGCCTCGAGCGGCTCATCGGCTGTCCATTCGTGTCGGCCATTGGATAATCGAACAACCATCCCCTCGGTGAGTGTTGCAGTAATATGTGCCATCTTCGGTCCTCCGGAACGGGGTCTGCCCCCTATTTTGTTAATGGTACCGGGATAATTATCTTCTGCCGACCTGCGCAGGAGTAGCTGAAGGTCGGGCCCGACACGGTTATGATGGAAGTTCGATGCGTGAGGAATCTACTGAATTTTATGTCCCCATACTGCTGGCGATCGGGGTCGCTGCAGCGCTGGTCTATTACTGGGTCCGGATCAACCAGGAGGAGCCTCTTGTTGAGCCGCCGCCACCTGCTGTCGAAGAGGTGGCAGAAGCCCCCAAAGATCCGCTACATCCGTTTCCGAAAGTCGAGTCTCCCACCGGGCCGGGTGGAGATCTGGTGACGCTGCCGTCGCTCGATCAGAGCGACGAATATCTGAAAATTGCGTTGGCCGATGTACTGGGTTCACGAATAGTAGCGGAAATGCTGGCGGACACAGACCTGATTCCGCGGATCGTTGCTACCGTCGATAACCTGCCAAGAGATCACGTTGCAGAGCGCATCAGGCCGGTCGCCGGCCTGGCCGGTGCATTCGATGCGGAAGCGATCAGTAGCACCGAATTCAGGATCAGTGTGGACAGTTATCGTCGCTACGATGTGCTTGTGAATCTGGTGACCAATGCTGATCTGAATGAACTCACAGAGGTGTATGGGCGATTCTACCCGCTGTTTCAGAAGGCCTACGTCGATTTGGGATATCCGAACGCCTACTTCAACGATCGCCTGGTTGCGGTAATTGATCATTTGCTGGCGACACCCGTTGTCGAGGATCCAATCAACGTGGTGAGACCCCATGTCCTCTATGAGTTTGCCGATATGGATCTGGAAAGTCTGTCCAGCGGCCAGAAGTTGCTGATGCGAATGGGCAACGAGCATGCGACACGCATCAAGACAACATTGAGCGAGTTGCGCCAATTGATCGCGGATCAGAATACCGCGGACTGATCTCCCTCGACGGAACTAGTTTCTGTAGTCAAGCGGTGGGCTGCGGTCGCCGAGCAAAGCCTCATAAACGAAGTCTTCGCCGCGCCGATCGTCGAACTCCGCCCTGGCATCGGCACGCAATTCGGGACTCTCGAAGAGTTCGATTGCGGCCAGTGCCATTGTCTTGGCCGCGACCTGTGCTCCCTTGAAGCCGATGCTCATGCCGCTGGCGGCAACGGCCTGCCAACTGTGTGCCGAAGTGCCAGGGACCCAGGTTGCTGTCCGGAGCCCCACGGTGGGTACGGTCATCGAGACATCGCCTACGTCGGTGGAACCGTAACCGAGCTTGACTTCGTACGGCTGTATTTCGCTTTCGGTGCCCAGTTCGTGATCCGGATTTATCAAAGTCGGGTGCAACTCTTTAGCGAAAGCCCTTTCCCGATCGTCGTAATCGACACCGCCGACTTGCCGAAGCTTCGAATCCATCATCTTCGCGAGCGTCTCGTTAATAAGTATGGGATGGTTGCCGTGGATGATTTCCCAGTCGACCGTCACGCCCGTACCCTGTGCTGCACCCAAGGCTGCCTGCTCGAGGCGGACCCATAGTTCCTTTACGATATCAGCTTCGGGATGTCGCAGATAATAGAAAACCTCTGCAAAATCCGGCACCACATTCGGCGCACTGCCGCCACTCGTGATGACGTAATGAATACGGGTCTCCTGCGGCACATGCTCGCGCATCAGGTTGATCATGTGATTGAACGCCTCGACGCCGTCGAGCGCGGAACGTGCTTTCTCCGGTGAGCCAGCGGCATGTGCTGAGACACCATGGAAGCGGAATTTGGCGGAACGATTTGCAAGTGTTGTACGGGCCGCCGCGGTATTTTCACCTGCGCCGTGCCAGTGCAGGGCGACATCGACATCGGAAAATATTCCGTCTCTGACCAGATAGACCTTGCCGCTACCGCCTTCCTCGGCCGGTGTTCCGTAAAGGCGAATCACGCCTTCCGTGCCCGTCTCTTCGAGCCAGTGTTTGACGGCGATCGCCGCCCCGACGGAGCCGGCACTATACAGATTGTGCCCGCAGGCCTGGCCCGCAGCCTTGCCCTGGATCGGGCTGCGAGTCGGGAGGTCGTCCTGGTTGATGCCGGGCAAGGCGTCGTACTCGGCGAGGATGGCGATCACGGGTCCCTCGGTGCCAAACGAGGCAACGAATGCGGTGGGTATGCCGGCAATTCCCGATTCGATTTCGAATCCCTCTGCAGCCAGTGCCTCCTTGATTAACGCGCTGCTCTTGACCTCCTGATAGCCGACTTCCGCGAACTCCCACAGGTCCCGCGCAAGGGCGGAAGTCTGTTCGTAGCGTGAGTCCACGAACTTCATGACGTCGTCCGCCTCCGCTGCGCCAGCGCAGACAGGCAATGCGAAAAGGAGAAGTGCAGGTAGCAATATCATTCGGTACACGGAGAGTTCCTTTGCTTGTTTTTGTTTATAGTACAGACGCCGCAAGCGGGCGGGCAAATATAAGTCAGGAGAGACCCGGCGTGTCATCAGTATTTTATCGCGATCTTGGACACGAATATCCTGTCGCAGTTCGCGGGGAAGGCATGTACCTGTACAGTGAATCCGGCGATCAGTACCTCGACATGAGCGGCGGTGCCGCCGTTTCCTGCCTCGGCCACGGTAATAAGGCGGTTGTTGCCGCTGTCCGGGACCAGATCGGCAGTCTGGCGTTCGCACACACGGCCTTTTTCACCAATAAGTCGCAGGAAGCCCTGGCCGAGAGGCTGGCGTCGCGTTTTGGCGAGAAGGGCGCCCGGATCTACTTCACATCCGGTGGATCAGAAGCCAACGAGACCGCATTGAAACTCGTCTGGCAATACTGGGAGGCGCTCGGCTCTGCGGAGAAGACGATCGTCATCAGCCGGCAATTCAGCTACCACGGCAATACACTCGGCGCGTTGTCAGTCACGGGCAACCTTTCGCGCCGTGCGCATTATGAGCGTCTTCTGTACGACTGGCCGCGCATCTCGCCCTGCTATGCCTACCGTCACCAAAATGCCGGTGAGTCTGATGATGAATACGGTCTCCGTGCCGCCGGCGAACTCGAACAGGCCATCGAGAAGATTGGTGCCGAAAACGTAGCTGCCTTTATCGCCGAGCCGGTTGTCGGTGCCAGTCTGGGTGCCGTTCCCCCGGTCGATAACTATTTTCGGGAGATTCGGCGAATCTGCGATAAACATGACGTGCTGTTGATAGCCGATGAAGTGATGTGCGGCTGCGGTCGAACCGGCAGTTTTTTCGCACACGAGCAGGACGATGTGCTGCCCGACATTGTAACGATGGCCAAAGGACTTGGCGGTGGGTACCAGCCGATCGCTGCGACCCTCTCAAGAGGTCACATCGCTGACAACATTGCTTCATTGCCTGGTGGATTCACGCACGGGCACACTTACATCGGGCACGCCACGGCGTGTGCCGCCGGCGTTGCAGTGCAAAAGTGCCTCGATGAACAAGACCTGCTGTCGAATGTTGTTTCAATGGGGCACGAATTCTTCGGTGTGCTGCAAAGTGCCCTGGGCGATCATCCGAACGTCGGGGATATCCGTGGCCGCGGCCTGTTCGCTGGTATCGAGGTTGTTGCCGACAGGGAAACGAAAGAACCATTCCCCGCCGAAGATGAACTCGCGCCGAGACTCAAAGCAGCAGCGATGGACGCCAGGCTCATCTGCTATCCGGCGGCGGGCTCGGTCGACGGAAAGCGCGGCGCGCACATAATGCTTGCACCACCGTTTATCGTCGAGACACAGCATCTCGATGAACTGGCGGGCAAGCTCGGGACGATCTTCGATACGGTCTTCAATACGTGAGTACTGATACACCGTTCATAGTCATGTCGGCGCCAAATGGCGCACGCCGAGGCAAAAGAGATCATGCTGGCATACCGCTGTCACCTGCGGAACTCGCGGTAAACGCGCAGGCAATACTCGACTGTGGTGCGTCACTCCTCCACCTGCATGTAAGAGATGAGTCGGGTCGACACACGCTGGATGCGGAACGCTACCGGGCGGCCATCGATGCCGTGCACAATCAGGTTGGAGACAGGCTCGTCATACAGGTTACGACCGAAGCCGTTGGCGTTTACTCGGCGGAGCAGCAAATGTCGGTTGTCAAAGAGCTAAGGCCGGAAGCCGTCTCGATCGCCTTGCGCGAACTGGTGCCGGACCGGAACGACCTGGATGAAGCCGGCCACTTTTTCGAGTGGTTGAAGTCGAATGAAGTCATGCCCCAATACATTTTATATTCGCCCGATGAAGTGCAATGGTTCGAAGACCTGCGCGGGCGCGGACTATTTCATGATGATCTGCCATTCGTTCTTTTGGTGCTTGGGCGATACGGCACAACAGATTATGGCGATCCCGGGGATATTGAAGAATACCGGCGCGCTCTCGGTGATGATCGTATTCCCTGGGCAGTTTGCTGTTTCGGGCCGCGTGAAGATGAAGTGTCGCTAGGAGCGGCGACAGCGGGCGGGCATGCGCGGGTTGGGTTCGAAAACAATATGGTCATGCCCGATGGAAGCGAGGCTCCCGACAATGCGGCGCTGGTGGAGCTGGCCGCCGGCCATGCACGCACTGCCGGCCGGCGGCTTGCAACGGCCAATGACGTCCGGCTGCTATTCAGTTGAAGCTGCGCGCTTGCGTCTCCCCCGACGGGCGAGGGCTGCGGTGCCTGCGGCGGTGAAGACACGCAGATACCTGTTCGATAGCGCGCTGCCAAGCTCTCGATAGACAACGAACAGGCCGCTTCCGATGATGACTATCGCGCCCGTCACGACCCATCGGTCCGGGACTTCATTCCAGATGTAATATCCTGCAATCGCGCCGCCAATAAGAGCGATGTATTCGAATGGCGCGAGCATCGCGGGTGATGCGCGGCGGTAGCCGCCGATAATTCCTACCCAGGCGATTGAGGAGCACGCGCCTGCAGTCAGGAACAGTATCCATCCCGATGTTGTCGGGGCAGACCAGTTGCCCGGCAACAGCAGTCCTGAGAACAACAGGGGACCACTAATAACATACACGGACAATGAATAACTCGTTTCCGTCGTGGAAAGCTTGCGTGCGGTTATGGCCAGACAGGCGTAGCAGAAGGCAGCCGCGATAACGGCGAAGGCAGCGGGCGTCATCAGGCCGGCGCCGGGACGCAGGATAATGAGCACACCTATGAAGCCGAAGACGACCGCAGTCCACCTTCGCCAGCCGACATGTTCACCGAGGAACGGCACGGATAGCGCAGTAACCATCAGCGGCGCAGTAAAGCCAAGGGTAAGCGCATTGACGAGCGGCATTCGTGCCAGCCCGAAGAAAAAACCGAACATCGCGCCGGACGCAAGCAGCGTGCGCAGTAAATGCCATTGCCACTTTTTTGTCCTGAGGTTCTGGACGCCGCCATAGCGCCGCATCATCGAGATGAATATCAGCAATCCGAATATGCTACGCAGGAAAATAAACTGCTCCAGCGAATAATCGGCGAGTATTGCCTTGGCGCAAAGGTCGAGACCCAGTCCGCCCACCACTCCCAAGAGCAGGAACGCGATGGCCGTACCAGTCGAATCTGTTGCTGGTTGCTGTGACATACGATAAGGAATATTTGGAAGATAGTGCCGGCCGCTATGGTGTCACAATTATTCAGTTTAAAGAAAGAGGTTTTCGGGCGGTATCCTGTTTCGAGTCATTCGCGTTGCCACGCGAGTTCGGTTAACCATTCTGCGGCGGCTTCGCGGACGGTGTGATTTTCATCAGTCATCGCCGATTGCAAATACCTGATCGCGTCCGATAAAAAAGTGTCACCCAGATCGGTGAATTCCTCGGGAATGGTTACCGAGATCTCCCACGGTGGCAGCTCGATGCTGAAAATCGCCTCGAACCTGTCTTCTTCGTCTTCAGGATTCTCTGCTTCGGCTTCGAGCACGACCTGATAGTTCTTGATCGTAACGGGGATCGGGTGTTGTACGCCGGCGCCACCACCCAAAAGGCTGCGTGCGCGATAAATAAGCTGCGATTGGTCCTGTTCATCTCGTTTCCTCCTTTCCTGGGCGCACATTCTTGGTAAGCGTTTTCCAGTAAGACGGGAGACAGCACGAAAATCGGTCGCTGCGGGGAGAAAACTGAACACTTCATGAACGAATTCGAGTCCAGGGTTCAGTCGGGATTCAGCGCTGAAGGGCTTTAATGGCACCAGGAATGTTTCATATCGACGAAAGGTGAACGAGATGAATGCTGTAAATGGAAGAAACAGCCCGGCCCGCAAGTTCTACATCGGAATGGTGTCAGCAATACTTTTTCTCAGCGCCGCAAGGATTGCGCTGTCCGCAGAGGAAGCTGCGGCAACGTCAGGCAATACCGATGAAATCCGCGTGTCAAGAAGCCTGCGAGGCGACCCCGATCGAATCAGGGAGAAAGACTCCAAGCTCGAGAAATCAGAGAGCAATTACAAAGCTCTGACCTTGAGCGGGACACGGTCTTCACCCAGCGCGAATCAATCCGCCGGAAACGACTTCTGGTTCTACACTGCCGATATCATTCTCTTCAATGACGACGATTTCGATGGCTACTACTGGGGTATGGACCTCCTCTTCGACGCCGACACCTACTACGACGTTGCCGATGTATACGCGGTCGTGTACCTGAGCTTTGAGGGCGGCCCCTGGAACGAAGTGGCAGTCACGGAATCGTTTCCGATATTCGGTGCTACAAGCGACGACGAATACGTGCTGGTAACGGAGCTGCTATCCGGGTACCCAACGGGGGAGTACGATGTTCTCATCGAGCTCTTCGACACTTTCGACGGCGCGTTCCTGGCCGAATTCGGACCATGGGACACTTCCGAACTCGGTTTCCTGCCTTTGGAAGATGCAAACCGGGACGTTCCGCACTTCGACGATCCGGTGGTTGTCGTCCATGGTGGCGGCGGTGCGACCAGTTGGTGGATGATTTCTCTGATGCTACTGTTGCTGCTTGGAACTGCACTACGAAACAATCGCGAGCGTCGGAAAAAAGCTCCGATCCGGGTCGATAAGCTCGACTGAACTAACGCAGCTAATGCTCGACCGGATCGGGCAACACAACGAGTCGCTGAACGCATTCATCACAGTCACTGCTGAGCTTGCCCTCAAACAGGCGAAGAAAGCGGACGTGGAACTGCGCGAGGGCAAGGATCGGGGTCCGCTTCACGGCATTCCGATTGCCGTGAAAGATCTCTTTGCGACGAAGGGCATTCGCACAACCTGTGGCTCGAAATTATTCGAGAACTGGATTCCGGATTACGACGCAGCAGCGGTGACACGCATGCTGGATGCGGGAGCAGTGTTGCTGGGTAAGACAGGGCTGCATGAGTTCGCTTATGGCAACACCAGCATCAATCCTTTTTTCGGACCAGTCCGCAATCCCTGGGCGACCAACTGCGACCCGGGAGGATCGAGCGGTGGTTCCGCGGCCGCGGTATCGGCAGGACTGGCATTTGCTGCGCTTGGTACCGAAACGGGGTGCTCGATTCGCCAACCGGCGCATTGCTGCGGCATCGTCGGGCATAAGCCGAGTTTCGGACTGGTTGACATTTCGGGAGTGCAACCATTGGTGCCGACGATGGATCACGTTGGGCCGCTGACCCGCACCGTCCAAGACGCTGCACTGCTGCTCGACGCGCTCGCGGGCGAGGACAAATACGAATGCACCGGCGTTACTATCGATGAATTGAGAATCGGTATCGTTCGCAACTTCTTCTTCGAAGGATACGAGGACGTTATTGACGTCGTAGACGCCGCACTGGAAACATTAGCCGGCTTGGGGGCGTCTCTGATCGAACTGGATCTTCCGAATGTCGAACAGGCGTCACGGGAGGCACGCATCACATTCGCGGAGGCACTCGCTGTGCACGCCGAGAATCTTGAGAAGAATCCGGGCGGATTTAGCGAAGAACTTCGCGGCCGACTTGCAGAGTCGAGGAACATCTCCGAGGCCCGGTACGCTCAAGCGCAAAAATTTCGTCGGGAATTCACGGAGGCCGCCGAATTGCTGATGTCGGAATGCGATGTGCTCGTCGCACCGACCGCAACCATTACTGCTGCGCCGATCGATCTACGACCGGAGGATTACCGGCGACACGGTTGGAAGAACACCGGCATCTCTGATTTCACGGGCCAGCCGTCCGTCTCTGTTCCCTGCGGATTTACAGATGGCGGACTGCCTGTCGGCATGATGTTTTCGGGCCGGCTGAATGAAGATTGGAAGGTGTTACAAATTGGTCATGCGATTCAACAGGCTACGGACTGGTACCGAACGCCAACCGATTTTCCGTAATTGCAATATTGCCCGTCAGGGCGGGTTCCTACGATTCTATTGCTGTTGGTTGGAGCCCGTCCTGACGGGCGACTTCATTGCCTCTGGCCGTCCGCATGACCTTCCTGCCCCAGGCGGACAGCGTGTCGAAGTAGGCGTAAAGGGCAGGAACCACGAGCAGGGAAACAATCGTGGAGAATGCGAGTCCGCCGATGATGGCGCGCGCCATCGGGAAGTATGGGGGGCCGTCGCCGCCGACCTGGGTGGTGCCGACGGCAAGCGGCGCCAAACCGAGAATAGTCGTAGCGACCGTCATCAGAATCGGACGCAGTCGATCACGGCCGGCCTCGACGATTGCCTCGTTTCGCGGCACGCCTTCCTGCCGCAAATTGTTGATGTGGTCGACGAGCACGATGCCGTTATTCACCACAACGCCAATCAGTATCATGATGCCGATCGATGCCATGAAGGAAAATGTAGTTGCCGTTGCAGCAAAGAACAGGAATACCCCAAAAATGGAGAACGCGATCGATCCCAAAATGATCGAGAACGGAAATAGCAGAGATTCGAACAGGGCTGCCATTACGAGAAATATGCAGGCGATGCCAAGCATGATATTGATCGCCATCATCTGCTGGGTCTCGTCCTGCCGGTCGAATCCTCGCCCGAACTTCCAGTTGTATCCGGGCGGAAGCTCGAACTGCTCCATAAGGCTCTCAACCTTGGGTTTGAGCTCTTCGAGCGTGCTGTCCTCTTCGAGATTTGCCGAAATGACGATAGCCGTCTGGCGATCCACGCGCCGGATCGTGGCAGGCGAATAGCCGAGATGGAAATTGGCCACAGCGCCGAGCGTGATGCGTCTGCCGTCTGCCGCCTGAAGAGGCAGATTCCCGAGTTGCTCGACGCTCTGTTTGTCATCGTCTCTAAAAACCAGCCGAACCTCGACTTCGCCGAGATCGCCGCGGAACTCGCGCAGGTTCTGCCCGCGCATGGCGATTGCGATCGATCCCGCGATCTCTTCGACGGTCAGTCCGACCGCCGCCGCACGCACCCGATCGACGCTGACGCGCACTTCACGTTCGCCGGATTCAGCGTCAGTAGTCAGATCCTTGAGGCCGTCGATTGATCCCAGCGTTCGCGTAAGATCCACTGCAAGATCGTTCAATCGTGCGGTTGAGTCCCCGGATACCTGCAGGCTGAAGCCTTCTCCACCACCTTCCTGATCGAATTGAAAACTCGGCTTACCGATCGCTATCGTCGGCAAATCTTCTTCGATACGTTTAATGATTTCCTTTGTCGACAGCGTGGCATCGTCTTCGTCGGTCAGCAATATGGTTGATTCACCCCGGCCCCTGTCGTAGTAGCTGTAGATCGAGCGGATATTGAATTCTTCCTGGCGCGAGAAAAGGTATTCCTCGATCGTATCGACGGTCGCCTCGACGCGCTCGAGTGGATGCTGCCCCTCGACATGGTACGGCATGAATAACCGTCGCCCGGATTCCTGGGGGAATGCATCGAATTTAACGAGTTCCAGCACGAGCGGCATCACGCCGATTACGCAGATCAGGATGATGCCGCCGAATGTCTTCCACGGGCTGACGAGAATCCACTTCAAGCTTCGGACGTAGCGCGTAGTCAGCCGGCTCATTAACGCCTTGCTTTTCGGTTGTGGTGGCGGTGGTACGCGCGCGGCGAGCATTGGAACAAGCGTTTGTGCGATCAGCAATGACGCCAGCAACGCGACGATGATGGTAATTGCGACATGAGTCATGAATACGGATATGTCGGTCTTCGTTCCAAACATGATCGGAATGAAGACGATGATCGTGGTGGCGGTGCCGGCGATGACCGCGAGGCCCACTTCTTTTACGCCGGACAAGGTTGCTTCGAAGGGCTTGTCAGGATGCATGTTGCGGTACCGAAATATGCTCTCGGTCACGACGACAGCATTGTCTACCAGCATGCCGACGGCGAGCATCAACCCCATCATGGTAAGCATGTTCAGACTGAGTCCGGCGAAGTACAGAACGCCGAGCGTGATAGTGAGCGAAAACGGCACCGAAGCCGTGACGATCAGAGTCGTGGTCACCTGCCGAAGAAAAAGGTACAGGACGAGCAGGGCCAATAGTGCTCCGATCATGCCGGCAGTGAGCAGATCGGAAAGTGACTCGCGTACGCTGCTGCCCTGGTTGTCCAGATCGAATATGTTGATGCCCTGCATCTGTGGCAGACGACTGATTTTTTCGACTTCCGCCATCACCCGGTCGGTAACGTCGACCATGTTCGATCCGGTGGACTTGCTGATCGCCACGCCGATCGCATAGTTTCGGTCAAGATGGCGTCCGTACTCTCTGTTCGGACTTCGCAATGCGATTTCGGCGACGTCGCGAAGTCGAAGGTTGTTTTCGTCGATGACGATGTCGCCGATCTCTTCGACCGAGGCGAACTCGCCACGGGGCCGCACGTTGAAGCGTTGGCCCCCGTCGGTAATGCGCCCCGCACTGACCGCGAAATTGCTGCCTTCAAGAAGCTCGCGCAGCTCGTTGATGACGACACCATGGGCGGCGAGCCGGTCGGAATCGAGCAGGATGCGGATTTCCCGGGGATCAACGCCGTGAAGATCAACGCGCGATACGCCTTCGAGTCGTTCTATAGGCCTCGTAAGCAGGCGTTCGAGCATCTCATAGCTGTTCGACAGATCGCGCTCACTGGATATTCTGAGCTGAAGCACCGGCTGATCGCCCAGGGACCCCGTGAATATGAATACGCGTCTGACGTCATCAGGAAGATTCTGCCGAATGCTGTCCACTTTGGCGCGCGCCTCGATCCCCTTGGCGCCCATGCTCTCGTCCCAGCCGAACTGCAGGAATATTTCGGCCTGGTTTTCCCTGGACGAGGAATACATGCGCTCGACGCCGGACAAAGTCGCAAGTGCCTCCTCGATCGGCCGGGTTATCAATCGCTCGATCTCTTCGGGTGTCGAGCCCTCGTATGGAATCTGGATGAATATTCCGGGAAATTCGATATCCGGAAACTTCTCGAGTGGTAACAGTCTTGATGCAATCAGTCCGACCAGCGCGAGCGCCACGAAGATCACAGTCGTTGCGATCGGGCGGCGAAGTGCGACTTCAGTGTGCTTCATTTCCGCATCCTCTCAACCACTCGCCGGGTTAGCGGCTTCACTGCCGATGGCAACGCCCGACGGCCATTTCTTGCGATCGAGCAATGAATACACGACAGGAATAACCAGAAGAGTAAGCAGGGTAGATACCAGCAACCCACCAATGACAGTGATCGCCATCGGTGTGCGTACTTCTGCACCTTCGCCAAAACCGATCGCCATTGGCAGCAGTCCGAGCGCGGTGGTCAATGTAGTCATCAGAATTGGCCGTAATCGTGCGCTGCCTGCTTCCATGATGGCTTCAATTTTCCCGGTTCCGCTGGCACGCAATTGATTGATCAGGTCCACCAATACGATTGCGTTGTTGACCACGATACCCGCAAGCATGATGACGCCGATCAATGCGACGACATTGACGGTGGTGCCGGTCAGGAACAGGGCAAGCACGGCGCCGACCAGGGCGAGCGGAATCGTGAACAGGATGACGAGGGGATGGATGAGCGATTCGAACTGAGATGCCATCACCAGGTAGACAAGGAACACGGCCAGCGCCAATGCGAACTGCATCGACTCAAACGAGTCCTGCATTTCCTCGTTTTGACCGGACACAATCGCTGTTACACCGGACGGCATTGGCGTTCGATCGATGATCGATCGTGCTTCTACAGCCGCCGCTCCGAGATCGCCGTAGCCCAGATTTGCACTAATCAGGGCAACCCGTTCCTGTGCCACGCGGCGCACTTCGGATGGTCCACGGGATACTTTGATCTCTGCGACCGATTCCAGCGTAACCGGCCGTTCGGCAGTCGGGTTAACGATCAGCATGCGTAAATCTTCGACACTGGCCTGGCGCGTATCGACACTACGGACCAGTACATCGATCTTCTTGTCTCGCCAGGTATAGCGCGTCGCCAGCTCGCCGCGCACATTGGCAACAACGCGATCAGCGATATCGCGAACGGCGAGGCCCAGTTTGGCGGCGCGCTCCTGATCGAACACGATCTGGATTTCCGGATTGCCTTGTTCGACCGTCGTCTTGATATCGGTAAACCGGTCGGACGCCGACATGGCGGTAATGATCGCCTGATTGACTGTCGCCAGTGCTTCCAGGTCGTATCCCGATACCTCTATTTGCAACGGGCTGGCGAAACTCATCAGTGCGGGACGGCTGAACTCGTATTGCACGCCGGGCAGGCGGGCAAGTGCGTGACGCATCGTTTCAATAGCGCCGTTTTCCTGCGCGCGACCGGAGCCCGGCGCCATTGTGATGCTGAGTGTGCCGGTGTTCTCTCCGGCGTCAACCGGATTGGCATCCAGTCGATTGCCGGTTCCAGCGACCGAGAAGCTCAATTCGACGTCTTCGATATCGCGGGTAGCACGTTGCGTTGCCTGAATTGCACGATCGGTCTCGGTAAGCGGTGAGCCCGGAGACAGTCGCAGATCGACATTGAATTCGCCCTGCGAAAGCTGCGGAATCAATTCGGTCCCGAGCCTCGGTACGAGCATCATCGTTCCCACGAATATCGCCGTGGCGCCCGCAACCACCGTGCCGCGATGCCGGAGGGCCCAGCGAAGCATACCGGGATAGATGGCCGCAACAGCCTTGTAAAAGCGTTGCAACACCCAGCCCGGCGCCCACAGGATCAACCAGAACAGCCATTTGATCTTGTCGAATACCCAGGCGATGGCCCGGACGACAGCAGCGACAGCCCTGGTGAACCAGCCTGCCGCTGTATCTTCTTTTACGTCGTCATAGCGGTAACCGGTGCCCAACGCAGCCAGCATCGGGATCAGTGTCAACGCGACGATGAGGGAAAAGGACAACGCAAATGTGACGGTCAGTGCCTGATCGCGAAACAACTGTCCAGCGATGCCACTGATGAAGACCATCGGGAAAAAGACAGCAATCGTGGTTAATGTGGCGGCAACGACAGCGCCGGAAACCTCTGCGGTACCGTTTCTCGCAGCCTCCAGAATGCCCTCGCCCTGTTCTCGCTTTCGAAAGATGTTCTCCAGCACGACGATGGCGTTATCGACAAGCATGCCCACGGCCAGAGCGACGCCGCCGAGTGACATGATGTTCATCGATACATCGTTGGCGTACATCAACAGGAACGTACCAACGACAGACACCGGAATTGCGACGGCGATAATCGAAGTCGCACGAGAATCCCGAAGAAAACCGTACAGCACGATAATCGCAAGAATGCCGCCGAATATCGCCGCCGTGGTCACATCGTTGATCGCTGAGGTGATGAATTTCGACTGATCGTAAACCTTGATCAGTTCCAGATTATCCGGCAATGATTCTTGAATTTGTTCAAGGCGTCGTTCGATCCGCTTCGCCACCTGTACGGTATTGGCATCACCTTCTTTATAAACTGCGAGCTCGACCGACTCCGTGCCGTTAACCCGCGTAATGGCCTCGCGCTCCTTGTGGCCACGAGTGACAGATGCGACATCACCAAGATAGATCGGTCGTTCGGCGACGTTGGCAATGATCGCAGATGCAAACTCGTCGACGCTCTGGAACTCATTGATCGTGCGAACCAGGAATCGCTGGTTACCTTCTTCGAGGCGCCCGCCCGAGAGATTCACGTTCTCGGCGCGGATACGCTGCGCAATTTGCTGAATGCTGATGCCGAGCTGAGCAATCTTTTGCTGGTCGATCTGAATCTGGATCTCATCTTCGAGTCCGCCGCTTACCTTGACTGCGGCGGTACCCTCTTCAGCTTCGAGGTCGTTTTTGATTCGGTCTTCCGCGAGTCGCCGCAGTTCCTTGAGGCCGACATCGCTGGTCTCAACGTCTTGATCATCCTCGCCTTTTTTTAATAGCCCCAGGCGCATGATGGGCTCGGACGACGGGTCAAAACGAAGCAGCAACGGTCGTTGCGCCTCGATCGGGAGGTCCAGGATGTCGATTTTCTCCCGCACATCGACGCCCGCGATATCCATATCAGTGCCCCAGCTGAACTCGAGAGTCACGTCAGACTGCCCCGTGCGCGATACGGATCTTACGAGCCTTACGTTGCGGATTACGCCAACGGCTTCCTCGATCGGTTTCGTAAGCAAATTTTCAACTTCGATCGGGGCTGCACCCGTCAGTTCGGTGCGCACGGTGACCGTCGGATAGGAGATATCGGGAAGGAGGTTGACCTTCAGACGGGATAACGATACCAGCCCGAACAATACGATGGCGACCGTAAACATCACGATCGTGACACGACGTTCAGTTGCGATCTCGATCAGACGGCGCATTGCGATATCACTTGATATTGGAACTTATTTGGTCGATTTGTTGTTGGCCGAACTTTCCTCGGCCTCTACCGCGTTGATAATCGAGACCTTCGACCCTTCCCTGAGTCCCGCCTGTCCGACAACAACGAGTTTCTCGCTGCCAGTCAGGCCATCGACGATTTCGATATGGCCGTTGTTTGCATAGCCTGTCTTGATCAGTCTGCGCACAGCTTTTTCGTCCTCGACGATAAATACTGACGTTTCACCGGCCTCGTCGATAATTGCGCTTCTCGGAACCTGCAACGCCTGCGGATGCATGTCATATACAATGTTGATACGCCCAAACATACCGGGCTTGAGTCGCCGCGTCGGGTCGGATACTTCAACAGTAATCTTGAATGTGCCCGTATCGGGATCGACGACCGGGCTGATGCGGGCAACTGTCGCCTGAAACTCGCTTCCCTGCAGCGCATCGACTTCTATGACCGCAGTCTGGTCCCGAGCGATTCGCCGGTACTCCCGTTCCGGGACATGCAGGTAAGCAATGAGGGGTTCCAAACTCGTCACTTGAAACGTGACAGCGTTGACATCGAGCGTATTGCCGACCTTCACAAAGCGTTCGGCGATAACGCCATCGATGGGCGCTCTGATTTCGGTGTAACTGAGTTCGAGTTTGGCAAGATTATAAGTTGCCTCGAGAGCATCCATTTCGTACTTGATTTTCTCGAAGTCGCCCGCGCTGACGAGACTCTTATCCTTGAGATCGACATTGCGCTGGTAATCGCGCTGCGCCTTGCGCAGGTTAGCTTCTGACTGCATTAGTTCGAGGCGCAACCGGTCGCCGTCCAGGCGAGCGAGCAACTGTCCGGTGGTTACGTCATCACCTTCCTCAACCAGAATCTCACGGATCTCGCCGGCAACCTTGGCGATGACGCCCGCTTCGGCATCTGCCTCGATGGGCGCTGTGCCCGAATACATTGCGTAGATATCGGCGCGGCTTGCTGCCGCCGTTTCAACCGGGATAGCCGGAGCGTCATCTTCGGATTCTTCAGCCTCCGATGCGTCCGCATCTGCAGCGCCGTCGGACACTGCGTCCGACTGACAGCTGGCCAGCAAAATCAGGCCAAGAATCGCAACCGGCCAAATTCGCCCTGCCGTCATTTCCGTCTCCCTTAGCTCCCCCATGTCGATTTCTGGCAGGGGACTTGCTCTTTATTATTAACCGGTGAAGCTTGCTTGCATTTCTTGACTCGCCAGAACCTTGGCGCCGTCTCGCAAGCCACCTTGACCGGTAACGACAATTTGATCATTCGCATCGAGGCCATCGAGCACCTCGACCAAACCATCCGACTGTATGCCTACCTCAATCGCCCGGCGAATTGCCGAACCATCGTTTACTACATAGACGACGGTCTCGTTGTCTTCCTCCAGCACAGCAACTGACGGTATCAGAAGCGCATCGGCGTGCAGCTCGTAGGCAATATTGAATCGCCCAAACATGCCGGGCGCAAGCTCGCCTTCCAGGTTATCGATGGACGCCGTGGCCCGGAATGTACCGGTGCGAGCGTCGATCGTCGGGCTGATTCGGGCAATCACTGCACTGAACTCGACTTCCGGCATCGCATCGACACGAACCCTGGCCGTGTCCCCGGCGGAGATCTTCGATAGTTCGGTCTGCGGGATGCTCAAGTAAGCAACGAGTACCAGCGTGTCGGTTATCTTGAAGGTCGCTGCCCCAGCCATTACATGCTGCCCAAGCTTAATGTCTCTGGAGGAAACCACGCCTGAGATCGGCGCGCGAATTTTGGTGTAATTATAATTGAGGCGCTTCAGCTCATAAGACGCATTCAGTGCATCCACATCGAATTTGAGGCCTTCGAAAGTGGAGGCGCTTACCAGCCCGCGCTCATGAAGCTCTACATAGCGCTCGTATTCTTTGGCAGTCTTGTCGAGATTGGCTTTTGCCTCGATCATTTGCAGCCGCAGACGCTCGCCGTCCAAACGGGCCAGTAACTGCCCTTCTTCGACGTTGTCACCTTCCTCGACCAGGATTTCCACAACTTCGCCCGAAACGCGCGCCAGTACCGGCGCTTCCGCATCCGATCTGATCGTCGTCGTGCTTTGATAGGTCGCAAAAATGTCCGCGGTCGAGGGCAGAGAAACTTCGACCGGTAAAGGGGTCGCTGTCGCTGCCTCGGCGGAATCGGATGATTTGGCCTCACCGACGCCGCAAGCGGAAAGCGAAGCTGTCATTGCTGCCGTCGTGGCCAGCAGCCCAAGTCTCTTCAAATTCATTTTTTCACCTGAAGTGGGACGGTGGACGTCCCGGGTCTGATAGTGTTGTAGTGGAGTATAACACTAGATAACTATAACGCAACACCCCTGATATCGACCCGGCCTTCGCACTTTCCCCTAATTTTCAATGAATTACACAGCTTGCGGTCACAATGGCCTCAAAACTATTTTCCAATAATACGGCCTGATACCCGTCTGGCTGACCCAAAAGGCTGATTTCGGACTATCGGTTCCGGGCCCGAATTTCGGCCTTTCACTCCATTAGATGCATGAAATGGCTTTTTGGATTGAAATTCGCCCGTCAGGACGGGCGAATCACTATCTCTAAAGGAAATACTGCGAAAGAAAGGAATTCATCATGCGATTGGCAGGATCCAGCTGGCGGCGAATCTTCTTGAAGAAATCGAGCCTGCTGCCGAATGCCTGCCGGGCGTAGTCAGGCTCCATGCTTCGCGTCTGGTTAAAGAAGGGCGAACCACCCCAGTGTTGGGCGAATTCGGCGAAATCGATTACGAAGTCCTCCCAACCCGGGGATGGCGTGGATACGGCACGGAGTGCGAACATCGACTCATCGAAGGTTGGCGACAACAGTGCACATCGGTCGCGGGGCAGCAAGAAGCCGACTGCCGGCATGTCGCAGCGAAAACGCGTATTTCGATAATTCTTCAGGCAGAAGTTCTGATACGCCTTGGCGACGATGGCAAAATCGCTTGCCGGAAAACACCAGGTCGAGTATTGCAAACGACTCGTGTCATTCGGACCGTTCATGCACAGAGACTGCGTCGCAGCATTGTCACCCGAGGATACCAGTCGATTATTGACCAGCCCCTGGGTCGCCTCGCTGATTGTGTCGATCAGGCTGTAGCGAACGCCATTTATGGGGACGATGCGACTGAGCGACTTGAAGACGTTGGGCAGGACAGTACTCTCACCCCAGTCCTTTATCCTCCACGGTATCGAGTGCGTTGAGCGAGGATCCAGGCTGAGGGTTCGCAAATCGAGATAGACGCGATCCCTGAACGGGAGCAAATAAAATTTCAATCCAACATTCGCGTTAGAAAGCCTGTCCGCTGAAGCGGCAAATTGTTCGATCGTGCATCGCCTGTGCGTTGCGGTGAAAGGCCTGATCGGACGAACCTTGAGCGTCACCATGCATATGATGCCGAGCATGCCGTAACTGAGACGGAACGCATTCAGGATATTCCTTTTCTTTTGAGTCAAGTCCAGGAATTTGCCGGCGGGCGTGATAATTTTCATGCTGATAACCTGTTTGGCAAAAAGCGCGCCGGCGCCTTTGATCGACGGGCCGATGCAGCCACTGGCTACTGCGCCGCCCACTGTCCGGTTCATCAAATCGAAGTTTCCCATCAGTTCGAGACCGTTCTGAGCCAAAGCGTCGACCAGTTGATGCAGTCGCAATCCTGCTTGCACGGATACGGTCTCGGTTGAGGGATCAATTTTGACGATCTGATCCATGCCGGTCATATCAACCACGGTTCCCGCCGTCGAAGCAGAACAGTCGGTGGACGAACTGCCGGCACCCCGCGGTCGGAAAGGAGGCAAATAATTCGACGAGGGATCCAGGTAATCCTGCAGATCTCTGAAAGTTACCGGGCGTACGACAGTGGGTTCTGCGATCTTGTGGCGGGTGAATATGCCACTCTTGCGAAGGGTATTGGCATTGGCTGACATTGCTGGCTCCGATCGGTTTACAAGCACGTCGCCTGAATAAGGGAACCGGAATCGCCAACAAGCTCGCTAGAGCAAGGAGCAGACCATAGAAGGAGGGATTGCCTTGCGACGGCAGAAGCTGTCGTAACGGGCTTTATCCGTTGGCAACCCCGCTGTCATAGGACATGCCCTTAGACCGGTGGCTTTGCGGCCCTGTCTTTCGACAGGTGTGCCTTTTTCAAACGAATTTAAATCGTCGCACAGCGTTAATTGTACTGTCAATTTTCCACGAGTCTTGTTTGCGGATGATGTCAAATCAGTCAGTAATTTGAGAAATTGCGACCATAAAAACCAGCATTTTTCGAATGATTTTCGACTCAGGGAGCGTCTACCCGCATGAGTATTTCAGGGCTCTACGTTGCCCTGCTTGCCGTTTGGTTGATTCTCAAAAGAATCATTCGCGCACAAAGCCCGGGGAGGCGGGGTGACACCAGACGAAATGGGGACGGACTCCGAGTCCGTTCCCGTTTTGCTCTCTGGCAATGGCTGTCTGTCTGCGGTACTTTCGAAGTACTAATCAAAAAGCTATTGACGAAGGGGAAATTGTGATGCGCTCCGCCTTAAAGCTCACACTCCTGTGCGCTTGCTTTGTCTCATATCAGGCAGTCGCCGGTGCAGTCTTGACGACTGAGACCAAGGAATATCACGTTGATCCACCAGCCGTCGGCACGACCAGCATGTTAGCCGACGGGGGGTTACTCCGGGTCGAGATCGATTCCGTATCTTCTTCCGAGGACGGACTCATTATCTATCGAAGTGATCGCAACGAAATGCTCGTTGCCGACAGTGAGCGTCTCGAGTATTACGTGATCGACGAACAAACCATGAATCAGATGGCGGCGCAGATCAGCGATGCGATGAAGCAGATGGACGAGATGATGAAAACGCTGCCTCCCGATCAACGTGCAATGGCCGAGCAGATGATGAAGCAACAGATGCCGGCACTGCAGTCAGCGACGAAGGCGCCCAGCACACTTCAGAAAACAGGCAAAAGTGACACGATCAACGGCTATGACTGCGAATATTACGAAGTCCTCAATGACGGTAGAAAATCACGCGAGATGTGCGTGGCTAAATGGAGTGACATCGAGGGCGGCGAGGAGGCAGTTGACGCGATGATCGGAATGGGCAAGTTTTTCGAAAGCATGCACGACGCGTTTAGTGAAGCCGCCGGAACCGGCTTCATGGGCAGACAACAGGAAGTGTTTGCGCATATGAGGCAACTGGGCGGTTATCCGGTCTATGCAAGAGACTATGACGACAGCGGTGTGCTGGAAGGGGAATCAACCTTGAAATCCAGCCACAGCGAAGCTATCGACGCGGCGATGTTCGAACCGCCTGCGGGCTATCGCCGACAGGAAATGATGCAGTAATTTTCTATTTTTCCGATTCCCGTTGCTCATGATGCGGATATCTGACTTGTCCGGAATTTCATTCGCCCTGATTTTGGCGACCGCACTGGTCGCGTGTGGAATCGTGAGTAACGAAACCGCCGATGTCGGCGAAATGAGCCGGCACACAATCGAACACCAGGGGCTGGAGCGCGAGTATTTCATCTACTTGCCCCCTGGCTATGAAAGCGGCGGCGAGTTGCCGGTCGTATTTTTCCTGCATGGCTTCGGTGGCACCGCAACCGGATCCGAGGCCGAAACCACAAACGGCTTGAATCGTTACGCCGCGAATTACGGCTATGTCATGGTGTATCCGCAAGGTGCCTGGTTCATGTCCGACGGGTCTTCAGGGGAGCGCTGGGAAGTCACCTCATGGAATTTCGTTTCAGGAACTCTCGATGAAGGGCCGGAAGGTCCATTGTGCGCGCCGGATGCTGTCAAATATCCCTGTCCTCCGGATTGTGGTGACTGTAGCCGATGCGCGTGGACCTCATGTCGCGATGATTTGGGCTTTCTCGAAAAGTTGTTCGAGACTGTTGCCACTGATCTGAATGTGAACCGGGATCGTTACTACCTGTCGGGCTTCAGTAACGGCAGCATGATGACGCAGTATGTTGGATGTATGGCGTCAAATTGGCTCGCCGCCGTCGCGCTCGTCGGTGGTCGAATTGTCCGCGGGTACCAGTGTGCGCCAACGAAAGCTCTTCCAGTCCTGCAGGTGAACGGCGCCCGGGACGAGGTTGTGCCGAACGATGGCAGGGTCTCGGCCGACGGTTATTTCTATGCGAGCACAAATGCGACGAAGCTTGAATGGAATAAGGGTACGGGCTGCACCACCGAACCGGAACCCTGGTCGAACGAAATGACCGAGAACCACGGACTCCAATGCTCGGCAACCTGTGCCGGCACCAACCAGGAATCGATTGACTGCCTCTGGCCGGACGGCGATCACCACTGGCCGGGCTACCCTGCGGGCCATGGAACCGATGGCTATTGCGTATCGGCCCTGCAACAGGCGAGCATGCCGGAACAGACGCTATGCGTGGAGCCCGATACCGACGTCGACGTCTGGGGATCGCGATTGATGTTTGATTTCTTCGACTCGCACAAACAACAAGAATACGGGGACGACACTTGATACTTCAGAAATTCCCACCGATGGGCGTTTATGAAACGCTTTTCAAATTCCAAGACGCAACGTCAAGTTATATGGGTAATCCAGGCACCCACCCGTGGGCACAGGGATATCCGCTAACAACTCAGCTGCCCGGCGGGCCTCCGCTACCCGATCAGATCGATCTGTTGGCAACGGATCTCAAGTATCCGAAGGCGACGGGTGAGATCGAGTTACGCCAGGCTCTTGCCGACTATTACAACGATCATTATTCGGCGGGAATTACTCCGGATCATGTCGCGGTATTTGCCGGTGGCCGGCCCGGTATCCTCGCGACGCTGGCGTTTCTCGAAAGCGATGTATGCATCGCGGTCGAGGAAACCGAATACACACCTTACTACGACATGCTGAAAATACTGGGCCGAAAGGTGCAACTGATTGGCAGCAACGAAGAGAACCGGTTTCGTCCCGGACCCGACGCATACAATGTACAGCCGGTCGAGTCGACAGAAAGAGTGTTCCTTCTCAAGAGCAACCCCTGTAATCCAACAGGGGTTACCGTCACCGGTGATGATCTGAAAAGACTCGTAGAAGATTTCAGTGGCCCGGAACGGGGTGCATTATTCGACGAGGCCTATGAATTTTATACCGACCCGGAGCCGGAGAGTGCGCTACGCCATGTAGACGATATCGACCAGACGAATATATTCGTCATCGGTTGCGCAACAAAAGGACTGCAGGTTCCCGGCATGCGGGTTGGCTGGGCGATCGCCGCACAAAAACATATAGAGATTTTTCGCAACTATTCTTCATTCGGTATGGGCGGAGTCTCACGCCCGTCTCAGATCTACGTGACAAAACTGCTCGAACCAGATCGAGTCAGGCAGGCGCGCTCGGCCGTGTGTACGTTCTTCGCATCCCAACGTGCACGATACGAAAACGGGTTGAGGGAACTGGGCTTCGAGCTCTTTACCGGCAACGGGGGGTTTTATCATTGGGGAAAACTGCCCGGTGGCGTTAATGCCGACGCGTTCAATGAGCGGCTGTTCAAGCATCAGGCGGGCATCCTGCCGGGCCGCCTGTGCGATATGGCCCGGCGGGACCGAGGTCCGCTTGAACATTTCATGCGCTTCTCTTTCGGGCCGCTCGGGCCCGACTCCTACGATAAGGATGTGGAAATACTGTCGAAATGCGTCTAGACGTCTCGTATGAGTGACGCAGATCTTGCGTGATGAAAATGTTACGTGAATGAGACCGTTTTTTTACGTTTACCTGCCGCCACAAATGGAATTTAATCGTGTCTGAATGAATAATAATGCCGGTAGCAGAGGCCGTCTGATCTGTTTCTAAATCCTAACTGGGGAGCCAAAAGTGATAGCCAAGACCATGCAGCAATGTGATTCACAACCTCGCCGCAGCGCTGTGTCGCATGCGGTCAAGACCCATATTCAATCCAGACGAAGCCAGTACCTGGCAGCCGCTGTAGTTTCCGGCGCGCTGGCAATGCCTCAGCAGGCGCCGGCCCAGGATCTTGTGATCGAGGAAATCGTCGTTACGGCTTCCAAGCGCGCCGAGAACATGCAGGACGTGCCGATCGCCATGGTCGCCCTGAATAGTGACACGCTACGTGAACAGGCCATCACCAGCTTTGAAGATTATGCGCTGACGCTATCGAACGTCTCCTTCAAAAGCTTCGGTTACCCTGGATCTGCGACGGTGTATATGCGCGGTGCGGCGGATGGCGGTGACGGCAACGCCTCGGGGTCAACGCCAAGCGTCTGTATGTATATGGACGAACAACCCGTAACGGACATCGCCGCGAATCTCGATGTGCACATCTATGACGTTAATCGCATTGAAGCCCTGGCCGGTCCGCAAGGCACTTTGTTCGGGGCGAGCTGCCAGGCTGGAGCATTGCGCATTATTACCAACAAACCCGACTCCTCAGAGTTTTCAGCCGGTTTTGATGTCGGCGGATCCGGTACCGACGGTGGTGACACAGGTTATGCAGTAGAGGGATTCGTCAACATGCCGATCAGCGACAATGCTGCCCTTCGGCTCGTCGGATGGTCGATAAGCGAGGGAGGCTGGATCGATAACGTGCCGGGTGGCGTACGCAACTATGTTCTGTCGAATACTGGGCAAACGGCAGTCTTCACCAACGACGCGATGGCCAAAGACGATTTCAATGAACTCGACAAGACCGGCGCGCGGGCGGCATTAGGAATTGATCTGAATGACAACTGGACCGTGACTGCCGGAATCCTGTTTCAGGATATGGAAACTGAAGGCGTCTGGGAACACGATACTGTCAATTTCCCCGAGGGGGGCAAGATCCAACGCTTTAATCCGGAGTCTTCCGACGACGAGTTTACGCAATTTTCACTGACGCTCGAAGGCGAGTTTGGCAATCACAGCTTCGTCTATGCTGGTTCTCTTTTGGATCGTGATACGAGCTACGTTACAGACTACAGCGCCTACGGCGATTACATTACCTGGGTCGACTACTACTCTTGCCACTGGGGGGGATATTACCTCCCCCTGCCTCCCGGCGAGCCCGAATGCACCAGTCTTAACGAGTTTGCTACTCGTGATAATGAGTACGAACGTAGCACGCACGAACTCAGACTATTGTCGCTGGGAGACGGTAGTCTGCATTACACGGTTGGTGCGTTTTTCCAGGACAATGAACACAAGTACTTGCAGCAGTGGATACAACCGGGCATGGCTCCCAGCGTCGCGGTCACCGGGCAGCAGAGGCCCGACGTTTACTTCCGTACCGATCAGGTGCGTGAGCTCGATCAGGTAGCCGTTTTTGGCGAATTGACTTTCGATTTTACGGACAATTTAAGCGGTACGATTGGAGCTCGCTGGTTTGACGAGGAAGCCTCTCTCAGCGGTGTGGTTGGCTGGGGACCCTATGCATTCGACACGACCTTTTATCCCGGAGATCCTGACTTCCTGGAGAACTTTGTAAATTCGAAGACCAGTACCTCGGATACCATCTTTAAGGCAAACCTGACGTGGAACGTCAGCGACGACGTGATGCTGTATGTCACATGGTCTGAGGGGTACCGACCCGGGGGCATCAATCGCGAACCTCTTCTCCCGCCAGAGGCAATTGCCTGGGAGCCGGATATCCTGACCAACTATGAAATCGGCTGGAAAACGACCCTGGCGGATGGGCGCGTACGACTTAACGGTGCTGCGTACTTCATGGACTGGGACAACATTCAGTACACGGTCTATGATAGCGACCTGTCGTTTTGTTGCGGCAACGTGTACAACCTGAGTACTGCAGAAGTGACGGGTTTGGAGGCTGATATTACAGTGCTTGCGACGGACGCGCTAACGTTGTCGGCAAGCGTGTCTTTTAACAGTGCTGAGACCACGGCGGACTTCGTCCTGCCGGTCGGGGCCGGAAATCCCCTGTCGGTCCCAAACGGAACTCCCCTGCCGAACGTGCCCGACTTCAAAGGAAACCTGGCGGCTCGATATAATTTCTCGATTGGCGAACTCGGTGCCTACGCACAGATTAGCTACAGTTATACGGGCAGCTCACGGAGCTCAATCAGACCGGCCACGGTCGATCGTCGATTCCCCGGGGATAACACTAACTTTCCGCAAGACTCCTTCTCTATTGCAAACTTGAGAGCCGGTATCGACAAGGACAAGTGGGGCGTGGACGTCTTCGTCAATAACCTGACTGACGAGTCCGCTGATTACTTTGTTCATCCACGAAACTATGAACCCACCGTGGTCACTAACAGACCCCGTAATTATGGGGCGAAAGTGTGGATGCGCTTTTAGCTGACGTAAAATGCCATCGCATCAAGGGGCGACTTCTGTCGCCCCTTTTTGTTACGGTAGCAACCCGGTCTCGAGGCCACACATAATCAAAATGAGCACCGAACCCCAGCGTAATACAGGCGATCTCAAAAAAGCCGTCGGACAAGCGATGCGCTTGCTTGCCGCGGACGAACCTCAGTTGGCCCGGCAACAGGCGAACGAAATATTGCGGCATCACCCTGAGGAGATGAACAGTCACCTGGTAGTTGCCGCAGCCATTCGAGCCGAAGGAGACAATAACCAGGCATTGCAACTCCTGCAGGAGCTGGTACGGCGGGCGCCGGATTTCGCGCTGGCGCAGCAGGAGCTTGGATTTGCTTATGCGGAAGCCGGCGAGCCGGTACACGCAATTGAGGCGCTTAAAAAAGCCGTAGAAATAGAGTCAAAACTGCCGGCGTGCTGGAAGTTGATGATGGAACTCTACCTGGCGGAAGAGGACGACGCGTCCGCTGCCGAGGCGTCCATTCAATTTCTATTGGCGACATCGCAGGAGCCCATGCTCGTTCGCGCGGTGCAGCTTGTCAAAGCGGGCAAGATCGGACCCGCAGAGCGGCTGGCCAGAGATTTCCTCAAAGAACATCCGACGGATGTGATCGCCATTCGTCTCCTGGCCGATATTGGGACAAGAGTTGGCGTACTTGATGAAGCACAGAAGCTGCTGGAGCGCTGTCTGGGGCTCGATCCCGGTTTTGATCTGGCGCGACTGAACTATGCCAACGTACTAAAGAAACGCGAGAATCTGGAGTTGGCACTCGAGCAAATCGACAGGCTGTTAAAAAAGGATCCCAAGCGATTTGGATTTCTCGTCACGCGCGCCGGTATTCTCATCCAGATGGGCGATTTTGACCGTGCAGTGCCGGCTTACCAATATCTTGTCGATAACTTTCCACCACGGCCCAAGATCACACTAGGCTACGGCCACTCACTGAAAACGATCGGTCGCCTGGACGATGCGATCCAGGCGTATCGTAAAACGATCGAGCAGCAGCCGAGCTTCGGTGACGCATATTGGAGTCTCGCCAATTTAAAAACCTTCCGCTTCGAAGATGGCGACATGGATTCGATGAGGGCGGAGCTGGAAAAAGATGACTGCAATCAGGAAGACTATTTTCATCTATGCTTCGCGCTTGGCAAGGCTTATCAGGATCGCAAGCAATTTGACGAGTCATATCATTATTACAAACTCGGCAACGACCTGAAGAAGAATCATGAACGATACGATGCAGACGTTATGTCTAAAGCCATGAGCAGTGCAAAGGAAGTTTGCCGCGGGAAATTCCTGACAGCAGACGCCGGATGCCCGGCCCCGGATCCTATATTTATAGTCGGGCTGCCCCGCTCGGGTTCGACTTTGCTCGAGCAGATACTTGCGAGTCATTCAAAGGTCGACGGTACGAAGGAGCTTATCCATATTCTCGCGATTGTCAGGCGCCTGAGCGGCAAAAGAAAAAGGACGGACGAATCGCGTTACCCACACATTCTCAAGGAGTTGTCGGCGGGAGACCGAAGGGCGTTTGGTGAAGAATACCTGGAGAAATCCGCAATCCAACGCGGGAGTGCGCCACATTTTGTCGACAAGGCGCCAAACAATTTTCTGCATATCGGCCTGATCAACATGATTTTGCCGAATGCCAAAATTATCGATGCCCGCCGGCATCCCATGGGAGCATGCTTCAGCGGCTACACGCAGTTATTCGCAAAAGGACAAGCATTTACCTACGGCCTGAATAATATCGGTCGCTATTACTGCGATTATGTATCGATTATGGATCACTGGGACGACGTATTACCCGGAAAGGTTTTGCGCGTGGAGTACGAGGACGTGGTCGACGATACCGAAAACCAGATTAGACGAATTCTCGACTATTGCGAACTGCCGTTTGAACAGAATTGCCTGGAGTTTTATCGAACGGACCGCGCTATTCGGACACCGAGCTCCGAGCAGGTTCGCCAGCCGATATACCGGGGTGGGTTGGATATGTGGCGGAACTACGAGCCGCACCTGGATAAACTGAAGGAAAGCCTCGTACCGGTGCTGGACAGGTATCCGGTCGTCTAATTTTTTCTCGATTCTTTTGCGCGGGCGACTCGCTCGCTGCGTTCCGGAGATTCCAGGGTTTTCTTGCGAAGTTTCTCCCAGACTGTGAGATTCGTTTCGCCGTTCTCGATTGCTACCAGCACACCCTTGTATCCGGCAATCGCATCGGGAGTACATTGTGCTGAGCGCCCGGCAAGTTCCCTCGAATATTCGGGCGCGGACCCGTCTTCGACCAGGTGCGAAACGATACCGGCTTGAAACGCTTGGGCTGCCGTAAATCGCTCGGACAACAACAACATGCGGCGCAGTGTCAGGGAGCTCAGGCGTGCGCTCCATCGCCTTATCGCGCTCGGGTTGTAGAGAAGGCCTAAGCGCGCGGCCGGCATTTCGAAGACTGCTTTTTCGGATGCGACCAGGAGGTCGCAGGCCAGTGCGATATCGATCGCGCCGCCCATGCACGGTCCGTCGACGGCTGCAAAAACCGGTGCTGGGAAAGATCGGATCTGTTGAACGACCTGTTCGATTGCGTCGTCGATTGCAAGGTCGTCGATCGTGCCAGTGAGATCCGAAAAGTCTGCACCGGCGCTGAACGCATCGCCGGCACCTGTGAGAATGACGGCACGTACTGCGTCTTCCCGGGCGGCAGCAAGCTTCTTGTTGAGGTCATCGAGCAACGCATACGAAAGCGCGTTCTTGCGACCAGGGTTGTCGAGCACCAGCTCGCAAACGTTGTTGCTCGTAGTGCTTGAAACCTGTGCAGTGTTAGCCATGTGCGCTGTCCGCCGTGCTCATTCTGTCCAGTATGATTTGTTTCAATGCCGGCCGCTGGATTTTTCCGGCCGGACTCAAAGGCAAAGCATCCACGATCTCCAGATATTCCGGCCATTTGTATTTGGCGAGACCCTGTCGATCCGCAATCTCAGTCAGGTCTTCGAGGGTGAGCTTATCATCTGCGTTCTTCGGGACCACGCAGGCGCACAGTCGCTCGCCGAGACGCTCATCCGGTACGTCGACGATCGCGAGCTGGTCGATTCTCGGGTCGCTGATCAGTTTTGCCTCGATCTCCGCTACCGAGATATTAGCGCCGCCGCGTATGATTATTTCCTTTTCGCGCCCCGAAATTTTCAGATAGCCGTCTTCGTCGATTGACGCGATATCTCCGGTGCGGAACCAACCGCCTTCGAGGAACAATTCTTCGTCGAGATCGGGACGATTGAAGTAGCCGAGGAAGCGCTGCGGGCCGCGCATCAAAAGAGCTCCCTGCTCGCCGGTCGACGCTTCGCTGTTATCTTGTCGAAGGACTTTGAGTTGCGTTCCGAGGAATGGCCGCCCGTCTGTCGTTACGAGTTTTTCTTTTGCTACGTCGGGCCTGCATCCGGTGCCGATACCTTCCGTCATGCCCCAGATAACAGAAGTCAGCGTCGACTGTAGTTTTTTGCGGGCCAGGCGCAGCAGGTCTTCGGGCACATAAGCGCCGCCACAGAGGATCACGCGCAGCGTTAGCTGATCGGCGTAGTCCGGAAAAGCAGGACTGCTCAGCAGGTCGCGCAACAGGGCAGGTATCAATATTGTGTACGTGGCTTTCTCTTTTACCATTAGTTTCAGTGCGCGTTCGGCGTCCCAGGATTCGAGCAGAACCACGGTAGAGCCGAGAAACAAGGCGAGCCGCACGCCGTGCACCAGGCCGCCCGAGAAACCCAGCGGCGCGGCCGTGAAAATGACGTCGTCGGGGCCGAGGTTGTATACCGGCGCGACGCCGGAGTTCATGGCGCCGAGCGTGTTCGAGCTGTGCATGACACCTTTGGGATCACCGGAGGACCCGGACGTAAACAACAGAAACATCAGGTCTGAAGGACTGACCGGCCCGCCAGGTTCGGGCGCATCCGCCGGTGCGCCGGCAAGCAGATCGTCATACCTTGTCCAGGCCCCGCTTTCCGCGTCTGCTCCAACAGTTATGCGGGTCATCAATGAGGGGTGGCTGTCAGCAATGCCGTCGATCATTTCGCTGTAGTTGAATCCACGGAACTCTCCAGCTACGACGATGCCTTTGGCCTCGGTGACTTTCAGCACGCCGCCGAACTCATGTTCCCTGCCTGCGATCGGCATGTGCACGGCAACTGCGCCGAGACGAACGAGTGCGAGCATGAAAATCGTCACATGCTGCCAGTTTGGCAAAGCGATTATGAATTTGTCGCCGCGGCTTATGCCTTGTGCCTGCAATGCCGCGGCGAGGCGGGAAACTTCCTTGGCAAGGTCGTCGTAGGTAATCGGCTCGAAGCGTTCGTCGACGACCGCTATCCTGTCAGGCGATCGCTCGACGGCACTCTCGAGAAAATCCGTCAGCAGTCTGTCCGTCCAGAGGCCTTCCGAACGGTAAGAATCACATAATTCCTGTGGCTGCTCGTTCATGAATGGCACTACATTGCATAGCCGCCACTGATGCTAACGACCTGGCCGGTTGTGTAAGACGACTTATCCGATGCCAGCAAAAGCACCAGGGGAACGATATCCTTCGGTACGCCGTGACGCCGCAATGGATATCGTCTGACGACCTTGGCGAGCACCTCGTCATTCTGAAATATTTTGCTCTGGTGACTGCCCTCGTGCCACAGACTCCCGGTGCCTGCATCGTCGGCGCTCTCGGGCAAGGTCAGTCCCGGACAGACGACGTTGACGTTCAGGTTATGTTTGCCGAACTCGCGGGCAAGCGCTTTGCTCAAAGAGATAATGCCGCCCTTGCAGGCACTATAGACGGCTTCGTTGTATTCGCCGACCCGGCCGGCATCGGATCCGATCGTTACTATCTTGCCGTAGGAGCGCTCGATCATCGACGGCGCTATCGCCCTGATGCAGTTGATCGGACCCCATAGATTAATTGCGATTTCCCGTTCGAAATCGCTGACGGGTTTGTTCAAAAAAAGGTCGTTCGCTGTCCAGCCGGCGTTGTTGACGAGAATATCGATTTGCCCGAAACGCTCGAGTGTCGCCGTTGCCATCCGCTCGATCTGATCAGCGTCAGTGACATCGGCCTCAATGAAAATTGCATCGCCGTCACCCATCTTGTTGAGTTCGTCTGCGACACGTTCGGCCTGTTCCTTGTCCACATCCGCGACCACAACGTTGGCGCCCTCAACAGCAAACCCTTCCGCGATGGCTTTGCCGATATTCGATGCACCGCCGGTGACGATGGCTGTTTTGTTATTCAGTTCCAGCTCCATTATTTCTTACCTTTCTTGCTTCGTTCGGCAAAAGCGCTCAAGCGCTCCTCTATCTCGTCGATCGCCTCTTCGCGGTTTCGCTGAAAACAGATCTGCTCGAGCCACAGCGCTTCCGCTATCGGTAGTTCAAGTCCCTTCGTGGCGACTTCCTTGATCATCGGTACGGCATTCTTGCCGCCACGGCAGATCGCCTCCGCAATGTTCATTGCCTCATCCAGCAATTGATCTTCGGGTACGACTTTTTGTACGAGTCGAAGTCGCAGCGCCTCTGCTGCATCTATGGACTCGCCGGTCAGCATCAGGAGCAGGGCATCGCCGAGACCGATCAGCCTGGGCAGGGTCTGCGTCCCGCCACCGCCGGGCAGGGCGCCCAGCAAGACCTCGGGGAGCCCGAATACGGCTTTCTCGGAGGCAATACGCAAATCACACCCCAGAGCGAGCTCGCAGCCGCCGCCGAACGCATAGCCGTTAACCGCGGCGATAGTCGGTTTGCTGATCTCCATGGAACAGGGTGTTACCCAGGTGCGATGCCTGTCCTCGGCATCCCAATGCAGAAAATCCGGTGCCTTCTTGATGTCGATACCGGTTGAGAATGCGCGCCCTTCGCCGGTGTACACCAGAACACGGAGTCCATCGTCGGCTTCGAATTCCTCGAGTCGTTCGCGGTGCTGCTGCATGAGTTCCAGATCGAAGGAATTCATCGCGTGCGGCCGCGTCAGAGTCAGAATGGCGACTTCGCCACGCTTTTCCCACTTTAACGGTTCGCTCATGTCCTGTTTCCGTTCACCTGTTCTGTGTCATGGCGACTGATAAAATCGACAATGTGTTCATTCAGGATATCGGCCGCCTCGAACTGCATGCAGTGACCCACGCCCTCGATAATCGTGAGCTCCGCACCAGGTATTGCGTTAGCTATCATCTCCGAGGCCCTGGGTGGACAGTAAGGATCATGTTCACCCGCGATCACGAGTGTAGGGCATCGGATCGCCGCAAGATTCCCCGTCAGCGGATTTTCGGAGAGTTCAAGCATTGCGGTGCACGCATTTAAATAGCCGGCCGGATCTCGAACTGCATCGACACGCGTTTTCATGTACTCGCTGATGAGATCCTCATCTTTCGTGTAGAAACATCCACGTGCATCTTTGTCGTTGGTTTCTGCAAGGCTCTCGAGCCCTCCTTTCATAACCTGCTCGATGCGGTGATTGAAAAACTCCCGCCCGCCGCGGCCGACGGCGCAGGAGCTGGCGATTAGCACCAGGCCCTTGGTCAATTCGGGAAAATCCAGCGCAAAACGCTGTGAGATGACGCCACCCATCGAGAAACCCACCAGCCAGGCTGGTCCGGTTCCGAACGCACTTAACAGCTGTCCGAGGTCGTCAGCCATTTGCCGTACCGTACCGTCCGCGGCTCCGGTCGGGCTGGCTCCGAAGCCCCGGATGTCGTAGCTGATAACGCGTAGCGAGGATTCGAGGACCGATGCCTGTCGCCACCATACTTCACGGGTTTCGGACAGGCCGTGGATGAGAACTGCAGTTGGTCGATCGCTCATAATCCCTTGAGCGGTTTGATGATGCCCTCGTGGAGTTCATCCATCCGCTCTTTTCTGCCTCCGGCACGGAAGGCGAGTGTCACGCCGTGGAGCCCCAGCGGTTCGAGGCTTCGTATTCTCTCGAGGCATTCGTCGGCCGTGCCGACGAGAGCGAGATAGTCGATGAGCTCTCCCGAGACCACCCGCTTGTGATCGGCATGCTGAGACATGTGCTCGAGTCGATCGTAAGACTGCGAAGCGGACTCGAAGTCAGCCTTGTACGGCTCAAGAAATTCGGGGAGATTTTTCCACTTGCTGAATGTCTCGGCCTGTGATGCGACCCAGTGACTGACATCATCCCGCGCTTCTTCGCGGTCATCAGCTAAGGAGATATTGGCCCACAGGTGCAGCTTGATTTCATCCATAGAACGTCCGACCTGTTCCGCACCCTGTCGCACGAGGTCGATCTGCCAACTTGTGAAATCTTCGTTTGCACCGCCCATCAGTATTACGCCGTCGGCGACTCGACCCGATAATCGCAACATGCGTTGTTGATTGGCTGCGATGTAAATCGGTATCGCTCCTTTCCCGGTAACCATCTTGTACGGCCCCTTCTCTCCGCCAGGGGCCTCATTACCGGAGCAGAGATTACGAATCGTGACGATAGATTCTTCCATTTGCTTGATCGTGGCCGGCTTCAGGCCGATGGGAAAAACACCGGTCCATCCCGTGCCTATACCAATGATTGCGCGACCGTTGCTGACTTCGTTGAGCGACGTAAACGTGTTCGCCAGAATGCTCGGGTGCCGCGTAATCGGGTTCGTGACACCGGTGGAAAGCAAAATCTTCGAGGTGTTGACCGCACACAAGGCGAGCGCAGTGAAACAATCCTTCATCGACAGCTGTACGTCAGCGATCCACACGCTGTCGAATCCCAGCGCCTCAGCATGCTGAACGACTTCGACGTTATGAAGGATAGGCTCGCGCTGGCTGATCCCCAGTGACAATCCAACATCCACCCCGGTATTCTCCCTTTGTTATTGGTCTGTTCCGTGTTGCCGGATGCCGGCAAGACCAGCAGTATGCTTGCTCGAATTGGCTAACTCAATACGGTCACAAATATAGGGAACGCGATGAAGCGGTGGATCGAAGCGGACGAAGTAGCGGGGTTTTTCGAGCCTGGCATGACCGTATTCGTCGCCGGCGCGACTGCGGAACCGGGTGAGATCCTGTCTGCATTGCAGCGCCAGCCCGATGCTTGTGCGGGAGTACATTTCGTATCGGTCTCGATACCCGGCATGAATGGTTTTGATTTCTCCGCATTACATCCGGAAGCTATATCCACCGCCTTTTTTGCCACCGCCGAAAATCGGGCATCGATTCAATCGGGCCGTACGCAATTCATCCCGATGCAGTACAGCGCAATTTTCGATTATCTGAAAAACGATTTGGAGGTAGATCTTGTTCTGGCGCAGTTGCCCAAAGCACGGGGCGATACCGTCTCACTGGGTATTAGCGTGGATTTTCTGCCGGCTGTTCTCGATAGGGCCAAACTCGTCATTGCCGAGGTTAATGAGCGGCAACCGGTGCCCGCAGATTCAGTGAACTGGCCGATCGGGCGAGTCGATCTTGCCATTTCCTGCGATCAGCCGGTTGCCACGCTTCCTCTGCCGCAGACGACTGAAAACTCTGTCGCGGTCGGTCAGCAGGCCGCCGAATTGATCATGGATGGTGATTGCGTTCAGATCGGAATCGGCGCAATACCTGGCGCTGTCCTCGATGCGCTGACAGAAAAAAACGATCTCGGAATTCATTCGGGACTGATCTCCGATGCTGTAATGACTTTGGCCAAAGCCGGCAACATCAGCGGCAAGATTATTACTGGCACGACGCTTGGCGGCGCGGCGTTGATCGAATGGGCGGGCAGTGCGCCGGATCTGATGTTTCGGCCTGTCGGGTATACCCACGATCCGGGTGTAATACGACAAATCGACAATTTTGTGTCGATTAACTCGGCGGTCGAAATCGATCTCTTTGGCCAGGTCAATGCAGACATGCTTGACGGCCGACAATGGACCGGGCCAGGTGGTGCCGCCGACATGATGCGAGGGGCGGCGTTGTCCAGGGGTGGGCGGTCAGTCGTCGCACTCAAGTCAACTGCCGGAAAGGGAAAGCACTCCCGCATAGTGGCGGCGCTTGATCGAGGTACTGCTGCAACGGCGCTGCGAACTGACGTTGACTACGTTGTTACCGAGCATGGCGCAAGGCGTATCAGGCACCTGTCGATTCAGGCAAGGGCCGAAGCATTGATCGAAATCGCTGCACCGGATTTTCGGGATGACTTGCGCGCCGACTGGCGTGCCCTGGCAACGTAAGACTTAGTAGGACTTGGGAAGGCCGAGCGCCTTTTCTGCAATATTGCAAAGAATTAGCTGAGGACTAACCGGCGCCAGCCGCGTGATTATGACTTCACGCAGCAGTCGTTCGACATGGTATTCCTTCGCGTAGCCCATGCCGCCATGCGTCATCACGGCGCGTGTGCAGGATTGAAATCCGGCCTCCGCTCCGAGGTATTTTGCTGCGTTCGCTTCCAGGCCACAGGCCTCCCCGTTGTCGTACAGGGAGGCGGCGCGCATCGCCATGAGGAAAGCCGCTTCCAGTTCCATCCAGCTTTGCGCCAGCGGATGTTGAATCGCCTGGTTCTGGCCGATTGGTCTGTCGAAAACTTCCCGGTCTTTCGCGTAATTCGTTGCGCGGGTCAGGGCGTTCTGCCCGATTCCGATAGCCTCGACACTTATTAGTATGCGCTCCGGATTCAGGCTGTGCAGCAGGTATCGAAAACCTTCACCCTCCTCACCGATTCGATCCTCGAACGGCACCGGCAACGCATCTATGAAGACTTCATTCGAGTCGACCGCCGAGCGGCCCATTTTCGGGATGATCCGGACGTCGCAATGATCGCGGTTCAGGTCCGTGTAGAAAAGCGTCATGCCCTCTGTCGGGCGGGCGCATTCCTCCTTTGGCGTCGTGCGCACGAGCAGCATTATTTTGTCAGCTACCTGCGCACAGCTGGTCCAGATTTTCTTGCCGTTGACCACGTAGCCGCTGTCTGTCTTGTCGGCGCGCGTCTTGATCGACGTGGTATTCAGTCCGGCATCGGCTTCGGTGACACCGAAACAGGACTTCAGCCTGCCCTGGATCAGATCCGGGAGCCAGCGCTGTCTTTGTTCGTCGCTGCCGAAGACAACGATCGGGTGCGGACCGAAAATGTTCAGGTGAATAGCCGATGCCGCGCTCATTGCTCCAGACGATCGAGCCACCGCGTGCATCATCAGTGCCGCCTCGCTGACACCCATGCCGCCGCCGCCAAGTTCTTCCGGCATGGCGATTCCCAGCCATCCGCCGTCCGCGATCGCCCGGTAGAATTCCTCCGGAAACTCGCCACTGGAGTCGTGTGCCAGCCAGTAATCGTCGTCAAAGCCGGCGCAGATCTTCTGCACCGCATCGCGTACGGCCTCCTGATCCTGTGTCAGCGCAAAATCCATCGGGCCATTTAGCTACGACATATCGCGTGGGTCAAGGCCCGCTCGGTTCGGCGCCGGCACGGCGAACAAAGTACGTGAACGCCATTCACGATGCACTCGAGATACGGCATTATCGGGTGACGATGACACCCCGATACAATTGGAGTTGAATGTAAGCATGGACGATCTGGCTTTCCTGGATGCTACCGCTCAGGCCGAATTGCTGCGGCAGAAGGAGGTGACGCCTCTCGAAATGGTTGATGCCGCGATCGAAAGGATAGAGCGATTGAATCTCGAACTAAATGCGGTCATCACCCCGCTCTACGAACGAGCGAGGGATGCTGCAGATGCGGTATCGATTGACGCACCATTTGGCGGTGTGCCGTTTCTCCTGAAGGACATCGCCGCCGAATACGAGGGCACGCCGCTATCCGAAGGTTCGGCATTTCTCGCGGGTCACTATATCTCGCCAAGTGACAGTGAGCTCGTACGTCGCTACCGAAAGGCCGGCCTCATCATACTCGGCAAGACCAACACCCCGGAGTTCGCGTTGATGCCAACGACCGAGCCGCGACAGTTCGGGCCATGCCGTAATCCCTGGAACACCGACATGACTACCGGCGGTTCCAGCGGCGGATCGACGGCAGCTGTGGCCTCGGGCATGGTGGCGGCAGCGCACGCTAACGATGGCGGTGGCTCGATACGCGTACCCGCGTCCTGCTGCGGCCTGGTAGGCCTCAAGCCTACTCGCGGCCGTAATTCGCTTGGGCCCGAATACGGCGATATGGCCAGCGGACTGCTCTGCGAACATGTCGTGACGCGATCCGTGCGCGACAGCGCCGCTATTCTCGATGTGACTGCCGGCCCGTTGGTCGGAGACCCGTACTATCCTGCACCTCGCGAACGGCCATTTGCTGAGGAAGTCGGGCGAACGCCCGAACGGCTGCGAATCGGATTCGGAACAGAGCCCTTAAACGGTGCGTCAGCGCACCCGGACTGCATCGCCGCTGCCGAGTCGGCAGCAAGGCTATGCGAAGAACTGGGACATGATGTCGTCGAGTCATCACCATCCCTTGATGGCAGTCGACTATTCAAGGCATTTGGCAGTGTGTGGGCCGGCTTCCTGTGCTGGGCAGTCAAGGACTGGGCCAGACGTATTGGGCGCACACCCGAAGAAGCTATATTCGAGCCGGCGACCTGGCGCACCTTTCTGCATGGTGAAAGGCTGACGTCAGGCGACTACCTGATGGCGGTTCAGGACCTGCAAAAAGCCAGCCGCGAGGCCGCTGCTTTTTTCGATGATTACGATATCTGGCTTACGCCGACATTGGCACAACCACCGATGCCTTTGGGTTATTTCGATTACACACCCGAAGCGCGTGAGCAGCACATCGCACGGCTCGGCGAATATACGGGCTTCACCCTCATCGCGAATGCGAGCGGACAGCCGGGGATATCACTGCCGCTGCATTGGAACGAAGACAATCTGCCAATCGGTGTACAGTTGCTGGGACGTTATGGTGACGAAGCGACGCTAATCCAGTTGGCAGCGCAACTGGAGGAAGCGCGGCCCTGGTCGCAGAGAAGGGCCCCGGTGCATGCCTGATCTCAGTCTTTTGCGAGCAACAACCAGTATCTTTTTTATGAAACAGCTAACACGCGCTCCGCGGTCATCGGTAGCTCGTAAAGCGGTTTGTCGATCGCATCGTAAATGGCATTACGGATTGCCGGCGCCGTCGGAATGATGGGCGCCTCGGCGATTCCCTTCGCACCGAGGGGTGCGCCGAATGGTTCGGGGATTTCGAGCACCTCCATTTCGATTTCCGGTATGTCAAACGCCATCGGTATAACGTAGTTTTCCAGCGATGGGTTTTTCGTAAGGCCCTCTTCAACGAGGAGCTCCTCGGTCAGGGCGTAGCCAATACCCTGTGCGACACCGCCTTCAATCTGCCCATAGACACCGCCCGGATTGATCATCTTCCCTGCGTCGTGAACGGCGATCAGCCTTTCAACGGTGACCTGTCCGGTTTCACAGTCCACCAGCACCTGCGCGACCTGAGTGCAGAACTGAAACACTTCCTGGCTGAATCGGTAGTCGCCCGGAGGCGCGTCGTCCGGATACTCGAAATGAACCAGACTCTCGGCGTGCAGGGGATATCCCCAGTTGGCTGCGCGCAGAGCCAGGTCATTAACCGACATCTCATGCGGCTTGCCATCCACAGTTAGCCTGCCTGCTCTGAGATCCAGCCTGTCTTTTTCGATTTTTGTTTTCCGCACTGCCAGCGTCAGCAGCGTGTCACGAATTTCGTCGGCCGCTCTGATCACTGCGTTGCCCGACACCATCGTCTGCCGGCTCGCACATGTAGGGCCGGCGTCGGGTGACCGGGACGTGTCCGCTCTGATGACCCGGATGGCAGACATATCGACGCCCAGTCTTTCGGCGGCGAGCTGCGCCATCACGGTGATGATGCCCTGGCCCATGTCTGCCGCGCTGCTTTGCAAGACTACGGATCCGTCCCGGTGCATCTCGAGGACTACGCCGGCGTGATCCAGCAGGCTACGCCCCAATCCGGTACCTTTGAGGATCGTTGCAATTCCCCAGCCTCTTCGTAGATGGCTGGCAGGTTTACGCTCGAATTGATCGCGCTTGTCCCATTCGATCATTTCTGCGGCTCGATCGAGTGACGCCTTCATCGCCGACGCTTCGCGAAGCACGACGCCCGTGTACATTTTTGTGCCGGTATCCACGCCGTTGAGCAAGCGTATTTCCAGGGGGTCCATGCCGAGTTTTCGCGCGAGGTCATCCATCTGCGATTCGCAAACGAATGCGGCCTGCGGGGCGCCAAAACCACGAAACGCGCCACAGATCGGATTGTTGGTGCGCACACCAATCTTTTCGACTTCCAGGTTCGGCACTTTGTAAGGACCGCCGATGAACTCACCGGTCCTGCCAAGCACCTCGTGTGTTGAATTCGTATACGGGCCGGCATCCGCGATCACCCGTGCCTTCACAGCCAGCAGTTCGCCTTTCGCTGTAGCCGCAGTCGTACATTCAATGGTCATCGGGTGACGCTTTACATGCGTTAGAATCGATTCCCTGCGCTCACGAATCAAATGGACGGGACGTTGCGCGGCATGTGCGAGGAGCCCCGCATGTATTTGTACATGGGCCTCGTCTTTGGCGCCGAACGCGCCGCCGATGTAGGGCGTAATGACGCGCACCATGCTCTCGGGCATGCGCAATGCGCGTGCAATCTGCATCCTGTCCCGGTGCGGTGCCTGGCAGGAGGAATAGACGGTGATTCCGCCATTGGCGTCGACGAGCCCGACTCCACCTTCCGTCTCGAGAAATGCCTGTTCCGCCCACTGCGTTCGATAAACATTCTCGATCACAACGTCGGCCGATGCGATGGCGGCGTCAACGTTGCCCGTCCTGTACATCTGCGACATCATGACGTTGTCGTGGCCCGGCAAAATTTGGTCGGCGCCGGGTTGCATGGCTTCCAGCGGGTCGAAGATACCCGGCAATTCTTCGTACTCGACGTCGATTGCTGCCAGTGCAGCATCAGCAGTTTGCTCATCCACCGCCGCAACAGCTGCAACCGCATCCCCCTGGAAACGCACCTCGTCGACAACCAATAGCGGCTGATCGGGCTCCGCATACAGGTAACTGTTCTCTCCGGGAATGTCGGCATGCGTGATCGTGGCAATAACGCCAGGCATTTCTCTAGCCTTGCTGACATCGAGTTTCACAATGCGTGCCCGCGCATACGGGCTGTACAGGAGTTTGCCGCAAAGCATTCCCGGCAGACGAATGTCAGGACAATACCGTGCTTCCCCGGTCACTATTTCGTGCGCGCCTGGTGCGGCAGTCCACTTGCCGACGACTGCTGATTCAGTCATTACCGCCACCGCCATTCGCAGCCCGCAATTCCGCTGCCGCTTGCTGTACCGCTTTCACCACGCCCTGGTAGCCGGTGCAACGGCAAAAATTGCCGGCAATCGCAGTCAGTATCTCCTCGCGCGTGGGATCGTCGTTGGACTCCAACAGGGCATAGCAGGAGATGAGCATACCCGGTGTGCAGAAACCGCACTGGAAAGCCCAGGTCTCGCCGAATGTGCGCTGTACAGGGTGCAGGTTGCCGTTTTCGGCGAGTCCTTCGATAGTCAATACGGTAGATCCTTCTACTTGTGCTGCCAACACCATGCAGGAATTCACAGGCCTGCCATCGAGCATCACGACACAGGCACCACAGTCGCCGGAACTGCATCCGTCTTTGGTGCCCGTTAACCCCAGGTTATCGCGAAGCAGGTAGAGGAGCGTCTTGTCCGGGTTCGCAGAGACTTCCTGTTGCGTCCCGTTCACGTTCAGCTTGATATCCATCTCAGCCATCGTTCGCGCTCTTTGCAAGTTCGTCCCGGGTAGCGAGCAGTGCCCGGCGAACCAGAACCTCCGTCATTTGAAGACGATACGATTTTGATGCCCGGACATCCGAAATCGGCGTAACTTGCTCTCGTGCCGAATGCGCAGCCTCACGCAACAATTCGTCCGACAATTCCTTGCCCAGAAGCATTTCCTCGGCTGCGACCGCACGCATCGGTACCGGCGCTACGGCGCCCAGCACGATGCGCGCTTCGCTAACGGCACCCGAGTCATCGACAGTAAGCCTTGTCGTCAGGTTCACTTGGGAGATCGCCATTGAGCGCCGCTGACCCAGCTTTATGAATGTTGCAGCCGATTGCGGTGGCATCAGCGGCAGCCTGATCTCCGTAAGAATCTCGTTTGGCTCGATCAGGCTTTGTCCCGGTCCGACAAAGAACTCCAGCAACGGCAGGACACGTTCGCCGCCCGCGGAACTCAGTACGATATTCGCGTCGTAAGCGATCAGTGGCGGCACCAGATCCGCGGCGGGAGACGCGTTGACGATATTGCCACCCAACGTTGCCCGGTTGCGGATCGGCGGCCCGGCGAACTCGCGACAGGCCGCCGGCAATGCCGGAAAGATCTTGTTGATGTCGGCACTCTCGAGTACCTGTGTCAGAGACACAAACGCACCGAGGCAGATCCCGTCGTCAGAAAGCGTGATGCCATCCAGCGCGACCTGGCGAAGATCAATCAAGAGTGACGGTGACAAGACCCTGTCCCGCATCCTCAGGATCAGGTCCGTCCCGCCGGCGATCACGCGGGCCTCTGCGCCCCGCTCCTTCATGATGCTCAAAGCATCGCGAAGAGACGCCGGAGTTATGAACTCAGCAACACTCATATCGGTTTAGTGCATTGTTTTGCGTTCTGTGTCAACCAAAGTCGGGCTCAATCCGGTGCTTGAGGTATTGTCCCTATCCTTGAGGTACAGTGAGCGAAAAAGCACGATCGAGGGAGGTGCTGGAATGAATCACGACGTCATTATTACTTGCGCCGTAACCGGAGCCGGCGACACTACCGCCAAGCACTCCGGCGTACCCGTAACGCCGGAGAGCGTTGCCGAGGCGGCAATATCCGCAGCACAGGCCGGCGCAGCGATCGCTCACATTCATGTACGCGATCCCGAAACCGGTCAGGGATCACGAGATGTCGAGCTGTTTCGCCAGGCGGTAGATCTTGTGCGGGCGAGCGACACCGATGTCATCATCAATCTGACCGCCGGCATGGGCGGTGCCTGGTTTCCGAGCGACGACAACCCCGCCATGCCGGGCCCGGGCACCGACAATGTCGGACCCGAGGAGCGCCTCGCCCACGTCGAGGCCTTACAACCCGAAATCTGCAGCCTCGACTGCGGCACGATGAACTTCGGCGACAACGAGATTTACATCAGCACGCCGGAGTGCCTCAGGCGGGAGGCCGAGCTGATCCAGAGCTGGGGCGTCAAGCCGGAAATGGAAGTATTCGAACTGGGTCATATTCGATTCGCCAGTCAGTTGATGAAGGAAGGCCTGATCGACGAACCGCCGTTGTTTCAGATTTGCCTGGGCATACCGTGGGGAGCATCGGCTGACACGGAGAGCATGATGGTGATGCGAAATGCATTGCCTGCAGGAGCCAACTGGGCCGGTTTCGGCATATCCCGCATGGAAATGCCGATGGTTGCGCAGGCAGTTTTGCTCGGCGGAAATGTGCGCGTCGGTCTGGAAGACAACCTCTACCTGGACAGGGGCGTACTGGCGAGCAATGCGCAACTCGTCGAACGCGCGGTTGAGATCATCGAGCGACTGGGTGCACGCGTCGTCGGGCCGGACGAGGCGCGCGAGCAACTCGGCCTGCGTGCGCACTGATAACACGGACTGTTTACATCATGCAGGAACGCAAAATTGATCGGGTGCTGTTTTTTACGGCGGTAATCATCGTAGTCGTTGTCTGTATTCCCCTGGCCGTCATGCCGGAACGCGCCGGCCCCGCAGTCACGAAAATCTACGACTGGATATCCTCGAATCTCGGCATTTTCTATCAGTGGTTCGGCATCGGCACGATACTGTTTCTGATATGGCTGAGCCTGAGCCCTTACGGACAAATCCGCCTCGGTGGTGATGGCGAAAAACCGGATTTTTCGACCTTCTCCTGGGCCGGCATGCTGTTCTGTGCCGGCACCGGCGCATCGCTGCTCGTCTGGGCCGGGGTGGAGTGGGCGTACTACATCGATGCGCCGCCATATGGCGCTGTGCCCAGATCGGCCGAGGCGATAGCCTGGGCCACTGCTTATGGCCCGTTTCACTGGGGCATTACGGCCTGGTGTTTTTACGCATTGCCGACGATCGCGATCGCCTATCCCTTTTACGTCAGGAAAGTTCCGCATCTGCGTGCCAGCACGGCGCTGCATTCGCTTCTCGGGCCGTCCGGCGAAGACAGCCCGGCAGGCCGCGCCGTTGACCTGGCGATCATGATCGCATTGATCGGCGGTGCCGGGACGTCGCTTGGTGTCATTGCTCCAACTATTGCTGCAAGCGTCGCCGAACTCCTTGGCATACAAACATCAGACCTGTTGGAACTCGCTGTGATGCTCTTCTGCATCAGTCTGTTTGCGCTCAGTGTTTATTTCGGCATCGAGAAGGGAATCAAGCGCCTGAGTGACCTGAACGTCTATCTCGCCCTGGGGCTGATGGCATATATCCTCGTCGTCGGACCTACGCTTTTCATTTTAAAAGCTACCACGGACACTATTGGTTTCATGCTGGGAAATTTCGTGCGCATGATGTCATGGACAGATCCAGTCGATCAGACAGGTTTTGTCGAAAAATGGACCATTTTTTACTGGGCATGGTGGATCGCATTCGCGCCCGCGATCGGAATTTTCGTAACGCGCATTTCCCGCGGACGTACGATTCGCCAGGTCATCGCGTCGATGATTTTGTTCGGCACGCTGGGGTGCTGGTTGTTCTACTTCATCATGGGTAATTATTCGCTGGCGCTGGAACTGAACAACGTAATGTCTGTGAGTAGCAGCCTTGAAGATCACGGCATGTATGAAACGGTTGCCGGTATCATTTCGACTTTGCCGCTCGGTCCATTGACGCTTTTCATTTTCGCACTGGTCAGCGTCATCTCCGTCGCGACGACCTACGACTCCGCGTCTTACACTTTGGCGTCTACCGCGACGTCCGAATTGAAAGTTGGCGAAAACCCGGCGCGCTGGAATCGCCTCGTCTGGGCCGCGGTACTCGGCATGTTGCCCATTGTCATGATCAAAGTCGGCGGCCTGGACATCATTCGGTCGGGTGTTGGTATCGCCGCACTGCCGCTGCTTATCGTCGGTGTGGCGATGGCCGTCGCCCTGACGAAGTCGCTCAGACAGCATTCATTTTCGGCGCCGGACGGCTAACCCGAACATTGCACGAGACCGCCCGAGATCATTAACAATAGTATGAAATTAGTACGCATATCGGTGTTGTCCCGGACTCTCGTGCAATGTTCGGGTTAGGCTCTTTCGCTCGCCGCTTCCTCGAGGATCCAGTCGATGAATTTCTGGATTCTCGGTGCCGGCTTCAAACCACTCGGCATAACCAGGTAAACGGCGTGCCCCCTGGACAGTTCCGCCTCGATCGGCCGTACCAATCGGCTATCTGCGATTAGCCTGCATATAAGCCCGCTGTAGCCCAACGCAACTCCCTGTCCATCCAGTGCCGCCCGGATAACATTGTCGTAACTATCGAAGCCGAGCGTCTTGAAGGATTTCGGCACGGCTACGTCATTCCCCTTGAGCCACCACCACCAGTCTTCCGACACATGCGGAGCACCGTCCAGGTTTATGAGACTGTGATTCAACAAATCTTCGGGTACATTCAGGGGCGCCGCGCCCTCGAGGTAGTCCGGCGCACAAACGGGATACGAGTTAATACCGAACAGGCGAACCGCTTCAAGGCTTTTCCAATTGCCATCGCCATAGCGTAATCCGACGTCGATACCATCCGCCATTAGGTTTGTGGGCGTATCCGAGACGGCAACGTGAATCTCGACGTTTGGATGCCTGCTCCGAAAGCGGGCGAGCCGCGGCGTCAGCCAGAATGAGGCAAGGGCAATCGTTGCCGACACAGTTATCTTGAACGGTTGGCTCGGACGCCGAATCGCGCCCGTTACATACGCGATGTCCTCGAGACTCTCCTGAACGACCGATTGAAATTTCTTCCCCGGAGTCGTCAACGCCACCGCCCTGTGCAGGCGGTCGAAAAGCTTGATGCCCAGGTTTTCCTCGAGCACGCGGATCTGTCGGCTTGCGGCCTCCCGGCTGATTCCCAGTTCTCTGGCGGCTCGGGTCAGGCTGAGATGCCTCGCCGCAGCCTCGAAAGCAACCAGGCTTTTCAGTGGTGGTAGTTTGGAACCCAGATCTTGCATGACAGTAGTGTTACGCGAACGTGACTTTTTTTCAATCACATATTTTCGAAAATGGCCCTCAGCGCGTTCTGAATGGCGACAAGGCCGGCATCACGTTCGCGGTTGAGCGTTGCGTACTCACGGTCTCCAGCCTCGCGCGCGGTTCCATCTATCAGTTGTTTGCGAAGTTCCGGCGTGAGCTCAGGTGCCTCCAGGCGCGACCACGGGAGCTTCAACGCAGGCCCGAACTGGTCCAGGCAGTAGGCCATGCCGCCTTCGCCACCGCCGATGTGATAGGCAAGACAGGGTCCCATCATTGCCCATCGCGGCCCCGGGCCGTTGACGATGGCGAAGTCGATGTCCTCGACCGTCGCTTCGTCATTGCTGATCATGTGCAACGCCTCGCGCCAGATTGCTTCCTGCAACCGGGTGGCAATAAAGCCCGGTATTTCTCGGGACAGGACGAGCGGGGCTTTGCCGGCAACCCTGTAGAAATCGGCCAGCCACTGAACGGCCGCCGGGTCGGTGCCGGCGCCGCCGACAATTTCGACGAGCGGAAGCAAATACGGTGGGTTAAACGGGTGGCCGACGACGGTTCGCTCTGGCGTTGAACATCGGCTCTGAATGTCGCTCATCGGCAAGCCTGATGTGCTTGATGCGATAACGACATTGCCGGGAACCAGATCCCCCAGTTTTTCATACAAGTCCTGCTTCAGCTGTAAGTCCTCGGGGGCACTCTCCTGCACGAAATCGGCGTCAGCAACGGCATCGGCGAGGTCGCAGGTGCAGGAAAGATTGTCGAGTGAGGCGCCTTCAGCCAATCCAAGCGCCTCCAGGCTGATCCAGGCCGTTTCGATCAGGGCGCGTAGCGACTCTTCCTCGTCGGGCTCGTGCAGGTAGGCCGTGACGGAAAAGCCCCTGGCCAAAAAATAGGCTGTCCATCCCGCGCCGATCGGTCCAGCTCCGATACAGCAAATCCGGCCGATTGCGCCCGGATCGATGCCGTCGAAACTCCGGCCCACCTCAGTTTCCCTTAAACTTCGCGTCGCGTTTCTCGACAAAAGCGCTGACACCCTCATACACGTCTTCGGACTTCAACATCTGCCGATAATTAGGCAGATCCGCAGTGCGCATGGTTTGGAAAGCGTCCTGTATCGTGTCGCCTTCGATGGCACGCAACAGTTCTTTGACGGATTGAAGAGCAAGTGGCGCAACCTCCGACAACTGCATTGCCCAGGACATTGCCGTCTTCATCAACTCGTCTTTGGGCACCACTTTATTGACCAGGCCATAGGCGGCTGCATCCTGTGCCGACATGCGCTGTCCCAGCAGGTACATTTCCATGGCTTTGTTGTACGGGAGGCGCCGGTGCAGGCGCTGTATGGCCCCGGCGTCGGGAACCATACCCAGAGGCAACTCCGGCAGGGAAAACGTGACGTGTTCCGCCGCAACCAGCAGGTCGCAGGCGAGAGCCAGTTCGAATCCGCCACCGATGACAATACCGTTCAAAGCGGCGATCACGGGCTTGTTCAAATCCCAGAGTTCGGTCAATCCTGCGAACCCGCCGGGACCGTAGTCGTCTTCCCACCAGTTGTCCGTCGCCATTTCACCGGATTCGACGGCTTTGAGGTCCCATCCGGCCGAAAAAATCTTCTCGCCGGCGCCTGTAACGACGCCGACGGATAGATCCGGGTCGTCGCGCAATGTGACGAACGCTTCGCCAAGCTTTCGACTGGTCTCCAGCTCGATAGCATTGGCTTTGGGGCGGTTCAGAACCACGAGGAGTACCCGGCCCTCGCGCGTGACTTGAACTGATTCGTGCATGGCGCCTTCCTCGAAAACGGTGTCCCAATATACAGGCAACATCGCTCTGATCGAACATCTTTCAATCCTGCTCGAAAATAGCAACAATCCGCGCTCGGAATAAGGGATGCGACTGCGTGAGCCCACAGAATCTTGAACGCCTTTTCTCGCCGCGAAGCGTCGCGTTCGTTGGCGGCACCTTTGCGGAAATGGCGATCAGGCGAAATCGGGAACTCGGTTTCGACGGCGAGATATGGCCGGTTCATCCGACTCGCAAAGAGGTCGCGGGATTTGAGGCCTATCCGACCATCGATGATTTACCGGGTGTGCCGGATGCGGCCTTCGTCGCCGTCAATCGCGAACTGACTATCGAGCTGGTGAAGCAACTGTCGAACGCCGGCGTCGGAGGTTGTGTTTGCTACGCCGCCGGATTCGCCGAAATGGGTGAGGAAGGACGAGCTTTGCAGGATCAACTGATCGAAGCTGCTGGCGACATGCCGATCGTTGGACCAAATTGTTTCGGCCTGGTGAACTACCTGGACAAAACGGCACTCTGGCCGTATCTGTTCGGCGGCAAGCCGGTCGAAAGAGGCGTCGCATTAATCTCGCAAAGCGGCAACATCGCAATGAACCTCACGATGAACAAGCGCTCGGTCAATTTCACGCATGCGATTGCCGGCGGTAACCAGGCGATGCTGGAGCAAGCAGACTACATCGATGCGTTATTGCAGGACGATCGTGTAGCGGCGATCGGCATGTACGTCGAGGGTATCGATGACATCGGGCATTTCAGCCGTTCCGCCTTGCAGGCGCTGAAACAGCGTGTCCCGATCGTAGTCCTCAAGGTCGGCAGAACCGATTCAAGCGCGCGTCAGGCCGGCAGTCATACGAGCTCGCTGACCGGGTCAGACGTATTGTTTGATGCGTTGTTCGATCGGCTTGGCATCATCAGGGTGGATTCTCTGAACCGCTTACTCGAGACACTCAAGGTGCTCACGCTCGGTGACAATCTGGAAGGCCGCAACATCGTCAGCCTGTCCTGTTCCGGTGGCGAAGCGTCGATCATCGCGGACGCGGCCACCGAATTCGACATCGAGACGAAGCCATTTTCAGACGCCCAGACAGAGAAGTTGTTGGGGCAGCTTTCCAATTACGTCACCGTTTCAAATCCGTTCGACTACAACACCTCGGTCTGGGGAGACCGGGCCGCTCAGGAACAGTGCTTCACGACTTCAATGGAAGGCGATCACGATGCGGCGATTTTGATCTGTGACCATCCGACCGTCGAATCCAGTGAGGTCGATGAATGGTTGATTACCATCGACGCTTTCATCGCCGCACACAAGGCAACCGGCATGCCCGCGTTCGTCGCCTGTACGATCAGCGAATTATTGCCGGAGCATGTTCGAGACCGGCTTATCGACGCGGGCGTCGTACCGCTGCAGGGTCTCGACGACGCTTTGTTTGCGCTGTCCAAGGCGGCGAAATATTCGGAATTTCTGGCAGACGGGGCGAATGGCGCTGCGGCGCCGAGATTTGCGACGACCGAGATCGCCGAGGATTCCAGGGCGCGGTTTATCGACGAGTGGCAGAGCAAGTGCATGTTGCGCGACGCCGGCCTCACCGTGCCCGACGGCGACATCGGTTCGGCAGGCGAAGCAGCGGAGATCGCCGAGCGTATCGGCTATCCGGTGGTCGTTAAAGCCATTGGCGTCCTGCACAAATCCGATGTCGGTGCAGTAAAACTGAATCTGCAAAACGCTGACGAAGTAGCAGACGCGGTGACGAAGATTTCAGCGTCCGTCGCCGAAGCGAACCAGTTTCTCGTTGAACGCATGGCCTCGGGCGCGGTCGCCGAACTCATCGTTGGCATAAAACGTGACGATCAGTTCGGACCGGCACTTGTGATAGGCGCGGGTGGTATTCTGGTCGAACTCGTCGCTGACAGCGTGAGTCTGTTGCTGCCTACGAATCGTGCCGCAGTCATGAAGGCAGTCGGCTCGCTTTCTGTCGCAAAACTGCTAGAAGGATTTCGCGGAAATGCGGCTGGTGACATGAGTGCAACTGTCGACGCTATTCTGTCAGTTGCAAAGTTTGCCGAAGACAACTGGGACCGCCTGATGGAACTCGACATCAATCCGCTATTGGTGTTGCCCGACGACCAGGGGGTTGTTGTTGCCGATGCACTGATCAGTTTTTCCTCCGAGGATTCGTAATGAATTATCAGCTCACCGAAGAACAAACCATGTTGCAGGATGCGCTCCGCGCGTTCCTCGAAGAGCAAATCTATCCGCATGAAGCCGAGGCCGACCGCGCCGGCGAAGTACCCGAGGAGCTCGGCAAAAAGATTAAGGCCAAGGCAATCGAGATGGGTTTCTTCGCTGCCAATTTGCCGGAGTCAGTTGGCGGCGGCGGGCTGGACTATACAACGATGGGCGTTTTCGAGCGCGAACTGGGCAAAGCAAGCTACGGCCTCGCAGGGCATATCGCCCGGCCCGCTGAGCTATTGCTGGCCTGCGAAGGAGAACAGATCGAAAAGTACCTGGCGCCGTGCGTTAGCGGAGAGAAACACGAGGTGTTTGCGCTGACAGAACCGGGCGCGGGTTCGGACATCATGTCGATGAAGACCAAAGCGGAAGAAGACGGCGATGACTATGTCATCAACGGCAGCAAGCATTTCATCAGCACGCCAGTCGTGCCGGATTTCGCGATCGTATTCGCATTGACCGGTGTTGATGAAACGGCGCGAGGCGCGCGCAAACGGATCACGGCTTTCTTCGTCGACCGGGGACACGAAGGCTTCGACATCACGCTCGGACCGCTGGCCGTAAGTCAGCGCGCCTACCGAACCTACCAACTCAGCTTCGACAATTGCCGGGTAAGCAAAGCTCAGATATTGGGCGATGAAGGCGGCGGGCTCGATCTTGCAAACGAGTGGCTGTTCATGGGGCGCGTCTGGGTCGGTGCACAGTGTTGCGGCAAGATGGAGCGGCTACTGGAAATGGCAACGGAGTGGGCTGCGACAAGAAAACAATTCGGCAAAACGATCGGCAAGTTTCAGGGTACCTCGTTCAAGCTTGCAGATATGGCGACGGAATTGCAGGCGTCAGATCTGCTGGTGATGCACGCTTGTCAAAAAGCAGACCAGGGCACCATGACATCCAACGATGCCGCGATGGCGAAACTGTTCGCGTCAGAAGCACTCGGGCGCGCCGCCGATAACACCGTGCAAATATTCGGCGGCATGGGCCTGATGGAGGAGTTACCGGTCGAGCGGCTCTGGCGGGATGCAAGAATCGAACGAATCTGGGATGGCACTTCGGAGATTCAGCGTCACATCATCTCCCGATCATTGTTGCGACCGTTCGAATCCTAGCTGTGTAAACTCAGACTCGGTAATGCAAACCGTGTCTGCTCAGACGTGATTTGACATGATATTCGACCGCTTGGGGCCCCGAACTGGGTAGAATTCAGCCTTACTCTGGTACATGGTCACAGGAAGAGGCGTGGTCTCACTCTGGGGGGAGTTAAAACGACGCAATGTCGTCAAGGTCGCGGTGGCGTATGCCATCGTCGGATGGCTTCTGATCGAGGTAGCCTCCACAGTCCTGCCGACCTTCGAGGCCCCGCGGTGGGTGCTTCAAACAGTCACCTTCGTGTTCATCCTCGGGTTCCCCATCGCCCTGATTCTTGCCTGGGCATTTGAGCTCACACCGGAGGGCCTGAAAAAAGAAAAGGATGTCGATCGCTCGGAGTCCACAACTCACATTACCGGACGCAAACTGGACTTCACCATTATCGCCGTATTGGTGCTGGCGCTTGTTTACTTCGGTTTCGACAAGTTCGTGCTCGATCCGTCGCGGGACGCCGAGCTGGTGCAGGCCACAACCGAAGCCGTAGCTGAGCAGGCGACCAAAACCGACAGCACAGGGACAGCTGACAAATCCATTGCCGTCCTGGCTTTCGCTGATTTGAGCCCTGACGGGGATCAGGAGTATTTCTCCGACGGTGTCTCGGAAGAGATTCTGAATGGTCTCGCTCAAATTCCCGATTTGCACGTGACTTCGAGATCTTCCGCCTTCAGTTTCAAAGGCAAGGGCGTGGATATTCCGACCGTGGCCAGGCAGCTTGGTGTCGCAAACGTCCTCGAGGGCAGCGTCCGCAAGTCGGGCAAACACATCCGCATCACGGCACAGCTAATCGACGCCAGGAACGGGTTCCATCTCTGGTCGGAAACCTATGACCGGGAACTGGAGGATATTTTCGCAGTGCAGGACGAGATTTCGACGGCTATTGTCCTGGCGCTGAAGGGGCATCTGGGACTAAAGGTTGAGGCGGCGCCCCGGGTAATTTCAGCAGCAAACACCGAGGCCCATGAAGCCTATTTGAGGGGCCGCCATCTGGTGAACCAAAGCACGTCTTTTGGTCGTCAAGAAGCGATTCGCGAATTCGAAAAGGCAATCAGCCTCGACCCCGATTATGTCCTTGCCCATGCCGAACTGGCACTCGCGGTAATTACCCGGTCAGGCAGTGAGTCAGAAGCCGTCGTCAAAGCAGCACCTCATGTCGAGCGGGCGATGGCTCTCGATCCCACACTCGCCGAAGCCCACGCCGCCGCCGGTTTTCTGGCGTGGCGTCAGTCGAAAGGGGAAGATGCGCTAACTCATTTCAGGCATGCCATTCAGATCAACCCCAACTATGTGATCGTCTACCTCTGGATGGGCAACCTCCTGAATTTTGACCTCGGGCGCTACGACGAGGCTTTTCAGATGCGAGCGACAGCATTTAGGCTCGATCCGCTTTCGATCCCGACGATCGTATTTTATGTGCAAGCACTGATTGAAAGGAACCGGCTCGAAGAGGCCGATCGGGAATTGGAGAAGTTTGCCTCCATATATCCGCACATTTACGCGTATCGTCGCGGCAGCCGCACTTCCCGCGGCGGGAATATGGCCAATGCGGTCCTGGGCAGCCTGGAGGCCTTGCGCTTAAATCCGGGGTATGCAAGGCCCAGAATCGGCCTGACATTTCATCTGGCCGCGGTCGGTCTCGAAAATGAGGTACTTGCCCTTTCGGAGTTCCTCGAGCCTGATCCGCTGAGTCTGTTGGGTAATCCCGGAGTTGCGGTCACAGTAGCGGAAGCACGAGTTGCTGAGAGCCCGAACTCTCTCAGAGCCCGCCACCACCTGGGGCTGGCCCTGGCCGGTGCCGGTGATTACGCTCGCGCGCGGCCGATTCTGGAAGAGATGTGGCGACGGAGCGGTGGACGGATCGCCAAGCGCAGCGACCTGTTTCATACCGCTACCGCGGCAGCATTGATCGCCATCCGACGTGATGCTGGCGAAGAGACCGGGGTCGGAGAACTCGTGGCGGCAATAAGGGACAACGTGCGACGCTATAAGAAGGCTGGAATCGTCGGGGACGGCCGTTCCTTTGGTGTTGACTACGAGGAGGGCCTTGCCGCGTATCTATCGGGCGACCACGAAAGGGGCCTCGCTTTACTTGATAAGGGGACGCAAGGCGGGGTGTTCATCCGGCCAAGCGAAGCCTATCTGAAATCGCTCTACGATGATCCTGGGTTTGCTCCCATCCTTGCCAGGCAGAAAGCCAGACAGGTGCGCGAGCGCAACAAGATTCTCGACATCGTTTGTACCGACAATCCGTACGAGGCCGTGTGGCAACCCGCCGAGGGAACCTGCGAACAGTTTGCCGCAACCGGCGGGAACTGACTAAGTTACGGTTGGCCGCTAGGAGTCCCTTGCCCGGGTTATGACGGACAGGAATCGTACCGGAAGATCGATTAGTTCTTCGGGTCCGTGTGGTGCATCCGAATCAAAGAACAAGGAATCGCCCGCTGCCAGAGTGTAAGTAGCGTTCAGGTGCCGATAGACCATCCTGCCTTCGAGGATATAGAGGAACTCGACGCCGGCGTGCTGAAAGATCGGGAAAACATCTGAATCTTTGTCGAGAGTAATCAGGTAAGGCTCGACCGACACATCGCTGTGCACGCTGTGGCCCAGCAACTGATACTGATGTCCCGCGCGAGTGCCTTGCCGTTCGATTGCCAGTCCCTGGCCTGCTTTCACGAAGGTCGCGTCTCTCTGCTCCTCGAACTCGCGGAAGAGCGAGGTCACAGGAACGTTCAGCGCTGTGGACAGCGATCGCAGAGTTGCCAGAGAAGGGGAGGTGTTGCCGTTCTCTATCTTCGACACCATGCCGGCCGACAGGCCGGTGCGATCACACATCTCCGTGATCGTTAACCCCAGCTGTTTGCGGTAGCGCCTCACCTGGCGGCCGATGGCCTCCTCCAGGGCGTTTTCGCTGGCCTGCACATGCGCGGGATCTGTGGCGGAAATATTCATGACAGGAAAATAACTTTAACAGCAGTTTACAGGGGTGTACACTGCCAGATCGCGTTACCGGAGTGAAATACGGGCAAACCATGTGTGGCATCGTTGGTATCTATCTCAAGAATGAGGCGCTGAACCCGGACCTCGGTGCGCTGCTGGCAGCGATGCTGATTGAGATGAGCGATCGTGGCCCGGACAGCGCCGGTATCGCCCTTTATCGGGACCCGGTTCCGGAGTCCAGCTGCAAGCTCACCTTGCATGCAGACGGCGATTACGATTGGGACGGCCTGCAAAAAGAGATGGCGGCGCATCTCGCAGCCGATGTGAAGCTGGATGTTCATGCCAGCCACGCGGTCATCATCGCGGCGGCCGATGTTGCTTTCGTACAGGACTGGCTAAGAGCAGAACACCCCGAACTACGTGTCATGAGTGCCGGATCTGCGATCGAGATCTTCAAGGAAAAAGGCTTGCCCCGTGAGTTCGTAAGCCAGTTCAAATTGCATGAACTGAACGGATCACACGCGCTCGGGCACACGCGCATGGCGACGGAGAGCGCCGTAACCACCGAGCACTCGCATCCGTTCTCGACCGGAATGGATCTGTGTCTCGTTCATAACGGGTCGCTTTCGAATCACAACCGCTTGCGACGGCAACTGCGTGATGAAGGCGTGGACATCCGAACAGATAATGACAGCGAGGTTGCAGCCGGATATCTCATGTGGCGCCTGCGCGAGGGCGACTCGCTGGAGGCTGCGCTGGAGCGTGCGCTTCAGGACCTGGACGGTTTCTATACATTCGCGATAGGCACCAAAGACGGTTTTGCCGTGCTGCGTGATCCGATTGCCTGCAAGCCGGCAGTGATGGCCGAGACCGACGACTGGGTTGCGATGTCTTCGGAGTTTCGTGCGATCGCACAGTTGCCGGGCGTCGGCAATGCGACGATCTGGGAACCGGCGCCCGCGACCGTTTATACCTGGGGTCATTGATGACGGCATTCGATCTTCGTGCCGAGTCAGTTCGGGCGCTCAATCAGCATCTTCATGATTCGCCGATGGGCGAACTGGTGGTGACAAACCCCGGTGGGAAACATTGCGTTGCCTGTGGCATCGATGCTGACGTCGATGTGCTTATCGACGGTCACGTCGGTTACTACTGCGCCGGCATGAACAAGCACGCACAAGTCACAATTACCGGGAATGCGGGCCCGGGCGTGGCTGAGAACATCATGTCGGGGCAGGTCAGGATCAAGGGCAATGCGTCCCAATACGCCGGAGCATCCGGACACGGCGGGACGCTGATCATCGAGGGCGACGCCAGTGCCCGCTGCGGCATATCGATGAAAGGAGTCGATATCGTTGTAGCAGGAGGTGTCGGACACCTGAGCGCATTTATGGCGCAAAAGGGACGCCTGGTCGTTTGTGGTGATGCCGGCGATCATTTGGGTGACTCCCTGTACGAGGCGTGCATCTATATTCGCGGCAAGGTTGGAGCACTGGGCGCAGACTGCATCGAGAAAGAGATGACAGCGGAGCACGTGGCGGGGCTCAATGCTTTGCTGGCGTCGACTGCTGTCGATGCGAATGCGGCGGAGTTTCGGCGTTATGGTTCTGCGCGCAAGCTGTACAACTTCAACATAGATCATGCCGATGACTACTGACGACAAGAATCTGCGTCCTTCGGCGACGTTCCCAAAAGCTGTGCTCGACGAAATTCATCGGGCGGCTGACGAAGGCATATACGAGATCCGTGGTTTTGGCGCCAAGCGCAGCTTGCCTACCTTCGATGACCTCGTTTTCCTCGGCGCATCGATGTCGCGCTATCCCCTGGAGGGCTACCGGGAAAAATGTGCCACCAACGTAACCCTCGGCACACGTTTCGCAAAAAAACCGATCGAGTTGAAGATTCCGATAACGATTGCCGGCATGAGTTTCGGGGCCCTCGGCGCAAACGCCAAGGAGTCGCTCGGTCGTGCTGCAACCGAGATGGGCACGAGTACAACTACGGGTGACGGCGGCATGACCGAGGAAGAGCGCCAGTCCTCGAAAATCCTCGTCTATCAGGTGCTGCCATCCCGCTACGGACTGAATCCCGACGACATCCGGAGGGCCGATGCCCTCGAAGTCGTCGTCGGGCAGGGCGCCAAACCGGGCGGCGGGGGCATGCTGCTGGGGCACAAAATCACGGAGCGCGTGGCGGGCATGCGCGACCTGCCTGAGGACATAGACCAGAGAAGCGCTTGCCGGCATCCGGACTGGACGGGCCCTGACGATCTGGAAATCAAGATTCAGGAATTGCGCGAGATCACCGACTGGCAAATCCCGATCTATATCAAGGTCGGAGCGACGCGAGTGAGCTACGACGTCGCGTTGGCCGTCAAATCAGGAGCCGATGTCATTGTCGTTGACGGCATGCAGGGCGGAACCGCTGCAACGCAGGACGTATTCATAGAACATGTCGGCATACCGACGCTGCCGGCCGTGCGCATGGCTGTCGAAGCGCTGCAGGAACTCGGCATGCATCGCAAGGTTCAGCTCATCGTGTCCGGCGGGATACGCAGCGGCGCCGACGCCGCAAAAGCCCTGGCGATGGGCGCCGATGCAGTTTCACTTGGCAGTGCTGCGATGGTCGCCTTGGGTTGCAATCGCGACGCTTATGTCGAGGATTACGAGGCCTTGGGAACGGCGCCCGGATACTGTCACCATTGTCATACGGGATATTGTCCGGTGGGTGTGGCGACACAGGACCCGGAGCTCGAGGAACGACTAAAGCCTGCGCAAGGCGCGCGCTGGCTCAGGAATTACCTGAGCACGATGGTGCTCGAGATACAGACGCTGGCTCGCGCATGCGGCAAGACTCATGTATTAAATCTGGAGCCGGAGGATCTGACCGCTCTGACGCTTGAAGCGGCAGCGATGGCAAAGGTACCTTTGGCGGGAACAGACTGGATACCGGGCAAGAACGAATAACAAGGAGAAGCCTTATGGCCAAAGATCTGGCGGCAGCCGCCAAGGCCCAGAACATCAAGTATTTCCTCATTAGCTTCGTCGATCTGCTCGGGCAACTGCGCGCGAAACTGGTGCCCGCCAGCGCGATCAGCGGCATGCAGAAAGACGGCGCGGGCTTTGCCGGGTTCGCGGCCTGGCTGGACATGACGCCAGCGCATCCGGACATGTTCGGTGTGCCGGACCCGGACAGCCTCATACAGCTTCCCTGGAAGCCCGAAGTCGGCTGGCTTGCCGCCGACCTGTGGATGGACGGCAAGCCCGTGGAGGCTTCGCCACGGATAGCATTGAAGCGCCAGATCGAGGCGGCAGCGAAAAAGGGATATCAGGTCAAAACAGGTGTCGAGTGCGAATTTTTTCTCGTCAACTCAGCCGGTGACGGACTTTCCGACGAAATGGATAGTGAGGAAAAGCCCTGCTACGACCAGTCAGCTTTGATGCGCCGCTATGACGTAATCAGCGAAATCTGCGACTCGATGCTGGAGCTGGGATGGAACCCGTATCAAAACGACCATGAGGACGCAAACGGCCAGTTCGAAATGAACTGGGACTATGCTGACTGTCTGAAGACAGCCGATCGTCACACCTTTTTTAAGTTCATGGCGAAGTCGATCGCGGAAAACCACGGCTATCGTGCGACCTTCATGCCGAAGCCGTTCGCACACCTGACCGGAAACGGCTGTCATGCACATGTCTCGGTCTGGGACAAGACCGGCAAGAAGAACCTGTTCCTGAACAAGAGTGACGAGATGGGCCTGTCAAAGCTCGGGTACCAGTTTCTCGCGGGCGTGCTTAACAGTGCCGACTCGATGGCGGCGATGTTCATACCCACCGTGAACAGCTATAAACGTGTAGACGCTGCCGTAACCGCTTCCGGTGCAACCTGGTCGCCCAATGCGATTACTTACTCCGGAAATAATCGTACGCATATGGTACGAATTCCTGACCCGGGCCGATTTGAAATTCGCCTGATGGATGGCGCCACGAATCCCTATCTGTTGCAGGCGGCAGTTGTCGCTGCCGGTCTCGACGGAATCGCGAACAAACGCGATCCGGGCAAACGCGTCGATCTGAACATGTACACGGAGCAACACAAACTCAAGAAGGTGCGAAAGCTACCGGCCAACCTTCTGGATGCCATTCGACTTCTGGACGCCAGCAAGGTTGCAAGATCTGCATTCGGTGACGAGTTCATCGACAGCTATGTGAAGCTGAAGAACGAAGAATGGCAGCGATTCACCAGGTCCATCACTCCATGGGAGCGGGATCACACGCTCGACTGCTGAGCAATGAAGGAAATCAATGGGCAAACTTTCGATTAGGCCCGAACAGGTAGTAATGATTTCGGCCGGCGCAGCCGGTATTGGCCGGGTGATTGCAGAAACATTCCTGAACCACGATTGCCACTTGCACATCTGCGACATCGATGAGAATGCAATCTCGAATTTCCTTGCGGACCACCCGTCTGCCTCTGCAACGAAAGCCGACATATCGAACGTTGCCCAGGTCGAACAGGTCTTCGACGATGTGCTTGATCGCCATGGTCGGCTCGATGTGCTCGTGAATAATGCCGGCATTCCGGGTCCAACCGCGCAGGTCGAAGATATAGAGCCGGCCGATTGGGATCAGACGATTGCTGTCGATCTCAACGGCCACTTTTATTGCACACGCAAGGCCATACCGTTGCTAAAGAGATCGCGCGGCTCGATTATCAGCATTGCGTCGAGTGTTGCGTTTATGGGTTGTCCCGGTCGAGCGCCGTACACAGCCAGCAAATGGGCGATCATAGGTTTGACCAAAACGCTTGCCATGGAACTTGGTCCGCATGGCATTCGCGTCAACGCAATATGCCCCGGCAGTGTCGACGGCGATCGGGTCGACGGTGTCATAGAGCGGGACGCGAAGAGTCGCGGTCAGACTGCCCAGGCAATTCGCGATGTATATCTTCGGCAAAGTTCGCTGCGGACTTTCATTAACCCGGACGACGTCGCCAATTTGGCGCTGTTTCTGGCCTCCGACCTGGCTTCGAAAATATCCGGTCAAGTCATCGGTGTCGACGGGCACACGGAAACATTAACCAACTGGCTGGATGAATGAGAGCGGCATGGTTTGAAAAATTCGGCCCGGCGGCCGGCGTACTCATCGTTGGTGAGCAGCCGACACCCGACCCGATACAGGGTGAGGTTCTTGTCCGACTCGAGACGAGCGGCGTTAATCCATCGGATGTGAAAAAAAGGGCGGGCGCGTTTCCCAATCTGCTCGATGACGGTCTGGTTATTCCACACAGTGACGGTGCCGGCGTCATCGAGGCTGTCGGTGCGGGCGTCGACGATCGTGAGGCCGGGGAACGGGTGTGGGTATACCAGGCACAATATGCCCGCCGTTTCGGTACTGCGGCTGAATATGTAGCCATCGACAGCTGCCGCGCTTTGCCGCTTCCTGACAACACAGGATTTGAAGTCGGCGCCTGCCTCGGGATACCGGCGATGACCGCACATCGCTGTGTGTTTGCCGACGGCGATGTCGACGGACAGACCATCCTCGTAACAGGCGGCGCTGGGCGCGTCGGATATTACGCGATTCAATGGGCGAGTCAGGCGGGCGCGTCGGTAATCGCGACCGCAAGTTGCCCGGATGATGACCGTGTCTGCATCGATGCAGGTGCTGGAGCGGTCGTCAATCACCGCCAGCCCGGCTGGGGCGATGAGGTTTTGGAACAGACCGGGCAGGAGAAAGTGGATCGCGTGATCGATGTCGAGTTTGGTGCCAATCTTCCCGAAGTGCTCAAGCTGATTCGTACCGGCGGGACCATCGCCACTTACTCATCGACCCAGGTGCCGGAACCGAAGCTGCCGTTCGTGAAGATGATGTTCATGGATTTGATGATGCGGCTCGTCATCGTCTATGCAATGCCGGAAGAAGCAAAACATCAGGCAGTAGCCGATATTGAGCAACGGCTGCAAAAAGAACAGCTTCAGCACCGTATAGCTCATGCACTGCCATTGGCTGAAATCGCGCGTGCGCATGAAATCATCGAGCAAGGCGAATGCCGGGGTTGCGTGGTTGTAACCCTGACTTGATGCCACGACCAGGGGTTTCCACTATGTGCCCCTGAATGCGCGCAATATCTCCCGAATCTATATAGTCGGGTTGGCGTGAGAACAGAATAAGAACACATGGATAAATACGATTCGATCATCGTAGGGGCGGGGCACAACGGACTTGTATGCGCCGCCTATCTGGCATTGAACGGAAAATCCGTTCTGGTGCTGGAAGCCTCCGATGTTCCGGGAGGTCTTGCAGCGAGTCGTGAATTTCACGCCGGATTCAAAACGTCGGTTGCACATACCGTCAATCATCTGTCGCCTGAGATAGTCGATGATCTCGACCTGACGGCACATGGTCTTCGATTTGCCACAGATCCTTTGAAAACTGTTGGTCTCGACAAGAACGGCGCGCACGTTACTGTGGACTCCGACGGCGTCACGGGTGCCGGCGGTACCGATGCCGATTCCTATTCCGAATACCTGCGAATGATGAATCGCTTCGCTGCGGCACTGCGCCCGTTCTGGTTGAAGGCGGTGCCGCGCATAGGCAGCAGAAAATTTCCGGATCTCATGACTTTTGCTCACGTTGGCCTGAAACTGCGCGGCCTCGGAAAAGCCGATATGCGGGAATTCATGCGCGTGGCCGCCCTGCCGATGCGGGACCTGATGGACGAGTTCTTCGAAAACGAATTGCTCAAGGCAGTCTTGAGCTGGGACGGACTTATCGGATCGAAACTGGCTCCACGATCGCCGAACAGCGCCGTACTGGCGTTGCTCTACCGGATGGCCGGCGGCCCGCAGGGTCAATGTGGCCTGCACTCGATCCCGATTGGTGGCACCACTGGCGTTATCGATGCGCTGGCATCGGCGGCGACAAGTGCAGGCGCCGAGATTCGAACAGGCTCGACAGTTCGGAAGATATCTATCGACAGCAACGGGTCCGGTCTCAGCGCAGGCGGCGTCGAACTTGCCGACGGCGACGCACTGCTGGCGGACTCGATCATTTCGGCGACTGACCCGCAGCGCACTTTCTTTGATCTGGTCGGGGTCGAACACCTCGAGATCGAGTTTACGAACAGAATACGCAGGCTCCGATGTGACGGGTACGTCGCGAAACTTCACCTGGCGCTAAGCGGACTGCCGGAGTTCACCGGACTGACCCGTCCCGATGGCAGGATGATTATTGCGCCGAACATGGATGCGATAGAGTTTGCATTCGATGACGCAAAGTATGGTGATTATCCGAACAAGCCCGTCATCGAACTGGTCATGCCGACGCTGCACGATGCCTCCCTGGCTCCCGAGGATCAGCATGTTCTGTCCGCGCATGTCATGTATGTGCCGAAAGAGATGAAAGGTGGCTGGAGCGAAGAAAAGCGACATCAGTTCGAGCATGTAGTCATCGACACGATCGAAGCGTATGCGCCGAAGGTTCGCGACAACATCCTTCATCACGAACTCCTCACGCCAAGTGATCTGGAGCGTGAATATAATGTGACAGGTGGTCATTGGCACCACACCGAATTCGCGATGGACCAGCTACTGATGATGCGGCCAACTCATGGCGCCGCGCAATACAGTACGCCGATAAATGGCTTGTTCCTGTGTGGCGCCGGATGCCATCCCGGTGGCGGCATCATGGGCGGGCCGGGCCACAATGCCGCACGTGCGGTAATCAAGAGCAGCCGTCTGTCATGAAGCAATATGACGCGATTGTAATCGGCGCCGGTCACAACGGCCTGACCAATGCAGCGTATCTGGCCAAGGCCGGACTCGATGTCCTGGTGGTCGAGAAGAACGACTACATTGGCGGCGCATCTGTGTCACGTGAAATGACCGAGGGCTGGATCTACTCAAGCTGTTCATACGTATGCAGCATGATGCGTCAGGCGTTGCATCGCGATCTCGATCTGACCCGGCACGGGCTGCTCCTGGTGCCGTACCTCGGCACGGTGAATTTTGCCGACGACGGCAAAGTTCTCGTGTCTTATACGGACGCGGAGGCAGAGCACCTCGAGCTGAAGCGCCACTCGCCGCACGATGCGGACTCCATGCACCGCTTCCAGGCGGACCTGGGTCGCTACGCCCAGCTAATCAGAAAGACTTTGCTGCGCACGCCGCCGGACCCGACCTCGTTCAAACCCAGAGACATACACGAGCTGTTATTCCTGGCGAAGGAGTTCTGGGCGATTGGAGAAAAAGAGCTTTACGAATACGTTCGATTTTTTACGATGAGTGCCGCCGACTTTCTCGAAGACTACTTCGAGAACGACCTGATCAAAGCGGCGATGGCCAGCCCGGGCATCATCGGGACTGCGCTGGGTGTCTGTTCGCCCGGCTCTTCGTACATCCTCTTGCATCATGTCATGGGTGATGTTGACGGCAGCGTCGGGGCCTGGGGTCTGGCGCGCGGCGGTATGGGGGCGATTTCGGATGCGATTGCGGGGGCCGTGCAGGAACATGGTGGCGAGATTCGTACCGAGGCAGGCGTGCGACAGATACTGGTCGAGAAAGGAAAAACAGTCGGTGTGGCTCTCGAAAGTGGCGAAGAGATTCGTTCGCGCATCGTTGTCTCAAACCTCGATGCAAAACGGACGTTCACTCAGATCATGGATGAGAAAGACTTGCCTGCCGACATCGTCAAGCGTGCGAAGAACTTCAAGATTCGCGGCTCGTCGGGAAAGGTGAACATCGCGCTGTCCGGCATGCCCAAGTTTACGGGCGTACCTGACAATCGATATATCGATCGCGGCGGGCAGGGATTCACCGGCTCGCTGGAAACCATGGAGCGCGCCTACGACTGCTGGAAGCGGGGGCGATGGTCAGACGATCCGTTTATCGAGTCGGTCATCCCGTCAGCCTGGGACCCAACAGTTGCGCCGCCCGGAAAGCACTGGATGTCCAATTTCATTCAGTATTGTCCGCCCGAGCTGGCAGACGGCCCGTGGACGCCGGAGAAACGCGATCAGTTTGGTCAAACGGTCGTCGACAAGATTGAACGCTACAGCCCGGGTTTCAAGGATCTCATCGTGCACATGGAAGTTCGCACGCCGCACGATATGGAACAGGAGATCGGCCTGACCGAGGGAAATATTTTCCAGGGTGAGTTGACCATCGATCAGCTACTGTTTAACCGGCCGTTTCCGGGGTACGGGCAATACCGAATGCCCGTCAAGAACATGTACATGTGCGGCTCCTCTACGCATCCAGGTGGTGGTGTGTCGTCAGCATGCGGCGCAAATGCCGCGCGCGAAATCTTGATGGACCTCAAACGACCGAACACCGTTCCCGAAGATGACTGCTACGACGAGTAGACGATGAAACCGGACCAAAACAGATACGCAGGCGAGCGACTGAATAGGACGCACTTTTACGAGCGCGCCGAGCCGATGAATATCAGAAACGCGTGGGCATCCTGGAACGGCTACAAATTCGCTGAGTATTACTACGATGCCGAATACGAATATTTCTGTGTGCGCAATACCTGCGCGACGTATGACATCTGCCCGATGCAGAAATATCAGGTCAAAGGCGCCGACGCGACCGCCATGCTCAATCGCATGGTGACACGCGACATTTCCAGGCTTCCATTGAATCGTGTGACTTATGTGGTCTGGTGCACCGACGAAGGCCGCATGGTGGACGACGGAACGATATTTCGTCTTGCGGATGACGAATACATGCTGACCTGCGGCAGCCCCTGCAATGCGTGGCTACGAATGAGTGCGTTCGGCTTCGACAATGTCGAAGTCATCGACCAATCGGACCACATTGCGGCACTGTCGCTGCAAGGCCCGACTTCCTGTGCCGTGCTCAAGGCTATGGGCCTTGCCGGCATCGAAAACTCGAAGCCGTTCGATATTCAGCACTTTCCGTTCGAAGGTGACTCGCTGATGGTGTCCCGTACTGGTTTCACCGGAGACCTGGGCTATGAACTCTGGGTCAAACCCGAGCTCGCATTAAAACTCTGGGACCAGCTCTACGCGGCGGGCGATGATTACGGCATTCAGCCGTTCGGCGAACAGGCAACGAATATGGCCCGGCTCGAAGCCGGCTTCATCATGCCGGGAATGGAATTCAACGAGGCACTGAAAACCGTGCATTTCGAGCACGATCAGACACCGTTTGAACTGAATCTCGGCTGGCTGGTTGATTTCAAGAAACCACATTTCAATGGCCGTTCGGCGCTCCTGGCAGAAAAAAAACGCGGGCCGAGATACACGTTGAGCAAACTGGATATCGAGGGCAACAAGCCGGCCGAGGAGTCCTACATCTACGGCAACAAGCGCTGCACGCGACAAATCGGTTACGTAACTTCAGCGATGTGGTCGCCGGCGGTCAAAGCGAATATCGCGCTGGCAATGATCGAGACAAAGTATCTGGGCGGCGATATCTGGGCTGAGATTTACTACGAAAAAGAGCTCAGGCAGTACAGCAAGGTAGCGCGATGTACCTTGAGAAAGAAACCTTTCTGGACCCCAGCGAGGGCCAGGGCGACGCCACCGGCTGACTATTGAGCAACTAACTCGTTTAATCGGCCAACCATGATGGTTGCTCGTACACGACGATCGTGATCTCGTCGCCGGCGCTGATGACACCCGCCGCTTCGATGACTCCGACCAAGCCACGTTTGAGCTTCGCTGCCTTGGAAAAAGCAGTCGTTGACAGCGGCTCACCCGACTTCGTCGTATAACACTGAGCCAGCTTCTTGCCCATGTCATGACAGGGAGGATTGTATTCTTCGACCAGTAGCTCCGCCCCCGACGGAAACTTCAGTAATGTGCCCTTCGGCAGACGCGACAAGTCAGTGACACCTTTCAAGCACAGGTTTGCCCCGACTCGCTCAGGGCTGAGGCTCTCTTTGAGATCCATCGCCTGTCCAATATCTGCGAGTTCCTCGGCCGAAACCGCAGACCATTGACGTTCATTTCGCCGGATAGTCCCTTGCTCCTGTTTGTCACCAGCCCACGTCTCTCGTGTGTAGGATTTGTGCCGGTCGCCGGCAAACCCGTCGAGCTCAGCCACGATCGAGTCGTGAGCTTCCTTGCTGAGGTCCTCGTTCGATCCGGCATGTACGGACACCACCGTAGCCTTTATCTTTTTCATAACGCTTGTCATTCGTTCCAAACTCGTGTCGAGCCAGTATTATCAGCGTAACTGGTATCTCGATTCCAGCGCCGATGACAATCGCGACGACGTTGGGTAAAGTTGCCAGTCCAGCGCCAATATGAAGAAAAATGGATATAGACGAACCACTGCGCGAACTCGGTGACATCGACTCGTCCGCTCTGCGTGAAGCCATCCTGAGCCAGGAAGAAGCCGCCTGGCACGAGGATACGTATCGGCAGCAGTCGTACGATGTCCACGATCAAACCGAGTCGATCGTACTCGTCTTCACCGATGGCTCGAACTGGCCTGAAAGTGACGTAAAGAAAGAACCCGGCTGGGACAGGCTGGCGAACGTCGCCGTGCCGGTGATGCATGAACTCATCAAGAAACACTACCCGGCCGGCGGAACTATCATCCGCGCGATGGCGGCGAAACTTGTGGTGGGCGGGAAAATCAAGCCACACCACGACAAGCACGCGTCGTTTCATTGCGGACATCGTATTCACGTGCCGATTACGACCAATCCGAGAGTCCGGTTCATGATCGACGGCCAGCCGTACCAATTTCAGGTCGGTCAGGCATATGAACTAAATAACCAAAAACAGCACAGCGTCATGAACAAGGGAACCGAGGATCGTATTACCTTTATTTTCGATTACGTACCACCGGGTCCGTTGGCGTACGTACCAGGGAAAGGGAAGAGACGGCCCGAGAGCCGACCGAACACAAACTAATTCCATGATGGAGATGTTCGAATGATTCGCTTGCTAACGACAGTGATTCTTGTTGCCTTGTCTGCGCAAGTCGCCGCCGATGACGATTCGAAGTTCACGCTAAAAGAGGTAGCCGTATCTTCTGTTGAGAGGCAAAGCGAAGCGCTGGTCGAGCTGAGCGATCAGATTTGGGCGCACGCGGAGATCGCGCTCCAGGAAACGCAATCAGGAAAGGTGCTTGCGGATTACGCTGAGCAACAGGGTTTCAATGTGGAGCGCGACATCGCCGGTATGCCGATGGCATTCATCGCCAGCTACGGCAAAGGAAAACCAATCATAGGCGTGCTTGGGGAATATGACGCGCTGCCCGGACTCTCGCAATCGGCCACACCGGCCAGAAACGTGCTCGTCGACGGTGCCGCCGGGCACGGCTGCGGCCACAATCTGTTCGGTGTCGGCAGCCTCGGTGCTGCCACTGCGATAAAGGAGCTAATGGAGTCGGGTGCGCTCAAGGGAACGCTACGGTATTACGGTACTCCAGCTGAGGAATCTATTGGCGGCAAGATCTACATGGCTCGCGAAGGTCTGTTCGACGACCTCGACATCGCATTGTCCTGGCACCCGAGCTCCAGGAACAAAATGGATACATCGACTTCACAGGCAATGGTTGAAACACTCGTGGATTTCTCCGGGAGCGCATCCCACGCGGCATTTGATCCCTGGAACGGGCGCAGCGCACTAGATGGCCTGGAGCTCCTGACGCACGCGCTCAATATGCTGCGCGAACACGTAAAGCCGACTGTGCGCATCCACTATGCGATATATCATGGCGGTGATGCGCCGAACGTCGTGCCCGAAAAAGCACAGGTGGGCGTCTGGATACGGGACACCGAGATGGCCGGTGTCCTGCCTCTGTACGAGCGCATGCAGGTCATGGCGAAGGGCGCAGCGATGGCAGCGAATGTTGACGTCGAAGTGCGGCTCCTTAGCGGCACTTACAACACGCTAACCAATAATGAAGCCGCAAAAATCGTACACCAGAATATGCAACTGCTCGGTGACGTCGAGTTCAGCGAATCGGAAAACGAATTCGCGAAACAACTGCAGCGATCAATGGGCATTCCCGAACTGGGCATGGACGGAACAGTGCAGCCATTGGTCCTGAATTCAACGGACAAGAGCGGTGGCTCCACCGACGTAGCCGACGTCAGCTGGATCGTGCCGACGGTGGACGTCAATATTGTCACTGCCCCGGTCGATATTCCCTGGCACTCCTGGGGCGTCGTGGCAGCCAGCGGCTCATCGATGGGTCATCGCGGCATGCAATACGCGGCTAAAGTGCTGGCAACGACCATGATCGACCTTTACACGAATCCGCAATTGCTCGAGCCGATTCGCAAAGAGTTTGAAGAGGCGACGGAGGGTTTTGCGTACAAAGCGTATATTCCGGACGGCCTACCGCCTGTTCCAGCGGGATACTAAAGTACCGGCGCCAACACCTCGAGCAATTCATCGAGGTGCGATTCGTAATTTTTCCAGTAGCCAACGGCATCCTTATAGATTGGCTCGCGAACCTGTTCGGCGCTTGCGGTGTTTACGCTCCGGTCGCTATCGTAGTATCTCAGGCACGCGTCCTCCCACGGCAAATCACAGTACTCGAGGATTCTCCTGACTTGGCTCTCAAGATCGTCGACGACGTCCTCATAGTTAACCTTCAGAATACAACCCGGTAATACCTCGTCCCAATGGTCCATCATTCTTCTGTACTGCAAACAGTACTCACCCAGTTCCTGAAGGTCGTAAGACTGTTTCTTACCCTGAGCAAAGAGCTGACGGTAATTTCCCACGCAGGTGTCCAGCGGATTCCTTCGCGCATCGATGATTTTCGCGTTCGGGAGAATCAGTCGGATGAAACCGGCATGTGAAAAATTCGCCGGCATCTTGTCCGTGAAATAGGGCAGATCGGCATGACGATGTGGGGCGGTCTGATCCAGATAGGTCTTGCCGAGCGAGGCCAGCTCCTCGGGGTGCATATGTCGAAGCAATTCGGGATACGCAAGGTTGTCCGATCTTGTCTTCCCGAGTGCCGCGGACATCATGACGATTTGGGGGAGTTCGCCCGCTCCTTCGACCATGCTGTGACTGGCGAGAATCTGTTCGATCAGGGTCGATCCTGAACGCGGCACGCCCAGGATGAAGATTGGCGTCGGGCTAACCGTCTCGCGCGAGATTTTCTCCTGCAGTAACCCGGCCGTAAAAACCTCGATGAGCCTGTCGTGCTTGGTCTCGACCTTCACCGGGTCGTACTGCACGCGCGCGCGCTTTTCATCGTTGCCTCGTCTGTATTGCTGCCATGCATCGTCAAAATCTCCACGATCCTCGTATGCACGCGCAAGTGCGAACCTGAAGTTGGTCTCCGATACCGGGTCGAGGCCTCCGGATTCGATTCGGCGCTGCATCTCGCTCACGTCTTCGTCCGAGAACCGGTGGCCTTTCAGGCTGGCAAGACACCAGAAGGCTGCGCCGAAGTCCGGCCGGAGCTCGGCACATTTCTTGTAGGATGCTATCGCTTCATCGCGACGACCCTGGATCCTGAGCAGGTGCCCGCGGCCGAGCAGGGCCGACGGCTCACGTGGCTCGAGTTCCAGGCATTTCTCGAACGCGGCTAGCGACTCGACGGTCAGGCCGAGAATCGACAGGGAATTTCCGAGCGCGAGATGATTCGAGTAGTCGGACGGATTGATCTCAATTGCCTTGTGGAATGCGTCCGTAGCCTCGGACAAACGGCTCCGGTCGACGAGAAAGTGACCTAAATCGAGGTAAGCGGCCGATTGCTCCGGCGTCGACCTGGCGATTTTTAGCAAGAGGCCCTCCGCGATGACATATCGCTTGTCGACTGTCGCGATCTGTGCGAGCAATCTGAGCGCCTCGGGATTGTCGGGCTCCTTTTCCAGTATCGCGTCGCAAGTATCTTCGGCCTCCTGTCGCTTATCCATTTGCAGCTGCGCATTGGCGAGACCGAACAGGGCCGACACATGTCCCGGATCGAGCCGCGCCGATTTCTCGAAATATGTTGCTGCTCTATCGGGTTTGTTCTCGCTCAGGTATAGCGTGCCGAGATCCTCGTGTGGCTTTGCAAAAGTCGGCGCGAGATCGATCGTGCGTTTCAGGTATTTCTCTGCCTCATTATTTTTTCTCAGTTTCAGAAGAATCGCGCCGAAGATGCCTAGCATGTTGATATTCTCGCTTTCGGTCTCGATGACCTCGCGACAGAATTGCTCGGCCTGGTCTAGTAGTCCCTCGTCGACGAACCGGGAAACTCTCGCCATTGGATCATGCATATCATTAGAATCTTGCATTAGCGTTTTCCACTCAGCTTGCGAGTCTCGCTGCCTTGACGATATCAGGGATGTCCGCGAGATTGGTGCCAGGCATTATCGTTGCACCCGAGATTCCGGGAATCTCCGCTAAGGCGCTTAACTGCTCTATGCAAATTGTGATCCCTTCCCGTTCAGGGTCGTCCGCCCGATCTAGCCGGTCCACGATGGCGTCCGGTATTTGAACCGTTGTACGATTCTCACGTAGCCAATGCGCGTCGTCGGCCGATCGCAGTATCGCGGTTGCGGCCATCACGCTGACTCTCCGGACCAACTTATTGGCGACAAGGTGCTTCATGTAGCGCCGTAGAGTGTCAATGTCCATGCAGATCGGCATCTGGACAAATTGCGCTCCAGCATCGATGTTTTCAATCAGCTTTTTGGGTACCTTACCTGCTTTCGGGTCCTGCGCCAGAACTCCGCCGAGGAAGAAGTCCGGAAATGATTCGAGCCCCCCGTCCGATTTCATCGCCGTTGCAATCGCAATCAGTTCCGTTGCAGACACGTCGAGTAACGCTTTGGGACGGGGCTTAATCTCCTTAGGTACTTCCTGGCCGCGAACGAGCAGCAGACTTGTAACACCCAAAGCTGCGGCACCAAAAAGGTCGCCGAGTAGAGCGATCCGATTCCTGTTGCGACAACTGAGCTGCATGATCGCATCGACGCCGTTCTGAACGAGCAGGGCACTGCCGGCGAGAGTCGACATGTGTATCTGACCGAACTGATTATCGGTCAATAGCACTGCGTCCACGTGGTCCCGGAGGAGATCCGCATGCTCGCGAATTGCAGCCGCATTTGTCTCGGGCCGGAGCGCTATTCTGGTGGCGATTGCGAAATCGCGGGTCCGTACCGATTCTTTAAATGTCTTCAAATTTTTGCCACGATGTAGGGCTCCAGAGGTTAGTGTGTTCCTGTATCGATAACAAGACTGGGAGTTGTTCCGCGTTGTGCTGGCGTTTGCTAATTTCCTGTGATGAACTTCGCGTAGCAGATTACTGAGACGGAGAGAGAAATATCACGGACCCACTGAAACAAAGAGACTATTTTGCTCAGGCGCTGGAGCGGTTGCAGTCCGGAGATGCGAAGACTGCCGCGGATTTATGTGATGCTGGCCTGAAGGCCTTCCCGGGCGACGGCAACTTTCTCTGTCTGTCCGCCAAAGCCAATCTGGCACTAAGGGAATTCTCCGTGGCGAGAAATCGGATCGAAGCGGCAATTAGACGGTATCCGGACTTTTCAGACGCCCATGCGACCTTTGGCGACCTGTTGTTCGTGCAGGGACAGAACGATGCCGCGATCGAGGCTTACAAACAAGCGCTGCGGCTGGATTCGAGCCGGTCGGATGTGCGCCGAAAGCGCGATCGAATCCTCGAGATGCCGGCAGACTCCGGCGATGGTTCGACCGAGCCTTCGAGACCCGCAGAAGAATCGCCGCGGCCACGCATGGCTTTACCGGACGAAATTGCAAAAGCGCTTAGGTTCGAAAACGAAGGAGAGCAGAACAGAGCTGAGGACATTTACCGCGACATACTGAAGCACGACCCGGACCACGTGGAAGCCGCGAGATTGCTGGCAAGAATCGCCGTAAAAAATGACCGACACAAGGAAGCCGAAGTATTTCTCTTCCGCGCCGTCAAAAATGCACCTGACTACGGTCGTGCATGGGTCGATTTATGCAATGTCCAGCGCGAACTCGAGAAGTTCGATGAAGCAAAGACAAGCGCCAAAGAGGTGCTGCGTTTAGGCCCCGACATAGCCGAGTCGCACATGGTGTATGCCGGCGTAGTCGGCATGGCCGGGTGCCACGAAGAAGCGATCGAAAGCTACCGAAAAGCACTCGAAATCGACGAGAGCAAGGTAGCCGCAATTACCAGCATCGCGCACCTTCTGAAAACGATCGGTCGACATGACGAGGCAGTTGCAAAGTACCGGGAAAGTATCGTCAGAGACCCGGCCTACACAGAAGCGTTTTGGAGCCTCGCCAACCTGAAGACGTATGATTTCGAGGATAGCGAAATCGAAATGATGGAGGGCTTACTTGCAGACGAGGGCCTGAAGGACGAATCGCGTGTACACCTCCATAATGCGCTCGGTTTCGCGTACGAAGCTCGGGAGGACTATGACAGGGCCTTCAGCAACTTTGACCAGTGCTGCACCAACAGGCGCCAGGCCGAGTCCCACGATCCGGTCCAGACAGAGGATCTATTCGATCGTACTATCGCGATGTTTGACGAAGAGTTTCTCAGGACCAGGTCGGGTTACGGGTGTGATGACGATTCGCCGATCTTCATCGTGGGTCTACCCCGCTCAGGCTCGACGCTCCTGGAACAGATACTCTCCAGTCATAGCAAGGTGGAAGGGACGCACGAGCTATCCGATCTGTCACGGGTTATACAGATTACGCGTCGCGAGACGAAGCAGAGAAGTCCTTTTCCAGAGGTGTGCCAAAGCCTGGAGCCTGCAGACTGGTTAAAGATCGGGGAGTACTACGTAGAGCGAACGCAAAGATTTCGAAGCGGTAGCCCACATTTTATCGATAAGAATCCGAATAATTTTACTTCGGTGGGCGTGATAGCCCTTGCTTTGCCTGGTGCGAAGATCATCAATGCCCGGCGCCATCCACTCGATAGCTGCTTCGGCACCTACAAGCAGCTTTTCGCGCAGGGGCAGCCGTTTAGCTATGACCTCAACGAGCTCGGTGAATACTATCTGCAATACCGCAGGCTGATGGATCACTGGCATGAAGTGCTGCCAGGGAAGGTGCTGGACGTGCAATACGAGGATGTCGTCGCCGACCTGGAAACACAGGTTCGCCGGATTCTCGAGTACTGCGGACTGCCCTTCGAAGATGCCTGTCTGCGGTTTCACGAGACCGAGCGGGCCATAAAAACTGCGAGTTCCGAGCAGGTCAGACGGCCCATTTACTCCAGTTCGGTCAATCTCTGGCGTAACTACGAAAAACACCTGGGCGAACTGATTCAGGTGCTGGAGCCATTACTCACCGAGCTACCCGACCCCGACCAACCTTCTGCCCTCCGAAAGACTGGAAGTTGAGATCGCAAACCACTAATTTCAAATGAGAATTAGTGCTTTTCGTTAACGTGCTACCAGAATTGTTGAATATTCCCGCGCCAACGCTGACAGTTGGGCGTTTGTTGTTTTCAGGTCACATTGTGATATTCAGTTATATATTCTGGCCCTAATGCTTGTAGTCAGTTGCCAACTACTCTAAATTCGGACGCTGTATATACGCATAAACCGAAATCCGAATCACACAGCTCCGGGGGATCAGTGACAATGGAATCTCAGGTCAAATTCGCGCTTACACCAGTAGCAGGGGCAATTGCCGCTGCCTTGTATCCGTCTCTACAAGCGGTCGCTCAGGATGACGTCGACAACGAGGGTTTTCTCGATGAAATCATCGTCACGTCAACCAAACGCTCGATGAATGTGCAGGACATTCCTGCGACCATTCAGGCGTTCACGGCCGAGACGCTGAAAGAGATGGGCGCGAAGAGCATGGAGGACTATTCTCGGTTTATTCCCTCAGTCAATGTCGTCAATTTTAGCAACGGTAGCGCGACGATTGTTTTCCGCGGCGCAATCACCGGCGCAGGCTTTATCGCTCAGTCAACGTCATCCGTCTATCTGGACGAGATGTCGGTGACCAACACGGGTTCGCAACCGCAAATACGTACGATTGATATCGAACGTATAGAAGCGTTGTCAGGCCCGCAGGGCACGTTGTACGGTTCCGATGCGCAGGCAGGCACGATGCGGATCGTGACCAACAAACCGGTTATGAACGAGTTCGAAGCCATCGTCGATCTCGAACTTCGCGACAACTCACCGGGTGAGGAAAGCTATCGCAGTTCGCTGGTATTAAACATACCGCTCGTCGAGGACAGGCTGGTGGCTCGGCTGGTCGGGTTCAGTGACAGAGACGGCGGATTCATCGACAACGTCTTTGGCCATACGCCCGATACGATTGTAAATCCGGACTTTGCCCCTGCGTTTGGTCCAGCGGTGTGGCCCTCCGAATGGGGCACGCTCGATAATGCCGCCGTGGTCGAGGAAGACTGGAACGAGTCCGAGGTCTACGGCTGGCGCGGGATGCTGCGCTGGGATGTCAATGACAGGTGGTCGGTGTCGCTCAGCTCGATGCACCAGATTACGGACACGGGTGCATACAACGACTACGATCCAAACGTAGGCGATTTGCAAACGATCCGTTTCCATGACGAGTGGAATTACGACGAATTCGATATTCATTCCCTGGTCATAGAAGCCGATCTGGGCTTTGCCCAGCTCGTGTCTGCGACCGGTTACTACGAACGGAACGTCGAATACTTCTATGACATCACCGTATACGCCCATTACTGGGCCGCAGCGTACTGCCAAGACACGTATTACACACTTGATTATGCCTTGTATGCTGCAGACCCATATGGACTGGGCGGTAGTGTCATATATATGGATCCTGCCCTTTACGGCCACTACTGGACGAATCCGGACAGCGGCCGACTTGTCTTCTTCCCGAGGTATTGTCAGGGACAGACGCTCGAATCGGACTTCTTCAATTCATATTATTCGCCTTCTAACCAGCGCAAGTTCACTCAGGAGATCAGGCTGTCGAATGAAGGCGAACGCTTCGACTGGATCCTCGGCTTTTACTATGAGGACAGTGCCGACGACTGGGAGGCGCCGTTTGCGGAGCCCACGACCGGTGGCCGCGGCGAGACGAGTACCTGGGACGGATCTGTCTCGCAGCGATACTTCGAGCAGTACTGGTCCCTTTATTACGGCACGCCGACCACCTTCCCGGGCCGTCAGATGGCCTGGTACTCAGCGGCCCATACCGACTGGGAGCAAAAGGCCGTATTCGGCGAGCTCAAGTGGCATATCAATGACGAATTCACGTTGACATTCGGCGGACGCTACTTCGAGCGCGAGAACACCCAGTACTATCTGGTCAACCATCCGGGCGGCCTGCCACTCGGACCCGGAGAGGCACCCGTGGGTGAACCGGATGCAGGCGATCCGTTCAACAGGGCAATCCGACTGGCCAACAACGGGCTTCCGGATGGACGGTTAGGCGAAGAATCGGAGTTCATTCCGAAAATCAGTCTGAGCTGGGCATTCAACGATGACCAGATGGTCTATGGTCTCTTCACGCGCGGCAAACGCCCGGGCGGCATCAACCGGAGCCGGGGCGAGCCCTTCTTCCCGAACACCTATGAACCGGACACCATGGACAATCTCGAGTTCGGCTACAAGTCGGGCTTCGCTAATGGCCGGGGACGGCTCAATGTGACCGCTTACCAGATGGAATGGAGCGAATATCAACTTGAGATCACCGATCCTTCCGGTGACGTAAGCTGTGGCGATCTCGGGCTTCCGGACGACTCGATAGCGGGCGTCTGCGGTCAGCCGTGGCAGCAGATCATAACCAATGCCGGTGACGCACATATCAATGGCCTGGTTGTAGAGCTCGACTATGCACCAAGCGATCGGCTGACCCTCGGCGTAAATGCCGAGGTTATGGAGGCCGAGACCGACACTGAAGCCGATCTAACTGGTAATGGCGAGTCGGATCTCGTTGCCGGCCTGCAGCTCCCGAACGTGCCCGAATACAAAGCGTCGGCGTGGGGCCAATACAACTGGCCGGTCAATCTGTTCGGTGCGGGGAATTCGGCCTATGCCAGGGTGCAATGGTCCTTCACGGGCGAGTCCTTCAACGTCCTCCAGGACACCGAGTTTGCGAATCCTCGGACCCTGAATGAGGCGTACAACATGGGGGACGTTCGGTTCGGCATCCAGGGGGACAGCTGGGACGTCTCATTGTTCGTCAACAATGTCACCGACGAGCGTGCCGCGTACACGACAAATACCGGTATGTTTGAGCATTCCTTTGCCAACGTGGCGGAAGGCCGAGGTGAAATTGCGCGGATATATACGAACCGGCCGCGCGAGTATGGCCTCCGCTACTCGAAACGATGGGGCAACTAAAAGAAGCCACAATGTAGGAACAAAAGGCCGGGATTCTCATCCCGGCCTTTTGTTTCCCTCTGATTTTCGGCATAAACTTGCTCATCTTGGTATAGGCCGTTCCGCAAGACACTTCTTGCGACGACAAAATCCTGCCACAATAAAACAAGGCATAAACTGTGTGGGGTGCGATGGGATCTGGCTATAACCAGCCGACGCCGGAGACTAATTGGGACGAATGGTCGCGTGTTGTTGAAGCTGCACAGGATCCGCGGCACCGTGCCGCAGTACAGAAATTCTTGGCGCAAGCCGAACTGTCGGCTGAAGTCCCGGCAGCCCTCGACGAGAAAATTCTGGCGCCCAGGCGCTCGGCGGGAGCGACGGGCGAGCAGTGCGCATATGTCTTCTGCAACCTCGGATTTGATGCCCTGGTGGCAGGAACGAAAGGGTCCGCGGAGTTCGCGATGGCTTGTGGGCGGCTGGTGGAGCAACTTGGGCCAGACACGCCGGATCTCGCCCTCCGCCGCCTGTTCCTCTCTGCCAAGGGAGCATTGGTGGCCGCCGTCCTGACGGACCAGCCGCACCTTGTGTGGAAAAATGTCGCCGAGCGGTGTACCGCTTACCTCCACGCGCTCGACCACCACCTCGACGCGCTGCCTGGCGAATCCGTCGAATCTAATGCAACGGCCGCGTACTCCTTCGCGGGGCAATTCCTTTCTCGCATTCATAAACACCGCGCAGTCGAGAACTACGCTGACGAGATCAGTGAACTGGTCGAGGTAGCGCTGGGGCTCTCAGACCGATTGCCGTCATCGTTCGTATCCCGCATGTGGAGTCACGTGATGCCCGGGACGGATGCTGGCGTATTATTCCGCGAAATTGGCGCTCTTGCTGCACGGTCGCTGCAAAGCGACGAGGATTCAGCGGAACACGCAGAGACGGGCCTGACGTATATAGATGAAATACTTTCTCAATGCGCAGATCAGTCCGCTCCAGACCTTGAACGAATTCTACCGATCAGGGCAGAGCTCTTGCTCTTATCAGGTCGCCACACGGAAGCCTGTGAGCAGGCTGAGTTGTTTGCGAACTCGTCTGACCCGTCCGTCCGTACCCTTTCAGTCGTCATAAAAGCCAGGTGCAACCTGACTCTGGGAAATCCGGAATCAGCGGCTGAGTCTCTGGCGCAGGTTGCGCCGACCACCGATCATGCTCTCGAAGAGTGGCGTGCAAATTGGTTCGGAGACACCGGCGACGGGATTTGGATCGATCGACCCGACGCGTTTTCGATGCCGGTGGACAGCCAGCGAATTTGGCAGCTCCAGGCCGTTGCCGCTGCCGATTCGGAGGACATGCCGTCGTTTCTTGGTGCGGCAAGCCGATCCACCGGATTCCTGGCGGATTCCCTTATTACTGACCGGCCGCAATGGGTGGAGCGATTGCTCGAAGCCAACGGTGTCCGGGCGCCGGTGCCGGATCGACAAATTGCGATGCCAACTATCGCGGCCGTCGAACCCATGGTAGCGATTCACGAAATCTTCGAGCAACTGGCTGACGGAGCAGCTGTGCTGAATGTCACCAATACGGAAGAAGGAATCCTGACATCCGTTGCCCGGAAACGGGGCAATGACGTGTCGATCACCGTCGCGGCGGACAGGCCGAATGTGAAAAGGCTGACGGAAGCGCGTAAAGCGTGGTGCCGCGCCTATCTTGACTCCTTGCGCCATAACAATGGCTCTCCAGCGGTCGAAGGCGAAGGCGAAGGCGCGGCATCGTTCTCAGGACTGATGGATGAAGTCAGGCGAATCTGGGGAGATCTGATGCGAGAACTGGTCGACGACGGGATCAATCAGCTTATTCTCGTCGGCGATGACCTGGTCGACATCCCACTCCACGCGATCCCGACAGGCTCTGGAGACGAGCGTCTGATCGATCGAGTCCCGGTGACCTACGTACCGTCGATCGCCGCACTCCGCGCCTGCATGAGTCGAACACTATCAACACAGTCCCGGCGTCGGGGTATCGCGTTACGGAGCCTGATTGACGCCGAACTGGTCTCTGCCCATTTGGAAGGCGACCCGATAGCCGACATATTGGACACCAAGCCCGGCAATCTGTCTCCGGACGCTGCCTCATTCTGGGCGGATGCGGCCGCTGCCCAGGTGTTGCACATATTCGCTCACGCGGCGCACAATGCGCGCGTTCCATTCGATTCATTGATTGGTGCCGGGTGTCTGGATCTTCGTGTCGCCGAGCTCATAGCGGGTCTGGACCTTCCACAGTGCGAATTGGTACTGAATATCGTATGTGAGTCCGCATTGCCATCAACGCTTCGCGCACCGGGATTCGATCTGTCGGCCGTTTTCCTGGCGGCGGGTGCCCGCAACGTACTGGCGTCAACGTGGGTCGTGAGCGATGATCTGGCGTCTAAACTGGCTCAATTGTTTGTCGAGCGTTGGCTGTCGGGACACGCTCCCGCCGAGGCATTTCAACGAGCGCTCCGACGACTGAGGGCCGAACAACCGACGCTCCCCGACTTCTGTTGGGCTGGGATGCGCCTCGTTGGCGCTCCGTAGAAACTGATTGGTAACAAGAGGTTCCTGATATGCAAACAAAACGAGTCCTGATCGTCGGCGGCGGCTCAGCGGGTTGGGCAGCCGCGGCGTACTTGAATGCGGTGCTCAATGTCGGCGACCAGAAGGTTGCCGAAATCAGCCTGGTTGAATCACCGGATGTGCCTCGTATCGGTGTCGGTGAAGCCACGATTCCGAATATCAATCTCACGCTAGCCAGCATCGGCATTGATGAGACGGAGTTCATGAAGGCAGTCGACGGTACATTCAAACAGTCGATCCGCTTCGTAAATTGGCTGGACGATAAGCGCGATTTCTATCACCACCCGTTTTGCCGATATGGGGCAGGACCTAACGACGACGCTGGTCGAAGATGGCTGATGAGTGACCGATCAGTGCCCTATACGAATACTGTATCGGCGCAACCTGCAATTTGTGAAATGGGTCTTTCGCCCAAAATGCTTGATAACCGGAATTCCGGGCTATCGCTGGTTTACGCCTTTCACATGGATGCGCTGAAGTTTGCAGACTATTTGCATGCGTTCTCTACAGCGCGAGGGGTTACAGACTACCTGGACAATGTTATTGGCGTAGACATGCATGAAAACGGCAATATCGCTGCAGTTCAGACCGAGTCCGGCAAGCGGCTTGAAGCCGACCTTTTTATCGATTGCACTGGCTTCGCAGCAGAGCTTATCGGAAAGAAGCTCGGAGTCGGTTTCACTGACTGTTCACAGTGGCTTATCTGTGATCGGGCTGTGACAATGAATGTGCCCTACGATCATTACTACCCTGGTTATGTGCGTCCCTATACCACGGCAACTGCATTGTCGGCCGGTTGGATCTGGGAGATTCCGCTGCAAAACAGGCGTTCACTCGGCTACGTGCATTCCAGTGCCCACTTAGACGACGATGACGCGGAAAAAGAATTGCGAGCATTCGAGGGAGACCATGCAGAAGAGCTACCATCCCGCATCGTTAATTTCATGGTGGGTCATCGAGAAAAGGCCTGGGTCCAAAATTGCGTTGCAATCGGGCTCTCGGGCGGATTTATCGAGCCGCTGGAGTCGACCGGTCTTTACCTTGCCCAGGTAGCCAGCGCTCTTCTGGCAGAACATTTCCCGACCACAGATGATATGGCACCGCTCGCATTTCGATTTAATCGGATCATGGCGAACCGCTTCTACGAGATTCTGGACTTCATCAATATGCACTACTGCCTGACTCGTCGGGCGGACACGGACTTCTGGCGCGAAGTCGGGCGCCCGGAAATGATCAACGACAGACTGCGAGTCAAACTCGACTACTGGCGAATCAAACCACCGTCGGTATCCGATTTCACAGATCAAGTCTTTCCGGGCCAATCGGTAACGCTCCTGGAGTCAGGAGGTGCATTTGGGGATAACAGGTATCCGATCGACACTGGCGGCCTGTGGAATCATCACAGCTACGAGAACATCCTTTACGGTATGGATTTTCTCCGCGACGAGTGTCGCGCACGGTACGGCGAAAACCGCCCGCGCCCGGAAGTTCTCAAGAGAGTACGTAACGCAATTGACGCCGCGCCCGCCAAGCTGCCGCCGCATGACGTCTGGTTGAAGCGTATGGTCGGCATGGCGGACTACGCGAGTTAAAGATTCGATGGCGGCCGACTTGCCCTCAACCTTTCGGGCGCTCAATCCTCAAAAGGCCAGGGCTCCAGCCCGTGGATCGCGTTTCTGATATCCATGGTCAGATTGACCGAGCCCACTACCTGATTGGTATCCAAGTCGTAGACGCTGACTGTCGAGGGAGATGATCCGCCGGCGATGAAACGATCGCCTACCGGGCATAATCCGCGACCAAATCCTTGCCGTGCGATCTTGGAGTCATCGATGCCGGCGAATTCAATGTCTGCATCATCATAGGCCTTGATCTTAAAAGCCTGGTTGCTGCCGTCTCGCCCAGCGTAGCGGACGCAGTCACTTTGCGTATCGTTGAAGAGCAAGCCGTCGCGATACGGCTGCGCGTTGTGAACACCTGCAGGAAGCGAGCAGACTTCGGTTACTTCCATTTTGCTGTTCAAATACAGGAGTGCGTTCGTTCGGAGTCCGCTCAGATAAATCCCGGTGTTATCGACGTGGACCATATTGATGTGGAAGTCATTGACGGGCCGTGGTCCCATGCCCGACATTGGGTCGAATGTGTGGCCGGTCCAGCGTGCATATTGCCGCTGCACGTGAAATCCCCAGGTGAATTTCTTCTTGCCAAGATCGAACGCAAGCAGGCTGTCGAAACCTGTCGACGTCAGGAATATCGTGTTCTCCATGTGGCAAATTTCATGGCAGTGCTTCAGGTAACGGTTCTTGAACGAATCCTGGATTTCAAAAGTCCGGTCATAACAGAAAAGCTCGTCACTCGCGGCGATATAGATGTCGTCCCCGGCGAATGTAATGCCGCGCAGGCCGCGGTCGGCGCCGCGGCCCTCGAAGTCGATCTCTTCGGTGTTCCAGTCGACATGCTGCTCGCCTTCCTGTTTGTCGAAATCAACGGAGAATACGCCGCCGTGACTCTCGCCCTGCTGGCTGCCTCTCACGACCGAAGTCGCGATCAATTTGGGTAGCTTGATCGTCATGGACTAATCGGGCGGCCAGGTGTCGTGTTGTGGTTTTCCATCAGTAATCTCGTGCCACGGGGCCTTTGACCCGGAGAATTGGTGATAGTCAGGCGGGCATTTCGGACTTCCGTCGACGGTTCCCATAGTCAAATAAAGCACATCCGGCTCTGGCTTGAAATCGACCAAGAGTTGCGCGCCGCAATTGCCGCAAAAGAGTCTGTCGGAAGTATCTGAGGACGGATATGTCTTGATGTCACCTTCCCCGGCAGTCCAACGGAAACTGTCTCGCGCGACACCGGCGAACGAGGCAAAGGCCGCACCATGAAGTTTTCTACACATCAAGCAATGACAATGGCTAAGATCTGAAATGTCACTGTTTGCTTCATAACTCACTTTGCCGCATTGGCAGCTACCGTTGATCATAACTGTTCCTTATAGACGATCTTTGAGAAGGTAATAGACCATACCGAGCGCGACCATCTGTTTGTTAAAAACGCTACTGCCTGGAACGGTCACGGGCTTTATTGTCGCAAAAATATCGAAGCGCTCAAACGTGCCGGCGATCGCATCCGCCATTATCTGCCCAGCCAGATGGGTCACATTGACGCCGTGTCCCGAGTACCCCTGGGAAAAAAAGACATTTGAAGAGATTCTTCCTAATTGCGGCACCCGGCTCAGCGTTACGCCAATCGTGCCGGTCCAAGCAAAGTCGATCCGTGCGTCCGCCATTTGAGGATATATTCGCGACATCCGGGGTTTCAGATTTTTCCTGATAATTTCCGGATCATCGCCAGAGTAGTTCCACCGTCCGCCGAACAGCAGACGCTTGTCGGCGCTCAGCCGAAAATATTGCAATACGAAATTCGGGTCGCATACGGCGAGGTCCTCGCGGTTGATTTCGGCGACCTGCTGCGGAGACAGTGGCTCAGTGGCGATTATGAAGCTGTTAACGGGAAACAACTGGCTTCTGAGCTTCCGCTCGAAAAACTGATAAGCGTTTCCAGCGAGGACGACGAAATCCGCGGTAACAGATCCTTGTTCAGTGACGACGGTAGGCCTGTCCCCCTGTTTCAGATTCAAAACCCTGGACTGTTCGTAAATCGTTGCGCCCAGGCTGACCGCCGCCCGCGCCTCACCGACACAGAGATTCAGAGGGTGCAGATGCCCGTTTCCCATGTTTTTCAGCGCGCCGATGTAAGCATCGGTTCCGATCAGGTCGCGGGTCTCCGCCTTTGAGAGTATCTGATACTGATGCGGAAAATTGTATCGTTCGAGTTTCTCGTATTCGTCACTCTGATCGCGTACATGTCGGTCCTTGATCGCGACATCGAGATAGCCCGACTTCAGGTCACACTGGATCTGATATTTGTCCACGCGCTGCCGAATGATCTCGTTCCCGGCCCAGCGCATGTCCCATATCATTCTGGCGATCCCGGGGCCATGATGTTTGAGTATCGGTTTCTCGCCGGCAATGCCGCCTATTATCTGGCCGCCGTTACGACCTGACGCCCCCCAGCCGACTTTGTTCGCCTCGACTACGTGTACATTATATCCGCGCTCTGCCAGGTGGAGGGCCGTCGAGATGCCGGTGAAGCCTGCACCAATCACACATACATCCGCATTTACCGATCCGGCGAGAGGCGCATAGTCAGTTTTTTCATTGACGGTCGCAGCGTAATACGACTGGACGTGTTCAGATCCGGCGTGCATTGATGAAGCGTACGAAACTCATCGCGTTCGTGCCAATACATTTCATATGCTGGTAACAAGCAACTGTCTGCGACGCGACGTAGTTTCTGCGCTGGGTTAGAGTACGGGAATGAAACCCGAATTTTTGCCCGCCAACGTCGCTCTGGCGGCGAACAGAATCGCGCCGCACATTCGGGAGACGCCGCTCGACGAGTCTCCCTTTTTCAGCGAACTGACAGGTGCGCATGTCTTCCTGAAACTGGAGAACCTGCAGCACACGGGGTCGTTCAAGCTACGTGGTGCATTCAACAAGCTCCTGTCGATGACGAGTGAACAGCGCGCGGCCGGATGTGTCGCGGCATCGAGCGGCAATCATGGCGCTGCGGTCGCACATGCCATGGCGAAGCTCGATACGAGAGGTGTGATATTTGTGCCCGAAGGCACCTCGACGACCAAGGTGGATGCCATCAGGCGTGCTGGTGGCGAGGTACGGTTCTTCGGCACGGATGGCCTCGACACCGAAATCCATGCAAGGGAGTACGCTGCCGGGAACGGCATGTGCTACTTGTCTCCATATAACGATCAGGATGTCATTACCGGGCAGGGAACCTGTGGAGTGGAAATTTCGAAGCAGTTGTCAAAGATCGACGCGATATTCATCGCTGTCGGCGGCGGCGGCCTGATCAGTGGCGTTGGCAGCTTTCTGAAGTCCGTGAATCCATCGATATCGCTGGTCGCCTGCCAACCGGCAGCGTCGGCCGTCATGACGGAGTCGGTCAAAGCCGGCGAGATACTGGACATGCCGAGCGAAGCGACGCTCTCGGATGGGACGGCCGGTGGAATCGAAGCCGGCGCGATTACGTTCGACATTTGTCGGTCCATTACAGACGATTATGTCGTCGTATCGGAGGAGCAAATCGCGGAAGCGATGCAGCAGTTCATCGATTCTCATCATATGTTGCCGGAGGGCGCCGCCGGCGTGGCGCTGGCCGGGCTGAAACTGCGCGCAGACCGGTACAGGGACAAGAATGTCGTCGCAATTATCTGCGGTGGCAACATCAGCAGGGAGACGCTCAAGAAAATCATCTAGTCAGAGTGATTTGTTACAATTATAGGAATTGTCGGAATTGCGCCGTAACCGCGCGCCCAGACGACTCGACACTCTGACCAGGAACAGGGGCAGATCCTGATGAACATTCACAAGTTCGCAGTAATTGCGACAGCACTGTCACTGTTGCTCCAGACGCTCCCCGTGCGTTCGGCGACTACGGCGTTCGTCAACGTCAATGTTGTTCCGATGACATCTGAGACGGTTATTAAGGCGCAAACGGTTCTCGTCGAGGGCCGGAAGATCGTGACAATCGCCGGCGTTGACACTGTTCCCATCGCTGAGGACACGGTTGTAATCGATGGTACGGACAGATTTCTGATGCCGGGCCTGTCCGAGATGCATGCGCATATACCGCATGTTACATCGACAAGCCTGGAGCGAGTCCTCGGCCTGAACGTTGCGAACGGAGTCACCGTCGCTCGCGGCATGCTGGGGCGCCCGGAACATCTCAACCTCCGGCAGCAAATCCTGATTGGCAGAGTGCTTGGGCCCAGGCTTTTTACGTCCGGCCCGTCGTTTAACGGCAACAGCGTTTCAAGCCCGCAGAAAGCGGCGGAAATGGTTCGGGCGCAGCACGGGGCGGGGTACGACTTTCTGAAGATACATCCGGGACTGACGCGAGCGGAGTTCGACGCGCTCGCGAGTACCGCAAAGCAATTCGGCATTCAGTTTGCCGGTCATGTTTCTGTTGCCGTCGGCGTAGCTCGTGCGCTGGATGCAGGCATGGCGTCTATCGATCATCTTGACGGCTATATGCAGGCGATCGTTACAGATGAAGCGAGTGTTTCCAGCGGCCCCCCGGGTTTTTTCGGCGTACTCCTCGCGGACAGGATCGATGAAAAGTTGATAACAAAAATAGCGGTGGCAACAGCGAAGGCAGGTGTCTGGAACGTGCCGACGGAATCCATGTTCGAGCATTGGGTGTCTGAAACACCGGTAGCGGAATTGCGTGAATGGCCGGAGATGCGATTCATGCCGCTTGGAACCATAGGGCAATGGACGAGCAGCAAGCTGCGGATTCTGAGCGATCCGGCATACGATCCGGCCATCGCGGCAAAAGCAATCAGATTACGAAGGTTGTTGATTCTGGCTCTGCACGAGGCCGGGGCCGGGCTATTGCTCGGTTCTGATGCCCCGCAGGTATTCAACGTACCGGGATTTGCGGTTCACAGAGAACTCGAGTATCTGGTCGCCTCGGGCCTGACGCCGTATGAGGCGTTGCGGACCGGTACTGTCAATCCGGCCCGATTTTTCAGGCAACATCGGGTGTTCGGCACTGTAGAAACCGGAAAAGATGCGGATCTGGTGCTTCTGGACGCAAACCCGCTGATCGAAATCGGCAACGCCAGCCGCATACATGGCGTGATGCTTCGGGGTCAATGGCTGTCCCGGGAAGACCTGGACGACATTCTCGCCAGGTTCGAACGGCAATAATAGGGACAGATCCGGGGTCTGGCCCCGAACTTGCAACCGTTCGGCTGTGAGTGGCATCTAAACCATACAAGACGGGCCATTTTGGCCCGACAATTGAAGGAACACTCTTATGCGTACATTTCTCATCTTGGGGATGTTCACCGCGAGCCTGGCCAATGCGGCCTGGCGCGACTACCAAGAAACCCGAGACCTCACACTGGACGCCGCCGGTATCGGCACCGTCGTGATCGAGGCAGGGGCAGGCAGCCTCGAAGTCCGTGGTAACGCGGATGCCAATGCGATATCCGTGACCGCGCTTATCCAGGTGCCCGAAAAGGAAGAAAAGGCTCTGAAAATCATCGAATCTGATCTCGTCCTGACGCTGGAGCGCGACGGCGACTCGGCCGTATTGAACGGCTACTTCGAATCCAATGGCTGGGGATGGGGCGACAGCCCGAGTATTCGGCTGGAAGTCGAGGTACCCGATCGGGTCGGCCTCGAGGTAGATGACAGCTCCGGGTCGATCATTATCCGGGACGTATCCGGTGAGATCGACATCGAGGACGGCTCAGGGTCGCTGCAGATGTCGAATGTTGGCGGCAACGTCCGAATCGAGGATGGTTCAGGCTCGGTGTCTGTTGAAGGCGTCGGCGGCGACATCTCGATAGACGATGGTTCGGGCAGTATTACCGTGAGGGACGTGCGAGGCAGCGTCGTGGTCGATGATGGATCCGGCAGCATCAAGGTCACCGATGTGGGCGCCGATCTGATCATCAAAGAGGACGGCAGTGGATCGCTCAACTTCGCGCGAATCGAGGGGCGCGTCGAGAAAGACGACTGATTATAGGGACATACCCTTGGACGTACGCCTTTTGGGGCCTGTCCCGGGATACGTCCCCTTTTACCGGGGGCGGACTCCACGGAGTCCGTCCCTTTTTTTTGCTAAAATCGGCCGAAAGAACCTGCCGGGCAACAAGAACAAGGGAAGCAACTATGAAACTGGTGAGACACCTGCTTGATTCAAAAGGGCATGATGTTCTTTCGATAGAGCCGACGGCGTCTGTTTTCGATGCGATAAAGCTGATGGGCGACAAAGGGATCGGAGCACTGATAGTCAAGGATGGGGAGGCGCTGGCAGGGATCGTCACGGAACGAGACTATGCGCGAAAAGTCATTCTCAAAGGGCGTTCATCGCATGAGACGCCTGTCAAAGACATCATGACTGCCGGCGTCTTTACGACCAGTGCCGATCAGACCGTCGACAGTTGTATGAACATGATGACCGACAAACGTATCCGGCACCTGCCCGTCGTAGACGGGGACAAAGTAACCGGTATGGTTTCGATTGGGGATTTGGTCAAGGCGATAATTGCTGACCAGAAAGAGGAAATAGAACAACTGGAGCACTATATCAGCGGATAATCCGGCACAGGTATACGCGGTGTCGTACGATTGAATTTGTGAGAATTCGGTTGGTCTAATCCTCCTTGAAGCCGTCGCCACTTCCGTGCTGCAGCGGCCGGAGGTATGAATCATGAGCAGGCGGGCGGCCTTTGTAATCACACTGATTGCCACGATTTTGCTCGTTCCCGCATCCTGGGCTCAAGAGAGCAAGGTCATCATCGGCCCGAGGAATCTGGACCTTGCCGATGGCGCCCAGGAACTCCTTGCCGGCAACGCTCGGGATGGCGTCGAACTGACCTTGCGTGGCCTTAAAGTTGCTCAGGGCAAGCGGGAGAAGGAAGCTGCGTTGTCCAACCTTTGTGCCGGCTATATCATGCTCAACGAACTCGATTCGGCGTTAACGTATTGCGACATGTTGTTGCTGAGCAATGACAGGCACTGGCGGGGTTATAACAATCGTGCGCTGATTTACGTCATGCAAAAAGAATACAAGAAGGCCGAAAAGGATTTGTTGATCGGTCAGGAAATCAACCCCAATGCGCGGACCTTGAAAATCGTCAAAGGCATGCTCATGGACGCAACACAACCGGTAGAGTTGAACATCATAATTGACGATCGCCGACGCAAGAAGGTGGAGGCTACCGAACCGGAAGACATGTAAGTGAGTCTGGCAATCACAGCACGAAGGTCAATCATTATTGGCGTAGCTTGTTTAGGGCTGGCGGCGCCCGACGTCGCTTCGGCAGACGACGATACGCGCGTCACACACATCACTCATTTCGAAGATTCATCATCTGAACGGAGTCCAACGGTGACAGCGGTACCGCAATATCCGAAGTCGGCAAGACGAGACCGAATCGAGGGCGAAGCAACCGTATGCTACAAAATCGACAAGAACGGTCGGATCATCAACGCATCCGTTCGGCGTAGTTCAGCCAGAATGTTCGAAAAACCATCGCTCAAGGCCATCAGGCAATCGAGCTACGAAGCTCTGGGGCCGGGCCAGGAAGTTTCGAGTGTGAAGACCTGTCGAACATTCAGGTTTCTGCTGAACCCGGTCGCTATCGAGGAAATCGAATAGCGCCCTTGTCTCCTGATCCGGAGGCCGCGGCGGAAATTTCGAGAAATCGACCAGCCGCCTCCGCCATATCGTGCCCGATACTAATCAATCCCCCGTCGTGTCCCGCCATCACGGCTAATCCATAGTCGGCGAAATCAGTGTCACGGTAGAGTCGTCCAAACTCCTCTGCCATTTCACGCGTGCCGTACGCCGCCCCGGGGTTTGTCGTTGGTATTTTTCCGTGAAGCTCTTGCCACAGGGCTTCGCTATGGATATGTACAATTGCCTTTATCGCCGGATCCAACTCATAGATTGCAGCGTGCGTAAGCGATTCAGACGATGCTTTGACCAGTCCTCGACAGGCGACACGATTGTTCTGAATTTCACAGTCCGTCACCTGAGCGTAATGTGAGCGTGTCAGATTCGCCAGGTGTCCGGTCTGGGTGCCACTAATGACGAAGTGAGCGTCGAGTCCCACACGCACACTGATGTTGCCAAATCCCACACCGGTATCTTTACAATAGCCTATCAGCCCCGCATCGAATAACGGCCGTCGCCATCGATTGAGGTCACTTATCACAGCATGTTGGGGCAGCGGACCCCGTGTCCATTCGCAGTCAAATTTTATGACGCCTTCATCGATCATGATGCGCGTTTGGCAAGTTCCGGAAAAAGTCGGGAGAGGCCCTCTTCGCTGGCGTCGCAAATTCCGCACTCGGTGATCAGGCCGCTTATAAGGCGCGCCGGCGTCACATCGAAGGCATAATTAGCGATCGGCGTGCCGTCAGCGACTGTATTTACGTCGTGGATATCATCTCCGTGCCTACCACGGACATTCGAAACTTCCACGGCATCACGTTCTTCGATCGGGATGTCAGCCAAGCCATCCTGAATCGTCCAGTCGATCGTTGTCGATGGAAGCGCTACAAAAAAGGGAATGTTATTGTCATGCGCAGCCAGCGCTTTTAGATAGGTGCCGATCTTATTTGCCACATCGCCCGTACGCGTCGTGCGGTCGGTACCGGTAATACAGATGTCGACCTGCCCGTGCTGCATCAGGTGACCACCAGCATTGTCCACGATGAGCGTGTGAGGCACCTCGTTTCTTGCCAATTCCCAGCACGTTAGTTGAGAACCCTGATTTCTTGGGCGCGTTTCGTCGACCCAAACGTGCACATCGATGCCGCGTTGCCTGGCAACATAGATAGGTGCGGTCGCCGTACCCCAGTTGACGGTAGCCAATGCGCCCGCATTGCAATGGGTCAGCACGTTTATTACCTTGCCGGGTTTCGTTGTCGCAATTTGTTCAATCAGCGCGCAGCCGTGCAAACCGATGTTCCAGCATATTTCGACATCCTCATTACATATGGATTGCGCTTCGTTACGAAACAAGGCAACCAGGTCCTGAGCACTACCAGTTTGTCGAATTCGGCCCAAAACCCGGTCCAATGCCCATCGCAGGTTGACGGCAGTCGGCCTGGTTTCGTTCAGTTCGAGCGCCGCACGTTTCACAAAGCCGATCGGGTCTTCTGTCTTACAGCCTTCGATTGCGGCAAGGTAGAGACTCCACGCCGCCGTCGCTCCAATCAATGGTGCGCCGCGCACAAGCATCTCCCGGATCGCGTGTGCGCCCTCCCGATAGTTACTCAAGTCTCGCACGACGTAATCATGGGGCAGTCTTGTCTGGTCGATTATCTGGACAATGGAAGGATCATCAGGCTTGAGCCAGATAGTCAGGAATTTCTCGTCTTTCATTGTCAATGCAGCTACCCCTGGGGTCGTCGAGGGAGTCTAGTCGGTGGCATTGTATCTGGATGATAAACGCCTTGTAAAACAGCTACTTGCTTGTGACGAGCAGGCTTTTGACGTTATTTAACGATAACTGCGATTTTCGAAGTCGCCAACATATTCGACCGGCAAAACGTGTGCCGCCGGGTTTGCGATCTCGAGGACGACACCGACGATGTGCTCGAGCTAAGCGACGACTATTGGCTGCCCCGGTTGCCCGCCATCGGAATCCTGTGGGAATTTCAATAGGCGCCTAATCCGTGTTAGCGACGCGTCTCGCGGACTCCAGCGTGTTCGCCATCAACATGGCGATGGTCATTGGCCCGACGCCACCCGGAACCGGCGTGATTGCCCTGGCCGCTTTAACAGCCTCATTAAAGTCGACGTCGCCGGTCAGCTTTGTTTTGGTTTCGCCATTCTCACTCACCTCAATCCGGTTGATGCCGACGTCGATAACAACGGCGCCCGGCTTGACCCAGTCACCTTTGACCATGTTCGGCCTGCCCACGGCTGCAACAAGTATGTCCGCATTTCTACAAACACCGGGCAGATCGTTGGTGCGGCTATGTGTAATCGTTACTGTAGCGTTCGCTTTCAGTAACAAACTGGCCATAGGTTTTCCGACGATGTTCGATCGACCGATAATGACGGCATTGAGCCCGGACAGATCGTGGCCAATCTGATCCTCGATCATCAACATGCAACCTGCAGGCGTGCACGGCACAAACGTGCTATCCGTTTCGCCGGCCGTCAACTTTCCGATATTCTGAAAATGAAATCCATCAACATCTTTTTCCGGCGCAATAGCCTGCGTGACCTGTTGTTCATCAAGATGATCGGGTAGCGGTAACTGTACGAGGATTCCATGAATCGAAGAGTCCGCGTTGAGTTCATCGACGAGTTTAAGCACAACGTCCTGCGACGCATCAGAGGGGAGCGCGTGCTGGACGGAATGAAATCCACAAGCCTCGGCCGTTCGCCTCTTGTTTCTGACATACACTTCGCTGGCAGGGTCCTCCCCGACGATCACAACCGCGAGGCCCGGTTGGATGCCGGTTGCAGCCAGTAACTCAGCGGCAGACGCCGTGACCGACGCAGTCAGCTCAGCAGCCTTCGCCTTACCATCAATTACCAACGCAGATGTCACAAGTATCGCCCTTATACATGAACAACCGCCTTCATCGGCGGTTGGGAACACATGATCGCTTGATCGGGGCGCAGATAGTACCCCGGAGGAGCATCCCCGTAAACATTTCGAATGACTTGCAATTGTCTGAGATCAGAGACACAAATAACGGTAGAAAATAGACGATCCGGTGCTACCATCAAGGGCAGGAAGGAGGGCCAATGATGGTCGATCGCATTGATTCCCGGACGTCCACAGCACTCAGACTATGGCCGATCGTCTTGCTGCGTATTTACGCCGGCGTTTTCTTTGCTTACCACGGCGTCGGGAAGCTTCGCCAAGATGATTTTGCGAGCGGGCTGGCGGGCTTTCTGTCGCGCACTCTGGATTCAGGTTTTTCCTTTTATCGCCCGTTTCTCGAATCAGTCGTTTTGCCCAGCAAAGAACTATTCGCGGTGCTGGTTGCGTGGGGAGAGTTGGCGGTGGGAGTCGCGCTGATCCTCGGACTCGCTACCCGATACGCGGCATTCACCGGGGCATTCATGGTGCTGAACTTCTGGCTGGCCAAAGGTACTGGCGTACTGGATGGTGGAAATAGTGATGTTGTCTGGTTTGTCATCCTGTTAGTTCTGGGTTTTATTCCCGCAGGAAAAATTGCTGGCTTGGACGATGGCCTGTCGGATCGCTTACCGTTTCTCCGGTAGTGCCGACTAAACTGTAGAAAAGTGGCAGAACCATGGCTCGAACGCTGGGAACAGGGCCGAATCGGCTGGCACGAACCGGACGGTAACGCAAATCTCAAGAAGCACTGGCCGGATTTGGCCGACGGTAGCCGGGTGCTCGTTCCGTTTTGCGGCAAATCTCTCGACCTCATCTGGCTTGCAGATCGTTGCCTTGATGTAGTTGGCATAGAGTTATCGCCGACTGCCGTCAAATCGTTTTTCGATGAACAAGATCTCGAATTCGAAATTGACGACGCAGGCAAGTTGCCCCGTTACCATGCGACCAGGCGGCCAATTACGATTTTTTGTGGCGACTACCTGGAATTCGAATCGCAACCGTTCGACGCAATATTCGATCGCGGGGCACTTGTCGCCGTGCCCGCCGATGCACGTCCGCGCTACATTGAGCACACCAAGACGCTGCTGAAGGAGGACGCGCACCGGTTGATCATCACGCTTGAATACGATCAGGCCGCGGCAAACGGACCGCCGTACGCCGTCATGCCCGATGAAATCCGGTCCTACTGGGACGATCTGCGAATTCTTGGCCGACACAATGACATCGACAAGTGTCCGCCGAAATTCAAAGCGGCCGGTTTGAGCGAAGTTGTGGAGACCGCCTGGTCAACCAGGCTGTAGATCGATAGACGCCGGCGTCCAGCGCTCCTCGCGGCGGGATACCCGACCGCCGACTTCTTCGGAGTCGTAGCTCATGGGTTCGGTGGCGGCCAGCATTTCAGGTTGCTGCAGTAAGGCGTGAGTATTGATGATGCCGAATTGCCCGTTCTCCGTTTCAATCAGTGCGCCGATGTATACGCCGCAGTCGTGGCAGAGAAGGAAGTCTGCCGTTTGCAACGCGAAGCGATAGCGATTCAAGAGTTTCGGATCATCGACCGTAAATTCGACGAAGCCGCCCGGATCGGATGCACTCAGCGCATCATGTGCCCGGCAAAATCTGCATTGGCAGGCCCTGATTGACCATTGCTCAGGTGGGATAGTAGTGCGATATCTGAAACCAATAGCGCCGCAGTGACAGCTCCCCTGATATTCCGCTTTCATGCCGGAGACCCTTCGCTTTCCGGTCGACGAGTGTGCAGCCCATGGAGGAAAACGACTGCCGAAACAGCGGCCACGACATGCTTGATCGAATGCCCGCTGATCAGTTGTCCGATCTCATACGTTTCCGAATCGAGTTCCTCGAACAGCTTGGACAACGCGTACAGGGCAATCATGAACCAGAGAAAACCAACCTTGTCATATGCCGAGCGATACATCAGCAGAATCAACGGAATGAGTAACATCGGCAAAAATTGCACGATCGCATAAGGTCTGAGGTCTCCAGCCCCACGCGTCTCTGTTATGTTCCAGTAGGTTACAGAACCGGCACCCACAATCAGTAACGGTACAAGCATTCGCTTCGCGGCAGGCAACGAAATGTGCTCACCCACGATAATCGCTACGAACCCCATGAATCCGAGTGTCATCGGCAGGCGATCCCACACCAGCGTGCTATTGCCGGGTGCATAGTGAAAGTAAGCAGACCCAAAACCCGTCAGGAATACGCCGGCGAAAAACACGATATAAGCGTATTGCAATTCAGTCATCATGCCGGGCCGGTCTTTGAACCTCGAATAGTAAATACCGGCGGTGCCGATCAGCAGGAATGGAATATTCGACATCACATTCCAGAAATTCGGGACACCCAGGAATGAGCGAGTATCGGCGAACAAATGATATGCCGGGTCCTGCGGAATCGGCTCGATGAAGAAAACCGCGGCAATCAGGATCGCGGACAGTATTATCAGAAATCTCGTTTTCGCCCTCATGTCCCTGCCTGGACAGATTCGCAGTAGATTTTTTTCATCGGAAAATCCACGCCTTTCTCCGCTCCATCGATCGTGCCCTCGACCCGCCCGAGCAGATCCTGGTCGGAAATCAACCGATAGATTATCCGTTGCGGAAAATCGTGATCGGGATTCTCGAATATTACTTCGCGATCCCCGATGCTTGTCATCGAGAAGCTCGCCGTTTCCTGGCCCGAGGGCGATGCGATGAATACGAGTTTGCCGTCATCCTGTTCGGTGATTCTTATGAACTCGAATGCGACGGTCTTGCCGCCGTGAACCCTGCGACTGACGCCCAGCATTGTGCCTCCAGCCGGTGGCATCCACTGTTCACCGGAACCAGATTCCTGATTGGCCGCGGCCCAGCAGCCGGACAACCAGGCGAGGTCGTCGATCGTGGCGGGTGATGCGACCACCGGCAAGGCTGCTGCTGCGATCAGCCATATGAGTCTTCGCATTCAGTCATCTCCAGAAAGTCAAAACCGATCGTTATTTTCAAGGCTCAGATTGTTGATCTTTGTCTTTTTCAAAATCTTCAGCAACAGGTTTCGCCCTGTGCGCAGTATCGGATAGAGAATGCCGGACACCACTTTGGATTTGAAGCACCAGTAGGTTACGCGATTGAAGACTCCCGAGCGTGTTCCCATGATCGACAGAGCGTGAATTGCATCGACACCATAATACATGCGGTCTCCAGTGATGAGGACCATGCCCTGGTCGATATCGAGCCCCGCTGCAGTAATTTCTTCCATCAGAGGACCTGGTTCCCGGGCGTCGACCAAAACGAGTTCACCGACCGATTCACGAATCCTGACCAGGTTGCAGTAATAGTCACATGCCGGGCATTCCTTGTCATAGACAAGAAAGATGTCGGTACGCACCGTCATGGCACAGGCCTAGGACTCTAAACCTCGCTGCCAGAACAGGCGATACGATCCGACGATGTCCGCCTTGGTCGCGACTGGTGGCTCCTCGCAGCGGTCTTTGATCCCGGATACAAAATCCTGGAAAGCCGCCTTGTCAGGTAATGGATTATTTCCGTCGGCTGTCTCGACAACGGCAATATGTACGAAACTCAGGCCATCATCCAGGTTGAACGACACGTATCGCAGCCCGTCCGGTTTGTCTTCTTCGAGCTGTGCAAACACTTTTCGAATGTAATCCCTGTTTTCATCGGCGCGGTCGGCTTTGACTTTGTAGCGAACGACTGTTGTCTCCATGTTCCTGCCCCTCTGTGCAATCGAGTGTCAGCTAATGTTACTCCGTCTGGAGGAGGAGGCCCGCCAGGACGGTGAGCCACAAGGTCATTAGCACGAATTGGCTGGTTACGAATAAGCGGAATCGGTTAATTACCCTGTTTGACGTCAAGTGAATGTAACTGTGGCCATATCGGAGTGCCACATACGCCCACGCCAGAATGAGGATCAGGACAGATACCGTCTCCGTAACAAATGCGATTATCGAAATGGCGTAAAAGAGAACCGGCGCCTCGTACAGGTTGACGACATGACGCGTCAAGACGCGCAAATGCTCCGGCTCGTCATGGTCTTTGTACAAGCGATAGAATCTCCCATCGATCTCGCCGCGACGGACCGCGGAGAATCGCTGGAACCCCATTCGGCTGACACAAAAAAACGTCAACGCCGCCATTGCGAATGCCGGGTACAGAATAGCCATGAAAGAACCCCCCTAGTGATCGTGATTTGACTGGTCGTCGCCGCCCGAGAATGCCTGCGATGACGCGATAATTCCGGTGAAATACGTCATGAGTGCGATCGCGATTAGAGCGCCAATCGAAAACCACAAAGGGTGTGGAATCATGACCAGGTTCGCGATTGTCGCGACCAGTATGAAACCACCGACGATTGCGGAATAAACGAACGGTCTTTCCCTGGCGATGAAGCAGGCCAGGAGGCCGCCACCGAGCGTGCCTGATGTCCAGCCGCCAGCGACAAAAATAAAAGCCCCGATAGGCAGGCCTTCCACGTAGTTCCCGAACTGAACCGGGTCCCTGAAATCGATGTCGGGCGGAACGGGATAAACGGAGTGTCCCAATTTCTCGGTCGCAGCGACAATCAGGCCGGCGGCAACGATGCCCAGCATGGCAGCGGCGATTTTCCTGACCATAACTATTTTCCTTCTCTTCCTGGGACAGCTTTCGCAGAGGCTCTTGCCTGCTCGACAATCTTCATGTTATTGGTATGTCTTGTCAGATCCGGATCGTCGATTGCGACGATACCCCGAATTTTATCAATGTAGTCGATCGGTAGTTCCAGCGCCTTGCACCCCACCAGGACCAGCTCCTTGTACCAAGAGTATGGTCGAAGTTCGTCATCGATGAACGATGCCGTGGCGACATAGGTGAAGCACTCACCGAACCCCGGCACCTCGAGTGTCTCGACACTATAACCCGAGCCTCTTCCTTCGATCTGATCAAGCTCGGTTCTTTCCTGACCGCCCAATTCATAAACAGCGACATGGATGCTGCCGTCGCCGGCAACGATATTACACTTGCCCGATTGGTCCCTGCTTCTCTTGTGAAAACAGAGCCTCCGATCCGCGATTGCTGCAGAGCCCTGGAAACGGGATTCAGGCAGGCGCAGAGACAGCCGTAGCGGGTGCAGATTGGAACCGTATGCGGCATACAACATGACTGTCCCCGGGATTATTGCACCCTAGTCCGCGATCGGTTTGATGTATCTGATTATTTCTCCATCGTAGCCGGACCGCTCGTAGAAACGCCGCGCCCTGGTATTCGTGGAGATCACATGCAGAGTCATGGTTCGTGCACCTTGCCGGACTGCTTCCTCTTCGGCAGTCGCAAGAAGTGTCCTGGCTATGCCTTTGCCCTCGGCCTCTTTCGCGACGGCGATCGCTTCCAGATGCGAACTGGGTTCATGACTCAGCGCTTCGGGGCGCAGCCGTACCAGCGTCAACCCCTGTATCACTCCAGCATCATCTTCGGCAACGTGCACGAAACAATCATCTGCATTGCCGGCAATCCATTCGCGAAGCAGGGCCGCGTCGTCGCGCCACAGATGTTCCGGGACCCGGGATTCCGGCAGCTCGAATTCCGATAATCGTGGCATCAACGCCAACATGGCATCACCGTCTGCCTCGGTTGCCGGTCTGATCGTGCACGTCACCTGGGAATCCATACTTCTTCTGGCCGAGTGAGAAAGTCAGCTCCGTAGACCGGGGCTGTTTATCCATTTGGCACGTTCATCTGCGGTCCAGTCCATATTCAATGCAACTGACTCAGAATTTTCTCCCGAATTGAAAGTAGAACATAAGCTTAAGCGCCGCAACGCTGTTCCGTACAGGCTTTCCTCAATTGGCGCCGTATTGTTTTTGCTTACCCCTGAGAACCACATGAGACACTTCTCCGCTGGGACTTTCAAGCCTCAGGATGGTCAATTTGTAGCCATAGAACTTGTCGTAAGAATGGCCCTGCCCGTCATGTGAGAAGCGGCACGGTTCGCTGTAGTCGCACTCCTTGAATTCGACCAACTCGAAGGGGCCCATTGGCCCGAATCTCCCGACCACGACCCAGTCCTTCCAGGTTTCGGACATGCCAATGGAGTCAACATCTCTGAACTCCTCGCCGATCGGATTCGAACACCCGGCCACGGCGAATATGGCGATTGCGCTGCCAAGACGCCGGCCCGCGTTCAGGGCGCCCGAAAGATCACTATGAAATTGCCACAAGGTCTTCAACTAATTATAGTCCCGGGCCAGTATTTTCGTGGGACTCACCACTACCAGCACATCGGCAGAATCCGTGCCCGCTCTTTCGGCGTACTCGCTCGCCTCCTTTTCATTTTCCATGTATCTGCGGATGATTCGCATGATCAATTCGTCACGCTGAGCCGTACTGTCCTGCATGAGTCTGGCCGTGCCGTAAAATGTAACAGCCCGGGCATCGGGGTGGTCGCCGTCAATGCATACACTGACCCTTGAGTCCCGTTGCAGGCTGCGAAACTTGGCGCTGTCCGCTCCTACGCTAAAATATATTTTCTCATCTTCATACAAATACCACACCGGGCTGATTTGCGGTGGGCCATCTGCGCGGTTCGTGGCGACGATCGCGTGGCGGGACGCCTGCAAGAAATCTTCGATCTGCTCCTGATCCATCGTTTGGAATTCGACTGCCATTTTGGTAACTCCCGGCCACCTTGCGAATAAATTGCCGCGAAGAGGAACTGTTCAATTGAATCGCTGGGCAGCTCTTGCCCGGACCTTGGCCGCTTCATTTTCACGGTTCTTGCCTGGGGCAGAGGTAACAAGTGATTCAAGCAGACGCGTGATCGTTGCTGACACCTCATCGACGGCGAGGTTGAATGCGGCTTGATTTGCCATAGATGGTTTCGTCGAGCCGCTGATCTTGCGCACGAATTGAAGAGAAGAAGCACGTATTTCCTCATCCGTCGCCGGAGGCTCGAAGTTAAATAGAATCTTTATGTTTCTGCACATTTCCCCACCCGTTATTGTGTCGCCCTGTTATTCAGTTCGATTGTCACCAGTATCTGGCGCCGTGGCTGCCTATGCAAGCTCCGTCGCAGGAACGCGAGAGGCCGATGCGACGATTGGTAATGCGGTACGATTCCGGGATAATGCGGGCACACACTCGCATTGGGAGCGGTACGCATGGCCACAGCTTCGGCACGTCACATATTGGTGGATTCGGAAGAGCAATGTCAGGAACTCAAGAATCAGATTGAGGGAGGGGCCAATTTTGCAGATTTGGCCAAGCAATTTTCTTCATGCCCGTCCGGCCAAAAGGGCGGCGATCTTGGACAATTTGGTCCCGGCATGATGGTCAAGGAGTTTGACGAGGTTGTATTCAGTGCAGACGTCAATACCGTGCAGGGCCCGGTGAAGACTCAGTTCGGATATCACCTGTTGGAAGTGACCGAAAGAACTGACTGAAGTACTTCTTTTGATCTCGCGTTCGGCGGCGTCTATATCCCGGCTGGAATATCGATGCCTGCTCCGACAAGAGTCGGGCTTTTGCTAAGAAAAACATTAAGAAATCTGCGAGGCGTGACCACGTTCGCTGCCTGTACGGTAAACACCGTATTCTGGTTCGTCCCCATAGTCCTGTTCGGTATTTTCAAGTTTCTAATTCCCGTTCCGGGATTTCGCCGGGTTCTGACTGAATGGATCATGACTGCTGGCGAGTGTTGGGTGGAAGGGAATGCCGCCATCTTCGGAATGAAGAACACGGATCTATTGGATGTTTGCGGCCTCGAGGGCTTGAGTCGAAAAAACTGGTATCTCGTGATATCCAATCACCAGACCTGGCTCGATATCATAGTACTTCAGGTCGTGATGAACCGCCGTATTCCATTTCTCAAATTCTTCATCAAGCAGCAACTCATCTGGTTTCCGTTTCTGGGGCTTGCCTGGTGGGCGATGGACATGCCGTTCATGAAGCGATACTCGAAGTCTTATCTGGCAAAATATCCGGAAAAGAGGGGTTTGGACTTCGAGGCAACCCGTGCCGCTTGCAGCAAGTTCAGGAGTACACCGACCACTGTTTTCAATTTCGTGGAAGGAACCCGGTTTACGCCGGAAAAGAAGATCAGGCGAAACTCCCAGTTCAACAACCTGCTACCGCCGCGAGCCGGCGGGATAGCTTTGGCTCTTACGAGCATGGGTAGTATGTTTAATACCGTTCTGGATGTCACTCTGGTGTATCCCGGGGGTGCGGCGCAGTTCTGGGCAATGTGCTGCGGTGAGTTTGACGGGGTGATCGTCGAAATCAGCAAACGGCCGATCGATAAATGGATGATCGACGGTGACTACGAAATTGATCGGGAATATCGGAGTCGCTTTCACAAGTGGCTAACACAGATTTGGCAGGAAAAGGACGCGCGGATCGACGAGTTACGGAGCGAACAACGGGTGCAAAAGACCGGATTCCCGTGACGACTTCGCGTACCATATGACTTCACGCCCAGCCAACGGGAAAGGCAATGTTGGGTAGCCGGAATTACGACACGGTAGCTTTCGACGTCAGAGATAACGCGACGATGCTGTTCTTCGCGAAGACAACGGCGACGGGCGATATCGGCGAGTACTTGCTGCTGATGCGTGCCGAGGGGGAGGGTTTCGATGAGGCGATCTATATCGAAGTTAATGAACAACAGTTCACCGGCCGCGACAAGATTGCCGAAGCAAGACTAACCGGAAATATGCTGACCCTCGAACTGCACGAGCCCGCCGACGAACTCGACGGCGCCAGCAAAATCGTCCTCACCTATGACGAGACGCCTGAGAACCAGGCCAATGTCGAAGCAGGCGTCATTCGGGTCCTCGGTAATACGCTTGCGGGCGGTAACGCCTGAGGAATCAGGCAAATGCTCGAACTGCGGCCCAACTGCGAAAACTGTGATTGCGATCTGCCACCTGAGTCCAGGGTTGCGATGATTTGCACGTTCGAATGCACCTTTTGCCGAAAGTGCGTCGACGAGGTATTTCAGGGCGTCTGCCCGAATTGCGGCGGCAACCTGGAGCCGAGACCGGTCAGACCGGCCGAACTACTGAAGAAGCATCCGGCTTCTTCGAGACGGATCACGCGGGCATGAGTGGAGCATGACGACCTGGAGTGTCTACCTGCTTCGCTGCGCGGATGGCAGTCTCTATACAGGAATCGCGACAGACGTATCCAGAAGGCTTGCCGAACACGCTGAGAGCGACAAAGGCGCCAAATACCTTCGCGGCCGCGGTCCGCTCGAACTGGTCTTTCATCAGAAAATCGGAGATCGAAGCCTCGCTTTGAGAGTCGAACACCGGGTCAAGCGGTTTCCGAAAGCATTCAAGGAAGATCTTTGCCGTCTGCCGGCTCGCATTGACGAGCTAGTGAAGCAGATCGCCCTGCAAAGCGGCTGATCCGGCCCAGTCGTTCAGTAAAAGACCGCGGGTTCGCCAAAGGTCGGACGTAGAATCTCGATTCCATAATCGCTCGCTCTGGCCAATGCGGTCAGCCATTGTGCGGATGCGACAACATTGTCGATTGACGTGGGATACAGCCCGATTTTCCCGAATGGCTGAGTGAAGTCGTCATGATGAATGATGTAGACTCGCGTCGCGCCCGTGCTTTCGACAACCTGGTGCCAATAATCACTGGTGTATTTGCGACCCTGACTCGTCAGGCCGGCGATACTCATCATCACTATGTCCGCCCGCGTCTCTGCCAATGCTCCGTCAATGAATCCGGCGCTGCCGTGAACGAGTGTGGTGCCCAACGGGTGAGAAATCAGCAAGGACCAGCTACCGCCCTCGCGCCATTCGGTAATATCTGCGGGTTGTTTCAAAGGCTCCGACATGAAACCGGAGATCAGGTGATCGTCGCCGACGCTGTTCGGCACATGCCTGGATGTAATAAAAGTGACAGAGAACTTTCCAAACTCCAGGGTGTCGCCGTTAGTGACTAGAATGATCTGCTCATCCGGGACCCCGGCACCGCGTGCGATGTTGACTGTCGACTCTGTGCCGACGACTGAGGCGCTGGACCGGTTGGCGATGGCGCCAATGTCCATCGCATGGTCATAGTGAGAGTGTAAAGGGATCACCGCCGCGAGACGCCGCACCCGAAATTCGTCAAGCACATAGTCGATAGTGGCAGCGTCTGAAATTACGGGCCGGCGAAGAATGACATCGAAAATACTCGGCCGCGAGAAAAAGCCATCTATGAGGATCTGCGTTTCGTCGTCGTCGAAGAGCAAAGTCGTAACACCGAGCCAGGTCACTTTTACGCCGCCGGCGCCGGTTTGCGTTACCTCAGACGTTGGCAGTTTCAGAGCATCGATGGGCGGGCGGTCCTGCCAGAGAAAAATACTTCCCGGTATGATCACGATCGCCGCTATGGCAATTATGATTGCTGTTCTCCTCAACCAGGCCATCATTCTGTTCATTCGCTCACCATACCATTAACGAATGTCCGATTTGGACACGGGAGCACCTCTGCTATGGTTGACAATCTGAAGGTCGCAAAACGAGAGATAAGAACGATGAACATGAATCAGGTGACTCTGCCGGCTCTGAATCTTGCCGATTCGGTTTCGTTCTACCGCAAACTGGGTTTACTTCAAATTGTGGATTCGAAGGATTACGCGCGGTTCGAATGTCCGGATGGCGACGCCACTTTTTCGATTCACGTAGCAGGTGAATCGGAGGTGGGCGTTGGTGCTGCTACTTATTTCGAACATGAAGATCTGGACGCACTTTGTGAGCACCTGAAAGACGAGGGTCTCGATTTTTCTCAAATGCCCAGGGACGAGAGCTGGCTATGGCGCGAGGCCTGGCTCGATGATCCTTCCGGGAATGCGATCTGCCTCTACTGGGCCGGCGAAAACAGAAAGAATCCGCCCTGGCGGGTAGATTAAGACAGATTCTATTGTCCGACCGCAATCCGCGCCAGGTGCCCGGCGATCGGTGCAAGATAGTTACCCATCGCGTATCCGAGCAGGGCCATTAGTATCGAGACCGGCACCAGACTCGGCCTGTGAAAAGCCGCGACGATGGGTGCCGATGCTGCAGCGCCAATATTGGCTGCCGATGCGATAGCGACGCTGTGGACGTCGACTCTGAACAGCTTTGCCCCGACCAGGCAGAATGCGCCGTGTATAAAAATCCAGATAAATGCGCCGAGCAGGAATGCAGGCGCCTGCCCGAATCCTGCGATGCTGGCCCTTGCTCCCATGCCGGCAACGAATATGTAAATCATTGCGGTGCCGATGGCAGTGGGATTGGGCAATCGCGATACGGGCGTGGTCGAGAGCGCCAGTGCGATCGTCGTAATCAAAAGAATGCGCCAGGTCGATTCCGATAACAGGGTTTCGAGGGACGGATAGCTTTGCATCATTGCATTAAAGAAAATCGACGCAAGAGAACTGGCGACCCAGGTGACACCGATGGCGATGGCCGTAAGGTAGATATAGTCGCGCATAACCGGCGCCCGCTCTTCTTCGATAACAGCGTCGGATGCAGCATCCATCAGGCGCATGCGATCTTCCGGTACGTTTGCCCATGCATTAAATCGGTCTGCAAAATTTCTGGACGCGAGAAGTAGCGGTAGCCAGACAATGTAGACAACATTATCGGCGAGTACAGCAAGACCGAACTGCTCTGGCGGCGTGTTCAACATCTCACTTGTTGCGGCCATGTTACCGGTGCCGCCAATCCAGCTTCCGGCTAACGCGCCGAAGCCCGTCCAGGCGTCCGGAGCGAGCCACTTGTGTACCAGCACGTATGCGATGACGGCACCGACCATTACGCCGGCCGTGCCCATCAGCATGACGAGGACACCTTTTCCCATGATGCGAACGGCGGCTGGTACGTCGACCTTCAACAACATCAAAACAATGAAGGCTGGCAATACATAGCTGCTCAATCCGGGGTAGACGGCTGAGTCGCTCGGGATTACGTCAAGGTTGTTGAGAAAAACCGGCGTCGCATAGATAAACAGTAACGGTGGAAGATACTGGAAAAACGTCCACTCCGTGACTTGATCGATAAAGAACCAGAAAGCCGCAACCGCGCACAAAACGGCGAGCACGCCACCGGGAGAGCTAATCAATGCATCCGACATAGTTTTGACCTGTGCTACAGATTTGCAGCGGAGTATATCTAAATTCGTCTGCGGGACGGACAATCCTGCTCTTAGATATCTGGGATTACTGGTCTGAATCCAATCGTACACACTCTGTTAGATCGGCTGTGGCCTCGGTGGCGGGTTCCGGCCGGAAAGCGGTCGGTCGAGTGTTACGATGGCGACAGGCAGAAAGCGAGCCAAAGCCGCCCTAGATCGATTGTTGCAATTCGTTCCACTCATCGCGAGTAATCCGGTAAATCGGACTGTCTTTGCCGTAACATCGCGTTCGACCACGGTCGAGCAGACCGGATTTTTCGAGGACTTTCTTCGACGCGACGTTATCCTCGTCGACTGATGCAACGACTTCATTCAGCGAGACTTCCTGAAACGCGAACTGAAGTAGGCGCTTGCATACTTCTGTTGCATATCCCCGCCCCCATGCCGATCGTTTGAGGAAATACCCGATTTCTATATCGGCGTCCGGCATCTGCCCCATAACGACGAGGCTGAAGTCTGTGTCGTCCAAATCGATCGGCAAGGGCAAAAGGTATGAATCTCCGAGTTTTTCACCGGTCCTTCGGTCCGCGATACACCAGATTCCGATGCCACCATTGCCTCCTCGTTTGGTCGAATTCGTCATTTCCTGACGGATCTCCGCCTCGGTCATTACATCGCAGATATATTTGACGACATCAGGATCAGTCCACATCTCCAATGCGAGGTCGAGGTCATCAGCTACAAAGGGGGTAAGCCGTAGGTGCTCCGTGAATATCTCCAGCTCCATCTGTCAATCATTCCTAAAAAACAGGCAGACTTCCAGTCGCGGCCGGCTGCTTCTGGCCGAAAGCTGCCCTTAAGAACAGCGGTTATTTGCTAGTCTGAACGTCCGCATTCGAGAAAAGCAGACATTCAGTCTGCGACCTGTGAAATCGGGCCGTCGCATGTCTGCTTTACACCCGGAAGCGGACATTAGGATGGTAGAGTGCCGAACGACCGCTAACGACCCAAAGCGGACATTCCCAATTCTGCGGTCGATACGGATTGTGTGTCCCGCGGCAACAGCGTAAGCATTCATTCATGGGGCTGGTGTCAGAACTCAGGCGACGCAATGTGCTGCGCATGGCGGTGCTATATGCGGTGGCTGCCTGGCTGGTCATGCAGGTGGTCGAGGTGATGATGTCCGTCGCCGGATTGCCGGCTTGGGCTGGCCGCACCACATTTGCCGTGCTCGCCATCGGCTTCCCAATTGCCCTGATCTTCTCCTGGTTCTATGAGATTACTCCTGAGGGCATCAGTCTAGAGAAAGACGTTGATCCTCAAAAATCGATAACTCACATTACCGGTCGAAGACTGGACTTTATCGTCATCTCGCTGTTGTGTGCGGGGCTCATCCTGTTTGCTTACGACAAGTGGTGGCAACCCGCTCCATCAGATCAATCCATTGCGGTTTTGCCGTTCGAGAACATGAGTGGTGATCCTGACCAGGAGTATTTTTCAGACGGCATTTCCGAAGAACTGCTGAACGTACTGTCCAAATTACCCGGCCTCCGGGTAGTAGCACGTACCTCGTCATTTCAGTTCAAGGACGAGAACCGGGACATCATCGACATTGGCCAACAATTGAATGCGGCCTTCGTTCTGGAAGGCAGCGTCCGCAAGGCAGGCCCTCAAGTACGCATCACCACCCAGCTGATCGACGCCAGCAACGGCTTCCATCTCTGGTCGGAGACCTATGACCGGGAACTTGAGAATATCTTCGCAGTGCAGGACGAGATATCAGCAGCCATCGTTGAATCCCTGAAGGAACATCTGGGACTTCAGGTTGAGGTAGCACCCCGGGTCATTGCGGCAGCAAATACCGAGGCTCACGATGCTTACCTGAGAGGCCGGCATCTGGTGGTGCAGCGCACGCGGGCTACCATTGAGGGTGCTGTTGGCGAGTTTGAAAAGGCGATAGTGCTCGACCCCGAGTATGCGCTTGCCCATGCGGAGTTGGCGATGACGTTCCTCTTGCTGGAGCGCACTGGTTATGGTGACCTGACCCGCACCGAAGCCCTTACCAGAGCAGCACCCCATGTCGAGCAGGCAATGGCCCTTGATCCGACCCTCGCCGAAGCCCACGCCGCCGCCGGTCTTCTTTTAGGGTATCAGCAGAATCTGGAAGACGCCCTGACACACTTCGGGCAGGCCATCCAGATCAACCCCAACTATGCCATCGCCTATAACTGGATGGGAAATCACCTCGCTGAACTCGGACGTTATGACGAGATTTTTGGGATACGAGAGAAGGCGCTGCGGCTCGATCCCGTGTCGAAGCCGAATATAAGCAACTACGTATTTGCACTGATCCAAAGGAATCGGCTGGACGAGGCCGACCGGGAACTGCAAAAGCTCGCTTCCATCGCCCCGGACTTTTACGCGAGGATGCGGGCTGTCCAAACGTCCCGCGGCGGGAAATGGGCCAACGCGGTCCTGGGCAACCTGGACGCCTTGACAATCGATCCACAGTCGATGTGGTCGAGGAATAACCTGACCCGGTATTTCGCCACCATCGGGCTCGAAAAAGAGACGCTTGCTATTTCGGAACAGCTGCAGCCCGTTGTGCTGGGTTGGTTTGGAAAGCCCGAGGATGCAGTTACGACCGCGGAGGCGCTCGTTGCCGAGGACCCGAATTCTCTTTACGCACACGGTACTCTGGGGATGGCTCTGGCCAGTGCCGGTGATTACGCCCGCGCCCGGCCCATCCTGGAGGAGATGTGGAAACTGAGCGGTGGGAGGATAGCGCGCGCCAGCCTGTTTCCAACCACTGCCGCAGCAGCATTGATCATCATCCGCCGTGATGCTGGTGAAAATGCCGAGGCCGGCGAACTCGTGGCGGCGATACGGGACAATGTGCGCCGCTATCGTGAGGCCGGGATTGTCGGGGGCAGTCTGTTCTATTGGGATAGCGTTGACTATCAAGAGGGCCTTGTCGCGTATCTGAGCGGCGAGCACGAGAAAGGCCTAGCGCTGATCGCCAAGGCGGTGGAAGACGGGTTTTTCATTCCACCCAGTGAGGCTTATTTGCAAACGCTATATGACGATCCAGGTTTTGCTCCGATCCGTGCGAGCCAGGAGGCCCGTCAGGCGCGCGAGCGACAAAAGTTCTTAAATGTCGTATGCACCGATAATCCCTACGCGGCCTTTTGGCAACCTGCCGAGGGGACTTGCGAGGAATTTGCTGTAGTGGGTGGGAACTGACTCATTACAATGTCCGCTTTTGGCCGAAAGCGGCCCCTCAAAATCCTCTAAATTCACCTATCTGAACGTCCGCTTTTGGGCAAAGCGGACATTAGGCTAAACTGGCCCAAAAGGTCCGCTAACGACCCAAAGCGGTCACTCAAAATACGTGCATAGTTTAGCCACGGCACAATAAATTGGAGTTGCCAATGGACTCAAACGAACTAAATAAGTGGCTTGTGCTGGTTGCGAACATTGGGGTTCTACTCGGTCTTGCATTAGTCATATATGAAATTCGGCAAAACTCAGATTTGATGCAGGTTCAAATCAGTCAAGCGCGGGCCGATGCTGCAATGGAAAGCAATCAGCAGACCTTTGAATCCGCGTACATACCGACGATTCTCGTAACGATCCAGCAAGGAGGCGAGCTTTCAGATGAGGACATGGTTCGCTATGTAACATGGTTCCGTTCACAGAATCGAAACCAAGAAAACGTTCTTAGCCAATACCAGTTCGGAATGCTCGACGAAAATATACCGCGATCCATCAAGGATTTTGCGCGCGCCACAATTTGGCAATCGGAGTATTCTCGCGAGGCGTGGCGGATCACTAAACCGGGTTATTCTGACCAGTATATCGCCTTCATTGAGATTGCGAGTGAGAGCGAACTAGTAGATTAAGCTGCCGTCGAACGGCCGCTTGTGGCCGAAAGCCGCCGGTCATTTCGACGTATATCTAGAGTTTTGAATGACCGCTTTCGGGAAAAGCAGACGTTCAGATTTTGATTTTGAAAGTCGTTGTGGAACGATCGATTTGCACCTGTTAGCGGCCATTCAGATGGTGTGATACTGACACACCTAGGAAAAACTGAGCTGAGCGCTCAAATCCTTGCGAGTTTCGTCGTCGGTCAATGCCGCTGCCTTGACGGTCATCCAAACCGCATCCCAGTCCTTAATCTTGCAGGGACCGAATACGAACTTCGCAATATAGCTATTCAGATCGCGCACATGAATAACATTTTTCTCCAGCGGCGATGTGAATTGCACGCTGCCGGTAAACACGACCAGATTGGCTACAGGCACATCCGGCTCTACCTTTTGTAAAGCTTTCGTCCTTCCTTCGTTTTGAATCATCGGGTTCAGGAACTTGCGCCGCTGAATGCCGTCGACGTTTGTCCATTGCGGTTCCTTCACTCCCCCAAAGACGATGCCGTTGTAATGTTTGGTCTGTACACAAATGATTCCACCGGATGTCAGGATCGCATAGTCAATTTTCGTTAGCCCGCCGTAGGCACCAGGCAAAATGAAGTCCTCCAGTACGTTGCGACTCCTGTGCTTCAGTATTCTTCGAATACGGCGTTTGCCGAATTCTGCCGTAACGATACTTGCTATACGGGTAGCGGATGCCCGAAACGCAAGCGTCAGCAGCAGGGCGCAGGCAATCGCTATCAGAAACAGTGCGGGGCCGACATTCGTCAAGCCAGTGACTACTTCTGTCGAGGCATCCTCAGCAACCTGCATTGCCTTGACCGGTACCGCGTCGGCAGCAATGGCCGTCGTGGCTGCGAGCCAGCCAGACAACGCGGAAAATACTGGTATCGAGCGAGAGGCCATGGAACGAGATTAGAATTATTCTGCAGTGTAAGCATCGTAGTGGGTCACGTTTTGGAAATCTAGCGGTCGGCAGACGTGAAATGGCGTGGTCTGACCGCTAAACGGGGGCCGGGTAGGCCAGATAGTAGCCGTCGACACGGGCCAGTCTGATCTGTGTTCCGTAGGTAGCCAGCAGGTTCTCCTCAGTGAGGACTTCTTCCTTGGGCCCGTCGGCAACGATCGCACCTTCGCGCAGAAGCACGATTCGCTCGATATCAGGCGGTATTTCATTGAGGAGGTGGGTTACGAGTACGATGTTTTTTCCCTTGCTGACCAGATCGCGAATGCGTGCCAGATAGTCGAAGCTGGCGGACAAATCGAGACCTGCCGTCGGTTCATCAAGGATAAGGGTGTCCGGGTCATGCACGAGCGCGCGTCCGAGCAGGCAACGCCGTTGCTGACCGGTCGACATCTTTGCGAGTGGCGTCTCGGCCAATGATTTGACACCAAGGTCGTGCATGACCTGCATCGCTGCGTCTTTTTGCGCGTCGCTGATTCGTTCGGCGAGAAATCCGTGTATGCCGACGCTGGACAGATAACCGGAAAGCACGACATCGAGACCCGAGATCGTTCCTCGATACTTTGCTTGAAGATCATGTGAAACAACACCGATGCGCGAACGAAGCTCCCACACATTCCATCTCGATCGCCCGAGAATGCGAACCCGTGAATCGTCATTAAGGACCGGATAAATCTCCCGGTTGACGACCTTGAGCAAAGTGGTCTTGCCCGAGCCGTTCGGCCCCAGGACCGCCACGTGTTCCTGTTGCTCGATTGTCAGGCTGAAATTCTCGAAGACGCGAGTGCTGCCGCGAAAAATTGTCGCGTTGCGGATATCGATGAGAGGAACGTCAGGCATCAAGAATCATGCGTTGCTATTTCTCATAAGACGCCAGGCGTCAGACTTGCTGTGTTTTCCATTTTCCGCGGCGGAAAAAGAGCACGGCCAGGATCGTCAGGGTGGTCTCCGCAATAATAAGGGATGTAAAGACGCCATTTGGCCCGAATTTCATAGGCGCTGCCAGCCAGTAAGCCAGCGGGATCTGCAGCACCCAGAAGCTGATGAAATTCAGCACGGACGGCGTGTAGGTATCGCCGGCACCATTCATTGCCTGAATTACGATCATGCCGACTGCATACATTGGATAGCCGATTCCCAGAATCCGAATACAACTCGTACCGTAGCGAACGACCTCCGGTTCGCCGGAAAACAAACCGACAATCTGCGGAGCGAGCGCCACGGATACCAGACCGAGGATGCTCATAAAGACCGCGTTATAGCGAGACGCGCGCCATACGGATTTTTCGGCACGGTCAGGACGCCCGGCACCGAGGTTCTGGCCGACCAGTGTGGCTGCGGCGTTGCCGAGGCCCCAGGCGGGCAGGAACGCGAACTCGATCAGACGCAGCGCGATTGTGTAGGCGGCGATAGGCGAGCTGCCGTACAGAGCAACGATTCGCATGATTACAATCCAACTCGCGGTGGCTATCAGAAACTGGCCGATCCCGCCGATGGATATCCTGATCATACGTGTGATGATTTTCGGAACAAAAGCACATTGCCGGAGAGTCAGTTTCAATCTGCCATTCCCTGCGAACAACGCGTAGACGAGGTAGGCAACGCCGATACCGCGGCCAATCGTTGTTGCTACGGCAGCACCTGTGACCCCGAGTTCCGGAAACGGGCCAAGACCGAATATCAGACAGGGATCGAGCACGATATTAATCACATTTGCGAGCGTCAGTGATCGTAGTGCGATCGGCGCATCACCGGCGCCCCGAAACGCGGCATTGAGGAGAAACAGAAACAATATGCTGGCGGACCCGCCGAGCAGCATGGCAGTGAATCCTTTGCCTTCGGCAATAACGGTCGCGTCAGCACCGATCAGTCGCAGCAGGTCGGCCGCGTAAGTCACGCCCGTGTATCCGATCACGACAGCCATTGCGGCGCCAATCCAGATTGCCTGCCCGGTAACCACGGCCGCGGCCTCGCGATCCTTTTCTCCCATGCGGCGCGACACCATGGCTGTTACGCCCATGCCGAGCCCGATGGCCACCGCGTAGAGTACCGTTACCAACGCTTCAGTGAGACCCACGGCGGCGATGGCGTTGGTACCCAACCTTGAGACGAACGCGATGTCGACGACGGCAAAGATTGCTTCCATGGCCATCTCGAGCATCATCGGTATAGCCAGCAAGCCCAGCGCACGGCCGATCGGGCCGACCGTAAAGTCGGTCTCATTATCGCTGAGAGACTCTCTGACAAACGCTCGGGCGACGGTCCAGGTACTTTCCTGTGGTTTGTTCAAGCTAATTTCGGGAGAAGGATCTTCCCCATTCCTGTTCCCACTCGGTGATTAGCTCGCGATTGTCGTGCTGCCAGGGATGGAAGTCTTTCCTGTAAAAACTCAGGTATGCGAAGAATATGCGGCGGAGTATGCCCGGCTTGATAAAAAGGTACTTCAGGCCATCAAGCCACACCCGCAGGCTCCAGAGCTTGCCATCATTTTTTAGCATGATGCATAAATTTCGGAACGTGTCTCTGAAGAAGAAGAAGGTGTTCATTATTAATGCCTGTCGCCGTTCGCCGATCGTGCCACCGACCGCGATGAAGACATCGAAAGCAACCGCTTTATGCTCTGTTTCCTCGACGCCATGCCATAGCCAAAGCGCTGCCACGTGCGGATCGGCGCCCTCGAGCGCGTCCTTGTGCCTGAGCATGTCATTCGCCATGATCGCCGTCAGATGTTCGCTCGCGACTGTACCGGCGAGCCGTCGTCTGGCAGATAATTCCCGGTACGCCCAGGCCATTCTGTCTCGAAGCGGCCGCTCGAATCTCACGAGATCGTAGCCTCGCCTTTCGCATAACAGCTCGTTGTATTTCTGGTGTTGCAATCGGTGCGTTGCTTCCTGCCCCTGAAACGATGTTATTTCCCCGATTAAACGCTGGTCGTCTATGTTATTTCTGAAAAAACGAACGCTGTCGATAAAGAATTTTTCTCCAAGCGGAAAAAGCATCGACATGGCATTGAAGTAGGCAGTTTTGAAGGCGCTGCCGCCGTGCCAGTCCCGGGTAAGCGATTGCGCGAGCTCGAATGACGGTCGGCGCACGCCGAACTTCAGGGCATCAGGACTTTGGCTTTGTTTGTTCATCGTCAACGTAATCTATTTACCGGTGTCGTCGCGCAACAGGGTTTCCAGCTCCCGAGCCGTATCCTTCGCAGACTGTATCAGGCGTTCTTCATCATGATGTATCGCATGCTGCTCGTCCAACAGCTGTTTGTCACGCTTACGAAACGTATCGACGGCGCGTTGAGCTTCATCCTCGCCGAAGCCGAGCAATTTGAGAACTCGCCCGCTCAACGCCAGGCTGGACAACAGAGTCTCGCGGAAAATATGAGTAATACCGAGATCCATAAGCTTGTGTGCATGTCGCCGGTTTCTGGCACGAGCGATTATTTCAAGGTTCGGAAAATATTTTATGACCGTCTCGGCGACCTTCACCGACGATTCGATATCGTCGATGGCCAGGACAAACAATTTTGCCCGACCTGCGCCAGCAGCGCGCAACAGTTCGACACGGCAGGCATCGCCGAAATGAACATTGCTGCCGTAGCTGCGGACCACATCAACCTGTGATGAATCGATCTCGAGCGCAGTGAAGGAATGTCCCTTGATGCGCAACAGGCGCCCGACGATTTGCCCGACCCGGCCGAACCCGGCGATGAGCACCGCGTCTCCCTCATCCTGCATGGCGTCATATTCCGGGTCGTCCTTTTCCTCCATGCGTCCGCCGATATGCTCACTGATCAGGTATACAAGCGGCGTCAGCATCATCGATACCGCGACTCCCAGAATCAGCTTGTCGATCAACATTCTGTCGATGATGTTTTCCCGCGCAACGAGCGCAAACAGAACAAACGCGAACTCGCCTCCCTGCGACAATACCGCAGCAAGACTCATGGCACTCCGGGTATCACACAATCCGAACTTTCTTGCGAGCGGAAAAAGGACCGCCGCTTTCGCGAGCATCAGCACGGTGACGATCAGCAGAATCGTTACCGGCTCCTGCAACAGCAATCCGATGTTAACGGACATGCCGACAGCGATGAAAAAGAGTCCGAGAAGCAGCCCTTTGAACGGTGCAATGTCGCCTTCAAGCGCATGCCGGTATTCCGAGTCGGCCAGGAGCATGCCGGCGATAAATGCGCCAAGCACCATCGACATACCAGCAAGTTGCATTATGAGCGCGGCGCCAATGACAACCAGCAGCGCTGTTGCCGTGAAGATCTCCGGCATATTCGTGCCGGCCACAATGCGGAGTATCGGACGCAGCAGGTAACGCCCACCGATTATCAGGCCGGCAATCGCGGCCAGCATGATTCCCACGCTCAACGGGTTAAAGCCACCCGATGCCCGACTGCCGATCAGCGGCAAAAGCGCGATTAGAGGAATTACAGCCAGGTCCTGAAAAAGCAGGATGGAGAATGCGGCGCGCCCATGGCTCGTTGTTAGTTGCTTCTTTTCCGCCAGGAGCTGAAGCACGAACGCAGTCGAGGACAATGCAAGTATCAACCCGGTCACTGCGGCGGCCGTCGGTGTAAAACCGTACGCCCACGCGAGCAGGCCAATGACGATCGCGCTTAGAGACACCTGCGCACTGCCGAGCCCGAAGACCATGCGGCGCAGCACCCAGAGACGTGACGGTTGCAGTTCGAGTCCGATGATGAACAAAAGAAAGACAACGCCAAGCTCTGCGAAGTGCAGTATGTGTTCGGGATCACGGATGAAACGAAAGCCGAACGGGCCGATGATGATTCCAGCCGCGAGATAGCCGAGCACCGAGCCGAATCCCAGTCGTTTGCTGAGCGGCACTGCGATAATCGCGGCGGCGAGATAGATTATGGCCTCGGCGAGCAAACTCAAAACGTGTCCTGCTTATTTCCTGAAAAATTGTTCGTCTGGACAACGGGCAGTTTAGCCCGCGGATGCCTTTGCTGGCTATTCTCCTTTGCATTAAACTAGCGCAAATTTTGCAGGGACAGACCATGAGCCAACACATCAAGAATTCGCCGAATATCCTCATTGGGCTGATTTCTGTCCTGTTTTGTATTGTTGCCTGTGAACCGCCCGGGACGGCGGTGAATGCCGAACGGTCGGAAGCAGCCGAACATGTCGATGCCATGTCGCGCGAGCACGCTGACGACGTTGCGACACCGAATGAAGCGGCAAGTATTGCACCGGACCAACCAGTGAATACGGTCAAAAAGATGGCTTATGCAGAAGTCGAGGCCGAAATTAGCCACGGGCACTTCGTCATTCCCGATGACATGATCGAACCGTACCCGGCGATCATTGTGATTCACGAATGGTGGGGTCTGAATGACGGTGTGCGGGCAATGGCAGACCGTCTGGCTGCGTTGGGATACATTGTGTTGGCCGTCGACCTTTATGGTGGCGAGATTGCCACGACCCCTACTGAAGCCAGGGATCTCATGATGAAGGTCGTTGAGAATCCCGATCGTGCGGTTGAAAATATTCGACAGGCTTACGAGTTCTTGAGAGATACGGCAGGTGCACCGCGAATTGCGTCGCTCGGCTGGTGCTTCGGCGGCGGCTGGTCACTGAATACTGCATTGCTGTTTCCTGACGAACTTGATGCTGCTGTTATTTATTACGGGCAGGTGACAAACAGTGAAAGCAAGCTCGAAGCATTGAACGTGCCAATACTCGGTATTTTCGCTGCCGAGGACACCAGCATACCCGTTCAGACCGTGCACGGCTTCGAGCAGGCGTTGAAGAACCTGGGCAAGACTTACGAAATTGAAATTTTTCCCGGCGTCGGCCATGCTTTTGCCAATCCCACAGGAAGAAACTATAGCGCTGACGCTGCCGACAAAGCCTGGGTACAGACCGTCGCATTTCTTGATAGCTACCTCACCGCATCCGACGAAGAGTGAGTTAACTGATTAGTCGTCCGCACGCGTCGGGGCGGCGCATTCCAGAACTACGTCAAGTGGTTTGGTCACGTACAGCATTGATTGTTCGGAATCTGTCGCGCATCGCAGTGAGGCCTGTGCCGACAGAACGCCTGGAACGGTAATTCTGCTCTGAATTGACGGGTCCGGCGTATTCAGGTCGCTGACGACACAAAACTTCTCAACACGTAACGGCGCAATCTGGATCGCCGGAATCCTGAATTCCAGTTTCAACTCCCGGCCTGTCTGCAGCTGTTCTGCATTAAACGACGTTCTGCTGTCAGCGACACTTATCGACACCGAGTCCGGATGCCAGTTTGTGTCGCAGTCGACCGTCAATGTCATGACATACGTCAGACCGGGAAGGCTCATGGCCATTCGACCGGCGCGCCGCGGCGCTACGGTAACAATAGGCACGTCCGCGCTTATCCCGAAATCATGAACGGGCTCCGCTTCAGCGGCAAACGAGAGAGGAGCGATGGTCGCGACAAAACCGAATATTAATGCCGGGCGCATACGTGTAAGGCTACGACAACGCGGGAGTAAAAGACACGGGTCCGTCCCGTGGTACGCTTACCTTGATGAACAACACCGCTAAAATTACCTACAAACTGGCGCGCCGAATTACAATTCTGGCCGTCGGCAGTACCGTTCTTCTTATCGGCATCGTCATGATAGTAACGCCCGGCCCGGCCATCGTTGTCATTCCACTCGGGCTCGCGATACTTGGCGTTGAATTCGCCTGGGCGAAGAGCTGGCTGAAAAAGATTCGCGAAGGAATAACCGCGCAAAACGCGAAGCGGCACGGCCGACGCGCAGAGCATCATCGCGATCGCCACCGATAGGCAGGTTCTTAAAAAAAGAAAGGAGCCGGAGCAGCTAAATCTGAAATCATCTAGCGGGCCGATCCGACACGGAGCGGTCTCCGGCTCCCTAACAGGGAGCGGCAATGGCTTTTGCCGCCTGGACCTCCTGGTCCATACTCGGGGTGGCGTTACCCGGACGTTCGGGGGAGAGATGTCCGGGTAGCGGCCTGCCGCCGGGTTATACGGGGCGTTTCTTTTACGCTTCGCCCGCGATTAACAGGGATATGCGGCCGATAAGCGTTATATCAAGATCCAGTCGGGTGTCTGCCTCGACAGCCCTGGCCGCGTCTTCGACGGCAGCCTCATTAGCCTGCCTGGCCTGCTCTCTGCTGGTTTCCTCGATCTGCTCGGACGAGGCCTCTGTCGTATCGAAGCTTTCGCTGTCGTCGGCCATAGCCGGCACCGCGCTGCCAGCGACTGCGAAAAGCAGCAGGGCGGCAATCGTTGCCGGGTTCATTAATCTGGTTCTTGCGTTCATTTCTCTGTCCTTGTGAGGTTGGGGCGGCAATAGTCCGTCTTGTCGCAGATACTGATTGCACAAGTCGTGCCAACCCACAAAACTGTGTAATTACAGCAAGTTACTGTTTCAGGTGACCTCACGGTATTCCGTGATTTACGGAATACCGTGACAATTATCACGGTTTTCCGTATAAAGAGCCGTCATGGCGAAACTCAACGATTATCACTGGCTTTTTCGCAAGGCACCGGCCATGGCTACCCTGATCGACGGCGATGGCCGGTACCTCGATGTGAACGACGCTTTGCTGGGTCGGCTGGGCTATGCGAGGCAGGACATGATTGGCCGCAGACCGGCAGAGTTCGTCTCCGAGGCAAGTGCACGGCGAATCGAGAGTGAATTCGTGCCGACTCTCAGGCGCACCGGAAAGCTCGAAAACAAGCCGATTGCATTCCTGACGAAATCAGGCGATGAGGTTGACTGCCTCACCAACGCACTGGTCGAACACGACCCGGGCGGAACGTTCGTGCGCACGGTCGCGATATATACCGAATCGGCAGACCAGGCCAAGGCAGACTTCAAATATCGAGATCTGTATCGGGCGACGCCGGCGATGCTGCATACAGTTGATGCCAACGGCTGCATCGTGACCGTGACCGATCACTGGCTGCAGAAAATGGGTTATACCCGCGACGAAGTTGTCGGCCGGCCGATCCTGGAGTTCTTTAGCAACGCCTACCGAAAGAAATTCGCCGGCAACCGGGTGCAAAGGATAATCGAAGAGGGGGAATTCAACAACGAACAGCGACAAATGGTAAGCAAGGACGGCATCGTGCTTGATCTCCTGATGTCCGCCATTTCCGAAAGAGATTCCTCGGGTCGGGTGAACCAGATGCTGGTTGCGTCGAAAGACGTGACGAAGCGTAATCGTGCCGAGCGAGCACTGCGCACGTCACTTGCCGAAAACGCGCGTCTGCGCGAGGAACTCGAGCGCGAACGGGACTACCTTCGGGAGGAAGTCAGCGTCGCGATGAATTTCGGCCGGATCGTCGGCAGGAGCCCCGCTCTAAGGAACATGATGGCCCAAGTCGAAGCGGTTGCGGAGACACCGGCCAGCGTACTGGTTCTCGGCGAATCCGGTGTCGGCAAGGAACTGGTGGCCCGCGCCATCCACGCCCAGAGTCCGCGTGCAGATGGGCCGCTGGTCAAGGTAAATTGCGCGTCGATACCGAAAGACCTGTTCGAAAGCGAGTTCTTCGGTCATGTGAGGGGAGCATTTACGGGCGCACACCGTGACAGGGTTGGTAGGTTCCAACTCGCAGATGGTGGCACAATTTTCCTCGATGAAGTCGGCGAAATCCCGATCGAGTTACAAGGCAAGCTCCTGCGTGTGCTTCAGGAGAGCGAATTCGAACGCGTTGGCGATGACATGACAAAGTACGTTGATGTCAGGGTAATTGCGGCAACAAATCGGGATCTCGAGCGATCGGTCATATCGGGTGATTTTCGTGAAGACCTCTTCTATCGCCTGAGCGTATTTCCGATCGATGTACCGCCGTTGCGAAAACGAGGCGACGATGTTATTCAACTGGCGCAACATTTTCTTGAGTCAACCTGTCAAGATTTCGGGCGCAAGCCGATGATGCTGACGAAGAGTCAAGCGGATGAAATCAGAAACTATGATTGGCCCGGAAATGTGCGCGAACTCAAGAATGTTATCGAACGAGCAGTTATCCTTTCGCCGGGTAATGTGCTGCGGCTGGATCTTTCCATGCCGGGCGCCAGTGCGAAGACAGATGGCGGTGCGCCGAGCGACGATCTGGCGCCAGAACAGACAGTCTTGACCGAGCGTGATATGAAAGAGTTGCAAAAGAAAAACATCCTGGCGGCCCTCCGGCGGACGAATTGGCGCGTGTCCGGGACGGATGGTGCCGCAGAGTTATTGGGCGTGCGCCCGACTACGTTGAGCGATCGAATCAGATCGTTCGGCCTTCGTAAACCACGTGGACACTAGGCGCCTGCTCGTGAGCCAGCGACTTCTGCCCCTGATAATTGCAATTCTGCCGGTCCTCGGGCTTTGCGAAAACGTATTGCCACCCGAAGTGCGGAATTCCCTGAATCTGCGCAAAGTGCCGGACGATAGTCTCAGCATCTACGTGGAGAATCTGGATACGGGCGAAGCCCTGCTGACCTGGAACGAACAGGTGCCACGAAATCCGGCGTCGGTCGTCAAACTGCTGACGACGCTTGTAGCGCTGGACATTCTTGGCCCGTCGTACACGTGGAAAACCGAGGTTTATACAGTTGGGGAGTTGCACGGGGATGTTCTCGACGGCGACCTGTTACTCAAGGGCTATGGAGATCCGTGGCTGGTGACCGAACGCGTCTGGCAGATGCTGCGAGAGATTCGGCAAAGAGGAATAAGCCGAATTACTGGCGACCTGTTGATCGACGACAGCTATTTTGACGTGCCCTACCACGATCCCGGCCAATTCGATCGGGAACCATTACGTGCCTACAATGTTGCGCCGAACGCTCTGCTGATGAATTTCAAGGTCGTGCGTTATCACTTTGAACCCGACCAGAAATCGGCGACCGTCGGTATCCGGGTTGATCCACCGTTGCAAAATCTTCGGATCGAAAACAAGCTGAAAATCGTACCGGGCCGATGCCGCGGTTACCAGCGAGGAATTACGATTACACCGAACCACGCCGTCGATTACATGATAATGAGCGGTGCGTTTCCCAGCGGATGTCTTTCCTACGAGATGGGGCGCACGGCGCTCAGTCACAATCAATTCGCATACGGCTTGTTCAAGAGCATCTGGGAGGAATCGGGCGGTGAGTTTTCTGGAAGTTACTGGAATGTCATCAGACCCGATCACGCCGAGCCGTTTCTGGTATTTCACTCCTGGCCGCTGGCCGACGTCATCACCAAGGTCAACAAACACAGCAATAACGTGATGGCCCGTCAACTCCTCTTTACGCTGGGCGCCGAGAAATTTGCCGTGCCGGGTACAGAAGAAGGTGGGCGCCAGGTAGTCCAGGACTGGCTAAAAGAAAAACGATTCGATCCGGCGGAGTTGAAACTCGATAATGGGTCCGGATTATCACGCGAATCCCGCATCTCAGCCGAATCTCTTGGCGATGTTTTGCGCTACGCCTGGCAGAGCCCGTTCATGCCCGAATTCCTGTCGTCACTGTCCATTTCGGGCCTGGACGGAACGCTGGCAAGACGCTTTCGGAATGACTCTCTGACCGGCAAGGCGCATATCAAGACCGGTCGTCTCGATGACGTCGCGGCGATAGCGGGCTATCTGCAGGCCCGCTCAGGTACGAGGTTTGCCATTGTCGCACTGCAGAATCACACGGACGTGCACCGTGGTCCGGGCGAAGAGGTGCAGGCAGCCCTGATGCGATGGTTGTATGAACAATAAGGCCCGTAACACCCGGAAAAAGTTGTTTCTCCTGGTGTAAAATTAGTAAATCGTTTGGGAGTGATTGACATGCGTTTTACGATCTGGCTTGTCCTGTGGCTGGCGTTGCCGTTGGCGGCGCTCGCGGAAACTGCATATGTAACCGATAACCTGCGGCTTGGATTGCATCAGACGGCTGACACGAGTGACAAGGCGTTTCGCACACTGGAGTCCGGTCAGGAACTCGAGATACTGTCGCGTGACCGGAATTATGCAGAGGTTCAGTTGCCGGATGGCGTGCAGGGTTACCTGAAAGCGGCATATCTGGTATTCGAGAAACCGGCGAAGCTGATTGTCGCCGAGACACAGGCCAAAAACGAAAAGCTGGCCCAGGAACTGGCCGATACCAAGCAAGCCTTTGCCGGTCCTGCCGCGACGATCGATTCATTGGAAAGTGACATCGTGCGACAGAAGGCAGCACTGGAAGAGAGCATAGTAAAAGTCGATGCGTTGACCGAGGAAAATGAAAGGTTTCGCGGTCGGCAAAGCGGTTACAAATACAGCATGCCGTTTCCATGGGTAGCAGGAGCACTTGGCGTCTGTCTCCTGGCAGGATTTCTGGTCGGCTTGTGGGCGGTCGACTATCGCAGCCGAAAACGGCACGGGGGCATTCGAATCTACTGATCCGATTCACCTGCAGATATATCTCTGCGTTATATCCCGATAACAACAAATACGTTCACGTAACTAACTTCACTTCGTAAAGTTTGCTGCACCTTGGCAAACCTTACGGAAGTGTTTCTTGAACAGCCTGGCTGCAAACAGGATTGCCCCGCCGCTGGACTTGGCCCAGACGGAAAACCTACAAGACGCGCTAAGCGGGCTGACTCCTGCGCAGTTGCAGTGGGTCAGCGGGTACGTCGCAGGTCTTGCAGCCGGGCAAAACGCGGTTCCGTCGGCCGGCGTCCAGGCGGAGACAGATTCGGCCAGTGCGCTGACGATCCTGTACGGCTCTCAGACCAACAACGGCCGCGGCATCGCCGAGGAGCTTGAGCAAAGGGCTGCCGCGAGCGGGTATGCGGTTAAACTTCTGAGCCTGGCCGACTACAAGCCGGCAAATATCAAGCGAGAGACGCTCCTTGGTCTTGTTATTAGCACCCACGGCGAGGGAGATCCTCCCGACGATGCGGAGCTGTTCCATGAATTCCTGCTGTCCGAAAAAGCGCCGCAACTCAATAATCTGAAATTCTCCGTTCTGGCGTTGGGCGACAGCAGCTACGTCAACTTTTGCCAGACCGGACGGGAGCTCGATGCCCGGCTCAAGGAGCTCGGTGCGGAGCAAGCCCTTCCGATCGTCGAATGCGATCTCGATTTCGAAGAATCGGTATCACGGTGGGCTGAAGATATCCTGAAAATCCTGCCGGATGAGTTGGCGCGTGTGGCCGAAGTGCCGCGTCTGCATGCCGTTAAGCCGGTGGCCGTGTACGACAGGCATCACCCGTTCGAAGCCGAGGTCCTGACGAATCAGAAAATCACCGGCACCAAATCGACCAAAGACGTGCGGCACATAGAGCTTTCTCTCGAAGGATCGGGCCTGACCTACGAGCCGGGGGACTCGCTCGCAGTCATAGCAGACAATCCGCCTCAGCTTATCGAGGAGCTGCTGAACGCTTTCGGTTACTCCGGCGATGAAGCAGTCAGCATCAAGGACTCGACGACTACCATCAGGGACGCCTTTCGAACGGAACTCGAGATTACGGCACCCAGCCTGAGTTTCCTGAAAGCCTATGCAGACCTTGCGAGTTCCGAAGATCTGGCGGAGCTCCTGAAACCGGGACGCCAGCCAGAGTTGTCCGATTATCTGGAGACCCGCCAGATAATAGACATTGTCCGCGAGTATCCCGCATCACCCGGAGCCAGCGAATTTGCCGCGTCTTTGAGAAAACTCATGCCGCGATCGTATTCGATCGCGTCCAGCCTGCTAGCCAATCCCGATGAAGTTCACCTGACAGTGGCGTCAGTGAAGTACGACGCATTCGGTACGCAACACTGGGGTGCAGCTTCGACGATGCTTGCAGATCGTATTGCCGAGGGAGACAAGGTATTGGTGTATCCGGAACCCAATCCGAGATTCCGGCTGCCCGCTGACGGACTAACGCCGGTAATAATGATCGGGCCCGGCACCGGCGTAGCGCCGTTCAGGTCGTTCGTCGAACAACGCGCAGAGCTGGGCCACAAGGGCAAAAATTGGTTGTTCTTCGGCGATCGGACTTTTCACAGCGACTTCCTGTATCAACTGGAATGGCAGCGTTTTCTCAAGCGTGGAATTCTGCATCGCATGGACGTCGCCTTTTCCCGTGACCAGGCCGAGAAGGTCTACGTGCAGCATCGCATCCAAGAGCACGCGGCCGAAGTTTGGGAATGGTTGGAGCAGGGCGCCGCCGTCTACGTCTGCGGAAATGCAAAGCATATGGCGGGCGATGTGCACGATGCGCTGGTCAATGTGCTCGTTTCAGAAGGTGGCCACGATATCGCGTCGGCAGAGAGTTATCTCAGGGAGATGCGCAGGGCCGGCCGCTATCAACGGGACGTCTATTGAGAAACCGGTATGAGTAACCCTGCAACAATTCTGACTGAGGTCGAAGGCATCAAGGCTCGCAGCCGTCACCTACGCGGCACCCTGATCGAGAGCCTGAAAGACCCCCTTACGGGTGCGATCGCGGAAGACGATACGCAGCTGTCGAAGTTTCATGGCGTCTATCAGCAGGATGACCGAGATGTTCGTCAGACGCGCAACCGGCAGCGTCTGGAGCCCGCGTACAGTTTTATGATTCGCGCCCGGATTCCGGGCGGTGTCTGCACGACGGAACAGTGGCTGAGCATGGACGAGATCGCTACGAAGAGGGCAAACGGCACGATCCGATTGACAACGCGGCAGGCGTTCCAGCTCCACGGCGTCATCAAAGGAGACCTGAAACCGGCAATCCAGGAAATTAACCGGGCGCTGATGGATACGCTTGCAGCTTGCGGCGACGTGAATCGGAATGTCATGTGTTCGCCCATGCCGCCCGTGTCTGCAGTTCATCGCGAAGTGCAGGTGCTTGCGGAGTCGCTCAGCAAATACCTGACGCCGGCGACGGGCGCATACCACGAGATCTGGCTCGACGGTAAGAGACATCAGAGCACGGTTCCTGATGTCGAACCGATCTACGGCGATAACTATCTTCCTCGAAAATTCAAGACTGCGTTTGTGGTGCCGCCGCAAAACGACGTAGACGTATTTGCGCAGGACCTTGGTTTCATAGCGATTGTCGAACAGGGTGTGCTCCGTGGCTTCAATGTCACCATCGGCGGGGGCATGGGAATGAGTCATGGAGACCCGCAAACCTATCCGCGGCTTGGCGACGTCCTGGGTTTTTGCGCGACGGAGCAGGTCAACGCGCTCGCCGAGGCCATAGTTACTACGCAACGCGATTTCGGCGACCGCACGAACCGCAAGCATGCACGAATGAAATACACGATCGACGATCGAGGTCTGGAGTGGTTCAAAACTGAGGTCGAGAGCCGGCTCGGCTGGCAACTCGAGGAGCCGCGCAAATTTGCGTTCGCCGGCAATGGTGACGTCTACGGCTGGCAGCAGTCGACGGACGGAAAATGGCATTACACGCTGTTTGTCGAAAACGGACGCATCCAGGACGCCGGTGGGCAACAGCTGATGACCGGCCTCAGAAAAATAGCCAGGCTGCACAAGGGCGACTTTCGGCTGACGCCGAATCAAAATCTGATCATCAGCAATGTCGCAGAAAGCGACAAGCAACGAATAACGGGACTACTGCAGGTGTTCCGCATCGAAAACAGCAAGCGGGCGAGCCTGATGCGACTTCATTCGATGGCCTGTGTAGCATTTCCGACCTGTGGGCTGGCGATGGCCGAAAGCGAACGCTATTTGCCGTCTCTGATCGATCGAATCGACAAACTACTCGATGCACACGGTCTTCGCGATGAATCAATCACGATCCGCATGACGGGGTGCCCCAACGGCTGTGCCAGACCGTATGTTGCCGAGATCGGACTGGTCGGCAAGGGCCCGGGGCACTACAACCTCTACCTCGGCGCCGGCTTTGCCGGCGATCGCCTGAACAGGTTACATCGAGAGAACATCGATGAGGCAGAGATACTTGCCGCGCTCGACTCATTGTTTGCACGATACGCAGTCGAGCGAACAGAAGGCGAACACTTCGGCGACTTCGTCATAAGAGTCGGCGTCGTGGCGCAAGTCTCCGCCGGCAAGGATTTCCACAATGCGGCGTGATTGCGAAATTGTCGAACTCAGTGAATCGCGAAGCCTGCGTGCCGCTGAGCTGATATGTAGCCGCACGCTGGAATCGATGTCTGCGGAGGAACGAGTGAGCTGGGCGCTAAGCCATCTGCCGGAGAATCACGTCCTCAGTTCCAGCTTCGGCGCGCAGGCCGCAGTCATGCTGCATATGCTGTCCAGCCAGCGACCCGACATCCCCGTCATCTTCATCGATACAGGCTATCTGTTTCCGGAGACTTACCGATTCGTCGACGAACTAACGCATTCACTCCAGCTGAACCTGAACGTCTTCGGTCCCGACCTCTCCAATGCCTGGCAGGAGGCTCGTTTCGGCAAACGCTGGGAAGCGGGTATCAAGGGCATCGATGCATACAACCGCGACAACAAAGTTCTGCCGATGGAGCGCGCTCTGGATTCCCTCGATGTCGGCACCTGGTTCGCAGGATTGCGACGGGGCCAGACACAGAGCAGGAAAAATACACCTATCGTGGAGTCGTCCGGCGAGCGCTGGAAAGTCCACCCGATCGCCGACTGGAGTGACAGGGACATCTTTCAATATCTGAAGAAGTACAACCTGCCATACCACCCATTATGGGAAAAGGGTTATGTCTCTATCGGCGACACGCACACGACTTTGTCACTCGCCGATGTATCCAGCAACGACGAGACGCGTTTTTTTGGGCTGAAGCGCGAGTGCGGATTGCATGAAATGGATTTCGGAAAGACTGCCTGAATTGCTAGGCGGCAGCCGAGAGATCGTCCGGGCAGCCGCCGCGAACCGGCAATTTCGTCTCTTTGAACAAGGAATCGATTTCTTTCTGCTCCTGAGCTTTCGTAGCCGAGTCGATCTGTTGAGCATCGATATGCGGCGCGAACAATCTGATGAAATCGAGCATATAGCGTCGCAGCACCACGTCCTTACGGAAGCCGATCCAGGTTGTGCTTCGAGGAAACAGCCCTTCTGCCTCGATCGCGGTCAGGTCTTTGTTGTCGTCGCATTGATGCGCCATGCTGGCAACGATGCCAACGCCGAGTCCCATGCGAACATAGGTCTTGATGACATCGGCATCGCGCGCGGTGAACACGACATCGGGCTTCAGATCCGCCTCGGCGAACGCTCTCTTGAGCGACGATTCTCCGCCGAAACTAAAAACATAAGTAACAAGTGGATGCTCGGCCAGATCCTGGAGTGTCAGTTTACGTTCCAGTGCCGCGAGTTCGTGGTCGTTCGGCACCAGTATCGTTCTATCCCAGCGGTAGCTGGGCAACAACAAGAGGTCGCTGAACAGGTGATTCGATCCCGTAGCAATCGCAAAGTCGATTTCCTTTGCCGCCACCATATCGGCGATTTGTTCGGACGTTCCCTGGTGCAGGTTCAGATTGACGCTTGGATAAAACTGCCTAAACGCTTTTACAACCTCGGGCAGGACGTAACGCGCCTGTGTATGGGTTGTGCCGATCGACAACGTGCCTTCATCTTCCTGATAGTAGTCCGATGCCAGGTTTCGTATGTTATCGACCTCCTGCATGATCATCCTGGCGCGTTCGATTACCCGCTGGCCTCCGGCTGTCGTTCCTTCAAGGCTCTTTCCCTTGCGCGTGAATAATTGCAGGCCGAGTTCCTCTTCCAGGAGCTTGAGCTGTTTGCTGACGCCAGGCTGGGACGTGTACAGACGATCGGAGGCCGCCGTGATGTTCAGTCCATTATCGACAATCGCCAGCAAATACTTAAGCTGTTGTAGTTTCATCGTACTGCGCCGTGTCGAGCCCCAAAGTCCCCGCTAATTCTCAACTAGGACAAGCTTCAGGGCGAAACGTTTCAAGCAAGGGCGCTGGCAAAAGTTAAACGGGCCGAAGACCACGATGAGTCTCCGGACAATTTGTTCAATGAAAACAATAATATAGATACAAGCGAAACATATAACCAGCCGCTATATAGCCAGAAACATTCATTATTTTTTATGCCGCCGTGCAGCCAGTATATTTGACGGCCTTCGAACAGGGCCGGATCCGTGGACTACTTCCCCGCTTTTCTGAATCTCAAAGGCAAATCCTGTCTGCTGGTGGGTGGCGGCAGTGTGGCCTCGCGCAAGGCTGATTCCCTGCTGGCCGCGGGTGCCCGTCTGACAGTCGTAGCGCCCGAACTTGTACCGAAACTGAAGAATTATGCTGACCTGGGGCAGATTATGCATCGCGTTGGCCGTTTCAGGCCGACGGACCTCATCGGTCATTGGCTGGTCGTCAATGCGAGCGACGACGAGAAAGTCTCAAAAGAAGTTTTCGACGCAGCAAATGATGCCGGCATCTTTTGCAATTCTGTTGATGACACGACGCGATGCAGCTACGTATCACCGGCGATTGTCGACAGGAGTCCTGTTATCGTTGCGGTATCCAGCGGCGGTACGGCACCATTGCTTGCGCGAAAAATCCGCGCCCAAATCGAAACGACATTGCCGGCTCGTCTCGGCCAGCTTGCCGATCTGGCAGCCGAATGGCGCGACCGGGTGAAGTATCGCATTAACAATATTCTTGGCCGGCGGCGATTCTGGGAGCAGGTATTCGATGGCGCTGTCTCCGATAATGCGCTGGCAGGTCGATTGCAAGCGGCGGGTCGAAATATTGCATCCCTGCTCGATACAGCGGCGCGATTGCCGAAGGAAGACGGAGAGGCATGGCTCGTTGGCGCAGGTCCGGGTGACCCGGGCCTGTTAACACTTCGGGGATTGCAACTCATGCAACGCGCTGACGTCGTAATTCACGATCGTCTTGTTTCCGACGAAGTACTGTCGATCGCGAGACGCGACGCCGAGATAATTTCCGTCGGCAAGACGCCCGGCTGCAGATCGACGTCGCAGACAGAGATCAATGAATTGCTGATTCGCCTGGTACGCGATGGCAAGAGAGTCTGTCGCCTCAAAGGCGGTGATCCATTCATTTTCGGCCGCGGCGGGGAAGAGATCGAGGCACTCGCGAAGGCGGGCCTGCGCTATCAGGTGGTTCCAGGGATCACGGCCGCGGCGGGCTGCGCCGCCTACGCCGGAATACCGCTGACTCACAGGGACATGGCGCAATCGGTCGTTTTCCTGACAGCGTACGGCAAAGACTCGGTGGATCGGCTGGACTGGCCCTCGCTGGCCCGGGACCGGCAGACGCTGGCCCTCTATATGGCCGTGCGCCGTTTTCCGGATATTCGTTACAAGCTGATAGAATACGGGCGCCCGCCGGACACGCCGATTGCGATCATAGAAAATGGTACCTGCGACAAGCAGAAAGTCATACACGGGCATCTCGAAAACTTGATTGACCTTGCGAAGCAACATGACGTCCGGGCCCCGGCCCTCCTGATCGTTGGAGAAGTGGCTGCATTCGGTATCGGCAAGGAGTGGTTCGAGAGTTGGCCCGTAGTTCAGGAACGTGAGGCGCTGGCTTCTGTCGCGGCTCTGTAAATAAAAAGGAATACTAAAATGATTTATGACAGCATACTCGACACCATCGGCGATACGCCGATTGTTCGCCTCAACCATATCGCTCCCGATAACGTAGAAATGTACGTAAAAGTGGAAGCGTTCAATCCGATGGCGTCGGTCAAGGACAGGCTTGCCTATGCAATCATCTGTGACGCCGAAAAGCGTGGCACGATAAAGCCCGGCCAGACAGTTGTGGAAGCAACCTCGGGGAATACAGGCATTGCGCTTGCAATGGTCTGCGCCGCGAAAGGTTATCCGTTCGTAGCGACTATGGCCGATTCCTTCTCCGTCGAAAGGCGAAAAATCATGCGTGGCCTCGGTGCCAAAGTCATTCTCACACCGGCCGCGGAGAGGGGTACAGGCATGGTAAAGAGGGCGGAAGAACTGGCAGAGAAATACGGTTGGTTCCTGGCAAGACAATTCGAGAATCCGGCCAATCCGGAGTATCACCGTCAGACGACCGGCCCGGAGATCCTTGGTGATTTCGCTGGCAGACAGCTCGATTACTGGGTCACCGGTTACGGCACCGGCGGTACGATGACGGGTGCCGGGGAAGTCATCAAACTGGCACGACCGGAGACAACGATCGTCGCGACAGAACCGGCCGGTGCGTCACTGCTTGCCGGTTGCGACTGGAATCCGCACAAAATCCAGGGCTGGACGCCGGACTTCATTCCCGATGTGCTGAATCGCGAGGTTTACGATCAACTCATTCCGGTAACTGATGAGCGCGCGATTGAACTATCGAAGCGCCTCGCGGCGGAAGAGGGCATCTTTGTCGGCATCTCCTCCGGCGCTACGCTGGCGGCAGCATTTGAAGTTGCCGGGAAAGCCGAGAAGGGCTCCGTCATCCTGGCGATGATGCCGGATACCGGCGAGCGCTACCTGAGCACACCGCTTTTCGAAGGAGTCAATGAGGGCTCGGACGAGGAATGGCTGGAATCGATAGCCGCCTAGTAGGCGCCCATATCTGGCGTAATTGACTGAATAAAAAGGAGGATCCGGTTCCAGCTGAGACCTGAGTCACAGCGATGTCAAGGCGTGCGTGGCATTGTGTTTTCTTCCCGATAATCCGGAAAAAACTCCGGCCGTGCCTACGAGCGACACTCGCTGATGACCGCAGATGTGCACAACATCATAACAAGGAAAAATATCGGTTCGGCTAAGGGACTATTGCATTCACTTGTGCCGCGTGCACAGTGTTTTTGCTTCTACGACCTCTCCCGTAATTGCGTCTGGAGCAGTGACGGTGCAGATGACTACGAGGTCGACAACTATGTAGCGGATCTGCCCGACGACGTTGTTGCAGGAATTCTGCCCGACTCGAATCTGCTGCGCCGCACTCTGACCTCCGGGCGAACTCTACTTGTCCTACCTATTTACGGTGACGAGACGGACAACGGTTTGGGCTTGCTGGTTACCGTGTTTTCCAAGAACGCAGGCAAGGCCTCGTCATTCAACCCAGGCATGTTGAAGAATATTTTGCTCCCGGCCGTGCAGGTTATCGGCGAGACCATGCGTACCAATCATGAGCTAGATGAAATTGCGAGCCGGGCCGAAATCGCCGAGAAGGAACTTGACCTGGTCTACAAGGTAGACGAGAAAATCCACGGCGTATCCCGAAGCCATGCAGGCCTGGCGCAATTGATCGGTCAAAGCGGCCGTTTTCTTCAGATTGCCTATAGTGTCTTGCTCCTTCCGTCAAAACGAATCCGGATCAGCGCAACGCATTCCAGTTGGAAAAATGTCAACCGGAAGTCACTTGACCGGTACATCATCGAGCAGTTGTTCCCGAAACTTGAGGATCAGCGGGCATCGGTGATTTTCGAGGTGCCGCCCGTGGTTGGATCGGACAATATCGCCGATCAGGGATATCAGACCATGCTTTGTCCGCTAACCGACCGGGCCGGCAATGTCGAGGGCGTGCTGGCCCAACTCGGGCGGGTCGACAACAGGCCATTCGACAAATCTCATATGCGTTTCATGTCCCACATCGTTCGCAAGGTCGAATACGTCATTGAACAATCCTTCGATGTAATGACCGGGCTCATGAACCGCTCGGGATTCGAAGCGCAATTGCATGAGTCGATGAAATCGCTGAGGGACAAGGACGATCAGCACCAGATTATTTATTGCGACCTGGACAATCTACAGCTTGTCAATGACACGTTCGGGCGGGAAGCAGGTGATGAAGTCATCATTCGATTTTCGCAAATTCTCGAAGACGAACTGCCGAAGAATGCTGTTGCAACCCGCCTGACGGGTAATGATTTCGCCATTCTATTGACCCACAGTACGATGGAGGACGCACTCGATTTCACCGCAACGATCCGATCGAAAGGGGACCTGCTTCGTTACCTGCAGGGCGACAAGTCCTTGCAGGTCACCGCCAGCATCGGTATCGCCAGTGTCGACGCCAGAGAGTCCGATATAGCGGATACGTTGACGGCCGCGCGCTTCGCCTGCGACTCGGCAAAAGACCACGGCCGTGACCGCGTGGAAGTCTATGACCAGCATAATCAAAGCTTCATCCGCCGCTATGACGACATGCATCTCGTGTCGGAGATCCAGCAAACCCTTGATTCAGACGGTTTCGAACTCATGTCTCAGCCCATCGTCGCCCTGGGCGACGGGGCCAAACAAACACGATTCGAAATTCTCCTCAGAATGAAGGACAGCAAAGGCAACAAAGTGTCGTCCGACGCATTCTTCGGCGCCGCCGAACGCTATCAGCTCATGCCGCAGATCGACCGCTGGGTCGTGTCGACGACGATGTCAAAGCTTGGCGAGCACAGGGATTTTCTCGAGTCTTCCGATGCGAGTTTCGCGATCAATCTGTCGGGCCAGTCGCTGGGAGACGACGACATTCTCAGATTTATCGAGGACGAGATGGAATCGAGCGGGGTGCCGGCAGCCTCGCTTTGCTTCGAGGTAACAGAGTCTGCAGCTGTGTCCAACCGCAGAAAGGCCCAGGCGTTCATCAATGCTCTGCGCAAGCATGGTTGCCGTTTCTCGCTCGACGATTTCGGTGCGGGCTTGAGCTCATTCGCCTATCTGAAGAACTTCCAGGTGGACACACTCAAGATCGACGGTGGTTTTATTCGTGATATCACCGACAACAGAATATCGGAATCGATGGTGGCCGCTATTACGCAGGTTGCCAAAGTTATGGAGCTCGAGACGGTCGCCGAATACGTGGAGAGCAAGAAAATCAAGACGCTGATTACCAAGCTCGGAGTCGACTACGCGCAGGGTCACGCCATCGGCAAGCCTGTCTCGCTGGACTCTGTGCTGAGCGAACTGTGCAGCGAGAAGAAAACCTCGAACGCTTGATCAGAATACGCCGGACTCCAGGCCGGCGGCCATCGTCATCCCCAGTTCTTCGCACTCGGTAAGCCTGCCCTCGTCAAATTCTCCAGCGATCAACAGCGGAGCCTGAACCTGCTTGACAGAAAGTCCCATCAGAATCCGGGTAACGCTTGTTATTGCTCCGGTACCGTCGTTTCCCGCGCGAACAAACAGTGAGTACGGCATGCCGCCGATCTTGTCTTCACAAGGGTAGTAGACGCGATCCAGAAAATACTTCATTGCCCCACTCATGTAGCCGAAGTTCTCCGGCGTACCGAGAATCAATCCGTCCGCCCACAGCATGTCAGCAGGTAGTGCCTCGAGCGCATCGCGGACTCTGACCTCGACGCCCTCGATGTCAGGATGCTTTGCCCCTTTAATGACAGCGTTGGCCATTTTGCTGGTCGAGCCGGATTGCGAGTGGTAAACAATCAGAAGATTCTTCGATTCAGCCATATGCCAGGTCCGATCCGATAGACTTGCCGCGATGAAGCCAACTGCCAGTCTATCCGAGGAACTCGGCGACGTCGTGTCGCTCTGGTGGGAGCGGCTGGAAACGTCTCACCCGGGCAGCGTTGCCGAGTCGGGATCTGCGCCCGACTTCGAATCTGGCATCACGGAACTCGTTGCGGTGAGTGAGTTTGCTGCAAACCTTATCATTCGGGATTGGCCCTGGATTTTGAGCTGCCGTGATGGCGATGGTAACGGTGATGCAATCCTGCAGGCGCCGGACCTAAAGACACTGCACACGTTTGCCGCGGAGATCGCTGCCAGTACCGATGATGTCGGGACGATCAAACGCCGGCTCAGGCGGTTCCGCAACCGATGGCTTTTGCAGGTCTTGTACAGAGAGATTTCAGGGCTAGCCAGCCTGAACGAGACCTTACGGGCACTGTCCGACCTCGCTGACGCGATGATCGAAGCATCTGCAAGTTACGCGACGAGGGAGATGCAGAATCGTTTTGGTACACCGCGAAACGACACCGGTGAGGAGATACCACTCGTGGTTCTCGCGATGGGCAAGCTGGGTGGCCGCGAGCTGAATTTCTCGTCCGATGTGGATCTCATTTTTCTTTATTCCGAAGACGGGAATACTGATGGCGCCCGGCAACTTAGCGCGCATGAATACTTCACTCGCCTGACCCAACAGATTGTAGCTTTGCTGGATGAGGTAACGGCAGAGGGTTTCGTTTTTCGGGTCGATACGAGACTCCGGCCTTTCGGCGACAGCGGACCGCCTGTGGTCAGCTTTGCCGCACTGGAGAATTATCTTCCACAACACGGCAGGGACTGGGAGCGATACGCCTATGTCAAAGCCCGGATTACTGGTCCGGCTGTCAGCGAAGCTATCGCCGAGGACCTTGTTGCCAACATGATCGAGCCATTCGTCTATAGACGCTACCTGGATTTTGGCGTGTTCGAGGCGCTTCGTGACATGAAGGCCTTGATAGCGGCAGAAGTGCGCAAGAAAGAACTCGCAGACAACATCAAGCTCGGCCCCGGTGGCATCAGGGAAATCGAGTTCATCGTGCAATCCATGCAACTCGTCCGCGGTGGAAGCGACAGGCAACTCCGCAGTCGCGAATTGCAACCGGTGCTGTCGCGCCTGGTGGGCCAGCTCGGACTTACGAGGTCATCGGTCGATGAGCTACTGCAGGCCTACAGTTTTCTGCGGCGCCTCGAGAATTTCATTCAGGCGATTCGGGATCAACAGTCACACGAACTCCCGGTCGATCCCATCGACCGGGCCAGGCTCTGTCGGGCGATGAATTATCCGGACTGGCAAAGCCTGTCCGCAGATCTCGAGTCAAACCGCAGCAAGGTCAACAGGCAATTCGAGGACGTCGTATTTCGCAGCGAACGCCCTGAGCCACAGTCTGGCACCGCGCCGACTATTGCAGAGTGCTGGAAATCCGAGTCGACAATCACGGAATGGCAGGAACTACTCGTCGAGCAGGGATTCGCGAATGCGGACGATCTCTCTACGGCGGTCGTGAATTTCCAGCGCGCCGCATCGACGCGTCGGGTCGACAAGGTGGGCCGCCAGCGGCTCGATCAGTTGATTCCCAATCTGTTGCTCGAACTCAAGGGCCGGCCTGACCCGCCACTCGTCCTCACCCGGGTGCTCAATATCATCGGCCGCATCCTGCGTCGCAGTGCTTACGTCGCACTGCTGAATGAAAATCCAGCGGCGCTGGAGAAGCTCGTAAACTTGAGTGAGAGCAGCGCATATCTCGCCGAGCAAGTCAGTCGTTTTCCCGTCTTGCTGGATGAATTGCTCGACCCGCGGGTGTTCTCGTCGTCACTCACGAGAAGCGAGCTTGAGGCGGAATTGAATCGGCGGGTCACCGGGCTGGCCGATGCGGACAGCGAACGGCGAATTGAAAGCCTCGGGCAGTTCCAGCGCGCCAGCCTGTTTCGCGTCGCGATCGCCGACTTGCATGGCAGACTGCCTATCATGAAGGTCAGCGATGGCCTGACGGACCTTGCGGAACTGGTTTTAACGGAGGCACTTCAAATTGCTTATGCCGATCTGGTCCGAAAGCACGGTGAACCGCACTGCCTTGATAGCGATGTCCGTAGGGTCGCAGGCTTCGGCGTCATCGCATACGGCAAGTTTGGTGGCATCGAGCTGTCCTACCGCTCGGATCTCGATCTGGTGTTCCTGCACGAGTCCGGGGGCAGCAGTGATTCCGGACAGATGACCGATGGGCACAAGCCGATTGAAACGAGCGTCTTTTTCGGCCGATTGGTGCGTCGCCTCGTACACTTCCTGACGACACAGACCGGATCGGGCGCGCTTTACGAGGTCGATACCCGACTTCGTCCGAGCGGACGTTCCGGACTACTGGTAACCAGCGTCGGCGCTTTCGAGCGATATCAGATCGAGAACGCGTGGACCTGGGAGCACCAGGCCTTGCTGCGCGCCCGGCCGGTTGCGGGCAGCGCCCTGGTGGCGAGGGAGTTCGAAAGAATACGCGCCGAGACGTTGCGAAATCGCGTACACCAGGAAAATCTGCTGAAGGATGTGACCGATATGCGGCGGAAAATGCGAGAGCAGCTCGACAGCAGCGACTCTGAACTGTTCGATCTCAAGCAGGGAGAGGGGGGTATTGGTGATATCGAGTTTATCGTGCAGTACCTGGTCCTCAAGCATGCGAATCTACATCCCGCGGTAATTCACTATCCGGATAACATTCGTCAGCTTGGAACGCTTGCGGCGGCAGGGTGCCTGCCGGAAAAGGATGCAATGCGGCTGCAGGAAATATACAAGGCGTACCGCCTGCGGCTGCACCGTCTGGCTCTTGACGAATTGCCGAAACTCGCGCCGGACACCGAATTCAGCGCGGAGAAGAGGTTCGTCTCCCGGATTTGGGCCCGGACGATGCGAAGCGGGTTGCTATAATCCCGGCCAAACAAGCAGAAGCACGGTGACAGCAGTGAGAGCAAGAGCAGGAACAGTCGATCAAAACCTCATTCAGGCAAACGCGCAGCATCGATACGAGGTGCGCGCTTGCGATATTCCGCTCTCCTGCCCGATGCCCGGCATGTATTTGTGGAATTCTCATCCAAAGGTCTATCTGCCGATCGAGGAAACCGGGGAGGCCATGTGCCCCTACTGCGGGGCGGAGTACTCCCTTGCTGACAAAAATACCTGATTTACATCGATTACTGCCTTAAAAGCGTCGAATGTCGGCGAAAATCATCAATCTATCGCAAAATCTCTCGAATCGGGGCACGGCAATTCCCCGAGCGCATCGTGTTCATAAAAACGGAGATCGTGTGTCTAAATGAGTCTAACGTCGTCAAATTCTCCGATAACCGTACGAACCACCGAGGGCGCCATAATTTATGACGGGGACATCTTCTCCGAGATCTCGGACGTCGATTTCAGCACAGACCACTGGCCCGAGTCGGTGGCTGTAGGCGGTGGCCTTCGGTCGTCCGGTCGCGGCAATACCACCGTCGTAAGGGGCGACGAGGGGGAGTTCGTCCTGCGCCATTTCTTGCGTGGCGGTCTGGTCAGCCGTTTCATTACGGACAGTTACTTCTGGCGGGGTGAGGAGGCAACACGCGCGTTCAGCGAGTGGCGACTGCTGTCCAGGCTCGTGGCTATGGAATTGCCGGTGCCATGGCCGGCCGCTGCCCGTTACATTCGCTCCGGCCTGACCTACAGAGCGGATCTGCTGACAGTTCTTATTCCCGATGTAATTTCGCTGTCAGATCGCATCGCGACATTGCCGTGCAGCAATGAGTTCTGGCAAAAACTGGGCAGCGAGATTGCGCCCTTTCACAAGGCGGGCGTCTGTCACGCTGACCTGAATGCTTACAATGTTCAAATCGACAAGGACGACAAAGTCTGGCTGGTGGATTTCGATCGCGGCAGGTTGCGCCAACCCGGAACATGGCAGCAGAAAAACCTTGCGCGGCTCCACAGGTCGCTGCAGAAGATCAAGGGTCTCGATCCGAGGCTCTATTATTCTGAGTCGAGCTGGCAGCAGTTCCTCGACGGTTACTTCAGTTCATCGAGGTTCGCGTAAGCGTCCGGTAACGGCTCGGGCCTGCCCTTGAACTTGCGGTAGGTCCAGACGTATTGCTCGGGGCATCGTCGAATCGCGTCTTCGAGAACCGCGGTGTACTGCTTCGTATCAGCGATCGCATCGTCGCTCGGAAAATTTTCAAGGCGTGGCAGTATGGTCATGACGTAGCCACCCTCGGGAAGACGGCAAAGAAACCAGGGAACCGCGACCGCTTTGCCGAGTTTTGCCAGCTTGGTCGTGGCCGTATTGTTCATTGCCGGCACGCTGAAAAAAGTCGTCAGCAGGGATTGTTTGCTGCGGACCGTCTGATCGGGCGCAAACCAAAGCGCCATGCCGGATCTCAAGCTACGCACCATGCCCCGCACGTCGCTGCTTTCAATCGTGTTGGCTGCCACGCGCTCGCGTGTCGTACGTTGGATTTCGGTCAGGAATTCGTTTGGGTGCATTTGAAACACGGCGTCGATGCGAGGACAGATTTCCTGCATTACGCGTCCGCTCAATTCCAGTGGCGTGAAGTGGCCGGTCAACAGTATGACGAACTCGCCCCGAGACAGCGGTTCAGTAAGGTTCTCCGCACCGTCGATGCGACTCATGGCAATGACTTCCTCTCGCGACGCCCAGCGCGCGAGTCCCAGTTCCATCATCGATGCGCCGATCGCTTCGTAATGTGCGAGCACAAGCTCGTTTCGTTCCTGCGTCGACATATCGGGAAAGCACAGTTGAATATTGCGCCGGGCTGTCAGTTTTCGCTTGAGATCGAATCGATGCAGCAGTCGGCCGGCCGCTTTGAACATTCTCAGCTGTGTGTGGTACGGGAGCAGACAACTGAGACGAAGCAGGCCGAGAAACAGCCAGAGGTACCAGTAGTTCGGGGCCCAGAAGGAGTACAGTGGTTTGCGCTTACCTGCCATTGCGACGCGAGTTTAATGTAAAAAGGTCTAAAAAGGTGTCTGACCCCTTTATTACTCGTCGTAGGGGGAGGGGTCGTTCTTGAAGCGGCGGTGTATCCAATAGTATTGTTCCGGCGCCTGGCGCACCTGCTCCTCTATCAGCGAATTGATCCGGCATGCATCAGCTAGGGCATCTCCTGTCGGAAATCCCGCCGGCTGTTCGCCGATTTCAATGCGGTATCCGGAGAGATCCGGTTCCCGCAGCCAGAGTAACGGTAACACTGTGGCGCCCGTTTTCTGTGCGATACGTGCAGCATTAACCGATGTGGCGGCGGGGGTGGCGAAAAATGGTGCCATCACTTTGTTACTGGCAGTCGTCGCCTGATCGACGGTAATCAGAATTGCCCTGTTTTCTTTCAGCCGCTTAAGGGTCTGACGAAAACTCCTCTTTGGGATTGCCGACGTGACGGCGCGCTGGCGACCCGCATGAACGATGGCGTCGATCTCGGGGTTACTGAACGGTCGAATCACGGCATCGTAATCTGCTTCGAACCTCAACAACCGACCGCACAATTCCATCGAAGTGAAATGGCCAGCGATAAGAATTACGCCCTTACCGCCGGCAAACGCGGCCTGCAAATTACCCAGGCCACTGATTGTCGGGAGCGATCGGAGCCGCTCGTCGCAAGCCCAGTATGCAAGGGCGGACTCGAACAGCGCACGACCGAGCGAAGTGAAATGTGAGCGCAGAAGTTTCTGCCGTTCGGCGCTCGTCATTTCGGGAAAGCAGAGATCAATATTTTTTTTGGCGATCGCGCGTCGCTTACGCGCATAGAGGAAAATGATTCCGCCGGCGCACACACCTATGCTCATTTGTATCCGGTAGGGAAGCTTGTTGGACAGTTTCAGACATGCCAGCAGGATTCGCGCGCCCAGCATGAACTCGATCTATTCTGATACGCCGTCGACGTAGTCGTCGCTGCCGGAGTCGTGCGCGATTTCGTCGGTGTCCTGTGATCCGATCGCCGGTCGTTCAGCTGTTTGTATGCCAACGTGGAATGCTGCGAACCCCGGCATGACGACCTGGTTGCGCGCCATGCCGATGATGCGGCCGGAATATGGTGAATACAGTTTGGTGCTGGCGTTGTTCATCGGGTCCGTAATCGTTCCGAGGAGATCGCCCTGCCGCACCGTGCTGCCAAGGCTGACGTCTGCCAGAAAGATACCGCCATGATTTGCTCTTACCCAGGTTGATCGGTAATACACGGGTTCGGGTTCACCCCAGGGTCTCTTCCTTTTGACCATGTCGAGCGTATTCAAAAGCGTTTCGATACCTTTGACACCGTGTTTGACTTCCTCCAACTCCAACTGTGACGGTCCGCCGGCTTCGAGTGTTACGGCAGGGATGCCGGCCTCTGTCGCGGCATGTCGTAGCGTCCCGTCGGCTGGTGCACTGTGCAAAATCACAGTCGCACCGAAGCCTTGAGTCAAAGTTACGACATCGGGGTTGCGCAAGTCGGCGCGCAACTGAGGAAGGTTGCTGCGTTCGAAAGAGCCCGTATGCAAATCGATCAGTGCATCGCAGTGCAAAAGGATTTCGGTGAAAAACGAGTATGCGATTCTCGCCGCTGCGCTGCCACGCGGGTTGCCGGGAAAGAAGCGATTCAGGTCACGACGATCCGGAAGGTATCTTGAGCCGCGACGAAAACCCTGCAGGTTTACGATCGGAACACCAACCACGGCACCGGCAACTCTCTGTGGATTCAGGTCGTGCATGACACGACGCACCATTTCGATGCCATTCAATTCGTCACCGTGCACAGCCGCGGTCAGGCACAAGGTCGGACCCGCGAGTTTGCCGTTCACGACTAATACGGGAGAATCAACAGGCACCCCTTCGAACAGTTCTGTCGCAGACCAGGACAAGCGCCGGTATGTGCCGGGCGCGATTTCCGCATTCAGGAGTGTCATCGTCTCGGCGAAGCCGTCCGCAGTCGTTACCGCGTCGGCGAGCGGGATGACGGGCGGATGATTGGCGACAGGATCGACCATTGGTTCGGGCAAGGGATGGGACGAACCGGAACCCGGGTCGTCAAGCCCGGTCGAATTCTGTAATACTTCGGCGTCGTCGATCGCCGGTTCGGACTCGACCTCGCCGGCTGAAGCCCCCGCAACGTAAAAGAGCAGCATTATGGCTGTGATGGCGCCTCGCAGCGGGCTGTTTGGGCTAGCAGAAATCATGGATACGCTATTTAGGGAGATAGTGGGCTCTGTGGCCTTGTTGTAAGCAGCAGATTACCTCAAGATAGCCTAAATAGGGGTAAATATCTGTGAACTATTCAATTATTTAGGAGCTATTTCTGAGTCAAAATCGCGAATCGATACTATGAAGCCAGCTTACCGAAATTTAGTGCTTTTCCTCACTCTGGCCGCTCTGCCTGTGGCCGCAGACATGCAGGAATTTTCGCGCCCGGCCGAGCTCGAGCCGGATATCGGCTTTTGGGTCGATGTGTTCACCAAGTACACGAGCGATCAAGGCATCCTGCATGACAATCGCAATCTCGCCGTCGTCTACGAACATCCGAACATCCCCGCCAGCGTAGGCCGGCGGGAACGAAACCGGCAATCAGAGAAGCGCAGGAAGCACTACAAATCCGTGCTCGACGTCCTGGCCGGTGGCAAACGCACCAACCTGACAGCAGAAGAGAAACGCGTCCTCGAACTCTGGCCGGCGAACGTAAGCAACAAGACACTGCGTGACGCCAGAAATCGAATCAGGTTTCAACAGGGACTAGCCGATCGATTCCGCGCCGGTCTTGAGCGGGCTGGGCGCTATCGTGCTCATGTGCACAATGAATTCACGAAGCTTGGTGTGCCCGTCGAGCTTGCAGCGTTACCGCACGTCGAGTCGTCGTATAACCCCGATGCCCGATCACATGTTGGGGCGTCTGGAATATGGCAGTTCACGAGAAGTACGGCGAGACGCTTTCTACAGGTCGATCACGTGCTCGACGAACGAAACGATCCTTACATAGCAACCAAAGCTGCTGGCAGGCTGCTCGCGTACAACTATTCGATTACCGGCAACTGGCCGATGGCGATAACCGCTTACAACCACGGACTCTCCGGCGCGCGTCGCGCGATGCGTCAATTCGGTGACACCAACACCGTGAAAATACTGCGCGAATACAATGGCCGAACATTTGGTTTTGCATCGCGAAATTTTTATGTCGCGTTCCTCGCGGCAATGCAAATCGATCAGAATCCGGAACATTACTTTCCGGGCATCGTTCCGCAGCGACCCATTGATTACGCATACATGGAGCTGCCGGCATATATTTCCGCGGACGCCGTATCGAAGGCGCTCGGCATAAGCCGTCGCGATCTGGCGCGCCACAATCCCGCGCTTCAGGCGACTATCTGGCAAGGTAGCAAGCACTTGCCGAAGGGCTATGAAGTCAGAGTCCCGCGTAGCATGTTGACCGGATCGATGTCGACGCTGATTGCGGCGTTGCCGGCGGACCAGCGATTCGCTCGTCAGCTGCCCGACCTGTTCCATACCGTCGCTCGTGGCGATACTTTGTCGGAGATTGCCGAAGAGTACCGCACTCGTGTGTCGACGCTGGTCGCTCTGAATAACCTCGGTTCTCGCCATCGCATAAGGGTCGGGCAGCGCCTGCGTCTGCCGGCGGCCGGGCCCGCCGCCACAACTGTCGCGGCCGCCAAGCCTTCCAAGCCGGCGGCGCAACCTCAGGTCGTAGCGGCGATCGCTGATGTGCCGGCTATTGCGGATCCGGGCGGGCAGACAAACGGAGTGGAAATCAACCCCAGTGCATTGATTGATGAGGTCGCCGCAACAGTTCGAAGCACGATTCAGTCGACGTTGTTGTCCGATCCGAGCGATTACACGGTTGCGGGCGATAATACGATCGAAGTGCAGGAACTCGAAACACTTGGCCACTACGGTGACTGGTTGGGCATAAAGACACAGCGCTTGCGTGACATAAACGGTCTCGCGTTTCGTACGCCTGTTGACGTCGGGCAACGAATCAAGCTGGACTTAAGTCAGGTCGATGCGGCGGCCTTCGAGGATCTGAGAACCGCATATCATCGCCAGCAGCAAGACAGTTTCTTTCGCAATCACACGATTACGGGTGTCAATGAGCACACGATCAAGCGCAACGAGTCGGTGTGGATACTCTCGCTGCGCAAATACGACGTGCCGATCTGGTTGTTCCGCCAATACAATCCGGCACTCGATTTGCAAAACGTTCAGCGTGGTACGCGCGTTCGATTCCCGGTACTCGCAAGCAATAATGAGTAAGGTATTAATTCTGACACTGGATAATCCTGTGATCGCACGCGTTTGCAGAGTCAGCGCGGTCTGCTAGGCTCAACTGCTATGAAGTCTTGCAGAATTCTCACATTTTTCGGGTTACTCGCGATATCGTCGATATTGTGGGCCGGCGAATTTCCTCTGGCAGATAAGGTCGTCGTCGAAAAAGGAGAGCGCAAACTGCACCTGATCAAGGACGACGAGATTTTCCGGACTTTTGACATCGCGCTCGGCATCGCGCCGGTCGGCGACAAGCAAACAGAGGGGGACTTCAAGACGCCGGAGGGTGACTACACTCTCGATACCAGGAATCCTGACAGCGATTTCTTCCTGGCGATTCACATTTCATATCCGAATTACCGGGACCGGCGCGCAGCGAGGGCGAAGGGCGTTGCCCCGGGTGGGCAAATCATGATCCACGGACAACCCAACGCGCCGACCTACTCTGCCGCCTATTACAGAAAGCAGGACTGGACGAACGGCTGCATCGCGGTCTCGAACTCCGACATGATTGATATCTGGCTGATGGCGCCGAATGACATCCCGATTGAAATCCGTCCCTGACCAGGAATTGGCCGTTAGCGCCGACACGGGGAAACCCGTCGATGTGGAAGTCTGGCCCGAAGGCAGCCTCGAAATTCTTTCCCAGGTCGAAGTCGATCAGCTGCTCGATCAGGGAGAAGGCGGGCTCTACACGCTGCTGCGGCGCTGCATACTCGCCGTCCTGAATTCCGGTGGAAATACCGACGACGCCCGGGCGGTTCTGGAAAAGCACAAGGATTTCAGTGTCGGCTTCATACAGCTCGATCGCGGCCTGAAGCTCTCATTGAAGGGCGCTCCAACGGGTGCTTTCGTCGACGGCAGGATGATTCGAGGTACCCGGGAGCTGCTTTTTGCGGTACTCCGTGACATCGTTTTTACCCACAACGAAATCCGGGCAAGCGGGCGATTCGACCTCATGTCGTCGGAGAACATTACCAACGCCGTCTTCCACATCCTCAGGAATGCCAGGTTGTTGCAAACGCCGGCAGACGCGAACCTCGCGGTTTGCTGGGGAGGTCACGCGATCGGCAGGGACGAGTACGAATATACAAAATTGGTCGGCTACGAATTCGGCCTGCGCGGCATGAATGTGTGCACGGGCTGTGGTCCCGGTGCGATGAAAGGGCCGATGAAGGGAGCCACGATCGGGCATGCAAAACAGCGTATAAGGGATGGCCGCTACATCGGCGTGACAGAGCCCGGGATTATTGCAGCAGAATCGCCGAATCCGATCGTCAACTCGCTGGTCATCATGCCGGACATGGAAAAACGACTCGAAGCGTTTGTGCGCCTCGGACATGGCATTACTGTTTTCCCAGGGGGTGTCGGTACGGCAGAGGAAGTCTTATACCTGCTGGGCGTGCTCACTCACCCGGACAACGAAACAATACCGTTTCCGATGATCATGACGGGACCCGCCGACAGTGAACCCTACTTTCGGCAAATCGACGAGTTCGTCGCGGCAACGCTTGGAGACAGTGCCAGACGTCGATACAAGATCATCATCGATGATCCGAGGCAGGTCGCCAGAGAATTGCTCGACGGACTTCGTGAAGTACGTGATTTTCGGAAGCACAACGGTGATGCCTATTACTTCAATTGGCGACTGAAGATCGATCATGATTTTCAAATGCCGTTCACAGCGACTCACGAATCGATGCGCTCAATTAATCTGGTCGAAGATCTTCCTGTTCATCAGCTCGCCGTCAATCTGAGACGTGTTTTCTCCGGGATCGTTTCGGGGAACGTGAGAGACGACACGATTGCCGCAATCGAAGAACACGGACCATTCGAAATTCTGGGTTCGAAAAAGTTAATGAAACTTCTCGATCGGCTGTTGTCTGCATTTGTGGCGCAGGGCCGCATGAAAATAGCCAGTGAAAGTTACTCACCCTGTTACAAGGTAGCGCGCTAGCAGCCAACCAACATTCCTTCGCATTTAGTTAAACCGATAGTGACGGCAGTACATCGGTCCTCTTTATTAAGTAAAAACAGACTGTAATATGTTGAAATTTATGTAAAAAATGCCGTGCGGCATTGTGATGCAGTTCCTGTGAGATTGCTAGTTCGCGACGTAACATTTGTTAAAACGGAACCTGAGCAAAACCTCATGCAGGAAAGCAAACAAATCAGCTGGACCAGTGACTACGACGTTGAAAGTCAGGACGAATCGCAAGATTCCGGGCGCGAGGCGGACCAGAAGTCAAACGGTTCATCCGATCCGGATGGCTGGCAGCAGTATCGAAGATGGATTTCCAAAGCTCCCGTTCCCCGACAGCGCCGTGGCGGCATTGATCCGTCGCTCTATACCTGGAAAGGCTACAGAAACTGGACAGAGCAGGTAAAGCGGAACTGGTCGGAAGAATAAGAAACGGGAAGCAAGTCTTTTATACAAGTTCTTTAACGTCGCATTTGATCTTGTGACGCAGTCGTCTGTTGTTCGACGCGGACAGATTATGTACTACGAAAATCCTTTCGTTCGACAAAAAAGTTCGAACGGGTTCTCTCTTCTGAAAGAAAATCGCGCTTTGGATTTGTTTCCAAAGCAAGCTGTGATCTGTCTCACGGTGGCCTGATTCGCAGGTGTTTATAGTTCGCTTTAACAATCAGGAAGCAAGACACGACAGGTATGTCCAAGAACAGCACTCAGGCAGATTCACCGGTTAGCACGCTAAAAAACGAGGCGGCAAGGCAACGCTGGGAACTCTTTCATCTGGCAATTGCACACGCAAAGAAATCCAACACGGTCGCGCTGCAAGAGGCAGACTCTTCGTCCACTGATACGGCAAGCGGCGGACCGTTGCTGTCAATCGCGCGATAGGCCGGTCACCGTGGAGCGTTTCCTGCAGTACCTCGACGATCTGGAAGACCTCATTTATGTAATACCGCTCATCGCGGAGCAGCTTCGTCGCGCGATACAGCGAATCTTTTTCTTACTTGGAGCGATTTGCCTGCAGCTGGCAGGCGTCGTTCTCGCGCTGAACCATCCACCGCTCGCACTTGCCATCGTTGCACTATTGGTGGTTGGTTTGCTCCTCCGCGCCGTGGTCCTGCCGGTACCCCAGACGCTCGCAGGCAGCTAAGTCCCGCAAACACCTTGAAATGCCACAGATAGGCACTATCGTGTCTGTCGTCGGCCGGGCTGTGTGAGGAGAAAACAAGGGTGGGTGAGAAACGCGAGACGATGGGGTTCCAGACCGAGGTACGGCAGTTGCTGTCCTTGATGATCCATTCGCTGTACAGCAACAAGGAAATATTCCTGCGCGAACTCATATCGAATGCCTCGGATGCGGCTGACAAACTGCGCTTCGAAGCGCTCGCGACGCCGGATTTACTGAAGGAAGATCCGGATCTCGGTATTCGGATCGAATACGATGGCGCGGCGAAGACCATCACTGTGATCGACAACGGCATCGGCATGTCCCGCGATGAACTTATCAGCAACCTGGGCACGATCGCCAAATCAGGAACCGCCGAATTCCTCGAGCAAATGACCGGTGATGAGCAAAACGACGCTCAGTTGATCGGCCAGTTCGGCGTTGGATTCTATTCAGCATTCATCGTTGCCGACAAAGTGGCTGTAGCGTCCCGGAGGGCGGGACTGCCGCCTGATCAGGGCGTACTTTGGGAGTCAGACGGCCAGGGCGAGTTTTCGATCGAGAATGCAGACCTTGGCGAACGGGGCACTCGCGTTACCTTGCACCTCAAGGATGCCGAGTCCGAATTCTCCGATGCAGAGCGTCTCGAAACGCTGATTCGCAAATACTCGGACCATATCGCTTTCCCGGTTCTGTTATCCCAGGCAGGTGACACTGACGGGGAGCCACGAACGGTCAACTCTGCGACGGCGCTCTGGACCAGATCCCGATCTGAAATCGGCGACGAGGAATACAAGGAGTTCTATAAACACCTTTCGCATGATTTTTCAGACCCGCTCTGTTGGAGCCACAATCGCGTCGAGGGCAAAAAAGAATATACGAGCCTTCTGTACATTCCCGAAAACGCGCCGTTCGATCTCTGGAACCGGGAAGCGCCGCGAGGTCTCAAGCTCTACGTACAACGCGTTTTCATTCTGGATGATGCGGATCAGTTTCTTCCATTGTATCTGCGATTCGTCAAAGGAGTCGTCGATTCAGCAGACCTGCCGCTCAACATATCCCGGGAGATGTTGCAGCAGGATGCGGCACTTGGGGGCATGCGCAACGCCATGACGCGCCGGGTGCTGGATATGCTAAACAAGTTGGTGACGGACAAGCCTCAGGACTATCAGAAATTCTGGAACCAGTTTGGCCAGGTAATCAAGGAGGGATTCGTAGAGGATGTGCAGAATCGCGAGAGACTCGCGAAGCTCCTTCGATTTTCGAGCACGGATGACGCAAGCGGAAAACAGGAACATTCACTGTCGGATTACGTGGAACGGGCCGGGGCGGAGCAGGACAAGATCTACTACATCCTCGCGGAGAATTTCGCCACCGGCTCCGCCAGTCCGCATATCGAGCAGCTGCGACAAAAGGGTATCGAAGTTATTCTGTTTTATGACCGCATCGACCCGTGGGTCGTCGATCACCTGCCCGAGTTCGAAGGCAAGGCTTTTCAGGATGTCGGTCGCGGTCAATTGACCTTGCCCGAATCGGATGGCGAGATCACACAGCAGACGATGAATGACGAGCACAAGCCGTTGCTGAAGCGAATCAGGAAAGTGCTCAAGGACCGGGTCGAGGCTGTAAACGTCAGCCAGCGACTCGTCGATTCTCCGGCTTGTGTCGTCGCAGGGGAACAGGACCTGGGACCTCAGCTACAGCGGATGCTGGAAGCGGCTGGTCAGGACGTTCCGGACTCAAAGCCGATACTGGAAATAAACGTTAGCCATCCACTGGTCCAGCGCCTGTCCGCTGAGACCGACGGTGGCAAGTTCGACAAGCTTTCGGAAATAGTTCTCGATCACGCGCTGCTCGCCGAAGGCGCGCAGCTCGACAACCCGGCCGACTATGTTCGCCGCATGAATCAGATCTTGTTAGATCTCTAGCGGCGTATCCGGTTACGTTGCTGGCGGCGTCGTCCAGTTATCCGGCAACGGTCCCTCGTCAGAGACGATCTCGCGGTGACCACTCCACGTTGCGATGATGGCCTCAGGCGTGCCGATACCGGCCGCGCGCGGGTCACCGCTCGGACCGAACCAATGGTTTTGCGGCGCACCCGTAGTCCGTCCCCGCATGCCGCAGTAGGTCGTGCCATTGACCGATGCTCCCAGCACTTTCTTCACGAACAGAGCGTCGTTACTGACTACACCCGCAGTCAGGTGGTGGGGAATGCGCTCCAGTACGTCGAGCAGCACGGGCAGGTCGGGTTCCGAATACTCTACGACCACCTGGAACGGGCCGAATATCTCTGTCGTTATCAGATCGAAATGCTCGTCCGCCAGCGCGCTTAGCGGCACGCTAACGGCGGTTGCCTGCATTGCACCGTAACAGGCAGGTATCGAGTGTCCTTCGAGTTGTTGACCACCGAACAGCAACACTGCACCTGGTATCTCAAGGAGCGCATCGATGTGGGCCTTGATACTGTCGTTGGTCCATGTCAGGACTGGCCCCAGGGTCAGGTCGTCCAGTTTGCGCCTTCCTGCCAGTCGCCTTAGCTTTGGCAATAGCGCGTCTCGCCAGTTGTCGTGGACGAAGACGATGCTCTGTGCGGAACATTTTTGTCCGGAGGCGCTATACGAGTCCTGATCCGACTGCCAGGCGACATAGTCCAGCCAGTCCTCCTGGAAGTCCGGACCAATGACTTTCCAGTCGAAGCCGGCGTCCTCGAGGCGGACCGCACCGTTGACGACCCGGGATACCATTTCAGCCACGGCGCTCGAGCCCGTGAATTGAACCATGCGAATATCGTCTTTCGCCTTGTCGAGCAGTTTGCCCATCTCGGACCCGCGGCAGTGAATGAGGTCCAGGTCAGTCGGTGGCAGGCCGGCGTGGATGAGCATGCGCACGAACTGCTCGAACACGACACTGACCTTGGAGTCGACTTTCACCAACGGGCGGTTACCCATAAACAAAGCGCCCATAACCTGCAACGCCGGTATCTCGAGCGGAAAATTGAAGGGCGCAATGACTACTACCGGGCCGAACGGCCAGCGGTATCCACGCGTTTCCTGTCCCTGATAATCGCCCGGATTCGAAAACCCGCGGCCCAGGAACCGCGTGCTGTCACCTGAGAAATTCTCGAGAAACACCCGGGTTACCGTCACCTCCGCAAGGCATTGCTGCCAGCTCTTGGGCATGACCCGTTGAATGAGCCGTGTGAAATAATCCCGGACATCGTCTCGACGCAACAATTCGGCCGCAGTCGCGCAAACTGCGCCAAGTGCGAGATAACGCTCGGGGTTCTTCAGCGGATTGTGCAAACCGGATTTGGGACAGCTCTTCAGGCCCGCCAGAAATGGCGCATGATCCCGCGTATCGGGGATATGGAGAAACCTTTGGCCGTTCATCGGGTCAACGATGTCGTCCCGTACGTTGTTTGCGGCGTCCCAGGCGCCTGCAACAAGGTTGTGCGCGCGGCCCGGATCGGCCCCGGTCAAACCGTCTACCGGATCGACGGTGGCAAATGCAGGAACGTCGCTCATATTGTTCTCCATTCTTCGATGTGGCCTGACTGCGGATGGTGATTGTACTGGGCAGCCGCGGGGCCGTCATGTGTGTAGAATCCGGGACGAACGAACGAGGAAGATCAAGATGAGTGAAGCAAGTAAACGAACAGATGAACTGCGCGACAGGCTAAGCGACGAGCAGTATGAGGTGACCCAGAATAAAGGCACGGAGCGCCCGTTTACCGGTAAATATATCGACAACAAGGACGATGGGACCTATAGCTGTGTCTGCTGTGGAACGGAATTATTCAGTTCCGAGCACAAATATGACTCCGGGTCGGGCTGGCCCAGCTTCTGGCTGGCGCTCGCTGCTGACAACGTAAAGACTGTCAGCGACACGAGCCACGGAATGATTCGTGAGGAAGTCGTGTGCAATGCCTGCGGCGCGCACCTTGGCCATGTTTTCGAAGACGGGCCGCAACCGAGCGGTTTAAGATACTGTATCAATTCGGCGTCGCTGGATTTCGACGAGCCCAAAAAAGGGAATGAAGCAGAATGAATTTCAAAACACCAATATTTATATCACTATTTGTCCTGACTGCCTGTGGACAACCGGATTCCGACCCGGTCGAACAATCCGCGGAAAATGCGGCGGTCGTCGAAGACATGGAAACAGTGGCAGACGCCGAGTCAATGCAAATAACAGAGGGACTGTCAGCGCGAATTCTGCGGGAAGGAGAAGGCGACTCAGCCGAGGCAGGGCAAATAGCCGTCGTGCACTATACGGGGTGGCTGTATGACGAGACGGCGGAGAATAAACGAGGCGACAAATTCGATAGCTCGGTCGACCGCGGCGAGTACTTCAGCTTCATGCTGGGTGCGGGACGCGTGATCAAGGGCTGGGACCAGGGCGTAGTCGGAATGAAAGTCGGCGAGAAACGAGAACTGACAATCGCGCCGGAAATGGGCTATGGGAGTCGCGGTGCCGGCAAGGTCATTCCTCCGGGCGCTACACTGGTCTTTGAGGTCGATCTGGCGGAAATACAGGGTACGCAAGCCCCTGCGTCAGAATGATCAAAAAGGGACGGAAAAGCGCGTCGCGCCCCGTATCGTCCGGCGAAAGCTCAGTTCAAACTCGATTCGCCGATTGACCTGCCTCCCGGCAGCATCCTCGTTGCTCGCGATCGGCTCATCCGAGCCGGCGCCGCTTGCGTACAGCCTCGCTCGATTAATGCCGTGCTCAGACAGGTAGGCAACAACAGCCTCTGCTCTGGCTTGGCTGAGCGCACGATTGGCGGCTTCGTTTCCCCGGTTGTCTGTGTGTCCTTCGACGGCTATGAAAAGCGATGGGCAGTCGAAGGCGATTTCCACAATTTCATCAAGCGTAGCCAGTCCGCCGGTACCAAGTACCGCGCTCGACTCCGCGAACTTTACGATGCCATGTTGCAACGCCTGATCAAACAGTTCTTCACACAGGAGATTGTATAGCGCCGAGTCAGGCAGAGGCTCGACAGATACTCGACGGACCTCATCTGATGCAATGCTGCATGCACATGAGAGCGTAAGAACTGTGGTCAGCACCGCCGGATCAAACGATTGTCGCATCCGGTATCAGGCTGGCTCGTTATTTTTCTGATATTGCAGACCGCGAGCCTGGCCAACCCAGTCTTCGCGATAGATACGGCTACGGAATCCCTTCAGGCGCTGCGCTACGCGGTCGATATCGTATTCACTCATTTCTGCAATCTGATTGAAACGATATATGCCGAGCTCGTTCAGGGTCTTTTCGATTGCTGGTCCGACGCCCTTGATCAGTTTCAAATCGTCCGTGTCGCCATCGGCAAGTTCGCTGTCGTTGACAAGCGCATCGGCTTCCACTGTTTCGTCGTCGTCGTCAAGATCCGTGTCCGGCGTATCCGGCGAGTCGCTCTCCTCGGTGATGCTTTCGTTGTACGAGGTGTCCTGATCGACCAGTTCGGATTCGAATTCTCCGGTTGCTTCGTCATGCGGGTCATTGGATGCGTTCAGCCCGTCGGCAAGCGTATTCGGATCGACGGGTTCGATCCTTGTATTGTCCTTTCCGATTGTGGCCTCAAGCGCGGCAATGCGCTCATGCGCCTGCTCCAGCTCGGCTTCAATCTCCTGCGCTTCCTGATCGCGTTTCCGGAAGCGCTCGACGAGCGGCGGGACCCGATCCTGCCAGGAAGCCAGGTCCTCGGTGAGTATCAAGATTTTATTATCGCGCTCGCGAATTGCCGCCAGCGACGTTTCGTCATGTGACTCGCGGCTCTTCGCATCTGTCTTGAGTTTCTCACGCCGCGCAACCGCGACATCCAGGTCGCCGCGTGTTTCCTTTAGCTGTATCTGTAACTGGTCGCGGCGCTCGAAGGTCTCCTTCAACGAATCGGAGAGCTCCTTCGCCCGCATGTTGGAATCCTTCATCGAAGCCTGATATTGGCTGATTTGCTCCATCAGGCTCTGATTTTGGCCGACCAGACGCTCGTGCTCCGAGCGTTGTGCTTCGAGCTGCTCCTGCCAACCTGCATTTACCGCGATCTTTTCCTTGGCGCAGCGGCCGCCGCGGAAAACCCAGCCGAGAAGTATCCCGAGCACCAGCAAGCCTGCCAGCACCGCAATTTCCATGGGGACGATCTCAGGTATTGTCAAAATCCGCTCCAAGCTCAAGAGGCAAGACGCATTTCGTCCATTTCAGCAAGGACCGTGCTGAATTGTTCCAGTGCCCAGTCAATCTCGCTGCGAGTAATTGTAAGCGGAGGTGCCAGGCGCACTACTGTGTCGTGTGTCTCTTTACTCAAAACTCCTTGTTGCATGAGTCGTTCGCAAACCTCTCTGGCCGTGCCGAGCGCCGCATCAATTTCGACACCGACGAATAGTCCCAAGCCTCTGACACCCTTGATCAACGGACTGTCGAGCTTGTGCAGCTCGCTGAGCATATAGTCGCCCATGGAGGCGCTGCAAGCCGGCAGGTTGTCTTCTACCAGAATGTTCAGGGCCTCGAGGCCGACGGCTGCGGCCAGCGGATTGCCGCCAAAAGTACTGCCATGGTCGCCAGGTGTGAAGACGGACATTACATCGCGCCGGGCAAGAAACATCGAGACCGGCAGGATACCGCCGCCGAGCGCCTTGCCGAGAATGAGGCCGTCAGGCCTGACATTTTCGTGTTCACAAGCAAGCAGTTTCCCGGTTCTGCCCAGTCCGGTCTGGACCTCGTCGGCGATCAACAAAACGTTGTTCTCGCGGCAAAGTGTTTCACAGGCTTTCAGGTAACCGTCGGGCGGAATAATGATGCCACCCTCGCCCTGCACCGGTTCGACCAGAAACGCTGCCGTATTCGGCGTAATCAGAGCTTTGAGTGACTCGAGGTTGCCGAACTCGGCGAGCCTGAAGCCTGGAGGGTACGGTCCGAATCCATGCTTGTACTGCTCTTCGCTGGAGAAGGCGATGACGGAAATCGTGCGGCCATGAAAATTGCCGGCGCAGGCGATAATCTCCGCCGCGTCCGGTGCCACGCCTTTCACTTCGTATGCCCATTTCCTGGCGGCCTTCAGCGCGGTCTCGACGCCTTCCGCGCCGGTGTTCATCGGTAAAGCCATATCCATGCCGGTCAGTTCGCACACGCGCTGCAGAAACGGACCAAGCTTGTCGGTGTGATAGGCGCGCGACACGATATTGAGTCGTGCGGCCTGCTCCTGAACCACCCTGACGAGTCGCGGATTGGCGTGGCCATGGCTGACAGCCGAGTAGGCGCTCATCATGTCGAGATATTTGTTGCCTTCATCGTCCCAGACGAAGACACCTTCTCCACGCACCAGCACGACCGGGAGGGGAAGATAATTCTGCGCGCAGTATTGTTGTTCGAGCTCGATCGGGGAATTCATGAAACTGGATTCTCGGTGTCGATGATATTCGCGACATTAATGCCAGCGAACTACATAAGGTCATAATTTTACAGCAATAAAGACCGGACTGGCCAGCCAGACGTCGTTCGGCGGCCGTGCCGATTCTCCAACCTGCGGCTTGCCTCGTTTGTGAACTTCGTTAAGTCTCATCAGATGGCCGGCCCAGAAGCTCAATCGAACCAGTGTCGACGGTGATCATGTCACCGCTGAACAGAAAGGCTGCCTCTGAACCGGAGGCGGGCGGATGCTATCGTCCGGTTGGCGCTCGCCGAGCATTCACGGGCTTCAAGATTTGCTGATGCGCCAGTCGGCTGACAATCTGGAGTTAGATGGCCCGGCTGGAAAGCTCGAGGGGTTACTCGAGTCTCAACAGGGCTCGACTCCGCTCGGGAACGCAGTGATCTGTCATCCGCATCCGGCACACGGTGGCACGATGCACAACAAGGTTGCGCACACCCTTGCACGCGCTTTTGTGCGCCTAAATTTCACAGCTCTACGATTTAATTTTCGTGGAACAGGCAAAAGCGAGGGCGAGTACGATGAAGGCGCCGGTGAATTGCTGGATGCGATTGCTGTCTTTCAATGGATGCGCGAACGCAGTCCGGGATTGCCACTTTGGCTCGCGGGATTTTCATTCGGTGCGGCAATCGCCATACGTGCAGCGATCGAAACGGATCCCGACGGTTTGATCAGTGTCGCGCCGGCCGCGTTTCGATTCGCAGCCGACATTGAATCGCAGCCCGACTGCCCGTGGTTGATCGTTCACGCAGATCAGGACGAACTGATCGACATTGATGAATCAGTGGAATGGGTCAATCAGCTGGATCCCGGCCCGGAACTTATCGTTTTTCCAGACACGACACATTTCTTTCACGGCAAACTGGTAAAACTCCGACAGGCGGTCGAAGAATTCGTTACGGCTAGTTCGTATAGAACTCACGTGTAAAGCTTACGTCCGAGGCTTCTGTTGCTCCTTCGGGCGTAATGCTGATATTGAAAATCAGCGTTTCGCGATTCGCGATTCCAGTCTCGCCGATGTAATAAATTGCATCCTCTTCCTGAATTTTTCGCATCGTGACATTCTTGAGCTGGCCGGCCAGGTTGACCGTCCTGACGGTAATGTCAGCGTTGACCGCACTATGTGTGCCTTCATTGAGAACAGACACATTCAACATGGCGCGGTTCTTACTGCGCACGATGCCATAAGCGCGTGCGACTTCAGGCGGCAAGTGATCTGTTGATTGTGCGCTGAAATGCACCACGTGATCGCCGATATCGACATCTGACGCTGCGGCGGGTTGAGCCTGGGGCACGGTCGAGGATTCCCCCGCGCCTCCGCAGCCCCATAAGAATAATGGCAGAGCGACCAGTGCGTATATGTACTTCAACATATATGTCTCCCCGGTTTTTTAGTCACTATAAACCATTGTCGCAGACCGTGCGCCCATCCCTCAGACATGAATCGGCTTCAGTGTCTGCAGGAATATTACGGCAGCCTGCAACAGGATTATCGTGAAGATCGGCGATATGTCGAGACCGCCGATCGGCGGAATGATGCGCCGAAAAGGACGCAGGACGGGCTCTGCCAGGGTGCTCAACAAGGCGGTTGCAGGGTTGTGAGTATGTGGTGCAACCCAGCTCAGTATGATCTTGATCAGGATTACGAAGAAAAACAGATTAAGGCTCTGTATCGCCAACTCAACAAATGTCGTGATCAAAATCGAAATAGTGTCGGCCATTTGTCCGCGAATCATGAGCAATACGACTAAGGTCAGATATTGGATACCAACGGTAACCAGAACTGTGGACGTATCCAGTCGGCCAATGGAGGGCAACAGGCGGCGCAACGGTACGACCAGTGGTGACGTCATACGCAAAATTCCCTGCGCGAGCGGATTACGAAAATCCGCGCGGAGCAGCGGCAACCATAAGCGCAACAACATCACCAGCAGGTAGAGCTGCGCGATCGTCTTGATAATAAAGTACAGAGCTTGTTGCATTTTTTACGCTGTGTTCGGGCCTTCTATGAGTCTGCCTCCTCGGCAAGGGTTGCTGCACGGTCTCGCGCGGCCTCAATCGCCCTGGCAAAGATACCACGAACGTCAGCGGCATCGAGGCACTCGAAAGCGGCGGTCGTCGTGCCACCCGGTGAACGCACCCGCTCGATGAGTGACGACATCGACTCGGCCTCTGCTGATGCGAGCGCTGTCGCGCCGCGCGCGGTTTCCACTGCCAGCGATCTGGCAGTCTCGGCATCGATTCCGAATTCGACGGCAGACTCGATCATGATGTCGATCAGCAAATACAAATAGGCGGGCCCGGTTCCGGAGACGGCGGTAACGGCGTTCATCAGCGACTCGCTGTCGAGCCAGACGACCTGACCGACTGCTGTCATTACTTTCTCGGCCAGGTCGCGGCCGGCATCGTCAGTCAGTTCATTCGCAAACAATGCAGAGATGCCCTGGTCGATTAACGCTGGTTGATTCGGCATTACCCTGACGATGCGCATGCCACCGCCGAGCCAGTAATCAATGTCCTCAATACGCGGTCCGGCTGCAATCGAAATGATCAGCGGCTTGTGCTGCTGCACCGTCGTTGCCAGGTCGCGGCAGACGTCTTTGAGAATCTGCGGCTTGACGGCGAACAGCAGGGTCTCGGCCTCGGCCGCAACCAGGGCGTTATTATCATTCACCATCGCGCCATAGAGTTCCCGGCGCAAAAGCTCGCATTGCGAAGGCCTTGGCTCGGCAATCAGAATGTCGGTAGCACGCATGCCGCCCCGAAGCAGGCCTCCTGCGATAGCGCGGGCCATGTTGCCGCCACCAATAAGCCCGACCTTGTGGTTGATCATTTCAATATCACCTTGCGGGAGTACTATTCCCGGGCACCAAAAAGGGCCGTTCCAATTCGGACAAGGGTGGCGCCCTCCAGGACCGCCGCTACATAGTCTGCCGTCATCCCCATCGAGAGCGTATCAAGACTGATGCCGGATTCCTCTAGTGAGGCTTTCAGCATTTTCATTCTGGCGAATGGCTGGCGCTGTTCCGTAACACCATTTCGCATGGCCGGGATGCACATCAGGCCACGGAGTTTAATTCCCGGCAGCCCGGATATTGCCTGTGCCAGTTCGGACACGTCCGCCACGGAAACCCCGGCCTTTGAAGCTTCTTCGTCGATATTCACCTGGATACAGACGTTGAGATCGCAAGCGTAATGGGGGCGTTGCCGGCTAAGCCGTTCCGCGATTTTCAGTCGATCGACTGTGTGCACCCAGTGGAATCTCTCCGCCACAGGCCTGGTCTTGTTCGCCTGCAGGTGGCCGACAAAATGCCAGATCAAATCATCGCGGCCGGCCTCCTCCATCTTCTGCAGGCCTTCCTGGACGAAATTCTCGCCGAAATCCCGTTGGCCGGCGGATGCCGCTTCGAGAATCAACTCAACGGGCTTTCTCTTGGCCATGGCGAGAAGCCGGATTTCCTCAGGATTTCGGCCAGCCTCTGCTGCAGCTTTTGCCAGCAAATCTTGGATTTTTCGAAAGTTTTCCGTGACTCTAATCACGTTTTGCTCCGAGTGCTTCGCTATACTAGGCAGCCATTGGGCTCTAAGTTATGGTAAGTCCGGCACGTTAATAGAGGGAGAATTATGGCCGTCGACGTAGCGCAATTATTGTCGTTCACGGTAAAGAACAACGCATCTGACCTGCACCTTTCCGGCGGGGTTCCACCCATGATTCGTGTCGATGGCGACATCAAGCGAGTCAACATGCCCGCGCTGACACACAAAGACGTCAATAGCATGGTGTACGACATCATGAATGACAAGCAGCGAAAGGACTACGAAGAATTCCTGGAGACGGATTTCTCGTTCGAAATACCGAAACTGGCCCGATTTAGAGTCAACGCCTACAACCAGAATCGCGGCTCAGCAGCTGTTTTCAGGACGATCCCGCAGGACATCCTGACTCTGGACGACCTCGGCGCGCCGAGCATATTCAAGGACATCTCGATGCACCCGCGTGGCATTGTGCTCGTGACCGGCCCGACCGGTTCCGGCAAGTCCACGACGCTGGCTGCGATGGTCGATTACATCAACGACAACAAGCCCGACCACATTCTGACGATCGAGGACCCGATCGAGTTTGTACACCAGTGCAAGAAATCTCTGATCAATCAGCGCGAAGTACATCGCGATACACTCGGATTTAACGAGGCTCTACGCTCGGCGCTGCGTGAGGATCCGGACGTCATACTCGTCGGAGAACTTCGCGACCTCGAGACAATCCGGCTGGCGCTGACCGGGGCCGAGACCGGCCACCTCGTATTCGGCACGCTGCACACCAGCTCCGCTGCCAAGACTATCGACCGAATTGTCGACGTCTTTCCGGCCGCAGAAAAAGACATGGTCCGCGCCATGTTGTCGGAGTCACTTCGTGCCGTTATTTCGCAAACATTGTTGAAGAAGATCGGTGGCGGACGAATTGCTGCCCATGAAATCATGATCGGCACACCTGCGATCAGGAACCTGATTCGTGAAGGCAAGATCGCGCAGATGTACTCGGCGATCCAGACCGGGCAAGGCCAGGGCATGCAGACGCTCGATCAAAACCTTGCCGAATTGATGGGCAAAGGGTTGATCAACAAGGAAGAGGCGAGGTTCCGCGCGGTTATGAAGGAAAATTTCTAATGGAACGCGAACAAGCGGTACGGCTGACGCAGAACCTGTTGCGCAAAATGGTCGAGAAGGAAGGTTCCGACCTCTTTTTGACGTCCGGGTTTCCGCCTGCAATCAAGGTAGACGGCACGATCCATAAAGCAACAGATGCTCCGCTGACACCGGACCAGTCGGCCATGATGGTGCGCTCCATCATGAACGACAAGCAGGTCAAGGAGTTCGATGCGACCAAGGAGTGTAACTTTGCGATCGCGCCTCAGGGGATAGGACGGTTCCGCGTTAGCGCATTCATACAACAGGGCATGGTCGGCGCCGTACTGAGAACGATTACTACCGAGATTCCAACGCTGCAGGATCTCGATCTCCCGCCGATCCTCAAAGACGTCGTAATGAACAAGCGTGGGCTCGTGATCGTCGTCGGCGGTACCGGTTCAGGTAAGTCAACGACGCTCGCGGCAATGATCGGCCACCGCAACGAAAACTCGAAAGGTCACATCGTTTCAATCGAAGACCCGGTCGAATACGTGCATCCCCACCAGGGATGTGTCATCACCCAGCGCGAGGTGGGTGTCGATACAGACAGCTGGCATGCGGCATTGAAGAATACATTACGGCAGGCACCGGACGTGATACTCATCGGCGAAATCCGTGATCGGGAAACGATGGAATACGGCATTCAGTTCTCGGAGACCGGTCATCTTTGCCTGGCGACGCTTCACGCAAACAGCGCAAACCAGGCGCTGGACAGAATCATCAACTTCTTCCCGGAAGAGCGACGCACACAGCTCCTGATGGACCTGTCGCTGAATGCCAAAGCGTTTGTTTCGCAACGGCTCATCCCGCGCGAGAGCGGCGTAGGCCGTATCGCCGCCATGGAGATCATGCTCAATTCCCCCTTGATCGCAGACCTGATATTCAAGGGCGAGGTCGGCCAGATCAAGCAGATCATGGCGAAGTCCACGCGACTCGGCATGCAGACTTTCGACCAGGCCCTGTTCCTCCTCTATGAAGACGGCACGATTTCTTACGAAGAAGCGATGAGAAACAGCGACTCGAAGAACGAGCTGCGCCTCAGGGTCAAATTGGAAAGCAAACGCGAACACAAACTGGACGAGCAGCAGTCGGAGAGCCTCAAAATCATGGAAGAAGACGGCGCTCAGCGGTTTTGACCAGGCAAAGGGACTTTTGGTAGTAATCGATGAATGTAAAACCGCTCTTCAAACTGATGGTGGAAAAAAAGGCTTCGGATCTGTTTTTCGCGCCGTTTGCCCCAGCCAAGATCAAGATTGACGGCAAGATCATGCCCGTCAACAAGCTCGAGATGACGCCGAAAATGGTGAAGCAGGCGGCAATCGAATTAATGGACGATGACCTGCTCGAGGCGTTCACAAAGGAACTTGAAGTGGACTTCGCCATATCCGAGCCCGGGCTCGGGCGTTTTCGGGTCAACGTCTTCCATCAGCGCGGCAATGTTGCCATGGTGCTGCGCTACATCACTGCGGAAATGCCGACGCTTGAGCAACTCGGAATGCCGGAACAATTAAAAGAACTGGTCATGCTGAAGCGCGGCCTGGTTTTGATGGTGGGCGCGGCCGGCAACGGCAAATCGACGACGCTGGCTGCGATGATCAATCACCGCAACGACAAAACGTCGTCACATATTATTACCGTCGAAGACCCGATCGAATTCCTGCACCCCAACAAGCAGTCGATCGTCAATCAGCGTGAAGTCGGTCTCGATACGAAGTCATATGGTCGCGCGTTGAAGAGCGCGATGCGAGCCGCCCCGGATGTCATTCAGATCGGCGAGATACGTGATATTGAATCGATGCAGGCCGCCATCGATATGGCCGGTACGGGGCACCTGGTCCTGGCAACGTTGCACTCCAACAACGCTCCCGAAACGCTGGACCGAATCATCAACATGTTCCCACAGCAGCAGCATGCTCAAGTCTTTATGGATCTTGGCCACTATTTACGCGGCATAATTTCACAACGACTCGTCCGCGCGAGGACAGGCAAGCGTGTTGCAGCAGTCGAGCTTTTGTTGAATACACCCCACATCAAGGACCTGATTCTCAAGGGCGATATTTCCGAGGTCAAAGAAGCCCTGAAGGAAAGCGGCGAGAGGGGCATCCAGAATTTCGACGAAGCACTGCTCGCACTTTACAAGGGCGGCACGATCACACTCGAAGAAGCCATGACCCACGCCGACTCCCGCTCCAACCTCGAAGCCAAAGTCAATTTCGGCGGCTAATCAGCTTCGCTGAGATCAATGCTCCAGGAGCCCCCGCCCCGCCAAAGCACATAAAGCAACATCATTAGTAATACGATCGGACCAATGGGCTCTACTGGCTGGAGTGGAAACAGCGATGGATCGTCCGCCACGATGTGTACGTAAGTCGCGACCAGCATGCTCACGGCCGCAACTGCCGCTGATAGACGTGTATGAATCCCGAATAGCAGTGTAATACCAAGGACCATCTCGACGATCGGGAACGCGTAAATCGTCAGGCTATAAAGTGGAATGTTCGCAGCGACAAGCTGTCCTGAGAAGGCCTCACCAAGAGACGGTACGGCCACTTTCAAAATTCCGGCCATGAACAAGACGAAGCCCAGAAGAAGCCGTAGTACGCCGGCCAGCTTATCGTTGGAGGTTTTGCGCAGTCGATCGAACATTTTCATGAATTCCCGAAGACGGCGTCTGCGTCGAAAACCGGACCATCGACGCAGACGCGTTTCATTGCCGGGCCATCCGGCGTTTCGACGAGTACGGTGCAGCCTGCACAGCCACCGACGGCGCAGGCCATGAATTCTTCCAGCGACACCTGGCAGGGAAGATCGTATTTCCGTGCAAGTCTGGCAACAGCCTTCAACATCGCCGTTGGTCCGCAGGCAAATATTTCAGTGTTCGTAAGTTGGCCCGACGATAAGGACGCGAGGTACTTTTCTCCGAGGTCTGTCACGAAGCCACGATGGCAGCCGTCGAACTCGGACAGGCTCGCGAGACGGCTCGGTATATTCCATCGCTCTAACAAGGGCATCGCAGAATTGGTTTCGTCTGGTAGCCAGTCGCAAGCGATGGCTGACGTCTGCAAGTCGAACGGGAACGGAATCTCGGATCCCATGAAGACCAGGGGGCGCCACTCGTTAGCCTCGTTCTTGAGATGCTCGGCCAGGAAAATCATAGGCGGAATGCCGACGCCTCCGCCGATGAGTAATGTATTGGGACGATCTGATTGCGGTTCGAACGGATGGCCGATGGGCCCGATCAGGCTTAGCCTGTCGCCAGGTTTTTTTTCTGCGAAAAGTCTCAAGCCCTCACCGACGACTTTGAACAACAGATCAATCCAGCCTTCTTCGTTGTTTGCTCGCATGATCGATAACGGTCTGCGCATCGGCAGTGCGCTGCCGCACTGGATGTGCACGAAGCTTCCGGGCAGGGCGTGCTTTGCACATTGCGGCGCTGCCAGTCGATAGATGTACTGTTCGCCGGGGAAGGTGGAGACATCGATGACTTCACCGTCTTCGACAAAGATCGTGGCGCGGTTCTTAAGAGCTTTTGTCGTGGCGATCGCCGCTGCCGTCACGCCAATTCCATCGCGTTGATGACTGAGGTCAGGATGGCCATGCGGATTGCAACGCCGTTGGTCACCTGGGTCGTGATGACCGACTGCGGGCCGTCGGCCAGGCTGGATTCTATTTCTATGCCGCGATTCATTGGGCCCGGGTGCATGACGATGGCGTCCGGCTTTGCCAGTTTCATGCGTTCGTGGTTGATGCCGTAGTTGGCGAAGTACTCATCGATGCCGGGGATACCGTCGAGGCTGTCGATGCGCTCCCGCTGGATACGCAGAGCCATGACGACGTCGGCGCCGCGCAGGCCGTCACCGAGCTTGTGCAGGATTCTGGCACCGGGGACGTCATCAGGGTCTGGCGCCAAAGCTTCCGGCGATACCAAACGAAGCTCACCAACGCCCATTGTTGTCAGGCCCTCGGCGGCGGAGCGGGCGACACGGGAATGCGCGATGTCGCCGACGATGGTGACGATAAGGTTTTCGAAATTCGGCTTGTGTTGCCGAATCGTCAACAAGTCCAGAAGGCCTTGAGTCGGGTGTGACACTTCGGCTTCGCCGGCGTTCAGGATGCTGACGTGGTCTTGAACATTGCGCGCGATATACGCTGGTACGCCAGCGCTGGCATCGCGCACGACGAATACATCGACCTGCATCGATTGAAGCGTGTAGATGGTGTCCAGAATACTCTCCCCTTTTTTGCGGGAAGACATATTGACGTCAAGATTGAGAACGTCCGCGCCGAGTCGTTTAGCTGCCAGGTCGAAGGATGCGCGGGTTCGCGTGCTGGCCTCGTAGAACAGGTTGGTGACCGTGCGCCCCGCAAGCGCCTGTGTCCGGACCGCCGGGTGCCCGAGCGGGCTGAGAAATTCCTCGGCGTCGTCGAGGATCTGGTTTATATGTTCTCTCCTGAGGCCCTTTAACGTCAGCAGGTGACGTAGCCGGCCGTCGGATGAGATCTGGAGATCGGCGTCGCCGATGACATTCGGCGTTTCAAATAACTCGGTGACGTTCATGGCTAGGCAATTCTAACGATGAGACGGCCAGGCGGCAAAAGAAGGGGTCTGACCCCTTTGTTAGCCGGATTTATCGAACCATCGCTGCGCGATCAACGCGGCAGCCATACTGTCGATCGCCTCTTTTTTGATTCTGCCGCGGAGCCCGGCTGCACGCTCCGTCTTCATTAGCTCGCCAGCCTCGAGTGATGAATAGCGTTCATCGACCTGCTCTACAGGCAGGTCGAAGCGGCCGAGTTCTGTGATGAAGGCTTTGACATGGTTGCCCATCTCCGACTGTGATCCGTCCTCGTGCAGGGGCATGCCAACGACCAATCTGGCCGGGCGCCATTCACCAACGATACCTTCAATGGCCTGCCAGTCGGGGCCCGAATCAGTGTTTCTGATCGCAGCGATCGGGTTGGCGGATGCGGTAACTTGCTGGCCCACGGCAACACCAATCCGGCGCAGTCCGAAATCGAAAGCAACGATTGTCTCGGGGTTGTCAGGCGTGCCCGGCATCGGGCGATATGCGGCTGATGTCGATGCCTAAAGAGTCTGCCGCGTGGGTCCAGCGTTCGGCAAACGGTGTATCAAAAACGATTTTCGGGCTTGCCGGCACATTCAACCAGGTGTTGGCCATCATCTCTGCCTCGAGCTGGCCGGGCTCCCAGCCGGCATAACCCAGCGCGACCAGCGTTTGGTCCGGACCACTGCCGGCAGCAAGCGCATCGAGCACGTCTCTCGAAAGCGTGAGCTGGATGTTCTCGGAGACGGACATGGAGCTCTCGAAGTCAGGTCCGGGGTTGTGCAAAACGAAGCCTCGTTCACGGGCGACCGGGCCGCCGCTCAATACGGGGCGCTTCGCCGCGATCGCGTCCGCTTCGTCGAGTGACAATTGTTCGAACAGGCCGCCGAGTTGCAGGCCCAGAGGACGATTAATGACGATCCCGAGCGCTCCGTCGTCATTATGTTCACAAATAAGCGTAACGGTGCTGTTGAAATTCGGGTCAGGCATGCCCGGCATGGCGATCAACAGTTGATTATTCAATGAACTTTCGAGTTCCATAGCTACAGTATCGACCTTGCTGTAGCCGAGAACAACCAATAATAGGGCAGGTTAATTTACGTGGGCAGTCCTGGATACGCCGATATCACTAAATTGCCATTTGTAGGCAAATCGGAGCGTGTCATAGTCCACGCGGATTGCCTCGGGGAAAGGATCGAAGGGCGCCGCGCGGCGTAATATATTCAAGGCCGCCTGATCGACAATCTTGGAGCCCGAAGAATTTCGGACGATGACTTCAGCGAGTTGTCCTGAGGCACTGATGGTGACCTCGAGCGTCGGGCTCCCGGTAATTCCCTGCATCGCGCCCTTTTCGGGAAAATATTTTTCTCCGATGTTTTCGATTTTCGTTTTCCATCGCTGCAGGTAGCCGGCGATATTCGATTCCCGTGTATCGACGCTGGTCACGAGCTGGCGAAGATTTTGGTCATGGATAAGCAAGTTGGCCTTGTCTTCGTTGGGCAACGGTAAGGTTTGCGCGACACCGGATTCCAGAAAGATGGCGCTGGCATCGTCGGGTGAAGGGTTGTCACGCGGTCTGTCAACGATGCTGCGGTCCTGCTCGGCACGAGTCGTAACAACCTTATCGGCGGTGTCCTCGAGCATCGTAGAATCAGTCAGGCTGCTGCCTGTTTCTTCGCCGATATTGTCGATAGGCGCTTCGCTCTGCAGTGGCGCACTCGGACGAACCTGCTCCTGTGTATTACCACCGCCTTGCTGGCTTGCCTGTGCAAGATATTCCGCCTTATCAGGCCGATCGATCCTTTGATCGGGGTCCGCGACGATGGTGACCTCGAGGGAGATCGGATCCGAGGCCTCGCTGCCGAGGACCGCGTTGAAGGTAATGCCGATAATGAGGATGCCGTGGATCAAGGCTGCCAGAAACAGCATCGGTGGCAGTCGGTCCGGAACCGGTCCCCGATCCAGGGCTACGGCCTCGATCCCATCAGAAATTGTCAGTAATTCAGACATTTGGGCCACAATGCTACCGTATTTCCCTTAAGGCTTACATACTGTCGCCGGGGAACGCATTCCTAGGGGTCCGACCAGTTTAGCCGCTTCTGCATCGCCCGGGTGAGACGCATGTCACCGGATGCACTGACGATAAGAGCCTCATCAAGGCCCAGCAATTCACAAATTTCGTCAAATTCGGCGGCACCGGCCACCAACAGGGCCGTCGCCGCCGCATCGGCCAGTACGGCGTCCTCATGCACGACGCTCGCCGATACCGTATGTTCAACGGGGTAGCCGGTTCTGGGATCGAGAACATGCTGGTATCTCTTTCCGTCATGTTCGAAAAAACGTTCGTAATCACCCGAAGTCATTACCGTCTCGCCGCCCTGGACTTCGAGCCAGCCGAGCGCCTCGTCGGATCTCGGTGACCGAATGCCGATGCGCGCAGGTCTGCCCTTCACCTGCCCCATTACGGTGAGGTCCCCGCCGATATCGATGATTGCATTTTCGACTTGCGCCTCGCGCAGAATGCCGACGAATTGGTCGAGGATCGAGCCCTTGGCGATTCCGCCGAGATCGAGCATGATCCTGGATGACTTGCTGCGTAGCAAATTGCCGCCCCAATCGAGACTTGCGCTACTTGCAGCCAGGGACAGCCATTTCTGCACCGCGAAATCGTCCGGCGGGGATGTGGGCAGATTTGCCAAATCGTGAAAACCCCATAATTCCGTGAGACGACCAATTGCAGGATTGAATCTGCCGCCAGACCTCTGCTCCAAAGTTTGCGAGCGCCTCAGCAACTCGGCAAGCAAGGGCGACACCTCGATAGATTGATGACGGGCAATCGCCGCATTGATACGTTGCAACTCACCTTCGCGCCAGGGATACCAGTTTGCGCCGATATCCTTTATGCGTAGCTCGATGGCAGCTATTGCGGCGGCGTTGGAGTCGGAGCTTACGCCGAATAAATCGATAGTGACCAGGGTGCCAAAGGCATGGAACTGGTGCCGGAAATCCTGGCTTTCAGACTCACAGCCGAAACAAACGATAAGCGCGAGTACGAATATTGCAGCGCGCTTAGCCACAGCCGGTATCAGGCTAGCCTCTTTTCAATCGCGTCGAATAAAACGCCTGAAATGTTGAGATCAAATAAATTGTCCAGTTCGCGTATGCCCGTCGGGCTTGTGACATTGATTTCCGTTAGTGAGTCGCCAATGACATCAATGCCGGCAAAAAGCACGCCCTGTTCTTTCATTACCGGACCAACGCGTGAACAAATCCACCGGTCCCGCTCACTCAGGTCGCGCCCCTCCCCGATGGCGCCGACGACGAGATTACCCCTGTAGTCGTCGGCTGGGGGTATTCTCGCAAGCGAGTGTGGAATGGGTTCACCGTCGATAAGAAGAATGCGCTTGTCTCCCTCGCTGATTTCCGGGATATAGACCTGCGCCATTGTAAAAACCCGGCCGAAGCCAGTCAGCGTTTCGAAAATTACGTTGGCATTGTTGTCATTCTGATCAACGACAAAGATCGATCGGCCACCCATGCCATCGAGCGGTTTCACAACGATTCGATCGTGTTGCGCTAGAAACGATTTCAATTCGTGCATCGATCTCGTGATGAGCGTCAAAGGTGCGCAGTCTGCAAACCATGCGGTGTACGCCTTCTCGTTCATGTCGCGTAAGGCTTGTGGGCGATTGACTATGACACTGCCAGCTACCTCGGCGCGCTCGAGAATGTAACTGGTATAGATGTACTCCATATCGAAGGGCGGGTCTTTTCTCATCAGGATGACATCAAGCTCGCCAAGGCCGATATCCTGTGCATTGCCTAATTCGAACCAACGCTCGGGATCGTCTTGCACATGCAGCAGTCGTGAATGACCAACGGCATCACCGGCCACGAGCTTCAGGTCGCCCTGCATCATGTAGTGAATTTCGGCGCCCCGTCTATCAGCTTCCAGCAACATGGCCAAAGTGCTGTCCTTCTTTGGCGTAATGCTCTCGATCGGGTCCATTACGACGCCAACGGAGATTTTCTTATTCGGCATATCCGTGGTTCTTTTTTGTATCGCAAGGCTCGAATGCAGGCCGCCAACTATACAGCGCCGGCGATATTTGGGCACTTTTGCCACAGATTTTCACAATTCCGGGCACTAGCTGCAGAGTCTCATGGCACCGAAGGGGTAGCCGCCTGTGGCAAGCGTCGTGGCGGCACTTTGGCCAATATGGTACAAGTCGTTTTGCCCGATAAGGATACGGGCTTTGGCCCATGCGAATATGGGCATATCCCGGCAAAAATTATCGGTATTCCGGGGTTTTGGAGTGGGCACGTGAACTCGGCAGAGTTCTCATTGGGCGAGGAAATCCGGTGTCAGATAACGCATCTCGAAGTCTCAGCGGACTCAAGATTCTGGTCGTGGACGACAGCAAGACGATACGCCGCACTGCGGAAACTTTGTTATCCAAGGAGGGTTGCCAGGTATTCACGGCAATCGACGGCTTTGATGCCCTCTCGAAGATCGCAGACCATCAGCCTGATCTGATTTTCGTCGATATTATGATGCCGCGGCTGGATGGTTATCAGACCTGCTCTTTGATCAAGCACAACAAGGTTTTTAAGGAAACGCCCGTCATCATGTTGTCGAGCAAGGACGGGCTGTTCGATCGTGCGCGGGGCCGTATCGTCGGGTCCGAACAGTACCTGACTAAACCATTCACGAAAGACGAACTACTCGGCGCTATATCCAACCAAATTAACTAAAGGCTTTGCAATGGCAGTTGTTCTTATCATCGATGATTCGCCGACTGAACTGCACTTATTTCAGAATATGCTGGAGAAGAGTGGTTTTGAGACGCTGGTAGCTGACAGCGGTGAAGAAGGCATACGACAGGCACAGACGTCTCTCCCGGACTGTATCCTGATGGATGTCATCATGCCCGGAATGAACGGTTTTCAGGCGACGCGCAAGCTGACACAGGATCCCAAGACATCGACAATTCCCGTAATAATGATCACGACCAAGGATCAGGAGACAGACAAGATATGGGGTATGCGCCAGGGCGCAGTCGAGTATCTGGTCAAACCAATTTCTGAAAAGCAGCTGGTCTCAAAAATCAATACGGTAATGGCCGACTGAATGAATACATCGGCGGATCTGGCGGCGCTGATCGAGCAACCTTTTGACTTGCTCCAGGAGTTGGAGCGCCGCAGCCGCGCAGCGGTTGCAGGGATAAGTACTGACGAAATGTCCACGGAGTGGGTTGGCGTCGGTTTTCGCATCGGGCAAGAGCAGTTCGTCGCAAGTCGTGAGCAGGTGCGTGAAGTATTGATGTTGCCCGAAGGCATGACGCGCGTGCCCGGCGCAAAACGATGGTTGCTCGGCATCGCAAATCTACGGGGGCATCTCTTGCCGCTGATCGATCTGAAGATGATGCTCGGCAGCGGTCGCACCACCTTGAGACGCAACACGCGCGTAATATCGATTAATCATCGTGATGTGCCCGCTGGATTGGTTGTCGATGAAGTTCTGGGCTTCCGGCGCTTTGTGGACAGTGAGTTTCGAGATAAGTGGCCGGAAACAGCCGTGCGCTGTGATCGGTTCGTCAAGGGGGCGTACGAGCGGGGCCAGGATTGCTGGCCGATCTTCGGCCTGTACGACCTGATTGAAAGCGGAACATTTTTGCAAGCGGCCGCCGAATAAAGGCGCAATACCACTAAACTAAATGTTGCAGAATCATGGCAAATAAATCCTCCAAATCATCATCATTTTCGATCCTTGCAGCGTCGATAGCGATACTTCTGGTCGCGGCCGGCGGATTGCTGTACCTGCAGCCCGGCAGCGGCGGTTCCGATTCGTCTCGTGCGGAGTTAGCGGCGCTGTCACAGGCGATACCGTTGCATGCCCAAAGTGCACTCGCGGGCGACTCACGCGGGTTCGCCAGGCTGGACGCAGACCTGAAGCAACTTGCCTCCGCTCGCCGTACGGCAGCGCTGAACATTCCCGGGGGCAGCTCGTCGTGGGATAAGCTGAGCGCGCATGCCCAGACAATTCTCGCGAAGCGTGCCGATGTCGAGGCGACTAACGAAGCCGCAGAACTCATTCAAGAACACATGACCGTCATGCTTGCCAACTCCGATGCCCTCCTGGATCAATCGGGTGCGACTGCAGTAATCCAGGAGTTCCAGCAGCGCGGCGTGGAGATTGTGGGGGCGTTGGACGGCCTTGCCGTGGCCCGGGATCCTGTCGCTGCAGCGGGCACGATTGACGGCCATATGGCCTATTTGCGCCAGGTTACCGACGCGCTATCAGGCGCAAGCACGGAAATTGACGTTGCGGCGCTGGACGAGGCGACGAGCGAGACGTCCCTGGTGCCGGTTGTTAGCGAATTGATGGTGATCGAAGAGCAGGTTAGCCGGATTTCTGCCAGTGCACCGCAGTTGACCGGACTGGGAATCGCCAGTAATGAGCTTTCGACGCTTGCCGGATCACTTCATGGTGCGACAGTTTCGCAGTCGGGTTCAGCCGCCGACGAGATTCTTGCAAATCCGTTGATTCCGGTGGGCATTCTGGGCATAGCTCTCTTATTGCTTGGCGCACTTGCCAGCGTGCACTCAAAATCGGCCGTATTCGAGCGTTCGTCAAAGGAGCAGTCCGAACAAAACGAGCGCAACCAACAGGCTATTCTGCGATTGCTCGACGAGCTCGGCAGCCTCGCTGACGGAGATCTGACCGTGGAAGCGACAGTAACCGAAGATATTACCGGGGCGATTGCCGACTCAATCAATTACGCCATCGAGAAACTCCGTGAGCTGGTAGCGACGATCAATGAGACTGCGATCATGGTCGATTCGGCGGCGAAGCAAACCGAAAACACGGCCGGCCAAATGTCGAGAGCTGCGGATTTTCAGAGCACCGAGATCAATGCGGCAACCGAATCAATTACCTCAATGGCTGCATCGATTGAAGAAGTTTCCGGCAACGCGGAAAGATCCTCGGACGTTGCACGACACTCGGTAGACGTTGCACATAAGGGTGGCGAAGCTGTGCGGCGCACGATCGACGGCATGAACGCCATTCGCGAAACCATCCAGGAAACATCGAAGAGGATCAAGCGGCTTGGCGAAAGCTCACAGGAAATCGGCAATATCATCGAACTGATCAACGATATTGCCGAACAAACGAATATTCTTGCACTGAATGCATCGATTCAGGCATCGATGGCTGGTGAGGCTGGCAGGGGTTTCGCGGTTGTCGCCGATGAGGTTCAGCGGCTTGCGGAACGATCGACCAACGCTACAAAACAGATCGAAGTGCTGGTCCGGACTATTCAATCGGACACGAATGAAGCTGTCGTTTCCATGGAACGCAGTACGACGGACGTCGTCGGCGGGGCGCTGCTTGCCGAGAATGCCGGTGCGGCGCTTGACGAGATCGAACAAGTTTCCAACCAGATCGCGAATCTGGTGCAAAATATTTCGGGTTCGGCAATGCAACAGGCTGGAGCAGCAGCAGACGTAACGCGACGCACGAACAAGTTGAAAGTAATGAGCGTGCAAACCAGTAAGGCGACGTCCGCCACCGCAGAAGCCGTATCGAAATTTTCGGAGCTTGCAACCCAGCTAAGAGAGACGGTTGCCGGTTTTACGCTGCCCACTGAAGCACTCAGAACCACGACATTGTCTGCTCCGTCATCGCCGGTACCGCAGAGAGAAATCGAGGAGAAGGCTGCGGGTTAGTGGTCCAACACGGCTAAATCAATGGACTCAGAGCTACCCAGATGATCCAAGACAAGGCGCAGTACGCAGGGATTGGCATGTCCTTTTCAAGGACTGCAACGCCGTATTGGATCATCCGGGTGCCTCCCTGTTGGACCACTAGTATCAGATGAGCACTGAATCGAGTATCCACGAACAGCTTAGTGACGAGAGCACCGTCGAGTTCGCCGCCAGTGCCCTGAGTATTGTCAGCGACGAGTTGATGGAGACGATTCGAAACGCACACCTGGCGCTCGAAGACTGCGTCGATGGCCGTGGCGGCTCCGCGGCATTGATCCGAAGTGGCCAGTTGTTGCACCAGGTCAGCGGTGTGCTGAAGATGACAGAGACCTACGGTGCTGCTCTTCTCGCCGAGGAAATGGAGGCAGTCTGTATTTACCTTGGCAACCTGCGCGCCGGTAAGGGCAGGGAGGACGGTCTGGACGCTTTGACCCGATCAATGGTCCAGTTGCCAATATATATCGAGCGCCTTATCGGTGGTGGCCGGGATATAGCACTCGTACTGCTGCCAATGTTGAATGACTTGCGCGCTGCGCGCGGCGATCCGTTGCTGTCCGAGGGAACACTACTTCTCCTGAACCTGTCGCCCAGCGCCAAACCGGCCGGTGGGGAACAAAGAGAAACGAGCGGCGAAGACCCGGTCGATATCGCAAGTAAAGTGCGGCCAAAGTTTCAGCTTGCGCTGCTCGGCTGGATAAAGGGTGGGGATGTCGAGAGACACCTGAAAACGCTGGCCGATGTCGTACTCGTGCTGGAGGATTCGGCTAGTCGCAACGACATGCACCAACTCTGGTGGGTTGCCGGGGGCGTTCTGGAGTCGCTGCAAAACGGCGGGCTCGAGACTTCGGTCGCATTAAAGCGGCTTCTCGGACAGGTGGACCGGCAAATGAAAATGCTGATCGACGAAGGTGTTGAAGCCTTCGACAATCATCCGGTCACGGACCTGCTGAACAATCTTCTTTACTACGTTGCTCGTTCGAGCAACGCAGGCCAACGCATCAGTGAGATTCGTGCCGCTTTTAACCTGGCCGAGCTGCTGCCCGGCGACGAGCAGGTCGAACATGCCCGTGAGAGTCTGTCGGCACCCAGCGTCAAGTTGATGAAAACGGTCGCTTCGGCGATCAAGGAAGATCTGGCTCGTGTAAAAGATGTTTTGGACATTTATGTCCGCACCGGCATGAACAAGTCGTCCGAACTAGTGCCGCAGCTGGATTTATTGAAAAAAATCAGCGACACGCTTGGTGTCCTGGGGCTTGGCGAGTTGCGCGGCGATATCGAGTCGGAGATTGACAGATTGAAATCCGTGGTATCGAAAACCGGCTCGACCAACGAGGATACGATCATCGAGATCGCGTCGACGCTCCTGCGCGTCGAAGACCGGCTTGACCAGCAACTGGTACATCTGATCGTTGCGAGGGAGCCTGCTCCCGGAGAAGATACTGAGGAGCTACCGCCGCAGGAAGACGCGGATTACCGGCAAGTCGCCGAAGCCGTGATGCGTGAAAGCATCATCAATCTTGCACGAATCAAGGAAACGATAAGCCAGAGCATCTCGAAGGGCGCAGACTCACAGGGTCTCGACAGCGTCCCGGCGCTCATTCGCGGCATCAAGGCGGGACTCCTGATGTTGAACAAGACCCGGGCCATGGAAATCGTCGGTCGCGTCGGAGAACTGATTTCCCTGACGCTACACGGCGCCGGTCCCAGCAGGCTGACACAAAAGGAAACCGATCGTCTGGCCGATGCCATCGTCAGTATCGAGTACTACATGGAGACCGTTAAGGCCGGTAGAAGTGAACCATGGTACATGCTGGACAACGCGGAAGCGTGTCTGGCCGTGCTGAGCGATCTTGAGAAGCGTCTTCAGGAAGAAGACGACAAGGAATCGGTTTCGGTGACGATGAAAGTTGCGAAGGCCGAGTTGGACGCCATCGCCGCCGAACATCAAGCGACCGCACACGTGGCGGAGAGCATTGTGATCACGCCGAGGCCGGTTATCGCAAAGGATGCGGAGCACCTCGATCCCGAATTGCTGGAACTCTTTATTGAAGAGGCCAAGGAGGAAATCGCCAGTATTAACCGCAATCTGCCGAGCTGGCAGGAAACACCAGAGGACATGGAACTACTCATTACCGTTCGTCGTTCCTTCCATACGCTGAAGGGGAGCGGCCGCATGGTCGGGGCGGAGCGAATTGGGGAGTACGCGTGGAGCGTCGAAAATCTCCTGAACAGACTGATCAATCAGACACTCGCGCGTACCCCGCCCATGGTCGAATTCATCATGGAGGCGGCCGGGGTATTGCCGGAACTCGTCGAACAACTCGAAGTCGGTACAGATCCGAAGGCGGATGTTGCTTTATTGATGGCCCGGTCAAACGCGTTTGCCGAGGGCGATCCAAATGCGGCCGTTCTTTCGATCGCAGAACCGGTGGATGAGGACGAGCAGGATGCGGCAGACGCTCTCGAGATGGATCCCGTATTGCTGGATATATTTTCGAAGGAAACTGCCGGTCATCTCAAAGTCATCGACGATTACCTCGAGGCGTGCAAAGGGCATCGACCACCATTTCATGTTACGGACAAGTTATATCGCGCTTGCCACACGCTGCATGGCAGCGCGAACATGGCGAAAGTCGACCGGGGCATTGGCGTGGCCGGCGCATTGAACCGGCTGGTTCGCCGTGTCTATGACTACAAGATCGGCTTTCAGCAGTCGGGCACCGACGCGCTTCGGGCGGCAGCGAAGGCGATCGAAACCATCGTCGGGGATATCAATCAGCCGGACCAGAACCGGTCCGATTTCGTGGTACTGATTGAACACCTTAATAATCTGACGGACGCGATCGAGCCGGCAACGGTCGCCGATATACCGCCGGTAGAAACGATTGACCAGGCCGACACGATTGTGACGGCGGTGCCAGTGGAGGCTGAATACGACGCGGAAATCGCCGCCATTTTCTCCGAGGAAGCGGCCGAGCTGCTGGAAGCGGCAGATCAGGCACTTGTGAACTGGTCGAATGATAAGAACGATCGCGTGCATGTCGAGGAGCTCAAGCGTCACCTGCATACGCTGAAAGGCGGCGCACGCATGGCAGGTATCAAGGCGATGGGCGATCTCAGTCACGAGCTCGAGACCTTACTGATCGGACTCGATGAGGGTCGCATTGCGGCGTCAAACCGGATCGATGAGCTGCTCCAGTTGAGTGTCGATGAATTGCATCACATGCGCGACGCTGTCATTGCTGGCAAGTCGGTTACAGCAGCCGCGGATCTCGAAAAACAGATACATCAGATCAACGCCGGCGAAACAGTGCCGGCCGAGGACAAATCGCCGGCACCGGTCGCGGAAGCGCAAGACCTGGACACCGGCGAGTCGGTTTCCGTCGAATTTACGATAGAGCCCGAAGACGCCGTTAGCATGGTGATCGTCGATACTCCACTGACTGATGAAATAGCCGAGACCGACAAACCGGAAGAGAAGCCCGAGCCGCCAACACCGCCGCCGGCGGCGAAGAAAGAGAAAGGTGAAAAGAAAGCGGCCAAGGCCGCCCAAAAGGCAGCGAAGCCGGTTCCGGAACCAGTCGAGCCTGTCGCGGAAGAGGCAGACCTTACAGAACTTCGGCCCGTTGCCGCACAGGCATCAGAGGGCCGCCAGGAATTTGCGCGCATCGACGCGGAACTGCTCGAAGATTTGCTGAATGCCGCGGGCGAAATCAGTATCTATCACTCGCGGTTGAGCCAGCAAGTCAGCTCGATCGAGTTTCACGTCGACGAACTCGAACAGACCGTCAGCCGCCTGCGTGAACAATTACGCAAGCTCGAAATAGAAACCGAAGCGCAGATCGTACACAGCCATCAGGAAACGATGGTGGCCACCAAAGACTTCGATCCACTCGAAATGGATCGCTATTCAAACATTCAGCAATTGTCACGGGCACTCGCCGAGTCGGCGAACGACATGGGTAGCCTCAAGGATCTGTTTCAGTCGTTGACGTCCGAGGCCGAGACTCTGCTCGTGCAGCAATCGCGGGTAACGGCTGAACTGCAGGATGGCCTGATGAGGACCCGGATGGTGCCGTTCCAGCGTCACGTGCCACGGCTCACTCGCCTGGTCCGCCAGGCCGCGTCCGAAAGTGGCAATCGTGCGGAACTGGCGGTTGAAGGCGCTTCAGGTGAACTGGACCGGCAGGTGCTGGACAAGATGTTGCCACCTTTCGAACACATGATGCGCAATGCAGTTGTACACGGCATCGAGCCTGCTGAAGAACGTCAGGAGAAAGGCAAGCCGGCAGCAGGACAGATTACGATTCGCCTCCATCGCGAGGGATCCGAGATGGTCATCGACATTGCAGATGATGGCGCCGGTCTGGACGTCGATGCCATTCGTGCCAAGGCTTACGAGAAGGACATGCTCAAGCCGGAAAGCAAGGTAACGGACGAAGAAATCATGGATCTGATTCTGACGCCGGGCTTCAGTACGGCGGACACAGTAACTCAGACCGCGGGGCGTGGTGTCGGCATGGACGTGGTCGCAAACGAAGTAAAAAAACTCGGCGGCTCTTTGAGAATTTCTTCAGTAACCGGACAGGGCACGAACTTTACGGTTCGCTTGCCGTTTACGCTGGCTATTACGCAGGCGCTGATCGTCAGAACCGGTGACGAGATTTATGCGTTGCCGTTGCCGACAGTCGAAGGTGTCGCCCGAATTGCAAGAGCGGATCTTGAGGCCATGTTGAGTCAGAGCGAACCAAGTTATGAATACGGCGAGGAACTTTATCGATTCCGTCATCTCGGCATGTATCTGGGCGGGCAGTCAGCCAAGCTACCTGAGGACGATTCGTTCGTGCCGGTCATTCTGGTGCGCGCCGGAGAGTTCTCGGCTGCACTGCTCACCGATGAAATGCTCGCGAGCCGTGAAATTGTAGTCAAGTCGATCGGCCCTCAACTTGCGAGCGTTCGTGGTATATCCGGCGCGACCATTCTCGGCGACGGACGAATCGTATTAATTCTCGACATCAACGCTCTGGTTCGTACGGGCGCGCCGGTCGTGGAACTCAAGACTGCAGCGCCGACACCGACCGATGATCGACCATTCGCCATGGTTGTCGATGACTCGATTACGGTACGCCGTGTCATGGAGCGATTCCTGGAGAGAAACGGAATGCGCGTTATGACCGCAAAAGACGGGATTGATGCCGTCAGTCTGATACAGGACAACAAACCGGACATTATCCTGCTGGACATCGAAATGCCGAGAATGGATGGTTACGAATTCGCCTCGCACGTGCGCAACGATGAGCGTTTCTCGGACTTGCCGATAATCATGATCACGTCAAGGGTCGGCGATAAGCACCGCGCACGTGCCATCGAGATCGGTGTCAATGATTATCTTGGCAAGCCGTATCAGGATGAGAAGCTGCTCGAGGCAATTCATCGATTGCTCGAGGAACAGGGAATAAGTCTCTCGTGAATGCTGCAGCCGAGGAACTCTACAGCCTGCTGGTTCCGCTTGCGGATGATCGATTGATCGTTCCCCGCGCCTGCGTCGCAGAGGTCGTCAGGTATAGCGAACCAGATCAGGATCCGGGCAGCCAGAACTGGATGCTTGGCAACGTCAACTGGAGCGGCCGTGAGTTACCCGTCGTATCTTTCGAGGGGACGATAGAAAAAGACATTCCGGCCGTTACCGGCCGTACACGGATTGTCGTGTTCTATGCCAGCACGGGCCAGATCAAATCGGGCTTTTTCGGCGTCCTGACGCAAGGCTTTCCGCAACTCGTGCGCGTCAACAGGGAGGTTTTGAAGCTCGACTCAAAGGAAGGCTGGCCGGAATCCGCGCCGGTGCTTTGCCGCGTCAAAATGATTAACGAATACCCTCTTGTTCCGAACCTTGAGGCTCTCGAATCGATGCTGGCTGCGGAGTCTGTCCAGGCATAAACCCGCAGCCCGGAGAACGCGGCAACTGGTTAGACCAGATCACCCCAGCGAGCCTGAAGTACTGCGATACCCGCCACGGCAGCAGTCTCGGTACGCAGTATCCGCGGGCCCAGGGAAACTGCCTTGAAATTCAGGTCTGTACATCGCCGGCGCTCGCCGTCACTCAAGCCACCCTCCGGCCCGACCAGTAAAGTCACAAATTCATCAGGATCTGGTAGCGTCATGATCGATTCGCAGCTCCCCGGATCCAGCACGATTCTGGCAGTGCTTTCGCTGCCGAGCTTGCCGAGCCAGTCATCCAGCCTTTGCGGCAAGTCGATCCCGGGGAGCGTATTACGGCCGCATTGCTCGCAAGCACTTTGCGATATCTTCAACCAGTGTTCGCGGCGCTTTGCAGCTTTTTCCGGGTCAAGCCTGACGACTGAATATTTCGTAATTACGGGCGTTATGCGCTGAATGCCCAATTCCGTCGCCTTTTGAATGACGACGTCCATCCGACCGCCCCGCGATAATCCCTGGACGAGCTGAATTGTCAATCGCGATTCGATTTCTCTGGCATGCCGGTGCCCGATCCGCAAGAGGACATGATCTTTCGCGAAGTCCTTTATGACTGCGATGTACTCCCCGCCTTTTCCGTCGAACATGACGACGGCGTCATCAGTCCTGAGGCGCAGGACCCGTGAGACGTATCTCGCCTGTTCACCGGTGAGCCGGACCTCCGAGTCATCGACCAGCGCATTGGGGCTGAACAGACGGGTTTTCGGAGGCACCGCGATTCGCATTTATTCGATACTATTGTTTTTTAAGTCGCACACAAGCATGGAAAAGAGCTGCAATGACCTCAGAAGACACTGTTTATACGATTAGCCCCAGGCAAGGCCTGATCCGCCCGGCCGAGCAGTGCCCTTCGCCGAATCAGGACGAGCGGCCCGACGGCAGTGATCCTGAACTGATCATCATACATGGCATCAGCTTACCGCCGGGCGAATTTGGCGGGCCTTACGTTGTGCAGTTGTTCACCAATTGCCTAGACTGGGATGCGCACCCCTACTTCGCAGAGATCAGAGGCCTGAGAGTATCGGCGCATCTGTTTATTCGACGCGACGGCAGCCTGATGCAGTTCGTACCGTTTAACCGCCGGGCCTGGCACGCCGGTGCATCCTGCCACCGCGGGCGAAGGGACTGCAACGATTTTTCGATCGGCATCGAACTCGAGGGCGAAGATGAAACGCCGTATACCGACAGTCAATATGAGGTGCTGATAAAAGCTATTGATGCGCTGCAAGTAGCATACGCTTCACTCTGTGCGCGGCGTATCGCCGGGCACTGTGACGTCTCTCCTGATAGAAAATCAGACCCCGGCCCTGCTTTCGACTGGCTGCGATTGTATGATGGGCTCAGCATTAACACCGAGAAACCATGAAACTAATCGCACTATTGGTTGGACTGGTCGTCGAGCGTCTCGCGACTCAGTTATTTCATTTTCGTGAATTACGATGGCTTGACCGCATCATCGACGTCGGATTTCGCCAGGTCGACCGGTTCGCGAATTGGCCGGCCCTGATTCCCGTCGTGATTCTCGCTGTGATTCTGGTGCTGCCGGTGTTGGCCGTCGTCTTCGGCCTGGGTGATGCCTTGTTCGGCTTTCCCTATCTGCTTCTTGCAATCATAGTTTTGTTTTTCTCGCTCGGGCCGAAGGACATAGGCGAAGACGTCGATGAATATTGCACCGCACTCGAGGCCGATGACGAAGAGGAAATTCGCAAGACCGCCAAAGCGCTGGCCGAAAAGGATCTGCCGTCCGATCCACTGAAGCGCATTCCCATGGTCGAGGAGGCGGTCTGTGTGCAGGCCAATAATCGCCTGTTTGCCGTCATTTTCTGGTTTGTGCTCCTGGGGCCGATCGGGGCATGGTCTTATCGCGTGACCGACCTGATTCGACGTCGGGCAGTATTCAACGCTGCGCGTGATGACGACGCCAATAAGACGGCGGACATGGTTCTGGAAGCGGCTGGTCAATTGCATGGCTGGCTCGCCTGGATTCCCGCGCGGCTGACGGCTATTGGTTATGCGATGGCTGGCAGCTTTGACGGAGCGTTGTCTGCGTGGCGCTTGTCGGAAGGTGCGGCTGCAAGAACACAAAGTGAGCAAAGTGAAGCATTGCTTGCTCGAGTCGGTACCGGTGCCCTGGCGCTCCAATCGATTGAGGGCGAAAGCGCATGTGACCGCGCCGTCCGTGGCGCAACGGCGGCGAACGGGCTGGTGTTTCGGCTATTGTTCATATGGGCTGCAGTAATCGCAGCAATGACCCTGTATGGCTGGTCTGTGTGAGGGCAAAGCAGGCATTTTCAGCCTGTTACCTGATCATTCTGATTTCTCTCGTCGCCTGCGAGCCGGCAGCTGACCGCGGCCATGCTCCGGATGCCCGGGACGATAAATCAGCCGATGGTCTTCGTGTAGTAACACTGGCTCCTCATCTGGCCGAACTCGTATTCGCAGCCGGCGCGGGCAGTACGCTTGCGGGCGTAAGTGCCTACAGCGACTATCCCGAAGAAGTTGCCGCCCTGCCGGTTATCGGAGATGCGTTCGTCGTTGATCAGGAATTGCTGACCCTCATGAAGCCGGATATCTTGCTCGCCTGGCAAAGTGGCACCCCCGAACATGTCGTCGGTGAACTCTCGAAACGAGGCTACCGGGTGGAGGTCATTCCTACGCGAAGCCTCGAAGACATTGCCCTGGCGCTCGAGAGAATCGGCGAGTTGACAGGCTTTGCCGCGACAGCAGCGCAGGCGGCGGCTGAATTCAGGCAAGGGCTCGCCGCCCTGGCTGATCGCCACTCCGGGGCCGATCCCGTATCGGTCTTCTATCAGATCCAGAAAAGACCCCTCTACACATTCAGCGGCGATCACTATGTCAGTGAACTCATAGGGCTTTGTGGTGGTCAAAACATTTTCTCGGACCTAATAAACCTGGCTCCGCTAGTTGCAGTAGAAGCCGTCATCGAAAGGAATCCGGAAGTCTTGCTTGTAAGTTCTGACAGTGAAGAAAGTGCGCTCAACGAATGGGATCGCTGGCCCGACCTGGCCGCAAATCGTTTCGGCAACCGCTATGTCATGCAGGCGGACGAGATTGGCCGTCCGACTCCAAGGCTGCTCGTGGCCGGAGAGGCGTTATGTAACGCATTGCATCAAGGCCGGGTAAACCGGGACAGGATCACGCCGCCATGAAAAACGGATCAGAGACCATCATCGTTCGCGACGCCCGGCAAAATGACTGGCAAGATGTGCGAACGCTGCTTGATGAAGCCGGTTTGCCAGTCGCTGATCTCGGTCCCGAGCACCTGGCGGATTTCCTCGTAGCTGAGCGATCCGGAAACAGTCAAGGCGAGACTCTGGGCATCATCGGCCTGCAGCGCTTCAATCAAGTCGGCTTGCTAAGGTCTCTGGTAGTCAGCCAGGCTGATCGCAAATCCGGTCTGGGCCGCAGGCTCGTATCTGCGGTTGAGGCCAACGCATGCTGCGCAGGTGTGAATGATCTGTGGCTGCTGACCATCGACGCCGAACGATATTTCGAAAGTCTGGGTTACAGGATGATGAGCCGGGAAAGCGCTCCGGACAGCATTCGCAATACAGAAGAATTCAGTGGCCTGTGTCCGGACGGTGCCTACCTGATGCGTAAAGTCCTCAAATAAAGGGGGGCGTACCCCTTTTTATTTGCGTTCACGATTCCACAGTACTTCCTGACCCGATTCTGCGCGTGCCGCAATCCGGGCGATAACGAACAACAGATCTGACAGGCGATTGAGGTATTGCAATGCCTCGTCTCTAACTGTCTCGACTTTCCGCAACGAAGCGACTCGCCGCTCCGCGCGTCTTACCGTGGTTCTCGCGACATGACATGCCGCCGCCGCCGGACCGCCGCCGGGCAAAATAAAATCGTTCAGCGATGGCAAGTCCGCGTTGAGGTGATCGAGATTTTTTTCGAGCCGATCGACAAAATGCGCTTCGATAGCGCTATGACCCGGAATGCAAAGTTCACCGCCGAGCTCGAAAAGGTCGTGCTGGATCTCTGTCAGGCATTCTCTGATCTGCAGTGTCAGAGACTCGTTAGCAAGGATCAGGCCGATGGCGCTGTTCGCCTCATCAACGGAGCCGTACGCTTCGACACGCAAGCTGTCTTTGTCGATGCGGCTTCCGTCGCCCAGTCCCGTCGTGCCATCGTCCCCGGTTCGCGTATATATTTTGCTGAGTCGTTTTCCCATAGGTCACTAACATATCAAAACAATTTTCTACTTGCTCGCGTCGGGGGCTGGCGCGGCCGTCTTGCATTGGTGATGACGCTACAGTATCGTCATGATCAAGTTCGACAGGTGAATATCCGGCTGTCTTGCCGGGTGTTCTTAGGGAAGACGGTGCCCCACTCGATGGCAATCCCGTCACTGCCCCCGCAACGGTAAATGAGTTAGTCGATCATTATGGCCACTGCGCATGGATGCGTGGGAAGGCATTCGATACGGCGCGTCAAGCGCCACTCATGAGTCCGGAAACCTGCCTGTCGATCGGTCCACTATCGATCGCGGCGGGCGATTTCGTGGAGATCCAGAATCTCTTCCCCGACGATCGACCCAACACGCAGGGCGCGGGGAGCCTCGCGGGAGAGAGAATTATGTCGATTCATCGCCGATTAGTGATAGCGGCAGCATTTTTCGCTGCCAGCGCGCCAGTATTTGTCCATGCGGACGCCGCGCCTCAGGATGAGCTTGACCAGATAATTGTCACTGCTTCGCGCTCGCCACTGACAGTGGCGAATGTCGGCGCTTCAGCGACTGTCATTACACGCGAACAAATCGAACGGCGCCAGGTGCGTTACGTTACGGATTTGTTGCGCGCAGTGCCGGGATTCGCGGTTAGTCATTCTGGCACCACCGGCTCTCAGACGCAGGTCAGAGTACGAGGTGCAGAGGCAAATCATGTTCTGGTATTGATTGATGGCATTCGGGCCAACGATCCATCGACCGGCGATGAGTTTCGATGGGAGACATTGAGCACCAACAATGTGGAGCGTATTGAAATCGTTCGCGGTCCGCAGAGTTCACTTTGGGGCAGCGATGCAATTGCAGGCGTCGTTCACGTCATTACACGATCCGGAAGTCAAAATCCTGAAATGAGTGTCTATGCGGAAGGCGGCTCGTTTGGCGCCGTTAATGCCGGCTTGCGTGGCGGTACCGGCGGCGAAAGCTGGCATCTGGGATACGGTCTCGAAAGCTTAAACACTGACGGGACGAACATCTCACGAACAGGCAACGAACGGGACGACTCCGATATGAAGACGGCGTCATTGTCGGTCAACTTCCAGGCTAGCGAAAATATTGAGCTCGACCTGGGTGTTCGTGCGGTCGATTCCTACACGCAGTTCGATCCGATCGATTTCTTCGCAACGGGCCTGCCGACTGATGGTGATGTTGCCACCGACTCGCGACAAAACTATGTCCAGGCGGGTGTAACGGTCGGTAATGGGCAAGAACGGCTGACCCACCATCTGAACGCCAGGTATCTCGACACCAGCAACAGGAATTTCACCGATGGCCTGCCGGAGTCTGCAACGGCATCTGATCGGCTTACATTGTCATATCAATCCGATATTCGACTTGGCCCAAACCTGCTCTCCATCGCGCTCGAAACGGAACGCACCCGTTTTGAACAATCTGGTGAAATCGGATTCGGTGACCCCAATCAGGTCCAGGAAACCAGTGTCAACAGTATCGTCGCCGACTATCAGGGTAACTCCATCGATCGATTGACCTGGTTATTGAGTGCCCGATACGACGACTACAGTGACTTTGACAACGCATTGACCGGCAGGCTTTCGGTTGCGTATCAACTTGGTACTACGACTCTGTTGCGCGCCAATGTCGGCACAGGGCAAAAAGTACCTACGTTTACAGAGCGTTTCGGATTTTTTCCGGGGCAGTTTCTGGGTAATCCGGAGCTGAAGCCGGAAAAGTCGACCTCGTATGATCTGGGTATCGAGCAAATGCTGTTCGGAGACGCGCTGAATTTGCAACTGACGCTGTTCAGCCAGGATCTGAGAGACGAAATCAATGGCTTTGTCTTTGATCCCGATACATTTTTGTTTACGGCCGAGAACATGCCTGGTAGCAGTTCCCGCAAAGGGGTCGAGTTGGCCGCGATAGTCGAGGTTACGGAGAACCTCGAGTTAGGAGGAACGTACACGTACACCGATTCGTCCGAAAAAGATGATCAGGGAAGTGACGTAACGGAACTTCGCCGACCAAGTCATGTGGGCAGCCTGAACGCAAATTACAGTTTCCTGGCGGAGCGTGCCAAGCTGACGTTGGCTGCCGACTATGGCGGATCGCGAAACGACATCTTTTTCCCGCCATTTCCGGCGCCTTCCCAAATTGTTGCTTTGGACAGCTACTGGCTCCTTGATCTGGCGGTTTCTTATGACGTCAACACGACATTCAACGTTTTTGTGCGGACCAGTAATCTGCTGGACGAAGACTACGAGCAAGTCTATGGCTATCGGACGCCCGGGCGATCCGTTTTCCTCGGCATACGCGTGAGGCTCGAGCGGTAAGGACAGGGTTGCGCGCAATGGCCGCAAGGCAACTTGTTTATTGCCATTCACGCAGCCATAGTTGTAAGGAATGAACTGCCGGGATACAACAGACATGTCGGCCGAACTTCGCGCGGCGTTACGGGCGGCAGACGCCGCGGCCGAAATCAGTCGCGCCTACTACGGCGGAAACTTAACTGTAAGCACCAAGGCGGATATGACGCCGGTGACTCAGGCAGACGTGGAGTGCGAAGAGAAAATTCGCGAGATTCTTCTCGATGAATTTCCGGAACATGGCTTCTACGGCGAGGAGACAGGGCAAATACGAGACGACTCCGAGTTTCTCTGGCTGGTTGATCCGATCGATGGCACGAAGGGATTTATCCGCCAGTATCCTTTTTATTCGACACAAATCGCGCTGATGCGTAAGGGCGAGATAGTACTCGGCGTCTCGAATGGCGTAATGATGGACGAGCGGGCCTGGGCCGAGCGCGGAATCGGCGCGTGGCTCAATGGTGCGGCGTTACGGGTTAGCAGTATAGACAGTCTTGAACGCGCGTCTTTGTCGACCGGCAATCTCAAGACACTCGCGAGCAGTGATGGCTGGCAGAAGCTGGGTGAGGTCGTGGCGACGGTCGACCGTATTCGCGGCTATGGCGATTTTTATCATTATCATTTGCTCGCGGCGGGCAAGATCGATGCGGTCGTAGAGTCTGATGTAAATATTCTTGATATCGCCGCGTTGTCCGTCATCGTCACCGAAGCCGGTGGTGTTTTTACTGACATGAACGGCAATGCGCCCGGGCTCGAAACGAGGTCAGTCCTGGCGGCCAACCCTGCCTTGCACGCGGAGCTGCTGGCCCGGCTGGGGGGGTCCGTCGATTAATGGAGCTGCAGATCTATCAGGTAGACGCGTTTACGTTGGATTTGTTTGCCGGCAATCCGGCTGCGGTCGTTCCGCTAGCCGAATGGATCGACGACTCTCTGATGCAGCAGATCGCCAGTGAAAACAATTTATCGGAAACCGCGTTTCTTGTGCCGAAGAATAATGGCGGTGACCACTGGCACATTCGCTGGTTTACGCCTGCTGTTGAAGTGCCTCTTTGCGGCCACGCGACGCTTGCCAGTGCGGCCGTCATTCACCGGGAGTTTTCGCCTTCGTCGTGGCCGATCACGCTCGAATCGGCCAGCGGTGAGCTCGCTGTCGATCTCGATGGCGATGCCTTTATTCTCAATTTTCCCGCCAACGCAGCGGTACCCGGTGACATGCCGGAGGCACTTGCGCAAGCTTTGGGCGGCGAGTTCGAAGAATGTCTTACCGCCGTGGGCTTCTATCTGCTGACGCTGACGGACGAGGCAGCGGTGCGGACGTTGAGTCCGGACTTCAGCAATATTCTCTCGCTAACGAAAGACGGCATTATCGTAACCGCGCCCGGAGATTCGGTGGATTTTGTATCGCGGTTTTTCGGGCCCGGGCTCGGTATCGACGAAGATCCGGTTACCGGTGCTGCACATTGTGTCCTGACACCGTACTGGTCCAATCGGCTGGGCAAGAAGAAACTGAGGGCGAGGCAAGTATCACAACGCGGCGGCGAGCTCGGTTGCGAATTGCGGGGCGACCGGGTCTTGTTGCGAGGGCACGCCGCATTCTATTTGAAAGGTGAGCTGACCATCTGAGTCAGCGGGAGTTTTCCGCAGCGACGAACAAGCGAGTCTCGCGCCACTCAATGGCTTCCATAGGTGTTGCATACAACTCGGTCAGCCGTTCTTCAGAGAGGACCGAGTCTGTCGGGCCGAGTTGCCAACGCCCGTCGCCGAAAAGCAGCAGACACTGATCGGCATAGCGTGCGGCGAGATTGACATCATGCAAGCTTGCAATGATTGCTGCCCCGGACTCGGCCTGTTTTTGAAAAACACGGAGTACATCCAGCTGGTGTTGGGGATCCAGGTGATTGGTCGGTTCGTCCAGTAGATACACGGCCGGTGTTTGCGTCAGCGTCTGGGCGATCGCAAGGCGGCGCCTCTCGCCACCCGACAGGGTGGCGACATCGCGATCGTGCATAGAGCCCAAGTCCATCTGTTGCAGAGCTTTATGGGCGATTTTTCTGTCATCTCCGGATTCCCACTGCAGTTGACCAATGTGCGGGTGCCGTCCGATTAGTGCCGTGTCGAGAACCGTGGTCGGAAACACATCCTCCGTGTATTGCGGCAGCAGAGCGAGGTTTTTGGCGACGTCCTGGCGGCGCCTGGACGCCAGGGACTCGCCGAGAAGAAAAACCTCGCCTTGATCAAAACCGCGCAGGCCGGCCAGCGTGAGCAAAGTCAGCGATTTGCCGGCGCCGTTTTGACCGAGTACGGCGAGAAAATCACCAGCATCGACATGCATCTGCAGACCTTCGACGAGCCTGCGGCCGGGAACCGTGACCGTCAGGTCACGGCAGGAGAATGCTGATTTGGCGCTCATTGGCGCAGACTAGCGGAAGGGATTTTATTTAACCAGACGGATTTCGTGCGCAGTCTGATCGCCGATGACGACATACTTGAGGCTCATGGGCACCATGGCATCAGACTCCGACACCGCAATTCTTCCGCCCATTATTTCGGCATAGCGTTGAGGAAACCGCGGCTTCCTGTCCGGTTCGGCTATGCCCGCCGGTATGTAAGGCTGCCCATTCACGGGGTCGTATTTGTCAGTAGCGCCGAGCGTGTGCAAAAACTCATGCGCAATGATTACGTTGTTTGTCCCGGTCTGCTGTCGCCCGGCGAATGCGTTAACCACACCAACCATGCCTTTCTGCAATCCCACAGAATTCTCCAGCACAAAGTTCGCTTGGGGAGTGTGATAGCGAACAAAGACCCGCACATCCGGATCAGGATTATCCTGATTGCTTGTGATTCGACCGGCCCACCAGCGCATCTTCATGCTCCACATCATGACGGCGAGTGCGCTCGGCGACTTGCCAAGGGAAGGGGGTTGTTCTTTTATCGGCAGGCCGAGCTCGACGCGTACGGGCCGGGCCAGCGTATGTCCAAACCTCGCTGTTTCACGGTCCACAAAAGACTCAATACCTGCGAAACTGTCGATGCTGAGCTTCTCGATGTAGCGTGCACTATTCGCACTCCCGTCGCCATTGATCGGGTAGATCTTTACCCAAAGGCTGTTATTCCAGTCGGTGCTTCTTGCCTGCGTCAGCCAGGTGCTGACTGCCACAAAGAACAGGATCAGGAGCAGAATTGTTATGCGAATCGCTTTGAACATGGGGAGATTTAAGCGCCGGTCGCCGGGAGAGGACAGCGACCAGTTCCCAGTTTGCTGTATTGAGAGCTACGCGGGCGTTGCCGGGAGTCGAACTCAAGCGCCGCACATTCAGGACTTCATGTCTGTCCGCCCTTACTCCGGCTTGCGAAATCGAAGGACAAATCTGTCAGTTTTGCCGCGCAGTTCCGGATCGAAAACAATCTTGCTGTAGTCGTCATCCATGCTGCGCAGGACGCTGCTCTTGCCGTCCAGCACAAAACCTGCGATCTCGAGTTCCGACATAACGATGCCCGGATCGATTCGATGAACGGAGTTGCCGGTTTCCCTGGGCGATCCTGCCTCGGCATAGTGATCAACCACGCCCATTACTCCACCGGGCTTCAAGCCCTTGTAGATTTCCGCCAGAAATTTCGGACCGTCGATTTTTGGCCAGCCATCGTCCGGATCTGCATAAAAGAGATCGTGATAGGACAGGATGAGCATGACGGCGTCGAATGATTCGGCCGACAATTCGAGTTCATTGTTTTCCGCCATCAAGACCTCGACATTCGCAAGTCGGCCGTCGGCGTGGCGTTCATTGAACTCGTCGCCTACAAAATCGAGGTACGCGGAATTGCTATGTGATACGACGCGGCCGTCGGCACCAACGACGTAGGAGAGCAATTCGCTGTAATAGCCGCCGCCTGAGAACATATCGAGCACGGTCATGCCGGGCTCGATACCGAAAAATTCCAGGACCTCGGCAGGTTTTCTACCTGTGTCCCGGTCGCGGTCTGCAGCACGCCGGTTCGGGTGAGTAAGCGCACTCTGATAGTCAACAGGCTCGGCGACCGCTTTCTCCGCTGGTGGCTGTGATGCCTGATTGCAGGCTGTAAGCAGGAGAAGTATGACGATTGGTGCAATTCTTGGTTTCATGGTCTTTCCAGTGTTTCCGGGCGGTGGCGACTATAGACCCGGTATTCACGCATTAGTGCCAAGACAGCCGGGTAAGAGCCACAAATAAGAGGCCGGCGGCTGACAGCGGAAAATAAAAAGCCCCGCGGCTGGAAGCGGCGGGGCTAATAACTCTTTTTATTATTAAAGAGGTAACTGATAATTCGGTAACCAGATACAGACATATTATTATTATTGGATCTGGATCTTCTTGTTGTTGTTGTTATTTTTCTTCTGGCGTCTAAATCCTGTATGTATCGATTTTCCGGTCCCCGAGTCCAGTTACACTTCGCTTGGGCACAGTTATAAAAGCAAGTCCCATGCCAGTCGCCCACAAAGCAATAGTTTTCAACAAGTTATAAAGTGACCTACGAACCGACCCTTAAGAGTCTGGCGGTCAATGTAAAGAAGCTCGACAGATTGCTGCAACCGCACATTTTTTGGTTGTAAAACAACAAGTTATAAGCCGCTGAAAATCCTGATATTTTTCCGTGCGGCTAAATGGGTCGGGCTACCCAGTTGACTCGAAATTATTGATTTTGTGTTCCATTCGGCACGCGGCAGGATCCGGCGGTTCTGCATTGCACGGTCTGTCAAATTATTCGACGCGTGTTGGGGCACCGGCACGTTCCAGCAGGCTAACCAGGCTGTAGAAGCGACCATTTCTAATTACGGCCACAATATTCAACGAGTCTGCGACTCGTGCCAGCGGGTCGCCCGACACCAGCACGATGTCCGCAAGCGACCCTGCCGCGATCCGGCCGATCTGATGATCCAGACCCAGCACGCTGGCCGGATTGCTGCTCGTGGCCTTCAAGATCTGGTCGCCGCTCAATCCGGCTGCGTCGAGTGCGCGCATCTCTGCATGTAGCGCGAGCCCGGGCGGCAGGCCGCTCGGCTTGCTGCCGAGCATTATCAGCGGGGCGGAGCTCGCCAGGTTCGGAATTGACGAAAAACGCCGCTGCGTTGTCGCTCGATGCTTAAAGTATTTGGCCTGCCGTGAGAGGAACAGGGCAGAGAGCCCCGGCGTCCCGGCGTCGGCAAGGCCGGAAACCAGTGCGGCCGGGGCGGCTGCGGCCTGAATATCCTGATAGTGATTGCCTTTGGGAGAGGTTGGCAGTGAGTCGATTCCGAGTAGCAGGTCTGCGCCAACGCCGATCCCGATACTCCAGTTTTCAGCAAGCACCGGTATGCCTTTTTTCTGCCACCCGACGACCGCCGAACGACGGTCAGCATCGGACAGGCCGGATGAAGGAATCGTTACGAATTGAAAAGCCCTGCCGTCATCGGGTTCGCTCTCGGCTATCTGGCCGGACCAAAGCAGTCTCGGACCGGGAGACTCCTCTCCTTCCCATGCCGACGGATCGAAGTCGGGCCGGTGATCATTGGTGATGAGCGTCGTTACGCCGTAGCTCAGCAGCTCCGCCCCGTATGCAGCAAGTTTTCCGGTCCGAACAGACGAGTAACTGTCGATAAAACCCGGAAGCATCGTGACATCCCCAAGATCAAGTACTGTCGCGTCTGGCCACTCCCGGCGTTCCGCCAATGCCGTGATATGCGGTCCGTCGATGAGCACGTCGAGATCGTATCTGTAGTTGCTGCCTGTGCCGTCGAAAAGGCGCGCGGCGCGAATGACGAGTTTCACGCGGGGCGGATCGCTAAGCACCAAATCCTTCTTCTTTTTCTTCAGCACAGACCGGGAGTCTGCCTGCCCCACGGTTGCGTTAAACGCCACAGGCACTGACTGCCAATCATCGAAGCCGCGCTTCTTGATCACGCCGTCGGACGTGTAATAGAGCTGTTCGCGGTCAAACCAGCTTATTGGCGAGACGAAGAAATCCTCTCCTGACAAAAACCGCCTGATCAGTGGGGGATCGGAGAGAATTGCCATCTCTACTCTCAGATCGTTGTCGGATTGCCGAAGAAAAGTGATCAGGCTGCCGTCCGGTCGCCACGACGGTGCGGACAACGCTTCGGCCGAGGCTACGAGTTCAAACTCCGGCCGACCCTGGCGCCGCAGGATCAGGGACCATTTGGCCCCGAGTCGCCGGACATAAACAAGACTCCGGCCGTCAGCTGACCAGGCCGGCTCTGTTTCGTCCCCGGCGTGGCTGGAAATTCGCCAACTCAGTCCCGTGAGGAGATCGGTCTCCCATATATCGAAGCCGCCAGATCCCCTGGCCGAAGAAAACACGATTCTTTCTCCATCCGGATGCCAATCCGGTTGCTGATCGAAAAATTCGCCGTCGCTGAGCTTCGATGACTTCGTGCCATCAAGGTTGACCGTCCAAATCTGGCTTCTGCCGGCGTTCTGAGTTTGATACAGGATCTGGCTGCCATCGGGAGACCAGCGGGGGCGTTGGGCGGGAAGCAGGTTGTCACCGACCACCTCTGCCTGACCGCCAGCAGCCGGCACGATCCAGATACTTCCAAGCAGGTCCATGACCAGGCGGCCGTGGGCGGTTGAGACGTCAGTGGCCAGGTTTGTTCCTTGCGTCAGGACGACCTCTGCGCCGCACGCTGTGACGCAGAGCATCAAGGCCACGGGAATTCGCAGGCCGCGGTTCAACCATTTAGCCACCGCAAGCAACCTTCAGGTTCACGAGTTCTTCATCGCTTACATCGAAATCGATCTGCATGGGCTGGCAGCATATCTGGCAATCTTCAAAATAGGATTGTCCGCCGGCCGACAAGTCGATCAAGATGTTCATCGCTTCCGCGCAATACGGGCAGCGGATCGGACGGTCGACAAGCCAGGTAGTCACTTTCGAATCAAGGTTGCAGACGCCTTCCGATCCAGGGCGTCACATTAAACTGGTACTCCGATGCCCTGGACAGCTCACGTTTCCAGGCGCCACGGTCATGAATTCTGTCGCTGCCTTCAATCCATAACTCGATCGCTGACGCCCAGATGCGGATACCGCCCCAATGCGGCGGCCGTTCGATCTTTGGCTGCTCTGCGTTCGTGAGAGACTGCAAGTCGTCGGAGACAGACAGGCCGAGACTGGTAGCACGTTCTCTGAGTTGCCGTATCAATGCTTCGCGTGATTCCAGATTGTCACTCTGATCGCTGCCCCAGGCGCCGAGCTGACTGCCCCACTCACGCGTTTTGAAGTAATCGTCACTCTCGGCGATCGGAGACCGAACTGCCTGTCCCTCAATACGGATTTGCCGGCCAAGCCCATCCCAATGAAAGACGGCAGCTACGTTCGCACACTGCTCGAGCTCCTTCACTTTTTTCGAATTGTAATTTGTATGGAAGACCAGGTAACCGGGATCCGGAACGAACTCCTTGCAAAGCACAACGCGCGCCGATGGCGACGAAGAAGCGCCGACGGTGACAAGCGTCATGGAAGTAGGATTGCGCTGCACCGCGCCGGCTATCGCTTCCTTGATCCACGCGTCCGCCCAATGCATTGGATCGGCCGGCAACACATCGGGAAGACGTGCCACTGTCTTGGGCTTGCTCAAATCCTGCTCCGGGTGGTTATCGTGCAGTTTGCGGAATCGCCGCAGACTATCAAACCAGATGCGAGGGTTCACCCCGAAATATAGGTCCCGCCTTCGCGCCGCGGGTCGGCGGCGACCTCGAACCCCGAACGAGTATCGTACAGGGCCGCGCCGACACCGCCAAAGTACATGCCGATCGATGGATAGGGCGTGACGGGAATGCCGAGGTCGGGCATATCCAGGCCCGGTTCGACGGCGAGGTTCAGGCCTTCATCCGAGATCTCGAGGTGCGCGCGCGGGTGCGCAACCGCGTCCGCCAACGGCAGCCCGATCTGGATAAAGTTGATCAGGAACTGGTGCAGCGCCGTCGTAATGCGATCGGCGCCGGGCGAGCCGACAGCGACCACCTGATTGCGGCTGCGCGCTACCCCTGGCGCCATGTTGGACGGCAACCGAACGCCCGGCGGGCCGGCGTCCAGTCCCTTGCGATTCAACTCGAGTTCACCGAGGCAGTTGTTCAGCCACAAGCCCGTGCCTGACGGCATTTCCCCGGCGCCGTATCCGGACGATGTGGTAATTGCGCAGGCCAGTCCCGTGTCATCGACGACGGATGTGTGCACGGTAGACGCCGATGCGTATTGACTGAGCAGAGCGCCGGATCTGGATTTCTCGAGCATATTATCAACCGCGACGGCAACGTCGTCTGCGAGATCCAGATTGACCTTGCGATAGGAAAGCGCTGCCTGCTGAACGGATACGAGGTGTCGTATTGACTCGTCATCCCATCGGCTTGCCGGACGGTCGCGGAACGCAAGCAGCATTGCAGCGAGAACCGCGCCGCCGACGGCAGGCGGCGGATTGCTGGCGATACGCCAGTCGTCAAGATCAGCACAAAGAGACTTTCGGGTAATCGGTTCGTAGCTCTGCAGATCCTCGAGCGTCAGTGCGCCTCCCGACTCCTGCACATGATCGGCTATGCGCGACGCGATCTCTCCCGCGTAAAAAATACGGGCCCCCTCGCTGGCTATTGCGCTCAGGCTGTCGGCGAGGTGGGGGATCAGGATCAAGCTTTGTGCTTCAAGAAGCGATCCATTTTCATCGTGTAGTGCCGCATGCCCATCTTCGCTTCGGCCGAACACGACGTCGCCCGAATACTGCAGGTAAAAATTGCAGGCAGCCGATAAGGCAAAACCTTGCTTGGTTGCTCGGATAGTGGGATCGAGCAGCTGCTGCCAACTGACATTGCCGTATTGCGTTGAGGCCTGTTCCAGTGCGGCAAGCGAACCGGGGACGGCAACGGACCCGACTCCAACCAGGGTCTCGATGCCACCGCCGTAATCCATGGACACAGGAACCGCGCCACTGATCTCGTAGCCCTGCGGTAGTCCTTTACCCGGTACGGAGACGTTACCGTCTATCGTTATTGGTTCGGAATCGGCCGGCCATACCGTCACGTAGGCGCTACCCGCGAGAGCGCACACGCCGGGTTCTGTATTGGTTGCAAGCATCGCAGCGGCAATCGCACAGTCCACCGCATTGCCGCCGGCGTCTGCAATTTCGGCTGCCGCATCAGCCGCGAGCTGCGACGTCGTAGCAACTGCCACTCTAGTCATAACTACTAGAACCTGTCTCAACAATTCTCATGAGCCGCGTTTCTGACGCACTGGTCTGGAGACGCGGCGCGCGCCGCGGCGTCGCTTGTCGCTTGAGTGGAACAAGCACACGGCGCTCCTCGCTTCTTGCATCGCATCCCGCAAAGGCCACTTCGCGGCCATGCGGAATGTTGAGGCAGATTCTAATAATGCACGACCGAGCGAATACTCTTGCCTTCATGCATCAGCTCGAAGGCAGTGTTGATGTCTTCGAGCGGCATCGTATGAGTAATGAATTCGTCAACTTTTATGTCGCCGTTCATGTACTGATCGACCATGCCCGGAAGCTGTGAACGGCCCCTGCAGCCTCCAAATGCGGTTCCCCGCCAGACGCGACCAGTGACGAGTTGAAACGGACGAGTCGAAATCTCCTGACCGGCGCCGGCGACGCCGACAATCACGGATTCGCCCCACCCCTTGTGGCAGCATTCCAGCGCTGCGCGCATCAGGTTGACGTTGCCGACACACTCGAAAGAGTAATCGACGCCGCCATCCGTCATTTCGACGATGACTTCCTGTATCGGTGTGCTGTGATCTTCCGGATTAATCGTGTCGGTGGCCCCCATTTGAGTTGCAAGCTCGAACTTGTCCGCATTGATGTCGATTGCGAGGATGCGGCCGGCTTTCGCCATCGTCGCACCTTGAATGGCACTTAGTCCCACGCCACCAAGACCAAAGACGGCCACTGTGGCGCCGGCCTCGACCTTGGCTGTATTCAATACGGCGCCGATACCGGTCGTGATGCCGCAGCCGAGCAAACAGACCTTCTCCAGCGGCGCAGCGTCGCTGATTTTGGCCACGGCGATCTCCGGCAAGATGGTGTACTCGCTGAATGTCGACGTACCCATGTAATGAAAAATTTGCTTGTCGCCCAGAGAAAAACGTGATGTGCCATCCGGCATCAAGCCCTTCCCTTGAGTCACTCTGATCGCCTGGCACAAATTGGTCTTGCCGGACGTGCAGAAACTGCATTCGCCGCATTCGGGCGTGTATAGCGGAATGACATGATCGCCGGCAGTCAGTCCCTTAACGCCGGGGCCGACTTCCTCGACGATCGCACCACCCTCATGCCCCAGAACCGCAGGAAATATCCCTTCCGGGTCCTCGCCGGACAGTGTAAATGCATCCGTATGGCAAACGCCGGTCGCGACATTGCGCAGCAAAACTTCGCCTTGCCTGGGTCCGTCGATTTCGATTTCTTCGATTTCCAGTGGCTTACCTGCTTCCCAGGCGACGGCGGCACGTGTCTTCATAGTTGTCCTCTTGTGTTGCTGGTTATTGTTACTGGGCGCCGATGTTCGCACGAATCGCTAATTCATTCAGCCGACGTTCATAAAAATAATAAAAACAAACACTTGCATTCAGCGCTGATTCACCTCCCAAAGCTTAATCTGTGCCTGCACTGTCTTAAAAGGAGTTGCTCATGAAACGCCTGATCTGGTTACTTGTAGTTACGAGCGCCTTAGGCCTGGCCTCCGTGCCCGAGGCTTCGGCACATGGAGGTCAGTACAGAGCCTATGAAAGGCACTACGTCGTCAGGCACGGTCACAGTTATCCGTATTGGCTGCGGCGTCAATATGATTTTCATCGCTGGTACCGGCATAGCCAATACCGGTACGACTTTCATTTGAGCTGGGAGCGTCTGTTCGATTTCTATCGTTACGAACGAAGGTATCACCGCCCTTACCGCTACCACGACGGTTACGGCCGTAATCATCAACGGAAATATCACCGTCATCACTGAGTAAAACGAACAGTAGACCGACGGCCTTCTGTTATTTGCCCGTCTGCTGTAATAGGGTCGTTCATTAGAACGCACACGGAACGCAGACGGGCAATGAACCTCGACGAACTACGCAGTAATCTTTCATCTGTCGATAGCCGCTTGATCGAACTCATTGCGGAGCGACAGCAGCTCGCCGGCGAGATCGGACGCAATAAGCAATCGACAGGCCGGGCGACTCGGGATTTCGAGCGTGAGAAGGACGTGCTCGGGATGGCAAGACAACAGGCGAAGTCGTTGTCGATTGACCCCAATATCGCCGAGGATGTAATGCGGACACTCATTCGCTCGTCGCTAACGAGCCAGGAGCGAGACCGCGTCGTTGCCGAGGGCAAAGGAGATGGGCGCCGGGTGCTGGTCATCGGTGGCGCCGGCAAGATGGGCGGCTGGTTCGTTGACTTTTTTGCCTCGCAGGGATTTGCCACCACGGTTGCGGACACGAGTGTTGACGACGCTTCCAATCAGTTTTCCAATTGGCAAGATGCCGGCGTCGACTACGATGTTATTGTCGTAGCAGCGCCACTCGCCGTGTCGGGCCAGATATTGAGCGACCTGGCGGAGCAGAAGCCCGCAGGACTCGTTTTTGATATTGGCTCGCTCAAGACACCGTTGCGTCAAGGGCTGAAGCGTCTTAACAATGCCGGTTGCCGGGTTGCTTCGCTGCACCCCATGTTCGGGCCCGAGACCGAGCTTCTGTCCGGGCGTCACCTCATTTTCGTTGATGCCGGCTCGGCCGAGGCGACGACGGCCGCAAAGGAATTGTTTTCGGCGACGATGGTGGATGAACTCGACATGGATCTCGACGACCACGATCGGCTGATCGCCTACGTTCTCGGACTGTCGCATGCTTTGAACATAGCCTTTTTCACCGCACTTGCAGATAGTGGCGAGGCGGCGCCTCAACTCGCAAAACTGTCATCGACAACTTTCGATGCGCAACTTCTGGTTGCCGCACTGGTCGCCCAGGACAATCCCTACCTGTACTTCGAGATCCAGAAACTGAACAAGTTCGGCCTTGCACCGCTGGACGCGCTGTGTGAGTCAGCCGAAACAATCAGGCAGCTCGTGGCAAGCGGCGACGAATCGGGGTTCGTGAATCTGATGCGGAAAGGGCGCGAATATATGGCTCACAGGAGCGACTTGAGCTGAGCTTTTTGGTAAAAAGCCTATCTTGGCGATACCGGTAGCGAAACAGTCTTTATGGGAGAGAAGAACAACCAGTTAGCGGAACTGGAGGCAGCTCGCGCGCAGCTTGTAGCGCTGCACGCGGAAGTATCCAGAAATGAAGGCATCCTGCACAAATCCCAGGAGCGCGAGTTGGTGCTTTTACAGGCGGACGATATCTGCGCCCTTTTCCGGACAATGATCAATACGCTGGCCAAGAGCTATGGCCTGGCCCAGGTAACTGTCGTGATATGCGATCCAGAGCACGACATTCGACACCTGCTGATCGCCGGCGGCGCCCAACCAGAGGACCTGCCGGGTCTGCTTTTCGTCGACGCGCTTCTTGGTCTGGCCCCGCAATACGCTGCCTTGTCGAAGCCTTGGCTCGGGCCATACTCGGCCTCGGATCACCCGCTTATTTTTTCCGGTAAGCGTGACATCGCCAGCATCGCCATGATTCCACTGGTTCACAAAGACAAACTGCTGGGGAGTCTCAATTTCGGAAGCGCGGAAGATTCCCGGTTTACTCGCGATCACGCAACGGATTTTCTTGCACACCTCGGGCTAATCGCTTCATTCGCGCTCGAGAATGTCGTAAACCGCGCGCGTCTTCTTCGCAGCGGATTCACCGATGTTCTCACCGGCTGGCACAACCGGCGATATCTTCAGGTCCGAATTAACGAAGAGCTTGCGCGCGCGCGGCGCGATCACAGCAGCCTGGTTTGCCTGATGATCGACATCGATCGATTTAAAAGTGTGAATGACACCCTGGGGCACGCTGCGGGTGACGAGGTTCTTTGCGAACTCGCGCAGAGAATCGAAGCCGAAGTCCGGGCGAGCGATATCTCGGCAAGATACGGCGGTGAAGAATTTGTAGTGCTGATGCCGAACACGAATACCACTTCCGGAGTACTTCTGGCTGAAAGGATTCGCCGCGCCATTTCGTCGACGCCGGTCGAGCTTCGCGACGATGCATCCGTGGCGATCACCGCTTCTGTCGGAATTGCAAGTGTCGTACCGGGCCCGCGAGATGATGATTTCAAGACGCTTGGTGATGCATTGATTGCCCGCGCCGATGTCGCCCTGTACGCCGCCAAGGCAGCAGGGCGCGACCAGGTCTCTGTTGAATCCGCCAATGCCGCGGTCGCTTGACCCGGTCAATGCGCTTAGCAACAGCGCTCCTTTGTTCTGCGCTAATGAGTTTCGTTGTGGCCGCGTGCGAAGCGCCGGACGCGCCGGCGATTGTCGTCTATGCGGCACGGGACATCGATTCAATCAGAGACGTGCTGGATTCGTATTCGGATGCGACCGGTGAGACTGTCCTCCTGATCACAGAGAACGGCCGCGACCTGATCGACAGGTTAAGTGTTGAGAAGCACCGAGCGACGGCTGATCTTGTTATAACCGATAGCATTGCACACCTCTGGACCGCGAAAGAGAACGACAATCTGCGGCCGAGCAGTTCCGAGATGCTCGAAACAAAAGGTCCGGAAAATCTGCGCGATCCCGAAAAGTTCTGGTTTGCGCTGTCCGTCATCGGCAGGACGATCGCTTACGACAAGCGGCAACTGGGTCCGGATGAGGTAACGAGCTACTCCGCGCTTGGCGACGATCGATGGCGTGGAAAGCTGTGCCTGACTTCAGCTACCGATGCTGACAGCCAGTCACAAATTGCGATGATGATTCTGGAACATGGTGATCGTCCTACGGAAATCATCGTGCGTTCCTGGATAGCCAATCTCGCGATACCCGTCGTGAAAGACCATACGACTCTCCTGAACGCGATTGAGGATGGCCAATGCAGTCTCGGGATCGTTAACTCAGATGATCTGGCACGGTATTCACGCGACAAGCCGAATACCTCCGTTGCGCGGATTTGGCCGGCGACGGGCGCCTACGTCAGTATCGTCGGAGCCGCCGTGACTCGTCATGCAGCGAATCCGGCCGGGGCATTGCGGCTACTCGAATGGTTGTCGTCCAATAATGGTCAAAAAAGACTTGCCGGTCCTGGCCTGACAATCCCCGTGAGCCGTTGGGACAATCGGGACGGTTTACAGATCAGCCTGGCTGCGGCCGGCTACTATCATGAAGACGCGGTGAAGCTGATGGAACGTGCTCATTACAGGCGCGCCGACTAAAATGGGGACGTACCCCTTTTTTACGCTTTTTTGCGAAAAGGGGTACGTCCCTGTTTTAACCTGCCCGCCGGCTGCGGCTCATCAAAATGAGGAACAGAGGCACGCCGAGCGCCGCGGTCAACGCGCCGACGGGGAGCTGACGTGGTGCCATCAGGGTCCTGGCCAGGGTATCAGCAACGACCAGCAAACTGCCGCCCGCCAATGCCGAGGCGGGCAACACGATTCGATGGTCACTTCCGACAATCAGCCTGATCAGGTGGGGCACGACCAGGCCGATAAAGCCGATCACCCCGACAGTCGTTACCGATAATGCCGTGGCGAGAGCTGTGACCGCAAAGATGATCAGCCGGAAAGAAGCGACAGGCAGGCCGACGATCGCTGCCTGCAATTCCCCGCGCGCCAGTACGTTCAGATGTCTTGCGACAAGAGTGCCCGCGAGCGTTATTGCAGCGAGCAACCACAGGCTGCGTCCAGGCGAATAGGCAAAGCTCAGGTCACCCATCAACCAGAACAGCATACCGCGCAGATTTTGATCCGGGCTTAACGCCAGGAGGAGAGTGGTTGCTGCGCTGAAGCCGGCTGCGAGAACGACGCCGGTCAACAGCAAACGCGTTGGCGTCCAGCTACCGGTTCCCTGTGCAATCGAAAATACCAGCAGTGTCGCCGTCATTGCGCCGCCAAACGCAGCAAGATCCACCAACGCACTACCCCAGCCAAGTAGCATGCCGAGCAGAGCAGCCACAGCCGCCCCACCCGAACTGCCCAGAATATAAGGTTCTGCCAGCGGGTTGCGAAGAAGGACCTGCATCAAGACGCCGGCCACTGCGAGCAGGCCGCCGACGCCGAATGCCGTTAGCGCTCTGGGCAATCGCAGGTCCATGACCAGCGCACGGATGTGATCCGGTGCGTCTCCGGCGATCGCCCGGATCGCGTCCGCCATGCCGATTGCCGCGCTGCCCGACGCCATTGCGGCGAATATCGTTATTACCGCGAGCGTAGCCAGGCCACAGAACAGCAACGACTGGCGTTTGTTGAGCATAGTGCGTCTCCTGGACAGGCTGGCGGTTTAGTGGAATATTGATTAGATCATATGAGCAGCGACAACATCGATTCAGACGGCTTTCGGGCAAATGTCGGCATCATTCTTTCGAATGACGGTGGCGAGCTGCTGCTGGCAGGCCGTATCGGCAGTAACGGCTGGCAGTTTCCACAGGGCGGCGTGCATGTCGGTGAAAGCGCGGAAGAAGCGATGTTTCGCGAACTTCATGAAGAAGTCGGCCTGGATATTGATGACGTAGAGATTCTGGGCGTAACCCGCGACTGGTTGAAATACAGGCTGCCGGAGAAATTCGTCCGGCGCGGCAGCGCGCCACTTTGCATTGGTCAGAAGCAACGCTGGTTTATCCTGAAACTGGTTGGGCCGGATGACAGAGTGCGTTTCGATCGCGGTGAAAGCCCCGAATTTGACCGCTGGCGCTGGGTAGATTTCTGGCACCCCGTAAATGAAGTCATCTATTTCAAGCGGCGTGTCTATGCGAGAGCGTTGCACGAACTCGGTCCGTTCGTTTATCCGTCGGGATTACCGCCGCAACCGAAATGGTGGCCGAGGCGCTGGCGCGCTGTGTTCGACAAGGACCTGGCACGCGCACACGGCAGTGAGAATTAAAAGGGTTTCAAGACCGCAAGCAGGACAATTGCGAGCAGGAAAATAACCGGTATTTCGTTGAACCAGCGGAGCCCCTTGGTTCCCTGGGGCTCCGCAGCGGATGCGAGGGACGCAATCCATTGCCAGCAACGCCAGTGATAAATCACCATCGCGGCCAGAAAAAACAGTTTTACCTGAAACCAGCCCGTCGAGAGCAGGCTAGGATTGACGATCAGCAGCAGCACCCCGAAAAGTGCTGTGACGACGGCACCAATCGTCATAATGGCAAAAAGACGCTTTTCCATGAGCGTGAACCGCTGTCGGCTCCCCGGATCGGCGGCCTCTGCGTGATAGATAAACAGTCTTGGCAGGTAAAACAGCCCGGCAAACCAGGTCACCATGAACGCGATGTGCAGGGCCTTGAACCACGAGAAAAAGGACGCCAGCTGCATAGGCGCACACTAACGGCAAATCAAGGCTGCGGCTACATTTCGCCTGAACTCAGGCAAAATAGTTGCTGATTTGTAACGGATTCCGTGACCTGCCGCACTTCTGTTTACGGGTTCCTCCGCGTAACATAAGGCATTCACGATTTGACGGAGCCGGGTGTGGCACGAGGCAGGACCCCATCAAGTATTCAAAGCAACGGATCCGTCTGGGCCGTCAGGGCTGCGATTGCTGTTGCCGTGGCCGTAGTCGGCTACCTGACCTTTGAGTTCGGCCGGATTCAGGCTGACTACAATGTCGTGGACGCCGCACAGCAACGGCAGGACTACGACAACCGGATCAAGGAATCGCGAAAGCAGATCGCTGCGCTAAATCAGAAAATTGCGCTTCTCGAGACCCACAGGGAGATAGACCGGGAGGCCTACAAGGATGTGGAAACAAGCCTGTCGAACCTGCAGGAAAAGATTCAGCAACAGCGGGATGCGATAGCGTTCTATCGTGGCATCATTTCTCCGGCCGATGGCCAGCGTGGCCTTCGGGTACAGGACTTGCGTTTGAGCAAGGGTATAGACGAAAGGCAATACCACATCAGGCTTGTTCTTGTGCAGGTCATGCAACACGATCGCAGCGTCAAAGGAGAGGTTAATTTCAGCCTGGAGGGCGCACAGGATGGGGTTGCAACAACCTATAAGCTTGAACAACTTGTACCGGCCGACGAAACGAGCAACTGGCCATTCAGGTTTCGGTATTTTCAGAATTTCGAGAGGCAGTTGATTCTGCCGGAAGGGTTTCTACCGGAGCGAATCAACGTAGAGGTAAGGTCGCGAACAAAATCGATCGCGAGTGTCAAACAAAGCTTCCTCTGGCAAACCGGCCAGAGTTAGTCCAGGGAGTACCACATGTTCGGACGAAAACAGCGCCGGCACAGCGTCATTGACACGCTTGTAGGCCCAAATTCAAAAGTAAACGGAGACTTGTTCTTCGAAGGCGGTTGCCACGTCGATGGCACGGTCAAGGGCAGTGTGAGTGCAGGCCCGGATAGTAATTCGGCGCTAAGCATCAGCGAGGATGCGATTGTCGAAGGCGGTGTCACGGTACCCTATGTCGTGCTCAACGGCATCGTCCGTGGTGACGTGTTTGCGAACCAGCGCGTTGAACTGGGGCCTACGGCAAGAGTCATAGGTAATGTGTATTACAATCTTATCGAAATGGCGATTGGGGCAGAGATAAACGGTAAACTGGTTCACCAACCGGATGGGCAGGTACCGATACGAAAGCGCACCAGCGAAGATGTTGAAGTTCCGACGACCGCTATTGCGGCCTCGAGCACGTAGCCGCTAACCGCACCTGGAATAAGCAATGGAATCTGAGAAACCCGTAATTGGTTCATCTTCGGCGCCGCCGCCGCTGGTCTTTACCGATGCGGCCGCTACGAAGGTCAGTGAACTAATCGAGGAAGAAGACAATCCCGATTTGATGTTGCGCGTATTCGTTTCGGGCGGCGGATGTTCCGGGTTCCAATATGGTTTCACATTTGACGAGAAAATCGAAGAAGGTGACTCCAGCGTCGAAAATCAAGGCGTCACACTCCTGGTCGACCCAATGAGTGTGCAATATCTGATGGGCGCCGAGATCGACTACAAGGAAGACTTGCAGGGCGCTCAATTCGTTATTCGAAATCCGAACGCAAGCACAACCTGTGGTTGCGGATCGTCGTTCACCGTCTGAAGATCAAAAAAAGAAACATCCCGGAAATATCCGAAAATAACCCTAATCTTAGATTCGAATAATCGACAAGAAACTCAGGACGACGAGGCGAGTTTTCGGAGCAACTCCCGCTGCGTGGACACAGGTTTTTCGTTGCCGGGATCCACTCGAACATAACTGCCGTCACCGTGCAGTTCCCATGCCTGGCAGTTGTCGGCAAGAAAGAGTTTCAATTCTTTCATCAATTTCTTTTTAAGCGGCTTCTGCCGAATGGGAAAGCACGTTTCGGTGCGCCTGAAGAAATTACGATCCATCCAGTCAGCGCTGGAGCAATAGTATTCCTCGTCGCCGTCATTTCTAAAATAATAAACGCGGGAGTGTTCGAGAAAACGCCCGATAATTGATCGCACATGAATATTTTCGGACAAGCCAGGCACTCCCGGCCGCAAAGAGCAAATACCTCTGACGATCAGGTCGATTTTGACGCCTTCGGAAGACGCTTTGTATAGAGCGTCGATTATCTTCGGCTCTGTCAGTGAATTTATCTTGGCGATGATATGTGCTCTCTTGCCTGCCTTTGCGAATTCGATCTCGCGCTCGATCCGCATTATGAGTTGGTCAAACAGATTGAATGGCGCTGTAAATAACTTAAGCAGATCATCCGCTTCGGTCAGGCTGGTTAATTGCATGAATACTTTGTGAACGTCTTCGCCAAGATTTCTGTTGCTACTCATATACCCGTAATCGGTGTACACACGCGTCGTTCCGCGATGGTAGTTTCCGGTGCCGAGATGAACATAGCGTTTCAGTTTGTCGCCTTCGCGACGCACGACCAGGACCATCTTCGCGTGTGTCTTATAACCGACCAGTCCGTAGACGACGTGTGCGCCGGCTTCCTGAAGTCGATTGGCAAGCGCAATATTTTCGGCTTCGTCAAATCGCGCCATCAATTCGATGACGACAGAGATTTCCTTACCGGATTTCGCTGCCCGAACTAGATGATCGACGATCGGAGAGTCAGCGCCGGTCCGGTACAAAGTCTGCTTGATCGCCAGCACGTCCGGATCCGATGCCGCTGTTGAAATAAAATCGATTACAGCCCGGAATGAGTGATAAGGATGGTGCAGTAATACATTTTTCTTACTGAGTATTTCGAAAATATTCTGATCGGTCAGCAATTCTCTGGGCATTCCGGGAGTAAATGGCGGATAGCAAAGGTCGGGGCGACTTCCGTTATCGCAGACGGTGGCGAGACGATTCAAATTCACGGGTCCGTCCACGGAGAAAAGGTCTGCGTGATCCAGTGCAAAATGATCGAGCAGGAAGTTGCACAGATCACCCGGGCACTCCTTGCTGACCTCGAGCCGCACGGCCGCGCCGTAGCGGCTGGCGGCGAGCTGGCCCTCCAGGGCCCGCACGAGATCATCGACTTCTTCGTCGTCGACGTAGAGGTTACTGTTTCGCGTCACCCGAAATTGATAGCAGCCATCGACGGTCATTCCGGGAAATAGGTCTTCTACGTGGGCGTGAATAATCGATGACAAGAACACGTAGGCGTCGCACCCCTGTTCGGTCAGGCGCTCCGGGAGTTGAATGATTCTCGGGAGCGATCGAGGTGCCTGCACGATTGCCCGATGCCGCTGTCGACCGAACGCGTCTTTACCCTCCAGTCGGACGATGAAGTTCAGACTCTTATTGAGGATTCTGGGAAATGGCCGCGACGGGTCGAGCGTAATCGGCGTTAGCACGGGCACGATTTCGTCCCTGAAAAAGTGGGATAACCAGAGTTTTCTGGCCTCGGACCATTCTGCCCGATGCGGAAACCGAATTTGTTCTTCAATCAGCTCGGGCAAAATGATCGTGTTGAGCAGTTCGTACTGATCACGCACAAGGTTTACCGCCCGATGTCGAATCTCATCCAGCAATCTTTGGGGTGTCATCTTGTCGGGACCCGGCGCACGTGCGCCGATCTCGAGCCGTTGCTTCAGCGCAGCGACCCGAACCTCGAAGAACTCGTCGAGATTCGTGGACGAAATGCATAAGAAACGCAGGCGCTCGAGAAGCGGGACATCGCCGTCACGGGCCTGCTCCAATACTCGCTGGTTGAACTCGAGCAAGCTGAGGTCGCGGTTTATATACAGTTCGGCCGGCGGTAAAACAGGAGCGTCCACAAGGGTATCCGAATCAGTTGGCCGTCCAGTATATCAATGACTTGCCAGCGAAACCTTTAACCAGGACAGGTTTAGGCCCAGTAAACAGCGCCCAGAATTGCTGGCTCACGTGCGCCGGTAACGCCTGGCACGTTGCCCGGTTGCCTGTCCAGGCAGCGCTTCGCAAGCCACGCAAAGGCGGCTGCCTCTACCCAGTCGGGCTCCAGGCCGAAGTCCGCAGTCGAATGGATCTTCGCTTTCGGTACCGCCGTGCCGAGCCAGCGAATGAGTTCGCTATTGTCGATCCCACCGCCGCAAACGAGCAGTTCACCCGTGCGGGGCGCATGTTCGTTGATCGCGTCGGCAATACTTCTCGCCGTGAAGGCACACAGCGTCGCCTGAACATCCGCGACATCCAGGTCGTCCACTTCCGCCAAAGCCTGTCGAAGCCACATCAAATTGAAATACTCGAAGCCGGTGCTCTTTGGTGGTGGTAGATCGAAGTACGGATCTGCCAGCATGATTTCCAGTAAATCGGGCGAAATCTTGCCGCTTGCCGCCCAATTGCCGTCTTTGTCGAACTTCTCTCCTTTGTTGGTCTGTATCCAGGCATCCAGCAGTGTGTTACCCGGTCCGGTATCGAAACCTGTCACGTCGTCCCTTCCCGCACGAAGAATCGTGATGTTCGCGATGCCGCCAATATTCACGACAACGCGATTTACTTCCGTGTCGGAAAACAGCCATTGATGAAACGGAGGCAAAAGCGGTGCGCCTTCGCCGCCCAAAGCCAGGTCGCGGCGCCGGAAGTCTGCGATCGTCGTGATGCCGGTTCCGGCTGCAATGATGTTCGGATCGCCGATCTGCATCGTATAAGGCCGGTCGGCCCGCGGCTGATGACGGAGCGTCTGTCCGTGGCTACCAATGGCGACAATTCGTTCGGCATTGTTCAGCGCGTCATCAATGAGATGAAGTGCCGCATCACGAAAGGTCTCTCCGACCCAGTTGTCCAAATTACCGACGGTATCGGCAGTGCATTGCTCGGGCTCGCGACTTGCGGCAATCAGGGCATAGCGCAGGTCATCCGGATACTCATGCCGCCTCGCGGCGATCACCCGACATTGTCGATCGCCAAACTCGACCAGAGCCGCGTCGATACCGTCCATGCTGGTACCAGACATCAGGCCGACATAGAGACTGTTCATTGACTGTACGCGGGAGCAATCTATTCGAACGAAGCTGCGGCGATCTGCGTTCGTTTGTACTGATCGAGTTCTTCAAGAATCGGCGCTGCAGCCGTAAGGAAATCGTCGCGATACTCGTTCTTGATCGGAGCTGCCTGCGGCAACGTGACCGTGCGCGGGTTGCGATGGACGCCATTCAGTCGATATTCGTAATGCAGGTGTGCGGCGGTCGCCAGGCCTGTACTGCCAACATATCCGATTGTCTGGCCCTGCTTGACTCGCTTGCCGAGGCGCGAGGAGTTCGCGTACCTCGACATATGACCGTAAAGCGTCGTAATGTTTCCGCCGTGCTGCAGGATGATTGCGTTGCCGTAGCCTCCTTTTCGTCCCCGAAATATTACTTTTCCGTCGCCGGCAGCCTTGATCGGTGTACCCGGAGGTGCCGCGTAGTCAACGCCGCGATGTGCGCGAATCGTATTCAGTATCGGGTGTTTGCGACGCGGATTGAAGCTTGAGCTGATTCGTGCGAAATCGACAGGCGCCCGGATAAACGCCTTTCTAACGCTCCGCCCTTCCGGCGTAAAGTAGTCTGAACGCCCGCTGCTGTCGATGTAGCGCACTGCCCGAAAGCTCCGCCCGTTATTGTTGAATTCGGCCGCAACGATTTCGCCGTCCGAAATGTACTTGCCGTTCCGGTAAATCTCCTCGAACAATATGAAGTAATCGTCGTTTCTGCGAATGTCGAAGACAAAATCGACGTCCCACGCGAAAATTCCGGCAAGATTCATAATCAGCTTGTCCGGCATGCCGGCGTCCACCGCGCTTTCGAAAAGCGAGGTCTCAATTCTTCCGTAAGCCAGCCGGCGTCGAAGCTCGATCGGCCGGTCAATGATCTCGGATGTGAATCCCGACTCACTTCTGGAGACGACGAGAGCATTCGTCAAATCCAGTTCGCGATAAATTCTTATCACCTGGCCCTTGTCATGCCGAATTTCAAATTTGTCGCCCGGACGCAGCCTGCGGATGTACTTTCCGGCTTCGTCGAGCCTGACAATACTGGCGAGGTCACCGAGGTTGAGCTTGTTCCTGCGGAATATCTGCTCCATCGTGTCGCCGGAGCGAACGGTCACATTAACAGCATCGTATCGCGGCTCCGGCAACTTCGCGATGTGGCTGAGATCGATCAGTATCAATTCCTCGCCAAGGTTGTCGACGATCATCGGCAGGTCCGGCGAATGCTCCGGGGACGGTCCAGCCGTGAAATTGAGTATGGAGTTCGTGCCTGATGCGTTCTTCAGGACAAGCAGCAACGCCAGTCCGATGAAAGGCAATCCAAGCCCGAGCGCAAACCAGCGCATTGCTGTGGACTTCTTTACTTGTAACCTGGCAGATGGTTTGTAGTCGTGCAGCAGTGGGCTGACCGGACGATTCAAGTCTGCGTCTCCCCAAAACGCGTGAAGCCGCTACTCTACAGCGACGTTGCCGGGACGTCAAAGAAATCTGTTATAACTCATGATCTTAAATAATATTCATGAGTTACTGTCTAAACAGCAAATCTGACCCTTTTTGATCGCAGCGTCAAAGCTGTTTCAATAAAACGGAGGATGCTACAGTTCCGCTGCCGACGAACCGAATGAAAAGATCGAGAGCAATGGCTAGCATCAAAGATCAGCTGCATGAGCTTGCACGCGGGATAGACGAAATACTTCCCGAAGATGGCCTCGCGGAAAAACTGAAGAAGAAGAGGCCCCTCATCATAAAGGCAGGCTTTGATCCAACCGCGCCCGACTTACACCTTGGCCATACAGTTCTCATAAATAAAATGCGACAGTTTCAGGAGTTCGGCCACGAAGTGGTCTTCCTGATCGGTGACTTCACGGGAATGATCGGAGACCCGAGTGGCAAGAACACGACGCGTCCACCCTTGTCGAGAGACGAGATAGAGGCCAACGCCGCTACCTACGAGGCACAGATCTACAAGATTCTCGACCCGGAAAAAACGCGTATTGATTTCAATTCTCGCTGGATGTCGCCGATGAGTGCGGCCGATCTCGTCAAGTTGGCGTCGCATCACACGGTTGCGCGAATGCTCGAACGCGATGATTTCAACAAGCGTTACAAGTCCGGCCAGTCGATATCAATACATGAATTCCTCTATCCAATCGTGCAGGGTTACGACTCGGTTGCGCTCGAGGCCGACGTCGAACTTGGCGGAACGGACCAAAAATTCAATCTTCTGGTGGGTCGGCAGTTGCAACAGGATTACGGTCAGGAACCACAGGTCGTCATGACGACACCCTTGCTCGAAGGCCTCGACGGCGTGAACAAGATGTCCAAATCTCTCGACAATTACATCGGCATTACTGATAAGCCTGATGAAATGTTCGGCAAGGTCATGTCAGTCTCCGACGATCTGATGTGGCGCTATTATGAAGTCCTGAGCTTTCGCAAACTCGATGACATCGATTCACTGAAATCTCGGGTTGCGGCTGGCGGTAATCCACGCGATGCAAAGTTCGAGCTTGCAATGGAGCTGGTTGAGCGCTTTTATGACAGCAAAGCCGCTAAAGCGGCAAAAGATGAGTTCGTATCGCGATTCCAGAAGGGCGCGATGCCCGACACGATAGACCAAGTGTCGGTTTCGAGTCAGGGTGGCAGCCTCGGTATCGCACACCTGCTAAAAGAGGCCGGCCTCGTTAGCAGCACTTCCGAAGCCTTTCGAATGATCAAGCAGGGTGCCGTCAAAATCGACGGTGAACGCATAGAAGACAAGTCTCTTCAGATATCGGCGGGCAGCACAAGCGTATATCAGGTTGGAAAGCGGCGTTTTTCGCGCGTCAGTCTTACTTGAATGTGGGGAATCGACGAATGAAGAGATCAATATCGCGCAGCCCCACAATTCTTTTCGCAGTCATCGTTTTCTTGTGTGGGTCGGAGACCGGTCTTGCTACGGACTGGGCGTACGAGGACAACCTGCAAGTGATTGTCGATCAGATAAATGCGGGGTCGGGGCAAGCCTTCTCCGATGCTGTGGATATCGACGCATTGCTGGACAGAGTGTTCCAGGGCGTCGAGATCGGGGCAAGGACCAAAGCCAGTTTTTCCCAGCAGATCCGGGCAAACAGGGACAGACTCGGCGAAAACCTGGTGAAAAAGATTGGCGATGGCTACTACGCGAGATTACTGAACGTTCGTTTCGAGAACGACAAAGCACTGGCGCTGGTTCGAT